>TARA_R110000782_G_scaffold78293_3_pt1 | contig 227664 bp, 200 predicted proteins | sample TARA_R110000782 | Tara Oceans TARA_R110000782 (sample SAMEA4397859) | marine metagenome | biome: Polar Biome; feature: [SRF] surface water layer (ENVO:00010504); material: water (ENVO:00002006), including particulate matter (ENVO:01000060) such as... | depth 5 m | reverse complement strand
CTCCGGCGCGCGCCGATATAATGATGCGAATTTCAAATCCACCACTAGTTTTATATGATGTTAACCATCATCGTGCCAATGTCCGAGGCTGAGCCATAATGATGCGGGATCATGCACAGGTGACCATGATGGACAATTTACGCGGGCAGGACGACATCGGCGGTGATGAAGCCTTTGATTACAGCGCGATAGAAGCCCCGCCAGCCATCGATACCAACGAACGGCGCATGCATGTGCGCGCCTATAATTACTGGGTGTCGCTGCTGGGCAACCGCGTGCTGCCTTCGATCGAGGATCTGAACCCCGAGGAGATGGAAGATTTCAGCGCGAACAGCGTGCTGCTCGATTTTTCCATGGGGCTTGAAAATCCGGCGATCCTCTATCTCGGTTCGGCGCTGCGCGAGGAATGCGGCATCACCGGCACGGTCGAACGCGTCGATGAAGTGCCCTCGCGTTCGCTGCTCTCGCGGTTGACCGATCATTATCTGCAGATCATCGCCAATGCCGCGCCGGTCGGCTTCGAGGCGGAATTCACCAACCAGCGCGATGCCGAAATCATGTATCGCGGCATATTGATGCCCTTTTCGTCCGACGACGAAACGATCGATTTCATCTACGGCGTCATCAGCTGGAAAGAAGTCGCCAGCAAGAGCATGATCGATGGTCTGGACGAAGAAATGAAAGCGGCGATGAGCACGCCTCCGCCTTCCTCCGCGCCCGCGCCGATCTGGGCGGACGGCCCCTCGGCCACTGCCGATTTCGAGGACGACGAGAGCGAGGATATGTCCTCGTTTGAGAGCATCGGCGAGCTGGAAGCCGACGATTTCGGTTTCACCGATGCCGCCGCGCCCACTCCCGCGCCCACCGCAAGCGAGGACATATTCGATCTCGACGTCGAATCGATGCTGGAGATCGAACTCGACACTGCCGTGGATCACGACGAAGAACTGGATCTCTCGGCCTTTATCGTGGCGGAATCCGGCGAGGCCGAGGCGGATACCCGCGCCGGCTCCGATGAGACGGCATCCGGTGAAACCCCGGCCGATGCCGCAAGCCCGGAAGCGGCGGAAACGGAGCACGAGCCATTCGATCTCGATGCCGCGATGGAGGCCGATAGCGACAATCTTGCCGCCGCCGCGAGCATGCATGTCGAAGATTATGAAACTCCCGATCCCGCCATCGACAGTCTGGATACGGATATGCTCCCGGAAGCGTTCGGCCCGGAAACGTTCGGTCTGGACGAAGAGACGGTTTCCGAAACCCCTGCCGCTCCTGAAGAAGAGGCCGAAGAGGCCGCCGACGATTACGGGGCCGCGCTTTCCTCCGCCATGTCGATCGTGGGCGCGCATGAGCCGATGCCCGACATCACCGATGTCCTCGATCCGGCGGAAACCGCGGGCGGCCTGGTCGGCGCGCTCGATATTGCGCGCCAGAGCGCGGCCGAAGCGCGCGATGCCGCTGCCCGCAGCCGCGTCGCTTTGTATCGTGCGATCGGCCATGCCCATGATTTCGCGCTCGCCACCCGCGATGCGCCCGCCGATTATCAGGCGCTGCTGGAGCAGGCCGGCATCACGGTGCAGGAGCGCAGCCCGATGACGGCGATCGTCAAGCTGGTGTTCGGGGTGGATTACGACAAGACACGCATCGCCGAATATGCGCTTGCGCTCGATTATGCACTCATTCACGGGCTGCCGCCCGGATCGCTTGCGGGAAAGCTGGGCTTTTACGAAGGCGGCCTCAAGGGTCTGGTGCGCGACATGCGCGCCACGCGCCATGGCGGGGAATTGTCGCGCCCGGCGCAGCGTCTGGAACGCGCCTATCGCAAGATCGGCAAGGCCCGGCGTCTCGACGCGGGGGCGCTCGCTTTCGACGAACATGGCGTGGCGCTCATCGTCGCGCGGCGCGAAGCGGATGGCAGCGTCTCGTTCGTCGCCAGTGTCGATACGCAGGACAAGGCGGCGCAAAAACTCCTCATCACAGCCAGCAAAGCCATCTGAAATGGATGGGCAGATCGCTCTGCCCTTCCTATAGTATCGGGATAACTGAATCGGCGGGCGCGTAATGGCGGGCCTGTCGGCGCGACCGGATGCATAAACGAAATCTGCCGATCATAATGCTTTCACGATCGCTACACATAAAACAGATCGGGCAGCGCAGGAGGATATATGGCCAGAGCTGACGACGAAGGGTCTGCCGGGATAAGGCAGGCGTTGCAGGAGGCGTTGGCGCTTGGCGCATTGCCGGGAAGCGGTGAGGGCTTTACGGACGGCGCGGCCGAAACCGCCGCCGATTTTCTGGCTGAAACCGCCGCCGTGCGGACACCGGGCGCACCGGCCATCGTCATAGACGACATTGCGGGCGGCGGGAAAAAAACGTCCGCCCATCGCATGCGCATCGCCATCGTCAACGACGACATGCCCTTCCTCGTCGACAGCATCGCCAATTGCCTCGCCCATCAGGGGCTTGTCATTGCGCAGTTGATCCACCCCATCGTCAGCGTCGAGCGCGATGCCAAGGGCAGGCTGTTGCGCATCCTGCCCGCCGACAGCCCCGGCGCGCGACGCGAATCGATGATCTTCATCGAGGTTGACCGCGCCACCTCCAGGCAACGCAAGGCGCTTGAGAAGGAACTGGCCGTCACGCTCACCCATGTCCGCGCGGCCGTGACCGACTGGGCGCGGATGCAGGAAGCGCTTGCCGCCGATGCGGACAGGCTTGGCGAGGGCGAAGGCGCGGCGCTGCTGCGCTGGCTGCTCGCCCGCAACATGACGCAGACCGGCCATCAGCTCTGCCGCCGCGACGGCAACTGCGAATCCGTGCTCGGTATCTGCGCGATCGAAGGCAGCGACCCGCTGCTCGCGCCCGCCAGCATAGAGGCGGCGTTCACCTGGTTCGAGGAAGGCGAGCGCAGCCCGCTCATCATCAAGAGCAACCAGGCGTCGCGCGTTCACCGATCCAGCCTGATCGATCTCATCATCCTGCCGGTGCGGGAAGGCAAGCAGATCACCGCGCTGTCCATCCATGCCGGCATGTGGACCAGCTCCGCGCTGGCGACCGCGCCGGACAAGGTGCCGCTGTTGCGGGCCGCGCTGTCCGCGCTGATGGAAAAGCATCATTTCGATCCTTCGGGCCATGCGGGCAAGGCGCTGTTCCACGCGCTCACGACCTTGCCGCACGATATCGTCATCGGTTTCGACGGGCAGACGCTCGAACGCCTCGCGCTCACCTTCATGTCGCTGTCCGATCGGCCCCGGCCCAAGCTTGTGCTGGCGACTTCGGCTCTGGCACGCCATCTCTATGCCTTCGTCTGGTTGCCGCGCGACGATGTTTCGACCGCGCGCCGCGTGGCGATACAGGATATGCTGGCGCAGGCCGCCAATGCGCCGCTTCTGAGCTGGTCGATCGCGCTCGAAGAGGGCGGCATGGCGCTGCTGCGCATCACGCTCGACATCCGCGCGGGCGGGCGCACGCCCGACGAGGCCGCGCTCGATGCGCAGGTCAAGCATATGGTGCGCGGCTGGGTGCCCGCCGTCGAAGCCGCGCTGAACGAGGGGCCGGAGGCGGAACGGGCCGAAACGCTGACCGAGAAATATGCCGAGAGCTTCCCGCCCAGCTATCGTCTGGGCGCGGGGCCGGAAGAAGCCGCCATCGACATTGTCGAAATGGTGCGCCTTGCCGACAAGCAGGACCGGCGCGTGCGGCTCTATCGCAACGACGATGATGGCGCGGACCAGTTGCGCCTGAAGCTTTACAGCGGCTCGGCGATCACCCTGTCCGACGCGGTCCCGGCGTTCGAGAATTTCGGCTTCAGGGCGATCGAGGAAATCACCACGCCTTTGGCGCGCGGCAAGCTGGGGCATATCCACCGCTTTCTGCTGGCGCGGCATGACGGTGGAGACGCCGCCGCCCTGCTGGCGCGCGCGGATGTGGTGCAGGATACGCTTGCTGATGTGGTCACCGGACGCGCGGAAGACGACCGCTTCAACGAACTGATCGTCTCGGTCGGGCTGGAACCGGCCTCCGTCGTGCTGTTGCGTGCCTTTTTCCGCTATCTGCGCCAGACGGGCATGGCCTATGGGCTGGCGACCGTCGTCGATACGCTGCGGCGCGAACAGCCGATCACGCGCGCGCTGATCGACCTCTTTCACGCCTTGCACGATCCCGCCTTCGCCGCAGATCGCGCCAGGGCCGTAAAGGCTGCCGACGAGGCGGTGATCTCCGGTCTCGCCAAGGTCTCCGCGCTCGATGAAGACCGCATATTGCGCCTCATCCATGCGGTGATCCATGCCTGCCTGCGCACCAATTTCTTCGTCGAAAGCGGCCAGTTGGCGCTCGCCTTCAAGATCGACAGCGCGAAGGTTCCGGGGCTGCCCCAGCCGCTGCCCTGGCGCGAGATCTGGATATACAGCCCGCGCGTCGAAGGCATCCATCTGCGCTCCGGCCCGGTCGCGCGCGGCGGGCTGCGCTGGTCCGACCGGCGCGATGATTTCCGCACCGAAGTATTGGGCCTGATGAAAGCGCAGCGGGTGAAGAACGCCGTCATCGTGCCTGCGGGCGCGAAGGGCGGGTTCTATCCCAAGCAGCTTCCCAACCCGATGGCGGATCGCGACGCATGGCTTGCCGAGGGCACCGAAAGCTATCGCATCTTCATCCGTTCGCTGCTGTCCGTCACCGACAATATCGTGTCCGGCGAGGTGGTTCATCCGGACGGCATCGTCATCCGCGACAGTGAAGACCCCTATTTCGTCGTCGCCGCCGACAAGGGCACCGCGACCTTCTCCGATGTCGCCAACGCCATCGCGCTCGAACGCAATTTCTGGCTGGGCGATGCCTTCGCCAGCGGCGGCTCGAACGGTTATGATCACAAGGCCATGGGCATCACCGCGCGCGGCGCATGGGTCTCGGTGCAGCGGCACTTCGCGGAAATGGGCGTCGATGTGCAGAGCGAGAGCGTGCGCGTCATCGGCTGCGGCGATATGTCGGGCGACGTGTTCGGCAATGGCATGCTGCTCAGCAAGGCGATCAAGCTGGTCGCCGCGTTCGACCATCGCCATATCTTCCTCGATCCCGATCCCGATCCGGTGAAAAGCTGGGTCGAGCGCGACCGGATGTTCAAACTGCCGCGCTCAAGCTGGGACGATTATGACAAATCGCTGATCTCGCAGGGCGGCGGGGTGTTCCCGCGCAGCATGAAGAGCATCCCGCTCAGCCCTGAGGTCAAGGCGCTGCTCGACGTGGCCGAGGATGCAATGGACCCGGCCTCGCTCATCTCCGCGATCCTGCGCTCGCCCGCCGACCTGTTGTGGTTCGGCGGCATCGGCACCTATGTAAAGGCCGCGAGCCAGAGCAATGGCGAGGTAGGCGATACGGCGAATGACGCCCTGCGCGTCAATGCCGAGGAACTGCGCGTCAAGGTGGTGGGCGAAGGCGCCAATCTGGGCGTCACGCAGGCCGCGCGCATCGCCTTCGCGCTCAATGGCGGGCGCATCAACACCGACTTCATCGACAACAGCGCGGGCGTCGATTGTTCCGACAACGAGGTCAACATCAAGATCGCGCTCAACCGCGAGATGGCCGAGGGACGCCTCTCGTTCGAGGATCGCAACGCCCTGCTGGTCGAAATGACCGACGCGGTCGCTGATCTCGTGCTGGAGGACAACCGGCTGCAGGCGCTCGGCCTTTCGATTGCCGAAGCAGGCGGCGTGCGGGCGCTGCCCAGCTATGTGCGCCTCATTGAAACCTTCGAGGAAAGCGGCACGCTCGACCGGCGGGTCGAAGGGCTGGCGGCCAACGACCAGTTGCTGCGGCGCCTGCAGGACGAGAAGGGGCTGACCCGGCCGGAGCTGGCGATATTGCTTTCGACCGCGAAGCTGACGCTGCAGGATGCGATAGAGAAGGGCGTTCTGGTGCGCGACGCGACCATGGACGCCGACCTTGCCGAAGCCTTCCCGCCGCAGATGCAGCAGCGCGAAGCGGCCGCGATTGCCGGCCATCAGCTGCGCAAGGAGATCATCGCCACCGAACTCGCCAACCGCATCATCAACCGGCTGGGTCTCATCCATCCCTATGAACTGGCGGAAGAAGAAGGCTGTTCGCTTGCCGACATGGCCAGCGCCTTCGTCGTCGCCGATCATATCTATGGCGTCAATGCCTTGTGGGAAGATGTCGACAAAGCGGACATGCCCGAAGCGGGCAGGATCAAGCTGCTGGATCTCATCGCCGGCGCGATGCGGGCGCAGATCGCGTCGATATTGCGCGTGTTGCCCGCCGGTTTCACGCCGGGCGACGGCGTGGCGCTGCTGCGCCCCGGTGTCGAGGCGCTTTCGGGACAGGTGGATGATATTCTGACCGAGGCGCTGCTGACCCGCGCCGCAACGATGGAGGATGAGCTGGAAGGGCTGGGCGTGCCTGCCGATCTGGCGCAGCGCACCTCGCATCTCTTCAAGATGGACGGCGCCCCCGGCATCGCCAATCTGCATATGCGGATGGGCGGCGACATGCTGGAAATCGCCCGCGCCATGGTGCGGCTGGGCGATGCGCTCGGCATCCACTGGTTGCAGACGGCGGTGGCGAAGCTCGAACCGAGCGATCCCTGGGAACGGCAATTGCTTTCCGGCATATCGCGCGATGTCCAGCAGATACGCCTTGGCCTGCTGGCGCGGCTCGGCACACAGGATGCGCAGAAACAGGTCGAAAGCTGGCTGGCCGCACAGGGGCCGCGCATCGACCAGTTCCGCCATCAGCTCGAACGCGCGCAAGCCGCCCCCGCCCCGCATGTCGCCATGCTGGCCGAACTTTCCGGGCAGGCGCGCGGGCTGCTGGCGCGCTGATCAGGCCCGGCGACGGCGCGGAGGTGCTTCTGCCGGTGCTGGTGCTGGTGCTACAACCAGTGCGGCCATAACGACGCCATCGCAAGCGCGATGCTGGCAGACATGATGCCCCCGGCCAACAGGCGCGTGCCATGGAGGCGCGTCCAGAGCAGGAAACCGGTGATGCTCATGGCGATGAGCGCACCGGCGATCGAATCCAGGAACAAGACCCAGGCGAGGCCGACCCCGCTGCCCTTGTGCAGATTCTTCAGGGTTCCCAACAGGCTTTGTGCTTCCTCGCGCACCGCCACGCTGCGTGAACCGGGCACATATTCCACGATCAGCCTGCCATTGGGCTGGTTGAAGCTTTGCACCCATTTCTCGGCCGCTTTGCGTTCCCGGCCCATGAAGCGTTTGCGTTCCGCGCCCTTCGCCTCGTCCGCGCTTTCCGCGGGTCGAGGCGCGCGGGGTTTGGATGTGAGGCCGAACTCCTTCGCCGCCCACACACCCAGCGCCTTTTCGTCCGTCAAAAGAGCGGCGTCCACCGCGATATCCATCGCACTGACTTCGACAGGCTCGCCCGTCTCGATTTTCCATATGCTGCGATGGTTGAGCAGCACGCCGGACACCCCCAGCATGAAGAACAGGATCGCGCCCCACAGGCCGGTCCAGGCATGCACTTTCTTCAGCCAGCGGATGAAGGCGGCGCGCTGCCATGTGGCCGGGACGAAAAGCAGTCCTGACTGGTTGAAGCGGAATCTGGTCAAAGCTCGGCCCATTTGCGCAAGAGGTTGTGATAGGTGGAAGTAAGACCCAGCACGGCGGGATGGCTGTCGCCCAGTTCGCCGCGCGTCAGCGTGATCGATCGGTCGAAGCGGTAGAGCATTGCGCGCTCGCTGTCGTCGCGGACCATCGATTGCGTCCAGAAGAAGGCCGCCCAGCGGCTGCCGCGCGTCACCGGCTCGACACGGTGCAGGCTGTCGGCGGGATAGAGAACCATGTCGCCCGCTTCCAGCTTCACCCGCTGCTCGCCATAGCTGTCTTCGATCACCAGCTCGCCGCCGTCATATTCGGCAGGGTCGCTGAGGAAGAGTGTGGACGACACGTCGGTCCGCATCCGTTGCCGCGCACTGCTGATATAGCGGATGGCGTTGTCCACATGCGCGGTGAACCCCATGCCCTCGTCATAGCGGTTGAACAGCGGCGGAAAGACCCGCAGCGGCAGAGCCGCGGCGTTGAAGATGTCGTTGCCGCCCAGCGCCCGCAGGATCAGGTCTTGCAGGGCTTTCGCTTCCGGCGCGTCCTCCGGCACCTGCAGGTTATATTTGGCGACCGCCGATTGCGCGCCCGCCGTCACCCGCCCGTCCACCCATCGGGTCTCGGTCAGCACCTTGCGGCAATGGGCCACATCTTCGGGCGAGAGCAATGCGGGAATTCGGATCAGCATGAGGAGATCTTTCTCAAAAGCGGCGAAAGACCGGCGATCGCAACCGCCGGTCCTCCTGGCTTCTGCCGGATCGCGGGGTCAGAAAGCAACGCCCAATGTCGCTACGAACGCCCGGCCACCCGCCGGGACGACACGGCTGCCATTGACCTGAGCGTAATACAGCTTGTCGGTCAGGTTATAGCCGTTCACCGCGAGGCGGAATTTGCCGATATTATAGGCCACGAGCGCATCGAAGCTTGTGTAGGACGGCACCATCTGGCTGTTGTCGGTGTTGAGATAGACTTTCGACTGGTAATTCATGCCGCCGCCGATCTCCAGACCCTTGAGCGGACCTTCGACGGGCTTGTAGCTCGCCCAGGCGGACAGCGCATGTTCGGGAACGTAGCGGACCTGATTGCCGACAATGGCATCGCCGTCCACCGTTCCGTCAGGCCGGATTTCCCCATCGATATAGGAATAGTTGACGTTCAGCAGGAAATCGGGCGTCACCAGACCGCTCGCCCCAAGCTCAAAGCCGCGCAGCCGCTGCCTGGGTTCGGACGAACTGATCAGGTTGCTTGTCGCCGGGTCGACCTCGACCGAATTCCTGCGGTTGATCTGATACACGGCCGTCTGGATCAGCAGGCGCTTGTGGAACAGGTTGAACTTCGCGCCCAGATCAAAGGTCTCCGTCTTTTCCGGGGCAAGATCGGTGCGACTGATCGAACCGCCGTCGTCGGGTACGCGCAGCGTATCGCCATTGGCGACCGAATTGCCCGGCGGGTTCAGCGCCCGGCTATAGGTCGCGTAAAAGGTCATGCTGTCCGAGGGTTCATAGATCGCGGAAACCTTCGGGCTCCACAGGTCATGCGTTGCCGTGCCTGCTTCGAAACAGGTGTCGTAGATGCCAGCCACGGCGTTGCAGCTCGTGATATCGCCGCCGGTGTTGCTGGAAAATTCGATCTGCTCCTGCTTCGCCTTGTAATGCTGGAAACGAAGCCCGGCATTGATCGAGAATTGCGGCGTCAGCCACAGCCGGTCGTCGATGAAGACGGAAATATCCGTCGCCCGCGTGTCGCGCTGGCTGTAGATGGCGGTCGAATAATTGGGCAGCGGCGAGCGGACCGGATTGAACAGGTCCTGCAGATAGGGGTCGGGCCGCACCTGATCCGAGCGGTCGTTGGTCTGGTACGACATGTCCCAGCCGACGACCAGTTCGTTGCGCATCGCGCCCAGCGGCTTCGTTATGGTCAGCGCCGTCACGTTCTGGATGCCCTTGGTCGTCTGGAAATAGGCGCCGCGTGGCGTCGTGCGGCCCACAGGCACGGTCGCGGGGTCGCCATCCAGCAGGAATTCCGGGCAATCTTCATCGGTGCGGCATCCCGGCACCGTCTGGCGGAAGCTGCGCTTGTAGACGCCCAGCTTGGTGTCGCTGGTGATGCTTAGCCAGTCATTCGCCTGATGCGCGAACTTGCCGGTCAGCGTGTTCACGACGACATCGTCCTGATCGGCGTCGAAGCCGTAGAAGGTGGAACGGGGAACGCCAAGCTCGGTGACCGGCACCGCGATGCCGTCGACGGGGCCGGCAAGCGGCACGCCATAATCGACCAGCTTGTCCTCTTCCTGATGAAGATAGATCAGCGTGAAGCTCGTGTCGGTGCCCAGACCGAAACCGATGGAAGGCGCGAAGCCCCAGCGGCGGGCATAAACCTCGTCGCGGTCGACCGCGTCATTGTCCTGCGCCATGAAATTGAGGCGCACGCCGATCGTGTCGGTCAGGCCCTTGTTGGCGTCCACGGTGATGCGCTTGTAATCGGCCGTGCCATAGCCGCCGGTGGCGCTGAAGAAATCGCTTATGTGCGGCTGCTTCGATGTGGTGTTGATCGCGCCGCCGGTCACGCCGCGGCCCAGCGCGGTGGAGGACGAGCCCTTCAGCACCTCGACCGATTCATAGTTGAAGGCGTCGCGGGTAAACACGCCGAAATCGCGCAGGCCATCGGTGAAGATGTCGTTCTTCGCCGACTGGCCGCGAATCACGAACTGGTCGCCATTGAGCGCGCCGCCCTCGCCCACCTGCGTGGTGACGCCCGCGACATTGCGCAGCGCCTGTTCGAGCGAGGTGATCTGGCGGTCGCGCAGCGTTTCGGACGAGATGCTGTTCACCATCTGCGGCACGTCGATGATCGGCCCGCGCACGGTGGGCAGGTTTATTTCCTCGCGATGGCCATTCACCTCAATGCCGTCGCGCGCCTGACGTTCGACCTCGGCTGCGGCATCCGCCGCATCGGCGGCAAGGGCCGGTCCCGCCATCAACATGGCAGCAGCGAGCGATACAGGCGCCGCCAATGTGGACGGCCGGTCGAAAAGAATAGACATGAAACAGCTTCCCCTGTGTGAATGTGGGGCCGCTGTTATTGATAATCATTCGCAGAGTCAATCGCTCTTGATAACTATTTGCAATATCTTTCCCACAGCCAGCTCCGGATCGCGCTCGCCAGATTGGCGGGCGGCCCCGAAGCGGCAAGGGCACCCTGTCGCGTCAGCGCCGTGACGCGCAGCGCATCGATACGCGCGACCAGCGCGTTGAGCGCAACGCCTTCCTCCTGCGCCGCACGGCGAAGAGCCGCCCAGAAGGGCGGCTCCAGGCTGATCGAGGTCTGATGCCCCTCTATCGTGATGCTGTGCTTGACCGGACCGGAGACTATCGGTGTTTCGTCCACAACCCCGCGCCCGATCTCAAGGCTCAATACATATGCTGGCCACCGTTGATCGACATCGTCGATCCGGTGACGAAGCCCGCATCGTCGCTGCACAGGAAAGCGACCCCGCGCGCGATTTCCTCGGCATGGCCCAGACGGCCCACCGGAATCCTGGCGACGATCTTTTCCAGCACGGGGGGCGGCACGGCGGCCACCATGTCGGTGTCGATATAGCCCGGCGCGATGGCATTGACCGTCACGCCATATTTCGCGCCTTCCTGCGCCAGCGCCTTGGTGAAGCCGTGAATGCCCGATTTGGCGGCGGCATAGTTGACCTGACCATATTGCCCGGCCTGCCCGTTGACCGAACCGATATTGACGATGCGGCCCCATCCGCGCTCGCGCATGCCCCCGAATGTTGCCTTGGCCATGTTGAAGCAACCACCGAGATTGACGCGCATCACGTCGTTCCAGTCGTCGAAGCTCATTTTCTGAAGCACGCCGTCGCGCGTAATGCCCGCATTGTTGACGATCACATCGACCGGCCCGACATCGGCGGCCACCGCTGCGCAGCCATCGAGGCAGGCCTGATGATCGCCGACATCCCATTTGCGCGCGGCAATGCCGGTGCGGTCGGTGAACTCTTTCGCCTTCTCGTCATTGCCCGCATAATTGGCGACGACCGTCATGCCCATATCCCGAAGCGCCAGGCTGATCGCCTCGCCGATGCCACGCGTTCCACCGGTAACTATTGCAACTCTGCCCATAATATCCTCTCCAGTTAGCGTAGCATGATCGTCCTGATTACACCCACCCGGAACATTCTCTCCGGATCAGTCCCTCATAGAGGGTGATAGCCCGATCTCCGGCGTTCAAACAAGGGAGATAGGCGAAGTTTTCACCCGAATTCCGAAGAAAAATCTCTCGCCCGCGCAGCATGATTTCCTCCAGCGTCTCCAGACAATCGGCGGAAAAGCCCGGCGCCATCACGGCAACCGACCGCACCCCGCGTCGCGCCATCCCGGCGAGCATGTCCTCGGTCGATGGTTCGAGCCATTTGGCGCGCCCGAATCGGGATTGGAAGCTGATCTCGATTGTCCCGGTAAAATCATTTTTCAACGCGTCCGCCAGCAACCGCGCGGTCTTCACGCAATGGCAATGATAGGGGTCGCCCAGATGCAGCGTGCGCTCCGGCATGCCGTGGAAGGTAAGGAGCAGCGCATCCGGCCTGTTGTCCATCGCGCCGAGATGCGCGCGCGCGCTGTCCGCCAGCGCGCCGATATAGGCGGGGTCGTCATGATAAGGCGGCAAGGTGCGGATGGCGGGCTGCCAGCGCATCTTGCCCAGCGCCGCAAACAGCGCGTCGTTCGCGCTGGCGGTCGTCGCGCCGCTATATTGCGGGTAAAGCGGCGCGAACAGTATGCGCTCGCACCCGGCGGCTTTCATCGCGGCGATGCGGCTGGCGATCGACGGGTTGCCATAGCGCATCGCCCAGTCGACCCGCACATTCTCTCCCGCGAATCGCTGCACCAATGCCTGCGCCACATCGCGGGTGTGCACCGCGAGCGGCGAACCGTCTTCGGTCCATATCTGGCCATAGGCATGGGCGGATTTCCGGGGGCGCGTGTTGAGGATGATGCCGCGCAATATCGGTTGCCACACCAGCGGCGGTATTTCGACGACGCGCCGGTCGGAAAGAAACTCCCTGAGATAGCGCTTCACCGCGGCCGGAGTCGGCGCATCGGGCGTGCCGAGATTGACGATCAGTACCCCGACCTTGGCCGCCGCTATGGCGGGATGGTCGGCGGGGCGGGGCGGGATCGTGCCGGACATCATTGCGGGGGCACCAGCGGCAAAGCGCGATAGTGCCGCCCTGTCAGGGTGCGCAGCGCCCCTGCCAGCGCGGGCGCGACCGGCGGCACGCCGATCTGGCCGATGCCCGCCGGTTCTCCTTCGCTCGGCAACAGCTCGACCGTAACGGTGCCGACATCGGCAAGGCGCGGAAGGCCCAGGCGGCCCATGATCGCGCGCGTCGGCAAGGCGCCTTCATAGTCCGCTGCGCATCCCAAAGCAGCGGCGAGGCCGAATATCAGCCCGCCCTCGATCTGTTGCCGCGCAATGTCGGGATGCGGCTGCGCGCCGACATCGGCGACCGCGACGATATTCTGCGCGCGGATGCTTCCGCGTTCCATGCTGGCCTCGATCATGATCGCTATGAACCCGCCATCCATCGCATGACAGGCAATGCCCTGCCCGCTCGACGGCACGCCGCCCTGCCACCCGCCCATCGCCGTCGCCGTGGTGAGGCACTGGGCGAGGCGGGGCTGGTTGCTCAGATGCTGGATACGGAAGGAAAGCGGCTCGATTCCCGCTTCTTCCGCCAGCTCGTCCATGAAGCTTTCGGCGAAGAAGCAGGTGTAGCTGTCCGCATTGCCGCGCCAGCGCCCGGTGGGCAGGGCAATGGCGGCGGGATAATGATCGACCGCATGGTTCGCAATGGAATAGAGCACCGGCAGGCCGGAAATGGCGCGCGGATCGGCGGCCTCGCTCGCCTTGCGCGCCGCCTCGACCGGCAAGGCGCCCTGCGCGACGCGCTGCCATGTCTCGCGGTCGGTGGCGGGCGCGGCGACCTTGACCGACAGCGCTTCGATCCGCCCGTCCGATGCCAGCTTGCCGAACAGGCGGGCATGCGCGGGCGGGCGCGGACGGTCGGTGATGATGTCCTCGGCGCGCGACCAGAGCAGTTGCACCGGACGCTTCAGCTCCTGCGCGATCAGCGCCGCCTGCACCGCCGGTTCATGCTCCATGCGCCGCCCGAACGATCCGCCCGCCGACAGCGGATAGAGCGTCACCTGTTCCTCGGCCATGCCCAGCGCTTGCGCTACCGCGCGGCGGCAGAAGGCGGGCGCCTGACTGGCCACCCATATTTCCGCGAGATCGGCGGTGACGCGCGCGGTGGCGCAGGGCGGCTCGATGGCCAGATGCAGCGCGGGGGCGACCCGATACTCGGCCCCGATCACACGCGCGCCATTGAAGCTGCCCGCAATGTCGCCCTGCGAAAAAAGCCTGCGCCCGGCATCGCTGTCGAAGGCGGATTGCAGCACCGTCTCGAACATGACGCTGCCGAGCGGTTGTCCCGCCACCTCAAATGTCGGATCGAGCGCATCCAGCGCCTTGTTCGCCGCCCACCAGTTCGTCGCCACCGCCGCGACCCAGCTATCGCGCTTCACGATCTGCAAAAAGCCGGTGACCTTTTTCGCCGCCGCTTCATTGCAGGATTTCAGGCGCAGCGCGCCAACCGGCCCCTGGCGGATGGAAGCGAACACCATGTCGGGCATGCGGACGTCGGCCGCGAAATTATGCGATCCGTCGATCTTCGACGGGGTGTCGATGCGGGGCACGCCCTGACCGAGCAGCCGGTCCTCGTCGCTTTGGGGCCTTTCGGGCAGCATCTCGGGCAGCATATCGGGCAGGGTGAATGTGGCCGCCTCCGCTGCCAGTTCGCCGATGCGCAACCTGTTCTGTCCGTCGCTGACAATGCCTTGCGTTATGCCGCAGCTTTCCCACGGCACGTCCCAGCGCGCCGCCGCCGCCTTGCACAGCAGCACCCGCGCCGCCGCGCCCGCCTGCGCATAAGCCTCGCCGAACATCCGCACGGAGGTCGCGCCGCCGGTGAGCATCATCGCATTGCGGGTGGCATATTCGCGCATCGCCCAGTCGCCCGCGCCTCCGGCAAGCCGGGACCAGTCGCTCGCCATGAAATGCCCCGCGAGCAGGGTGTTGGCGTAAAGCGGGCTGACCGGCGCGCCCTGCACCGCGACCGTGCGCCAGTCGGCACCCAGCGCATCGGCCAGAATTTGCGGCAACACGGTGCTGACGCCCTGTCCCATTTCAAGCTGCGGCACGACGACGATGATCTGTCCGGTCGTGTCGATCTTGAGGAAGGCGTTGATGAGGGTTTCAGTGTTCGCAACCGCCAGATTGGGCCTGTAGCTGCGCGGCCATGCGCCCCATGCGATCAGCAGCCCGGCGGTCGCTCCGCCTCCGATCAGCAATGTGCGCCGGTCTATGGCGGTGCCTCTCTTCTCGTGCTGGTCTGGTGATGGCCGCATGTCAGTTTCGGTGATAGCCAGCGCGGGAAGAAAGGCAAAGGCGAATATCGCCGCTAAATGCTATTCAGGCGACGGGCTTTATTCCCAACCGGGGGATCTCGATGGCCGGGCAATGGTCCATCACCACCTTGAGGCCCGCAGCCTCGGCGCGCTGCGCGGCGGCTTCGTTGATGACATCGAGCTGCATCCACACCGCTTTCGCGCCTGCCGCTATCGCTTCGTCCACCACCGCTCCGGCGGCCTCGCTGTTGCGGAAGATGTCCACCATGTCGATGGGTTCTTCGATGTCGGCGAGCGTGGCGGCGACGCTCTGGCCATGGATGCTCTGGCCCGCAAGCCCGGGGTTGACCGGTATCACATGATAGCCATGGGCGAGCAGCTTGCCCATCACGCGATAGCTGGGGCGGTCGGCCTTGGGCGATGCCCCGACCAGCGCAATCGTGCGTATCTCATTGAGAAGGCTTGATATTTCTGTATCCGTCGTCAACGGCATGACCATCTCCCATAATCGGCTCAACACTCAAAACGCCCGTCAAGTTACGCCGCGCAATCAGCGCGCGTCCAGCCATGTTTTCACCTGTTCGGCAAGGGCGAGAAACGGTTCGGCGTCGGCTGCATCGCCCGCCGCCGGAGGAGCGCCCGCATCCGATGCAACGCGGATGCTCGTGGAAAGCGGGATGCGTCCCAGAAACGCCATGCCCATCTGTCGCGCCGCCGCTTCCGCTCCGCCCGTGCCGAACGGATCGGATATTTCGCCACAATGCGGGCAGGCATAGCCCGCCATATTCTCGACAAGGCCGATCATCGGCACTGCCGCCTGTTCGAACAGATTGACCGCGCGAGTCGCGTCGATCAGTGCAAGATCCTGCGGCGTTGAGACGATGATGACGCCTGCGGGCTTGTGCTTCTGCACCATCGAAAGCTGCACATCGCCAGTGCCGGGCGGCATGTCGACGATCAGCACATCCACGCCATCCCATTTCGCATCGATCAGTTGCCCCAGCGCATTGGCGGCCATCGGCCCGCGCCATGCGATCGCCTGCCCCGGTTCGACCAGATGCCCCATGGAGAGCATCGGAATATTGCCCGCGCCGCGAATCGGGATCATCTGCTTTTCTTCGGCAACCGGTCGCTGCCCCTCGCTGGCGAGCAGACGCGGCTGGGACGGGCCGTAAATATCGGCATCGACCAGACCGACCTTCACGCCGATCCGCGACAGCGCGACCGCCAGATTGGCGGATACGGTCGATTTACCGACGCCGCCTTTACCGGAAGCGACGGCGATGATGGTGACGCTGTGCTTCTCTTCGGTCTGGGCGATGCGGACATCGGTTATGCCAGGCGTGGCGCGCGCTTCCTTGTCGAGCGTCTCGATCATAGCAACGCGCTCGTCGCGGGTCAGCCCACCGACATCGAGCACCAGTGTCAGCACCTCGTCGCGCAATCGCGGGGCGCTGATGCGGTTGTCGGACAGGGCGGAAAGGCGGGCGGAAAGGGCGCTAATATCGGTCATGGCGCGGCCCATATGCGATTATCATGGCAAAGGCACTGTTTTTCCGCTGCGGGCCTACCTATAGAGGGGAGCATGATGACAAAAAAACGCTCTTTCATTTCGTGGATTAATGCAATTATTCATGCCCCCGCAGCAATGGTTACCAAAGGACCGTGGGGCGGCGGCAATGACGATGATGCGTCGTCCAGTGGCGGCGAAGAAGGGGGCGGTCCGCGCAACCCCTGGACTCAGCCCTCGCGCGGCGGTCGCGGTGAAGGCAATGGCGGCGGTTCGCGCCCTTCGCTGATCGACGATCTGTTGCGGCGGGGGCGAGAAGGCTTCGGTGGCGGCGGCGGACCCGGCGGGCCCGGCGGCGGTTTTCCGGGCGGCGCGGAAGCGCGCGCGCTGTGGCCCATTGCGCTGGCGATCATTGCAATATTATGGATCGCGCTTACCAGCTTTCATCGGATCGGCCCGCAGGAGCGGGGCGTCGTGCTGATGCTGGGCAAATATAGCCGCACCCTCACGCCGGGTATCGGCCTTACGCTGCCCGCGCCGCTGGAGACGGTCGAAACGGTCGATGTCGAGGAAATTCGGGCCATCGATGTCGGTTCGCTTGCGGGCGACGCCGAAAATCTGGTGCTCACGGGCGATCAGAACATCATCGACCTTGCCTATTCGGTGCGCTGGAACATCAACAGCGCGGAGCAGTATAAATTCCAGATCGCGGAGCCGGACGCGACCATCCGCGAAGTGGCGGAATCAGCCATGCGTTCGGTGCTCGCCACAGTGTCGCTCAACGATGCGCTGGGCGCGGGGCGAACCCTCATCGAGCAGCAGGTCGAGGAGCGCATGCAACAAATTCTCGATGGGTACAGGGCAGGCGTGAAAGTTCAAGGCATCGCCATCAAACAGGCCGATCCGCCCGCCGCCGTCAATGACGCGTTCAAGGAAGTATCCGCCGCCAAGCAGGACGCCAATACCTATGTCAATCAGGCGCGTGCCTATGCGCAGCAACTCACCGAGCGGGCACAGGGCGAATCGACGGCGTTCGACAAGGTCTATGAGCAGTATAAGCTCGCACCCGAAGTGACGCGGCGGCGCATGTATTATGAAACCATGGAGTCCGTATTGTCCGATACCAACAAGACCATAGTCGAACCGGGCAATGTCACTCCCTATATGCCGCTTTCCGAACTGGGACGGCGTGCGAAAGTTGTCGATTCCGCGACAGCCAAGCAGGGAGGCCAATAATGCAGAACGTATTGCGCAACCCGGTGTCGCTTGCCCTGGCGCTGTTGGCGCTGGTCATCCTTCTTGGCAGCACGGTCTCGATCGTGCCTGAAACGCGGCAGGCCGTAATCGTGCGCTTCGGTGAACCGGTCCGTATTCTCAATCCCTATAAACCCAATGAGAATTTCGGTCATACCGGCGCCGGACCCTATCTGCGCATTCCCTTTGCCGAACAGATCGTGTGGATCGACAAGCGTATCCAATCGGTCGAGATGGAGCGGCAACAGGTTCTGTCCACCGATCAGCTGCGGCTTCAGGTCGATGCTTTTGCCCGCTATCGCATCACCAACCCGTTGCGCATGTATATCGCAGCTGGCAATGAGCAGCGCGTCGAGGATGCGCTGCGTCCGATCCTCGGTTCGGCGCTGCGCAACGAGCTCGGTAAACGGCCCTTTGCGGCGTTGCTCAGCCCGGAGCGCGGACAGGTGATGAACAACATCGAAGCGGGCCTCAACCGCGTCGCGCGGCAATATGGCGCGGAAGTGATTGATGTGCGGATCAAGCGGGCTGAGCTGCCTGACGGCACGCCCTTGCAAAGCGCCTATCAACGGATGCAGACCGCGCGCCAGCAGGAGGCGCTCACCATCCGCGCGCAGGGTCAGAAGCAGGCGCAGATCATCCGTGCGGAAGCGGATGCGGCCGCAGCGCAGGTTTATGCGGCGAGTTTCGGCAAAGACCCGAAATTCTATGATTTCTATCGTGCGATGCAGGCGTATCGCCAGACCTTCAACAAGGAAAACGAAGGCGAGACCAATATCATATTGTCCCCGGACAATGATTTTCTACGGGAGTTTCAAGGTCGGTAATCCGGGCGCCGCGCCACGTCCGGGCGCCGTCATTCAATTGACGTTAAGGCGAATGGCGGCATTTAGGGGGCCGAATTTATCCGCGATTTACCTGTCGTCAAAGACATGAGAGGAACATCAGACGTGCGTTACGCTTATGCCACAACCGCCGCCTTGCTGCTGGGTGGCACCGCTCTTGCTATCAGCACACATCAGCCGCTGGGTGCGCAAACCGCCCAGAATGAAAATATGCAGGCTGCGGCCCCGCACGGTGCACCGGCAAGCCTGGCAGATATGGTCGAGAAGCTGCAGCCTGCGGTTGTCAATATTTCGACCAAACAGCGCGTTCAGGTCCAGAACCCCTTTGCCGGAACCCCGTTCGGCGATCTGTTCGGCGGCGGTGGCCGCCCTCAGACGCGGCAGGCGCAGTCGCTCGGCTCGGGCTTCCTGATCTCGGCGGACGGTTATATCGCCACCAACAATCATGTGGTTTCTCCGGGTGCGCAGGGCGCGACCGTGGACAGTATTACCGTCACCCTCACCAATCGCGAGGAGTATGAAGCAAAGCTGGTCGGGCGCGACCCGGCGACCGATCTCGCCGTGCTCAAGATCACCGCGAAAAAGCCGCTGCCTTTCGTCAAGTTCGGCGACAGCACCAAGGCGCGCGTCGGCGACTGGGTGGTCGCCATCGGCAACCCCTATGCGCTGTCCGGCACGGTGACGGCGGGCATTATCTCGGCGGTGCATCGCAACACCGGCGGCACCTATGATCGCTTCATCCAGACCGATGCTTCGATCAACCAGGGCAATTCCGGCGGTCCGATGTTCGACATGAACGGCAATGTCATCGGCATCAACAGCCAGATTCTCTCGCCCTCGGGCGGCAATGTCGGCATCGGTTTTGCAATCCCGTCCGAGCAGGCAATGCCGATCATCGAAACCTTGCGCAAGGGCAATGCCGTCAAGCGCGGTTATCTCGGCGTGCAGATCAGCCCGTTGGGCGATGATATGGCGGAATCGCTCGGCCTTGCGAAGAATCGCGGCGAGTTCGTGCAGGCGGTCGAACCGGGCGGTGGTGCGGACAAGGCGGGCATCAAGGCAGGCGATGTCATTGTGCGTGTCAACGGCCGCGAAGTAACGCCGGACGAGACGCTGTCCTTCCTCGTCAGCAACCTGCCTATCGGTGCCAAAGTGCCGATCGAGCTGATCCGCGGCGGCAAGCGCCAGACGGTGACGGCGGTCGTCGGTGAGCGTCCATCCGAGGAGCAACTGGCGCAATTCGGGCAAAATTCCGATGATGATTTCTCGCAGCCCGACGATCAGGGCAACGCACAGGCGGCGGAGAAGGCGCTCGGCATGGCGGTGTTGCCGCTCAATGGCAACATCATCCGGCAGCTTGGCATACCCGCCGACACGCGCGGCGTAGTGATTTCCGCCGTCGATCAAGCGAGCGATGCGGCGGCCAAAGGGCTGCGGCGCGGGGATGTCATCCTCACCGTGAACAACCAGCCGACCACGACCGAGGCGGAACTGAACGCTGCCGTGGCGACGGTGCGCAAATCGGGGCGCGGCGCGGTGCTGCTCCAGGTGCTGCGGCGCGGACAGCCCGCAATCTTCCTGGCGGTGCGGCTGAACGACAAATAAGGCGCGGAATAAGCGGAAAGGGCCGCGATACATAAAATCGCGGTCCTTTCCTGTCGTCGCTTCGTTGCGGCCTTTCCACTGTGCCCGCTACCCGCTATCCCTTGGAGCATCGATGCGGGAGCAAGAACATGGCGGACGGTATTTTTCTGGGCACGGCTGATGGGCGGCCGCAAACTCTCAATCTGAAGCGCGCCAATCGTCACGGTTTGATCGCGGGCGCGACCGGCACCGGCAAGACCGTCACGCTGCAAGGCATTGCCGAGAATTTCTCGCGCGAGGGCGTCCCGGTATTCGTTGCCGATGTGAAGGGCGATCTCTCCGGCATTTCCATGGCCGGATCGCCGACTTTCAAACATGCTGCCTCGCTCGAAGGTCGGGCGAAGGAAATCGGCCTCGAACCTTATGTCTATACCGATAATCCGGCGATCTTCTGGGATCTTTACGGGCAGCAGGGCCACCCCATCCGCACCACCATTTCGGAAATGGGGCCGTTGCTGCTTGCGCGCCTGATGGACCTCAACGAAACGCAGGAAGGTGTGCTCAACATCGCCTTTCGCTTTGCCGATGAAGAGGGGCTGCTGCTCCTCAACCTCGATGATCTGCAATCCATGCTCGCCTTTTGCGCGGAAAATGCCGACAGCTTGAGCGCGAAATATGGCAATGTGACGAAGGCCAGCGTCGGCGCGATCCAGCGCCAGCTCCTGACGCTCGATGCCCAGGGTGGCGGCGCCTTTTTCGGCGAACCGGCGCTGGAGATCGACGATTTCCTGAAGGTCGACGACAAGGGGCGTGGCTATATTAATATATTGGCCGCCGACAAATTGATGCAGAGCCCGAAGCTCTATTCCACCTTCCTGCTGTGGCTGTTGTCCGAACTGTTCGAAACTTTGCCCGAGGTCGGCGATCCCGACAAACCCAAGCTTGTCTTCTTCTTCGACGAGGCGCATCTGCTGTTCGACGATGCACCCAAGGCGCTGATCGACAAGATCGAGCAGGTCGTGCGCCTCATCCGCTCCAAGGGCGTGGGCGTCTATTTCGTCACGCAGAACCCGATCGACATTCCCGAAGCGGTGGCGGGGCAGCTCGGTAACCGGGTGCAGCACGCGCTGCGCGCATTCACCCCGCGCGACCAGAAGGCGGTGAAGGCGGCGGCGGAAACCTTCCGCACCAACCCGGATCTCGACATCAAGACCGTCATCACCGAACTGAAGGTCGGCGAGGCGTTGGTGTCGATGCTGGAGGAGGATGGTTCGCCCAGCATCGTGCAACGCACATTGATCGCTCCGCCGTGCTCGCGCCTTGGTCCGGTCGATGCCAAGGAGCGCGCGATCATCCGCTCGATTTCGCCGGTCGACGGCAAATATGACACGCCGGTGGACCGGCAAAGCGCCGAGGAAGTGCTGGCGCAAAAGGCTGCCGATGCTGCGGCGACGGCGGCGGAAGTTGAAGAAAAGGGCAAGGAGGAGGTCGCCAGGCAGCCGCGCAAAACGACATCGCTCTGGGGCAAGGTGGCCTCCGCAGCGGCAGGCGCGGCCGCTTCATCGGCGGGCTCGATCATCGCCGGCCAGCTTTCCGGCCGCAAATCCCGCGCTAACCCCAAAGCCTCGGCGGCCAGCGCCGCAGCGGGCACATTTGCCACCGAGATCGGCAAGCAACTGGGGTTGGGCAGCGCGGGCGGCATCATCGGCCGCTTCGCGCGCAATCTGATGGGCGGCCTGATGCGGTGAACTGCTGGAGCGGAAAGCGGGACGTATCGAATAAAGCGCTATGGTCTGACGGAGCATCCCTCCGGCCTGCCATCGCATCTCGCCATTAATCCCCCTTTTCTCTTCCCCTTTCGCGTGTGTCTCACTATACCCCTCGCATGAGTGACGAACCCCAGATTTCCGCCCCGAACAGCAATGAATATGGCGCTGACAGCATCAAGGTGCTCAAGGGTCTTGATGCCGTGCGCAAGCGCCCCGGAATGTATATCGGCGACACCGATGACGGCTCCGGCCTGCATCATATGGTGTTCGAGGTATCCGACAATGCGATAGACGAGGCGCTGGCCGGGCATTGCGACCGGATCGTCATCACGCTGAACCCCGATGGCTCGGTTTCGGTCGAGGATAACGGTCGCGGCATCCCGACCGACATGCACAAGGAAGAAGGCGTTTCCGCCGCTGAAGTCATCATGACGCAGCTCCACGCGGGCGGCAAGTTCGAGAATACCAGCGACGACAATGCCTACAAGGTTTCCGGCGGCCTGCATGGCGTCGGCGTATCGGTCGTCAACGCGCTCAGCGAGTTTCTCGACCTCACCATCTGGCGGAACGGCAAGGAGCATTATATGCGCTTTGCCTTCGGCGATGCGGTGGCGCCCCTCAAGGTGGTCGGCGATGCGCCTGCCGGGAAAAAGGGCACGAAGGTCACTTTCCTGCCCAGCCCCGCCACATTCAAGATCACCGAATTCGACTTTGAGAAGCTGGAGCATCGCTATCGCGAGCTGGCCTTCCTCAATTCGGGCGTGCGCCTGTTCCTCGTGGATGCGCGGCACGAGGAGAAGAAGGAAATCGAACTTTATTATGAAGGCGGCATCGCGGCCTTCGTCAAATATCTCGATCGCAACAAGACCGCACTGATGCCCGAGCCGGTCGCCATCAACGGCACGCGTGACGATGTGACCATCGACGTCGCGCTGGAATGGAACGACAGCTATTATGAAAATGTGCTGTGCTTTACCAACAACATCCCGCAGCGCGATGGCGGCACGCACCTCGCCGCTTTCCGCGCCGCGTTGACGCGCACGCTCAACAATTATGCCGAGAAATCGGGTGCGATGAAGAAGGAAAAGGTAAGTCTGACCGGCGAGGATATGCGCGAGGGTTTGACCGCCATCGTCTCGGTCAAGCTGCCCGATCCGAAATTCTCGTCGCAGACCAAGGATAAGCTGGTCAGCTCGGAGGTGCGTCAGCCGCTCGAAAGCCTGATGGCCGACAAGATGGCGGAATGGCTGGAGGAAAACCCGGCCAATGCGAAGATGATCATTCAGAAGGTGATCGATGCCGCTGCCGCCCGCGAGGCCGCCAAGAAGGCGCGTGAACTGACGCGCCGCAAGGGCGTGATGGACATTGCGTCGCTGCCCGGCAAACTTGCCGATTGTCAGGAGCGCGACCCTGCCAAATCCGAACTGTTTCTGGTCGAGGGTGACTCGGCAGGCGGCAGCGCCAAGCAGGGGCGTGACCGGCATTTTCAGGCGATATTGCCCCTGCGCGGCAAGATATTGAATGTCGAGCGCGCCCGCTTCGATCGCATGTTGGGCAGCCGCGAAATCGGCACGCTCATTCAGGCGATGGGCACCGGCATCCGCGACGATTTCACGATCGAGAAGCTGCGGTATCACAAGATCGTCATCATGACCGACGCGGATGTCGACGGCGCGCATATCCGCACGCTGTTGCTCACCTTCTTCTATCGTCAGATGCCGCAGATCATCGAGAATGGCCATCTCTACATCGCCCAGCCGCCGCTCTATAAGGCGACGCGGGGCCGCAGCGAGGTCTATCTCAAGGACGATGCCGCGCTCGATCAATATCTGGTCGACAACGGCGTCGACACGATGGCATTGGAAACGCCTGAAGGTGTGCGCATGGGCGAAGATCTGCGCCAGCTCATCGATCATGCGCGACGGATGAAAACGGTGATGCGCTATGTGCCGCGGCGCTATGATGCGCGGATCATCGAGGCGCTGGCATTGAACGGCGCGCTCGATGTCGAGCTTTCCGAGGGGGATCGCGTGGCGCGGCTCGCCGATGCCGTGCGCTGGATGGATGAGCACGATCAGGAAGGCGCTTGGGAAGGCTCCATGAGCGAGGAGGGCGGCTATCACTTCCAGCGCATGTGGCGCGGCGTTACCGATCATATGGTTGTCGAGGCGGCGTTTCTGGGCAGCGCCGAGGCGCGAAAGCTGCACGCCACCGTCGCCGAGCAGGTGGCCACCTATCGGCAGGCCAGCCGCCTGATCACCGCCAAGGCGGCGGCGATCGAGGACAGTGCCCCGACTGTTGATGAGGGCGACGACTTGCCTGCCGCAGCTCCAGCGAAGGGCGTCACGATCATCACGCGACCGAGCGAGCTGCTCGATGCCATCCTCGCCGCCGGGCGCAAGGGGCTGGCGATCCAGCGCTATAAAGGCTTGGGCGAGATGAACGCGGAACAGCTGTGGGAGACGACGCTCGATCCCAATAACCGTTCGATGCTGCGCGTCGAGATCGATCAGGCCGATGTGGCGGATGAAATCTTCACCCGCCTGATGGGCGACATCGTCGAACCGCGCCGCGAATTCATTCAGGACAATGCCCTAAACGTCGCCAATCTCGATGTTTAGAGTGGTTTCCGATCGGATTGGATCGGCTTGACCAAGGTTTAGCGGATATCCGTTATCCGCATTGGGCGCGGTGGAGCAATTTCTGGTCCGCCAGCACCAGCGCCATCATCGCTTCGACCACCGGCACGCCGCGAATGCCGACGCAGGGATCGTGGCGCCCCTTGGTAACGATTTCGCTGGCGCTGCCTTCTCTGGTAATCGTTTCCACCGGGGTCAGGATCGAGCTGGTCGGCTTGAACGCCACCCGCACGCGCACCGGCTGGCCGGTCGTTATGCCACCTGCAATCCCGCCCGCATGATTGGCGAGGAATTCGGGCTTGCCCTCATCTCCGGGTCGCATGGCATCGGCATTCTGTTCGCCGCGTAGCGCGGCGGCGGCGAAACCGTCGCCAATCTCGACACCCTTGACCGCATTGATGCTCATCATCGCGGCGGCGAGTTGCGCATCGAGTTTCGCATAAAGCGGCGCGCCCCATCCTGCCGGAACGCCTGTCGCCACGCACTCCACGACCGCACCAAGCGATGAGCCTTCCTTGCGTGCGGCATCGACGAGCGTTTCCCATCGCGCGGCGGCTTGCGCATCGGGGCAGAAAAACGGGTTATTGCCGATCTCCGCTGCATCGAAATTTGTCATGTCGATGGCGTCGCCGCCGATGGCGCTGACATAAGCGAGGATGGTCACTTCGGGAATGACCAGCCGCGCCACCGCGCCCGCCGCGACGCGCGATGCGGTTTCGCGGGCCGACGAGCGGCCGCCGCCGCGATAATCGCGGAAACCATATTTGGCGTCATAGGTATAATCGGCATGGCCGGGGCGATAGGCTTTCGCGACCTCGCCATAATCTTTCGAGCGCTGGTCGACATTCTCGATCATCAGACTGATCGGCGTGCCGGTGGTCCTGGCTTCGAACACGCCAGAAAGGATGCGCACAATGTCCGGCTCCTGCCGCTGTGTCGTATATTTGGATGTACCGGGGCGGCGCTTGTCGAGAAAGGGTTGAATATCCGTTTCGGACAGATGCAATCCCGGCGGGCAGCCATCGATAACCGCGCCGATGGCTGGGCCATGGCTTTCCCCCCAGGTGGAGAAGCGAAAGAGATGACCGAAGCTGTTGAAGCTCACTCTATTTATCCAGCGCGATGTCGGGCGCATCTTCGGCTTTCATGCCGATGACATTATAACCCGCGTCTACATGATGGATTTCGCCGGTGACGCCGCTTGCCAGATCAGAGAGCAGATAGAGGCCCGCGCCGCCGACATCCTCGATCGTCACATTGCGGCGCATCGGTGAATTCAGCTCGTTCCATTTGAGGATATAGCGGAAATCGCCAATGCCGGACGCCGCCAGCGTCTTGATCGGTCCGGCCGAAATCGCGTTGACGCGGATATTTTCGGGGCCCAGATCCATCGCCAGATATTTGACGCTGGTTTCGAGCGCGGATTTGGCGACGCCCATCACATTGTAATGCGGGATCACCTTTTCCGCGCCATAATAGGTAAGCGTCAGGATCGAGCCGCCGTTCGGCATCAGCGCGCGTGCGCGCTTCGTCACCGCGACGAAGCTGTAGGCTGAAATGTTCATCGTCAGCAGAAAATTGTCGAGGCTGGTGTCGACATATTGCCCGCGCAGCTCGTTCTTGTCGGAAAAGCCGATGGCATGGACGACGAAATCGAGCGTGTCCCAGCGCTGTTTGATGGCATCGAATGTGCCGTCCAGCAGATCCATGTCGCTTACATCGCAGGGGATGAGGAAATCCGACCCGACTTCGGCCGCGAGCGGGCGGACGCGCTTTTCCAGCGCCTCGCCCTGATAGGAAAAAGCCATTTGCGCGCCCTGCGCATGCAGCGCCTGCGCGATGCCCCAGGCCAGCGACTTGTCGTTCGCAAGCCCCATGATGAGGCCCCTTTTCCCCGCCATCAAACCCGTCATGTGCCTGTAACCTCTTGGCTTGTTTCAATTTCTTCTGTCTCGCTGCCGGGAAATTCCGCCAACGCCGCATTCAGCTCCGCGCCAATTACCACGCCTAGCCCAACGAGAAAGAAAAAAATGAGGGTAATCATGATGCCGGCAAGGCTGCCATAAGTAAGATCATAGGACGAAAGATGCGAAAGCACCCATGGCAAAAGCAACAAGGTGCCATACCACCAAAAGGCCGTCAGCACCGGGCCGGGCCATTTGGGGAAGTGCGGCGCGAGATAGGTTTCGGGCGTGAGCGAATAGAAAAGCCCATAAAGCGCGCCAACGAGAATAACGAGAGGGACCAGCTTGGTCGTGGTAATGAAGGCGATGGCATGATCGGCAAAGGGCAATAGCCGAACCAGAAGTTCCTCCACGCCCGTCAGCGCCAGCTGCACCGAAAAGGCCGCCATCGTAAGAATGACGCTGAGCACGATCAGGCCGATGGCGCGCAGGCGATAATGCCAGAAGGGGTGGCCGCTTCTGGTGCCATAAGCGCGGCGCAATATATCGCGGATCGTCTCGATCAGGCTCGCCGTCGTCCACAGCGCAACGCCCAGACCGAGCCAGACGATACCGGTGCCGGAGCGCGCATGGATCACATTTTCGATCGGCCCGCGCAACGCGGTGGCCACGCTGGGCGGCACGGCATAGAGAAAAGCCTCGACGGCGGCGAGACCGTCTTGCGTGCGGCCGAATATGCTGGCGATCGTCGCGGCGACGATGAAAAACGGAAAGAGCGCGAGCAGCGAGAGATAGGCGAGATTGCCCGCATGAATGAAGCCGTCGCTATAGACGCCGACCGCGACCCGTTTGACGACCTCCCACGCATAGGCTCCCGGCTTAAGATGCCCTCGGGCGTCCTTCCATGGCGCGCGTCTGCGTCCGAAGCGGTATCGTTTGCGCCGCGCTTCGGGGGATTGGGGTGAGCTGTCCTGCATAATGCGCGGGGCGGTTATCCGCCCATGGCTTTGCGCACGGGTCGTTCATCCTTCCACTGCGCGACAAAATCACGCAGAGCGGCATCGTCCTCGGGGATATCGATCATCAGCGTGACGAACTGATCGCCGCGACCGTCGCTCTTGGTCGAAAAGCCCTTGCCTTTGAGGCGCAGCGTCTTGCCCGAACTGCTGCCCGGCGGAATGGCGAGCATCACCGCGCCATCGACGGTTGGCACCTTCACCTTGCCCCCGCTCACGGCCTCGGTCAGCGTGATGGGCAAATCAAGCCGCACATCGTCACCATCGCGCCGGAAGAAGGCATGATTGCGGATTTCGATGGTGAGGATGGCGTCGCCCGCGCCGCCCGGGCCAGGCTGTCCTTTGCCGGCGAGCCGCATTTGCGTTCCATGCTCGACTCCGGCGGGCAGCTTCACATCAATGGTTTTGCCATCCTGCAATGTGATGCGCTGGGTCGCGCGGGTGGCGGCATCGATGAAATCCACGGCAAGGCGATAGTTCACATTGGCGCCACGCGGTGCCTGCCCGCTGCCGCGCCCGCGCCGGAAACCGGAAAATCCGCCATCGCCAAAGCCCTGCCCGGCCTGCCGGGCGCCACCGCCGAACAGCCCTTCGAAAATGTCGCTGAAATCCGCACCGCCCGTATTGAATTCAAATCCCTGCGCCGACCCATGGCCCGGATGGCCCTGCCCGCCGCCATAACCGAAAGGTGCGGTGGGGTTGCCGTCGCCGTCTATTTCTCCCCGGTCGAAACGGGCGCGCTTGTCCTTGTCGGACAGCAGGTCATAGGCATTGGTCGCCTGAGAAAAGCGCTCGGCGGCCTTGGGGTTGTTCTTGTTGCGGTCGGGGTGCAATTCCTTCGCCAGCTTGCGATAGGCGGACTTGATCTCGCTTTCGCTCGCGCTGCGCGCCACGCCCAATATGCTGTAAGGATCGGCCATTATTGCCCTTGATGTTGCAAAACCACATTCTGTCGGAACATCATGTGGCGTAGACGCCCTTCGGCTTCAAGAACAGAGTGCATGGAAAAGGATCGCAGCCTCGACAGCCTCCTCCCGCCACGGTAGGAACGATCCATGATAGACGACCCATTTGCCCTGTTCGACCAATGGTATGCGCAGGCGCGTGAAACCGAGATAAACGACAGCAACGCCATGGCGCTGGCGACCGTGGATGGGCAGGGGCGGCCTTCGGTGCGTATGGTGCTGTTGAAAGGACATGGCCCGGACGGGTTTATTTTCTATACCAATTTCGAAGGGCGCAAAGCGGCGGATTTATTGGGAAATTCTCATGCGGCGCTGCTGTTTCATTGGAAGTCGCTGCGACGGCAGATACGGATCGAAGGCAGTGTCAGCCGTGTGGACGATGCTGTGGCCGACGCCTATTTCGCCACGCGCAGCCGTGACAGCCAGCTCGGCGCATGGGCGTCCGATCAGTCGCGCCCGCTGCCATCGCGCGATATTTTCATGGCGCGGTATGAAGAGGCGCGGCGGCGCTTCGAGGGATCGGATGTGCCGCGGCCGCCGCATTGGTCCGGCTTCCGCCTCAGCCCCGATCGCATCGAGTTCTGGCAGGATCGCGAGCATCGCCTGCATGAACGCTGGCTCTATGTGCGCGATGACGCGGGCGGATGGGACAAGGGGATGCTGTATCCATGAGCGCGCCCCGGCCCACATCCGCACAGCGCGGACGGCTGACCCAAAGCGCGGCCCTGGCGAGCGTGGCGGTAGCGGCCCTGTTGCTGGCGATGAAGGCGGTTGCTCTCTGGCGCACCGGGTCGGTCGCCATGCTCGGGTCGTTCGCCGACAGCAGCCTTGATCTTGTCGCCAGTCTGGTGACGCTGATGGGCGTGCGGCTGGCCGCCATGCCTGCCGATCACGATCATCGCTTTGGTCATGGCAAGGCGGAGGCGCTGGCCAGCCTGTTTCAGATCACGCTTATCACGATAGCGGCGCTGGGGCTGGCATGGGAATCGATACATCGGTTGCTCGCCGGAGCGCACAGGACCGAGGCGCCGGAAATCGGCATCGGCGTGTCGCTCGTCGCTATCGTTCTCAGCTTAGCGCTGGTGGTGTATCAGAAGCGGGTGATAGCGCATACCGGGTCGCTCGCTATCGGCACCGACAATCTCCATTATCAGTCCGATCTCTATCTCAATCTTTCGGTGATAGCCGCGCTGGTTCTGGATCAATATTTCCATATCACCGGCATTGATCCGTTGTTTGGCATCGGCATTGCGATCTGGCTGGCATGGAATGCATGGTCGTCCGCATCCGAAGCGGTCGATCATCTCATGGACAAGGAATGGTCGCTCGAAGAGCGGCAGCATTTTCTCGATGTCGCGTCGCATCATCCGCAATTGCGCGGCATCCACGATATGCGAACCCGCACGAGCGGTGAGCATCGTTTCGTGCAATTCCATGTTTCGGTCGATCCGAACATGACGGTGAAGCAGGCGCATGTGGTGATGGATGAGATTGAAAAGGCCTTGATGAAGGAATTTCCGGGCATCGACATTCTGATCCACCCTGACCCGGAGGGCCATGTCGAGGACGGCGCCGATCCGTTGCGCGGCATGGAGGCACAGGAATTGCTTGCCGAGGAAAGCGGCAAGAACGGCGTCAGGAATTAGGGAATAGCCCTATCAGTCGCGCCAACGCGGCGCGTAGCGGCACGCGTTCCTCGCTGGTCGATATACCCATGCGCACCACGACGAGGCTCTGCGCGGGCGACACCAGAATATATTGCCCATGATGGCCGACCGCCGCGTATATCCGCGCCGAAGCCCGCCCGGGGAAAAGTGGATTTTCCGGCCCGTCGCGGTTGAGCCAGAGATGGCCTCCATAAGCGGGATTGCGCGGGGATGGGCTGGTCATGAAGCTGACCCAGCGGGCGGGAAGAAGCTGATGCCCGTTGACGCGCCCCTTGTTGCGCAACAGCTCGCCGAAGCGCGCATAATCGCGCGCCGTCATATGCATCATCGCGCCGCCGATCATGGTGCCGCGCGTGTCGAATTCCGGGGTGAGGCTTTCCAGATGCGCCGGCGCGATCAACCGGCCGCGGACAAATTCCATCATCGCGTCGCGGCGCACATCGGGGGTGTCGCTGTCGGTCAGCATGTCGGTCATCAGATCGCACAGGATCATGGTGTCGGCGGTGGAATAGACGAACATGCTGCCCGGCGGGCGGGCTATCGGCTTGGCTTCGGCAAAGGCCGCCATGTCCTGCGCGCCATCGGTGAAGAGCATGCGCACCGTATCGCTTTTATACAGCGGGTCGGTGTCTTCGTCATGCTCGAGGCCGGAGGTCATATGGAGCAGATGGCGCAGCGTGATCGCACCGCGCGGATCGCCGGGCTGGCCCCATGCTTCGAGCGGTACCGGCATGTCGAGCGCAAGCCGTCCGTCGGATGTCATGATGCCGATCAGCGCCGCCGTTATCGTCTTGCCGATCGACCGGGACAGCAGCTTCGTATCCTTGCCGATGCCTTCGCCATAACGTTCAGCGACAATCTTGCCGTCGCGCATCACGACCAGCGCCTGAGTCGCGCCGACAGTCTCTTCGTCGAACAGCGGTTCGATGGCGGTGGCGAGCGCGCCCGTGCTGACAGCATCCGTTTTTTCGAGCGTGACATATTGGGCGGGCGCATCCGGGCGCGCCGCGCTATGGTGAATCAGGGTGCCAGCCGTTCCAAGCACGAAAAGCACCGCACTTGCACGCCACAGGCTTTTGCTGTTGATGGGGCCGACCATGGGCGGGCATTTATCATGGAGTGATTTCGAGTGAAATGGAACATTTCACGGCTTGGAGCCGAAGACCAGCACAGTCAAATCGCGGCAAGACGATAGATATCGAAAAAGGGCAGTCATGGATCGCGCCAGGATGATGAAAACAACGGCGTTGCTGCTGGCGATCGGGCTTGCGCTTTTTGCCGTCTGGAAATGGCCGCAATGGCGCGCTGCGGGTGAGGCAGGCGCGGCCTATGCAGCGCGCATCACCTGTTCCTGCCGGTTCGTCGAGGGGCGCAGCCCGGAAAGCTGCGCGCGCGATATAGAGGAAGACGCCGGAATGGTTTCGATTACCGAAACCCCCGGTGAAAAGGCGATTATCGGCAGCGTGCCGTTGCTCGGACGCGCAACCGCGCGGTTCAAGCCAGGCTATGGCTGCCTGATGGAACCGGAATGAGCTCGGCAGCGCTCTCGGTTTCCGCGATCCAGCCTCCGCCCAGCACCCGGTCGCCATCGTAAAGCACTGCTGCCTGTCCCGGCGCAACGCCATATTCCGGGCTGTCGAAGTGCAGGACATCATCCTGGAGGCATGCGGGAACGGGCTTGGCAAGCGACCGCACCTTGGCCTGCAATGGCCCGCAAAAATCGCCGCCGAGCCAGTTCATCTCGGTGAGTCGTGCGGAACGCACCGCTAACGCGGCCTTGGGGCCGACGATGATGCGGCGTTCGGGCGCATCGATGCGGATGACATAGAGCGGATCGGGCTGGCCACCGATCTCCAGCCCCTTGCGCTGGCCGACGGTGTAATGGATCAATCCCTTGTGTCGCCCCAGCACCCTGCCGTCGAGATGAACGATTTCGCCATCGGCATCGGCTTCGGGGCGCAGCTTGCGGACGATGGCGGCATAGTCGCCATCGGGCACGAAGCAGATGTCCTGGCTGTCCGGCTTCATCGCCACCGTCAGACCCAGTTGAGCGGCGATCTCGCGCACCTGCCCCTTGGGCAATCCGCCGAGCGGGAAGCGCAGATAGTCGAGCTGGTCCTGCGTGGTGGCGAACAGAAAATAGCTCTGGTCGCGGGCCGGATCGGCGGCGCGGTGCAGCTGCGCCACGCCATCGGAACCGATCACGCGGCGCACATAATGGCCGGTGGCGAGGCAATCCGCGCCCAGATCCCGCGCCAGCGCGAAAAGATCTGTGAATTTCACGCCCATATTGCATTTGACACAGGGGATGGGTGTGCGTCCCGCCATATATTCGCTGGCGAAATCCTCGATCACCGAGTCGCGGAAGCGGCTTTCATAATCGAAAACATAATGCGCGATGCCGATTCGATCGGCGACCGCGCGGGCGTCGCGGATATCCTGTCCCGCGCAGCAACTGCCTGTCCGACCCACTGCCGCGCCATGATCGTATAGCTGAAGCGTTACGCCGACGACCTCCGCCCCGGTCTGCGCCGCAAGCGCGGCGACCACGCTCGAATCGACGCCGCCCGACATCGCAACCACGATTTTGCGCGCCGAAACCGGTTCCGGGAGCTGGAAATCTGCAAAGATCGGGGATGCGGTCATGGCGAGGCATATAGAGCATCACGCGAAAAAGTGGGAACCGGTTTTTTGCAACGAGCGATGCGCGGGAAAATAAGCGGCGCGCTTGCCATGTCGCCTGCCATGGGGGACGTAACGCAGCGCGCGCCAAAGATGCCTGATCGTTGATGCATCCTTTATTTGTGGTGCAGAAAGCGCCGATACCCTGCCAAATCCGCGCTTGGAAATAACTAACAGCAAATAACCTGCCAGTTTACCGGACCTTAGCCATTTTCGCGTAGCGTCGCTCGAATGGATATGAGTTTCACCTTTAAGCCGCAGCGCCGGGCGTCCCATTGGGTCGTTTCGCTTGCGGATATAAAGACCGTGGCCGACGAGCGGCGTATCGCCTGCAAAACGACCATGGACTTCCTGCGGGGGCAGGATGAAGGGTGTGATCCGGTGCGTGCTCTGGCGTGTGTTATTACGCTGGAACCGGGCGGCATGGTCGATGCCGCCACCCTTGGCGGCAGCTTTAATCCGCTTGTCGCGCAACAATTGATGGTGGGGAAAACAGAGTGAAGATGGCGTTTACCTTCACGCTTTAGCCGATGTTCAAGGCTGTGGCGTAGAAGGTCGGCATCGACAACACGTATCAGGCCCCGTGCCGTTGATTGAGGTAGTAATGATCGAGAACCAGAAAATTCGACCAGCGCAGGTAGTCGGCCCCCTGGGAGAACCGCTGACGCTGGAATCGCTTCCCGCTCCGGGAACGACCCGCTGGGTTGTTCGCCGCAAGGCCGAGGTGGTGGCTGCGGTTAATGGCGGACTTCTGACTGTCGATGAGGCTTGCGAGCGCTATTCGCTGACGCTGGAAGAATTTGCCGGCTGGCAGCGCGCGGTCGATCGCTCCGGCATGCCCGGCCTGCGCGTCACGCGTATTCAGCATTATAAATCCCTTTACGAGCGCCAGCAGCGCTATTGACCGCATATCTGGCGTTTTGCTCCTGTCATGGGGCGGCGCCGGGCATCCCTCTCCTCCTGAGATGCATTGTGCGAAGACTGACCGCTTGCCATCCGGCAGGCGGTCATTTTTTATGTTCTGGAACTTCGGCACCAGCGCGACGTTATGAATGTCAGCGGCAATCGAACGAAGGAGATCAGGAATGGGATTGATTATCTGGCTTATAACAGGCGGTATCGTCGGCTGGTTGGCCAGCCTGATCATGCGGACGGACGCTCAGCAGGGCATATTGCTGAATATCGTGGTCGGCATTGTCGGCGCGTTCATTGGCGGCCTGTTGATCGGCGGTGGATCGATCAATACCGCAATTACCCTCAACAGCTTTCTCGTTTCACTGTTGGGCGCGGTCATTTTGCTCGCCATCGTCAATTTTGTGCGTCGGGGTTCCTTGCGCTGATCGATGTACGACAAGGACCTTCGCTAGCTCCCAGGAAAAGGCGCGTTTGATACGCGCCTTTTCATTGTTGCGGTTCGATTCTTAACGCGGCAATGGCCGTTCATTACTTAAATTGATCTTTGCACTCTTGATTTACTAATGCTTTCCCACCATCTTGCGGCTCGCTGACCCATAATGTCGGGCTATTTGGGTGAAACAGCTATATATGCACCATATGACAGGGACGTCATAGCAGGCCGTTCGCCTGTATAGGAAGGCTGACATGAATTTCGAATCGGGGTTTGCAGGGGAGATCCTGGAGGATGACGATTCCCGGCTGAGGCGGCGTCGGCGATTGATATTATGGGTCGCGGCGGGCTTGGCGCTGCTTGTCGCCCTGGTGGTGTTGAGCCGACTGGGGAATAAGCAGCCCGCCATCGATACCGCTGATCTGGCTCCGCGAGTCACGGTAATGACCCCAGGGCGCAACACCGTATCAGCAACCATCAATTCGACTGGTACGCTTGCTGCCCGCCGCGAGATGCCGGTCGGTGTCGTCGGCGAAGGTGGACAGGTGACGGCTGTGCTGGTCGAACCGGGCGATTGGGTGAAGGCGGGCCAGGTGCTCGCGCGCGTCGAGCGATCGGTGCAGGCGCAGCAGCGTGCTTCTCTCGCGGCTCAGCTGGAGGTGGCGCGTGCCGATGCGCGTCTGGCCCAGAGTGAGCTCGACCGCGCGCAGGCGCTGGTTTCGCGCGGGTTTATCAGCAAGGCGGATATTGACCGTAAAACAGCGACGCGTGACGCCGCAATCGCGCGCGTGGGCGTGGCGCGAGCCCAGCTTAACGAACAAACCGCTCGTATCGGACGCCTCGATATTCGTGCGCCCGCCGCCGGGCTTGTCTTGACCCGTGATATCGAGCCGGGTCAGGTCATTGGCGCTAGCAGTGACGTTTTGTTCCGCATGGCGAAGGGCGGCGAGATGGAATTGCTGGCGAAGGTCGGTGAATCCGATCTGGCGCGCCTTTCGGTGGGCGTTCGCGCTACGGTAACGCCGGTTGGCGGAACGCAGGGCTATGAAGGCCAGGTCTGGCAGATTTCCCCTGTCATCGATCCGCAATCCCGCCAGGGCGTAGCGCGTATCGCCGTTCCTTATCATAAGGAATTGCGCCCGGGTGGCTTCGCATCCGCGCGCATCATCAGCGGAACGGCAGAGGCTTCGGTGCTGCCTGAATCCGCGATCCAGAACGATGACAAGGGCAGCTTCGTCTATGTCGTCAATGCGCAGAACATAGTGGAACGGCGCGATGTTAAGGTTGGGCAGGTCTCTGCCGCAGGCGTATCGATTCTCGAAGGGCTCAAGGGCGGGGAAAAGGTCGTTACCCTGGCGGGCGGCTTCCTGAATCCCGGACAGAAGGTTCAACCGGAACTGCAGCAAACAGGCGCGCCTGAAGCAGCCAGCAAATAATGTCGCCGTCTATCCCGTGCGCATGGCGGAAGAACAGATGATATGAATTTACGCAATATTTCCAGCTGGTCGATCCGCAATCCGGTGCCGCCGCTTGTGCTGTTCGCGGCGTTGTTGCTGGCGGGTATCGTCTCGTTCATCCGCATGGATGTTAACGATAATCCCGATGTCAGCTTTCCTGCAGTGCGGGTTGTCGTCTCGCAACCCGGCGCAGCGCCTGCCGAACTCGAAACGCAGGTAACCCAGCGGGTCGAGGCGGCTATTCGCGGCATAAACGGCGTGGACGAAATCATTTCCTATGCCCGGGAAGGCAGCAGCTACACGATGGTTCAGTTCGTGATCGGCACGCCTGTCGATCGGGCCGTCAACGATGTGCGCAATGCCGTTTCGGAAATTCGCAGCGATTTGCCTGATGGCATATTGGAGCCTCAGATCACGCGCATAGATATTGCCGGGGGACCGATCGCCTATTTCAGTGTCGAAGCGACGGATATGACGCTGGAGCAGCTCAGCTGGTTTGTCGACAATACCGTGGCCAAGCGCCTGCTCGGGATCGAAGGCATGGCGGCAGTCAGTCGCGGCGGTGGCGTCAGTCGTGAAATTCGCGTCATATTGAAGCCCGACAAACTGCAGGCGCTAGGAGTAACCGCTCCGCAAATAAACCAGCAGCTTCGCGTGATGAACATCAATGCTGCGGGCGGCCGCACGGAAATTGCCGGTGCGGAGCAATCGGTGCGTGTGCTTGGCAATGCGCAAACGGCGTTTTCACTGGGGCAAACCCAGATACAGCTTCCTGGTGGCCGATCGGTGCGCTTGAACGAACTGGCCGATGTCCGCGACATGTATGCCGAGCAACGCTCTCTTTCGATGATGAACGGTCGTCAGGTCACCAGTATTTCGCTCGAAAAATCCAAGGGTTCATCGGATGTCAGCGTCTATGATGCCGCCCGGGAGGAACTGGACGCCATCGCCGAGGAATATCCGAAGGTTCATTTCAAAGAGATGTTTACGAGCGTCGAATATACCCGTGGTCAATATCATTCGGCGATGACGGCGATGATCGAAGGCGCAGTGTTGGCCGTTCTTATCGTCTATCTGTTCCTGCGCGACTGGCGGGCCACGCTGATTTCGGCGTTGGCCATTCCGCTTTCCGCGATTCCGGCCTTCTGGTTTATGGATATGATGGGCTTCACGCTCAACGGCTTGTCTCTGTTGGCCTTGAGCCTTGTTGCCGGTGTTCTCGTCGACGATGCGATTGTGGAAATCGAAAATATCGTGCGGCATATGCGCATGGGCAAATCCGCTTATCAGGCTTCGATCGACGCGGCCGACGAGATCGGCCTCGCAGTGCTGGCGACGACCATGTCTATCGTCGCGGTGTTTTTTCCGGTTGCGCTGATGCCCGGGATTTCGGGGCAGTTCTTCATTCAGTTCGGTATGACTGTGGTCGTCGCAGTGTTGTTGAGCCTTGCCGTCGCGCGCATGATTACGCCGATGGTGGCAGCCTATTTTCTTGAAGCGCACGGCACGGCAAGTCATGGCGAAGGGGTGTTGATGGACCGGTACATGGCCGTGCTGAAATGGTCGCTGGATCATCGCTGGAAGGTTGTCCTGATGGGTGGCGGCGGGGCGTTGGCGGCGACTGTTCTCGCTTTCGGAACATTGCCCTTCACCTTTCAGCCGACGCTCAATACCAACTACAGCCAGGTGCAGATCGAATTCGTGCCGGGCACGACGCTGGAGCAGTCGCGCAAGGTAACGGAACAGGTCGCAAGTCTGCTGAGGCAGGATACGGACGTTGTCGATGCCGCGTTTGCCGATATCGAACCCACCGAGTCGAACATATATCTGACCCTACGCAAGGATCGTAAGATTTCCAGTGTCGACTGGGAACGGCAGACGGCGCCGAAACTTGCCCAGATTGCCGATGCGCGTGTCAATTTCAAATCTCAGTCCGGCGGCGGACCGAGCAGCGGCCGCGATATCACGATCATGCTGGGTGGCGATGATCCGATATTGCTGGAAAAGACTGCGAATCAGCTTGTTAATGAGATGTCGAAGATCAAGGAGATACGTTCTCCGCGCGTGAACGGCGACATCAAGCGTCCGGAAATCATCGTCAAACCCAGGATGGACCTTGCGGCCGATCTGGGCGTCACCACCGTTGCGTTGAGCCAGGCTGTGCGCATTGCCACGCTGGGCGACATCGATCAGAACAGCGCCAAATTTTCGCTCACCGACCGGCAGGTGCCAATCCGCGTTTCTGTAGGCGAAGAAGCGCGACGTGACATTTCCACCATCCAGAATATGCCGGTGCCTACCGCCGATGGCGGGGCCGTGCCGCTGAAGCTGGTCGCCGATATCAGCTTTGGTGCAGGGCCAACGGAAATTCGTCGCTATAATCAGGTGCGCCGGGTCGTGATCGGCGCCGATCTTGCGCCCGGCGTCGTTACCAGCGAGGCAATGAAGAAAATAGAAGCGCTACCGAGCTATACCGGGCTTCCAAAGGGCGTGCGTAAGCTGGATGTCGGCGATGCCAAATGGCAGAAAGAGCTCTTCATCAATTTCATCATCGCTGTAGTCTCGGGCATATTGCTGGTACTTGCGGTGCTGGTGCTGCTTTACAAGCGGGTGATGCCACCCTTCGTCAATCTGGGTTCGCTTCTGCTGGCGCCGCTTGGTGGCGCGCTGGCATTGCATCTGACCGGCAACCCCATATCCATGCCGGTTCTCATCGGCATATTGATGTTGCTGGGCATCGTTGCGAAAAACTCGATTTTGCTCATCGATTTCGCGCTGGAGGAAATGGGCAAAGGCGTGCCGGTCTATGATGCGATCATGGATTCGGGCCACAAGCGCGCGCAGCCGATCGTCATGACGACGGTAGCGATGGTCGCCGGCATGGTGCCGACGGCATTGTCGCTTTCCGGCGATGCCGCCTGGCGTGCGCCCATGGGCGTGACGGTGATCGGCGGTCTCCTCCTTTCGACGCTGCTGACGCTGGTTATTGTGCCTGCTTCCTTCAGTCTTGCCATTGAGATCGAGGAGAAAGTCGCGCCGCATCTGCGCAAGCGCCTGCTTACCTACAAGCCCGGCGACGATGCGGACGACAGGGCAGCGCAAGCGGCCGAATAGAAGCGGCACCTTAGAGTCAGTTTGGAAATGCGGCACCAGCCCGCTCCCCCGCCCAACCGCCCGATAGCATACGGCACAATATCGGGCGGTTGGGCGGGGGAGCGGGCTGGTGCCGAAACCGAAAATTGGCTTTTCAGCCAATTTCCAAACAGTCTCTTACTGCCTTGCAACATGAGCGCGGATCGTTTGTTATGATCCCCATGCATCTGCGCGCGAAACCTCTTCCCGGTATCGAACGGCCTGACCGGCGCATCTATATGGTGGCGAGCGGGCTGTTGTTGGCGATGGCGATGCTGTTCCTCGCGGCGCGCTGGTTTGCCGATGTCCATCCCGTGGCCGGTTTCGTGCAGGCCTTTGCCGAGGCGGCGATGATTGGCGGGCTGGCGGACTGGTTCGCAGTGACCGCGCTGTTTCGTCATCCGCTGCGCCTGCCTATCCCGCACACGGCCATCATCCCGCGCAACAAGGATCGTATCGGCGACGCACTCGCCACCTTTTTGCGCAGCAATTTTCTGGTGCCGCAAGTGGTGGCGCGGCGTATGGGGCGGTTCGATGTCGCGGGCGCGGTCGGGCGTTTTCTCGCCCGGCCCGATGGCGCTGTGGCTGGGCGGCTGCGGCAGGGCGCGTCGCGGCTGGCCGCCGACATACTGGAAGCGATGGACCAGGAACGGTTGGGCGGCATTGCCAAGGGTGCACTGACATCGCGCCTCTCCGCGCTCAATCTGGCGCCGCTTCTGGGGCAGGCGCTCGATGCCGCGATGCGCGAGGGGCGCCATGAGCCGGTGATCGACGGCGGGATAAGATGGGCGGCGCGCACATTGGAAGCCCATGAGGAAATGATCCGGCAGATGGTGCATGACCGCGCCGGTGCCGTGCTGCGCTGGACGGGGCTGGACGAGAAGCTCGCCAATGCGATTATCGACGGTTTGCTCAAGCTGCTGACGGAGATGGAGACCGATTCGGGCCACCCCGTGCGGCTGCGGGCATTGGAGGGGCTTGAGAGGCTTGCCTATCGGCTGCAGCACGAGCCGGAAATGCAGGCGAAAGTTGCGCAGATCCGCGAAGAGATCATCGCCAATCCGGCCATGCAGCGCTGGATCGACGGGCTGTGGGAGCAGGGCAGGGCGGCATTGTTGCGCGCGGCGCGCGATCCCGATGCGGTGCTTGCGGGCAAGCTGGGCGAGGTGATGCAGCAGGCGGGGGCGAGCATGGAAGGCGATCCGGTCTTGCGCGCGGTCATCAACCGCTTTGCGCGTCGTGCCGTGGTGGGCCTCACCGCCAGCTATGGCGATGGCATCGTCAAGCTGGTGAGCGAGACCGTGCGCGGATGGGATACGCAGACGCTGACCGACCGGCTGGAGCAGACGGTGGGCCGCGACCTTCAATATATCCGCATCAACGGAACGTTGGTGGGGGGGCTGGTCGGGCTGGCGATCCACAGCATCGACATGATCTTATAGCATCCGATCGCCGCAGGATTCACGCAGCATTTCGCCCGAAGAGATTTGAGGCGACATCTGCGCCATCGTCTGCTATAGACCCACGATTGCAGCGAAATCCGCCCGCAAGCGTTCGCAGTGACTGGGAGACTTCGCGCTCCCGCTTGCTTGCCGGGAGACGAGAGATGACACAGCCCCACATCATTATAAGCGCTACATGAGTCGCGCGCTGAATCTTAGCGCCAATATGCAGGAAGTGTCCGCCTGCTGCGAAAAACATGCGATCGGCATCTCGGTGATCGAGCCGCTGCAATCGGGCGGCACGCGCGTCGTACTCAACAACAGCAATGATGCGGCGGATCTCCGCCGACGCATGAAAACACAGATTATCGACGGGCCGGTTGTCCGCTCCGGCCTTTACATGGCGCGGCCACCCATCTCGCTTCGCTAGAATTCGCTTTCACGCGCGCTGGCCGGGTCGGGCGGCGTGCTGGTCATATTCGCTTCCCGGCCCGGACTACGCCGCGCACCCAATGGGGCCGGCGACTTAGACTAAGGAAATACCCATGCCTATCGGCACAGTGAAATTTTTCAACGCAGACAAGGGCTATGGCTTCATCGCGCCCGAAGAAGGCGGCGACGACGCCTTTGTGCACATCACCGCGGTAGAACGCGCCGGTCTGCGCACGCTGGATAAAGATCAGCGCGTCTCTTATGAGCTGGAACAGGACAAGCGCGGCAAGATGGCCGCGGTCAACATCCAGACGGCCTGATCGATTCCGGGGCGGCGTGAGCACTCTCATGCCGCCCCTTCATCATCCGTCGCTGGCCCGCTCTATGTCCGCGCCGACGGCTTGAAGCTTCTCTTCCAGCCGCTCATAGCCGCGATCGAGATGATAGACGCGGTTGACCTGGGTTTCGCCTTCGGCGGCCAGCCCCGCCAATACCAGACTCATCGATGCCCGCAGATCGGTCGCCATAACCGGCGCGCCGGTCAATTTTGGCACGCCGCGCACCACGGCGGTGCGACCGTTCACCGAAATATCCGCGCCCATGCGCGCCAGTTCCGGCACATGCATATAGCGGTTTTCGAAGATCGTCTCCGTGAGTACGCTCGCGCCGTCGGCCAAACACAGCATCGACATGAATTGCGCCTGCATGTCGGTTGGGAAAGCCGGGAAAGGCGCGGTAGACAGCGTAAGCGGGTGCAGCTTGCCATTGGCGCTGATACGGATGCTGTCGCGCGCAGTCTCTACTTCAACCCCGCAATCGCGCAGCGCGATAAGGATCGCATGCATGTCATCGGCATGCGCGCCGACCAGCTCGATATCGCCGCCGGTGATCGCCGCCGCGCAGGCATAGCTGCCCGCCTCGATCCGGTCTGGCATTACCGCATAGGTCGCGCCATGCAGGCGTGGGCGGCCGGTGATGATGAGCCGGTCCGTGCCGACGCCCTGAATATCCGCGCCCATCGCCAGCAACAGCTTACATAGATCGACGATCTCCGGCTCGCGCGCCGCATTTTCAATCGTGCAGGTGCCGCTCGACAGCACGGCTGCCATCAGTGCATTTTCGGTCGCCCCGACCGATACCACCGGAAATGTATAATTGCCGCCGGGCAGACCGCCATCGGGCGCGGACGCCTTCACATAGCCCGCCGTGATCTCGATATGCGCGCCGAAGGCTTCCAATGCTTTCAGATGCAGGTCGATGGGTCGGTTTCCGATGGCACAGCCGCCGGGCAGCGACACCGTCGCCTCGCCCGCGCGCGCGAGCAATGGGCCAAGCACGAGGATCGACGCGCGCATCTTGCGCACGATGTCATAGGGCGCTTCCGTAGAGGTGACGCGGCCCGCGCGCAATGTCATCACCCGGCCGAAATCTTCCGGCCGCGCACCCTCGATCATCGTCGAAACGCCGAGCTGGTTGAGCAAATGGCCGAAACTGTCCACATCCGCGAGGCGCGGCAGGTTGCGCAGCGTCACCGGCTCGTCGGTTAGCAGCGCGCAAGGCAGCAAGGTGAGGGCGGAATTCTTCGCGCCGGAAATGGGGAGGCGGCCGGAAAGACGGTTTCCGCCGCGAATGATGATGCGGTCCATCGCACGGCTATTAACGGTAATTGCAATGCGCGCAAGGGGCGGGTGAGCGTGGCGCGCGTGCGCGTGTCAGCACTCAGGCCAGCAATTCGACATCCCAATAAAGCCAGTCGTGCCAGCTTTCGTGCAGATGGTTCGGCGGGAAGGCGCGGCCATGTTCCTGAAGCTGCCATGTCGTCGGACGGATCGGGTCGATATGCAGCTTCATATGGGCTTCTTTGGGCGTGCGTCCGCCCTTTTTCAAATTGCAGGGCGAGCAAGCGGTGGCGACATTTTCCCATGTCGTGCGTCCGCCCGCGCGCCGCGGCACCACATGATCGAAGGTCAGGTCTTTCGGGCTGCCGCAATATTGGCAGGAGAATTTGTCGCGCAGGAACAGGTTGAAGCGCGTGAAGGCCGGATATTGGCTGGGCCGCACATATTGCTTCAACGCGATCACCGACGGAATCTTCATCTGGAAGCTGGGCGAATGCACCTCGCGCTCATAAGTGGAAACGATGTCCACCCGATCCAAAAAAACCGCCTTGATAGCGGTTTGCCAGGGCCAGAGACTTAAGGGGTAATAACTCAATGGGGTATAGTCGGCATTGAGCACGAGCGCCGGGCAACTTTCCACATGCCGCGTCTCTTCAAGCCGTGTCTGTTCAGGCCGTATAAGGTCGGGATGATACATAAATCTGTCTCTGCCCCCTTGTTGCGCCCCGCTATTCGCCGATATGCGTGACACCGCTATGACAGCATTAACCGAGTCCCTTCGTCAAGAGTCTGTATGGCTACCAGTTGCGATATACCGCATATGGTGAAAATAGTGACGCGTTTTGCGCCCAGCCCGACCGGCAGGCTGCATGTCGGGCATGGTTGGTCCGCATTGATGGCGATGGATATGGCGCGCGCCGCGGGCGGCGCTATGCGGTTGCGGATCGAGGATATTGACGGCGCGCGTTCGCGCCCGGAGCATGTCGCGGGCATCATCGAGGATCTGCGCTGGCTTGGCGTGGAATGGGATGGCGAAGTCGTGTTTCAGTCGCAACGGCTCGAACTTTACGAGACGGCGCTGGATCGGTTGCGCGGGAAGGGCCTTGTCTATCCCTGCTTCTGCACGCGGGCGGAAATAGCGGCGGAAATCGCCGCGAGCGGGTCGGCCCCGCATGGCGCGGACGGGACGATTTATCCCGGCATATGCCGCTCTCTGGGCGAGAACGAACGGGCGGAACGCATCGCGCGGGGCGATGCGCATTGCTGGCGGCTCGATATGGGCCGGGCAGTCGCGCAGGCCGGGCCGCTGCACTGGCCGGACATGGACGCCGGCGAGGTTGAAGCACGGCCGGAACAAGCGGGCGATGTCGTAATGGCGCGCAAGGAAGCGCCGACCAGCTATCACCTCGCCGCAACGCTGGACGATGCCGAAATGGGCATCAGCTATGTCTTGCGCGGCGATGATCTGAGTGCCGCGACCGATGTTCATCGGCTGCTTCAGGCGCTGCTCGATCTGCCGACGCCGGTTTATCGGCATCACCCCTTGTTAGTCGATGCGAGCGGCAAGCGGCTCGCCAAGCGGACAGGAGGCATCACGCTGGCCGAACTGCGTGCGGATGGCGTCGATCCGGCAAGGCTGCGCGACGATCTGCGCGCCCGTCGCTTTCCGGTTGGCATATGTCTGGCGAGCGCCTAAATAAGAGGCATGACTGTTTTCATGACCCTGCTCCTGCTTGCCGCCATGGGCGCGACCTTGTTCATGCTCATCAAGGGCATCGTCACCTTCCTCAGGACGACCGAAGAGGATCTGAAATCCGGCGCGTCCGGCCCCAGCGCTTCGAGCCTCAGGCAGAACAAGGCGATGTTCGGCCGCATATTGTTTCAGGCGGTTGCGATCATCATCCTCGCGCTGATGCTGATGATGAAGGGCGGGCAGTGACGCCCTCCGCCTGATCGCGCTTCATGGTAAAGCTCAACAAGATTTATACGCGCACCGGCGATGACGGCACAACGGGGCTGGTCGATGGATCGCGCGCGCCCAAGCATGATGCGATTTTTCAGGCGATCGGCGATGTCGATGAAGCGAACAGCGCGCTCGGGCTGGCGATCGTTGCGCTGGGCGAGAGCGACGAGGCGGCGCTGTTGCAGCGAATCCAGAATGATCTGTTCGATCTCGGCGCGGATTTGGCGATGCCGGTGGGCGATGAAGATCCGGAATGGGCGCTGCGCATCACGCTTGGACAGGTCGGGCGGCTGGAGCAGGAAATCGACGCACTGAACGGCGCGCTGCCAGCGCTCGACAGCTTCATTTTGCCGGGTGGCAGTGCGGCTGCTGCGGCGATCCATCTGGCGCGATCGATCACGCGGCGGGCCGAGCGCAGCGCGGTCGCGGCGGCAGAGAGTCGGGCGCTCAACCCTCCGGCACGCAACTATCTCAACCGGCTGTCCGATCTGCTGTTCGTGCTGGCGCGGCATGTCAATGCAAAGGCGGAGCTGGGCGGCACGGGCGACATCAAATGGGTGCCGGGGGCTTCTCGTTAAGGCACATTATCAGGCGAGCGAGACGAAGCTGTCGATCACGCGCTTGCGTCCAGCGGCATCGAAATCAATCTCCAGCTTGTTGCCGTCAATCGTGGCAATGACCCCATAACCGAATTTCTGATGAAAGATGCGGGTGCCGATGGCGAGATCGTCGCGCGGCTTTGCGGCCATGGTGGAAGGGGCGCGGGTCGCGCGCTGATAAGAGGAGGGGGCAGGTGCGCTCATGCCGCCATTCTGGGACGCCCGCTGCCAGCCCGGACCGCGCCCGCCGCCGCCGACATGCTTGAACGGATCGGCCTCGAACGGAGCAGGGCGTTCGGCCCAGTTGCCGCGCCACAGATTTGCGCCACTCTGGCCAATGCTGGATTCCTGTTCCACATGCTCTTCCGGCAGCTCGCCGACGAAACGCGACGGGATCGAGCTGGTCCATTGGCCATAGATGCGCCGGTTGGCGGCATGGATTATGGTGCAGCGCCGCCGCGCGCGCGTGATGGCGACATAAGCGAGGCGGCGTTCCTCCTCCAATGCGTTCAGGCCGCCCTCATCGAGCGAGCGTTGCGACGGGAACACGCCTTCCTCCCATCCCGGCAGGAAAAGCGTGTCGAACTCCAGTCCCTTGGCGCCGTGAATGGTCATGATCGTCACCTTGGCCTCGTCCGGCGCCGCGTCATTGTCCATCACCAGGCTGACATGCTCCAGAAACTCGCCGAGCGTCTCATATTCCTCCATCGCGCGCGCCAGTTCGGAGAGATTTTCGAGGCGGCCGCTCGCATCTGGGGTGCGCTCCGCCTGCAACATCGCGGTATAGCCGCTCTCATCGAGCAGGATGCGGACCAGCTCGGCATGGGGCATTGTCGATGCCATGTCGCGCCAGCGGGCAATGTTCGTGACGAAATTACCGAGCGCGCGGCGCGCCTGCGGGGTCAGTTCGTCGCTGTCGATGATCTGCGCCGCCGCGGCCAGCAGCGGCATCTGGCTGGCGCGGGCGAAGCGGTGGATTTTCTCCACTGCTTTGTCCCCAAGGCCGCGTTTTGGTGTGTTGACGATGCGTTCAAAGGCGAGGTCGTCCGCCGGTTGCGCGACAAGGCGCAGATAAGCGAGCGCATCGCGGATTTCGGCGCGTTCATAGAATCGGAAACCGCCGATGATGCGATAAGGCAGGCCGATGGCGATGAAGCGGTCCTCGAACTCGCGCGTCTGGAACTGGGCGCGCACGAGGATGGCGAAATCATCGAGAGTCTGCCCCGCCATTTGCCCCTGCTCGATCATGTCGCTGACCGTGCGGGCCTCCTCCGCGCCATCCCACACGCCGTACACGCGCACCTTTTCGCCTTCATCGGCCTGCGTCCACAGGCTCTTGCCGAGCCGCTGCGCATTGGCGGCGATCACGCCCGATGCGGCGCCGAGGATATGCGGGGTCGAGCGGTAATTCTGTTCGAGCCGGACGATCTTCGCGCCGGGAAAATCGCGCTCGAACCGTAAGATATTCGCCACCTCCGCGCCGCGCCAGCTATAGATGCTCTGGTCGTCATCGCCCACGCAGCAGATATTCTTGCGCTCCTGCGCGAGCAGCCGCAGCCAGAGATATTGCGCCGAATTGGTGTCCTGATATTCGTCAACCATGATGTAGCGAAAGCGCTGCTGATACTGCTCCAGCACCGCCCGGTCGCGCTTCAGCAGGGTAAGCGGATGCAACAGCAGATCGCCGAAGTCGCAGGCATTGAGCGCCAGCAGCCGCGCCTGATAGGCGGCGTACATTGTCTGACCCTTGCCATTGGCATAAGGCGCGGCGTCGCCCGCGTCGATCTCTGTCGGGGTCAGCCCCTTGTTCTTCCATCCGTCGATCAAACTGGCGAGCGCACGGGCGGGCCAGCGCTTGTCGTCAATCCCCTCGGCCTGGATAAGCTGTTTCAGCAGGCGGAGCTGGTCGTCGGTGTCGATAATAGTGAAATTGTTTTGCAGGCCGACCAGTTCGGCATGGCGCCGCAGCATCTTCGCGCCGATGGAGTGAAAGGTGCCGAGCCAGGGCATGCCTTCGACTGCTTCGCCGATTAATCGCCCGACCCGCTCCTTCATCTCGCGCGCGGCCTTGTTGGTAAAGGTGACGGCGAGGATTTCGGACGGATAAGCGCGGCGCGTAGCGATGAGATGCGCGAGCCGCGCGGTCAGCGCCGCCGTCTTGCCCGTGCCCGCGCCCGCGAGAACAAGAAGCGGCCCTTCTGTGGTGAGCACGGCCTCGCGCTGCGGTGGGTTGAGGCTCGCAATATAAGGCGGCTGGGACGTATCGGCAGAGGCGGGAAAAGCGGTCATCATACGAACATTTAGAGAACGCATCGCGCCGGAGCAAGGGCGATGTCGGGGAAGCGAAAGGAAATAGCGCCCGTTGTCGGCACAATTCGTCATGGCCGTTGGAACGTCCGCGCGTCCCGGGAATTATTATGATGCGGGGGATCTGTCTCAGGAGAGATTGCTATGCGAAAATCTGTTTTGTGGGCCGGAGCGATGATGCTCGCAATGGCTCCCGCTGCGCACGCGCAAATGGAGAGTTCCACGACGCCGCCGGAAACGAGCCAACCGGCCGATGCCGCCACGCCAGCGGATCCCAATGCCCGGGTTCCGCCCACACCGGTTTCCAATGATCCCACCATGGTGCCTGCCCCTCCCGGCGTTCCGACTGATCCTTCCGCCCGGCCGGGAAGCGCCGCAAATCCCATAATCGAGGGCGGCAACATGACGGAACCGCCGCCACCCAAGGATCATTACCCCCTGTGCAGCAAATCGGTTCAGGATCATTGCATGCAGCCAAGCGAAGCGCCACGCGGCTACGCGAAGAAGAAGCGCTGATTTGTGAAAGCGATCAGGCCGGGCGCAGCAGATGCAGCCGCGCCTTGCCGACATCGCGCATGGTTTCGACCTCGAAGCCCTTGACTGATATGTCCTCGCGTCGGTCGGTTTCGATGCTGATCCAGCTATGCGGGCCGGTCCAGCCGAGGCGGGCGAGCTTGTCGAGCGCGACTGCGCCCGCGCCGCTGCCATAAGGCGGGTCCATCAGGATGAGATCGAGCGGCTGTGGCGCGGAACCGAGCGCGAGCACCGATGTCGCGCGGATGTCCGGCCGCGAGAGGCCAAGCTTTTCCGCATTGGCGCGCAGGGCATCGAGCGCCGCGCGATCCTGCTCGACAAAAATGCAGCTCGCCGCGCCGCGCGAGAGCGCTTCGAGACCGAGCGCGCCCGATCCGGCGAAGAGATCCGCAACAGCCAGCCCTTCGAAGCTTCCCAGGCGGCTGGTCAGCATCGAGAACAACGCCTCGCGTGTGCGGTCTGCGGTCGGGCGGGTGGCGTCGCCCTTGGGCGCGACAATCGGGCGCCCTCTCCATTCGCCAGCGATAATCCTCATTTGTCGCGCCGCCTCATGTCGCGGATGAAAGTTTCGAGTTCATGCGGCTTGGCCTCTGCAATGGCTCCGGGCGCGGAATCGCCCAGTTCAAAAGCGCCATAGCGAGTGCGGATCAGGCGGTTGACCTTGAGGCCAAGATATTCGAGTACGCGACGCACTTCGCGGTTCTTGCCTTCGGTGAGCGTCATCTCGATCCATTGATTGCGCCCGGTGCGCCGTTCGAGATTGGCGTCGATGCGGCCATAGCGCACGCCCTCGATCTCTATGCCGTGGATCAACTCCTCCAGTTGCGCCTGGCTGATCTCGCCAAAAGCGCGGGCGCGATAGGTGCGCTCGACGCCGGTGGACGGCAGCTCCATCTTGCGCTTCAGCTCACCGTCATTGGTGAGCAGCAACAGCCCCTCGGTGTTCATGTCGAGCCGCCCGACCGGCATCAGGCGTGGCAGGCCCCCCGGATAATCGCGCGGCAGCACGTCATAAATGGTCTTGCGGCCGGAAAAATCGCGCTCGGCGGTGAGGCATCCGGCGGGTTTGTGAAACAGGAACAGGCGCGTGGTTTCGGCCTCGGCGACCGGCGCGCCATCGACCGTGACACCGCGCAGCGACGACAGCAGCGTGGCGGGCGTATCGAGCACCACGCCATCAAACGCGATGCGGCCTTCGGCGATCATGCGTTCAATCTCGCGGCGCGAAGCAATGCCCGCGCGCGCGAGCAGCTTGGCGATGCGCTGTTCCCCGCTGGATGTGCCATCCGCGTTCTTGGCGCGCGGCGTGGGGCGGGGGCCGGGCGCGGAGCGGCGTTTGGGCGGATAGGATCGGGCGGGACGCGCATCGGTGCGAGCGTCGTCAGGGCGCGATGCGGAGAAGCGCGCGGCTCTGCCCATGCCCGGTGCTGCGCCCGAGGACGTTTTACGGTCTCTGCTACGATCCGCACGTTTGTCCGCTTCGGTCTTAAGGACGTGAGGCTTCGCGCTTTCTGCTTTGCCTCCGGTACGAGCGCCTCGCCCTTGCGCCTTCTTTTTGCCTGCGCCCTTCTCGGAGCGGTCCTCGCGCACGCCCCAGCTTTCCGCGACGCGACGCGCCTCGTCCTTGCTCCCGGCGCGTGCGGGCACAGGGCGACTGGCGGATGTCTTGCCCGAAGAGCGGGAGGGTTTGCCTCTATGCTTGCTTGGCGGCTTCATGCGCTGCCCATGCCCGACTATCGAGGCAAGAGCAACATGGGAGCGCGCGCCGCGCAGGCAGGGCTGGCATGCGGCGGCAAACGCGTTACAAGCAGTGCGCAATGACAAAAGGTGAAACAATGACGGCAGGCAGTGCGGCGACGGATCGGGTCGGCTTCCTTGATGGCGTTCGCCGCTTCGGGCGCTCGTTGAAGCAACCCAAGACCGCCTATATGATGCTGTTCGGCTTTTCCTCGGCACTGCCTTATGCGCTGTTGCTCGGTACGCTCTATGCGTGGCTTTCTGATGCCGAGGTGGATTTGGAAACCATGGGCGTATTTTCGCTCATCGGCCTCACTTATGCGTTCAAATTTCTGTGGTCGCCGCTGATCGACCGGATTTCGTTGCCCATTTTGCGCAAGCTGGGGCGGCGCAAGCAATGGATCGTGCTCGCGCAGTTTCTGCTGGGCGGTATCATGATGCTGCTTTCGACGCTCGATCCCAAAGGCGCAATCGGCGTGTTTTCGCTACTCGCGGGTATCGGCGCTTTCGCTTCGGCGACGCAGGATGTGGTGGTCGATGCGTGGCGCGTCGATGTCGCGGACGAAACGGCGACGCTCGACACGCTCTCGACCGTGTATCAGCTCGGCTATCGCGCGGCGGTGCTGGTGGGCGGCGCATTGGCGCTGTTTCTGGCGGATGGTTTCGGCTGGCCCACGGTCTATGCGCTGATGGGCGCGATCCTGATGGGCCTTGGCGTCGTCAGCCTGTTCGCGCCGGAAAATGAGCGCGTCGAGGCGATGACCGAGAGCGTCGATCAGTTGCGTCAACCGGGCGAGCTGAACCCGCGTATTCGCGCCGTCGCGCTCGGTGTGGTGGGGCTGCTCTGGCTATGGGCGCTGGGCAATGTCGTGCAGTTCATGGTGCGCTCGCTCGGCGCCGACCCGGAAGCGCGCCCCGATAGCGTGGCCTTCGTCAGCGTGCAGGGGCCGGTCATCGTCATCGCTACGGTGGTGATCCCCGCGATGATCGCCGCCTGGCTGGCGGTTATGCAGCGGCAAGGCAAATATGTGCTGCGCGAAGCGGCGCCGCGCACGCACTGGAGCGATGCCGTGCTCGATCATGGCTATCGCGCGCTGGTGTTGCCGCTGACCGAGATCATGGGGCGGCTGGGCTGGGCGGCGATCCTCGTGCTCGCACTGGTGCTGTCCTATCGCATCACCGATACGATTTGGGGCACCTTTGCCTATCCGTTTTATCTCGATGCGCTGGGCTATACGAAAAGCGAAGTAGCGGTGGCGTCGAAATTCTTCGGCGTCGGCGCGCTGATGCTCGGCGTTGCATTGGGCGGTATGCTGTTCGCATGGATGGGGCGCATGGCGGTGATGACGCTGGGCGCGCTGACGGCGGCGCTCACCAATCTGCTCTATGCCGATCTCGCCAGGGGCGGCATGGTGATGAGCGCGGTGTCCGATTATACCGGCTTTTCCTGGTTGGTCGCACATCTGGGCGGCGACGAGCGGCTGGCGCGGCTGATGGTAGCGATCGGCGGCGAAAATATCGCGGGCGGTATCGCGGGCACGGCGCTGGTCGCCTATCTCAGCTCGATCACGTCCAAGGGCTATAGCGCGGTGCAATATGCGCTGCTTTCCTCGCTCACCTTCCTTGTCGGCACGCTGGGGCGCGGGGCATTGGGCAAGATGATCGAGACGCAGGGCTATTATCCGATATTCATCTTCACGACGCTGCTGGGCGGCGTGGCGGTGGTGCTGTGCCTGCTCGAATGGGGGCGGCAGGCGCGCGCCAGAGTCATTCCGGTTCAAGTTGAACCAGAGTGACTCTGGATTATTCTTTGTTTTACCGCGATTTCCGAGTCAGCGATTGTTGCCAATCGCTTTGAAATCTCTATCCGCCGAACGGCGTGCCCAGATCCGCGAAGCAGGCCGACACCGCCTGAAAACAGGTCGCCGCGCCAAGCGCAGTGTCGCAGTCGGTCAATGTCCGGATGTCGTCATGACAGGCGACGAACTGCGTTTCATCCCGGCCAAGCGCGCCGAGCATCAGCGCTTCGTCGCGGGTGATGCGCCCGCAGCAGGGCGGAGCGACCATGATATGCCGGTTTGAAACGCGCGCCAGCTCCAGCATCAATGCCCGGATCAATATCAGCGGACGACGATGATTGCGGCCGAATTGCGCGAACAGCATGGCGGCGGCGCGGGCATCGTTGATGCCGCCAATCGCCATATGCCGCACGATACGCAGGAAGAAATAGCCCGCCGATTCGTTGCGGGAATCGCGCTTCCTGGAAGGAAGATTCTGGTTCAAATAGGCGCGTTCGGATGTGGGTGAAATGCTGTGCGGCATGCCATGCTCCTTCGTAAGAGAGTACAGCATATATTATTGATAATGATTTGCAATAACAGATTGCCGTGATTTTGAGCTGAATGTCGATCCGTCTAATCTGGATATTGCCCGTTCATCCGTAAAATCTCTCCCGCGAGATAGAGCGATCCGGTGATGAGCAGGGGTGCCTGCCCTCCATCTCCGTCAACAGCGTTCACCGCCGCATCGATGCTCATATGCGCATTGTGCCTTATGCCCCATTGCGCTGCCAGTGCGGCAAAGGCCTCTGCGCCATGGCAGGCATGCCCCTCCACCGGAACGCTGTGGATATGGTCGATATGCTCACGCAATGGAGAGAGAAAACCGGCGATATCCTTGTTGGCGAGCATGCCGATGAGCAAAGTGAGCTTGCCGCCCTCCCGATGCTCCGGCATGAAATGCGCGGCCAGCATCTCGCCCGCCGCCGGGTTATGGCCACCATCGAGCCAGATGGCGCGGGCCTCGCCGCCGCCAAGGCGCTCGACCAGCGGACCTTGTATCAGGCGTTGCAGGCGCGCGGGCCAGCTTGCCCAGAGCGGCGCGGCCTTCAACGCCGCCTCACCGATCGTGAGGATATTCTGATGGCGCAACATGGCGATGGCCAGCGCAAGGTTCATCGGTTGATGCGGCCCGGCGAGGCGCGGCAGCGGCGTGTCGATGCGCCCGAAATCATCGCGGTAATGCAGGCGCTCGCGGTAGACGGCGGCGTCCCAGCCATTGCCCATCGCCAGCCAGCGCGCATCGGCCGCGGCGGCTTTCTCGGCAATGACGGCGGCGATGGCCGGCTCATAATTGAGGGTGACCAACGGCACGCCAGCTTTGGCGATCCCGGCCTTTTCGGCGGCGATCTGCTTTATCTCGCCGCCGAGAAACGCCTCATGATCCATGCCCAGTTGCGCGATGCCCGTGACGGCGGGGCGGGGGATGACATTGGTGGCATCGAGCCTGCCGCCCAAGCCCACTTCGACAATGCAGGCGTCGGCCGGATTTTCGGCAAAGGCGAGGAAGGCGGCGGCGGTGGTCGCCTCGAAAAAACTGGGGCCGATGTCGCCTGCTGCATCCAGCACCCGTGCAAGCGTGGCGGCAAGGTAAGCGTCATCAATCAGCCTGTCATGCAGGCGGATGCGTTCGTTGAAACGCACCAGATGCGGCGAGGTATAGACATGGACGTTGCGGCCATCGGCTTCGAGCGCGGCGCGCAGGAAGGCGCAGGTCGAGCCTTTGCCGTTCGTCCCCGCGACGTGAAAGACAGGCGGCAGCGCGAGGTGCGGATCGCCCAGCGCCGCCAGCAGGAGGGTGATGCGTTCCAGCCCCAATATGTCCGCGCCCGGCGACAGGCTGGCGAGGCGATCGAGCTGCGCCTGCACGGCGGGATGGTCGGAAACGGCATGGTCGGCCATCAGCGCCCCTGTGCGCCGCGAATGACAGCGCTCATGCCGCCTTTTTCGGCATCAGATAGGCGGTTACCTGCGCGAGCCGCTCGCGCAGCTCCTTGCGATGCACCACCATGTCGATCATGCCATGAGCGAGCAGATATTCGGCGCGCTGAAATCCTTCGGGCAGCTTCTCGCGGATCGTGTTCTCGATCACGCGCTGGCCCGCGAAGCCGATGAGCGCATTGGGCTCGGCGATCTGAATATCGCCCAGCATCGCATAGCTCGCCGTGACGCCGCCGGTAGTCGGATCGGTCAGCACCACGATATAGGGCAGGCCCGCATCGTGCAACTTCTGGATGGCGACGGTCGCGCGCGGCATCTGCATCAGCGACAATATGCCCTCCTGCATGCGCGCGCCGCCTGCCGCAGTGAAGATGACATAAGGACATTTGCGCTTGATCGCCTCCTCGACGCCCTGCACGAAGGCTGCGCCGACCGCGACGCCCATGGAGCCGCCCATATAGGCGAAATTCTGCACGCCGATGACAATCTTGCGCCCGTCTATCGTGCCGCTGGCGTTGATGAGCGCGTCCTGATCGCCGGTGGCGGTGCGGGCGGCGCGGATGCGATCGCTATATTTCTTGGTGTCGCGGAATTTCAGTGGATCTTCGCGCACATTGGGCGTGGGCAGGGTCTTGATGCTGCCTTCGTCAAGGATTTGCGCGAAGCGTTCCTTCGCGCCGATGCGGCCATGATGATCGCATTTCGGGCAGACCGAGAGATTTTCTTCCCATTCGCGGGTGAAGACCATCTGGCCGCAGCCGGAGCATTTGTGCCAGAGATTATCCATGCTCTGCTCCTTTTTCGCAATGAAGGGCAGAGCGTTGCGAACCCGGTTGATCCAGCTCATTGGGCGGCCTCCTTCTGGGCAAGGGCGTTGCGGAGCGAGGCGACATAGTCACGCACAAAGGGCGCGGCGCTGGTGCCATGCTGGCCGACTATATCGACGATGGCGCTGCCCACGACAACCCCGTCGGCGACTTTGCCGATGGCGGCGGCCTGTTCCGGCGTGCGCACGCCAAAGCCCACCGCGATCGGCAGGTCCGTGCCGGATTTGAGATGGGCGACAGCCGCCTCGATGCTGGTTTGTGCCGCCTGCTGCTTGCCGGTGATGCCCGCGACCGAGACATAATAGAGAAAGCCGCTGCTCCCCTGAAGCACGGCGGGCAGGCGCGCGGTATCGGTTGTCGGCGTGGCAAGGCGGATGAAATGCAATCCCGCTTCGCGCAAAGCAGGGCCAAGCTCTTTATCCTCTTCCGCCGGAATATCGACGCAAATGACGCCATCGACGCCCGCCGCCCTGGCGGCATTGGCGAACCACTCCGCGCCGCGTCGGATCATCGGATTGGCATAGCCCATCAGGATGAGCGGCACCTGCGGATGACGCGCGCGAAAAGCGGTGGCTATGGCGAGGATGTCCGCCGTTTTGGTGCCCGCGCTTAAGGACCGCAGATTGGCGAGCTGGATCGCCGGGCCATCGGCCATCGGGTCGGTGAACGGCATGCCCAGCTCGATGAGGTCCGCGCCGCCTTCGACGAGTGCATCAAGCACCGCACCCGTATCGGCAGGCGTCGGATCGCCGCCGGTAACGAAGCAGACCAGAGCCGCACGGCCTTCCGAACGGCAGCGGGCAAAGGTGGCGGCGATGCGGTCGCTCATAGCTCTACCCCCAGCGCCTTCGCCACCGTGAAGATGTCCTTGTCGCCGCGGCCGGACAGGTTGACGACGATGATCTTGTCCTTGCTCATGGTCGGCGCGATCTTCTCGACGGCGGCGAGCGCATGCGCGCTTTCCAACGCCGGGATGATGCCTTCGAGGCGGCAGAGATTCTGGAACGCCATCATCGCCTCGTCATCGGTCACCGACTCGTATCGAACCCGGCCGATGTCGTGCAGCCACGCGTGCTCCGGTCCGATGCCGGGATAATCCAGCCCCGCCGAAATGCTGTGCGCATCGGTGATCTGGCCGTCCTCGTCCTGAAGCAGATAGGTTTTGTTGCCATGAAGTACACCGGGCGCGCCGCCCGCGATGCTGGCGGCATGATGGCCATCGCCCTTGTCGATGCCATGGCCCGCCGCCTCGACACCGACAATCTCCACATCAGCATCGTCGAGGAACGGGTGAAACATGCCGATCGCATTCGATCCGCCACCCACGCACGCCACCAGCATGTCGGGCAGGCGGCCTTCCGCTTCCATGATCTGTTCGCGGGTCTCCTTGCCGATTACGCTCTGAAAATCACGCACCAGCTCGGGGTAGGGATGCGGCCCCGCAACCGTGCCGATGATGTAGAATGTGTCGTGGACATTGGCGACCCAGTCGCGCAGCGCCTCGTTCATCGCGTCTTTCAATGTGCGCGTGCCGCTTTCCACCGCGCGCACCTCCGCGCCGAGCAGCTTCATGCGGAATACATTGGGCTGTTGCCGCTCGACATCGACTGCGCCCATGAAGATGGTGCAGGGAATGTTGAATAACGCCGCGACCGTGGCGGTGGCGACGCCATGCTGGCCCGCGCCGGTTTCGGCGATGATCCGCGTCTTGCCCATGCGCCTCGCGAGCAAGATCTGGCCGATGCAGTTGTTGATCTTGTGCGCGCCGGTGTGGTTCAGTTCCTCGCGCTTCAGGTAAATCTTCGCGCCGCCCAGCTCCTCCGTCATGCGCTGCGCATAATAAAGCGGGTTGGGCCGCCCTACATATTGGCGCAGAAGATACTGAAATTCCTCCTCGAAGGCCGGATCGGCCTTGGCGCGGCGATATTCCTTTTCCAGTTCGAGGATCAGCGGCATCAGGGTTTCGGCGACATAGCGGCCGCCGAACGCGCCGAAATGTCCGCGTTCGTCTGGCTGGGTGCGCAAGGAATTAGGGGCGGGCATGATATCAGTCATGGTCATGTCAGTCTCGCAGATAGGATGGTGGTCGCTTTGGCGTTATGTCAAAAGCGATCAGCGCCATCGTATCCCGATGTGCTTGAAATGAAGATCTACCGTCAGCATCGCGACACCGCATCGCAGAAGGCGGCGATCTTGTCCACATCCTTGATGCCCGGCGCGCTCTCGACGCCCGAAGACACATCGACGAGCGGCGCATGGGTGATGCGGATCGCCTGCGCGACATTGTCGGGATCGAGGCCGCCGGACAGCCCCCATGGTCCCTCCGCGCGATAGGCGGAAAGCAGGTTCCAGTCGAAGCGCAGCCCCATGCCGCCGGGCAGGTCGGCATGATCGGGCGTCTTGGCGTCGAACAGGACAAGATCGGCGACGTCACGATATTGCATGGCGGCTTTGATGTCGTCGGCGGTTTTGACCGGCACGGCCTTCCACAAGGCAAGGCGCGGGAAGCGGGCGCGGATGGCCGCGAGACGGTGCGGCGCTTCGCTGCCATGAAGCTGGAGCGTGTCGATGCCGCCTGTCTGTGCAAGTTGCTCGATCAGCCCGTCTTCCGGGTTCACCACCACCGCTACCCTTTGCACATGGTCGGGGACACGCGCTGCGAGCTGGGCCAGCCGGTCGAAGGCGACATGGCGCGGGCTTTTGGCGAAATGGACGAAGCCGACATGGCTCGCCCCGGCGCGCAACGCCACATCGAGCGTTTCGGGCGTCGAGAGGCCGCATATTTTTATGGCGATTCGGGACATTGCGGGGCCTTAGCGACATTGGTGGCGCGAGGGAAATTCTACAGCGTCGCTTCGATTTCCCGTGCGGCGAGATGCGGGTCCATCGCCTGGGTGATCGGACGTCCAACGACAATGATCGAAGCGCCTGCGTCCAGCGCCGCGCGCGGGGTCACGGCCCGTTTCTGATCGCCCTTCTTGCCGCCTGCGGGGCGGACGCCGGGCACGACGAAAAAGCCGCCGGGCCAGCGTTGCCGAACCATGCCGACTTCCTCGCCGGAGCAAACGATCCCATCGAGGCCGGCATCCTGCGCCAGATCGGCGAGACGCTCGACCTGCGCACTGGCATGGCGTTCGACGCCGATTTCATTGAGATCGCTGGCGTCGAGGCTGGTGAGCACGGTGACGGCGATAACCTTGGTATTGCGTCCTGCCGCCGCCTTTGCATCTTCCAGCATCGCTCGCCCGCCTGCCGCGTGCACGGTCAGGATCGCGGGTTCCAGCACATGCAGCGCCTGCACGGCCTTTGCTACGGTATTGGGAATATCGTGCAATTTGAGGTCGAGGAAAATCGGCAGGCCGATCTTCGCCATTTCATGTACGCCATGATGACCGTTGGCGCAGAAGAATTCGAGGCCCAGCTTGATGCCGCCGACATGATGATGGATGCGTGTGGCAAGCTGCTGCGCCTTTTTGAGGTCGGGCGTATCGATGGCGATGTAAATGGGGCTGGTCATGCCGGGCCGGGATGGTCTGAAGGGAGGGGCGCGACATCGGTCGAAGGCGCTTCCTCGGTCGCGGCCGATTGCTGTTGCAATGCAATGCTGCTCGCAAGCGCGCGTTCGGTGCTGCTGAGCTTGCGGCGCATCTGCCATTTCATGGCCCGCGCCCACAGCCATGTCGGCACGAGGCCCAGCAGAAAAGCAGCGAGAATGAGCACCGGCAGCCGGGTTTCGACGATGATGTCGCCCCAGAGCTTGATCGGAATATATCCGCCGACTGACGGCGCGACCGTCCAGTTCGCCTTGGTGAACAGCGCCAGCGCAACCGCGATGATGACCCAGAAGGCGGTTCTCAGGAAGTTCATGCCTCGCCCTTCATGCCGACTGATGACCCGAATCCCCAGTCCGTTGCATTGATCCGATAGGGTTGAACGAACGTCAGATTCATAAAGGGCCACTAGCAACTACAGGATTCTGCTGTGGTTTACGGGTCTGAAATTCGCTCCGCGGCATACCGCCACGATCGGGCGCGCTTCAGATCCACCACATCCAGGGACGAGCTTAGGGAATTTTTTTCATTCTTGCCAGTGCGCAGTTGCGAAGCCGTATAGTGTCCGATCCGCGAAATTCATCTTGCGCGAATGGCGCACCGGCCCGTCTGTCGCGGACGATAAAAATCGGCCCGATCTGCGCTGCGCCGAGGGAGGAGAGGCACATGCAGATCGGGCCGAAGCCTGATCCTGAAAAGATCGGATTGCTTACATCAACTTCCAGGTAAGCGGCAGGATGATGCTGGTGGCGCCGCCCGGAGGTGCCGGGAAAGTGCCGGCTTTCGCAGGCAGGCTCAGCGCTTCGCGGTCGAGAACCGAAGAACCTGACGGAGAGACCATTTCGGTCTTTTCGATGGCGCCGCTGGCGCTGACATAGACTTTCACTTTTGCCGTGCCTTCATCGCCGCGCATCTGGGCTGCGCGAGGATAAGTCTGCTTGGAAGCCACGAGTCGAGCGACGGCCTGTTGCCAGGCAGCCGGTTGTGCGAGGGCAGGTGTGCTGATGATCATGAGAGAAGCTGCGGCGACCGCGCACTTGCCTGCGAACTTTGTGAACATTGTATCTTTTTCCTTCTTAATCTTCACGTTACTGGAAGGTTGACTTGGTGATCCTGTAATATCCGCCGACGGCTAAAGTCGGGTGTAGGAGCATGGTAAATTTGGGGTAAATTTGCCCGCTCATGCCCTGTTGGGCGCTTCAAAAACATGTCGTTCGCCGCCAGGAAAATCGGCCCGACATCCTGAGAGATGCCGAGCCGAAATAATTGTTTTTGCTGAATTTTCAGGAAAGGGTCAGAATTCCGCCCATTCGTCGTCTTCGACCTTGAGGGCCAGATTGCCATGACGTGCAGGCATCGGACGCGCAGCGGGCCGGTCTTCATCCCAGTGCGTTGAGGCGTCGGCGGCGGGCAGTGCGCCCAGCCCGTTATTATAGTTCGGCCGGTTCCCCAATTCGAAAAAGGAGAGTTGTTCGACGAGCCGCTCGGTCTCCAGGTGGAGGTTGCGCGAACTGGCCGTGCTTTCCTCGACCATCGCCGCATTCTGCTGGGTCGTGGTGTCCATTGATGTCACCATTTCAGAGATTTCCGCAAGACCGCTCGCCTGACGGCCGGCTGCCTCGGCGATCTCGTCCATCAGATCGGATACTTCGGTGACTTCCGTAACGATCTGACGCAGCGCTTCGCCGCTATTTTCCACCAGCGACACGCCTTCGGTGATCTGCGCGCCCGATGTCGCCACGAGCTGACGGATCGAATTGGCCGCTTCCGCGCTGCGCTGGGCGAGGTGGCGAACCTCGGTGGCGACGACCGCGAAGCCCGCGCCCGACGCGCCTGCGCGCGCCGCCTCGACGCCCGCATTGAGCGCCAGCAGGTTGGTCTGGAACGCAAGGCCGTCGATGGTCGAAATGATGTCGTTCATTTCCTTCGACGACGCCTCGATGTTGCGCATGGCGATGACGGCGCGCTTGGCGGTTTCGTCGACGCGCTCCGCCGATTCCCGCGCAATGGCGAGGCGGCTGCTGGTCTGGCGGGCGTTGTCTGCGGCGATCTTCACCGAATCGGTGAACTCGCCCAGCGTCTTGGATGTGTGCGCAAGCGATTCGGCCTGACGCTCGGTGCGGAGCGAGAGATCGGAAGAGGCTTGTGCAATCTCGTTCGTGCCGTTTTTGATCGTGTTGCATCCCTCGACGATTTCAACCATCGCATCGAGCAGGTGCGCAACAGCGTCGTTATAATCGCTGTGGAGTTTTGCCAGCGGTCCGCTTGCATCATCGTCGACATGGTGGGTCAGATTGCCTTTGGCCAGCGCCGCCAGCCCGTTGCCGATCGCAGTGATCGTCGCTTCGGTTTCGGCCGCGCGTTGCGCATCGGCTTCGGCGCGTTCCTTGTCGGCAGCAAACAGAGCCTTGAAGCTGTCCAGCGCGCGGGCGAGACTGCCCAGTTCGTCCTTGCGGTTCATGCCGGGAATTTCGACGGACAGATCGCCATCGACCAGCAGCTTCACCGAAGCGGCCATTTTCTTCACCGGCTTGGCGACGGTGTGCATCAACAGGCCGGATAGCGCGAGGGCAACGACCAGTCCAAGCCCGATCGCGGCGATCAACATCTGGCGCGATTCCGCATAGATGGTTGCGCTCTTCGTGCTGATCGCCTGACCGCTCTTCACATTGAGATCGATCAGTTGGAGGATGCTGTCCTCGACCGTATAGAACATATCGAGCGCTTCGCCCTCGAACAGGTCGGCGGCGGCCGTGTCGTCGGCGTCCGCCAATGCGATCATCTGGTCGGTAAGCTGATTATATTGTGTCCAGTTGGTCTTCAGGTCAGCAAACAGGGCCTTTTGTTCCTTGGTTTGCAGCATGGGCTCATAATCGTCCATCATCCCCGAAATGGCGTTGGCGGCATTCCGCAACAGCTTTTCGGCCTTGGCCCTGGCTTCGGGCGTGGCGGCGGTGATGAGGCCGCTCTGCTGAATACGATATTGCGACGTGTAAGCATGCAGATCGCCGATCAGCTGGGTAGCAGGCAGGGTGCGCGAACGCATTTCGCTCGACAGCGAGTTCACCTCGCCAATTTTCATCATCGCAAACAGGCCGATGGCGGCCAGCAACGCCAGCAGGGCGGCGAATGCTGCCAGCATTTTGGCGGTGATGTTTAAACCTTTGGACACAACCAATTCCTTTGGGCAAATTCTGTTTGGAATGGGCTGTAATTCGAAAGGCTTGAAATTTGGTAACCAAGGCGGAAAGCATCTTCGATGCGCCGCAGCCATTGCCGTAAAGTCGTCAAAGCGTCGCCAAACTGACTTCATTCCCACATCAGCCTGCAAAGAACGGGTTCTATCCTGATCGCAGGTTGCGATTGCGCGCAGACGTGCGCCGACACGTCATGCGGGAGTGAGCGCGCTATGCGTTCGTCCTCTGAACGGGAACCTTGGGGGATGTATCTGGGCCGGCGTGATGAGCGCCGGCCCTTTCTTTGCCTGGTCCCGACGGGTGTCAGGCGTCGCCGAACACGCGCCGAAAGATCGTGTCGACATGCTTGTAATGATAATCGAGGTTGAACTTGTCCTCGATTTCTTGCGCCGACAGCGCGGCGGCAACGTCGGCGTCGGCCTTGAGCAGCTCCATCAGCGAGAGCTGGCCGTCCGATTCCCACACCTTCATCGCGTTGCGCTGAACATAGAGATAGGAATCCTCGCGGCTGACGCCCGCCTGCGTCAGTGCGAGCAGCACCCGCTGCGAGTGGACGAGGCCGCCCATCTTGTCGAGATTCTTCATCATCCGCTCGGGGTAGACGAGCAGCTTGTCGATGACGCCGGTGAGGCGGCCCAGCGCGAAATCGAGGGTGATGGTCGCGTCCGGGCCGATAAAGCGCTCGACCGAGCTGTGCGAGATATCCCGCTCATGCCAGAGCGCGACATTCTCCATCGCCGGCACGACGGCGCTGCGCACCATGCGGGCAAGGCCGGTCAGGTTTTCGGTCAGCACCGGGTTGCGCTTGTGCGGCATGGCTGAGCTGCCCTTCTGCCCCGGCGAGAAATATTCCTCCGCCTCCAGCACTTCGGTGCGCTGCAAATGGCGCACTTCAATGGCAAGGCGCTCGATAGAGGAAGCGATAACGCCCAGCGTGGCAAAGAACATCGCATGGCGATCGCGCGGGATGACCTGCGTGCTGACCGGCTCGATGGCAAGGCCGAGCTTGGCCGCGACATGTTCCTCGACGCGCGGATCGATGTTGGCAAAAGTGCCGACCGCGCCCGAAATCGCGCAGGTGGCGATGTCCGCGCGCGCAGCAATGAGCCGATCCTTGCAGCGCGCGAATTCGGCATAGGCTTCGGCCATTTTCAGGCCAAATGTGACCGGCTCGGCATGGATGCCATGGCTGCGGCCGATGGTCGGCGTCATCTTGTGTTCGAAGGCGCGGCGCTTGATGGCTTCGAGCAGCGCATCGAGATCGGCAAGCAATAAGTCCGATGCCTGCGCCAGTTGCACCGCGAGGCAGGTGTCGAGCACGTCCGAGCTGGTCATGCCCTGATGCATGAAGCGGGCCTCATCGCCCACCTGCTCCGCCACCCATGTCAGGAAGGCGATCACGTCATGCTTGGTGATGGCCTCGATCGCATCGATGGCGGCAACGTCGATGGCCGGGTTGGTCGCCCACCAGTCCCACAGCGCTTTTGCCGCCGATGGCGGCACGACGCCCAGATCAGCGAGCGCCTGCGTCGCATGCGCCTCGATTTCGAACCAGATGCGGAAACGGTTTTCCGCTTCCCAGATGGCGGACATTTCGGGGCGGGCATAACGCGGAACCATGAGGCGACTCTTCACTTTGCTGTGACGGGGATGCGCGCCGCGTAGCAGCATGAATAGCAGGGGGCAATGGGCTGTGCTGCTGCGCTCGTTTGACACGCTTCGTCGATGACGGGCGGGAAGATGATCGGAAATTTCGAACGGCGCCGCGATGAAGCGATGAATATGCCCGGCAGGATGAAACGTCCGTCGCAAGCCATGTTGTTTGTGCCGCGCCTCAAATCCATCTTGCTTGCAAGGGGCAATCGGATTTTGACCATGGAGTATACAGGAATGTTGAGAATTTTGATGACCGGCGCCGCTCTGGCGCTTGCCGCCCCCGCCTTGGCGCAGGATCAGCAGATCGCCGATCCTGCCGCGACGCCCGCCACGTCGGGACAGGCCGATCCCACGGCCGCTGCGGCCAGCGCCAATGCACCGGCGCAAGTGGCGTCGGTCGTGGAAAGCGAATTCCCGGTCTATGATGCCGATAAATCCGGCCAGCTCGATCAGAATGAATTTTCCAGATGGATGCTCGCGCTGAAGGATCAGGAGATGAAATCGACCGGGAAAGCCATGCCCCAGCAGGAACTGACGGCATGGGCATCGTCGGCCTTCACCACTGCGGATGCGGACAAAAGTTCGACCGTCACTAAGGCGGAGCTGACGCAGTATCTGGGCGGCTGATCTCCGCGCTTGCCCGAATTCCGTGGCCGATCAAGGGGCGGCGTTTCGCAGCGCCGCTCCTTTTTTACGGTCAGAACAATCCCATGGCGCGCATGCTGGAAAATCCTTCCGCGCCGATGATGATATGATCATGAACCGCAATGCCGAGCTGCTTGCCCGCCTCGATGATGTTGCGGGTGACGTCGATATCCTGACGGCTGGGCTGGGGCGCGCCGCTCGGGTGGTTATGCACCAGAATGAGCGAGGAGGAACCGAGGTCGATCGCGCGGCGAATCACCTCGCGCGTATAAATGGCCGCCTGATCGACCGAACCGTCCGCCATATGATCGTCGCGGATCAGCATGTTGCGGGCGTTGAGATGGAGCACGCGCACCCGCTCGACCTTGAGATGCGCCATGTCGGCGCGCAGATAATCGAGCAGCGCCTGCCAGCTTGATAAAATCGGTTGCTCGGCGACGGGCGCGCGGAGCAAGCGCAGCGCGGCTGCCTGCACGATTTTCAGCGCCGATACGCTGGTGTCGCCCATGCCGGGGAAACGGGCGAGCGCTTCCCAATCCGCGGTTAAAAGCCCGCTAATGCCGCCGAAATGGGCCAGCAGCGCTTTCGCCAGCGGCTTGGTGTCGCGTCGGGGAATAGCGAGCGCCAGCAGATATTCGACCAGCTCATGATCGAGTAGCGCCTCTGATCCGCCTTCGGCCAGCCGCTGACGCAGGCGCGCGCGATGGCCGGCGCCATGATGCGGCTGCGGCTGTTCCTTCGCGGCGGGAGGAGGAGGTATAATCTCGGGCAGGTCGCCGAACAACTCGCTGCCGACCAGCGGCGCACCCCGCGCTTCGCGCAGATGCGATGCCTCTCCCTTGTCGGCACCCTTGGCCCCGTCCGGTTTTGATCTGCCTCTGTTCATGTGCAATGGGCTAAGCGTTGCCAAATCGCGGGGCAAGGATATTTACATGGCCCGATGCGTTTGTTTTGCCTTATGGTGGGCCTCGTTTCGGCCAATCCGGGATGCGGAGTATAATACGGATCATGAGCGAACCGGAGGCCGGGCACGAGGAAACAGGGGAAGAGGAAGCGCCCTTCCGCACGAAGCGGCGCACGGCCCGCGCTGTCCTGATCGGCCTCGCCCTGCTGCTTGCACTGGCGCTGCTCTATGTCTGGAGCCAGCGCCAGCCGATTGCCGAACGCTTCGTCCAGCAGGAACTGACGGCACGGGGCGTAAAAGCGAGCTATCAGGTGACGCAGATCGCATTGCGCACCCAGCGCATCGAAAATCTGGTCCTCGGTGATCCGGCGCGGCCGGACCTGACGGCGCGCTCGATCGAGGTCGATCTTGGCTATGGCGGCCTCGTGCCGCGCGTGGTGGCGGTGCGTGCGCGCGGCGTGCGGCTCTATGGCAAGGTTACGGACAAGGGATTGCAGCTTGGCGAACTCGACAAGTTCCGCGATCCGGCATCGAGCGCGCCTTTCGACATGCCCGATATCGACCTCACGCTCGACGATACGAAAATGCGGCTGGAAACGCCGGTCGGGCCGGTCGGCATGGCTGTGCAGGGGCAGGGCAATCTGCGCTCCGGCTTTGCTGGCAAAATAGCGGCGATCCTCCGCGATGCGACGGTGAGCGGCTGCACTACGCCACAGGCGACCGCTTATGTGGATGTGCGCATGACCAATGGCACGCCTCGCCTCACCGGGCCGGTGCGGGCCGATGCGCTGCGTTGCGGTGCTATCGGCGCGGCGAAGCTGGCGGTGAATATGGATGTGACGCTCTCGCGGGAGCTGGCAAGCTGGCAAGGGCGCGCAAAGGGCGGAGCAGAAGCCGCGCGCGGACAGGGCGCGACGGTCGCGCACCCTTCGCTCGATCTGCATTTTAGCGGCGATACGCGGCAGATGCGCGGAAAGCTCGCCGTGCAGATGGCCGCTTTGGGCTATGGCGATATGCGGACGGGGCCGGGCGCGATCGAGGCGGACTGGAGCTGGAACAACAGCGGCAAAATGGATGCGCGCGGGCGGCTCGACATGGCCGATGTCCGCGCGGTGGATGCGGCGGCGGTGCGGAATATGGTCAAGAGCGCGGCGGGTACGCCGGTCGGACCGCTGGCGGCGCGGCTGGCCGCTGGGCTTCGCGCGCTGCAATCCGACAACCGGCTGACCGGGCAATTTGCATTCGACAGCGAAGATAGCGATGGTCGCCTGAGCTTCTCCACGCTGGAGCTGGCGGGAGCCAAGGGCAGCCGGGTGGCGCTGAGCCGCGACAGCCGCTTCGTCATCACCATGCCCGATGGCCGCTGGGCGCTGGTTGGCGGCCTCACTGTCGGCGGGGGCGGCCTGCCGGATATGGCATTACGCATGACGGAAGCAGCAAATGGCAGCCATAGCGGCCAGATTTTCCTCAAGCCCTATGCTGCGGATGCGGCGCGGCTGGAGGCGGACATGGTCCGCTTTCGCATCGCCCCCGATGGCACGATGCGTCTCGCCACGCGCTTGCGGCTCGATGGACCGATGCCCGATGGTTATGTGCGCGGGCTGGACGTGCCGCTGGCGATGACGTGGAGCGGGGGCGCGCTGGTCGTCAATCCGTCCTGCGCGCCGGTGCGGTTTTCGGCGTTCAAAACGGGCGCGATGCGGCTTGACGGCGCGACGATGCAGCTATGCCCATCCGGCAGCGCGGTTTTTGCGCTGCGCGATGGCCGAACAAGCGGCGGCGCGAATATTGCGGCGCCTCGCCTTACCGGACGGCTGGGCGACACGGCAATGCAGCTTTCCGCACGCTCCGCGCGCTATGACATGGGCAAGGGCGGTTTCGACCTGACTGAAGCGGCGATCCGTCTGGGCGGAAAGGAAGCCCCGGTGCTGCTTTCGGCGGACCTGCTGGAAGGCGCCACACTGGCGCGCGGATTGGGCGGCAGGGCGAGCGGCATAAATGCGCGAATCGGCACGGTGCCGCTGCTGGTGCGCGATGGCGCGGCGCGCTGGGCCTTTGTCGATGACGCGCTGGCGCTCGATGGATCGATCATCGTCTATGACGATGCCAATCCCGATCGCTTCAACCCGCTCGAATCATCCGATTTTCGCCTGACGCTGGCGGCGGGCCGTATCGATGCGCAGGGCAGCCTGCATCTGCCCGGCCGCGAGCGCAAAGTGGCGAGCGTGACGGTCCGGCATATATTGGATTCGGGCGTGGGCCATGCGGATCTGACGGTCGATGCGCTGCGCTTCGACAAGCAGTTGCAACCCGATGAGCTGACGCATACCGCGCTGGGTGTCATTGCCAATGTGCAGGGCGTCGTGAACGGAACGGGCCGGATCGACTGGACGCCGGACCAGGTCAGCAGCAGCGGCGATTTCGCTACCGAGGGCCTCAATCTTGCCGCTGCCTTCGGCCCGGTCGAGGGGCTGTCCACGCGTGTTCACTTCACCGATCTTATCGGCCTCGTCACCGCGCCGGGGCAGGAAATGCGGCTGGCCAGTGCCAATCCCGGCATAGAGGTGCGCGATGGCGTAATCCGCTACGCGTTGCTGCCGGGTCAGCGCGCGGAGATAGAAGGCGGGCGCTGGCCCTTTGCCGGGGGCGAGCTGACCTTGCTGCCCAGCATCATGGATTTCAGCGCCGAAAAGCCACGCTATCTCACCTTCCGCGTGCTGGGGCTGGATGCCGGATCGTTTATCCAGATGCTGGAACTGGACAATGTTTCGGCAACCGGAACGTTTGACGGCCTGCTGCCGATGGTATTCGATGCGCATGGCGGGCGTATCGTCGGCGGAATATTGACGGCGCGCCAGAGCGGCATGCCGCCGTTCGTAATCGATCATGTCGAGGGTCTCGACATTCCGTGCGATCCAAACCGGAAAGGCGGGAATCTGGCCTATGTCGGGCAGGTATCGAATGAAAATCTTGGCCGGATGGGCCGGATGGCGTTCGATGCGCTCAAGGATCTGCAATATAAATGCCTGACGATCCTGATGGACGGCGCGATCGACGGCGAGATCGTGACGCAGGTGGCGTTCAACGGCGTCAACCGTGGCGAGCTGTCGACCGTGCCCAAGCCGATCGCCGCGCAATTCGTCGGTTTGCCGTTCATTTTCAACATCAAGATCGAAGCGCCGTTTCGCGGTCTGATGAACACGGCGCGCTCTTTTATCGATCCCAGCCTGCTGATTCGCCAGCATCTGGGGGACGAATTCACGCCGGTAAAGCAAAACAGGCTTGCCGTTCAGCCCAGCGAAAGCGAAACTATGCCACCAAAGGAAAGACAATGAGCCATATTCGTGAGGAGTGCGGATCGGAGAGAAGGCGATATTGGGCGCTCGGCCTGCTGGCGATACCCGGCATAATGCTAGGCGGTTGCATCACCGTCAAGGCGCCCGACAAGCCCATCGAGATCAATCTCAATGTGAAGGTGCAACAGGAAGTCGTCGTGCGTCTGCAAAAGGATGCGCAGGATCTGATCGAAAATAACCCGGAGTTGTTTCCAGAATGACACGCAAATCTCTTTTCATCACCGCCGCAACGGCCATCGGCCTGGCTACCGCCGGCCTTGTGCTTTCGGCCCCGGCGCAAGCGCAGGGCGTCATCGCGGCCGCGATGGCTTCCGGGTCCGTGGGCGAACAATCCGACGGATATCTTGGCATCAAGGGTTCGGTCAGCGCCGATGTGCGCGCCGAAGTGGACGCCATCAACATCAAGCGCCGCGCCGCCTACACCGACCTTGCGGCGAAACGCGGCGTGACGGTTGCCGATGTCGCGGCGGCGACCGGTTGCCAGACGCTCGCCAACCGCGTGAAGCCGGGACAGTCCTATCGCATAGGCAACGGAGCCTGGCAGACTAAGGGCAGCGGGCCAATCGCCTTGCCGGATTATTGCGCGACGGCAGGTTAAGCGCTCGTCATTCGCTCTTTTTCGCGCGCGCAGCATTGTTTGTGCCGGTGTTTGCAATGGGCGCGCACACGCCAGTTGACTTGATCCTTTCCCCTTTCTAAACGGGCCGCGCCTTGACGGGTGCAAGTTTCGCAGTTCATGCGTTGTCTTTCTCATGCGCCATATGCGCAAGAAGGAGGCTGGAATGGCGGAGATTGAACCCGGGCAGGACCCTGTTGGCGAAGATCCTCGCATAACCTCGCTCGAAAAACGAATCGAGCGGGCGGAGAAGATCGAGCGGGTCAGAACCGGCGAGCGCGACGAAAAGGCGGATGCAAACACCCGCCTTGGTAATCGGGTGCTGGCGGAACTGATTGGGGGGCTTGCCGGTGGCGCGTTGGTAGGTTGGGTCCTGGACCGCTTCCTCGGCACGCAACCCTGGCTCCTGCTGGTCTTCCTCTTTCTGGGGATAATCGTGGCCTTCAGGAACATCATCAGGATTTCGACGCAGCGCCCGAAGCAATGAGGGCGCTTTCGTTGCAGTTATATGTTGGGAATTAGGGGCTAAGCGTGGCAGAATCCGGCAAAATCGACCCGATGCATCAATTTGCGATCGAGCCGCTGTTCGGCACCGGCGATTTGTCGCTGGGCGGCTATAATATCGCCTTCACCAACAGCGCATTGTGGATGGTCATCTCGGCTGTCGTGCTCTGGATATTCGTCGCGGGCGGCATGAAGCGCCAGCTCGTTCCCGGCCGCTGGCAGATGTCGGTGGAATATTTCACCGGCTTCATTAACAAGCTGCTGCTGGAAAATGCGGGCGAGGCGGGCAGGAAATATGTGCCCTATGTCTTCTCGCTGTTCATGTTCATCCTGCTCGGCAATCTGCTCGGCCTCATGCCCCTTGGTCTTTTCGGCCTTCATCCTTTCACCTTCACCAGCCATTTCACCGTCACGGGCGTGCTTGCGATCCTGAGCTTTTCGATCGTGCTGATCGTCGGTTTCTGGAAGCATGGGCTGCATTTTTTCTCGCTGTTCGTTCCGCATGGCACGCCGTTGCCGATGATCCCCGTCATCTTCCCGATCGAACTGGTGTCCTTCATGGTGCGCCCCTTCTCGCTCGGTCTGCGATTGTTCGTTGCGATGACGGCGGGCCACGTGCTGCTCAAGGTGCTTGCCGGGTTCGTCATCAACTCGAGCAATGCGGGCCTTGGCTATGGCGTCATGGTCGGCATACCCAGCTTTGCGCTGATGATCGGTATCAGCGCGCTTGAAATGCTGGTCGCCGTGATTCAGGCCTATGTTTTCGCGCTGCTGACGTCGCTTTACATCAACGACGCCGAGCATCTTCACTGAGTTTTCTTTCCTCAACACACACAAGTTTCTAGAAAAGGAGTTATCATTATGGACGCAGAAGCCGCAAAGCTGATCGGTGCCGGTCTCGCAGCAATCGGTGCAGGCATGGCCGCCCTTGGCGTGGGCAATGTCTTCGGCTCGTTCCTTGAGAGCGCGCTGCGCAACCCGTCGGCCGCCGATGGCCAGCAGGGCCGCCTGTTCATCGGCTTCGCCGCCGCCGAACTTCTCGGTCTGCTGGCGTTCGTCGTTTCGATGATCCTGATCTTCGTCGCCTGATCGACGAAATCGGAATGTTACGCACACGGCGGGGCATGACCCCGCCCGTGCAATGAATTTGAACCAACGGGACGGGTGCAATGCCTCAGATAGCCCAATTGGCCGCAACCTACAGTTCGCAGATTTTCTGGCTGCTGCTGACGTTCGGCTTTGTCTTCTTCTTCATCGGCCGGGGCATGGTGCCCAAGGTCCAGTCGACGATCGAGGCGCGCGACGCCAAGATTGCCGAGGATCTTTCCAGCGCCAAGGCGGCGTTCGCCCGTGCGGACGAGCTGGAAGAAGAGCATCGCACCCGCGACAACGAGGCACGTGCAGCGGCGCAGGGCGTGGTTGCCGAGGCCAAGGCCAAGGCCGCTAAGGCTGCCGAAAAGCAGATTGCGACCGCCGACAAGAAAATCGCCACGAAGATTGCCGAAGCGGAGGAAGCCGTGCGCGCCGCTTCCGCCAAGGCGTTGGCAGAGATCGAGGGTGTGGCTGCCGAAGCCGCGCAGGAGATGGTGGCGAAGATTTCCGGCGCATCGGTTCCCGCCGATGCGGCGGCCAAGGCAGTGAAGGCGGCGCTCAATGGTTGACAATGTGAGCGAGAACAGCGCAGCCGTGGCGCAGAATCTGGAAAACGCCGACAAGGTGCAGGACATTCACGGCGACGTGCATGCCGCCACCGAAGCGCATGGCGGACCGCAGCAGCATGAAGCGGCGCCTGCCGTGTTCGGCATGGACGCGACCGTCTGGGTCAGCCTTGCCATGGCGGTGTTCCTCGCCGTGCTCATATGGAAAAAGGTGCCCGCCATCATCGGCAAGGCGCTTGACGGCCAGATTGCCGGCATTCGCGCCCAGCTCGACGAAGCCGCCAAGCTGCGCGAAGAAGCCGAAGCGCTTCGGTCGGAATATCAGGCGAAGCTTGCCGGTGCCGAGAAGGAGGCCGAGGCCTTGCGCGCCCGCGCCGAGGAAGAGGCGGCGCTGCTCGTCGCCGACGCGAAAACCAACAGCGCCGCACTGGTAAAGCGCCGTCAGAAAATGGCGGAGGACAAGATCGCCGCCGCCGAGCGCGCCGCGATTGCCGACATCCGCGCCAAGGCCGTGAGCGCCGCCACCAGCGCCGCCACCACCCTCATCGCGCAGGGGCATGACGCCAAGGCCGACAAGGCAATGGTCGACAGCGCCATCAAGGGGCTGGGCACGATCAACTGATTTCTCACTTCCCTCGAAGTGCAAAAGGCGTCGCGTTTGCGGCGCCTTTTTTGCTTTTGCGGCATTGATGCAGATCAAGTCGCAGCCTTCCTTGACCTGATATTCTGCGCGTTCGCAATCGGAGAGGAGTGGAAGGCGATGCCAACTCGATATGATTATTATAAAAGGCGTGCTCGTGAACATCGGCTGCTCGCAACCAATGCGCTGCATGACGAGGGTCGGGCGATGCATGAGCGACTGGCGAAAACTTATGGGGAGCTTGCCCGGAAATATTGTCTTCGGCAGGTGCTGAGGGTGAAACTCCCGGCCTGAGGCGGTAATTCGCGAGACAGGTGACAAGCTTTTTCGCATCGCGCACTTGAGCGTTTTCACTATGAGCGAAAACGCTCTTCTCTTTGAGTGCCGCATTTTCCGAGCCGATGACCGTCTACGGTCATCTTGAAAATGCTCTAGGAAATAGTCGGCACCGCTTCTACATCGGAAGCATGCTGCCGCCCCAGATTCCCGACCGTTTCAATGAGGAAAAAGCCGCTTACGCGCTGCGCGGCATCGGCCAGCCGGATATCGAGGCGGGCGTCGCGGCGATCCGCGGCACGGTGCGCACGCTCACCACCCAGCCCGGCGTTTACCGCATGCTCGATGCGCGCGGCGATGTGCTCTATGTCGGCAAGGCGAAGGCGCTCAGGAATCGCGTGACCAATTATACGCAGGTCACGCGCCTGCCCAAACGGCTGCAACGCATGGTGTCGCAGACCCGCTCGATGGTCATCGTCACCACCAGCACCGAGGCCGAGGCGCTGCTGCTCGAAGCGCAGCTCATCAAGCGCTATCGCCCGCCCTATAATGTGCTGCTGCGCGACGACAAAAGCTTTCCTTTCATCCTCGTGCGCCACGATCATGATTTCCCGCGCATCCAGAAGCATCGCGGCGCGCGAAAGATCAAGGGCCGCTATTTCGGTCCTTATGCCAGCGGCGGCGCGGTCAATCGCACGCTGAACGCGATGCAGAAGCTGTTCCTGCTGCGCAGTTGCACCGACAGCTTCTTTGCAAATCGTTCGCGTCCCTGCCTGCTCTATCAGATCAAGCGCTGCTCCGCGCCCTGCGTCGGGCGGATCGATGAGGCGGGTTATGCCGAGCTGGTCGCGGATGCCGAGGCGTTCCTGTCCGGCAAGGGCAGCGGCGTGCAGGCCAAGCTCGCCGATGCGATGAATCAGGCGTCGGAAGCGATGGATTATGAACTGGCCGCGGTGTTCCGCGACCGGCTGAAGGCGCTCACCTTCGTGCAGACGGCGCAGGCGATCAACGGGCAGGGGCTGGAGGATGCCGACGTGTTCGCGCTGGCCAGCGCGGGCGGCGGCATCTGCATCCAGGCCTTCTTCATTCGCGGCGGGCAGAATTGCGGCAGCCACTCGATCTTCCCGGTGCATGTGAACGATGTCGGCGAAGATGAGGTGATGGCGAGCTTCCTCGCGCAATTTTACGAGGATGTGCCGCCCCCGCCGGTGCTGCTGCTCGACCGGCGGCTGGAGGAAGAGGATCTGCTGGCCGAGGCGCTGGGTGTGACTGCGGGGCGCAAGGTGCGGATCGAAACCCCGCAGCGCGGTCCGAAGACGAAGCTGATTGAACAGGCGCGGCGCAACGCGGCCGAGGCGCTGGAGCGGCGGCAGGCGGAAAGCACGACGCAGGCGAAGCTGCTGCGCGGCCTTGCCGACCTGTTCGACCTGCCCGAACCGCCTGAACGCATCGAGATATACGACAACAGCCATATTCAGGGCAGCCATGCGTTGGGCGCGATGGTGGTCGCGGGGCCGGAAGGCTTTCGCAAGAACGCCTATCGCAAGTTCAACATCAGGAACCCCGAGACCCAGCCGGGCGACGATTTTGCGATGATGCGCGAAGTGTTCGCGCGGCGCTTCGCGGCGCTGGCGGGCGAAGGGCCGGAACGGGCGGAGCGCGAGGACGACCACAAAAGCGAATGGCCCGATCTCGTGCTGATCGACGGCGGCAAGGGGCAACTTTCCACCGCACGCGCGATACTGGAGGAAATGGGGGTCGAGGACGTGCCGCTCGTCGGCGTCGCCAAGGGGCCGCATCATGGCCGCGACGGCCGGGAAGTGTTTCACCTGCCTGATGGACGCGAGATCATGCTGCCGGTCAATGATCCGCTGCTGTTCTACATCCAGCGCCTGCGCGACGAGGCGCACCGCTTTGCCATCGGCGCGCATCGCGGCAAGCGCAGCAAGGCGATCACGGTGTCGTCACTGGACGAGGTGCCGGGCATCGGCCCCGCGCGCAAAAAGGCGCTGCTGATGCATTTCGGCACGGCAAAGGCGGTGAAGGAAGCGCGGCTGGAAGATCTGCTGCGCGCGCCCGGTGTGTCGGATAAGGTCGCGCAAACCGTATATGACTATTTCCACGCCGGAAGCTGAAAAAGCGCATTTCGAAATATTGCTGCAATGCAATATAGATACTTGAATTGATCCATGCGCGAGCTATGCTGATTCGATGCAATCGAATATGCTCATGTTTGAAGCAATTGCGCTTCGCAAGGTCGTTACCGCCGTCTATAACCGTGGGCGTGTAATGCTCGCTCCGCACATTCTCTATACCAAGAATGATGCGTTGCACATCGATGCCATCACGATAGAAAGAGATGGTGTTCCTCCCCGCGAGGCAAAGCTGGGCACGTTCAAGCTGGACGGATTGGCGGAGCTTGCCCTTACCGACCGGCCGTTCGAGATATCGCCGCTTTTCGAAGCCGGGGACGAAAAATATTCCGGCGTTACGCTGTTCGCGGTCGAAGCGGAGAGTGTCTCGTCCTGACGGGGCGATAGAATCCCATCAGTTGACGCGGTCCCGATGCTCTGCGAGTTCGTTCTGAACCGCAGAAAGGCAAAGCGCTGGCCAGCTTGAACACCCCTGCCATCGTCTGTTCCGTGCGCGCCCATGGCGAGCATGGCGCGGTGGTGCGCGCATTGACGCCCGGCCATGGGCTGATGGCGGGTTATGTGCGCGGGGGCCGGTCGCGGACGATGCGCCCGGTGCTGGTGCCCGGCAATCGCGTGCAGGCGGAATTCCGCGCGCGCACGGCCGAGCAGCTTGCGTCGCTGACCGTCGAGCTGTCGCACAGCCTCGCGCCGATATTGGGTGAGGCCTTGCCTGCCGCTGCGATCGAATGGGTGTGCGTGCTGACCGCAGTATCGCTGCCGGAGGAAAATGCATATCCCGCGCTTTATGATGCCCTGGGCGCGGTGCTCGATGCGGTCGAGGCGGCCCCGGCCGCGCGCGGCTGGGCGGTGGCGCTGGTGCGCTATGAACTGTTGCTGCTCGCCGAGCTGGGCTTCGGGCTGGACCTGTCGGGCTGTACGGTGACGGGGGCGGGAGCGGACAGCCTTACCCATGTTTCCCCGCGCAGTGGTGCGGGTGTCAGCGCGGCGGGCGCGGCGGGCTATGAGGCGAAGCTGCTGGCGCTGCCCGCCTTCCTGCGCGACCATGCGATGCAGGCGGAATGGAGCGACATCATCGCAGGCCTTGCCCTGACCCGCCATTTCCTCGAACGCTCGATCCTGACCGAGCGGCGCGCCGATGTGCTCGCCGGCCGCGATCGGCTTGTCGACCGGCTGAAAAGAGCGGTTGCGTGAAGCCCGCTTCCGCCTCTATTGCGGCGCCGGGATTATCAAGCATCTGGAGCGGAAATGGGCAAGCTGGTTGGAGTGTTCGCGGGTGACGGCATCGGGCCGGAGATCATGGCGCAGGCGCGCCGGGTGCTCGATGCGCTGAACCTCGATCTCGTCTATGAGGAAGGGCTGGTCGGCGGCGTGGCCTATAAGGCGGCGGGCCATCCGCTGCCGCCGGAAACGCTTGATATAGCGCGCCGCGCGGATGCGATCCTGTTCGGCGCGGTCGGCGATTTCGAGTGCGATCATCTGGAGCGGCATCTGCGCCCGGAACAGGCGATATTGGGGCTGCGCAAGGAGCTGACCCTGTTTTCCAACCTGCGCCCCGCCAAGGTGTTCACGCAGCTTGCCGGGGAATCGGCGCTGAAGCCCGAGATCGCGTCCGCCATCGACCTGCTGATCGTGCGCGAGCTGAACGGCGACGTCTATTTCGGCGAAAAGGGCATGCGCAAGACCGCCGATGGCCTGCGCGAAGGCTATGACATCATGTCCTATAACGAAGCCGAGGTGCGGCGCATCGCGCACAGCGCGTTCCGGGCGGCGCAGGCGCGGCGCGGCAAGCTCTGCTCGGTCGACAAGGCCAATGTGCTGGAAACCAGCCAGCTCTGGCGCGACGTGGTGATCGAGGTTTCCGCCGACTATCCCGATGTCGAGCTCAGCCATATGTATGTCGACAATGCCGCGATGCAGCTCGTGCGCAATCCTGGTCAGTTCGATGTCGTCGTCACCGGCAATCTGTTCGGCGACATTCTCTCCGATCAGGCGAGCATGTGCGTCGGTTCCATCGGCCTGCTCGCGTCGGCCTCGCTCGATGCCGATGGCAAGGGCCTCTATGAACCGATCCACGGCAGCGCGCCCGATATTGCGGGTCAAGGCAAGGCCAACCCGCTGGCGACGATATTGTCGGCGGCAATGATGCTGCGCTATTCGCTGAATATGGCCGGGGCGGCGGACCGGATCGAGGCGGCGGTAGCAAAAGCGCTGGAAGGCGGCGCGCGCAGTGCCGACATCGGCGGCAGCATGACGACCGCGCAAATGGGCGACGCCGTGCTGGCTGGGCTTTAGGAATAGATCATGAAAAGAGATACCGGACAAAATCGCGCCATAACGTCAAAATGGCGGCCCGCCACGCAGGCGATCCGCGGCGGCACATGGCGCAGCGAGCATGGCGAAACGTCCGAGGCGATCTTCGTCACCTCCGGCTATTGCTACGACGATGCGCAGACCGTCGCCGCGCGCTTTGCGGGCGAAGAGGAGGGCATGACCTATAGCCGCCTCCAGAACCCCACGGTGCAGATGCTCGAAGAGCGCATCGCTCTCATGGAAGGGGCGGAAGCCTGCCGCGCGCAGGCATCCGGCATGGCGGCGATGACGGCGGCATTGCTCTCGCAACTCAAGGCTGGCGATCATGTTGTCGCGGCCAAGGCGGCTTTCGGTTCGTGCCGGTGGCTGACCGACAATCTGCTGCCCAAATTCGGCATCGAGACCACCGCGATCGAGGCCTATAAGAACGAGGAGTGGGACAAGGCGATCCGCCCCAACACCAAGGTCTTCTTCTTCGAAACGCCCGCCAATCCGACCATGGATGTAGTGGATATGGGCTATGTCTGCGGTCTGGCGAAATCGCGCGGCATCGTTACGGTTGTAGACAATGCGTTTGCGACTCCGGCGTTGCAGCGTCCGTTGGACTATGGTGCGGACATTGTTGCCTATAGCGCGACCAAGCTGATGGACGGGCAGGGCCGTGTGCTCGCGGGCGCGGTATGCGGCAGCCATGATTTTATCGAAAACACGCTGATGCCGTTTCAGCGCAATACCGGGCCGACACTCTCTCCCTTCAATGCATGGGTGGTGCTCAAGGGGCTGGAAACGCTCGATCTGCGCGCGCAGCGCCAGTCCGAAAACGCGCTGGCCGTCGGCAAGTTCATCGAAAGCCGCGTGCCCAAAATCCTGCATCCCGGCCTTGCCAGCCATCCGCAGCATAACCTCGCCATGGCGCAAATGAAGGCCTGCGGGCCGATCTTCTCGTTCATCCTCGATGGCGGGCGGGAAAAGGCGCATGCGCTGCTTAATGCGCTGGAGCTGATCGACATATCGAACAATATCGGCGACAGCCGCAGCCTGATGACGCACCCGGCTTCGACCACCCATCATGGCGTCGGTGCGGAAGTGCGCGAGGATATGGGCGTGGTCGAGGGCATGCTGCGCGTCAATATCGGACTGGAAGACCCACAGGACATAATCGAGGATCTGGATCAGGCATTGACGAAGATCGGCCTTTAGAGGATTTATTCCATGATGAAGGCGCTCTTCCCCTTTTATGCGGCCACAGACGACATCATCGTGCGCGTCTCGGTCAGCTTTTTGCCGGAACAATCGGAGCCGGATCGCGGGCGCTGGTTCTGGGCCTATCATGTCCGGGTCGAAAATGAAGGCGACGAGCCGGTCCAGCTTCTCTCGCGCCGCTGGGCGATCACCGACGCGCACGGCACGATCCATAATGTCGAGGGTGAGGGCGTGGTCGGCGAGCAGCCGGTGATCCACCCCGGAGCCTCCTATGATTATGTGTCGGGATGCCCGCTCACGACATCGACGGGCGTGATGGAGGGCCATTATAACATGGTCGCGTCGGACGGACGGATGCTGCGCGTGGCGATCCCGCGCTTCGCGCTCGTCGCTCCGGCAGAGGCGCAATGAAGCGCCCATGAAGAGAACACATCTTCCGCTCAATGGCCTGCGCGTGCTCGATGCTGCCGCACGGCACCTCAGCTTCACCCGGGCGGCCGATGAACTGGCGGTGACGCCGGCCGCCGTTGGGCAACAGATTCGCGCGCTTGAAGATATGCTGGGCGTGGTGCTGTTCCGACGCACACCCAAGGGGCTGGAGCTGACGCCCGAGACGGCGGGCGCGCTGGAGGCCTTGCGCGGCGGCTTCCTGATGTTCGAGGAAGCGGTGCAGGCGATGCAGGCCGGACAATCGAGCGCGTCGCTCACCATCGCTGCGCCGCGCGATATTACCGAGGCCTGGCTGCTGCCGCGTCTTGCCGATTATGGCCGGGCGCAACCCGATCTGCATTTCAAGCTGATCGCGGCGGACGAGCCGCTCGATTTTACCGAGGCCAATCTCGACCTTGCCGTGCGCCTGACCGACGGGCCGGGCGAGCATGAGGGCGTGGCGCTTGATGAACGGCTCTATGTGACGGTCGAAGCCGCCGAGGCCGCCGCCGATATATGGATCGACTGGCCGGGCAGCATGGCGGACACCGGCAGCGGCGCGGTGCGGGTCGCCGATGGCGGCCTTGCCATTGCGGCGGCGGCGAGTGGGCTGGGCCGCGCCAATGTGCCCTTGCTGCTGGCCGCGCCGGACATCGCATCGGGGCGCGTGCGGCAGATCGACGAGCCAAAGGCCGGGGCAACGGGCTATTGGCTGATCGCGCCGATGCCGCAATGGCGTCAGAAAAAGGTCAAGGCGCTGGTGGCGGCGCTGGCGGGCTGAGTTTTCCCATCCTGTTATCGAATGTCATGGCGCATCCATAACCGCGGGGCGCCTGTCGGGATATGAGGGACGTCACATTCCGGCAATATTATTGGTGAAGGAAGGCGCCGATCCTATCGGCGCCGGACCGGCGCTATCGTGGCGATTACAGGAGTAAGCATGCGTTCGATATCCCCCATGCTGGTCGGCACTTGTCTGATGATGGCGACGGCCCCTTGTGCATCGGCCCAGCCCGCAGCGGATGCCGATCGTGCCGCGCGTGGCGATCTTGCCGAACCGGGCGGCGCGCGGCGCATCGACGGGGACATGATCGCCGCCTATCGCGCGCTGATTGAAAATGGCGCGCCGGATGCCGAGGTGCGCAATGTCATCCTGATGATCGGCGACGGCATGGGCGATTCGGAAATCACCATCGCGCGCAACTATGCCGAAGGGGCGGGCGGTTTCCTCAAGGGCATCGATGCGCTGCCGGTTACCGGGCAATATACGCATTATGCGCTCGACAAGGAGACGGGCAAGCCGGACTATGTTACGGACTCGGCGGCCTCGGGCACGGCCTGGGCATCGGGCGTGAAGACCTATGATGGCGCCATCGGCGTCGATATCCATGGGAAACCCCACAAGACGCTGATCGAGCTGGCGAAAGCCGCGGGCCTCGGCACCGGTAACATCACGACCGCGGAGGTTCAGGATGCGACTCCGGCAGTGCAGCTTGCGCATGTAACGCATCGCCGTTGCTACGGCCCCGATGAAACCAGCAAGCAATGCCCGGCCAATGCGCTGGAAATGGGCGGCTCCGGCTCCATTACCGAACAGATACTGGAATCCCGCGCCGATCTCGTGATGGGTGGCGGCGCGGAGAGCTTCGAGCAGAAGGCGAAGGCGGGCAAATGGAAGGGCAAGACGCTGATCGCGCAGGCCAGCGCGCGCGGTTACGCCATCGTCCGCACTCTCGCGGAGATGGACGCCGTTGGCGCGGCGGATCAGAAGCGACCGCTGCTTGGGCTGTTTGCACCGGGCAATCTGCCGGTCCAGTGGACAGGGCCGCAGGCGGTCTATCATGGCAATATCGACCTGCCGCCGGTCACATGCGCGCCCAACGAGGCACGCACCGCCAACATTCCGACGCTCGCGGCGATGACGAAGAAGGCGATCGCGCTGTTGAAGGACAAGCCCAAGGGCTTCTTCCTGCAGGTCGAGGGAGCGTCGATCGACAAGGAAGACCATAGAGCCAATCCCTGCGGACAGATCGGCGAGACGGTCGGTTTCGACGAAGCGGTGCAGGCCGCTCTCGCCTTCGCCAGGGCGGACGGGCATACTTTGGTGATCGTTACCGCCGATCATGCGCAGAGCAGCCAGATCATTTCGGCAGGCAGCAAGGTTCCCGGCAAGGCTCTCGCACTGACGACGAAGGACGGAGCGGTGATGGGCGTCAGCTACGGCACCGCCGAAAGCGGTTCGCAAGGGCATACCGGCACACAGCTTCGCGTCGCGGCCTATGGCCCCCGCGCCTTCAACTTCGCCGGGCTGACCGATCAGACCGACATGTTCTACACTATCAGCGAGGCGCTGAAGCTGAAATAGGCAGGCGCGAACGGCGTGTCATATTGACAATCTTTGCCAATCTATGCCATAAAAACTCTATGGCTACGATGAACATTTCCCTTCCCGACCCGATGAAACAATGGGTCGAGGCGCAGGCCGAAACCGGCCGCTACAGCAATGCGAGCGATTATGTTCGCGACCTCATCCGCCGCGATCAGGAACGCCGCGACAAGATCGCGCATATGCAGAAGCTGGTCGATGAAGCGGAGGAAAGCGGGGTCAGCGCGCGAACCGTCGAGGACATTTTCGACGAGGCTATTGCACGCCATACGGCGAACTAATGCCAGTCTATAGGCTCTCACGAGCGGCTGACAAGGATATCGCATCGATCGCCGCATATACGATCGATTCCTTCGGAATTGAACAAGCCGTTGCTTATCGTGAAGGCTTGGCCCAGGCTTTTGAATTTCTGCTTAAATTTCCACGCGTGGCGCGAGAAAGGGAAGAGCTGCGTCAAAAGCCGCGGGTTTATTCCTATAAATCGCATCTGATCTTCTACCGCATCGATGGTGAAGATATTTTCATTCTGCGCATACGCCACGGGCGCGAGGATTGGCTTGCCGAACCAGAACAGAAATAGATGTTCGGTTCGCCCCTTGCGCGCCTGACTCCCCCGGCCCTATAGCATCTCCATGTCCGACGATCTTTTCGCTTCCGCACCCTCTACATCTTCCGGCAATTATGACGCATCCTCGATCGAGGTGCTCGAAGGGCTGGAGCCGGTGCGCCGCCGCCCCGGAATGTATATCGGCGGCACGGACGAGCGCGCGATGCACCATCTTGCCTCCGAAGTGCTCGACAATGCGATGGACGAGGCGGTCGCGGGCCATGCGACGCGCATCGAGGTGGTGCTCGAAGCTGGCAACCGCCTGACGATCACCGACAATGGCCGCGGCATGCCCGTCGATCCACATCCCAAATTCCCGGACAAGTCGGCGCTGGAAGTCATCATGACCATGCTGCACTCGGGCGGCAAGTTCAGCGACAAGGCCTATTCAACCAGCGGCGGCCTCCACGGCGTCGGCGTCAGCGTCGTCAATGCGCTGTCGACCGATACATCGATCGAAGTCGCGCGCAACAAGGAACTCTATCGTCAGCGCTTCAGCAAGGGGCATCCGCTCGGCCCGCTCGAAAAGATCGGCGCGGCCCCCAACCGGCGCGGAACTGCGGTCAGCTTCGTGCCGGACAGCGAAATATTCGGCGCGCATCATTTCAAGCCCGCGCGGCTCTATAAGCTCGCGCGGTCCAAGGCCTATCTGTTCGCGGGCGTCGAGATACGCTGGAAATGCGACCCCGCACTCATTATCGACGATACGCCGTCAGAAGCCGTGTTCCAGTTCCCCGGCGGCCTTGCCGATCATCTGTCCGAACAGATCAATGGGCGCGAATGTGCGACCAGGGATTTCTTCTCCGGCACGCAGGATTTTGCCGGGGCAACCGGCCGCGCCGAATGGGCGATTGCCTGGCCGCTCTGGTCGGACGGCAGCTATAGCTGGTATTGCAACACCATCCCCACGCCCGATGGCGGTACGCATGAAGCAGGCGTGCGTGCGGCGCTGGTGAAGGGTATCCGCGCCTTTGGCGATCTGGCTGGCGTGAAAAAGGCGAAAGACATATCCGCCGAGGATGTGATGACCGGGTGCGAGCTGATGCTCTCCGTCTTCATGCGCGATCCCCAATTCCAGAGCCAGACCAAGGACCGGCTGACCAGCCCCGAAGCCGCGAAATACGTCGAAGCCGCGGTGCGCGACCATTTCGATCATTTCCTCACCGACAATATGGACCGGGGCAAGGCGCTGCTCACTTATGTGATCGACCGGATGGACGAGCGCCTTGCGCGCCGCGCCGAGAAGGAAGTGAAGCGCAAGACCGCCACTTCGGGCCGTAAGCTGCGCCTGCCGGGCAAGCTCACCGATTGCAGCGCGGATGACCCGGCAGGAACCGAGATTTTCATCGTCGAGGGCGACAGCGCGGGGGGCAGCGCCAAACAGGCGCGCGACCGCAAGACGCAGGCCATCCTGCCGATCCGCGGTAAGATATTGAACGTCGCATCCGCCACCAGCGCCAAAATCCTCGCCAACAGCGAAATCGCCGACCTCATTCTGGCGATCGGCTGCGGCACACGCAAGGACTGTAACCCCGACAATCTGCGTTATGAGCGCGTCGTCATCATGACCGACGCCGATGTCGATGGCGCGCACATCGCCACGCTGCTCATGACGTTCTTCTTTCAGGAAATGCCGGAGCTGGTGCGGCGCGGGCATCTCTATCTCGCGCAGCCGCCGCTCTACCGCCTCACCACCGGCGGCAAGAGCCTCTATGCGATGGACGATGCGCATAAGGATGCGCTGCTGGCTGGAGAGCTGAAGAACAAGAAGGTCGATGTGTCGCGCTTCAAGGGGCTGGGCGAGATGAACCCGGCGCAGCTGCGCGAAACGACGATGGACCCCAAGACGCGCGGCATGATCCGCATCACCTTGCCGCAGGAATATGAGGAGCAGGCCAGCGTGCGCGATCTCGTCGACCGGCTGATGGGCAGCAACCCCGCGCACCGCTTCGCCTTCATTCAGGACAATGCGGCCACGGTCGATGAGGATATGATCGACGCCTGACCGCATCCTCTCTGGATGCGTTTACCCCTGCGGCTCCAGCCCTTCATCGCGCAGCCAGCCTTTATCGTGGCAAAAGCGAAACACCGGGTTGAGCACCGCGTTGCTCCAGCCGGAATTGGTGGCGAAATCGCGCTTCAACGTGTCGTGGTGAATCTGATGCGCTTGCGGCGTCATCAGCAGGCCGACGCGGCGCATTGCATTGACGATCCACGGGTTATTATCACGATGCAATGTGCCGTGGAAATATTGGGCGAAGGTGCCGCCTACCAGCAGGCTGAGCGCGCCTGCGACCGCCCAGCCCGGAACAGGCAAGGCCAGACAGGCGATGTTCAGCAGCAGCGAGAGCGGCAAGGAGCCTGCGACTATCGTCGATCCGATCTGCCGCAACATGGTGCGGCGCCCCAGCGCATGAGGGCGGGGATGGTGGTTCTTGAAATCATAGACCAGACGCTCGAACGGATTGAGATGCGTCATGCTGGCGCGGAACAGCGTCTTATATTCGGCGGATTCCCGCGATCCTCGATAAAAATAGATGCGGTCCAGCCCGACGCCGGGACGGGCGGGGTGATAGTCCATGATCATATGAACGATGCCGGACATCATATCCGCGACATACCAGCCCGCGAGCGCCGCCGGCAGCATCCACCAGCTCGGGTCCGCGGCGGCGAAAGCGAGATTGGCGATCCCGGACATTATGAGCGCTGTTATGGCGAGGCGCATGAGCATGGCGGGCCTTGTATCAGCCAGCGCGGCAATGCTTCAAGAGGCGCGAACAATTCCCATCCGATCATTGGGTGAAGGACTTCAACATTTGGGCTGGGAAAACATGGTCCAAATAGGATCATTCCGCTGAACATTCGGAAAGAAAAGAGAAAATTGTCTGTTTTTGGCAGAGAGTAAATATTTGGAAACCATTGCTCTCCTATAATTCCTGAGTGTTGATAAGTTCGGAAAACCGCTAATGGCAGCGCATGGAACCGCAGAACCGAGCCGACTGTCATTGTTTTGGCGATGGGTTATGGCTGTGGACGCCGATTCCACGCCTATGTTCCGCCAGATCGGCATGGAGCAGGCGCGGGAAGCAAGTCGGGGGGTCGCGCGTACCGCCGCTCCGGTCATGGTGCTGGCGCTTACCATTGGCATATTCTTCGCAAACGACAGCAACCGGCTCTATCTCGGCGCGCTGACGGCGGTGCAGGTCGGGGTTGCCGTTGCGGCGCAGTTCCTGATGCCTTTTTCGCGCTTCGGGCGCATCCAGTATAAATCGGTTGCGGCCTGCTTTCGCGCCTTTGTGATATATACTTTCTGCATCTCGTTGGGCTGGGGCCTGTTGTTCATCACCGCGAGCGTCGGTTCCGACGTTGCCGAAAAGACAGCATTGCTGGCCATCCATGTCGGGGTGATCTGTGTCGGCGGCCTGACGTTCGCCATGATCCCGCGCGCGTCGATGGTGTATCTCTTCAATATCGGGCTGCTGGCTCAGGTTCATATTGTTTATGACCGGGAGCAGACCATGTGGCTGCTCAACGCGCTGGTATTGCTGTTTTCGCTTATGCTCGCGCAGGCCTATCTGCAAATGGCGCGGCAATTCGTCGATCGGATGAAGGCCGATATGGAGCGCCGCGATACCGAACGTCGCATGGCCGAGGCGGAGCGGCAGGAAATAGAACGGTCGGCGGCGGCTGCCCTGGCTGCAAGAGCGCAGCGGGAGCAGGACAGGGAGCACGCGATGGCCGAACGGCAGAAAGCGATGTTCGCGCTGGCTACACATTATGAGGAATCCGTCGCAACCGTCGCGCAACAGCTCGACGAAGCGATCAATGCGCTTGCATTGACCACCGACAATATCAGCACCATCAACGCCCGCGCCCGCGACAAGGCGCAGCATGTGCTCGATCTTGCGATCAGCACGACCAATGCGGTGCAGTCGGTTGCCGAAGCGACCGGCGATCTCAAGCAGGTGGCCGCCAATATCGCGTCCGAAGTGGAAGAGCAGGTGGCCATCGGCAAGGCGGCACGCGAAGCGGGCGAAAACGGCCTGACCAGCCTGAGCGCGCTCGCGGAGCAGACCGACAATATCGGCGAGATTGTTCGCCTGATTCAGGATCTGGCGGGCCAGACCGGGCTGCTCTCACTCAACGCCACCATTGAGGCGGCGCGGGCGGGCGAGGCTGGACGCGGCTTTGTGGTCGTTGCGAACGAGGTCAAGCAGCTCGCGGCGCAGACCCATGGCGCGATCGCGCGGATCGCTGAAATCATTCTGGGCACGCGCGAAAAAATGAGCGAAGCCGACGAAGCGATGCGCTCCGTTGCCGAAACGATCGGCAAGATATCCGCGCGCGGCGGGCATATCGTCGATGCGGTCAGCGGACAGCGCCAGACCACATGGGATATCAGCGAAGCGGCCGCCCGCACCGCCAGCGCATCGCAGGAGGTGCGTACGACGGCGGATGAGGTCGCGCGGAGCGCCAGGGATGCCGACGTGCTTGCCGAGCAGATTCGCGGCATCATGGACTCGTTGCGCGCGAAATCCGAAAGCCTGCGCAGCACCAGCAACGCCTTTCTCGAATCGCTGCGGGAAGACGAAACGGAAGACAAATCCGCCGCCTGATTTCCGGCGGGACTTTTGCTCTTCACAAAATCCAACAGCGGTCCTATATACCGCCTCTAGACTTTGTCGCGGGGTCGCTTCGAAAGGGGATAACGCGACAGGCTTGCTTCTGTCCGGGCTACGGTTTGATTGGCGATCGAACCGCGACGAATTGGACGGAATGTCAAGGTTTCATACGCTGGCAGTGCGGATCGGACAGCCCCGGCCCGCACTTTTTTGCGTTGTGTCAGATGACACGAATCGGCTGAAATTTCGCTGCGATGCGGAAAAACATATTCAATTCGGCTCAATAGCCCCGGAAGGCAGACTCTATGGCGACCAAGGCGGTATCCACCCCCACAGCAAAAAAGCGCATCCGCAAGGTATTCGGCAATATCCACGAAGTGGTGCAGATGCCGAACCTCATCGAGGTGCAGCGCGAGAGTTATGAACAGTTTCTGCGTTCTGATCCGTCGATCGGCTATGTCTCCGGCCTCGAAAAGACCCTGCGCAGCGTCTTCCCGATCCGCGATTTCGCCGGCACCGCCGAAATGGATTTCGTCAATTATGTACTCGAAGATCCGAAATATGATGTCGAGGAATGTCGTCAGCGCGGAATAACCTTCGCCGCGCCGATGCGCGTTACCCTCCGTCTGATCGTGTTCGAGGTCGATCCCGATACCGAAACCCGTTCCGTGCTCGATATCAAGGAGCAGGATGTCTACATGGGCGACATGCCGCTCATGACGGGGAACGGCACCTTCTTCATCAACGGCACCGAGCGCGTCATCGTCAGCCAGATGCACCGTTCGCCGGGCGTATTGTTCGATCATGATCGCGGCAAGACGCATTCGAGCGGCAAATATCTCTTCGCCGCGCGCGTCATCCCCTATCGTGGTTCGTGGCTCGATTTCGAGTTCGACGCGAAGGACATCGTCAATGTCCGCATCGACCGCAAGCGCAAGCTGCCGGTCACGGCACTTCTCTTCGCGCTTGGCCTGAATGCCGAGGAAATCCTTGGCGAATTCTACAACAAGGTGACCTTCCTGCGCGGCGAGGGCGGCTGGCAGATTCCGTTCACCGTCGAGGCATGGCGCGGCCAGAAGCCCGCTTTCGACATCGTCGACGCCAAGACCGGCGAAGTCGTATTCCCGGCGGGGCAGAAGATCAGCCCCCGCGCCGCCAACAAGGCAGGCAAGGACGGTCTTGAGACGCTGCTGATCCCTACGGAGGAAATCTTCGGCCGCTACAGCGCCTATGACCTCATCAACGAGACCACCGGCGAGATCTACATCGAGGCGGGTGACGAAGTTTCGCCCGAGAACCTCGAAAAGCTCGACAAGGCGGGCATCGATCGCATCGACCTGCTCGACATCGATCATGTCAACACCGGCCCGTGGATCCGCAACACGCTCAAGGCCGACAAGGCCGAAGAGCGCGATCAGGCATTGAGCGACATTTATCGCGTGATGCGCCCTGGCGAACCGCCAACGCGCGAAACCGCCGAAGCCCTGTTCGAAGGCCTGTTCTTCGATGCAGAGCGCTATGACCTGTCAGCGGTCGGCCGCGTGAAGCTCAACATGCGCCTCGGCCTCGATTGCGAGGACACGGTCACCACCCTGCGCCGCGAAGATATTCTCGCGGTCGTTAAGGAGCTGGTGAACCTGAAGGACGGCAAGGGCGAGATCGACGATATCGACAATCTCGGCAACCGCCGCGTCCGTTCGGTCGGCGAATTGCTGGAGAACCAGTATCGCGTCGGCCTGCTGCGCATGGAGCGCGCCGTCAAGGAGCGCATGTCGAGCGTCGATGTGTCCACGGTCATGCCGAACGATCTCATCAACGCCAAGCCCGCCGTGGCGGCCGTGCGTGAGTTCTTCGGCTCCAGCCAGCTCTCGCAGTTCATGGATCAGACCAATCCGCTCTCGGAAGTCACCCACAAGCGCCGCGTGTCGGCATTAGGGCCGGGCGGTTTGACCCGCGAGCGCGCGGGCTTCGAGGTCCGGGACGTTCACCCGACCCATTATGGCCGCATCTGCCCGATCGAGACGCCGGAAGGCCCGAACATCGGTCTCATCAACTCGCTCGCCACCTTCAGCCGCATCAACAAATATGGCTTTATCGAAACGCCTTACCGCAGGGTTATCGATCACAAGGTGACGAACGAGGTCGTCTATCTCTCCGCAATGGAAGAGGCCAAGCACACCATCGCGCAGGCGAACGCCGAGCTGGATAGCGAAGGCCGCTTCACCGAAGATCTGGTGTCGTCGCGCGAAGCGGGCGAATTCCTGATGGCGCTGCCTGATCAGATCACGCTGATGGACGTGAGCCCCAAGCAGCTCGTCTCGGTCGCGGCATCGCTCATTCCGTTCCTGGAAAACGATGACGCCAACCGCGCGCTGATGGGATCGAACATGCAGCGTCAGGCGGTTCCCCTCGTGCGCGCCGAGGCGCCCTTCGTCGGCACCGGCATGGAAGAGACGGTGGCGCATGATTCGGGCGCGGCCATTGCGGCGCGGCGCACCGGCATCGTCGATCAGGTCGATGCCACCCGCATCGTCATCCGCGCGACCGAAGATGTCGAGCCGGGCAAGTCCGGCGTCGATATCTACACGCTGATGAAGTTTCAGCGCTCGAACCAGGACACCTGCATCAACCAGCGTCCGCTGGTGAAGGTGGGCGAGCTTGTTTCCAAGGGCGATGTGATTGCCGACGGTCCTTCGACCGAACTGGGCGAGCTGGCGCTGGGCCGCAACACGCTCGTCGCGTTCATGCCGTGGAACGGCTATAACTACGAGGATTCGATCCTCATCTCCGAACGCATCGTGAAGGACGACGTGTTCACCTCGGTCCATATCGAGGAATTCGAAGTGATGGCCCGCGACACCAAGCTGGGGCCGGAAGACATCACCCGCGATATTCCGAACGTCGGTGAGGAAGCGCTGCGCAATCTCGACGAGGCGGGCATCGTCTATATCGGCGCCGAAGTGGAGCCGGGCGATATTCTCTGCGGCAAGATCACGCCGAAGGGCGAAAGCCCGATGACGCCGGAAGAAAAGCTGCTCCGTGCCATCTTCGGTGAAAAGGCATCGGACGTGCGCGACACGTCGCTGCGCCTGCCGCCGGGCGTCGCCGGAACGGTCGTCGAAGTGCGCGTATTCAACCGCCACGGCATCGACAAGGACGAGCGCGCGATGGCGATCGAGCGCGAGGAGATCGACCGTCTGGCGAAGGACCGCGAAGATGAACGCGGCATCCTCAACCGCGCGACCTTCAATCGCCTGCGCGAGATGTTGCTTGGCCAGATCGCGACGGCCGCGCCCAAGGGCGTGAAGAAGGGCGTCGAGATCGACGAAGCTTTGCTGGACGAAGTCGAACGTCACGAATGGTGGAAATTCGGCGTTCAGGACGACGCCGTTCAGGCCCATCTCGAAGCCGTGAAGGCGCAATATGACGAAGCGGTGAAAACCATCGTCGACAAGTTCGAGGATCGCGTCGACAAGCTGCAGCGCGGCGACGAGCTGCCGCCGGGCGTGCTCAAGATGGTCAAGGTGTTCGTCGCGGTGAAGCGCAAGCTGCAGCCGGGCGACAAGATGGCCGGCCGCCATGGCAACAAGGGCGTCATCTCGCGCATCCTTCCGCAAGAGGACATGCCGTTCCTCGCGGATGGAACGCCGGTCGACATCGTGCTCAACCCGCTGGGCGTGCCATCGCGCATGAACGTCGGGCAGATCTTCGAAACGCATCTGGGCTGGGCCGCGCGTGGTCTTGGTCAGCAGATCAAGCATGCGCTCGAAGATTGGCGCGAGGCCAATCCGAACCCGGAAACGGCCGCTCCGCCCGAAGCCGTCAAGGAACGTCTCAAGACCGTCTATGGCGAAAAATATGGTGCCGAGATCGAGGCGCGCACGCCGGAGCAGATCGTCGAACTGGCCTCGAACCTCGTCACCGGCGTGCCGATGGCAACGCCTGTGTTCGATGGGGCGAAGGAAGCCGATGTGTCGGCGATGCTCAAGCTGGCCGGTCTCGACGAGAGCGGACAGTCTGACCTGTATGACGGGCGCACCGGCGACAAGTTCGACCGCAAGGTGACCGTCGGCATCATCTACATGCTGAAGCTCCATCACCTTGTCGACGACAAGATCCATGCCCGTTCGATTGGCCCCTACAGCCTCGTCACCCAGCAGCCGCTGGGCGGCAAGGCGCAGTTCGGCGGCCAGCGCTTCGGTGAAATGGAGGTCTGGGCGCTGCAAGCCTATGGCGCTGCCTACACGCTGCAGGAAATGCTCACCGTCAAATCGGATGACGTGGTTGGCCGCACCAAGGTCTATGAGGCGATCGTCAAGGGCGACGACACGTTCGAGGCGGGCATCCCGGAGAGCTTTAACGTGCTCGTCAAGGAAATGCGCTCATTGGGCCTCAATGTCGAGCTGACAGCGCTGGATGCCCTGGCGGATGACGGCGACGAGCTGCCGGAGGCCGCGGAATAAGAGCGGTGGGGGCGCCGCAACCACGGTGCCCCGCCCGTTTCGCCTGAAGAATTTTCACCTCTGATGAGGGATCAAGACATGAACGAACTGACCAATTTCGCAAACCCGGTGCAGAAGCCGGAAACCTTCGACCAGATTCAGATCGGCCTCGCTTCGCCCGAGCGCATCCGTTCATGGTCCTTCGGCGAGATCAAGAAGCCGGAAACCATCAACTACCGCACGTTCAAGCCGGAACGCGACGGTCTGTTCTGCGCGCGCATCTTTGGCCCGATCAAGGACTATGAGTGCCTGTGCGGCAAGTATAAGCGCATGAAATACAAGGGCATCGTCTGCGAGAAATGCGGTGTCGAAGTTACGGTTTCGAAGGTCCGGCGTGAGCGCATGGGCCATATCGAGCTGGCAGCTCCCGTGGCGCATATCTGGTTCCTGAAGTCGTTGCCCAGCCGCATCGGCCTGTTGCTCGACATGCAGTTGAAGCAGCTCGAACGCGTCCTCTATTTCGAGAGCTATATCGTCATCGAGCCGGGCCTGACCCCGCTGGAGAAATATCAGCTCCTCAACGAGGACGAACTGCTCGACGCGCAGGATGAATATGGCGAGGACGCCTTCTCCGCCGGCATTGGCGCCGAAGCCGTGCGCCAGATGCTGATGGACCTCGATCTTGAAGGCGAGAAGCAGGCGCTGCTCGACGAGCTGGCCGTCACCAAGTCGGAACTCAAGCCCAAGAAGATCATCAAGCGCCTGAAGGTCGTCGAGAGCTTCCTCGAATCCGGTAACCGCCCGGAATGGATGATCCTCGAAGTCGTGCCGGTCATTCCGCCCGAACTGCGCCCACTGGTGCCGCTCGATGGCGGCCGTTTCGCCACGTCGGATTTGAACGATCTCTATCGCCGCGTCATCAACCGCAACAACCGCCTGAAGCGCCTGATGGAGCTGCGCGCGCCGGACATCATCGTCCGCAACGAAAAGCGCATGTTGCAGGAAGCCGTCGATGCGCTGTTTGACAATGGCCGTCGCGGCCGCGTCATCACCGGCGCGAACAAGCGGCCGCTGAAGTCGCTCAGCGACATGCTGAAGGGCAAGCAAGGCCGTTTCCGCCAGAACCTGCTCGGCAAGCGCGTCGATTATTCCGGCCGTTCGGTCATCGTGACCGGCCCGGAGCTGAAGCTGCATCAATGCGGTCTCCCGAAGAAGATGGCGCTCGAACTGTTCAAGCCGTTCATCTACGCCCGCCTCGACGCCAAGGGTCTGTCGATGACCCTCAAGCAGGCGAAGAAGTGGGTCGAGAAAGAGCGCAAGGAAGTCTGGGACATCCTCGACGAGGTGATCCGCGAACATCCGGTCATGCTCAACCGCGCGCCGACGCTTCACCGCCTCGGCATTCAGGCGTTCGAGCCGGTCCTCATCGAAGGCAAGGCGATCCAGCTTCACCCGCTGGTCTGCTCCGCCTTCAACGCGGACTTTGACGGCGATCAGATGGCCGTGCACGTTCCGCTGAGCCTTGAGGCGCAGCTCGAAGCGCGCGTCCTCATGATGTCGACCAACAACATCCTGTCGCCCGCGAACGGCAAGCCGATCATCGTGCCGTCGCAGGACATGGTGCTCGGCATCTATTATCTCTCGATGGAGCGCGAAGGCGAGCCGGGCGAGGGCATGATGCTCAGCGACATGCAGGAAGTGCATCAGGCGCTGTTCAACAAGGTGGTGACGCTGCACAGCAAGATCATCAGCCGCGTTCCGCAAACGGACGAAGCCGGCAACCAGTATATGAAGCGGTTCGAAACCACGCCGGGCCGCATGTTGCTGGGCGAATGCCTGCCGCAGAGCCACAAGGTGCCCTTCGATGTCGTCAACCGCCTTCTCACCAAGAAGGAAATCGGCGACGTCATCGATCAGGTCTATCGCCACACCGGCCAGAAGGACACGGTGCTGTTCGCCGACGCCATCATGGGCCTTGGCTTCCGCCACGCGTTCCAGGCGGGCATCAGCTTCGGCAAGGACGACATGGTCATCCCCGATTCCAAGGTCGGAACGGTCGATGAAACCAAGGCGATGGTTGCCGATTATGAGCAGCAATATCAGGACGGCCTCATCACCCAGCAGGAAAAATACAACAAGGTGATCGATGCATGGTCGCGCTGCGGCGATGTCGTCGCCAACGCGATGATGGACGAGATCAAGGCGCAGCCCAAGGATGAGAACGGCCGCATGGCCCCGATCAACTCCATCTACATGATGGCCCATTCGGGTGCGCGCGGCAGCCAGGCCCAGATGAAGCAGCTCGCCGGTATGCGCGGCCTGATGGCCAAGCCTTCTGGCGAGATCATCGAAACGCCGATCATCTCGAACTTCAAGGAAGGCCTGACCGTTCTTGAATATTTCAACTCGACCCACGGCGCGCGCAAGGGCCTTGCCGACACCGCATTGAAGACGGCGAACTCGGGTTACCTGACCCGCCGCCTCGTCGACGTCAGCCAGGATTGCACCATCGTCGAGGAAGATTGCGGCACCGACAAGGCGCTGGAAATGAAGGCGATCGTTCAGGGCGGCACGGTCATCGCGTCGCTCGGCGAGCGTATCCTTGGCCGCACCACGGCGGAAGACATCGTCGACAGCAAGGACGGTAGCGTCCTCGTTGCCGAGGGCACGTTGCTCGACGAGGCGTTGATCTCCGCGATCGAGGAAATCGGCATCCAGTCCGTGCGCATCCGCTCGCCGCTGATCTGCGAAAGCAAGATGGGCGTGTGCGGCAAATGCTACGGGCGCGATCTTGCGCGCGGCACGCCGGTAAATATCGGTGAGGCCGTTGGCGTCATCGCGGCGCAGTCGATCGGTGAACCGGGCACGCAGCTTACGATGCGGACCTTCCACATCGGCGGCGCGGCGCAGCTCAACGAAACGTCGAACCTCGAAGCGGTTGCCGACGGCACGCTCGAACTGCGCGACATGCCGACGATCATGGACAGCCGTGGCCGCCGCCTCAGCCTCGCCCGCACCGGCGAACTGGCGATCATCGACAGCGAAGGCCGCGAACGCGCGGTCCATCGCCTGCCTTATGGCGCGCAGATCAGCTTCGAAGACGGCGCGAAGGTGAAGAAGGGCGACCGGATCGCCGAATGGGATCCGTTCACCATGCCGGTCATCACCGAAAAGCCGGGCATCGTCAAATATGTCGACCTGATCGACGGCAAGACGCTGAGCGAGCAGACCGACGAAGCCACGGGCATCGCCCAGCGCGTCGTCACCGAGCATCGCGCTTCGTCGCGCAGCAAGGAAGATCTGCGTCCGCGCCTCACCCTGCTCGACGATGAGAGCGGCGAAACGGCGCGCTACATGCTCGCCATCGGCGCGACATTGTCGGTCGAGGACGGGCAGGCGGTGCAGGCGGGTGACGTGCTCGCCCGCGTTTCCCGCGAGGCGGCCAAGACGCGCGACATCACCGGCGGTTTGCCGCGTGTTGCCGAGCTGTTCGAGGCGCGCAAGCCCAAGGACAATGCGATCATCGCCAAGGTGTCTGGCCGCGTTCAGTTCCTCAAGGATTACAAGGCCAAGAGGAAGATCGCGATCCAGCCCGAAGATGGCGGCGAGCCGGTCGAATATCTGATCCCCAAGAGCAAGGTGATCGACGTGCAGGAAGGCGACTTCGTGAAGCGCGGCGACAACCTGATCGGCGGCTCGCCCGATCCGCACGACATCCTCGAAGTGCTCGGCATCGAGCCGCTGGCCGAATATCTCGTCAGCGAAATTCAGGAAGTCTATCGCTTGCAGGGCGTGAAGATCAACGACAAGCACATCGAAACGATCGTTCGCCAGATGTTGCAGAAGGTCGAGATCACCAATGGCGGCGACACCACGCTGCTGGCCGGCGAACAGGTTGATGCCGAGGAAATGCACGAGATCAACGCCAAGCTTGGCGCAGGGCTACAGCCTGCGGAAGGCAAGCCGGTTCTGCTCGGCATCACCAAGGCATCGCTGCAGACCCGCAGCTTCATCTCGGCCGCGTCGTTCCAGGAAACGACCCGCGTGCTGACCGAAGCGGCGGTGCAGGGCAAGAAGGACACGCTCATCGGCCTGAAGGAAAATGTCATCGTCGGCCGCCTCATCCCGGCGGGCACCGGCGCTGGCATGAACCGCATGCGCGTCACGGCGAACAGCCGCGATGCCGCCCTGCGCGCTTCGCTTCGCAGTCTGGAAGCACATCTCATCGCGCCGCAAAACGCCGCCGAAGAGCATGAGGCGGAACTGGCGCAAGGCCCCGAAGCGGCGATCGGCGACGATGTGCTGGCCAAGGTGCAGGGCGAGGACTTCACCACCAGCGATCTGGATTGATCGCCGATCAACCGAGGTAACATCACTCCGCCGGAAGCGCTTCCGGCGGAGTTTTTTATGCTAGGCCACAAATGGAGTATTACGGGCAGCAAGCCGCATTGGTGGTGTGCCCGCTAGCGTTGTGAATTTCAGATGTGAAGCCTGATTCTTATGACATCAGCACTTCGATATGATTGCATGCCGGTAATTTGCGCAAGCGTCCCGATGCGCTCCAAGACGACCATTCTCCTTATCGGTTTCCTCTATGGACGCCGCTCCATGACATTTGCCAGGGCATGCCGGGAATGATTGAAAATCAGGGGTTTCTGCCTTTCCTGACTTCGGCAACTGTGCCTTTATGAGACAGAATGAGGCGTCCTTTGTAAATTCTGAAGGGGTCCCCCGACGGGGATATATTCAAACACCCAATCCGAGGATTCTCCTGTGCAGGCATAGCGACTGGCTGTGTCGTGAGACGCCATCCGCCTTGCGGGCGAGGCGCAAAGTTACATTCGGGAGATACTCAGATGGCACGTGATCGTTTACCTAATGGCAGCTCGGGTCCCAGCACCCCTCCACCGCCGACAACCACGCCTCCGGCGCCCCCGGCGACGCCGTGGATCATCGGCACCGACCTCAATGACGTTATCAATCTGCGCGAGCCTTCGTCGGCTGCGCACCTGCCCGCCAATGCGCGCGCAGGCGCCGGCAACGACTTCGTGATGGGTAACTTCAACCAGAACATCATCGAAGGCAATGAAGGCAACGACACGCTCGTCGGCGGCACGGGTTCGAGCACCCTGCCCGGCACCGATGACACACGCATCGCCAGCGGTCAGGACTTCATCAAGGGCGGTTCGGGCAATGACGTCATCGTCGGCGACGAAATCGATCCCAACGCTCCGGGCATCGTTCCTGTCGAAAACATCTTCGACGGCCACGACCAGCTCGACGGTGAAGGCGGCAACGACCTGATCTTCGGCAATGGTGGCAATGACACCATGACCGGCGGCACCGGCAATGACACGTTGTGGGGCGGCTCGGGCAATGACGCGCAGGCCGGCAACGAAGGCCATGACGAGCTGTATGGCGAGTCGGGCAACGACACCCAGAGCGGTGGTTCCGGCGAGGATTATCTCGACGGCGGCACCGGCAATGATTGGCAATATGGCAATGACGGTGACGACTTCCTCACCGGCGGCGCTGGCAATGACAATCAGCGCGGTTCGGCTGGCCAGGACACCATCTTCGGCGACGGCGGCGACGACGTTCAGCGTGGTGGTCAGGGCGATGACGAAATGTTCGGCAATGATGGCAACGACACCATGTTTGGTGACGATGGCAACGACGCGCCGGGCGGCGACATCGGCAATGATGGTCAGGAAGACGGCGTCGACACCGATGCGGGCGGCAACGACCTGATGTTCGGTGGCAATGGCGACGATCGCATGGACGGTCAGCTCGGCAACGACACCCTCTATGGTGAAGACGGCAACGACGATCTGCGCGGCGACACCGGCGATGATTCGCTCTTCGGTGGTCTGGGTGCCGACTTCGTTCAGGCTGGCGCTGGTGACGACTATGTCGACGGCGGTGAAGGCAAGGACGTGTTGAACGGCGCGGACGGTCATGACACCATCCTCGGCGGAGCCGACAATGACGAAATCTATGGCGATGCCGAAGCAGATTATCTGTACGGCGGCGCTGGCGATGACTTCGTCAACGGCGGAACCGGCAACGACTATATGGAAGGCAATGGCGGCGACGATATCATGAACGGCAACGAAGGTGCCGACGATATCTTCGGTAACGACGGCAATGACCTCATCCATGGCAACGAAGGCGACGACGGCTTCATTGGCGGTGTGTTCGGCCTGTTCGGTGGCGAAGGCGACGACACCATCTATGGTGACGACGGCGACGACGATCTGTTCGGCGAAAACGGCAATGACCAGCTTTATGGTGGCAATGGTAGCGACTATATCGAAGGTGGTGCTGGCAACGACTTCATCAACGGCGAGAATGGCGACGACTATCTCTTCGGTGATGATGGCGACGACTCGATCTACGGCATGGCCGGTAACGACCTGCTCGAAGGCGATAACGGCCAGGATTATCTCTCCGGTGGCCTTGGCATGGACAGCCTCGGCGGTGGTGACGGCAACGACACCCTCGACGGCGGCATGGACAATGACAGCCTGTGGGGCGATGCCGGTGACGACGATCTGTCGGGTGGTCGTGGTGACGACTTCCTCGATGGCGGTGACGGCGACGACATCCTCAACGGTGGCGTCGGACGTGACATCTTCGCCTTCTCTGAAGTCGATGCCGGCTTCGATTATATCGAAGACCTCAGCCTCGCCAACCGTGACACGATCCAGATCGATGTGGCCGATCCGTTCACATTCAATCAGGCTTCGATCACGGTCTCGGATGATGGCACCAACACCACGCTGACCTTCGGCACCGAGTCGATCTTCGTCGAAGGACTGACCGGCGGTTCGTTCGCCGTGCTGCAATTCGACAGCGTGGCCGACGTCAATGCCTTCAGCCAGGGCAATGCCGGTTACGATGTGATCCAGTTCGTCTGATCCCATCGGACGCTATATCCTGATATTACCCAATATCAGGAACCATGTTGGGGGGGCGCTTCGGCGTCCCCCTTTTTTGTGATTTTGCTCATTTTTCGCTGCATTTCATGCAAAATGACCGCGAATCAGGGTGGTTCAATCCTATCATGTCCCCATTTGGGGACATTCTTTGCCGGACTTTGAGTGCGCATATGCCCTCCGGCAAGCCGCGTGTGGGCCGGCAAGGAAACCGGGCGGCGTCTTCCCTTCTCTGAAATCGAACGTCTGTCTTTGCCGATTCCGCCGCCATGGCGCTTTCGGGGACGCGTGATTGCTGTGTCATTTTGAGAAAGAGGACAGTGGGTTATTCGTTCGTCCCCAAAAGGGGGCATAGAACAGGACGGAAATCGGACATCACCCCTTGAGGGGACGACTCCGGGCGAGTCGCTCCATAATTGGGGACGGATTGACCGATGTTCAGTTTGCGGCCAGCGGGAGGAGGATCGTTACGGGGTGGCCCCGGTGCGATTACGCCTGTTCAGCCGGCGCGGCCGTTTTTCAGCCTGGATATGTTCGGTTCCTCGAAAGCCTCTCCACCGGACATTGATGATCCAACCGATCCCACGGATCCCATCGATCCGACTGATCCGACCGATCCGGTTGATCCGGTTGATCCGGTTGATCCTGTCGATCCGGACCCTGACGGTCCGGGAGATGGCGGTTCGGGCGGTCCGGGAGATGGCGGCCCCGGTGGACGCGATGATGACGGCCAGGGCGGCGGCGCGTCCGGCGATGGTGATGACGGCGATGACGATGATGATCGCCCCCGGCTCGAACCCGGCGGGGACGGCACCGGCGGCGGATCGGGCGGCGGCGGTTCCGGGGGTGGCGACGGCGGCGCAGGCGATGGCGATGGCGACGGTTCGGGGTCTGGTTCCGGCTCAGACGGATCGGATGGTGGCGACGGTTCTTCGGGCGGCTCCGGCGATGGCACGGACGACGGATCGGGTGGCGACGGGGGCGCAGGCGATGGCGACGGTTCGGGATCTGGTTCGGGCGATGGCGACGGATCATCGGATGGCAATGGTTCCGGCTCAGACGGATCAGGCGGCGACGGTTCGGATGGCGACGGCACGGGCGGCGATGGCGGCTCCGATGGCGGCACCGGTTCCGATGGGAGCGGCGACGGCGGCACTGGTGGGTCCGGCGGCAATGGGGATGGCTCCGGCGGCGGCACCGGCTCCGATGGCGGCACCGGCTCCGATGGCGGCGGCGATGGCGATTCCGGGCACAGCGGCTCCGGGCGTCCGCGCCTGCTGCCCGACACACCGCAAGGCAGCCCGCCCGCGCCGATTCCAAGCGGGCTGGTGATCGTCGGCGCACAGATCATCGGCACCGATCAGGCCGAGCGCATCGATCTCAGCAATCCCGGCCTGCCCGACAATGCGCGTGGCGGCGCGGGCGATGACATACTCCTCGGCACCTTCGAACAGAACCGGCTGCGCGGCGACGAGGGCGGCGATCTGCTCATCGGCTATTCGCGCGGAGAAGGCGGCGCGGGCGATCTGCTCGAAGGCGCCGAGGGCGACGACACGCTGATCGGCGATGATTTCGATGGCAGCTCGATCAGCCTCTTGCATGGCATAGACAGCGACGGCGACGAGAATGACGATCTGCACGGCGGTGCGGGTAACGATCTGCTGTGGGGCGGCGGCGGCGACGACAGCCTGTCTGGCGATGACGGCAATGATGTGCTGTTCGGCGGCGCGGGCGATGATTTCCTGCGCGGCGGCACTGGCAACGACCAGATTCGCGGCGGCCGTGGCAATGACACGATATGGGGCGGCGCGGGCGACGATCTGCTGCTCGGCGAGGACGGCGACGACCTGATCCACGGCGAGGACGGCAATGACACGATATCGGGCGGCACCGGCAACGACAGTCTTTTTGGCGACGATGGCAACGACCAGATCGATGCGGGCGAGGGCGATAATGTCGTGCGGGGCGGCCGCGGCAATGACTATGCGGTCGCGGGCGGCGGCGATGATCTGATCTTTGGCGAAGATGGCGACGATGTGCTGATCGGCGGCGGCGGCATAGACCGCATCGATGGCGGGCTGGGCGCGGACCATATCGAGGGCGGGGAAGGCAGCGACGATCTGCGCGGCGACACCGGGGCCGATACGATCCTGGGCGGCGGTAGCCATGACTATATTCAGGGCGGCGCGGGCGATGATCTGCTCTCGGGCGAGGACGGCAACGACCTGATCGAGGGCGCGGATGGCGCGGACATTATTTCCGGCGGCGCGGGCAATGACAGCCTGTTCGGCGCGGCGGACGATGACAGCATTTCCGGCGGCGATGGCGACGACCAGATCGACGGCGGAACGGGCGCGGACATGCTGCTTGGCGATGCGGGCAACGACATCATGCTGGGCGGCGAAGGCGATGACGCCATCGATGGCGGCGCAGGCATGGACAGCATCGACGGCGGCACGGGCAATGACAGCCTGTTCGGCGGCGCGGGCGATGACATGGTTCAGGGCGGGACAGGCGATGATCTGATCTTTGGCGACGATGGATTTGACACGCTTTTTGGGCTAGAAGGCAATGATTCGATTGACGGCGGCTGGGCCGCCGACACCATCTCGGGCGGCGATGGCGACGATGATCTCGCGGGGGGGCGCGGTGATGACGACCTCTATGGCGATGCGGGAGACGACTGGTTGATGGGCGACGAAGACGACGATCTTCTCGATGGCGGTTCCGGCAATGACGGGCTGGAAGGCGGCAGCGGCGATGACGGCCTCTATGGCGGGACCGGCCACGATGCGCTGTTTGGCGACTCCGGGGACGATGCGCTGTTCGGTGAGGATGGCAATGATCGTCTCGAAGGCAATGCCGGCAACGATACGCTGACCGGCGGCAGCGGCGCAGACAGATTCGTCGTCAATCTCGCGGATGAAGGCACCGACCTCATCACCGATTTCAGCCTCGCCAATCATGATCGCCTCGTTCTGCAGATCGACGATCCGCTGGCCTTCGACATGGAGCAGTTGCGCATCGTCGACGACGGCACCGATGTGCGTCTCATGGTAGGCGATAACGGGGTGGTGATCGCATCGCTTTCGGGTGGCGGCTTCGCGGCGCTCGGGCTCGACAGCGTCGATGATCTCAATGCGCTTAGCCAGGGAACGGCCGGCTATGACATGGTCGTCTTCGAATAAAATCGCACTGTTGCCGCTGGCCGTTTTCGTTTGGGCTGTTCCGGCGAGCGCGCAGGCGGCGGAACCATCGGGGGCAAGCGGCAATGCACCGCTGCTGTCTCTCCCCATTACCTGCGACATGACGCGCGATTGCAGCATCCAGAAATATGTCGATCGCGCCTCCGGCCCGGAACGGCTGGATTACCGGTGCGGCGCGTTGACCACCGATGGCCATGACGGCATCGATTTCCGGCTGCGTCGTCCCGGCGATTTCAATCGCGATGTGAAGGTGGTCGCGGCGGCGGCGGGCACGGTGCTGCGCGTGCGCGACGGCATGGAGGATATTTCGGTGAAAGATCCGGCCGCGCCGCCGCTGGAGGGTCGGCTTGCCGGCAATGGCGTGGTCGTCGCCCATGGCGGCGGATGGGAAACCCAATATAGCCATCTGAAACGCGGCAGCGTGCATGTCGCCGCTGGCGATCCTGTCGAGGCGGGCGCTGTGCTCGGCGCGGTCGGCATGTCGGGCAATGCGGAATTTCCGCATCTGCATTTTGAGGTGCGGCACAATGGCCGGATCGTCGATCCTTTCGCGGCGGACGATCTGGAGGGGTGTAATAAAAAGGAAAACAGCCTGTGGAATGTCCAGGCTGACCAATCATTGCCCTATCGTTCAACCGAAATACTGTCCGCAGGATTCGCTACGACCGTTCAAAAGGCGCTCGGCGCCTATCAGGAAGTAAAGGAACCCGAAGTGCTCATTGACCCCGATATTGTCCTTTTATGGGGCATTAGTTCGGGTGTTCAGTCCGGAGATGTGGAGAGATTCGATATTCATGACCCCAGATGGGGAGTGATTCTTTCGCGTGAAACACGCATCAGTAAAAACAACTTGCAGCGGGTCGGTTATGCCGGGCTGCGGCGACCGGTCGGCGGCTGGATTCCCGGCCAATATGTAGGAACATACCTATTGATTCGTAAAGGTAAAATTGTGGGAGAAGTATCTGCGAGACAAGACATATCCGGCTCGGCAAACCAGTGAACGGCCCGGTTCGATTCTGTCCTAATTCGGGACCATTCTATGTCTAAAGTTTTGATATCATATATCTTAAGTTGACATAATGAAGTGTTAATGATGAGTTACACATCCTTGGGTGAGTCGTAGGCGCAGTGGGGTCGCTGCATTCGACTTTAAGCATCAAATAAAAAATAGCGATAATAAGAAACGAACCATCTTTGGTTTTATCCCTTTCCTCGGGAGGATCGCTTGCGCGTGTTTAATTCGAGCAGAAGCTCGGCAGATGATGATAATCTGCTGAATAATGCAGTCGGCCAGATCAAACGCTATGGCTTGACTATGCTGGGTCTTTCCGGCGCCATAAATATATTGGGCATCACCCTTCCGCTTTACATGATGCAGGTGTTCGACCGGGTATTGTCGAGCCGCAGCCTGGATACTTTGCTCTTTCTTTCAATTGCTGCGGCGCTCGCGCTTGTCGTCACTTCCTGTCTCGACGGCATTCGTACTCTTGTGCTGGGGCGTATCGGCGAATGGCTGATGCAACGTCTGGCGCCCGATGTATTGGCGCGCTCGATCGAACGCCGTCTGGTCGATAATCAGCTGCGCACGGAAATGCTGCGCGAGGTCTCGCAATTGCGCGGTTTCATCAGTGGCCCCGGCGTTCCGGCACTGCTGGATATTCCTTGGATGCCGTTCTATCTTCTGGTCGCGTTTCTCATCCATCCGTGGCTGGGCGTAATCTCGCTGGTCGGCATGGTGGCGCTGTTCGTGCTCGCTTATGTCAATGAGAAGTTCAACAGCGACGAAATGCGGCTCGCCGCCACGGTCAATGCGCAGTTGATGCGTGACGGCGATGCGATCATGCGCAACGCCGAAGTCGTGGACAGCATGGGCATGACGCCACAGGTCACGCGTCGCTGGTCCCGCACCATGTATCAGGAGCTGCACCTGCAGGACAGCGCGCAGCGCCGCAATGCCGGGCTGGTCAGCCTGACGCGGTTCACGCGTTCGCTGTTGCAGATCGCCATGTATGCCACCGCCGCCATGCTGGTTCTGAACCAGCAGATGACCGGCGGCGCGATGATGGCTGGAGCGATTATCATGGGTCGGCTTTTATCGCCGATGGAATCGATGTTCGTCCACTGGCGTTCGCTGATGCTGAGCCGCGAGATCTACAGCCATCTTCAGACATTCTTCAATCTGCCGCCGCTGCGCTCGACCGAAACCAGCCTGCCGACGCCCCATGGCCGCCTGGTCGTCGATCGGGTGAGCCTCGCAGTGCCGGGTCATTCCGCGCCGATCCTGCGCGGCGTCGATTTCGCGCTCGAAGCGGGCGAGCATCTGGCGATCGTCGGCCCGGCGGCATCGGGCAAAACCACCCTCTCGCGCATCATTCTCGGCATCCTGCGCGCCAATCAGGGTGCGGTGCGGCTCGACGGCATGGATGTCTCCAAATGGCGGCGCGAGGATCTGGGGCAGCATATCGGCTATCTGCCGCAGGACGTGGAGCTGTTCAGCGGCACCGTGGCGGAGAATATCGCGCGTTTCACCGAATGCGAGGACAACAGCATCATTCGCGCGGCGCGCATGGCGGGCTGTCATCAGATGATCCTCGGTCTGCCCAACGGCTATGACACCGAAATCGGCGAAGGCGGTCTGCTGCTTTCGGGTGGTCAGCGGCAACAGGTCGGGCTGGCGCGGGCGCTGTTCGGCAAGCCCCGGCTGGTGGTGTTGGACGAACCCAATTCCAATCTCGATACGCAGGGCGATCAGGCGCTCAAGACGGCAATGGAGCGGCTGCACAGCGCCAATATCACGACCATCGTCGTCACCCATCGCCAGTCGCTGATCGGTCTGGTTGATAAATTGCTGGTGCTCCAGAACGGCATGGTCAAGGCCTTCGGCCCGGTCGATGACGTGATGAACCAGATGCGCGCCACCCCCAAGCTCGACAGCACCGAAACCGATAGCGGCCGACGCACCAAAAAGCGGGCGGAAAAGGAAACTCCCGCTCTCGCTGAAGAATCCCTCATGCGTGAAAACGGCCGTGAAGACAGCGATCAGGACGTCGATGACGTCGCCGAGGCAGTGGCATGAAAACGCTGCTGATAACGGACCAGAGTCAGGCGGCGTTGCAGGACGGCGCACCGTTCGGCATGACCCCGGACATATCGCGCATATTGCGCATCGCGGGTTTTATTCTTCTCGGCTTTCTGGCGATTTTTATAGTCTGGGGCCTTGTTGCTCCGCTGAGCAAGGCGGCGATTGCCTCGGGCGTTGTGCAGGTCGAGGGGCGGCGGCGTACCGTGCAGCATCTCGAAGGCGGCATTGTCAGCGAGATATTGGTGCGCGAGAATATGCGCGTCCGCAAGGGCCAGCCGCTGATGCGTCTGGATACCGTGCAATCCGGCGCGGCGGCAGCGGCGGCGCGCTCGCAATATTTTTCATTGCTGGCCGAGGAGGAACGGCTGGAGGCGGAACTGCGCGGCGGCGTGCCGGAGTTCAGCGAGGAACTGCGCAAGGCCGGAGGCCGGAGCAGCGAAATCATCGACAATCAGCGCGCATTGCTGGCGGCGCGGCGCGCTTCGCTCTCGGGGCAAGTCGATGTGTTGCGCGCCACCGCATCGCAGGCGCAGGCGGAAATCGGCAGCCTCGAAGCCCAGATCGCCGCGCAACGTTCGCAGCTCGAGCTGTTACAGGGAGAGCTGGCGACGGTGCAGCAACTGGTCAACGAACAGCTTGAGCGCAAATCCCGCTTGCTCGAATTGCAGCGCGCGGTGGTCAGCGCGCAGGGCCAGATCGGCAGTCTAACAGGGCAAGTGCTGCGGGCGCGTCGTTCCATGTCCGAAGCGCAGGCGCGCATTGTCGCGCTTACCAGCGGGCGGCGCGACGAAACCCAGTCCCGTTTGCGCGATGTGCAGATGCAATTGGGTGAAGTGCGCGAGAAGATGAAATCCACCACCGACATCAACCAGCGCCGGACAATCGCTGCACCGGCGGACGGGCAGGTGGTGCAGATGCGGTTTACGACGATAGGCGGTGTCGTCCGCCCCGGCGAGCCGCTGATGGACATTGTGCCGGACCGGCAGCAATTCATCATCGCCGCGCATGTGCGCCCGATCGACATCGAGAATGTCGTTCCCGGTTTGCCGACCGAGGTGCGGCTGCTGCCCTATAGCGGGCGCAAGGTGCCCATGCTGATGGGCCATGTGACATCTGTGTCGCAGGATGCAATCGTTCCGGAAACACCCGGCGCGCAGCCTTATTATGCGGTCGAGATCGAGATCGACGATCCATCCGCGCTCAAGGATATGAACGTAAAACTGCTCTCCGGTATGCCCGCGGATAGCTATATAATTTTGGGCAATAGGTCGCTCTTTTCCTACCTGTTCCAACCGCTGACGGACAGTTTCCGTCGGTCATTCCGTGAAAATTGAATAATGGGGGCGATCTTGATGTCGGATTCGGCAATGACAACGGGCCAGATGCAAGGCGAAGTGGACCGTCATTCCGCGATGGAACGACGCCACGCCAGCCGCCAGCTTCCCAATTCCCTGCAACCCAATGGCAATCCGCAGGTAAGCGTGAACGGCAGCCCGATTGCAGGGGCCTGGAAAGCCGCGATTGAATTTACGGGTGGAGACAGCTGTGTCGGCATCCTCAACCTCTCCAATCCCAATGTACGCGGCACGATTTTCTCGTCGGGATGCAGCCAGTCTGATCTCACCTTCATGAATGTCGACAATCTGAAGGCGTGGCTGGAGGCCACGGTCGCGCATGCAGATCATGATGGCGCGCATGTTGTCATGGTAGATCCACGCGAAGTCGCGGAAGTGGCGAATCTGCCTTGGCTCAAGCATCTCTCGGCGCTGGCGGTGGGCCGTGCCGAAGTGTCGAGCGAAGGTGGGTTATGGGTGCTGATCGGCTGGCGCAGCCAGGCTGAGAATAAGGTGGATCGCAGGCGGCTGGCATTGTCGTTGCGCGTTCTGGCGCATTGCGCAATCAGTTATAACGACTATGCGCGCCGGGAAAAACGGCTCCAGATCCTCGAAGGCATGGTCGATGAACTGGCGCCCGCATTGATGCTGGTCAGTGCGACAGCTCAGGTGTTCTGGACCAATTATCGCGCCGAGCTGATTTTGGCCGAGCGCCGATTGTTGATCCGCAATGGCGGCAATATGCTCGCATCGCGCACACCGTCGAACACGGCGCTGCTGCGGCAGGCGATCGCCGAGGTCATTGCTTCGCGCCCGCGCGTCGATGAAGAAAACGACCGTTATCTGCTGATGCCGGGAGATGATGGCACCGAGGATGTGCTTGTGCTGCGACCCGTTGCCGGACGCCATGGGCTCGAAGGCAACCGGGCCGTAATGGTGATCATCCCGCAAAACGACATGCTCGCGCTGGCGGCCAAGCTGGTGAGTCTTTATGGCCTGATCCCATCCGAGGCGCGTTTTGTCAGCGCGATCGTGCAGACGGGTTCGTCCGCGCATGCCGCTATTCAGCTCGGCATCACCGACCAGACCGCCAAGACCTATATGAAGCGCATCTATGCCAAGCTGGGCATCAACAGCCAGCTTGAACTGGGGATGCTCTTCGCCTCGATGGCGCCGCCATTGCGCAGTGCGCCAACGCCATCGGCGGGCGCACCCCAGCATATCAACGCATTTTGAAATTGGTGGGGGGAATATTCCGATGCGCTCGACCATTCATGCCTTTTTGATACCCGCAATCTGCCTCACCAGTGTCATGCCTGCGGTGGCGCAGGATAGTATGACGTTGGAGCAAGCCTTCGCCAATGCTTATGAAGACAGCCCGACGCTGCGCGCGGACAGGGAAGGCCTCAAGATACTCGACGAGGACGTTGCGGCCGCCAGGTCCGCCGGACGCCCCACGATACAGGGCGAAGGCACGGTAACCCGCGCGGAAATGGATGTGAAGGGCACCGGCTACATCATCGGCGCCCGCGCTACCCAGCCGATTTTCCGCGGGTTTCGCATTGCCAATAATGTGAAGGCTGCGAAGGCGAATGTGCGGGCCGGACGGGAATCGCTGCGCCAGAGCGAGATCGATACCTTCCGCGACATTGCGGTGCAATATTCGGCGGTGCTGCGCGACCGGGAGATATTGAAGCTCAATCAGGCGCTGATCGACAATCTGACGACGATCAAACAGGCCGAGGAACGTCGGCTCGAACTGGGCGAGCGCACCAAGACCGATGTCGCGCAATCGGATGCGCGTCTTGCCTCTGCTTTCGCTTCGCTCAGCCGGGCGGAGCAGCGCCTGCACGAAAGCGAGACGCGCTTTCGGTCGCTGGTCGGTCTCAGCCCGGGGGAACTTGCGCCGCTGCCCGCTCTGCCGCAATTGCCGCAGTCGCGGGAGGAGGCGGTCGATCAGGCGATGCAGTTCAGCCCGCGTATCCGCCAGAAGAAGCTGGAGGCCGAAGTCGCCAAGCATCAGGTCGATGCCGCCAAGGGGGCGCTCGCGCCGCAGGTCGATTTTGTCGCCACCGTCAATCATCGGGACGAGATAGTTCAGATATTGGGCCGCAAGCTCAATCAGGATTTCGCTACTTTTCAGGCGGTGGTCACCGTGCCGTTTTATCAGGGCGGAGCGGAATATGCCGCGATCCGCCGGGCGCGGCACACGCATAATGTGCGCATGATCGAGATCGAGGAGGAAACCCGCGCCGTCTATGCCGATGCGGTGGTGGCGTGGGATACGCTGGTTGCGGCGCGCAAGGCGCGCGATGCGCTCGACAATGCGATCAAGGCCAATGATATCGCATTGGCCGGTGTGAAGCGGGAGGCGCTGCGCGGTTCGCGCACCACGCTCGACATATTGGACGCGGAAAGCGAGCTGCGCGATGCGAAGATCGCCTATGCGGGGGCTGTGCACGATGAATATCTCGCCCGCTTTGGGTTGATTTCTGCGCTGGGAACGGCGACGGCCGCCGACTTCAATCTCGAGATCGTGCCTTATAATCCCGAAGCCCATTACCGCTCGGCCGCAGGGCGCTGGATCGGCTTCGGGCCTTGAAGGTCAGGCGATGAATATCCTCTTCATCCATCAGAATATGCCGGCCCAGTTCAAGCATGTCGCACCGATGCTGGCGCGCGATGGTCATCGGGTGTTCTTCCTGACACAAGCCTGCCGTGCAAAACTGCCCGGTGTCACCGATGTCGTCTATCCCAAGCCGAAATCGGCGGAGAAGGGCGGTCATAAGTATCTGCGCCGTTTCGAGGAGGCGGTGCGGCATGGGCAGGCCGTGGTGCGTGCGATCAAGGGTATGCGCGCCAAGGGCTTCGTGCCTGATCTCATCATTGCTCATCCCGGCTGGGGTGAAGCGCTGTTCCTGAAAGATGTGCTGCCCGATGTGCCGCTCATCACCTTTGCCGAGTTCAATTATCGTGGTCATGGCCTCGATGTCGGGTTCGATCCGGAGGAGCCGTGCACACTCGATACGATCTGCCGCACGCGCGCCCGCAATGCGCATCTGTTGCTCAGCCTGGAGGCGTCCGACGCCGCCGTCAGCCCGACCCGCTGGCAGAAAGCGAGCCATCCGGAGGAATTTCAGTCGCGTATCGAAGTGATCTTCGACGGCATCGATTTCGAGACGGTATGCCCGCGCCCGGATGCGCGCTTTGCCTTGCCGGATGGGCGGGAAGTGGGGCGCGGCGATCCGGTCATCACTTATGTCTCGCGCAATCTGGAGCCGTATCGCGGGTTTCGCACCTTCATGCGGGCGATCCCGTCTATCCAGAAACGGCGGCCCGATGCCGATATCGTCATCATCGGGGGTGACCAGGTGAGCTATGGTCATCCGCCCAAGGGATTTGCCAGTTGGCGCGAAGCCATGGCGGCCGAGGTCGATTTCGATCCCGCACGCGTTCATTTCATGGGACGGCTGCCTTATGACCGCTATCTCGACGCGCTCGCGGTCAGTGGCGCCCATTGTTACCTCACTTATCCTTTCGTGCTGAGCTGGTCCTGCATCGAGGCTATGGCGATGGGCGCGCTCGTGATAGGGTCGGATACCGGGCCGGTGCGCGAAGTGATCCGCGATGGTGAGAATGGCGTGTTGACCGATTTCTTCGATGCTCAGGCGCTGGCGGAGAAACTGGTCGATGCACTGAACGATCCTCGCCGTTATGAACCCATGCGGCGCGCGGCGATCAGTACGGCGCATGAGCGCTACGGGATAGATCGCGCGCTGCCGGCATGGCGCGCGCTGGTGGAGCGGGTCATGTCTGGAAAAGCGGGCGTCCGAACCGACGCCGTGAAAGTGACCCGCCTGCCCGCGCCCCTTAACAGGGCATCACGCCGACGCGCTGCTGCCCGACAACGGGCGTGATATAGATTATATTAGGGTCAGGACCCATTAATTGCGAGGTCGAGATGGAGACAGGGAAAAGGTGTTGGGAGGGAGGGCGTGCCAACAGATACTAGTGGTATCTGGCAAGCGCTCGATCGTGCCAGCTCTTTCCCTGTCCCATCCGTAGGCAACGACATCCGGGCCCTGTGGTTCGTCGAAGCGCTCAACCGGGCAATCTGCTCGCTTTTCGCACTTCTTCTCCCACAGCATCCCGGATATCGCTGTCTCGATCCTCGCAATTAATGGGTCCTGACCCTAAGCATATGGGACATGGCCATGGTGATGCATGGGTAAGAGTCGGCCGAGCGAAGATGCTTGTGCCTGTTGACGATTTCGTAGGTCGCTCAATCTATTTTTTTCGTGATCTCGATCCAAAGATCACAGCACTTATAAAAGCCTGTCTGAGTGAGGGGGATGTCGCGTTTGATATCGGCTCTAATTTAGGTGTCGTGGCAGTGACGATGGCTCAATGTGTTGGACCGACTGGAAAGGTGCATGCCTTTGAACCTGCCCCTCGGATATTGGGTTATCTTGCAGAAACGCTTGTGGCTAATCCTTCATTGCCTATCATGTTACATGGATTTGCTCTTGGAGATCGAGCTGGTGAACTGACCTTGTTCACGCCGCCGGGTAATGCTGGTAATGCGTCCTTGGCCTCTCGGCATCCCGGCGCTGACGATGGTGTGACTGTAGAAGTCAAGACACTTTCCCAATTCGTCGAAGATCATGGGATTGACCGCATTGATTTTATCAAGATTGATGTCGAGGGCTTCGAGTCCCAAGTTCTAGCCGGTGGTGCCGACGCTATTGCCAGTATGAAACCGAAATTTCTTGCTTTTGAAGAGCATGGATTGTTCAGAAGCGATCAAATACCAGAGAGCATCGCATCATTGATGCAGTTAGGATACCGTATTTTTGGGATTAAACGTTCCTATCTGCGGCTCATACTGGAGGAGCTAACTACCAGCCATAAGGTTGCGACTTGGGATTACGTAGCTGTAAGCTCTGACGGAATATCCAAGATTCAACGCTTCATACGATAATGCTGATCGGAGGCTATAGAACAAGAGATACAAGCCTCACTATCACTATGAAGCCACAACCCATGCCTATAATCAAACAGGAAAGGGCAGAATATTTGGTCGGGGAGAGAGGATTCGAACCTCCGGCCCCTGCCTCCCGAAGACAGTGCTCTACCAGGCTGAGCTACTCCCCGACCGGGCCGGAATCGCTTGGACCCCGGCAAGGCAGGCGGTCCCTATAGGCAGGGCGCGGACGGGTTGCAATAGGCAGAGCCATCAATACCAAATTGATCTCAATCCGTTCCCGCCCATGGCCCGTAACGGCAAGCCGCATGAAATCACCCGCAGAGGGATTCTCTGTCCTTGCATATGGCCGTGCTTCATCGATAAGAGCCAGACATGAATGATGCCCCGCTCATTGTTGTGTATGAAGACAGGCAGAGCGCAGTGCCGGGCGTCGAGTTGCTCGTACGCTCGCTCGCGCTCCATTCTCCGTCGCTTTCTATCGCCGTTTATTCCCCGCTCGGGGAGATGGCGGCGCTTGCCAATGAAATTACCCAGCTTAATTGGGTGCCGACGCATGATCTTGTCGGTAAAGGATGGAACGCCAAGCCGACGATCTTAATGCGCGGTCTGAAAGACAGCGAGCAGGTGCTGTGGCTGGACAGCGATGTCATCATGATAGGGGACATTACGCCGCTTCTGGCGCGCTATCCGTCGGGCAGCCTTGTCGTTGGTCAGGAATTTCGGGATCGCGCCTTGTTGCGCAGCAAAATTCGGGCCGAGGGATTTGGTTTCGCGCTGGCGCGTGACATTCCTTATGCCGTGAATTCCGGTTCCATATTGGCCGACCGAAGCCACTATTCGTTGTTGGAGGAATGGGCAGCTTTGTTGCACCGGCCCGATTATATGGCCGCGCAGGCGCTTCCTGTCGAGCAACGCCCTCCGGCTTTCGTCGGAGATCAGGATGCTTTGTGGGCTTTGCTGGTTTCGGCGCGTTTCATAGACATTCCGATGGACTATTTTCGCGTTGGCCGGGACATGATCCTGCACTGCGGGGCCAACGGGTATCATGTCACGAACCGGATCGGGCACATATTTTCCTGTACGGCTGTCTTCGTGCATATGCTTGGGCGCTACAAGCCTTGGTCATTTGGCAAGGACATATCGGCGCGACATGATCGCAACGCTTATATCAATCAAATCTGCTTTGAACTTTCCCCCTATTTCGAGGGAGCTCAGCCATTTCGCTCTTATCTGGGAGAGCCGGACTGGCTACGGCGGCGCACAATGTCGGCTCGCTTGATGCATCGGTTGTTTTTCGGTCATCGCGCCTTGCAAGGGTTGATGCCCGCGCTGGCAGGTCTTGTCACGGAGCTTTTTGGCCGCAGTCGCACCGGTTAAACATATCGTTGCGAAGATTAAGTATTTGCTCCTGTCCAATGCGCCGAAAGTTAGTAATTTATATCGGAATTTGCTATTATAGAATTTCCGGTCTCTGACAGAGGCATGTGTGAGAGAAGGCTGAAGCAGAGATATGTCCGACGAAATCAATCAGTCAGATGCGAAGAACCAGAAACGCACGCTTTCACGGCGAGGAGTGGTGCTCGGCCTTGGCATGTTGGCGGCAAGCGGGGCGACATTTGCCCGAGCGCCCGTGCGAAAATTTCCTGCTATTAACGAACGGAATTTCGAGAACCTGTTTCCGCACAAGGCGGGCGAATGGACATCCTATGACAGCAATGCCTTGATCCTGCCGCCTCAGGACGACCTCTCCCGGAAATTATATGAGCGGCTGCTCACCCGCGTCTATGTCGATACATCGGGGGCCGCGGTCATGTGCATGGCCGCTTACAGCAGCATTCAGATCGATGATGTGCAGGTTCACCGCCCGGAAGTATGTTATCGCGTGGCCGGATTTCAGATCAAGGACAGCAGGCCTGTTGAGGAGCGTTTTGGCGCAAGCCCACTGATAGATGCGAGAATTGTGGAAACGCAATCCCGGCAGCGTTCCGAAAACATCATCTATTGGACTCGTGTCGGCGAGGATTTTCCCGTTGATTGGGCGGCGCAGCGCCTGGCGATGCTGAAGGCGAATATTCGCGGCTATTATCCGGACGGTTTGCTGCTGCGATTGTCATCAATCAAACCGGATCTTCCGGAAGCTTTGTCCGACATTCGCAGGTTCGCAGATGCCTTATATTCTGCCGCAACTCCTCAGGGCAAAAAAATCATTTTCGGCGTCGCCTGACTTCGCTGACGTGCGCCGACAGTCTGAAGAGGAAAAGGTAAAGCCGCTTTATGTCGGACGGCACAGGCGGAACGCCTGCGTGCGCGCCTGTTCGCCCATTTGGCGCGCCAGTATCGACCCGATCCGGCAGGTCTGACCAGAAACATCGACCGGATCGCCCACCACGACAACCCCTTCCGCAGTGCCCAATTGCCAGCTTTGCAATTCTCCGGAATTAAACGCACGGTCTATCGCTGCCGATATGACGGGAACCCGCTCCAGCGGACCGGAGTTCAAGCTGGCCGGGGTCTTGCTGCTAGCCCGGCTGGGATGTTCACTGTGCACGGCCTGTGGCGTTGTGGTCTTGGTAGGCGCCGGAATGCGTTTGTGCGCGACGGGTGCGGCTGTCTCGACTGGCGGCTCAATGGGCTTCTCTATCGTAACGCTCGTCGCGCGATCCTGCGTAATTGCGGGGTTCGCGTTCGCAATCGGGAAAGTCGTTTGGTCAACAATGCTGGTTTCGAGAGATTGTCCCGGAGCCTCACTGCCGCGAACAACGACAGCATTGGACTGCATTGCGGCAACAAACACCGCGCCGCTCAGAAAAATCAGCGCGGACGCGGTTATGCCGAGATGGTCGATGAAACGGCCGTAGAAATGAGGCTTTTCATGCCGCCGTGTTGGCAAATATCTGGGCATGGCGTCTGCCCTGGCCCTGTCTTCGAAGCGAAGGCGCGGAGGGTCCGCGCGCATGCTGGTATAGCTGAAATGCAGCGATCCCAAACGGAAACGTAAACTGCGCCATTTTCCCGATTGCCCTTGCGGCAGATATGGATCGTGGGCGCTGTGCTTTTCATCCGCCAAGGGGGCCATCACGACAGGGTCGCGTCGTATGATCTGGCGCTGTTCCATATGGCTGTTTACCCTACACGAATGCGCCCGACAATCAACTGGAGTTCAGCCCGGTTTGCGCCTTATCTGCTGGCGCATGAATATGCCGCTGAAATGGACCGTTCCCGCTTGATCCGAGGGTGTCAGCACAGCCTTTTCCACCAGGATATGCTGCTTTTCCAGCTCTCCGATCCATTTCAGCAGCGGTCCATAACGCGCGGTTGAAATGGATAGCGCCAGACGCCCGCCCGCTTGTTTACGAATGGAGCCGGGCGTGAAACCGGCGGCCTCGGCCGATTGCGAAACGAGGTTCAGGATGTCATCGGCAGAGGCGTCTCGCGGCTGTTGCGCCTGTATCCGGATCAGGCGCGTCTTGGCGACCACGGCATAATAGCGGGTCACAGCAATTGCATAATGTTCACGCGCATTGATAAGGGCGCCCGAAAGAGGGCGATATATTCCCAGCCAGAGCGCCATTATGAGGGTTACTGCGCCCATGACAGACAGGAATGTCCTCTCCCTGACGCTGCGCCTTTGCCACCAGATTTTGGGTTTGAAGCTCATGGCGTCACACTGATCGTCACGGATTGGTTGGACCCCATATTCGACGTGGGCTCTTTTTGCATATGCAATCCCGAAGTGCGGAGCGCCTGTGCGAGCGAGTCCAAATCTTCTGCCGATTGTGACGTAGCCACAATGCGCAACCGGCCATCTACACCACGATCGATCTGCGTGATGCGGACCGAGGGAAAGGGCTGCACGGCCCGCGTCACAAGAGACAACAAGGCGGTAAAGCTTCCTGTCCCCGCGCCACTGGCAGCCATGAGCGTGTTGATCCGATCTTCTGCTATCCGGGCAGTATCGGTCTGGCCAACGAAAGGCTCGGCCACCGATATGGCCTTGTCATCCAGCCTGTCGGTTGCCGCGTGGAATTTTACCAGCTGCACACCATTGATCAGCAGGGATAGCAGGCCGATGCAGGCTATCAACACCGCCATGCGACCGAGCCAGCGCGACCGTGGTCCGCGGTCTGCACGACGCATGAAGGGGCCGGACCGCATATTCACCGGGGGGTGCGCGACCGCCGCCAGTATTGCGGCATCGATTTCCCTTCCGGTCCAATCGGTCACAGGGGCATCAGCCATGATTTCCCGCGCGAGCGACCCTCGGCCTGGCAGCACCAGCCCCTTTCCACGCGCAAAACAGCTCGGGCCAAGTGTTGCGCGTATATAGCCTTGCGCCGGCTCGGGCAGCAACATCCCGGCAGGAATGATATAGTCGGGGTCCAGCCCCAGCCCTTGTGCCCAGCCGATCAGACGTTCCATCTCCCCTGTGGCGATCATTGTGACATGATAGGATGCTTCGCCGTCCCCGGAGCCCTCGTTCGATGCAACCCCGTGTAGCGCATCCGGGTCGCCGAGGCTGGCATCGAGAGCCATACGGCGCGCCACTTCCATAGCCTGTTTGGCCGGAAGGTCCGGCAGTTCGAAACTGTGGACCATGGTCGATGCGGGAGGCGTGAATATGAAGAAATCATCTCTCTCCGCATCATAATATCCTGAAGTCACTTCCCCCAAAGAATAGGACCGCTTGTAGATGCCGGAGTCGGCATCTATGCCCAGCCATAGCGGCATGCCTTCCGGCTGGTCAGGAAGAACGCATATGAGTATCGCGTGGCTGCTCACCCGACTTCTTTCCCTTTGCAGCAGGAACTATAATCACTCATCCTCGGTGCGCCGGGACACTCTCAGCGCCTCCTCGACCGTGGTTTCACCAGAAAGCGCAAGCTGTTGGGCGGCCATTGCCAGACTTGGCCCGAACTGCGATGCGTGGCGTGCGATCGCCGCCTCATCGGCATCGTCGTTGATCATCTTGCGTATGGCATCATCGATACGAATACATTCGAACACGCCGATCCGCCCATGATAGCCGCTGTCATTGCAGTGCGGACAACCGACAGCGCGCCATAAGATCGCATCTGCGGAAAGCCCGATCATCGCCCGAACGGCATCGTCGGGAGCGTAGGATTCCCGGCATGACGGACACAAGCGGCGGACCAGCCGCTGGGCCAGCACCGCCCGCAAAGTAGAGGCGAGCAGAAAGCTCTCCACCTTCATGTCGCGCAGACGGGTAATGGCACCGACCGCGTCATTGGTGTGAACGGTCGACAGCACCAGATGACCGGTCAGCGACGCCTGCACAGCCACTTCGGCGGTTTCCCGATCACGAATTTCTCCTACCAGAACAATATCGGGGTCTTGGCGCAATATCGCACGCAATCCGGCGGCGAAGGACAGGCCGACCTTGGGATTCACCTGCGTCTGCCCCACGCCTTCCATCGCATATTCGACCGGATCCTCGACGGTGAGAATATTGCGGCTACCGTCATTGAGTTCCCGCAGTCCGGCATAGAGCGTCGTCGTCTTGCCAGATCCGGTTGGCCCGGTCACCAGAATGACGCCATTGGGCTCGCGCAATGCGTCCTTGAAAATTTGCTCGACCACCCCGGCCATGCCCAATTGAGGAAGGGTAAGGCCTACATTCTCCTTGTCGAGCAGGCGGATCACCACGCGCTCGCCTGCCCGGCTGGGCAGGGTCGAAATGCGTATATCCAGCAGCTTGTCGCCAAGGGTAAGACTGAGCCGGCCATCCTGCGGCACTCTGCGCTCGGCGATGTCGAGCCGGGACATCACCTTGATACGGCTGACCAATATCGGCGCGACATGTGGGGGCATGCGCAACGTTTCCCTCAACACGCCGTCAATCCGCATCCTGACCACAAGGCCGCTTTCATAAGGCTCTATATGGATGTCGGACACACCCTTGCGCGCCGCTTCGGCGATGATGGCGTTGATCAGCCGGATGGCAGGCGCATCATCGGCGCTGTCCAGCAGGTCGTCGATGCTCGGTATATCCGCCGCCAATATATCGAGCTCGTCCGAGCCCGCCTGCAATTCTGCCGCAGCGCCCCCTGAAGCGGCATAATGCTCGGAAAGGAAACGATCGAATTCTGCCGCTTCCACCGTTTTTACATCGAAATCGAAACCGAGATATCTGCGCACTTCCAGCAGGCTGCGCGGATCTCCGCCCGCTCGGAAAACAAGCGATATTCCGTCCGTCGGCTCAGGCTGCCCGCGCAGTACGACGCCATGCTTGCGGGCGAAGGAATAGGGGATGCTCCGTTCGGTTGCCTGTCCGCCCTGATTGCCCGGGGCGTTCGAAGGGCTCCTCGCTGTGTTGTGCATAGGGCCATTCATTCTTGCGTATCGGCGGAACCGCTGGCGACGGGACGGATCACCTTGCTGCTTTGGCGGATTTCCGGAGTGATGATTGCGCTATCTGTGGCCGCCCCATTTGCGGCGCTTGGCTGAATGCCGGGCGGCATTGCTCCCATATAATCGCGGATCAGAGCGTCGATTGATGGTTCGGCATCGGGATCTTTCAGCCGCTGCTGTTCCCGGATATAGCCATAGCGTTGCGCCGTCAGCCTGTTTCCGTCCTCCTTGTTGTGCAAGACGGTGGGGCGAATGAAAATCATCAGATTGGTTTTGACACGCGAGCGAGAGCGGGATTTGAACAGTTCGCCCAGCGCCGGTATGCTGCTCAGCAGAGGAATGCGCTCGATCGTGCTGCGCTCATTATCGTCGAGCAGCCCGCCCAGCGCGAGAATCTGTCCGTCATCGACCGTAACCGTCGTTTCGATCTCGCGCTTGTTGATAATGAGATCCGAATTGTCGCTCGAAACCGGCCCGGCGATGCTGCTCACTTCCTGTCGCAGGAACAGCTTGATTGCGCCGCCGGCATTGATCTGAGGACGCACTTCGAGCTGTATGCCCACCTGTTCGCGCTGAACGGTGCGAAACTTGTTGTCGAAATTATTGCTCAGCTGCTCGCCCGTCGTTATCGGCACTTCCTGCCCCACCATCAGGCTTGCCTTCTGGTTGTCCAGCGTGAGAACCGAGGGCGTAGAGAGAATCTTGCTGTCCGTATCGCTGCGGACCGCGCTCAATATGGCGCCGAAAATCGTCCCGTCCCCGAATTGATGGGCATAGCCGCCAAAGCCGCCGGTGGCGTTCATGATCGAGGAAACCGCCGCGTCCTGCAATGTGCTGCCCAGCGCGCTGTCGGCCTGTGTGGTCGTTGTCGTCGTGGTGCCGTCGGTCGTGGTGGTGGTCTCGTCCCTCACCTGTGTCGCCGCATAGGCGCCAGCCAGAGTCAATATGTTCGGATTGGCATTGGAATAGTTGGTTGCCGCAAATCCTGTCTTTGTGTTGCCGAGCAGAAACTGCACGCCAAGGTTGCGCGCTGCCGTATCGCTGATCTCGACGATGATCGCCTCCACGAGCACTTGGTCGCGCCGGGTATCGAGCTGCTCGATGGTGTCGGCCAGCATGCGCTGCACATCGCTGCTGCCAGCCGCGACAATGGCGTTGGCTCCTTCAAACCGGGTGACGACCGCCTTGCCGCGTCCCGGCCCGGTGCTTCCTGACGATGTCGGGCCGGTAATGGCGGCCGGAGTGTTTTCGGGCGAAGATACTCCCTCCGGGGAGGAGGCTGTCGCCATCATTGCGCCGGACTGTCCCGTGAGCGAGAGCAGGACCGGCAACAGCTTTTCTGCGTCGGCATGTTTCAGCCAGTAGATACGGACCTCTGTCCCCGTCGCCGCCTGCTGATCGAGATCGCGCGCCGTCATCGCCATACGCGCAACGGCGCTCGGGTCTCCGCGCAAGGCTATGGAGTTGCTCGATTCGACCGCGGCAATTCTTATGGTGCCGGGAGCATTATCTCCCCCCCCGGCCAGAGTCTGCAGGGCGTTGGCGACTTCCCGGGCAGACGCATTTTTGAGATTGAGCAAGACGGTTGCGCCGAGATCCTTGTCGATAAGAGAGATAATCTGGCGGATGCGTCTGATATTGTCGGCAAAATCGGCGACAACCAGGCTGTTGGCGGCGACATTGGCGGTGACGGACCCTTCCTTGCTGACGACCGGGCGCAAGGTTGCAACCGCGGAGGTCGCATCTATGGAATGAAGCCGGAAAACCTCTGTGACGAACTGGTCGCGGCTTGCGGAGGTGCCCACCCTGGTGGGTTGTGAAGCCGCCCCGTCCAGTGGTTGAATGCGCAAGGTTCCGCCAGACGACGGAATGGCGACCAGCCCATTGGCGCGCAGCGTCGAGAGGAAAATCTCAAAATATTCTGATCGGCTCAACGAGCGGCTAGTGACGACGGAAACCTTGCCGTTGACCCTGCTGTCAACAACGATGTTTCGTCCGGTCACGCGCGCGACATCCTGAACGAACACGCGAATGTCTACGTCCTTCACATTGAGGCTGTACTGCCCCCATACTGGCGTCATGGCGGCCAGCAGCATGGCGCAATATACAGCTATTCCCAATGAGCGCTTCATGGATGCTATGGTGCCTGAATCGATAATGTGAAGGGGATGACATCCCCGTTGCGCTCTATGGATAGAGCAAGCTGCGCTCCGGGAACCAGCGCTTTCTGTAATGTGTCGATGTCGTCGGCCGATTTTACGGGCCGTCCCTCAATCTCGACAATGATGTCGCCCGCGATCAGGCCCGATGCCTGAAACGCTGGTCCTTGTCCTGAAACGGTGATGCCGGACACGCGCTCACCGGTTTTTCTGGTGGAAAAGGACGCAGATTGACTGATTTCTTCGGCGCTGGGGAGAGGGCCGGAAGTTTCCGCCGCCGCATTTCTCCCGCGCGGATTGCCTTCATCTGCGGCTGGTGCAGGAGAGGACTGGTCCTGAAACACCAGTTCATCCCGTCCGTTGCGCGTGATGACGATATGATCAAATGCCGCTTCCTTGAAACTGATGCCCGGTATGATTTCGTTGCCCACCATGAAACTGGCCTGCTGGCCGTCCGGCATCTCCAGGAACGCTGAACCCTGCCCCGATCCTTCGTTGAGGCTGACCCCCAGCAGCTTGAACGCGAGCGGACCGGCATTCGCCACTTTTTGCTCAGCCGAAGCCGGGAAGAAGGGATCATATGCCATAAACTGGGCTATGCGTTCATTCACAGGAGGCGGTTCGGGATGCAGGACCAGAATATTATCCTGATCGAGCGGCGTAACGACAACCCAGATCAGACGCACGGCCTGCATCGCAAGCAGCATCAGCAGCAAGGCGCCCGTCAATCCATAGCGGGAGCCCGCTTCCCGCCATTTGCGGCGTGTACGCAACAGGATGCTTTGGCTCAAATCCGTCTTCTGTCCCATCCCCAGACGTTCCTTGCCATGGCATAAGGCTTGCCTGCGCAAGCTTTGTCTGGAATGGAGCTTCAATGCAACCAAGGATTGCCGATAGCCTATAGTTTGCGGCAGTCGTCGGGGAACACATGACAGGCACCAAACATAAATTCCATACCCTTGATGGCTTGCGCGGCATAGCGGCACTGGCGGTGGTCAGCCTTCATACGAAAGATGTGATAGGCGGGCTGCCGTTTCCACGCGCCTATCTGGCTGTAGACCTGTTTTTCATCATGAGCGGCATTGTCATCGCTTATGCCTATGACCGGCGTCTGGCGGGTGAGATGACGGCACGCCAATTCATGCTGGCCAGGCTGGTGCGCCTTTATCCGCTCTATATTCTTGGCACCGTCATCTTTATTGCGGGCATTGCCATTGGCCTCGCTTCAGGCATCCCGTTTGAATTATGGAATGGAGACAAGCTGCTGTGGGCTGCTCTTCCGGCCCTCTTCATGTTGCCATCTTATGCCGAAGGGTTTTCGACCCTCTACCCTCTGAACGGGCCGACATGGTCGCTGATGTTCGAATTGATCGTCAATTGCGCCTATGCGTTTTTCTTTCCCTGGCTGACGACGCGTGTGCTGCTGGCAGTCATGGGTGTATCAGCTTTGGGATTGGCAGCAATCGCGCTGGCAGGACATTCGCTTGATCTTGGCGCCGACTGGGTTGCTATATATGGCGGATTTCCGCGCGTATTCTGGTCTTTCCCGGCTGGCGTATTGCTGTTCCGTCTCCTGAATTCGGATCGCTTGCCCAGAATAAAGATCCCGGCATCGTTGATTATGATTGGTTCGCTAGCCCTGTTCGCGGTGCCATTGCCGGAAGCACTGGTTCCATTTTGGGATCTGCTGGCTATCCTGATCCTGCTACCATTGATCGCCTGGGTAGCGACAAACAACGAGCCGGGGTGGGGCGCCCGGTTTTATGCCTGGCTGGGGCTGATATCTTATCCGGTCTACATGCTGCATATTTCCGCCTATCACATACTCCGCAAGGTCGTGAGCAAGGTCATTGGCGCTGATCTGACCAGCCTGACCCCATGGATTGGACTGTTCCTGCTTATCCTCATAGCAATAGCAGCCTGGGCAGCCGACCGGATATATGATCGCCCGGTGCGCTCCTGGCTTCAGCGGCGTTTTTTGCGGCGCGAGCCTGGTCCCCTTGACGATACGCCCGCGCGCGAGCTGAGCGCGCAGACCGAAACCGCACCTCCTGTCATGAGCCAGAGCCAGCCTATCACCATCAAGCCATCGAACTGACGATAGAGCAGGGCGTCCACGGAATGGAGCGAAATGGTCTCCATGACAAAAAGCATCAGGGCCATTAGCGAGAGCAGGGTGGCGACCGTTAAACTCCGCCCGCCGCCCCGGGCAATCCTGCCATAGATCGCGATGCCGAAGAAGACACCCACGCCGACCGCCACAGCCAGCAGAATCCACTGCCAATCGCCTCGTCCTTCATAGGCCTGAGCATCACGGAGCGCGCTGTCCGCGCGGTCATGCAGCCTGTGTCGTAATCCTAGCAACAGCTCCGCGCATAAAGCAGCATGGCACCATCCAAGCGCTTGCCAGAGACGGGGGCGTGCAGCCATAAAGCAGGAAATGCCTGCACAGCCAAACGCCAACAATCCTGCGGCTTGTGTCGCGTTCATAATGGAATGATCTCCTGTTTGACAGTTAACCCCAACGGCTTCGGGTCTTCAAAGGACAACAATGCAGATCTATCTGACCATCCTGTATCTGAGCTATGCGGTGGCAGGAAGCGCTCTCTTTCTTGTCTGGCGGCGGAGCCTCCGGGCGGCGGCTTATATATATGTCGCGGGCCTTATCTTTCTGCCGGTGGGGTTGTATCCGCGGCTTGCGCCCACGCAGTTTCCTTACTGGATCGTCGGCAGCGCATGGCCATCCGACATGCTGGTGCAAAAGGGCTGGATCGTTCCGCTGGTCGTGCTGGCGGGCGCTCTGGTATTCGGATACCGCGCATATAGATCGTTTCGCGTCACTACATGGGACGCGGCCCTGCTTGGCTGGTGTTTGTGGCCCCTGTGTCAGAGCTTGATGCGCCCCTATGCGGCGCCGGCCGGTTGGGTCGCCAGCCTCTATCTTTTGGGCAGTTGGGGCGCGCCCTGGCTGCTTGGCCGTATGTTCTTCGGTTCGTCCGAAGGGAGGCGGGAGCTGCTGCATGCGCTCGTCATGGTGACTTTGGTGCTGCTGCCCATAGCCGTGATCGAAGGCGCGATCGGACCGAGCGTTTATTCTTGGCTATGGCATCGCCCACCCTTTGCCGATGACGGCAGCCTTCGCTATATCGGCTTCAGACCGTTGGCCATGTTCGAAAATGGCAATCAATATGGCATCTGGCTGGCATGCGCATCGCTGGCAGCTATCGGCATGACGATGCGCGGCGATGATAAGAATATCCGCTTTTATCGTGTGAGCGCGTTTATTTTGTGCGCCATGACGCTTGCCGCGCAATCCATCGGTGCGATTGTACTTCTGGGCATGGGGGCCATATTGCTGAAATTCCGGGTACTGAGAACGGGGCTGCGCAAGGTTCTTGTTCCCTGCGCCATCGCAGCGCTGCTGGGGGCGGGATTATATGGCTCGGGCGCTTTGCGCGTCGAAACCGTTTCGCATTGGGGGCCAGCTCAACAGATCGTCGGCATTCTCAAGAGCGTCGGCCGCCAGTCCCTGTCGTGGCGTGTGATGGAAGACCAAAAAGCGCTGCCTCTGATAGCACGGTCACCCATAATCGGATCTGGTCGGTGGGATTGGTGGCGTCCGCTTTCCTCGCGGCCCTGGGGCAGCCCCCTGTTGGTAATCGGACATTATGGGCTAATCGGCTTTCTTCTGATGGGATGTGCGCTGGTCGGCCCCATCATTGCGGCCGTGTTCAAACCGCATAGCCATCGCAGGGAAGACAGATATGTACTGATCCTGCTCATTGTTGCCCTTGTGGCTATTGGCGATGCCCTGTTGAACTCCTTCCTCTTTCTGCCCCTCATCGCAATCAGTGCGAGTCTGGTCTCTGGTAGCGAGAGCGGGCGTGGGGCGAGGGCGCGAAGTCGCGGAGCACCCTATAAGAGGGCAGGGTAGATGCCGTCTGCAGTCCTCTTCAGTTCACGGTAGCAACCGGGCGGAGGGTGCGAGCAAAATGCCTCGTTCCCGATCGGCGCGCAAGACGGGCCTATGCTCGTCGACTGCCAATACGATTTGCACGGGTCTGACAGCTGTATCCTGGGGTGAAGGAGCGGTCTCTTGGCCTATGTCTCCGAGGGAGGGTATGGCCGGTTGGGAAGCCGATAGTAAATAAGGCGTGGATAGGTGAGCCATCAGGGCTGGCGCAACGGGCGACATTGCCGCGCTTCGCACCAGACCGGCTGAACCTGTGCCCGGCCTTCTTCCGGGAATTCTGTAAAAAATATGAGCGCCCTCGACCGCAATCTTGTCCAGGTTCAGCCGCCAGACCGGCACGACCTGCCGGGTATGATAATGTGTGGCGATGCCGACAGTTTTTTCGACATATCCGGCCAGCGCTTGCTCGGCATAGCGGCGCGCGCGTGCCCATGCAGCCGCAGACGGTGTGCGCGACAGCGACCCGTCGCAACTGAAGGTGAACTGGCATCCGCTATCCCGCTCGGCGCCCTGAAACACCACATCGCATATGGTTTTGGGGAAGGCGGGATCGCGCAGCCGGTTCAGCACAACCTGGGCAACTGCCCGCTGCCCGGATTCATTTTCGCTCGCAGCTTCATAATAGATGGCGGCGGTGAGGCAATCGACGGCCGCCGCGCGTGCGGCGGGGGTGAGGGAGCTGTCCAGGGTGAACGTGCGCGCGGCCGCTATCGGTCCGGCAACCAGAGGGATGGTGGCATTGAGCTTCTCTGCGTCAACCTCTGATATATTGCGATATGCCAGCATGTCCGGCAGCAAGGGCGCATGTGCGATAGCAGCGGTCTGCCTCTGCTGGGCGGCGAAGGATATACCGTTTTCGCGGGAGGCATGATCACCGAGTCGGTTCTGCCCCGCTTCAAGGCACGAGCCAAGCAGCATAAGGAAGGCGCCTGATAGCAACACAGATATGGGGCGCCGTTTCTTGGTTAGCATAAGAGATAGCCTTAATCGTTGCGCGAAAGCCTTCACCCAAATGCGGCGCGGCACATCTGAACGCTGGACGCAAAAAGGGACGCAACATCAAAGCCGGTTGCGCCCCTTTAATCGTTTTATTTCAGGTGGGAGCGTTAGCTCCCGCCTTCACGCGCTCAGGCGAAGCTGACGCGCACGTTCTGACGGCGACGCATCGCCATGCCGACGGCACCGAAGCCAGCAAGCAGCATTGCCCAGGTTGCGGGTTCCGGGATCACCGGAGTCGCCGAGATGTAACCGCCCGAGAGCACATCAGCTGAACCGTTGACATAGACAGCAGTCAGGTCGACCGGAGGGTAGTAATTGCCGGGGGTAACCGAACCGGCGCTACCGATATCGAACCCATAGATCTGCAGCACATCGCCATTACCGAACACTAGGTCGAACATGCCGCCCGATATTGACTGAAAAAAGTTCACGGAAGTCGGAGCACCAGCAACTGCGACGCTATTCAATATATAGCTGAAACCCGAGACATTCGGCGTTGCAGGATTGCCCGCAGCATAGGGCTCATCCACTACGAACTGGAAAGTTGCAAGCCCGCCGGCAACGCTGTGAGCAGTTGTGGGAGCCGAACCGGTGAAGGTGATAGCGCCCGAGAGGAACGTAGCCGCAGAAGCGGGCGTAACAACGGCTGCCGAGGCGAGAAGAGCGGCAATAGTCGCAAATTTCTTCATAAAATTCCCTTTCTGAAAATCCGAACGGGACGCGACTGCGACCCAGCTTGATAACCCGCGACCTTGTTTTTGATGAATCACACGAAGCGCTCATCTGTCCAGATAGCTGCATCGCACAAATCGGTTGATTCGTAAACGATTTATTAACGAAAATAAGCTGGAAACCATATTGTGTACCAAAAAAGAGCAGTTGCAAAAAGGCTCGCCCAAAGGCAGAAGTATGCCATCAAGATATTGATATAATTACATATTTATAAGTTAGTTAGGAATAGTACCGCCAAAGCAGGCTGAATTGAGGCCGTTTTAACGAAACCCGTTAACTATTTTGCAATTGCTAACAGGTCTGACCGTGAGTGGCCACGCCACTCCGACGGGGCGGTATCCACCGCTTTGCAGCGCGTTTTGACTGTTATGCCGATCTCGATCCCGATATCATGGGATCAAGCGGACTCTAACTGTAATATTTGGAGTAATATTTGGCGCCGTAGCCATAGCCATAAGGATCGCTGAACCCGCCTTCATATCTGTTCAGCACGGAACCGAGGCAAGGTGCGGGTTCGAGCATTCTGACGGTGTCGCGGACCTGACGCTCGTTGGTCATGCCCTGCTCGACCACCAGAAGATAGGCATCCAGTTTCTGCATGATGACCATCGCGTCATCATTGGCGAACACAGGGGGCAGGTCGCATATAATGATAGCGTTGTCCGGCAACGAACGGAAAGAGGCTAATAACTGGGAAAACCGATCACCCGTCAACATGCTAGTGGTGTCATAGTCTCCGCTCAATGTGGGAAAAATCGCAAGGTTCGTGCCCTCGGCTCTCAAGCCGATCTGGTTCAGGTCATCGACATTTCCGTTCAGATAGTCGCTGATGCCCAGACCTTCCTCAAGAGCGAAATTTTCGGCTACCGAACCGCGGCGCAAATCGAGATCGACCAGATAGGTGACGCGGTCGGGCAGGCGGGAAAGCGTGGCGGCAAGATTGGCGGAGAGAAAGGATTTCCCGGCTCCGGGGGTGGCGGAAGTGACGCCTATCACGCGCCAGTCGTTCGCCTGCAACCTCTTTTCGAACTGTGTTCTCAACAGGCTGAATGGCCTTGCGGCACTGGTATTCTGAAAACCGACAATCTTGTTTTCGCGGATTTCTTCACTCAACGGATTGAAGGATTTAAGTCTGTCATAGCGTATTGGGTTGGGCATGAGATCTCCGCGTGACGCCGTATCATTCGAACAAGACATCAAATTCAGTTTCAGACAAAAATCACATCAGCCTATTGAAGGGAGTCTTTTCGGCGAAAGGGCCATTTCAAGCGCTTGTACCACGGGTCGCTATTGTCGGTTCTGCCGATGGTGGGAATAGAGACCAGAGGAGGTTCGCCCAATAATCGGGCTACACCCGAAACATCACGGATTGGCCGCAATATCAATTCCATGGCAAACAACAATGCGATCCCCAGCCCAAGCCCCCCGACAAGTCCGCCAGCGATCAGCACGGGGCGGTTGGGAGAGGATGGATCATCCGGAACCACAGGAGGATCGATCACCGACAAGCGCTCGCCCTGATCGCTGTCTTCCGCTTTTTTGCCCGCGCGCGCATTCAACAACTTATCTGAAACGGTGCGATACTGGTCTTGCAACTGACTCAGGCGCTGATCGAGCTGAGAGATTTGCTCGTTTACAGCGGGGGCTCGTGCCTGCGCGGTCAAGGTGGAAGAAATCCGTGCACTTTCCTGCGCTTTTGCCGATTGTAATATGGCAATTTGCGCATTGTTGTCGGCAATTTGCTGATCGATAGCGCTTACCGGGATTTTGGCCTGATTGGATGCCGCAAGCTTGCGCGCTTCTGCCAGACGTTGCTTCGCCAGAATAACGTCCGGATGGCTGTCCGAATAAGACGCTCTAGCTGCGGCAAGCTGCTGTTCTGCCGCGGCCACGACCGGGTCGCGGTTGGCAGCCGTCTTCGTCATGTCCCGCTGGTTGTTGAGCATCGCATTCTCACGACGCAAACCCGCAATCTGGGCATCATAGCTCCCCGTAGAACCTATCATAGGCATGAGGGAGTTGGACAGAATAGACCCGTTGCGCGCCTTGATGTCCGAAATCTGGTTTTGAAGCTCAGAAATTTGCTGCTGAAGGCCGTTTGCCTGATCGGTAAGAAAATCGACTGTGTTCGTTGCCTGTTCGGAGACCTTGCTGGAATCAAGCTGCAATACCCGTTCGGTCAAGGCTTGTGCGACAGCCTGTGCCTTGACCGGCTCGTCATAGTGGAAGTCGACCGCGAAGGCTATCGTGCTTCGCGTACCTCTCCCGGCCTGCTGGATATCGGCATTGACTGCATTGATGCCGATATTTTGACGCATTTCCTCGATGACGTCTGTCAGAGAATTGCTCTTCAGGTCATCGACATACAGATTGTTGGACCGGATGATCTCGATCAGTTCCGGACGACTGAGCAGTTGCTGACGAATCTTCGCCATGCGTTGATCGACCAGATCGGCGGAGGGAGCGCTGGGCAGCGCATCGGCAACGATCGGTGATTCCACCAGAAGAACGGCCCGGGACTGATATTTCACGGGCAACAGGAATGCCGCAGCAATGGCGATTATGAGGGTCAGAATTATTGGCAGGATCAGCAACAGCTTACGCTGACGGATCATGGCAGGAATATGAGAGAGAAAAGAACCTCCCTCCTCATGCTCGGTATTATAATCCATTAAAACGGAACCTTAATCATTGGCCCAAGGCAATCTTGATGCCGACATCCGCCACTATCGTGGACGGACGCGAAATCAGATCGTCTTTGACATTGCCATAGCTCGCAGAAACAAAAGCCGAAATCCGTTCCGTAAGTTTCCGGTTCACGCGCCCTCCGACCGACATATATTCCACCTTGTTATCGATGAGCGGATCGATCTCGTCGGAACGGGAATAAGTCATGAATGCTGATATACTCGTGCGCGGGGACAGAGTGTAGCTATAATTCGCACCGGCAGTCAGCGTGCGGGCCGCACCGTTAATCGACGAGGGAGCATAGCCATATTGGCCCACTGCGCATAAATTGCTGCGCTCCGTCGAACGGCACAGTGTCGCAGATCCTTGGAAACCCGAACTGTTGCGCGTTCCGGTCGTGGATCGATAGCGCTGAAAGGACATGCCGGCACTGGCATCCAATTTCCAATAGGCATTTATGCGATATTGCAGCGTCGCTTGCGGCGAGTAGGAAGTGGTATCGCCCAGCGATGTCCCGAGATATTGGGTTTTCGTTACTTGCCCGGCCACCCCGATGGTCATGCGTTCATTGAGCGTGCGGGAATAATTCAGGCCGCCGCTATAGGTGTCATATTCACGCAATGTCGCATCTTTGTGCCGATTTCCGCGATAAGAAGCAGAAACCCCCACATTGTCCCGGGCGGACAATGCATGCGAGATGCCGCCCTCGGCACCGAAACTGGTGACGGTGTCGGCCTCGTCGAAAGCCAGGGTCGGATCGATCACCGGCGGCAAATTCGGATCATTGCCCACAATCAGACCTGGCCGCGAAAAGACATTGGCGAGATAGGACCGGTTATATGATCCGGCAAAATGCGCCTCGGTTCGTGCATCCCATTTTCCGCGATAGCCGATATTGGCTCGATAGTCGGTCGTTTCATCGGAATGCGAGATATATTGGTCGTGACGAATGCCCCCGGAGATCGTCCAGGTCGATACCGGCCCCACGATGGAAATATGCGGCGCGACATCGGCCACGACACTGAAGCCGTTGGGCCGCGCATTGGTTGCGGCGGCATTACCCCGATCATAATAGGAGGTCGAAAGAGAAACATCCGCTCCTACTTTAGTCTCCGCATTCGCATATTGCGCGCTCAGGCCATGCGCCAATATCACGGCCACCGTGGCGACGCGCGAGATCGCATATTTCATGTCGGGTGAAAGCGTGTTTCTCATGGTACGATCACCGTGTCTCCGCCCTGTATCTCGGGAACTCTGCCGGCAGCCAGCTCTTTGGTATCGACCGACCCCTTCATGACGGCGCCCATGCGCGCTTTAATCACGATCATACCTTGGGCGGTCTTGCGGATTATGGTGATATTGTCGAGGTTCGCGAATTCATCGCCGCCGCCTGCCAGCGCGATCGCGTCAAGCAGCGTCACATAGCGGCCCGGTGTAAAGGTTCCGGGCGATTTTACGCGCCCCACGACGGAAAACTGCGTTCCGGTTGCTTCCTTCACCGAAACCGTGACTTGGGGAACCTCGCCGCGATATTGCGATGCCAGTCCTTTGCTGATTGCATCCTGGACTTCGGAAGGCAGAAGCCCTTGTGCTACCACCTGGCCTACAAGCGGGTATACGAAGGTGCCGTCGGGCAGGATCCGTACATCCCGCTGCAACCGTTCTTCACCCCATACATTGACCTCGATGACATCGCCGGCGACTATGCGATACGGACGTTCGGACTGGGCCGATGCGGTGTTAACCGAAAAGCAGGTGATAAAAGCCCCAAGCATGACGGCAGATGCAAGACGTCTAAACAGTTCAAGCACGGCTCTTTTCCTCGCAACTATCCCTTGAATGGCGACGGGCTATAGCAGTTGCAATATAGGCTGACCATCCCAAAGGAGGGTTAATATCGACCCTGCATTGATAAAATGGGATCAAGCCAGAATCGGCATATGTTTTTAACCCCCGCACAGAGACAGGCAGCAACAATATCCCATGCGACATTTGCCGATAGACAGAGATAGTTCAATGCGATGACGCGCTTCATTTCTGGGACGGATGTATAAGATGTATCGATGGGTGATATGCGTTTTGAACCAAAATCGCCTGGCGGATACTCGACCTCCAATGAGTTTGTTGCGGCGCAAGAAGTTTCGGGCTATGCCCCGTCCGAAGTACATCAGCCAAGCCGACGCCATGGGACATCGATCACCTTGGGACATCGATCTTTCATTGTAGCCATTCTGATGTTTGCGCTGGCGGCATGCGACAACTCCTCCGAGCAAGCCTTGCGGTTTGCAACCGAAGCCCAGTCTCATATGGCGGCAGGGAACATAGCCGCCGCCGAAAAAAGCATAGCTTCCGCCATCGCAGCGCGTGATGATGTGCCGGACTTCTATATATTGTCGGGCGATATAAAGCTGGCGAAAGGAAATCGGGTCGGCGCTTACAGGGATTTTAAAAGCGCGATCGATCTCGATGCCGGCAATATTCAGGCGTTGCAGCAATATTGTTCATTGGCTGTGCAACTGGGTGAATATGGCGATGCTGACCGGGCGGCCGATACGTTGATGACGCTCAGTCCGTCCTCGGTCGTCGCGCTGCAAGTCAAGGCAATGGTCGCGGTGTTTCGAGAACGTTATGATCGCGCCGCGGAATATACGGAAAGGTTGATGAGCCTTTCTCCCAATGATCCTGTCGCCTATACTTTAAAGGCCCGGATTCTCATCCACGAAGAAAAATATCCCGAAGCCAGAGAGCAGTTGGAAACCGGTCTGGCCAGCAATGCCGACAACCCTCTCCTGCTCGCCAATCGGCTCAATCTGGCGCGCAAAATAGGGGATAGCGAGGCAATGGCGGCGACGTTTCCGCCCCTGATGCGTCTTTTGCCGGATAACATTGATTACAGGCTGGATTATGCCAATTTTCAGTATCGCACAGGGCATGCCGAGGAAGCGCGTTCGCTCATCGCAAAAACCCTGTCCGACCCTGCTATCGAACCGACACAGCTTGCGATGGTCCTGCAATTATGGAGCGAGCATGACAATGATCCTGTCTCTCCGGCGATGATAGAGGAAATAGTCAAGGCCGATCCGGAAATCATTCGTGCCGTGTGCGATTATCTGCTTGTCGCAAACAGGGCTACGACCGCTGCGCAGATTTCGCAGGCGTTGACGCAACGACAGGCCAATCTCATGCGAGGAATGCTTGCGCGTATCGCCGCGGCATCTGGCGAGATGGTGCGTGCACGTTCGATGAGTGACGACGTGCTCGAGCGCGATGCCCATAATATCGACGCCCTGATCGTTCGGGCGGGCCTGAACATGAAGGCCCGCAATTGGGCCAAAGCGATTATCGACCTGCAAACCGTTATGAATGAGAACCCGGAAAGCTATTCGGGATATGATATGCTGGCGCGTGCCTATGTAGGAAAAGGCGAAATGTGGCGCGCACAGCAAATTTATGCCCAGGGCGTTAAGGCATTACCGCAAAATCACTTTTTGCAAGCGCAGTATTTGTCATTTCTACACCAAATTGGTGATAATGGGCGCGCCATGGCGACAGCGGATCTCTTTTCAAAGGCTAATCCTGCCTCCTTAAAAGGCTGGGACAGATACGCCCAGATATGCGCGCGCTATACGGATGCCGCTTGCGCAGCCAAGGCCAGGGCTGGACATGAAAATGCTCAGACCATCTACGCTCTGGATTATCCGCTGGGTTATGGGTCCCGAATGGGTCTATTCGGTCGGATATAAGGTTATGCCAATCAGCTTCATCAAACAGGGCAAGGGACAGATTCAGCACAAATATGTGCGGCTGACGTCCAATATTCTTCGCACTACCAGCATATTGACTGACGTGGCCTGCTTCGTGCTGGCTTTTGTGCTGGCGAAAGTCCTGTATGAATATCTGATAGGGTATTTCTATAATCAAAAGATCGCGGCGGCTGCGGCCATCGTGTTTGCGATCAACTTCTTCCTCATTCGCCTTTCGCGCGACGCCTATTCGACCATCCGGGGGCAAGATGATGATCTTGGCTCGGCGACCCTGGTCGATTTTCTGATAGCGATGGTGCTGACGGCATTCACGATCCAGCAATTCGGCATTATGCAGGAGTTTTCCCGTGGGCTGGGATTGTTGTTCATATTATGCAGCATAGTCCTGCTGGCCGTGGCCCGCATCGCTACATATCTGATCACCGCAAAGGCCATGCGCGATGGGTTGATCGGCCAGAAAGTTGTAATTTATGGTGCCGATCAACATATTACCGGTCGCGTCATTCGTTTGCTGGAAACCGAGCGGCTGTCTTATGTCAATGTCATCGGCTATGCGGATGATCGCAAGCAGCGTGATGGCATGGACGAGCGAGACGCCATAGGCGATGTCCCCTATGTGGGAGGTTTCGCCGAATTGATGGCAATGGCGCAGGGCGGCCGCCTCGATCAGATCATTGTGGCGTTGCCGAATGTCGAGCAGGAGCGTCTCAACCAGATCATCGGACAGCTAAGCAGCAGTGCCATAGATATTTGCGTCATGCCCCGCGAATTTCTGGTGCTGCGCGATCGGTATCGGGTGAATTATATAGGGACGCTGCCCGTATTGAATGTCTGGCAGCAGCCGATCCGCGATTTCGGCGGACTGCTGAAAGAAATACAGGATCGTGTGGCCGCCCTGATTGCGATCATATTGCTGGCTCCCCTTCTGCTGCTTACGGCCATCCTTATCAAGCTCGACAGTCCAGGCCCGATATTCTTCAGGCAGCGTCGTTTCGGATTCAATAACCTGCCGATCGAAGTGCTCAAATTCCGGTCGATGCATGTGGATATGCAGGACGTCAGCGGCGCTCGGCGCACGCAAAAGGGCGATCCACGGGTAACGCGTGTGGGCAGAGTCATCCGCCGTTTCAGCATCGACGAGCTGCCGCAACTTTTTAATGTGCTGACGGGGAATATGTCGCTGGTCGGACCACGGCCTCATGCAACGGAAATGAGGGTGGGGGAGAGCTATTATCATGACGCGGTGAGCGGATATGCCGCGCGGCATCGTGTCAAACCCGGAATAACCGGTCTGGCTCAGGTGCGGGGTCTGCGTGGTGAGATCGACACCATGGAACGCGCCCGAAAGCGGGTGGAATATGATATGTATTATATCGAGCATTGGTCGCCTTTATTCGACCTCAGAATCATATTCGAAACGGTGATACTCGTCCTCTGGGATAAACGTGCCTACTGAAGCCAGCATCGCAGGCAATCGGCCGCTACAGTTCGCCGGAGTGAAGTTTTCGCCTCTGGATGAGCAGGCGGTCATTGCTCAGATTCAGTCGCGGCGGAAAGGTTCGTTCACCTATTGCGTGACGCCCAATGTCGACCACATAGTTACTCTTCATGGCAAGGGTGCAAGCCCTGCCGCACAAGAATTCCGTCTGGCTTATCGGGATGCGGCCTTGTGCTTATGCGACAGTCGTATTGTTCAGAAATTGGCTGCATTGTCTGGTGTGCGGTTGCCGCTGGTAACGGGCAGTGATCTGACCGCCCGGATTTTTCAGGAAGTTCTGACCGATCAGGATCGCATAGCCGTGATCGGTGGAAGCGAACGCAGTCTCGATCGGCTGGCGGCGCTCTATCCCGGATTATCGATCAGGCATCATATTCCGCCCATGGGCGCGCTGCAAAAGCCAGACGCGATTAAGGATATCATTCGCTTCCTGCAGGAAAGCCGACCGACCGTAACCCTGTTCGTGATTGGCGCACCGCAGAGCGAGATCATTGCCCGACAGGTGGCCATGGCCGGGGGTGTTACGGGTATTGCCTTGTGTGTGGGCGCTTCAATAGAGTTTCTGACCGGCGACAAGAAACGCGCGCCGCGCTGGGTAAGGAAAATCGGGATGGAATGGGTTTTTCGCCTTCTGTCAGAACCGCGCCGCCTGTGGAAACGCTATCTTTATTATGGACCACGCATTTTTCTCATCGCGTGGCGCACTCGCAAGGACGCATGATGGTTTCCAAGGACATCTCTTCTGATGGAAACGGGGCGTCGTCTTCCCGGCAACGGAGCGAGCCTTTGACCTGCGCGATCATAGTCGTGAACTACTGCACGCCCGACCATGCGGTCACCTGCATTCGTTCGGTGGCCGCGCAGTCAGACCCGGACAAGGGCTGGCATATCGTGCTGGTGGACAATGCCTCGCCCGACGATTCCGCCGAGAAATTGCCTCGCGCATTGGCTGACCTCATTGACGCGGGCTTCGTGACATTCTTGCCGCTTGCCCATAATGGTGGCTTTGCCTGGGGCAATAATCAGGCATTGCTTCACCTGCACGATATGGGCAGAAAATTCGAATTTGCGATGTTGCTCAACCCCGACTGCGTTCTCGAACTTGGGGCCATCGATGCGCTGATCGCCGATATGCATGATTATCCGGAGTGCGCGGTCAACGGGAGTCTGTTGCTCAATACCGATGGCAGCGTCACGGGCTGCTGCTTCAATTTTGTTACGCTGGGCAATGAAATGATTCGGGCACTTCGTCTGCCGGGGCTCGGCAGAATGCTAGGTATCGCGCCGGTGCAGATTCCTCCGGGCACAGAGAGAGAGGTGGGTTGGGTATCTGGAGCGGCCTGCCTCATCAGAACTGCGGCTCTGGAGCAGGTCGGCCTGATGGACGACGGTTTCTTTCTCTATTTCGAGGAAGTGGAGCTGATGCATCGCATCCATCGTGCCGGGTGGACCATCCGCCATGTGCCATCCAGTCGGGTTGTGCATATTGGCGGAGCCTCGACAGGTCTGTTGGAAGGACATGCGCGCCAATCCGATGCGTTGCCGGATTATTGGCACGAGTCCCGGCGGCGCTATTTTAGCCTTATTTATGGCCGTATCCTTGGCCGATGGGCGACTCCAATATGGCTGACAGGGGACAGCATTGCGCGGGTTATCGGGTTTTTCTGCCACAGCCGGTCGCTTGATACCCGTGCGGATCGGGCCAAGATGATCGCCATTGGCCTGCAGCGAAAACCGCACGATCATAAGCCGGCGCGCATATGCTTCGGTGATGGGGGGGGGGCGCCTCCGACATGGATGTCCTTCTCATGACCGCAGTGCGTGATGTCGGAATAGTCGTTATCGGCCGCAACGAAGGGCAGCGCCTTGTCGCATGCATAGCGTCCCTCCCTCCGGATATTCCCTGCGTTTATGTAGACTCTGGTTCCAGCGACGGCAGTTGCGAGCATGCTCGCGAGAACGGCCTCATGGTGGTCGATCTCGACATGAGCATTCCATTCACCGCCGCGCGCGCGCGCAATGCCGGTTATCGGCGGCTGGTCCTCGATCACCCGGATATTTGTTTCGTGCAGTTTATTGATGGAGATTGCATCCTTGACCCGCAATGGCTGCCTCACGCGCGTCAGGCGATGGATGTCGAAACGGATGTCGCTATCGTTTTCGGACGATGCCGGGAGAGATTCCCCGAAGCGAGCATTTATAATGCTCAGTGCGATCATGAATGGGATGTTCCTGTGGGGGAGGTTGCAGCATGCGGAGGCAACGCCTTCGTTCGGCGTGAAGCATTTGAGGCCGTTGCCGGATATAGCGACGACATGGTTGCCGGAGAGGAACCGGACATGTGCGTGCGCCTGCGTGCAAAAAACTGGCGCATCCGGCGCATAGCAGGCGAAATGGTGCTTCATGACGCCGCTTTGACACGCTTTGCCCAATGGTGGCGCCGTTCGCGGCGGGCCGGTCTTGCCTATGCCATGCATATGTCGCGCCATGGCGACGCTTCAATCCCGGAATGGAAGGGGGTGATGCGCCGCATCATGATTTGGGGCGCGATATTGCCTGCTCTGGTGATAATCGGCATTATTTTCGCGTTGTTCGTGTATCCTTATGCGCTCCTGTTATCGTTCGGTGTGCTCGCGCTTTACGTTTTTCGTTATTTTCGGCTGGTGTCGCGATCGCTGGCACAAGGGGATGGCTGGCATTATGCTGCATGCAATGCGGGCCTTATGACGCTCGATAAATTTGCCCAGTTTATTGGCGCTGCAACCTTCTGGTTCCAAAAATTGATGGGAAAGCAAACGAAGTTGATCGAACACAAATGAACCGTTACTCAAACAGCATTCCTGGGCACCTATCAACCGCCGCAAACGGAGACTAATCGTTCCTAACACGATTGCATATGGCGCCCTTGCGGTCTGGCCGGTAGTTACGCTGGTGTTCTTTCTGCTGTTTCCGGTTCAGCGCGCCATAATATGGTCGGTGCTCGCGGGATATTTGCTGTTGCCGGTCAGGACCGAATTCAACCTGCCCGGCATTCCATCGATGGACAAAACCACGATACCCAGCCTTTGCGCGTTGATCTTCGCTCTCGTCATGGCAGGCAGGTCGACATGGAAAATCCCTCGCAGCACAACAGCCATGCTGTTGATAGCGATGTATGTACTGGTACCTTTCCTGACGGGATGGAACAATCAGGAACCCCTGATATTGGGCGATCTGGTTATCCCGGGGATGCGCCCCTATGACTGGTTTTCCGCTGCTGCAACGCGGTTTCTTTATATCCTCCCGTTCGTAATCGGCATCGGCGCTTTGGCGGACGAACGTAGTCAGGCTACGCTTATCAAGGCGTTCGTCGTTGCAGCCCTGGTCTATACCTTGCCGATCTTGTGGGAATTGCGGATGAGCCCGCAGCTTCATGTCAAATTATACGGGTTTTTCCCGCATGAATTTCAACAGATGGTGCGCGATGGCGGCTACCGCCCCGTAGTCTTTCTGGGCCATGGCCTGCTGGTTTCGACATTCATCATGATGGCCTGTCTCGCGGCAATCAGCATGTGGCGCCAGAAGCTGCGTCTGGAGTTCCTGCCGGCGTCGCTGGCAGTGCTGTATCTGGCCGTCATACTGGTCTTGTGCAAATCCTTTGGCGCCATTCTCATATGCATCGCCATGGCGGGGATATTTATCACGTTCAGCCAGCGCTCGGCCGTTCGGTTACTGGTGGTTATTGCGTTGCTCATCGTTGCCTACCCCTCATTGCGGGGAGCAAACCTGTTTCCAACCAGCGGCATATCTACTCTGGCTCATAATGTCAGTCCTGCGCGGGCATCTTCGCTGGATTTCCGTTTCAAAAATGAAGACATGCTTCTGAACAAGGCGCGGCAAAAGCCTTTCTTCGGTTGGGGCACCTGGGGCCGCAATTCGATGATGATGAGTGAGGATGGTCAACATGTCCGGCGCGGCGTGACCGATGGCCAATGGATCATCGAATTCGGCAGTTTCGGCTGGATCGGTTATATCTCGTCCTTCGGCCTGCTCTGCTTGCCGTTCGTTCTGGCTTTTCGCAAACGTCGTACCGCGGAGTGGACACCGTCTTCGGTGACATTGCTATTCATGCTGCTGGCTAACCTGATCGACCTTATTCCCAATTCATCATTGACGCCTCTGACATGGTTGATTGCAGGCAGCCTATGTGGTTCCTTGCTCAGAAAACCTGAATATCCGCGTAGTTTACAAACCGCCCCGATAGCACGTTCATCGGCCGGTCCGGCTGAAACATCGGCAGTAGGGCTCCTCGAACCGAGGCAGAGCATTCTGAAATGACCCAGTATCGCAACCTCTATATCGTTCTGAGTGCCCGCAGCCTGCCTTACGCGCGCTGCTGCATGGCAAGCCTTGCACGCAATGCCATCGAACCGCTCAAGGTGACGCTGATCACCGACGATGCATCGGACAAAGCCGCCCTGATCGATGCCATCGAATCCTTCGCCATACCGGAAACCCAGATATGGCAAGTGTTCGACAAGGCCGAAGCCGACCATCGCGCCGCAAAGCTGTATGAGGCTTATCCGGCGATCAGGGCTTTCCGCGAGGGTCATCCGTGCTGGCGCAAGATCACCGATCCGCCGCTTTTTGCTCAGCCGGGCGAGGAGATGATCATCCTCGATCCAGATGTCTATTTCCCCAACCGGTTCACATTCGAACCCACCCCCCAGACCGGTTTGTTGCTGATGTGGCAACATCCCAATTGTCTGTTGCCGGAAGAGGTCGTCCGTAAGGCATTCGAAGACGGGGTCGTCATGGCCGACCATACGGACATAGGCGTGGCCCATGCACGCTTTCCGCTAGACTGGCAGGAGCTTGAGCGATTGATCACGACATTGGGCGGTCCTTCGCTACCGCGCTCCATGCATGTGGAATCGGTCATATGGGCTGCGCTTGCCATGTCTATGGGGGGCGGTTATCTCGATCCGAACCACTGGCATTGCTATCGTAATTCATTGTGGGCGCGTCTGCGGCGAAAGCTGGGGCAAAGCGGTGTCGCATCGCTGGCGGCGCTGGATATCGCTTCGTTCAAATGCCTGCATGGTGGCGGAGAGGCGAAGAACTGGTTTCCCGAGGCTGAACGGGTCGGTGTTCTTTCCTGTCGCTCGGAACTGGCCGCCCCTTCCGCCATCCGGCCTTATGAGATTTTCCCCCGTGGCAAGTTCGAACGCAAATTCGCGCTACGGGGTCTCGCCTCACGCCTTGGCCTCTACCGACTGCTTGGCTGATGAGTGTGTCCGACACAAAACCGGAGGCCTCACCGGCGAACCGACCGCGCATTTTGCTGGTCGCGCCCAATATTTCGCGGAAAATGGGTGGTGAAGCGGCAAAGGCCCTGAGAATATTCGAAGGGTTGCTCGCTTTGGGAATCGATGCCGTGCAGGTGACCCATGCCCGGGTGCGGAACGAAATGCAGTCGTACAATCCCGATCTGCCCGTTCATTATGTCGAGGACGGGCCTGTGCAGGTCTGGCTGTATCGCTTACGCCTGAACTGGCTGCTTCAATGGGTGGGCGCGTGGCTGCTTCACCGCAAGGCGGAAAAGGTTGCGGCCAGCTTTCACCCGAAGGTCATTCACTTCACTTCACCGATATCGCCGACATTGCCCTATTTCCGATTTAGAGGTGTGCCAACGGTGATCGGCCCGCTAAATGGCAACATATTGCATCCCCCTGCTTTCGCTGCCCGCGAGACGCTGGCAAAGCGGCTGGGCTCCTGGCTGTTGTGGCCCGTGCAGAAAATCAGCGCTCCGCTTTTTACCGGCAAGCGTCATGCGCGTCTGCTGGTATCCGGGGGGGACCGTACGGTTGCTGCGCTGGAGCTGGGCGGCTGCAGGCGCGAGCAAATGGTCATAACGCTCGACAGCGGCGTCGATGCAGGTCTGGAGCAGCGGGAGCCGATGCGCCATAGCGGCGTCAATAGACGTTTCGTGTTTCTCGGGCGGCTGGTTCGCTACAAGGCGTGCGATCTGGTGATCGAGGCGCTGGCCCATGTGCCGGAGGCCACCCTCGACATCATCGGTGACGGCCCGGAGCGCTCAGCGCTGAGCAGACTTGCCGAAACCCTCGGCGTGGCCGACCGTGTCCGGTTTGTCGGCTGGGTTCCGGCCGGTGATCCGCTGTTCGCGCAACTCTCGGCCTATCGCGCCTTCCTGTTCCCCTCCCTGGCGGAAGCCAATGGTATTGTCGTTCAGGAAGCCATGATGTTCGGCCTGCCCGTCGTCGCCGTGGATTGGGGCGGCCCCGCCCAATTATTGACTGGCGATGAAGCGATATTGATCTCTCCTACGGACCATGAAAGCGTCGTAAACGGTCTGGCCGATGCAATGCGCCGTCTGGGCGAAGATGGTAAGGCCGCCGATGCATTGGCAACCGCCGCCCGGCGCAAGGCGGAGCAGGCTGGCTTTTCATGGCCGAAGCTGCTCGCTGACTGGCTCGCTATTTATGACGATGTTTCGGGGAATGCGTCTCCCCATTTCGCTTCTTAGAATCTGATCTGTAATTGCGTTACTAGGCGGTGTTGATCCTTTGAGAGTTTCATGGCTGCTTCCTTCCTTCAGGATTCGACAACCAGATGTGTACGCCTCAATTGAGGCCCGAGGGAAGCCGCAATTACACCATGACCCATTGATCTGGTGCAATTTCGGAGGCTTACGATTCTGCGAGTTATTTGCTGAGTTGAAGAAAGGTGAGCCATGTAGTGGCGCTTTCGATGGTTCGCTCACAATCCTTGGCGGGGCGGTGGTTGTAGCCCAGCCATGCGGAGGTTCATCTTCGCGGGAGGAGGCGCGCAGCCCTTGGCGGTGTCAGATCGCTTGATGATATCGAGTGTCCACTTTTGGTCATTGGCCGAAACAGTCCGGGCAGTAGAATTCGCCATGGCAGCCTACAGTGCAGCAGATAGAGCAGCGCCTCGACGGTCTGCCGATAGCCCCACACCGGCCGAACGAGGCGGCAGCAGCGGCTCCAGAACCGCCCATTCGTCCCTGTAAAATCGCGTGGCAAATGCAGATCGCCTCTGGCAGACTGTTTGCGGGCGGTATCGGTTCACATGTAATCCTCCGTCGATGTCTCGCAACACTGATTGAATCGCATCACACTGATATTAGAAAACTTCTTTTTCGGTCAGACATTGAGGGTGGGGGCCAATAGTCTTCTCCGGTTGGAGTTGATACCATCAAGCTGCATCGGCACATACTGCAACATTTGCGCGCATTCAGCGGGCTTTATATGATGAGATATCAAGAATTCCTTCGAATTCGGAGCCGATCAGAGCCTGTGCGCAAGCCTCGCGATTAGTAATCGCCTCGGCTGGATGACCCCATATGATCTTACTCATCCGGCTTTCGGTAATGACCGGTTCAACATCTAGAAAACGAAATAGATCGTTCATAATCTCGCTGCGCCGCGTGGGGCTTTCGTAAAATTCAGTATAGCGTACAATGAGCACACGTTCCGGGGGCAATTCTGCCAGCATGTCGCGCAGCAGTAGATTCTCGTCGCGAACCTGCGCAATCAGTGTCTGTAGCCGGTCGGTATCTAGTGTGATCTTACGCGTCTTTGCTTGTGTTCCGGCAGACGCTAGCACAACCCCGGTCTGATCAAGCATCTGCCAGGAAATGAAGCGTTCCAGCACATCGTCGCGCACTAGACCAATCACCTTCAGATCAGCGGTATTCCGTATCCAATTGCGGGCTCCCGCCCGAACCATAAGGGGAGCGAAATCCTTTATTCCCAGTGTCTTGATTTCTTTGAGCGGCTTAATCTCAGCGCGCCGACCACGCATGAAACGCCGAGTGTTGCGAAATGCGATTGCAAGCCTCACCAGTCTGGAAGACTGAGTCATGGCATGCAGATAGCTATCTAAATTGTCATAGAGTCGTAGTCGACGTTCGACTTTGCGCAGCAGGTTCCATTCGCCGATCACCTCTCCAACGTTGAGAACCTCGGGATGCTGGTTGAGTAGATTGACAAGATTGTTGCTGCCACTGCGGCCAAGCGTCAGAATAATATGTCGGTCCATCTCGAATTCCCGGAGTGTAGTTATTTTCAACTGATACAGTGACAGGTCAACCTCTGCCAAGTCCCCATCTTTTTGCCACAGATCCATCGAAAATACCCGGGTAGGTTTTCAAAAATCGAACGTCTGCGTGGGATTGTCTGCCGTTCATCACCTGTCTCTGTTCGGCGTGGCTCTCGTTCTTTTCCCGTTCAGCATATCGTCGCATATTATTCGAATCTGCCTCAAAATGATCCGGTGCAATTTAAGAGGCTTGCGATTCAGCGAGTGATTTAAGAACGGTCCAGAATTCCGGGTGCAGGTCAGACCGTCAATGGACAAGGATATAGATCACGGCTGACGCGCTTATTGTCGCTATCAGCCAGAACAGTTCGATCCTGACCTGTTGCTTTCCTAGTACGGGCACCAATTTCTTCAGAGCATAAGGGACACCAAGAGCAGGGATCAGGGACACAGCCAGAACCACGCCATCTATCCCCCCTAGCATGTTGGCCAAGGGCAACAGCACCAACAACCCCGCTGCACGTGTAAAAGAAACTACAGTCATTGATCGACTGTCGCCTACGCTAGCCAATAAATGATTGGTCAGCTCGAACCGGGCGGCCAGAACGGCAATGGACATCAACGCCATATAATGCGCTGCTCCCTGATAGTGGGCGGTATATAGTAGCCCGATCAAAATTGTACTGCCAAAGAACAGGCTCAGGAACCCTCCAACGCAAATCAGGTCAATGATGTTTTGGAATTTGCGATATACGCGCCCCAGATCGTGCGGCCGCGTCCGCAGGACCTCGCTCACGGCCGGAAAACCTATTCGTGTAGCCAGCAATTGCACTATGTTGCGGGCCGAACCCGCCCATATCTGGGCAATGACGTAAAGGCCGAACACGGTTGAGCTGAGCAGCGCGCCCAGCAGGAACTTGTCAGCGCTCGATTGGATGAATGTGAATGTCGAGGAGAGGATGATCCATTTGCCATAGTGCCACAGCCGATCGACGATTTCCTTGTCCCACACCAGCTTCATGCGCGGGCCTGGCATCGCCACATGCGAGAATATGCACATATAGATATTGTTGGACAGCATGCCCGCCAGCAATGCCCAGACGGTCGGGCTGACGAGGGCGAAACAGATCATTGTTATGATGCTCATGACCTGCGCGCCCACCACTGTGAAGCTGTATATCCTATAGTCCATGCGACGGCTCGCCGCATCCATATTGGTTGAAGTCAGCCCCTGCATCAATGTTGTGATGGATGTCAGCGCGACCAGCAACGGCATGCGTGGATCGGCATATACTGTGTTGGGCGGTGCGAAATGGGGAGCAAGCAAGGCAATCAGAAATCCGGCGATCACGACACCGCCGGAAATCACCAGGCTGCGAATTATCTTGACCGTCCAGGCGACCCTTAAAAAATGCGGATCTTCACCATCCTTCTCGCGCACGATGCTTTGGTTGATACCGATATCGGTAAAGAGCGTAAGTGCGGTGATGACCGTTGTTGCAAATGCAAGCAGGCCGAAAGCCTCCGGCATCAACAGGCGCGTCATGATCAGGTTGCTGCCGAGGCGGAAGGCATATTGCGCCGCAGTCTGGGACAGGTTCCATCCCGCTGCGCCGAAAGCCTTGCGCTTCAATGATGGCTCACCGGTTGCAGACTGTTGGCTGTATCTACCCGACCCAAACGTCATCAAGCGGCTCTCATATTTTGCGCGGGATATAATATTAACGCCTGACGTCCGGGCGATCTCGCTGTTTCGGCGCATTTGCACGACTTGAACATGGTCTTCAACTCAATATAGCCGAACAGGAGAACATGGACGCGCGAACTCATGGCAGATCTGACCGCTTTGTCGCTGCAACTGCCATTAGAGGTGACGTCTATCAGCTAGCACCCGTCCCATTGTTTCCGGGAAGACGCGAAGGGTCGACCCGAATTCGGGCGGGAACCCCAACCGCCACTCCTCCAGCCGGAACATCCTGCATCAAGACGCAATTCAGACCTACAATTGAAAAATCGCCGATTGTAATGTTCCCGATAACGCGCGCGCCAGCAGCGAAATATACCCACCCGCCAATAACAGGAACTCCGCCAGCATTTCCCTGCCCGAGCGTCACCTGATTCATAATAAGACAGTTGGGGCCGATGCTTGTGCCTGGATGAACCACGATGCCATTGGGGTGGGGTAACAGCAAGCCACCGCCAATCTGCGTTGCCAGGGGAAGTTCGCATTGGGTGACGATGCCCCAGAACAGATGCTGAAGACTCCAATAGCGCCGAGCGATTCGGGCGAAGACGCCGCGCCTGTCTTGCAACGCCTGCCATCGGCGGATGCATTTCAGCAGCCGTCGCGTCGGATCCCATAATTTCCTTGGGTGTTCGCGGCTCCAGTCCGGTTCTATTGCTTGGGATAAAGGTGACATGGCTGTAGTGGTGTCCCCGCGCGTGGGCAGATTTTGAGTGTTGAAAAAATCATTTACCATTGAGATCGTTGCTTTTGCTCCGGCATATGAACGACTGCCTGAGGCCTTCTATAGCAGAATGCACTCGAAATCTTAACTTTGTGCCAAAATTGGACGGTCATACCACCCATTTCCAATACCGGTTCGTCGAATTAAAGGGGCGTTAACTAATAATGTGCAGCATTCGATAGAGCTTCAAATGTACTCAGCTCAAAGAGATACGAACCATATGATTGGAACATTCATGGCTTTGAGCTTCATTCGCCCTGCCATTATGCTGGCAAGAACCCCTATCACGCAAGCCGTTGTAGCGGTGGTGGGCGTGACGACGGTTGCAGTCACTTCAAGCACGACGACCACCGAAGGACTCCTTTTAAGGCAGTCGTTTGCTACGTCCGGCGGCACAACGCCCACACCCGCGCCCACTCCAACTCCCGCTCCCGCTCCCGCTCCAACCGATTCTTCGTCATCGACTGCCGGATCTGCCACACCGCTAGGCATCAATCTCTCGGTGCCGAAATATTGGAGGGCCCAGCGAGCCTTTTCTAACCTGCTGGTCGGCACATCATGGGGTTATGCCGATACCGCCCGCAATATCTGGAACGCGGGTGATCCGGGTGATCGGGTCAGCCCGGACGGAAAGATCCTATATTTGAAACCTGGCGAGTTTATCAAACTGATCATCACCCCGCCGACATCCCTTTATAATGCCCCCGCAGCGGATGTTAAATGCACCTTTGAAGGCGAAGGCGCGCTGGGAATGGCAGGGAGCACCTTAATCTCGAACGTCAAGAGCATAGCCAATGGCGTGATATTTACATGGAACAAGCCCACCGGTTGGAGCCCGGAACAGCCATTGGGCGTGCCTTGGCTCAAAATTACCAAGACCAACAGTAGCGATCCCGTTCGCAATCTTGATTGCCGCGAAGTCGATGCCGATCCGAAGGCTCTGTTCGACCCCACCTTTCTGGAGGATGTCTCCAAATATAAGGTGGCGCGCTTCATGGACTGGCAAAACACCAACGCCAACAAAGCCATTACCTGGGAAACGCGCACCACACCGGCGACCATATTGCGCAGCACGGCGGAGGACGGGATACCGGTCGAACTCATGGTTGCGCTGGCAAATCAGGCGGGCACGGATGCCTGGTTCACTATCCCATGGAACGCGGATGAAAATTATGTCCGCAGGTTCGCGCAATATGTGAAGGACAATCTTGATCCGTCTCACAAGGTTTATGTCGAGGTATCCAATGAGGTCTGGAACGGTATGTTCTCAGTCTTTCATCAGGCAGCGAAAGAAGGCGCGGCTGAAAACCTGTATCCTGCTGATCCGTTCCAGGCTTTGCTCTATCGTTATTCGGAAAAGAGTGCTTGGGCGCTTAAGATATGGTCTCAGGTTTTTGCCGGGCAGAATGATCGTCTGGTTCGCGTTGTTTCTTCGCAGAACCAGCATTGGATTGCTCAGAAAATTCTCGAATTCCGCGATACGGCCCAATATGTCGATGCTCTTGCCGTTGCGCCTTATTTCGGTTCTGCCATGCTCAAGGGAACGGACGCAGGCATAACGGATACCGACGCGTTGTTCGCTCAACTCTCTGCGGACATCGACACCACTTTCAAGAAAACGGCAAGTGTCGCCGCCGTCGCGAAACCCTATAATATCAGGCTGATCACTTATGAGGCGGGTCAGCACCTCGTTCCTTCGAGCGGCACAATGCATATCACGATGAATCGCGATCCGCGCATGGCGAATATGTACGACAAGTATCTGAAGGCTTGGAAAGCACAGTTTGGTGACCTGATGATGTTGTATAGCGACACAGGCCTCTATTCGAAATACGGAGCCTTCGCGATGCAGGAATATCCGGGACAGCCTCTGTCTCAGGCGCCTAAGCGGAGAGCTGTTGCGCAGTTCATGTCTGCTTCTCAATAGAGACGAGCGCATCGCCCAAGAGCCTCTGTCACTATCACAGGCGCCGGATTCCATTCGGCGCCTGTTTTGCTTTTGCATCAGGGTTCCAGACCCTATTCGCTTTTGAATCAAAAGCGGGGTCCAGATTCTTCATTTTCCGCGATTTAGCTGCGCTGGTCTTCGGCTCCGAACCGTTCGGTGTTTCCACCTCACTCGAAATCGCTCTAAAATCACTCGGAAGGTTCGCCCTGTCGGCGTGTGCGTTGCCACTCGGTTTCCGGCTTGCGGATCAAGCGAAGGTAAATAGGTATCTTCCATAGAATATAGATCGGAATGCGCAGCAGCGTCGCAGGCGCCAGCATCGCACGTCCCTCCCGCGCCCAGATTAACACAAGCAATGTTGTCGTTATTGTCAATGCGCCCGCCAATATGACGGTGGGCAGGGGTGAAGCTCCAAGCAACGTAAGCATTGCTCCTGCCGCCAGTATGGCAAATGAGAAGGCCATCAGGAAAGCAAGAGGGGGTACGAGCAGATGCAGGCCGAGCCACAGGCGGCCAAACGACATATTTCGGACAGCATCCAGCAGCAAAGGCAGGGCATTGCGCCGCGCGGTCGTCACGAAGCCATGCTCCCATCGCGTTCGCTGTACCAGCGTGTCGGCCGCGGCCGCATGGTCGCTCCATGTCTGCGCCTCTTCGACAAACAGGGGCGGCTTCCCCATTTTCACGAAATCGATCGCCAGCGCCAGATCCTCCACCAAATCGCCGGTGGCCAGTGGCGCATCAACGAACAGCCGCCAGTCAAAGGCCATCCCGGTTCCAACGAGCAGAGAAGGCGCACCAAGACGGGTCATGCCGCGCAAACGCACACGGTTTTTTATCAGGAAAGCGAAGTTTGAAATCTCGACCATGGGCGAACTGAAATTCGGGCGCATCAGATAACAGGATTGCGCGGCTCCGCCATGCTTCACGGCCATAATGGCGACAAGCGGCAGGGCTCCGGCTTCCAGCTCGCAATCCGCATCGAGCACGACCACGCACTCCGGCGGGTTGGAACGCAGATGATCCCGACCATAAGCAAGCGCATAGCCTTTGCCTCGTCGATCCGGGTCTTGTCGTTCGATGACCTCCGCGCCTGCAGCCCGTGCAACCGCGGCCGTATCATCGCTGCAATTATCGGCAACGACGAGCAGACGATCGCTCTCTCCCAGTTGTGGCAACAGTTTCTCGATGAAGGGGGCTATGCGCGCCCCTTCATTATGGGCGGGCATTATTACTGTCACGATGGGGCGTTCATTGTCGACAATGCGCGGCGGGCGGCGCTTGCCGAAGAGAGCCGCGACAAGTTCTATATTCAATATGGTCAGCATGATGCCGGGAGGCGTCAGCAAGGCCCACCCAAGGGCGGAAGCAATCACGGGAGATCCTTCATATATCTGACATCTCTCGATTCAGGAGACGATATAATGCAGCACCATTGGTGGAAGCCATATGCCGCTCCATCACCCGGCTACGCCCGATCTCTCCCTTGGCGGCCAGTTCTTCCGTTGCGGAATCCAGCACTTGTTCCAGTGCCTGAACCAGAGCGCTCACATCTCCTGCTGGCACCAGCCAGCCACATTGTGCATCGACCAGTTCCGGTATCCCCGCGATAGCGGAGGTGACGACCGGCCGTCCCAATGCCAGCGCTTCCATGATAACCATTGGCAACCCTTCGGCGAAGCTTGGCAGCACCATCGCCCGAGATGCGAGAAGATGCGCGCGTACGTCGTCTGCGCTTGCCCAACCCGTGATGGTAACGCAATGTTGTATTCCCGCCGTCGCAATCTGAGCTTCGATTTCGCGGCGCATCTCGCCGTCTCCGACGAGCGTCAGATGAAAATTTCGGCCAGCCTGATGCAGATGCGTGACGGCGTCGATGAGAAGAGGCAACCCTTTCTGGCCGGAAAGGCGCGCCACGCAGCACAGCCGAGGCGAATCCGGAATGGGAGTTTTGTCCGGCCTTTTCGCGAACAGAGCGTCAATTCCGCAGCGTATGACGACTATCTTGTTCCAGTCCCGATAGCGCGCCCACCGCATCAACTGGCTGCGGCCAAAGCTGCTGATACCGACACACAAGCGGGCATCGGCAATCTTGCCGCGCAAATCCAGCCCAATGGGATTGTCGAACTCGTCGGGACCATGCACGGTAAAACTATATTCCGGGCCGCCCATCTTTCTGGCCAGGCGGGCAACGGCTGTCGGATTCGTGCCGAAATGCACATGCACATGATCAATGTGGGCGGCTTTCCATGCCTTTACGAGCCAGGACGCTTCCACAAGATAGGCTGCATGGCGTATAAAGCCGTGTCCGCTTTGCCGATACATCCCCCAGCCGCATCGTAATGCAGATATCATCGCCATGGGATGCCGTAGCGTTTGTATGAGAAAGGCGAGAACCAGCCGGGCTTTCCCCTGTCGCAATACCACGGTCGTCAGCGCGGCTTCTTTCTGGTCGGCTGGATCGGGCAAAATGGCAGGGGCGGGCCGTATGGAATAACGAAGCACCTCCGCGCCTGCGGCCTCAACAGCCAAAATTTCACGCCGGATGAAACTGTGGCTTACGGCAGGATATTGGGTCGTTAGATAAGCGACCTTCATCATATATTCCCGTAACGCTAGGGTATCGTGTAGAAAAGCATGTTCTGAAGCCTGTGTCGAAGGTTGAAAACCAGTTTTCTGCACTAAAAACGATGCGACAACAAAATTTGGAGCGGGCTAGGGTCGTTCAGCTTTCACGCCGCCCGCTCTATGTCGTGTCTTTCCAACAACACAGTTGCGCGCCGCCATTCAGACACAAGATGAATAGCGGCGGCGCGACGTGAAGATCGACATCGCGGACTTTACTTTTGAGGCGTCTGGGCCTTGGCCGGTTCATATCCGGACTGATACTCGACCTTGGCCTTATCCTTCGCTTCTTTCAGACGCTGGTCGCCAATCTTTTTGAGTTCTTCGGCGCGAATGGCTTGCGCCGCCATCGCCCTTGCCTCTTCCGGCGATACCTCGACCGGTACTGTGCCTGTAATCACATTTACCGTCGCAACGCCGTTGACGGGAATGACGAAGGGCTCTCCCGCAGGCAGCTTGGTAATCTGGGCGAGTATGGCGGGGTCCAGCGTGGCTGTGTCCATCTGCGCATCGCCACGTTTGAACTGAATATTCAGCCCCTGCAATGTGGCGACCACCTCTGCCATGGTCTTGGTCTTTTCCAGAGCCTTCAGCTTATCGCTTTCCGGAGGCATCGGGAATGCGATCTGATCCAGGTTCAAATGCATGCGCTGCGCAAAGCGGTCTGGGTGGGCGGCGATATATTTGTCGATTGTAGCCGCGTCCGGCACCCGGATAGCATCAAGCGCCTTCTTGGCATAAAGAGAAACCAGCAGGCTTTCATTGGCGCGGCGTTGCCGCAAGATGTAATCGGGATCCTTGTCGAGACCCGCCTCTTTGGCGGACAGCGCCATCAGGCGACGGTCGATGATACGCTGCAAAACGGCGGCTTGCACAGCTTTCTTGTCGGCATTGGGAGGCAAATTAAGATCGGCAAGCTCGGAGTTCAGCTCCTGCAGAGTGATTTCCTCGCCGTTCACGATTGCTACAACCTGGCCCGTCGCCTCTTTGGAACAGCCGCTGAGCATGACCATCATCCCGAGCGCAGAAACTGCTACAGCTTTTTTAAATGCTGTTCTCATCGCGTTAAACTCCTTGTCCTGATTTGCCCAATTTCTATGTTTCCGGTAGACACAATATTATTCCGCTTGCCATTGGCTGATGCCAGCGCCAATCTCGCTCCGCTGGAACGACGATGATATGACATGGCGTCGTATTCAACATTTATATGGGGATGTTCTTTGCAAACGGCATATGACTGGATTACGATCGCTTTGTTCGCTGGCCTGGTGGTCCTTTTTCTGCAGCGGTCGATGGAAGAAGAAACCAGAGATCATCTCTGGCAATATCTTATTCCGGCCACCGGCTGTGCTGTTGCTAACTATGCCGGAAACAACGAAAATCATATCGTGGCAATAGCAATTCTCGTCGCTGCGGCAGTATACACCTTCATCGTTCTCAAACCGTTCGATCTCCCCCGGTAATTTCCATCGGTTTCTGTTAGAATGTCCGGGCAGGATCAAGCCGTCTTGCTATACTGCTCTTTCCTGAAAAATGTTTTATCGCATATATTAATATGACATCCAGCGCGAATATTGACGCCAGAGCAGTCGCGAACATCGCAATGCCGGCAAAATCATGAAGGAAGCCTTGGGCGACCGCTTCGCCGCCATAATAAGTGAGCAGTACCAGTATCACGACACGCACGAAGTTGGCGAATAGCGCAATCGGCACTGCCAGAATGAACAGGATAGCCATGTACAGGGCATTCGCTTTGTGGCGCAGATATACATAGAACATTGTGATCGCAGATAGAGATATCAGCGAATTCAAACCCGAACACGCTGCCGCGACCAGTAGCTGATATTGGCCTATCTGAATGACCACGCCAGCGCCCGCGATGGGATAGCCGACAAAGCTCAACACGTTTACCACCACTTCAGACACCCAGATTTTTAGCGGAAAAGTCATTAAGTCAATGACCGTCTGGGGCGGAGGAAAGGAAAAGGCGATATATAGCAGGGGAAACCACAAGGCTCGCAGGCTGGCAAAGCCGACAAAACTATACAATACTACTATCAACAAAGCATAGAGAATATAGCCTTCCAATTCGGCAATCTCGGAAACCCGCGCGACAAAGTATAATATCAGCAAAGGAACGAACAGCAGCGCGACTCGCCAGGACGACGGTGGCGCCATCTTGCTACGCGCGGCGGACCACTCCCGGCTGAGCAGCCATAAACCGGTCGCAAGCACCAGCGGGGCATAGCTGCCTTGCTCGGTCGACCAGCTTTTTTCGCCAACATATTTCATGGTCGGGATGATGATGGCCAACGCCCCGAGAACCAGAAGTGGGTTGTTCATGATCCAACGCCAGAATTCTCGCATGCCAGCCGGACGCGTCGCAGAAATTTCCATGCCCTACCTTCATCTACCGCACTCAAAGACGCCCTTATAACCAAAGAGCTAATATATGATGGACATTATGAGGTGCAGCCTCTCCTACTCCATATTCAACATCTGGATAATTACATCATTCAGGTTAGTGATTGTGAGACCTGTTTGATAGGTTTATATCCGTTTCGTCTACAATATCGCTTGCTGAATTGATCGACCTGTCGAGCTATAGACAGGCAAATATGTCACTGGTTCAGTATCTGTCGCACTACAGTTTCTAGCGCACTATGCCAGTCCCGCAATTCCATGTCGAAAACATTTTCCATGTCCGCGCAATTCAATCTGCTGTTCGCCGGGCGACTGGCGGCCGTAGGATATTCGGCAGTCGTAATCTCCTTCACCCGTGCGCTTGGGCCGCCCATATCGGCGCTCAAAGCGAAAATAGCTCGTGCCATCTCGGCCCAACTGGCCTGCCCGCGTCCTGCATAATGATAGGTGCGGTCCAGTCCGAGACCCGGCTGTCGCGTCCAACGTGAAACGATCGAGAGCAGCATGTCCGCGATATCGAATGCGGAGGTTGGGCAGCCGATCTGATCGGCGACAACGGCAATTTCATCACGTGTCTCGGCAAGCCGGAGCATGGTCTTCACGAAATTCGATCCGAACGGACTATACACCCAGGCCGTGCGGATGATCGCATAATGCGCGCCCGCGGCGGCGAGCGCCTGCTCCCCGGCCAGTTTCGATCGCCCATATGCGCCCAGAGGAGCCACCGGATCTTCCGGCCGATAGGGGTACTCGCTGCTGCCATCGAACACATAATCCGTGGAAAGATGGAGAACGGGAACGCCGAGTTCCGCCGCCGCCTGGCCTATAATGCCGGGAGCCGCGCCATTGATGAGCATTGCGAGGTCGGCTTCGCTTTCTGCCTTGTCTACCGCCGTATAGGCTGCCGCGCTGATGATATAATCCGGTCGTGCATGCCGGATCGCTCCGCGAATGCTGTCGGGGTCCGCGAGGTCCATTTCCGGGCGCGCGGCGAAGATCATTTCGTGGCCCTGATTGCGCTGCGCCAATGACCTGGCGACCTGCCCGTCGCGTCCGGTAACCAGAATGCGGCTCATCCCTGACCCAGACGTTCGCCTGCATAGCGACCGGACCGGATCGGCTCCCACCACCATGCGTTTTCCATATACCAGTCGATAGTCTTGGCGATTCCCGTCGAGAAGCTCTCGCTGGGTTCCCAACCCAGCTCGCGGCGTATCTTGCCGGCGTCGATTGCATAGCGCCGGTCATGGCCCGGCCGGTCGGTGACGAAGGTGATGAGGCTGCGCCGGGGCTGGTCGTTCTCCGGCGGCATCCGTTCGTCAAGCAGATCGCATATCGTTTCCACGACCGACAAGTTGGTGCGCTCCTGATTGCCGCCGACATTATAGCCCTCGCCGATCTGTCCGGCGGAGAAAATCCTCTCCAACGCACGGGCATGATCGTCCACGAACAGCCAGTCGCGCACATTCTCGCCCTTGCCATATACCGGCAAAGGTTTGCCCTCCATCGCGTTCAGGATGACCAGCGGGATCAGCTTTTCGGGGAAATGATAGGGGCCGTAATTGTTGGAGCAATTCGACAATACCACCGGCAGACCATAGGTTTCATGCCATGCCCGCACAAAATGGTCGCTCGCGGCCTTGGATGCCGAATAGGGAGAGGATGGCGCATAGGCCGTTTCCTCGGTAAAAATGCCGCTGTCGAAGGGCAGATCACCGAAAACCTCGTCCGTCGAGATATGATGGAAGCGAAATGCGGCCTTTCGCTCCCCATCGAGCTCACGCCAATAGTCGAGCGCAGCCTGCAACAGGCGAAATGTGCCGACCACATTGGTTTCGACGAAATCGGCGGGTCCGTCGATCGAGCGGTCGACATGGCTCTCGGCCGCCAGGTTCATGATGCCGTCCACATGCTCCTGCCGAAGCAGCGATGCCAACAGGGGCATGTCGCCTATGTCGCCCTGCACGAAGCGATAATCGGGATGGTTCTCGACATCCCGGAGCGAGGCGAGATTGCCGGCGTAGGTCAGCTTGTCGAGGTTGATGACACGATAGCCTCCCTGCGCGATCAGATGGCGTACGACCGCCGAACCAATGAAGCCCGCGCCACCGGTAACCAATACCGTTTTCATGTTTGTGCCTCATAGCGGAATACGGGCTGATGTTCCCGAAACCTCGGGGCGGAGGCATCTTTCGTGGAAAGGGTCGGGGACTCGTCAAGCGCGGGCCAAGCGATGCCGATCTCCGGGTCGTTCCAGAGGATTGCCCCCTCATGCTTGGGGGCATAGGGCGCATTGACCTTGTAAAGAACCTCGGTATCGGGCTCGATCGTCATGAAGCCATGGGCAAAACCAGCTGGAATCATCAGCTGATTCCATTTCTCCGCAGAAAGCGTCACGCCTACCCATTGACCATAAGTCGGCGAACCAAGCCGAATATCCACGGCGACATCATAGATTGCGCCGCGCAGCACACGCACCAGCTTGTCCTGAGCATAGGGCGGCGCCTGATAATGAAGCCCCCGCACCGTGCCGACGGGAGCCGAAAAGCTCTGATTGTCCTGCATCCAGTTGATGGGCAGGCCTTGCGCATCCATCATGGGCTGTTTGTATACTTCGGAGAAAAAGCCGCGTTCGTCACCGAATTTGCGAGGCAAGATTTCCACGACATCCGGCAGCGTCAATCTGCGGAATTCCATCAGCCGCGCTCCGCCACCAGATGCCGCAAATAGTCGGCGTAGCTCGTCTTGCCCATATTGGCTGCACGTTCCAGCACCTGTTCTGCGTCGATATAGCCCATAGCGAAACCGATTTCTTCCAGGCATGCGACCTTTACGCCGGTGCGATGCTCGATTGTGCGGACATAGGCGCTGGCATCATGCAGGCTGTCATGCGTGCCGGTATCAAGCCATGCGTAGCCGCGACCCAGTCGAGTGACAGTGAGATCGCCCCGCTCCATATAGGTGCGATTGACGTCTGTTATCTCCAGTTCGCCGCGTGAAGAAGGCTTGATGGAACGGGCAATATCGACGACGTCCTGATCGTAAAAATACAGCCCTGTCACCGCCCAGTTGGATTTTGGTCGGGTCGGCTTTTCCTCGATGCTGTTGGCCAGGCCCGTCTCAGGATCGAACGCCACCACGCCATAGCGCTCCGGATCGGTGACATGATAGGCAAAGACATTGGCTCCGCCGTTCGCAACGGCATTGGCGGCCTGTTTGCAATATTCGCCCATTTGGCTGCCATGATAGATATTGTCACCCAATATCAGGGCGCTGGGTTCACCGTTGACAAAATCGGCACCGATCAGGAAGGCTTCGGCCAGGCCATTGGGCGCTGCCTGCTCCGCGTAGCTCAATTCGATACCGAATTGCGAACCATCCCCCAGAAGCTGCCGGAAAAGGGGCAGATCACGCGGTGTCGATATAATCAATATTTCCCGGATACCCGCCAGCATCAATATCGACAGCGGATAATATATCATCGGCTTGTCATAAACCGGCAACAACTGCTTCGAGATGCATAATGTCGCCGGATAGAGCCGCGTTCCGCTCCCGCCGGATAATATTATGGCTTTCATGACATTCCCTGAAAAGGTGAAACCGCCTGTCGCATCTGCATAGATTATGAATCTATCGAATTCATCCTGTTCTCTGTCGCCCATCCCTCATTGTCGGAACGGCAGGAACGAATCATTCCGCATTGTGAGCAGGTCATGACATTGCACCGGAAACGAAGCCAGCCAATTTACCAAAATCCGCTACCATTTCTGCGCGCCGACAATATCCTCGTGCAGAGTCCTCCATAATCGAGCAGTTTCCCTGCATCTGTATCAGGAACGGATCAACTTCCAATTCCGATGTGGCATTACGAGAGCATATTGGCGGCATGAGGTCTTGTCATGTCCCGTAATCATGCTTTCCGTCTATCCCTTCTCTCTCTAGTTGGGCGGTTTTTCGATATCGTCATTATGGAGCGTCGGCGTCAGGCGCGGCTGCGCGAGGCAGGCATCTGCATCATATGCGAACGGAAGTCCGCCGAAATGCATGACCAATGCCATGATTGCCTGATGGATTTCCGCGCAGCTCCTTGAGCCCCATCACACCCTGCTATCCGCTCCATCGCCCTGCAATTTCCACAGGTGCAGCAAATTCTCCTCGGTGCCGTCATACTCGGATGCCGGAGGCATGAAGGCCGAGAGATAGCGCGCGCCCCTGAACACCGCGACCTGCGCCACCTCGCCGATGGTGCTCAGGTCGAAGCCGCTAGAACCCGGGTTGAGGCGACGGATGGTGAAGGGGTTGCTGGCGGTGTTCGACAAGCCTCCGTTCCACGATCCGATATATGCGCCATCGACATAAAGGCGGGTGGTCTTGCTCCCCGGCATGAACACGAGTGCGATGTGATAAGTCTGCCCGATCGTGAAGCCGACTGTCTTTGCGCCCCCGCCCAGTGACAGATTGCCGTTGTTCACGGCAAACCAGAAATCCCCGTCCTGCGCGAATATGATCCTGTTCGACGCGCTGTTCACCAGATGCTTGTAGAAACATTCGATCGTCACCCCGACGCCGCTATGCGACAGCAGGGGAAACGGGGCCTGCGCCCATCCCGCCGACAGGCCGCCGCCGAATTTGGTGCTGGAGTATGTCGGACTGGATAGCGTGAGCGGCGCATTGACGTTGAGGTCAAGCGGGACAGGCGGAACCCACAGCGCCCGCCCGTGTGTGATCCCGTCGCCATCGACATCATCGTCGAGGATCATGTCGGCAGAACCGTCATTGGCCGGATGAACGCCCAGCGGCCAGATTTCGAGCGGCACATCGCCGGGGTCAGCCGCCAGCTTGATCGTGATGCTGTTCGTACCCACCGTGATCGGCGTTGTCCCGTCAAGCGACAGCGCAGCGCTGAAGCCGCGCCGGTTGACGCGGAAGCGGGTGGCGGGCGACCCCTGCGACACCAGCGTCGTAGCGCCCGCCTGCAAATCGACCGGCAAGGTAAGATTGACGCCCGACTTGCTCACGCCCGTCGCCATCGGCCCGCGATCGTCGCCGGACAGGCCTGCCGCGCCGCGCATCGCCCGGTAGATATGCCGCGCCTGCCGGATAGCGCCGACCTGGCTGGGGTGTATGCCATCGCTCACCAGTGCGAGATCGGCATAGCTTATATAAATGGCTTCGTTCGCCTGCGCCCATCCGTAGAAAGCGCCGCGCACCTTCGTCTGCGTGGCGAGAGACGTATTATAGGCGTCGTTGGTGATGTTGGGGATCGAGAACATCACCTTGCGATAGGCGCTCGCCCCGCCCAGCGCCGTATCGATGCTGGCCCAGAAAGCGGTGAGCTGATTCAATATCGTATCATAATCGGTAAGATTATATTGCGCGTCATTATGGCCGATGCCGAGCAGCATGGCCTCGACTCTGCCGCCCGCCGCTGCCAGCACATTGAGCAGATGGTCGTGATAGCTGCCACCACCGGGTTGCCAGTTTGCGAGCGTAGTATTGCCCTGCGCCTTGCCTACAATGCCAACCGCCACGCCTGCTTCCGCAATCATCCGGTTGGTGAACTCGACCGCGCCGGTTCCCGTAAACCCGCTGGCATCCGCCGATTGTACCCACGTAGACGGCTCGCCCGTAGCCCCGCCATCCGCATTGGCGAATATCCGCATCGCGGGATTGATGCTCAGACCATTGCCGGAAATCGTAGTGACATCGGCACTGTCCCGAGCGAGATGACGCACCGTGAGGGACTGACCGGCGATACCGAACAGCGCGCCCATGAAGACCGCCATGGTGCCGTTAACCCAAGTGCTTCCATCGCCGGAAAGGTCGAGATAGAAGCTGTCCGTCCCCGCATCGACGCCCGTAACATCAAGCGACTGCGATCCCGCCGATCCCAGCGTCCCGACCAGCCACGCGGCCTGAATGATCGCATTGTCCGAAACGCGGCGCTTACGGGCATAGACCGTGCCCGCCACGCTCGCATCGATGGTGACGGGGATCGTGCCATAGCCCTTGCTGCCACCGCCGCCCGTCTGCGCGGCGCGCTGATAGATGCGATCCGCAGTGGCAAGCTGCGTCATGGTAAAGATGGCAGGGGGCGCCGGGGTATTGCCGCCGGACCGCCGATTGCCATAGCCTGCCGCATTGCCGAAATAGTCGAGCCAGCCCATCGGATCAGCCCTCGCCGACGATGTCGGCTGCGGTGGTGCCGGTCGCGCGGATATATTGAGGACGCACATTGAGATATACGCCGTCAGCGACATTCTTATAAACGACATCGGCTGCGCCATCGATACCGCGTAGCGTGATATCTCCGCCCGTACCTATGTAAATTCTTTTGGGAATGACGGGCAGTTCGTTCGTGTCGTGCGGGATAATGGCGAACGGTGCGCGCGCTGGCCCGGAAACAGTGTCCGCATGATGATCGTGCAAATCCAGAGGCATGGTGCATCCTTTCAATAGAGCGAGAATCTCGCCAGATCGGATTTCGCGATTATCAATTTGGGTACATGTAGGAAAGTTATTTATAACCTATATGGATAATTTCCTCCAAGGCACCCTATTTACCAGAACAGTGAGCGGTTTTCGATGGAAGGAGCAATTTGAGGTGCGGATGGAAGATTCATGTCCATGAGGTAGCTTCGAGTTTTTCCCAGTTTCGGCGGATGTCGTGCCTGGACACACCTCTATGTAGCGCGGAGCGCTTATCAATAAATTGAGCCAATTTGGGCCAATCCGCACGTTAACCACTAATTTACTATGATGAACCTATCTTCTGATTTAGAATAGGACCGATAAAATATGATAAACTGATATCGGGTAACGTTGAGGCTGTTTCAAAGGCATGGCCATTTTATATAAATCGGCTCTTATTTGGATACGCACCAGGCCGCGTAGGGCGGCCATTATCTGTGCGCTTATGGCCACTCTTGTTTCGGTGGGCACTGCGGAAATTATTTCCCGGCAAGGCAACAATCCCGGGATATTCGCCGCTACCGGTATAGACAAAGCCGCCGCCGCCATCATGGACGGAATGGGGTTGAATCAATTTCTGGCGGCGGTGCGCGCATCGCGTATTCTGCCGGGAGAACGGCCATGGTGGCACCGCAAGGGCGACAAGGGGGCGAAAGTCCATGCCGCCGTCGCCCCCGCGCCCGAAGTTCCCCCCGCGCCGTTTTCGCCGGACCCGGATTTGCCGAAGGCTTTTGCAGCGCTTGCGCCGGAACCCGATGGTTTCGAGGGTTTCCCGGGTGCGCTCACCCCTGCTGCATTTCCAGCTATTGCACCCACTGATTTTCCGGGAGGCATTCCCTTTCCTCCGTCCATTCCTCCGAGAAGCGGCAACCCTCCGGCCATCGTCAACCCGCCCCCTCCTATACCCGAGCCCTCGACCTGGCTTATCATGATTCTGGGGTTGGGCGCGGTGGGCGCACGTTTGCGATACGCAAGGCGGAGATCAGGGTCGGTGGATATCCCCGTTCACTGAGCGTCAGTGGAAGCGCAACTGATCGCCGGTGAAGGTCAAGCCCTCCATACGCGAAAGCACATTTTGCCCCAATAGCGACACCTGAATGCCTTTGTCGATAATCGCGGCATTGACATTGTCGACCGGCCTGTTGGCGATATTGATGAGCGGAATTTTGGTCCACTGCATCGATGTAGGGCCGCCAGCGGTCTGCATTGTCGTGCGCGATGCATTCGGGCTGGAAAGACCGAGGCGCTCGGCGTCCGCGCGTGTCAGTACGGTGACATTGGCGCCCGTGTCGACGAGAAACCGTATCGCGTCCTTGCCGATCATCGCATCCACATAGAATAATCCATCGGACGAACGGCGGATCACATACGCTTCCTTCTGTCCCAAAGCGGGGTTGGGCCGAAATGCCGCCGCGCTCTGAGGAGGCACAGAAATGGTCGTCGCCACTGCTGCGATAGGCGTAGATAAGGACGCTCCCATCGCTGGATGAGATTCCTTGCCCTGTTCGCCCGCTCCGGTAACAAGCACCCCCGCAGCCAGTAAAGCGATAGTGATATGGAATTTTCTGGTAGCCATGAAACGGCTATGCCTGCGCCCCTACCAAGGCGGAGTTGCAGAATATGATGAGGATGAAATTAACCCTGATTCTATCGCTGCCGTCCCGCAAGCCATAATGAACGGGTTGCATGGCGCAACATATAGCGGATAAGCCTTCCGCAAGAGGCATCTATACCCTGCGGAAAATATGAACAGCAGGGCCGAATTGGGATATGTCAGCGTGACAGTGCATTATGAGCAGCAATATCTGGATATGATGCATCGCATCTGGACGCAGGGCGATGAGCGCGTCGATCGCACCGGCGTTGGCACCCGATCGATTTTCGGGGCTTCCATGCGGTTTTCGTTGGCCGACGACGCGGTGCCCTTGCTCACCACCAAGCGTGTCTATTGGAAGGCTGCGGCGCGCGAGATGCTATGGTTCCTCACCGGCGATACGAACATCCGTTCGTTGGTGGCACAAGGCGTACATATCTGGACCGACTGGCCGCTTGATACCTACAGGCGCGTAATGGGTGAGGAGATCGACCGCGAAGGGTTCGAAGCGCGTATTATCGCGGATGAAGCCTTTGCAGCGCGCTGGGGAGATCTCGGCCCGGTTTATGGCGCGCAATGGGTGAATTGGCCGCGTTACGAGAGTGCCGGAGAAGGCCTGTATCGCCGCGCGGAAAAAGGGCATAACCAGATCGCCGCCTTGGTTGAAGGCATCAAGAGTAACCCCGGTTCGCGTCGCCTGTTGTTCACCGGCTGGAATGTCGACGAAATCGACGGCATGGCGTTGCCGCCCTGCCATATGACATATCAGTTCCATGTGGCGAACGGACGGCTGTCGGGCCTGTTGTTTCAGCGCAGTGCCGATCTGGCTTTGGGGGTGCCGTTCAATATCTTCGGGCTGTCGATGCTGACGCGGATGCTCGCGCAGCAATGCGATCTGCTGCCCGGAGAGGCTATATGGCAGGGTGGCGATGTCCATCTCTATCTCAATCATGCGGAGCTGGTGGAAACGCAGTTGGCACGAAAGCCTGCCGGTTCGCCGCGCCTCACGATCAACCGTCGCCCCGAGAATATTTTCGATTATCGAATCGAGGATTTCGCTGTCGAGGATTATGCGCCGCAGCCGCATATCCCTGCACCGGTCGCGGTATGAATATATAGCGCATTTACAAGGGAAATGGCGCGAGTGACGGGACTTGAACCCGCGACCTCCGGCGTGACAGGCCGGCGCTCTAACCAACTGAGCTACACCCGCGTTTGGGTAATGGAGTGGCGCAGCTATCGGATGGTCGCGCCGCTGTCAACACCTGCTTTTTCGTGAAAAACCGGTTCCTGCTTTTTTGCATGGGGGCGCGATGTCGCCATGATCAATAAACCGGACTGATGAAAGTTGGATGTCAGATGAGCCCATTGCATCGAAAACTGAAATAGCGTTCCTTTGACAGGATGATGTGGTCCATCAGTCTCTGGCTTTGACGGCGCAAACTGATGCATATCTTCCGGGTTGTATCCATATCTCTGACGCTGGGATGCGGGTTTCCTGTCGGATGAGTGTGAACCAACAGCAACTGGCGACACAAAAGGTCGAGGCTATGCCTCAAGATGGCGGTGACCGGAATCTCCAACCCATGACTCGATCCTTCGAAGAAATGCGTTTCCATTATCACGCCTCGATCGCCGAGAAAGAATATGGCTGCGACTTCCGGGGCGCCGTCCTGGCACTGAAACAGATCGAACAGCTTGAGTGTGCTTTTGGGCCATATCATTGCGATATTTCTAAGAGCGCCACTGTCGGGCTGCCACGGCGGCTTGATCCAATTGCACCGGCATTATTGCGTAATTGGTCCGTTATGGAGAAATATCGGGCCGCCCCCTATGCTTCATGCTCGCCAGCGGCCGGTTTCCATCCACTGAAGCAAGGGCTTCAACGGCGCAATCCAGATGATTCCGCTCACCATGTAGACCGGAATTTGCCCCCAGCCGGGCAACCGCCCGATGCTTTCCGAAAAGCTGCCGATCAGGAATGCCCAGAGCGCGATCAGCGCGAGGATCATGAACATGCCGGCGGGTTTTCGCCAGCTCGGCTGAGGAGGCTGAATCACGTTTCACTCGCTTCTATAAGGCTGCGTTCGGTAATAATCATGTCGAGCGGCATGTCCCACGGGTCTGCCGGTACGCGCTCGACCTGCTGCACGGACCAGGCAAGGCCGATGCGCAGCGCATTTTCATAGCGTGCAAAAGCCCGGTCATAATATCCGCCGCCTTGCCCCAGCCGCATCAGCATGTCGTCGAAGGCGACAAGCGGGGCGATGATGGCGTCGGGGTGGCAGATGGCCGCCTGCCCGCAGGGGTGGCTGGTACCGAAGCGTCCTTCTTCCAGCGGGTCATCGGGTGCCCATGCACGAAATTCCATCCCACCCATCCGGTCCACTACACAAGGCAGGCACAGCCGCTTGCCTTCGGCGAGCAATGCTTCGGCGAGTCGTTGCGCCGGAGCTTCGTCGTCCAGTGCCAGATACAGCGCGATACACTCCCGACCACTCAGATGCGCGCGCACCGGGCTGGGCAGGGCACGAAAGGCGAGGCGATGCGCCATAGGGTCCAGCCCTGTAACATATGCACTTCGTGCGGCGCGGGCAGAAAGGCGCAACGCGGCCTTGTCGGCGGGGTCGGACAAAATAAATCTCTTCCATGGGGACGAGAGGACATAGCGGTTGGCGGGACCACCATGGTCGTTTGCCGGAATATCCTCTGACGCCTTTACGTCAGGTGGGGACCATATGCATCGGGCCTGGGCCCGGACAGGGACAGCCCCCTTGGATGTGATATCGCCTCAGGGATTTTCGCTAAAGCTCGTGCCGGGCAGTACCCGCCACTTCCCTATTTAGGAGGTTGCGGCCTCGCCCGCAAGCGTCTCTGCAAGGGCTTCGATGCGCGCGGCGAGCACGTTCATGCGTGCGGCCATCACAGCCTCACCCGAACTGTTATCGGCAGGGGGCAGGTCGAGCGAAGATTGCTCCTTGCCGCGTTCGGCACGCAGGTCGTGAATTTCGTCGGCGAGCAGGATGGCCGCGAAGAGAAGCTGACGCACTTCAGTCAGGCCCTGTGCCCCTCGCCGCGCGATGGCTGTTTTGGCATCGATCATTTCAGCTAGACGTCGGAGGTGGTTTTCCTCCCCGTCGCCGCAATGCACGTCATAATGACGCCCCCCGATGGCAAGAGAGACTTCAGCCATCGTCCTTCTTTCGCAGTGCGCCGATGATGCCATCCAGTTCGGCTATCGCCTCGCGGACGACCGCGTTGCGTATGTCATCTTTGTCGGGCTTGCCCATGCGTGCCGCGCTCATATTCGCCTCGGCGCGGCTGACGGCCTGATCGAGACGGCTAATGGCTTGAAGCAGATCGGCGCTTGGCATGGGCCTGTCATAGCAACAACATCCAACCTCGCACAAGTGGTCCGGCTGCTGCATTGATTTGATGTTCAGGTGCGACCAATAGCGACCATATATGGCCGCTGCGGTTGACGAGTCGGGCAGGGCAGGACAAAGGAACCCCGCACAGGCGACTCGTACGCGCGAGTCACCCTATCTTTGAATGACCGGCACGAAAGACCCCGCTTGATGACGATATCAGAACAGACGCTGGCCAATGCTATCCGTGCGCTGGCGATGGACGCGGTGCAGGCGGCGAACAGCGGCCATCCCGGCATGCCGATGGGCATGGCCGACGTCGCGACCGTGCTGTTCCGCGATTATCTGAAATTCGATGCCAGCGCGCCGGGCTGGGCGGACAGGGATCGCTTCGTGCTTTCTGCCGGGCATGGCTCGATGCTGATTTATGCGCTGTTGCATCTGACCGGCTATGCTCGTCCGACGATCGAAGACATTCGCAATTTCCGTCAATTGCATAGCCCATGCGCCGGGCATCCCGAGAATTTCGAGCTTCCGGGCGTCGAGTGCACCACCGGGCCGCTGGGCCAGGGCTTTGCGATGGCGGTCGGCATGGCGATGGCCGAGCGGCATCTGAACGCGGTATATAGCGACGACCTGGTCGATCACCGCACATGGGTGATCGCGGGTGATGGTTGCCTGATGGAAGGCATCAACCATGAGGCTGTTGGATTGGCCGGCCATCTGGGGCTGGGCCGCCTCAATGTGCTGTGGGACGATAACCGCATCACCATCGATGGCGATGTTGCGATGTCGTCGAGCGAGGATATTCCCGCGCGCTATCGGGCTTCGGGCTGGCATGTATGCGCATGCGACGGCCATGATTTCGCCGACATTCGCCGCGCGATCGATGAAGCGATCGCCGATCCGCGTCCGTCGCTGATCGCGTGCCGCACGATCATCGGCAAGGGCGCTCCCAACAAGCAGGGCAGCCATAATGTGCATGGGGCGCCGCTCGGTGCGGAAGAAATCGCCGCTGCCCGCACCGAACTGGGCTGGGACTATCCGCCATTCGAAATTCCCGCCGACATCAAGACGGAATGGGAGAAGATCGGCACGGGTGGGGTGGAAACGAAAGCCGCGTGGGAAGCGCGCCTTGCCGCCAGCCCGCGCAAGGCGGAATTCGCCGCGCAAATGGCGGGTGAAATCGACGCGGCCAGCCCGACCAAGGCATTTATCGACGACCTGATCGCCAGTCCGCAAAAGGTCGCCACCCGCAAGGCGAGCGAAATGGCGCTGGGTCCGCTCACCGCATCCATCCCGGCGATGGTCGGCGGGTCGGCGGATCTGACCGGCTCCAACAACACCAAGACAAAGGCGACGACGCCCTTCACCAGGGACGATTATTCCGGCCGCTATGTCTATTATGGCATCCGCGAATTCGGCATGGCGGCAGCTATGAACGGCATGGCGCTGCATGGCGGCATCATCCCCTATGGCGGCACTTTCCTCGTTTTTTCCGACTATTGCCGCAACGCCATTCGCATGTCGGCGTTGCAGCGCGCCCGCGTCATCTATGTGTTGACGCATGACAGCATCGGTCTGGGCGAGGACGGCCCGACGCACCAGCCGATCGAGCACATCATGTCGATGCGCATGATTCCCAATCTGGAAGTGTTCCGGCCCTGCGACATCGTCGAGACGGCGGAATGCTGGCAGCTCGCGCTGGAAAATGCGGACAAGCCTTCGGTGCTGGCGCTCACCCGCCAGAACCTGCCGCAACTGCGCACGGAAGCGGACGAGAATCGCTCGGCCAAAGGTGCCTATCGCCTGTCCGCGGCCAAGGCGCCCCGCAAGGTAGCGATCATCGCCACCGGGTCCGAGGTGGAGATCGCGTGCGGCGTGGCGGCGCAGCTTGAAGCCAAAGGCATCGGTGCGGATGTCGTTTCGATGCCGAGCTGGAGCCGCTTCATGGCGCAGCCGGACAGCTATCAGGATGACATTCTGCCGCATGACGTGCTGCGCATATCGATAGAGGCTGGCACCACGTTCGGCTGGGAAGCGATCACCGGCATTGCGGGCCTGCGCTTCGGCATCGATCGCTTCGGTGCTTCGGCGCCCATCGATGCGCTCTACGACGCTTTCGGCCTTACCGCCGATAAAATCACGCCGCAGATCGTTGCGGCTCTCGACGACTGAATAATAGCAGAAACAGGAGGCACATAAAGTGGCTGTCAAAGTAGCAATTAACGGTTTTGGTCGCATCGGCCGTCTCGTGGCGCGGGCGATCCTGTCGCGCACCGACCATGATCTCGATCTGGTCAGCATCAACGATCTCGGCGATGCAAAGTCCAACGCCCTGCTCTTCAAGCGCGACAGCTGCCACGGCAATTTCGCGGGTACGGTCGAGGTCGACGGTAATGATCTCATCATCAACGGCAAGCGCATTCAGGTGACCGCCGAGCGCGATCCGGCCAACCTGCCTCATGCCGCCAACGGCGTGCAGATCGCGCTGGAATGCACCGGCATTTTCGCGGACAAGGCCAAGGCGAGCGCCCATTTGACAGCGGGCGCCAAGCGCGTGGTGATCTCCGCCCCCGCGACCGGCGTGGACAAGACCATCGTGTTCGGCGTCAATCATGAAACGCTGACCGCCGACGACGTGGTTATCTCCAATGCGAGCTGCACCACCAACTGTCTCGCGCCGCTCGCCAAGGTGCTGCATGAAGGCATCGGCATCGAAAGCGGTTTCATGACCACGATCCACAGCTATACCAACGATCAGAACACGCTGGACCAGCTGCACAAGGACATGCGCCGGGCCCGCGCCGCCGCTGTTTCCATGATCCCGACGACGACCGGCGCGGCGCGCGCGGTGGGCGAGGTGTTGCCGGAGCTGAAGGGCAAGCTCGACGGATCGTCGATCCGCGTGCCGACCCCGAATGTCTCGGTCGTCGATCTGAAATTCCTGCCGAGCCGCGCCACCACGGTCGAAGAAGTCAACGGCCTGTTAAAGGCCGCGTCGGAATCCGGCTCGCTCAAGGGCGTTCTGGGCTATTCGGACGAGCCGCTGGTTTCGATCGATTACAACACCGATCCGCGCAGCTCGACGGTCGACAGCCTCGAAACCGCGGTCATCGATGGCAAGCTGGTGCGGGTGCTTTCCTGGTATGACAATGAATGGGGCTTTTCCAACCGGATGATCGACACCAGCGGTGTCGTGGCGAAGTTCCTCTGATCCAGACCTTTCAACCGCCCGCCAGCATGTTTGGCGGGCGGTTTTGCATGATGCGGGAAAGAACGACGTGAAACCCTTCAAGACCCTCGATGATATGGGCGACATTCGTGGCAAGGCAGTGCTGGTGCGCGAAGACCTCAACGTGCCGATGCAGGATGGCGCGGTGAGCGACGACACCCGCCTGCGCGCCGCTATGCCGACGCTGAACGAGCTGTCGGACAAAGGGGCGAAGGTGCTGGTGTTGGCGCATTTCGGGCGACCGAAGGAGCCATCAGCCGAATTTTCGACCGGACAGGTGGTGGCTCCGCTTGCCGCCGTGCTGGGCCGCCCGGTGCGCTATATCGATTGGGAAGGCGACAGCGCAGCCGTTGCGACGCTGCAACCGGGCGAAATTGCCGTGCTGGAAAACACCCGCTTTTTCGGGGGTGAGGAAAAAAATGATCCGGCTGTGGTGCAACGGTTCGCCGCGCTGGGCGATCTGTATGTAAACGATGCCTTCTCGACCGCGCACCGCGCCCATGCCTCGACTGAAGGGCTGGCGCACGTGTTGCCCGCCTTTGCAGGCCGCTCGATGGAGAAGGAGCTCGACGCATTGCAGGCGGCGCTGGGCAGTCCGGTCAAGCCGGTCGTGGCGGTTGTGGGCGGCGCCAAGGTTTCGACCAAGCTCGACGTGCTCACCAATTTGATGAACAAGGTCGATCACCTCATTATCGGCGGCGGCATGGCGAATACCTTCCTTGCCGCGCGCGGGGTCGATGTCGGCAAGTCACTATGCGAGCATGATCTCGCCGCCACGGCCGAAACAATCATGGACGCGGCGGATGCCGCCGGGTGCACGATCCATTTGCCCTATGACGTCGTAGTGGCGAAGGAATTCACAGCCAATCCGCCTTCGGTCCGCACATGCAATGTGCATGAGGTCGCGGCCGACGAGATGATCCTCGATGTCGGCCCGGCGGCGGTCGAGGCGCTGGCCGATGTGCTCAAGACGTGCCGCACTCTGGTGTGGAACGGGCCATTGGGCGCATTCGAGATTGCCCCATTCGACAAGGCGACGGTGGCGCTCGCGCAGACGGCGGCGGCGCTGACCAAGGAAGGCTCGCTGGTTTCGGTCGCCGGTGGCGGCGATACCGTCGCTGCGCTTAATCATGCGGGCGTGGCAGAGGATTTCAGCTTCGTGTCGACCGCAGGCGGGGCGTTCCTCGAATGGATGGAAGGCAAGGAGTTGCCCGGAGTAAAGGCGCTGATGCAATAAGGCGCTACTTATTGATTTGTGGATGAAACATCCTTTTGTGCAGATAAGGACGAGATTATGAACTTCACTGAAATGCGCGAGAAGATCGCGGGCGGAAACGGGTTTATCGCGGCGCTTGACCAGAGCGGCGGATCGACGCCCAAGGCGCTCAAGGGCTATGGCGTCGAGGAAGGCGCCTGGAACAGCGAAGAGGAAATGTTCGGCCTCATCCATGATATGCGCAGCCGCATCATCACATCGCCCTGCTTCACTGGCGAAAAGGTGATCGGCGCAATCCTGTTCGAGCGCACGATGGATGGCACGGTCGATGGCAAGCCGACGCCTGAGGCGCTGATCGAGCGTGGCGTGGTGCCCTTCATCAAGATCGACAAAGGTCTGGAGGACGAGGCGAATGGCGTGCAGATGATGAAGCCGATGCCGACGCTCGACGCACTGCTGGAGCGCGCCAAGGCGCTGGGCGTGTTCGGCACCAAGGAACGCTCGGTTATCAACCTTGCCAACCGCGAAGGCATATCCGCGATCGTCCGCCAGCAGTTCGAAATCGGCCAGCAGGTCATTTCGCATGGCATGATGCCGATCATCGAACCGGAAGTGAATATCAAGAGCGCGGAGCGCGCACAGGCCGACCAGATATTGCTGGAGGAAATCCTGAAAGCGCTCGATATGATGACCGGCGACGATCAGGTGATGCTCAAGCTTTCCATCCCCGCTACGCCCGGCCTGTTCGATCCGCTGGTCGCGCATGCGCGCGTATTGCGTGTCGTTGCGCTGTCGGGCGGCTATGCGCGCCCCGAAGCCTGTGTCGAACTGGCGAAGAATTCCGGCATGATTGCCAGCTTCAGCCGCGCCCTGCTGCAGGATCTGCGCGCATCGATGGGCGACAGCGAATTCAATGCATCGCTGGGCGGTGCGATCGACGAGATCTATACGGCTTCGACGGAAAAGGCGTGAATCTCATGGGCTGAAGCGCAAGAAAAAGGGGAAGGCGGGCGATGATCCCGCCTTTTTCGTCTTCCTAATGCTTTTCCGCCCTCCTATGTCCGAACCCGTCCGCTATTTCGTGAGTACCCGTCATGAGCGCAGCATTAGCCATCACACCCGTCATTCTCTCCGGCGGATCGGGTACGCGTCTTTGGCCGCTTTCCCGAGCTGCAAAGCCCAAGCAGTTTCTGCAATTCACGCCCGGCGGCACAATGCTGGAACTGACGCTGGAGCGCACGCCCGATGGAACATTTGCCGATCCGGTCATCGTCTGCAACGCCGCGCATGCGGACATGGTCGCGGGGCAATGTGGCGGGCGCGACGCGACACTGATCCTCGAACCGGCCGCGCGCAATACGGCGCCCGCAATCGCGCTGGCCGCCCTTGCCCTCCCGGGAGACGCATTGATGCTGGTCAGCCCCAGCGATCATGTCATCGTCGACGTCGCCGCCTTTCATGCGGCCATTGCGTCCGCAGCCCCGTTGGCGGCCCAAGGATGGCTGGTGACTTTTGGGGTGAACCCAAGCGGGCCGGAAACCGGCTATGGATATATCCGGCGCGGCGCTGCGGTTGCGGGCGAAATATGCCGGGTCGAGCGTTTCGTCGAAAAGCCCGATGCGGCCACGGCACAGGCCTATCTGGACGAAGGTAATTATAGCTGGAATGCCGGGATTTTCCTGTTTCGGGCAGACGCCTATCTTGAAGCGCTTGCAAGCCATGCGCCGGAAATACTGGCTGCCGCTCGCGCTGCGATGGCGACGGCGGTCCGGGATGGCGCGCAAATCCGTCCGGATGCGCAGAGCTTTGCCGCTTCGCCTTCGGACTCCATCGACTATGCGGTGATGGAAAAGGCGGACAAGGTCGCGGTGGTGCCGGTGGACATGGGCTGGTCCGATATCGGGAGCTGGGACGCGCTATACGAACTGCTGGACAAGGACGAGGATGGCAACGCGCATGTCGGCGACGTGCTGGCGCTGGACAGCAAGGGCTGTCTCGTGCGCTCCGATGGGCCGGTTGTCACTCTGGCGGGTGTTGAGGATCTGATCGTTATCGCCACATCCGATACGGTGATGGTGCTGCCCCGCGGCAAGAGTCAGGATGTGAAGAAGATCGTGGAAGGGCTGAAGGCCAGGAAGCATCCTGTGCTCGATCGTTAAACGTCACTGGTAGAGTCGGGGCCGAGGCGATAGAAGGCGCCATGACCGACTTTACCGATGATGAACTGAAACTCGATCCCGATTTTTCCGCGCGTTTCGAACGGGACCGCCGCCCGTCATGCCAGCTCTACCTGATTTCGCCGCCGGTTCTGGATGCCCGTTTTGTGGGTCAGCTTGAGGCGGCGTTTGATGGCGGGCCGGTGGCGGCGTTCCAACTTCGTTTGAAGGGGATGGACGACGACGCGATAGCGATGGCGGCCGAACCGCTGCAGCGCCTGTGCGCCGATCATGATGTCGCGTTCATCCTCAATGACAGCGCGGCATTGGCGAAGCGAATCGGCGCGGATGGCGTGCATCTGGGGCAGGGCGATGGCGATCCGCGCGCGGCGAGGGCGCTACTGGGGCCATCGGGGCAGATCGGCGTCACCTGCCATGACAGCCGCCATCTGGCGATGGAGGCGGGCGAAGCGGGCGCGGACTATGTCGCTTTCGGGGCCTTTTACCCGACCGCGACCAAGGAGACGGCGCACCGGCCGGACCCTTCGATCCTGAGCTGGTGGACCACCCTGTTCGGGCTGCCCTGCGTGGCGATTGGCGGTATCACGGCGCAAAATGCCGCGTCGCTCATAGAGGCGGGCGCGGATTTCATCGCGGTGAGCGGGGCGGTGTGGAACCATGCGGACGGACCAGAGGCGGCGGTGCGGGAATTTGCCGCTATGTTGGAGAAATAGGACCGCGATACTCGGGCGGCTGACTCCTCACAGCCCCCGATCGCGCCCGTAATATTCCCGATACCATGCGGCAAAGCGCGCCAGCCCCTCGGCGAGCATCACCCTGGGCCTGTATCCCGTGAGAGCGTGAAGTTTCGATACATCCGCATAGGTGGCGGTGACATCGCCCGGCTGCATCGGCCGCATGATCTTTTCCGCTTTCCGGCCCAGCGCATTTTCCAGCGTCTCGATCATTTCCATCAGGCCGACGGGATGGCTGTCACCGATGTTGAGGACGCGGTGCTCGCCCGGTGCGGGAACCGCATCGAGCGCGCCGATGATGCCATCGACGATGTCGTCGATATAAGTGAAGTCGCGGGCCATTTTGCCTTCGCCGTACACTTCGATGGACTGCCCTGCCATGATCTTCTGCGTGAAGCTGAAATAGGCCATGTCCGGGCGGCCCCAGGGGCCATACACGGTGAAGAAACGCAGGCCGGTCTGTGGAAAGCCGTAAAGCGAGGCGTAGCTCTGGCTCATCAGCTCGCATGAGCGCTTGGTGGCGGCATAAAGCGAGACGGGGCTGGTTGCGGGGTCGTCCTCGGTGAAGCCCGCTCCGCCTATCGGCTTGTCGCCATAGACGGAGCTGGAGGAGGCATAGACGAGATGCTCGAACTCGGGCGCGTGGCGACAGGCTTCGAGGATCGAGAGGTGCCCCGCGAGATTGGAGCGCTCATAGGCGAACGGGTTGTCGAGCGAATAGCGCACGCCTGCCTGCGCCGCGAGATGGACGACGCGGCGCACTTTATGCTCGCGCATCAGGGCGGCGACCGCTGCCGCATCGGCGATGTCGAGCCGATGGAAGGTGAAGCCGGGTTGCCCCGCGAATGTAGCGAGACGCGCTTCTTTCAGCGCCGGGTCGTAATAATCGTTGACGGTATCGACGCCAATGACGATTTCTCCCCGTGCCAGCAGGCGGTGCGCGGTCGCATGGCCGATAAAGCCTGCCGCGCCGGTGACGAGGATGGGCGCCGCCATCGGGTCAGCGCCCGACAGCGGTATAGATGAAGCCAGCCTTCTCGGCGGTTTCGCGTGGATAGATGTTGCGCAGATCGACAAGAATTGGCGCCTTCAGCAAGGATTTGGCGCGTGCGAGGTCCAGCGCGCGGAAGGCGTCCCATTCCGTGACGATCACCAGCGCATCGCTGCCGTCCATCGTTTCATAGCTGTTGGCGCAATAGACCACATTGTCGAGCACGAGCCTGGCCTGTTCCATGCCCTCGGGATCATAGGCGCGCACGGTCGCGCCCGCATCCTGCAGCGTTTGCACCACCGAAATGGCGGGGCTGTCGCGCATGTCGTCCGTGTTCGGTTTGAACGTCAGACCGAGAAGGGCGATCGTCTTGCCGCGCACATCGCCGCCACATGCGACAATGACCTTGCGGCCCATCGCCCGCTTGCGGTTGTCGTTGACCGCGACCACCGCCTCGACGATGCGCTGGGGCGCGTCATAATCCTGACTGGTCTTGAGCAGCGCGAGCGTGTCCTTGGGGAAGCAGCTGCCGCCATAGCCGGGGCCGGCGTGGAGAAATTTGCTGCCGATGCGGTTATCAAGGCCGATGCCGCGCGCGATATCCTGCACATTGGCGCCGACCTTCTCGCACAGGTCAGCGATTTCGTTGATGAAGGTGATCTTCACCGCGAGGAAGGCGTTGGCTGCATATTTGGTCAATTCCGCGCCGCGACGGCTCATTTCCACGAGCGGCGATTTGTTGAGATGCAGCGGGCGGTAGATTTCGCGCATCACTTCGATGCCGCGCGGATCATCGCCGCCGATGACGATCCGGTCCGGCCGCTTGAAATCGTCGATCGCCGCGCCTTCGCGCAGGAATTCGGGGTTGGAGATTACCGCGAAATCGGCATCCGGATTGGCCGTGCGAATGATACGCTCAACCTCGTCGCCCGTGCCGACGGGTACAGTGGATTTATTGACGATGACCGTGAAGCCGTCGATCGCCTGTGCCACTTCCTCGGCGGCGGCATAGACATAGCGCAGGTCCGCATGTCCGTCGCCGCGGCGCGAAGGCGTGCCGACCGCGATGAAGACCGCATCGGCATCCTTTACAGCCTCGGCGAGATCGATCGTGAATTTCAGGCGCCCGGCCGCGACATTGGTGGCGACGAGATGATCGAGGCCCGGCTCGAAGATCGGCATGCGTCCGGCAAGCAGCGCGTCGATCTTGGCCGAATCCTTGTCGACGCAGACGACATCATGCCCGAAATCGGCAAAGCAGGCTCCGGATACAAGGCCTACATAGCCTGAGCCGATCATCGTAATCCGCAAACTCTGTCTCCTTCATGATCGCTTGCCCCGACCGGGCGTGTACTTGCGCCAATGCTCAAATGGCGATGTGGAGCTGGCCGCTATTCACTGGCGTTGCCAGCCATGGGACGGGAGTTTTGCGCGGGAACGGTAGCTGTGGAGGTTCCCTCAGTCTTGGGCGCGGAACCAAAGTCGAAATCGAGCAATTTGCCGCGCACCTGCCTGTAATTGACATCGGGATCGTAAAACGGTCCGCCCTCCAGCCCCAGATCACGCGCTTCGGCCTTGCCCATCGCGGCGAGCAGCGAAAAGCCCGCGACATAGGCATTGCGCTGTGCCGTCACATATTGGACCTGCGCGTTCAGCAAATCGCGCTGGGAATCCAGTATGTCGAGAATAGTGCGGGTGCCCGCGCTGTTTTCGGCCCTGACGCCTTCGAGCGAAAGTTCGCCGGACTCGACGGCCTTTCCGGTCGATTCTATTGCCTGAATGGAGGCCTGCCAGCTTGCATAGGCCGAGCGCGTCTGCGCGATCACGCTGCGTTCGGTGGCGATTACCTGTTCCATCTGGGCGCTTTCGCGTGCTCTGGCCTGTCGCGTCAGCGCGCCGGGACGCCCGCCCTGATAGAGCGGCAGGGTGAGTTGCACGCCAACCGAGGCCGATTTCTGGTCGCCGGCGACAGGTGGCACTGGGGCGATATCCTTCTCGGAATTGAGATAGTCCAGATAGCCGCCGCTGACGAACGCCGATATGCGCGGCGCGATCTGGCCAGCGGCTGCATTGCTGTCATAATGCGCCGCCTCCCGCGCATATTTCGCCGCGAGCAGGTCCGGGTTGTCCTGCAACGCCACTTGCACGGCGGCGTCGGGGGTGTCGGGCAGGCCGGGCAGGGGCGGCGGTGTTTCGAGATTTTCGGGGGCGGTGCCGACCAGCGAAATATATTGCTCTTTCGACGCGATCAGCCGTGCCTCGGCGGATTCGAGGTCGGCGCGGGCGAGCGCGAGGCGCGAATCCGATTGCGCCACATCGGTGCGTGTCAGGTCGCCGACCTCGAAACGATCGGAACTGGCTTGCAGGTTGGTTTCCAGCGCTTCGACGTTCTGCCGGTTGAAGCGCACCACCGAGCTGTCGCGCAGCACATCGAGATAGGCGGCGACTACGGCGGAAAAGAGCGATGTTTCGGTTGCCCGCAGGTCTTCCTGGCCAGCTTTCACATCCTCCTTGGCGGCGCGGATCGTGTTGCGCACGATCCCACCCTGATAGATCGGCACGTCTGCCGTGACGTTGCCGCTGAAGTTGCGCCGGGGTGTGGTGCCGGGAAAGGGACGGTGGAGCTGTTCGGTATAAGTGCCGGTGGCGCTCGCACCCGGTCGCCCTTGCGACAGCGCAAGCGGCACATTCTCGTCGGTGGCGCGCTGCCCGGCGCGCGCGGCGTTCAGGGTGGGATTGGTCTGATACGCCCTTGCGAGCGCTTCGCGCAGCGTCTCGGCATAGGCGGCGGGAGTAGTTGAAAAGGCGATCGCGACAAAGGCAAGGGTGGTGCCGGAGAAGCGTGTCAGTCTTGGCATTACTAATCCTTAATTCAGGGCATTCAACCGCCGCGTCCCTGCCAGCTGTCAGATACGCCATTTAGGCATCGTCTTGGTGAGCGGCAACTACCACCAAGGGGTGAATAATCAAATATGTCTTTGGCGCCGATCCGATTCCTTCGGTCAGCCGTAGCCCTTGCCCTTGGCGCAGCTTCCCGCTAAAGCCCGCCCCGGCTCTTTCCATTCAACAAGCAGCAGTCAGGCAGTAGCGCGATGAAGATCAGCGGCGTCGAAATCCGTCCCGGTAACAATATCGAATATGATGGTGGCCTTTGGCGGGCCGTGAAGATCCAGCATACCCAGCCCGGCAAGGGCGGCGCCTATATGCAGGTGGAGCTGAAGAATCTGATCGACGGGCGCAAGAACAATGTCCGCTTCCGCTCTGCCGAAACGGTCGAGCGCATCCGTCTCGACACCAAGGACTTTCAGTATCTCTATGCCGAGGGCGACATGCTCGTCTTTATGGATACCGAAACCTATGAGCAGATCAGCCTGCCGATCGAACTGATCGGTGAAGCCTCCGCCTTCCTTCAGGACGGCATGATGGTAATGCTCGAAATGTATGAAGAGCGTCCGATCTCGGTGCAGTTGCCCGAAACCGTCGAAGCGACCGTGGTCGAGGCCGACGCGGTGGTGAAGGGGCAGACCGCTTCCGCCAGCTTCAAGCCCGCGATTCTCGACAATGGCGTGCGCGTGATGGTGCCGCCGCATATCGTCACCGGCACGCGTATCGTCGTCGATGTGTATGAACGCGAATATGTGAAAAGGGCGGACTGATGAAGATCCGTGGCTCCTCCTGCATCGCCGCTCTGACGCTGGCGCTTGTCGGCCTGCCCGTTTCCGCATCGGCGCAGGCCGCCAAGACGCCGCCGTCCAAGGCGCAGATGGAGGCGGCGGCGCTGCGCTTTCGCGTGCTGGTTAGCGCGCTCCAGTCCGACAAGGTCGAGCAGCCGGTGAAGAATGTGCTTTTCTCCTGCCTCTATTCGAATTCGATGGCGAAGATCAGCGATGGCATGGACAAGGCGATCGCCGCCAACAAGCAGGTGAAAGTCGATACGTCCAACCCGACGCAGTTGCTTGGCATCATGGCCGGGGTCTGCGGATATCGCCCGGCCAAGCCGGCTGCCGGCGGAAGATAACCCCAGTTTAATCTCTTTCCGTGCGCGGAAGAGCGGAGAATATTAATGGCATCGCATTCGGGCCTGCTTACCGTGATGGAACGCGCTGCGCGCAAGGCTGCGCCCCGCCTGCGCCGCGATTTCGGCGAGGTCGAGCATTTGCAGGTCAGCCGCAAGGGGCCGGCCGATTTCGTGTCCATCGCCGACAAGCGGGCGGAGCAAACTCTGGTTGAGGAACTGCAAAAGGCACGGCCGGACTGGGGTTTCCTGCTCGAAGAAGGCGGGGAGATTGCCGGAGACCCGGCCAAGCCGCGCTGGATCATCGATCCATTGGACGGCACCACCAATTTCCTGCACGGCATTCCGCATTTCGCCATTTCGATCGGCGTCGAGGAGCCGCTGGCCAATGGCAAGCGCGAGGTGACGAGCGGTATCATCTATCAGCCCATCACCGATGAGAGCTATTGGGCGGAAAAGAATCGCGGTGCATGGCGGCACGACCAGCGGCTGCGCGTATCGGCGCGGCGCGACCTCGGCGACGCGCTGATCGCCACGGGCATCCCCTTTTTCGGCCATGGCGACATCGCGCAATGGACCCGCATTTTCGGTGCGGTCGCGCCGTCAGTCGCCGGTATCCGCCGTTTCGGATCGGCCGCGCTCGATCTCGCCCATGTCGCATCCGGACGCTATGACGGTTTTTGGGAAAGCGGCCTGCAATATTGGGATGTCGCGGCGGGCATATTGCTCGTGCGCGAGGCGGGCGGTTTTGTCACCGACTATCGCGGCGGCGATCAGGTTGTGCAGCGTCAGGAAATCATCGCCGGAAACGATGCGATCCATTCGAAGCTGCACAAGCTGGTGGCGGGTGCGCTGCGCTAGGGGCTATGGGGATTCAGCCCATGCGGGCCTGCGAACGGTAGCTTTCTGCGCTTCCGGTGCTCACGTACCTTAAGTACGCTGCGCGCCGGTTCTCGAAATCCACCATTCTCGGCTCCACCTGAACTGAATCCCCACAGCCCCTATAGTGATTTCGAGCCAGATAAAATCATCTGGCGGTTCGGAGCCGAAGACCGGCGCAGCCAAATCGCGGAAAACAAAGAAATTTTGGGGTCGTTCCGGTTCAACCTGAACCGGAACGACCCTAATGGATAATCAGCTTTCGGTGGCTTCCGAATTGAGCTGGATGTAGTTTTCAATTCCCATCCGCTCGATCATGTCGAACTGGGTTTCGAGCGTATCGACATGCTCTTCCTCGCTGTTGAGGATGCGCCGGAACAGATCGCGGCTGACGAAATCATGCACTGTCTCGCAATGAACGATCGCCTGTTTCAGCAGCGGGATCGCTTCCATCTCCAGCTCCAGATCCGCACGCAATATTTCCTCGACCGTTTCGCCGATTTTCAGGCGTCCCAATAATTGAAAATTGGGAATGCCTTCAAGGAACAGGATGCGTTCGGCGAGCTGGTCCGCATGCTTCATCTCGTCGATCGATTCTTCATATTCGAATTTTGCGAGCTTCTTCACGCCCCAGTGATTGAGCATGCGATAATGCAGGAAATATTGATTGATCGCCGTCAGCTCGTTTTTGAGCGCTATATTGAGAAATTCGATGACCTGAGAATCACCCTTCATGATGACGGCTCCATTTAAGAACAAGATGAGCCGCCATTATAGGCAAAGGGCCGGGCTTGTTAAGCGCGCTTGGGCTTTTGCAGAGGAAAAAGGTGCCGCCTCTCGCTCAGACGGCGAGGCGTTCATTGGCAATGATGGTTTTTGCAAATGGCACGCATTGGCCACATTTGGGCTTTTGCCCGAACCGGGCATAAGCGGAACACGGGTTTTTCGCGCCTTCGCGCACAGCCGTGCGGAAATCCTTTTCCCTGATCCCGTTGCAAATACATACCAGCATCGTCAGCTATCCTCCGCGACTCCATGTAGCATAATGATAATCAATCGCAATAGCAAAATAATTATTCAGCCAAATTTATCGGGCCTATTGACCCTGCCGCATAATTTTTCTGCGTCCGGTGCTGCAAAAAATTTGTTGATTGCTGCCTCCTCCTCCCGCAGGAGCACATGGTCTGACATAAGGAAAATGCCGGTTTTGTGCCCATGAACGTTCAACTCACTCATCTTCAACGGCTTGAGGCCGAGAGCATCCACATCATGCGTGAGGTGGTGGCGGAGGCTGAGAAGCCGGTGATGCTGTACAGCGTGGGCAAGGATTCTGCGGTGATGCTGCATTTGGCGCGCAAGGCGTTTTATCCTTCGCCGCCGCCTTTTCCGTTGCTGCATGTCGATACGACCTGGAAGTTCAGGGCGATGTATGAACTGCGCGACAAGATGGCGCAGGAAAGCGGCATGGAGCTGCTCGTCTATCAGAACCCGGAGGCGAAGGAACGCGGCATTAACCCGTTCGATCATGGTCCGCTGCACACGGATATGTGGAAGACCGAGGGGCTGAAGCAGGCGCTCGACACATATGGCTTCGACGTTGCGTTCGGCGGCGCGCGGCGCGACGAGGAGAAGAGCCGCGCCAAGGAGCGCATCTTCTCGTTCCGCACGGCCAGCCATGGCTGGGACCCGAAGAACCAGCGCCCGGAACTGTGGAACCTTTATAATGCGCGCAAAGCCAGGAGCGAGAGCATCCGCGTCTTTCCGATCAGCAACTGGACCGAGCTGGACATCTGGCAATATATCCATCTCAATGACATTCCGATCGTGCCGCTCTATTTTTCGGCCAAACGCCCGACGGTGGAGCGCGACGGCATGCTCATCATGGTCGACGACGACCGTTTCCCGCTGCGCGAGGGCGAAATGCCGGTCGAGCGCTCGATCCGCTTCCGCACTTTGGGCTGTTATCCGCTGACCGGCGCGGTCGAGAGCGAAGCCGCGACATTGCCGGAAGTCATTCAGGAGATGCTGCTGACCACCACCAGCGAACGGCAGGGCCGGGTCATCGACAAGGATGGCGGCGATGCCAGCATGGAGAAGAAGAAGCAGGAGGGCTATTTTTGATGGCTGGCGCAGCGCATTATTTTTTCACGCAGAGGCGCAGAGGCGCAGAGATGATGCGTCTGCGGCGAAGCCGCCTTGCCCTGCCCAACATCGCGCCCGCTGCAACGCCTGAAGACCGGGAGCAGGCTTTCAGCCTGATGTGGTCTCTCTGCGCCTCTGCGCCTCTGCGCGAACCAAAATTGATGCCCTTGCCTGCGGCAGGGAGAATATCGCATGTCTGACAGCGCCGCCCCCATTTACAAGACCGACGCGCTGATCGCGGAAGACATCGGGGCCTATCTCGAAACGCATCAGCACAAGTCGATGCTGCGCTTCATCACCTGCGGCAGCGTGGACGACGGCAAATCGACGCTGATCGGCCGCCTGCTCTATGACAGCAAGATGATCTTCGAGGATCAGCTCGCTGCTTTGGAAGCGGACAGCAGGCGCGTCGGCACGCAGGGGCAGGAGATCGATTTCGCGCTGCTCGTCGATGGCCTCGCCGCCGAGCGCGAACAGGGCATCACCATCGATGTCGCCTATCGCTTCTTCACCACCGAAAAGCGCAAGTTCATCGTCGCCGATACGCCGGGACACGAACAATATACCCGCAACATGGTGACAGGCGCTTCGACCGCCGATCTGGCCGTCATCCTGATCGATGCGCGCAAGGGGGTGCTGACGCAGACCAAGCGGCACAGCTATCTCGCGCATCTGCTGGGCATCCGCAACATCGTGCTGGCCGTCAACAAGATGGACCTGATCGAGTATGATGTGTTGCGTTACGACACTATCGTCGAGGAGTATCGCTGCTTCGCCCGCGATATCGGCATCGAGCATTTCGTGCCGATTCCGATTTCGGGTTTCAAGGGCGACAATATCACGACGCTCTCGTCCAACACGCCCTGGTACAAGGGGCCATCGCTGATCGAGCATCTCGAGACGGTGGAGGTCAATGCCACCGCCGATCAGGACAAGCCCTTTCGCATGGCGGTGCAGTGGGTGAACCGTCCGAACCTCGATTTTCGCGGCTTTTCCGGGCAGATCGCCACCGGCCGGGTGACACCGGGCGATGCGGTGCGCGTGCTGCCCTCGGGCAAGACTTCGACTGTCAGCCGCATCGTCACGCTAGATGGCGATCTCGATGAAGCCGTTGCGGGGCAGTCGGTCACGCTCTGTTTCGTCGACGAAATCGATTGCTCGCGCGGCGATGTGATCGCTGCGGCCGACAATCCGCCGGAAACCGCCGACCAGTTCGAGGCGGCCATCGTCTGGATGTCCGACGATGCGCTGATACCGGGGCGGGCCTATTGGCTCAAGCTGGGCACGCAGATGGTTTCCGCGACCGTGCAGGCGCCCAAATATGTCGTCAACGTCAATACTATGGAGCATCTTGCCGCCAAGACGCTGGAGCTGAACGCCATCGGCGTCGCGGAGCTGACGACCGACAGGCCGATCACGTTCGAACCCTATGCCGACAATCGCACGCTGGGCGGCTTCATCCTGATCGACAAGATCACCAACGCCACCGTCGGCGCGGGTATGCTGCATTTCAGCCTGCGCCGCGCGCAGAATGTGCACTGGCAGGCGCTCGACATCAGCCGCGAGGCGCATGCCGACCTCAAGAACCAGAAGCCCGCCGTGCTGTGGTTCACCGGGCTTTCGGGTTCGGGCAAATCGACGATCGCGAACCTCGTCGAGAGGAAGCTGCACCGGATGAACCGGCACACCTTCCTGCTCGATGGCGATAATGTCCGCCATGGCCTGAACAAGGATCTGGGCTTTACCGAGACGGACCGGATCGAGAATATCCGCCGTGTGGGCGAGGTGGCGAAGCTGATGGCGGATGCGGGCCTCATCGTCATCACGGCCTTCATCTCGCCGTTCCGCGCAGAGCGGGAGATGGTGCGCGCGATGCTGCCCGAAGGTGAGTTCATGGAAGTGTTCATCGATACGCCGCTTGCCGAGGCCGAAAAGCGCGATGTGAAGGGCCTCTACAAGAAGGCGCGGGCCGGGGAACTGAAGAACTTCACAGGCATCGACAGCCCCTATGAAGCGCCGGTCAGCCCTGAAGTGCGGATCGACACGACCAGCATGGACCCGGAAACCGCCGCCGATGCGATTATCGACAGGCTTCTGGGATGGCATTGAGCCTGTCGCTGACCGACGGCGATCTGGCCGCACACCTTGCTGATGTCGCGGGCAGGCTTTTGATCGCGGTGCGGGATTCCGGCCTGTTCGAGGGCAAGGCGCTGGGCAAGGCCGGGGATGAGACGGCCAACGCCTTTCTCTGCCATGCCATTCGCGCCCAGCGTCCGGAGGATGGCCTGCTCTCCGAAGAGAGCAAGGACACGCCCGAACGCCTGACCAAATCGCGCGTATGGATCATCGATCCGGTCGATGGCACGCGCGAATATGGCGAAGCGCGGACCGACTGGGCGGTCCATGTGGCGCTGGCTGTCGATGGCAGGCCGGAGGTCGGCGCGGTGGCGCTGCCGGGGCTGGGCGAGATCGTGCGTTCGGATCAACCGCGCGCACTTCCGGCAGCGGGAGCGCCGTTGCGCATGGTCGTTTCGCGCACCCGCCCGGCGGCCGAAGCCGTCGCGGTAGCCGAAAAGCTGGGCGCGCATCTGGTGCCGATGGGCAGCGCGGGCGCGAAAGCCATGGCCGTCATCCGCGGCGAAGCGGACATCTATCTCCACACCGGCGGGCAATATGAATGGGACAGCTGCGCCCCCGCCGCCGTTGCCCTCGCTCACGGCCTGCATGTCAGCCGTATCGACGGCTCCCCGCTCGTCTATAATCAGCGCGACGTCTATATGCCGGACCTCCTCATCTGCCGGAAAGAGCATGCGCAGCCGATCCTTGACATGCTGATGGATATCGCCGCCTGATGGATTTTCTCCATCCCTTGTCGGGCTTTCTCGTCGGCCTGATGGTCGGTTTGACCGGCGTGGGCGGTGGTTCGTTGATGGCGCCGATCATGATATTGCTGCTCGGTGTGACGCCTGCGACGGCGGTGGGCACGGATCTGTGGTTCGCCGCCATAACCAAGATGGTGGGCGGAACCGTGCATCATGGCCAGGGCCATGCGGACTGGCAGATTGTGCGGCGGCTTGCATGGGGGAGTCTGCCCGCTGCATTGCTCACCTTATGGTTTCTTTCGACCACCCAGACTCATGTCGTCAAGAGCGGTCTCATCATGAGTCTGCTCGGCGCGGTGCTCATCCTGACGGCGATTTTCACGCTGACCCAGGGGCGTCTCTATTCGATGGCCGCCACCGTAGAGAGTCACCATCTGGTCAAATTCAGGAAAATGCTGCCCCCGCTCACAGTGCTGGCCGGCGCGATATTGGGCGTGCTGGTTACACTGACTTCGGTCGGAGCCGGAGCTTTGGGGGCGACGATGCTGGTCATGCTCTACCCGTTCCGCATGACGCCCCAGCGCATCGTCGGCACGGACATCGTGCACGCGGTTCCGCTCACCATGGTGGCGGGGCTGGGCTATCTTTTCATGGGCAAGGTCGATTTTGCGTTGCTTCTCCCGCTGCTCGTGGGGTCGATACCCGGCATTATCATCGGCGCGAAGCTGACCTCGCGGATCAATGCCACGGCGCTCCGCTGGGGGCTGGCGGGGGTGCTGGTCGTTTCGGGCGTCCGCCTGCTGGCCTGAAAAGGCGTTTTGCGAATCATTCTCATGGTTTGACCCCCTTGCTTCGCACGTGCAGCGGGCCTAAAGCCGCGCTGAAAGAGCCCATCATGTGTCTCAGGGGATGAACTTGGTCGATCTCTCTCAATATCTGCCGATATTGATTTTCCTCGGAATCGCACTCGCGCTTTCCAGCGCGTTTGTGTTCCTGCCGATGGCGGTCGGCCGTCTCACCGGCGCGCACAAGCCGGACCCGGAAAAACTGAGCGAATATGAATGTGGCTTCCCCGCCTTCGAAGACCCGCGCAGCCAGTTCGACGTGCGCTTCTATCTCGTGGCGATCCTCTTCATCATCTTCGACCTCGAAGCCGCGTTCCTGTTCCCATGGGCGGTCAGCCTCGATCAGATCGGCTGGGCCGGTTGGGCGACGATGATGATCTTCATCGGCGAGTTGGTGCTCGGTCTCATTTATGCATGGAAAAAGGGAGCCTTGGATTGGGAGTAGAGCTTGATCGGCAAGCGACCGGCCTCACTCCAGCGCCCGGAACGCAGCCTGACCCCGCATTTTTCAGCGCCCTTTCGACCGAGGTGCAGGACAAGGGCTTCCTCGTCACCTCGACCGAGGAGCTGTTCCAGTGGGCGCGCACCGGCTCGCTCTGGTGGATGACCTTCGGCCTTGCCTGCTGCGCGGTCGAGATGATCCACGTGAACATGCCGCGCTACGACATGGAGCGCTTCGGCGCCGCGCCGCGCGCTTCTCCGCGCCAGAGCGACGTGATGATCGTCGCTGGCACGCTCTGCAACAAGATGGCCCCGGCGCTGCGCAAGGTCTATGACCAGATGAGCGAGCCGAAATATGTGATCTCGATGGGATCATGCGCCAATGGCGGCGGCTATTATCATTACAGCTATTCGGTGGTGCGCGGTTGCGATCGCATCGTGCCGGTCGATATCTATGTGCCCGGCTGCCCGCCGACCGCAGAAGCCCTGCTCTATGGCATCATGCAGTTGCAGCGGAAAATCCGTCGCGTGGGGACGATCGAGCGGTGAGCGTGCATTCTGCCCCCCTCGTGAAGCCGATTGACGGGCTGGCCGGTGAACTGCGCGCCTTGCTGGGCGCCGACCTGCTGGCGCTGATCGAGGCGGCTGACGAAATGACGCTGGTCGTCACGCGCGATTCGATCGTTCGCGTCATGACGAAACTGCGCGACAATGCGCACTATCAGCAATTGATGGAAATCGCGGGCGTCGATTATCTCGAGCGGCCGGAACGGTTCGAGGTGGTCTATCATCTCCTCTCCGTCACCCGCAATCATCGGGTGCGCGTCAAGCTTTCGACCGACGAAGCGACGCCGGTGCCCTCGGTGACAGGCCTCTGGCCGGTTGCGGGCTGGCTGGAGCGCGAAGTGTTCGACATGTATGGCGTGATCTTCTCGGGCAACACCGACCTGCGTCGCATCCTTACCGATTACGGCTTTACCGGCCATCCGCAGCGCAAGGATTTCCCGCTGACCGGCTATGTCGAGCTGCGCTATAGCGAGGAAGACAAGCGCGTCGTCTATGAGCCGGTCAAGCTGGCGCAGGATTTCCGCAATTTCGATTTCATGAGCCCATGGGAAGGCGCGGAATATATATTGCCGGGCGATGAAAAGGCGCATGGCGAGGCCGCCGGAGCGCCCACATCGGTCCCGGCCAGTGCGCCGCCCGCTCCGGCCGCAAAGCCGTCGCCGGAAGCAAAGACCAAGAAAACCACGGAAAAGCCCGAAGATACGGGTGCAGGCAAGGCTGCGGATACGGAAGCGAAGAAGCGTTCGCCTGCCGTGAAGAAGGGCAGCGCTCAGGCGGGCGGCTCCAGGGCTCCGGCCGCGACAGGGGATGCGACGGAGAAGCCTCAGTCCGCCAAAAAAACGCGCGCCCGCAAGACGGCCGCTGAAAAGCTTGCGGATGCCGCCGCCAAGCCCGCGCCCCAGAAGCCGAAAGCGCCGCGCACCCGCAAGCCCAAAGCGGAGGATAAGGCATGAGCGCTGAAACACTCGAACAGATGGGCGAACAAGCCGCCGCTTCGGACAAGCGCTCGGTCGTCGTGGGTGTCCCAAGTAACCAAGACCCGGACGGCATCCAGAACTACACGATCAACTTCGGCCCGCAGCACCCGGCCGCGCACGGCGTGCTGCGCCTCGTCATGGAGCTGGACGGCGAGATCGTGGAGCGTTGCGATCCGCATGTCGGCCTGCTCCATCGCGGCACCGAGAAGCTGATCGAATACAAGACCTATATGCAGGCACTGCCCTATTTCGACCGGCTGGATTATTGCTCGCCGCTCGGCATGGAGCACAGCTATGTGCTGGCGATCGAGAAGCTGCTCGACCTCGAAGTGCCGCTGCGCGCGCAATATCTGCGCGTGTTCTTCGCGGAGCTGACGCGCATCTGCAACCATATGCTGAACCTGGGTTCGCACGTCATGGATGTCGGCGCGATGACGCCGAACCTGTGGATGTTCGAAATCCGCGAGGATTGTCTGAACTTCTTCGAGCGCGCTAGCGGAGCGCGCATGCACAGCGCCTATTTCCGCCCCGGCGGCGTGCATCAGGATGTGCCGTTGAAGCTCTTGACCGACATCGGCGACTGGCTCGACAATCGCCTGCCGCGCCTGTTCGAGGATGCGATTTCGCTGGTGGCCGACAACCGCATCTTCAAGCAGCGCAATGTCGATATTGCGGTCTGCTCCAAGGAAGACGCGCTCGCCTGGGGTTTTTCCGGTCCGATGCTGCGCGGCAGCGGCATCCCGTGGGATATCCGCAAGAGCCAGCCCTATGACGTCTATGACCGGATGGAGTTCGACATTCCCGTCGGCACCAATTTCGACTGTTACGACCGTTTCATGGTCCGCGTCGAAGAGGTCCGCCAGAGCGCGCGCATCATGAAACAGTGCCTGAATGAAATGCCGGACGGGCCGATCGCGTCGGATGACCGCAAGGTCGTGCCGCCCAAGCGCGGCGAGATGAAATCGAGCATGGAAGCGCTCATTCACCACTTCAAGCTCTATACCGAGGGCTTCCACGTCCCCGCGGGCGAGGTCTATGTCGCGACCGAAAGCCCCAAGGGCGAATTCGGCGTCTATCTGGTGAGCGACGGCAGCAACAAGCCCTATCGCTGCAAGATCCGCCCGACGGCGTTCAGCCATTTGCAGGCGATGGATTTTATGATGAAGGGCCACATGCTGGCGGACACCACCGCCGTGCTGGGCGCGATGGACATCGTGTTCGGGGAGTGCGACCGGTGAGGATAGCGAGACGCGAAGCACTGAATTTTGGAGCGGGAGCCGTTTTGCTGTTGCATAGTTCTTTTGCACAAGCGTGTACAATTACCGGGCCAAAATCGGCGGCGTCAAAACATATTCTTGTAAAAAAGGCGAAGCGGCTTCTCAATGGAATAGTTGAGGGTGACGAAGGCTTAGTTACCTCTGCGCTTGGTGAGGGGCCTTGGAGTATTAACGGTCGATTCTATCGTCCAGAAGAAATTGCAAGCGTGACTGGTCAACTAAGGAATAATTTACTTCCTCATGGTGCGGTGAGAAAGTCGGGTGATGTAGTAGTGCTGGGTGATATTATATTTGCTGAAGTAGAATCTTTTGATGAAAATCAGCCCGGTCATGATTTCGATTGTGGAGCGATCACTTACTTGCATCACGTCAAGGTGAGGTTTTCCGGTGAGCAGATCTATTCTGTGGATACTGTATAATGACCAACACCTCCCTCCTTATCTCCGCTGCCGAGCGGCTCGCTATCGCTGAGGCGATGATCGCGGCCTATAATGCGCAGGACGTCGATACTTACGTCTCCCACATGACCGAAGACGCGTGCGAGGCGAATTATCGCGGCGCAGTGGTGCGGGAAGGCAAGGAAGGCACGCGCTCTGGTTTGGCCGCTGCCTTCGTTAAATGGCCGCAGAACCGCGCCGAAATCCGCGAGAGGCAGGCGATCGGCGATTATGTCCTGTTGCGCGAATATGTGACACGCGGCCCCGCGAGCGACGGGTCCGAACTGGTGGAGCCTTTTGAGGTGATTGCTATCTATTCATTCGAAGGCGACAAGGTGCGCCGAGTGGAGTTCATCCGGTAAATGGCTGACGCACCCCAAATCCCTGCCCCTATGTGTTCCTGCGCAGGCAGGAACCCAGAGTCGTTCGCGCTTTCGGTCATTCTGGGCTCCTGCCTTCGCAGGAGCACGGGATGGGTGCAGAAGGACGGAGCATAATATGGCCGACACTCCGAGCATCCCCGATGAAGCAGAGGTCCGCGCGCAGTGGGGCGATTTCGCATGGACGCCGGAAAATGCCGCGCAGGCCGAGAAGATCATCGCGCGCTATCCGCCGGGGCGACAGCAATCGGCGGTGATGCCGCTGCTCGACCTCGCCCAGCGGCAGGTCGGCGCGCAGACGAACACGCAGGGCTGGCTACCCGTGCCGGTGATCGAGATGATCGCGGCGCAGCTCGACATGCCCTATATGCGCGCCTACGAAGTGGCGACCTTCTACACCATGTATAATCTTGGCCCCGTCGGCCGCTATCATGTGCAGGTGTGCGGCACGACGCCGTGCATGTTGCGCGGGTCCGATGACGTCATGGCCGCGTGCAAGGCGAAGGGGATGGCGAAGGGCGGCACCACCGCCGATGGCCTGTTCACACTCACCGAGGTCGAGTGCCTCGGCGCCTGCGCCAACGCGCCGATGGTGCAGATCAACGACGACAATTACGAAGACCTGACCTTCGATACGATGACCGCGATCCTCGACGATCTTGCGGCGGGCAAACAGCCCAAGATCGGCCCGCAGATCGAGCGCCAGACGAGCTGCCCCGAAGGCGGGCCGACTTCCTTGAAGGAAATGGTCACGGAAAATCATGATTACCGGGGGGAATGGTGATGGTGCTGAACATCCGTTCCATTCGTCACCCTGAACTCGTTTCAGGGTCCATTCTTCCTTGCGGGCTGCGGTCCCTTGAGGCGCGATGGATGCTGAAACAAGTTCAGCATGACGGTTACGGAGTGATGGTCAATGACTGAAGCACCCGCAGTACCTCCGCCCTTCGTCGGCCCCTTGGACGACAAGGACCGCATCTTCACCAACGTCTATGGCTTTCAGGACTGGGGCATAGACGCGGCGATGAAGCGTGGCGACTGGGATAATACGAAAAAGCTGCTCGAAATCGGGCAGGACGGCATCATCGAGCAGATCAAGGCTTCCGGCCTGCGCGGGCGCGGCGGCGCGGGCTTCCCGACCGGCATGAAATGGTCGTTCATGCCCAAGGAAAGCAAGGACGGCCGCCCGAGCTTCCTCGTCATCAACGCCGATGAATCCGAGCCGGGCAGCTGCAAGGACCGTGAGATCATCCGCCATGATCCGCACAAGCTGATCGAAGGCGCGCTGGTTGCCGGTTTCGCGATGCGCGCGCGCGCCGCCTATATCTATATTCGCGGCGAGTTCATCTACGAGGCGAAGGTGCTCTTCGCCGCCGTGGAGCAGGCCTATGCCAAGGGTTTTCTCGGCAAGAACGCCTGCGGTTCGGGCTATGATTTCGACGTGTTCGTGCATCGCGGCGCGGGGGCTTACATCTGCGGCGAGGAAACCGCGCAGATCGAAAGCCTCGAAGGGAAAAAGGGCCAGCCGCGCCTGAAGCCCCCTTTCCCGGCGGGTGCGGGCCTTTATGGCTGCCCCACCACGGTCAACAATGTTGAGAGCATCGCGGTCGCGCCGACCATATTGCGGCGCGGCGCGAGCTGGTTCGCGGGCATTGGTCGCCCCGGCAACCTCGGCACCAAGCTGTTCCAGATTTCCGGCCATGTGAACAAGCCGTGCGTCGTCGAAGAGGCGATGGGCATCCCGTTCCGCGAACTGATCGACCGGCATTGCGGCGGCATCAAGGGCGGATGGGACAATCTGCTCGCGGTCATCCCCGGCGGGTCGTCCGTGCCGCTGGTTCCGGCGAAAGAGATCATGGACGCGCCGATGGACTTTGACGGGCTGAAAGCGCTCGGCTCTGGTCTGGGCACGGCGGCGGTGATCGTCATGGATAGGTCCACCGACATCGTGCGCGCGATCGCGCGTCTCTCCTATTTCTACAAGCATGAGAGCTGCGGCCAGTGCACGCCCTGCCGCGAAGGCACGGGCTGGATGTGGCGCGTGATGGAGCGGCTGCGTACCGGTGAGGCGGAGCAGGAAGAGATCGATATGCTCTTTCAGGTCACCAAGCAGGTCGAAGGCCACACTATCTGCGCGCTCGGCGACGCGGCGGCTTGGCCGATCCAGGGCCTCATCCGCCATTTCCGCCCGGAAATCGAGCGACGGATTGTAGAACGCAAGGGTAGCGCCCCGGTAATGGAGGCTGCGGAGTGATTCTTTCCCTTTTCGTCATTCCCGCGCAAGCGGGAATCCAGATTGGCGGGGCGTATATCGCCTCCCTAGATTCCCGCTTTCGCGGGAATGACAAGGTGATTGCTAATGCCTAAACTCACCGTAGATGGCGTGGAACTGGAAGTCCCGGCGGGCGCGACCGTGTTGCAGGCGTGCGAGCTGGCGGGCAAGGAAATCCCGCGTTTCTGCTATCATGAGCGCCTGTCCATCGCCGGCAATTGTCGCATGTGCCTCGTCGAGGTGAAGCCCGGGCCGCCCAAGCCGCAGGCAAGCTGCGCGCTGCCCGCCGCCGAGGGGCAGGAAATCCGCACCGACAGCGAGATGGTGAAGAAGGCGCGCGAAGGCGTGATGGAGTTCCTGCTCATCAACCATCCGCTCGATTGCCCGATCTGCGATCAGGGCGGCGAGTGCGATTTGCAGGACCAGTCCGTCGCTTATGGGCGCGGCGCGTCGCGCTATGATGAGAACAAGCGCGCGGTCACCGAGAAATATATGGGACCGATCGTCAAAACAGTGATGACGCGCTGCATCCAGTGCACGCGTTGCGTCCGCTTTGCCGAGGAAGTCGCGGGTGTGCCGGAAATCGGCGCGATCGGGCGCGGCGAGAATATGCAGATCACCACTTATCTCGAACATGCGGCGAAGAGCGAGCTTAGCGGCAATGTGGTCGATCTCTGCCCGGTCGGCGCGCTGACGTCCAAGCCCTATGCGTTCGAGGCGCGGCCGTGGGAACTGAGCAAGACTTTCGCCATCGATGTGATGGATGCGCTCGGCACCAACATCCGCCTCGACAGCCGTGGCCGGGCGGTGCTGCGCGTGTTGCCGCGCATCAACGATGATGTGAACGAGGAATGGGCATCCGACAAGACTCGCCACCATGTCGATGGCCTGCTGCGCAAGCGCCTCGACAAGCCTTATGTGCGTAAAGGTGCCAAGCTCAAGGAAGCCACTTGGGACGAGGCGTTTGCCGCCGTCGCCAGGGCCGCGAAGGAGGCTGGCAAGTCCGTCGCCGCCGTCGCTGGCGATATGGTCGATTGCGAGACCATGTATGCCGCGCGCGAGCTGGTGAAATCGCTGGGCGGCACGATGTTCGAGGGACGCCAGACCGGCCTTGCCTATGACGTGTCGAGCCTGTCGGCGGTCAATTTCAACAGCACGATCGCGGGTGCGGAAACGGCCGACGTGATCCTGCTCGTCGGCACCAATTTGCGCTGGGAAGCGCCGCTCATCAACACGCGCATTCGCAAGGCGATCAAGAAGGGCGCGAAGGTTTTCGCCATCGGGCCGGAACATGACCTTACCTACAAGGTCGAATGGCTGGGCAATGATGCATCGCTGCTGACGAAGCTGCCCAAGGCGGTGGTGGAGGCGTTCAAGGGTGCGCAGCGGCCGTTGATGATCGTGGGCGGTGGTGTGCTCGCCAAGGATGGCGCGCATGGCGACACGCTCAAGCTCGTGGATACGCTCGGCCTCGTGAAAGAGGCCGCTTCGACAGGCTCAGGACAGGGCTGGAATGGCTATAATGTGCTGCATTTCGCTGCCGCGCGCATGGGTGGGCTGATGCTCGGCTTTGCGAGCGACGGCGGCATCAAGGCGATTGCGGCGAAAAAGCCCAAATTGCTCTTCTCGCTCGGCGCGGACGAGGTGGATTATTCCGCGTTCGAGGGTTCCTTCAAGGTGTATGTCGGCCATCATGGCGATGCGGGCGCGCATGCGGCGGACGTGATCCTGCCCGGCGCGAGCTATGCCGAGAAGGCGGGCATCTATGTGAACCTTGAAGGGCGCGTGCAGCGCGGCGAAAAGGCCGTGTTCGCGCCCGGCGACGCACGCGAGGACTGGTCGATTTTCCGCGCTCTTTCGCAGGTGATCGGCAAGACGTTGCCATTCGACAGCTTCGAGCAACTGCGCGCGAAAATGTTCGCAGATGTGCCTGCGCTGGCGGCGGAGGGGCTGGTCGATTATGGCTGGTCCATCCCCAAGCTGCCGACCGGCGCGAGCGGCGAATTCGGTTCGCCGATCAAGGACTATTACCTCACCAACGCCATCTGCCGCGCCAGCCCGACGATGCAGCGCTGCTCGGCGGAACTGCTCCACGGTGAAGAATTTGCGGAGGCCGCGGAATGAGTGCTCGCCTTCTTAGTGTTCCTGCGCAGGCAGGAACCCATTTCTGCGCTGACCTCTGGGTTCCTGCCTTCGCAGGAGCACGTTGCGCTTGCGGTGGCGGGAGGATCGTTGCATGACCGCCTTCTTCGCATCCTATATGCCCTATGAGGCCGCGTGGCTGCTCTCGACCGTCATCGGGATTCTTCTGATCGCGCTGCCGCTGATGCTTGCCGTGGCGATGATTATCTATGCCGACCGCAAGATCTGGGCGGCCATCGCGCTACGCAAGGGGCCGAACGTCGTCGGCCCCTTCGGCTTGCTGCAGAGTTTCGCGGATGGCCTCAAGGTCTTCCTGCAGGAAACCATTATTCCGAGCGCCGCGAACAAGGGGCTCTTTCTTATAGCGCCGATCATTACCTTCACGGTCGCGTTGCTTGCCTGGGCGGTGGTGCCGTTCGATGCAGGCGTGGTGCTTAGCGACATCAATGTCGGCCTGCTCTATATCCTCGCGATCAGCTCATTGGGCGTCTATGGCGTGGTAATCGCGGGCTGGGCGTCGAATTCCAAATATCCTTTCTATTCGGCGATGCGCGCCTCGGCGCAGATGATTTCCTATGAGGTCTCGATCGGCTTCATCCTCATCTGCGTGGTGCTGTGGGCGGGCAGCTTCAACCTGACCGCCATCGTCGAGAGCCAGAAGGGTTACTACGGTTTCCTCAACGGCCATGGCTTCAACCCGCTGCTCTTCCCGATGGCGGTGATGTTCCTGATCTCGGCACTGGCGGAAACGGCTAGAGCGCCGTTCGATCTGACCGAAGCGGAGAGCGAGCTGGTCGCGGGTTATCAGACCGAATATTCGTCCATGGCCTTCGCGCTCTATTGGCTCGGCGAATATGCCAATGTGTTGCTGATGTGCACATTGAACGCGCTGCTGTTCTGGGGCGGGTATCTGCCGCCGTTCGACTGGGCGCCGCTCTATATGGTGCCGGGCATACTCTGGCTGTTCGCAAAGATATTGTTCTTCTTCTTCGTCTTTTCCTGGGTGAAGGCGACCGTCCCCCGCTATCGCTATGACCAGCTCATGCGGCTGGGCTGGAAGATATTCCTGCCGGTCTCGCTGTTTTTCGTGTTCCTGGTGAGCGGCTTCCTCATGCTGACGAGGTATGGGGGATGATAACCACGGTCATACTGCAGGCGGCAATACCGGGACCGGTATATGAAATATACGACCCAAATCCTCCTCCAAAAATATCTGGTCGAAGCGAGGCAATCCTCGATATAAATTGCGATATCGCAGAGCGTAAGGGCGCATGGCAAAAAATCGCCTTCAGGCGAACGGGCGGTCGCGCATACCAAATTGAGGGTGAAGAAGAAATCAGGAACGCGCCAGTTGAATGGGCGGTGTTGAGTGAAGATCCCAGATTTTCAAAGCCTAGCTTTAAAATCGATCAAAAGTTTGAAATATTATTTTCCTTCCCAGGTCGCAAATGGCTGTGGGTTTATCCCAGTTATAATCAATCACGTCCATATTATGGGAATGTTGCGATAAAATACGAGGATGATGTTGATCAGAAAAATTTTAGGTTTTTTGTTGGTATTTGCGACGTCAGGAGGACTCCGCAATCACCGATCAGCTATGAGCCTTTAAGCAAGGCTGAAGCGGAACAGTATCGGGATAAAAGGTTTCAGAAGCAATGAGTCTCGCCCACATCATCAAAAGCTTCACCCTCTGGGAGTTCGTGAAGGCGCATTGGCTGACCTTGAAATATTTCTTCAAGCCCAAGGCGACGATCAATTACCCGTTTGAGAAGAACCCGATCTCGCCCCGGTTTCGCGGCGAGCATGCGCTGCGGCGTTATCCCAATGGCGAGGAGCGGTGCATCGCGTGCAAGCTGTGCGAGGCGATCTGCCCGGCGCAGGCGATCACCATCGAGGCGCAGCCGCGCGAGGACGGCAGCCGCCGCACCACGCGTTACGACATCGACATGACCAAGTGCATCTATTGCGGCTTCTGTCAGGAAGCCTGCCCGGTCGATGCGATCGTCGAGGGGCCGAATTTCGAATTCGCCACCGAAACGCGCGAGGAGCTGCTCTACGACAAGGCGAAGCTGCTTGAGAATGGCGACAAATGGGAGCGGGCGATCGCGGCGAACCTTGCCGCCGATGCGCCCTATCGTTAATGGGCGGCCAGTTTTCCACTTGTCCGTTCGGCCTGAGTAAGGACCGAGCTTGTCGAGGGCCTGTATCGAAGGCTATGGCGCATCGATCCTTCGATACGCCGCTTCGGCAAAGCTCAGCGGCTACTCAGGATGAACGGTTTCGCGGCCAGGGGGCGTACATATAGTGATCCACGTTTTCGCCTTCTATCTCTTTGCCAGCATCATGGTGGCGGCGGGTGCGCTGACGATTTTCGCCCGTAACCCGGTGCATAGCGTGCTGTGGCTGATCGTCGCCTTCTTCAATGCGGCGGGCCTGATGGTGCTGGTCGGGGCGGAATTCATCGCCATGCTGCTGGTCATCGTCTATGTCGGCGCGGTCGCGGTGCTGTTCCTGTTCGTGGTGATGATGCTCGACATCGATTTCGCGGAGTTGCGCGCCGGTTTCGTTTCCTATCTGCCCTTTGGCATATTGATTGCGCTGGTGCTGCTGGTGGAAATCCTGCTTGGCGTCGGCATATGGAGCGTCGGGCCGATCGAGCTCGCCCAGCGTGCCGCGCCCGCGCCAACGGACATGCCCAATATTCAGGCGATCGGTGCGCTGCTTTATACGCGCTATATCTTCCTCTTTGAAGCGGCGGGCATCATCCTGCTCGTGGCGATGATCGGCGCCATCGTGCTGACGCATCGTGCGCGCGGCGGCGTGAAAGGGCAGAATATCGACAGGCAGAACCGTCGCCGCCCGCAAGATGCGGTGGTGAACGTCAATCAGCCCACAGGGCAGGGGGTGGAGCTGTGATCGGCCTTCAGCATTATCTCGTCGTCAGCACGATCCTGTTCGTGATGGGGGTGCTCGGCATCTTCATCAACCGCAAGAACATCATCATCATCCTGATGGCGATCGAGCTGATCCTCTTGAGCGTCAACCTCAACCTCGTCGCCTTTTCCGCTTATCTGGGCGATCTGGTGGGGCAGGTGTTCAGCATGTTCGTGCTCACGGTTGCGGCGGGTGAAGCCGCCATCGGCCTTGCCATTCTCGTCATTTATTTCCGCTCGCGCGGCACCATCGCCGTTGACGATGCCAACCGGATGAAGGGGTGAGCGCCGCGTGAACTCGATCCAGCTTATCGTTCTCCTGCCGCTCATTGCCGCCATTATCGCGGGTCTGGGCAACAAGGCGCTCGGCAATGTCGCAGCGAAGCTTATCACCACCGGCGCGCTGTTTATCTCCTGCGCGCTTAGCTGGCCGATCTTTCTCGCATTCGTGGCGGGCGGCGCGGAAGCCTATGTCGCGCCCGGTTTCACATGGCTGCAATCATCGAGCTTCAACGCCATGTGGGAATTGCGCGTCGATGCGCTGACCGCCGTGATGCTGGTCGTCGTCACTACCGTTTCGGCGCTCGTCCATCTCTATAGCTGGGGCTATATGGAGGAAGACCCGGATCAGCCGCGCTTCTTCGCTTACCTCTCGCTCTTCACCTTTGCCATGCTGATGCTGGTGACGGCCAACAACCTGCTCCAGATGTTCTTCGGCTGGGAAGGCGTCGGTCTTGCCTCCTATCTCCTCATTGGTTTCTGGTTCAAAAAGCCAAGCGCCAACGCCGCCGCGATCAAGGCATTCGTCGTCAACCGCGTCGGCGACTTGGGCTTCATGATGGGCATTTTCGGTGTCTATCTGGTGTTCGACACCATCTCGATCCCGGACATCCTTGCCGCCGCGCCCGCCATGGCGGGATCGACCATCGGGTTTCTTGGGAGCCGTTTCGATACGATGACGGTGCTGTGCCTGCTGCTGTTCCTCGGCGCGATGGGCAAATCGGCGCAGCTTGGCCTGCACACATGGTTGCCGGACGCTATGGAAGGCCCGACGCCCGTATCCGCGCTGATCCACGCCGCGACCATGGTGACGGCGGGCGTGTTCATGGTGTGCCGCCTGTCTCCCCTGTTCGAGACCAGCGACACCGCGCTTGCGGTCGTGACCTATGTGGGGGCCGCCACCTGCCTTTTTGCCGCGACCGTCGGCACGGTGCAGAACGACATCAAGCGCGTGATCGCCTATTCGACCTGTAGCCAGCTCGGCTATATGTTCTTTGCGGCGGGCGTCGGCGCTTATGGCGCGGCGATGTTCCACCTGTTCACCCATGCCTTCTTCAAGGCGCTGTTGTTCCTTGGCGCGGGCAGTGTGATCCACGCGATGCACCATGAGCAGGACATGCGCTATTATGGCGGGCTGCGGAAGCATATCCCGATCACCTTCTGGACGATGACGGCGGGCACGCTGGCGATCACCGGCGTCGGCATATACTGGCTGCATGCGGGCTTTGCGGGCTTCCACTCGAAGGATGCCATCCTTGAAGCCGCATTCGCCGCGGGCGGCCCCGGCACCACCGCATTTCTGGTGGGCATCACCGCCGCGCTGCTGACCAGCTTCTATTCATGGCGTCTGGTGTTCCTGACCTTCTTCGGCCAACCGCGCTGGGCGGGCAGCGAGCATATCCGGCACGCCGTCCACGATCATCATGAGCATCCTGACGAGGAAAGCCCGGCCCATGAGCATGACGATCATTCGCATCCGGCGGGCACGGCGGGCTATCATCCGCATGAGAGCCCGTGGACGATGCTGGTTCCCATAGTGATCCTGTCACTGGGGGCGGTCTTTGCGGGCTTTGCGTTCAACCACTGGTTTATCCAGCCCGGCGCGGATCAGGCGTTCTGGCAGGGGTCTCTGGCCTTCGACGAACATCTGGCGCATGCGATGCATGAAGTGCCTTTATGGGTGAAGCTGTCGCCCGCGGTCGTGATGCTGGTCGGCCTGTGGATCGCGTGGATGGCCTATATCCGCCATACGGACTGGCCCGCGAAGTTCACCGCGCAATTTTATGTGCTCTACGATTTCCTGCTCAACAAATGGTATTTCGACGAGCTGTACAACGCGATCTTCGTCAAGCCCGCTTTCGCCATTGGCCGTTTCTTCTGGAAACGGGGCGATGAGGGTACGATCGACCGCTTCGGCCCCAATGGCATGGCGGCGCTGGTCGTTGCGGGCACCCGCGTCACGCGCAGGCTGCAATCCGGCTATCTCTATAATTATGCGCTGGTGATGCTGATCGGCCTCGCCGCGGCCGTAACATGGGCGATCACACGATAATGACGCAGCTCGGCTTTCCCCTTCTTTCGCTCATGATGGCTGTGCCGATGGCGGGCGCGGTCGCCTGTCTGTTCAGCAATGCCGCGACTGCGCGCCTGATTGCGCTCGCGGCGACGCTCGCCAATCTCGCGCTCGGCATCCTGTTGTGGCTCAATTTCGACCAGTCGGCGAGCGCGCCGCAATGGCAGTTTCAGGAATATGCGCCGATTTTTGGTCGTTTTGCCTGGGCATTGGGCATAGACGGCATCGCGCTGATGCTGATCGCGCTCACCGTGTTCCTGATGCCGATCTGCATTCTTGCGAGCTGGGAGGCGATCGAAAAGCGCGTCGGCGAATATATGGCGGCGTTCCTGTTCATGGAAGTGCTGATGATCGGCGTGTTCACCGCGCAGGACCTGTTCCTCTTCTATATTTTCTTCGAAGCGGGCCTCATTCCGATGTATCTCATCATCGGCATATGGGGCGGCGCGAACCGCATTTACGCGAGCTATAAATTCTTCCTCTATACGCTGCTCGGTTCTGTGCTGATGCTGATTGCGATGCTGTGGATGGCGCGCGAGGCAGGCACCACCGATATCCCGACGCTGATGGCCTATAATTTCGATCCGCAGGTTCAGACATGGCTGTGGCTAGCCTTCTTCGCCAGCTTTGCCGTCAAGATGCCGATGTGGCCGGTCCATACATGGTTGCCCGATGCGCATGTGCAGGCGCCGACGGCGGGTTCCGTCATCCTTGCGGGCGTGCTTTTGAAAATGGGCGGCTATGGCTTCATCCGCTTCTCGCTGCCGATGTTCCCCGATGCCTCGGCGCAATTCGCGTGGCTGGTCTTCGCGCTGTCGATGGTCGCGGTGGTGTATACTTCGCTGGTCGCGCTGGTGCAGAGCGACATGAAGAAGCTGATCGCCTATAGCTCGGTCGCGCATATGGCGATCGTCACCGCCGGGCTGTTCGCCTTCAATCAGGCCGGTGTCGAGGGCGCGATGATGGTGATGCTGGGCCACGGCCTTGTGTCCGGCGCGCTGTTCCTGTGCGTCGGTGTGATCTATGATCGGCTGCACACCCGCGAGATCGACCGCTATGGCGGCCTCTCGATCAACATGCCGCGCTATGCCGTGCTGTTCCTGCTCTTCACCATGGCGTCGGTCGGCCTGCCCGGCACATCCAACTTCGTCGGTGAATTCCTGTCGCTGATGGGCATTTATCAGGCGTCGAGCTGGGTGGCGCTCGTCTGCACCACCGGCATCATCCTTGGCGCAGCCTATATGCTCTATCTCTATCGCCGCATTTGCTATGGCGACCTTACCAAGGAAGATGTGCGCGCGATGCCCGATCTTTCGGTGCGCGAACTGGCGATGCTGGTTCCCATCGGTCTTGGCGTGCTGTGGATGGGCGTCTATCCCGAAAGCTTCCTCGCCCCGATGCGCGCCGATGTGCAGGCGGTGGTGGCCCGCATGGCGCCTGCGGCTCCGGCTGGCGATGCGCATCTGACCGCTGGCAAGCCGGGTGCGGCAGCCGCGCATGCAGCGCATGGCGAACCCCAAGAAACGCATGAATCCGCCGGGGAGGCGCACTGATGATCGAGACCGCTTCCCTGTTGATGACCATGCCGGAGCTGCTGTTGACCGGCGCGGGGCTCATCCTGCTCATGATTGCCGCTTATGCGGGCGACGGCAGAGCGCGTCTGGTGGGCTGGCTTTCGGTTGGCGCGCTCGGCGTAGCGGGCTGGAGCCTGTGCGGGCTGCCCAGCAGCGGCGGCGAGGCCTTTGACGGCCTGTACCGCGCCGATATGTTCGGAGCGTTCGCCAAGGTTCTGATCTATGTCGCTGCCGCTGTCTGCATCCTTGCCGCGCCGCGCTTCTTTGCGGCGGACGGCGGAACCAATGGACGCGCTATTCGCGCCGAATATCCGATCCTCATCCTGTTCGCCACGGTCGGCATGGGGCTGATGGTGTCGGCGGGCGACATGCTTACGCTCTATGTCGGCCTCGAATTGAACAGCCTTGCCGCCTATGTGCTGGCTAGTTTCATGCGGCAGGACAGCCGCAGCGCCGAAGCGGGCCTCAAATATTTCGTGCTGGGCGCGCTGGCGAGCGGCATATTGCTCTACGGCATATCGCTGCTTTACGGTTTCACCGGCGCAACCAGCTATGCGGGCATCGCCACCGCCATGGCGGATGGCCTGTCGAAGGGCGAGCTGTTCGGGCTGGTGTTTGTATTGACGGGCCTTGCCTTCAAGATCAGTGCGGTGCCGTTCCATATGTGGACGCCGGACGTTTATGAAGGCGCGCCAACGCCGGTCACCGCTTTTTTCGCCAGCGCCCCCAAGGTCGCGGCGATGGGCCTCACCGTGCGTGTCGCCATGGAAGCGATGGGCAGCGCTCTGACAAGCTGGCAGCAGATCGTGATCTTCGTTGCCTTGGCCTCGATCCTGTTCGGCGCGGTCGCGGCCATCGGCCAGACCAATATCAAGCGGCTGCTCGCATATAGCTCGATCAACAATGTCGGCTTCGCGCTCATCGGCCTTGCCGCAGGCACGGCGGAAGGCGTCGCGGCGGTGATGAGCTATCTCGCCATCTATGTGGTGATGACGCTGGGCAGCTTCCTGTGCGTGCTCCAGATGCGCGATGTCGAGGGCAATCCTGTCGAAGATATCGCCAGCCTGTCCGGCCTGTCGCAAAGCCGCAAGGGGCTGGCCGCTGCCTTCGCCATCTTCATGTTCTCGCTCGCGGGCATCCCGCCGCTCATGGGGTTCTGGGCGAAGTTTCTGGTGTTCGATGCCGCTGTGGCTGCGGGCCTCACCGGCCTTGCGGTGTTCGGTATCGCCGCCAGCGTGATCGGCGCGTTTTATTATCTCAAGATCATCAAGACGATCTATTTCGACGAACCCGCAAGCGCCTATGCACCGGCGGGCAGCCGCCTCGAAAGCGCGCTGATCGCGGTGAGCGCGAGCCTGATCGTCATCGGCTATCTGTTCAACCCGCTGCTCGACAAGGCAAGCGCGGCTGCTGCGGCCGCGTTGCACTAAATAACGGGTGAACGCCACCGGACCAGCGATCCGCACCGTCGCGGAAACCGGCTCCACCAATGCGGACATGAAGACGCTCGCGGGTGAAGGCGCATCCGAGGGAACATGGCTGCGTGCCGAGCGCCAGACCAGCGGGCGCGGACGCATGGGCCGGGCATGGGAAGGCGAGAGCGGCAATCTCTTCGCCTCGACGCTGGTGCGCCTCGCCCCGAATGACCCGTCTCCCTCCACTCTTGCTTTTGTCGCCGCCATCGCCGTGCATGAAGTGCTGGCCGATTTCGTTGGCGAACAGGCTATCCGGCTCAAATGGCCGAATGATGTGATGGCCGCTCATGCGAAGCTGTGCGGTATGTTGCTGGAGCGAGTTGCCGACGCGGTTATCATCGGCATCGGCATTAACGTCACCAGTGCGCCCGATGTGCCCGATCGGCTCACCACCTGCCTTCATGCGCTGGGCGCGACTTCGTGCGACGCCGCCTCGCTGCTGGAGCTGATCGCAGGGCGCTTTGCCGATCATCTGCACCGCTGGCGCACTTACGGGGCGGAGCCGGTCATTCGTGCATGGCTCGCCCGCGCCCATGCGCCCGGCACGCCGCTTGTCGCCCATCTGCCGGATGGCGAGAGTGTGGAGGGGCGTTTCGAAACATTGGATGCCGAAGGCGCGCTCATCCTGCGCTTGGCGGATGGCGGCAGACGTGCCATTCATGCGGGTGATGTCTTCACTCTCTGAAATTATGGGAAAAGCGGAGAATTTCCATGCTTCTTGCCATTGATGCCGGCAACACCAATGTCGTTTTCGCGCTCATCGAACCCGGCAGCGCAGGGCAGGGCGCCGATATCCGCACCCGCTGGCGCATCGCCACCGATCCGCGCCGCACGGCGGACGAATATGCGGTATGGCTCAACCAGCTGTTGAGCCTCGAAGGCTATGCGATGAGCGATGTCGATGCTGTCATCATAGCCACCGTTGTGCCGCGCGCACTGCATAATCTTGAAGTGCTGGCGTCGAAATATTTCCATGTCGAACCGCTGATCGCGGGACAGGGCAAGGCGGAGTGGGGCATCAGCCTGGATGTCGAGGAACCGTCCTCGGTCGGCGCGGATCGCGTCGTCAATGTCATCGCGGCCCATGCGCTGGACCCCGGCGATCTCATCGTCATCGATTTCGGCACGGCCACCACTTTCGATGTCGTCGATTATACCGGCGCCTACAAAGGCGGCATCATCGCACCGGGCATCAACCTGTCCTTGGATGCGCTGGTCGCCGCCGCCGCCAAGCTGCCGCGCATCGCCATCGAAGCGCCGGAGAGCGCGACCGTCATCGGCCGCACCACCGAGGAGCAGATGCATATCGGCGTATTCTGGGGCTATGTCGCCATGATGGAAGGGCTGGTGGCGCGCATGCGGGCGCAAATCGGGCGACCCGTAAAGATCGTGGCGACCGGCGGCCTCGCCGTGCTTTTCGATGGCCATAGCGACATATTCGATATCATTGCGCCGGATCTTACCATAGAGGGGCTGGCAATGATCCACGCGCGGAGTTTGAATAGTTGACGACACCCAAAGACGAGTTGCTCTTCCTGGCCCTGGGCGGGTCAGGGGAAATCGGTATGAATGCGAATCTTTATGGGTGCCGCGGCAAATGGGTGATGGTCGATCTGGGTGTCACCTTCGCCGATGCGCAATATCCGGGCATCGATCTGATCTTTCCCGATCTCGCCTTCATCGAGGAACGGCGCGAGGATCTGCTCGGCATCGTGCTCACCCATGGGCATGAAGATCATATCGGCGCGCTGCCTTATCTCGCCGCCGATCTCGGCGTGCCGCTTTATGCGACACCGTTCACCGCCGGGCTGATCCGCGGCAAGCTGGATGAGGAAGGCCTACTCGACAAGGTGACGCTGCATGTCATCGATAATGAGGATAGCTTCGCGCTGGGGCCATTCGGTTTCCGCTATGTGCCGCTCGCCCATTCGATTGCCGAAGGCAATGCGCTGCTTATCGACACACCGTTCGGTCGCATATTTCACACCGGCGACTGGAAGCTGGACGAAGAACCGCTGATCGGCACGCCTGCCAGCGAAGGGCAGTTGCGCGCGATTGGCGATGACGGCGTATTGGCGCTGGTGTGCGACAGCACGAATGTCTTCAATGAGGACGCCAGCGGTTCGGAAGGCAGTGTGCGCGACGGGTTGATGGAAGTCGTGAAGGCAGCAAAAGGCCGCGTCGTCGTCACCACCTTCGCGTCCAATGCCGCGCGGCTGCAAACGCTGGGCGAGGTTGCCAAGGCTTGCGGACGGCAGTTATGCGTTGCCGGGCGCTCGCTCGATCGCATCATCAGCGTGGCGAAAAGCTGCGGCTATCTGCGCGATTTCCCGCCGCTCATCGATTGGGACGAGGCGATGGACCTGCCGGGCCGCGATGTGCTGATCATCGCCACGGGCGGACAGGGCGAATCGCGCGCGGCGCTGGCGCGCATCGCGGGGGACAGCCACCCGATCAAGCTGGGGGCGAGCGATCTGGTCGTTTTTTCCTCCAAGCAGATTCCGGGCAATGAAATCGCCATTGGCCGCATACAGAATGCGCTGGCCGAGAGCGGCGTGCAGATGGTCACGGAACGTCAGGCGCATATTCATGTCTCCGGTCATCCGGGGCGGCCTGAGCTGCTTGCCATGTATGGCTGGATCCGCCCGGAAATTCTGGTGCCGGTGCATGGCGAGGTGCGGCACATGAAGGAGCAGGCGCGGCTCGGCCTTGCGCATGGCATCCCTCAAGCGGTTTTCCAGAAAAATGGCGATCTGGTGCGGCTTGCACCGGGGAAGGCCGAAGTCATCGGCCATGAACTGACCGGGCGCCTGTTGCTAGATGGCGACGTGATCCTGCCCGCCGATGGCGGCACGATCAACGAACGCCGCAAACTGTCGGTGAACGGCCAGATCAGCGTCGCGCTGGCGCGCAATGCCAAGGGCAGGCTGGTCGGCGAGCCGCAACTGCGGATGCAGGGCGTTCCGCTGGAAGAAGACCGCGAGGCGTTTATGGACGAGGCGCGGGAAGAAGTTGCCTCCGCACTCGCCAACGGCAATGGCGACGAAGAGGCGCTGCGCGAACGGGTCCGTCTTGCCGTGCGCCGCACCGCGACACGTTGGACCGGTAAAAAACCGCTTGTTGACGTGTTGCTGATTACCGTCTGAATCTCCCTAGGAGGCAGCAATGAATCTGTTTGCTATCTGCGCCATCTATTTTCTGTTCTGGGTGATGAGCGCCCTGCTGATGCTGCCCTTTGGTGTCCGCACGCCCGATGAAACGGGCGAAACACTGGTGCCGGGGCAGGCGGACAGCGCACCGGGCAATTTCAGGCCGCGCCGAGTGCTTTTCAGGGCCACCGTGCTGGCGACCATATTGTTCGGATTGTTTTATTTCAATTATGTCTATGGCTGGATCGGCGTCGAGGATCTCGACATCACGACCTATATCCACCGCGCCTGAGCAAGGCTCTTATACCAAGCTGCATTGATCGAAACCTGTGGATTTTCGTCACCCCGGACTTGATCCGGGGTCCAGAGCCTCACAAAATTGTACCTGGAATCCTGGATTCCCGCTTCCGCGGGAATGACGAGTATGAGTCATAATCAACGCATGTTGGTATTATCCGTGCAGCCGGTCGATCGCCTGCGCCAGCGCGACATAGAGCTTGCCGATATCCGATGATAGCAGCGTGACGCCCAGCGCGCTGCCCTCGCGGGTGGCGAGCACATTGCGCAGCATTGCCTCGAAGTCATGGATATAACGGTTCACGCTTTCGCGGAATGTCTCATTGTCGTTGTACAGCTGGGCGATCGAGCGGGCTTCGTCGGCATTGAGCAGCCGCACGGCGCGCCGCGTGAACACGCCCCGATCGCCCTTGAGATAGGCCGCCCAGTTGGCATCGCTCACATCCTCGGACAGGAATTTGGTCACGTCGATAGCGACGCTGTTGAGCGCCTCGATCAGCGTGGCGGAGCGACGGGAGAAGCTGTCCTGATCGCGCGTTTCGGCGGCTTCTTCCGCCTCGGCAATGCGCTTTTCGATGCTCGCTGTGGTGTCGGCGATGGTCAAAAGCTGCCGCATCAGCCGATCCGAAGCGGTGTGGGCGGCCTGCACCGCCTGATCGGCGACGGAGCCGACTTCCTCAATGCGCGCCTGAAAGATATTGCCCAGACGCTGCGAAAGCGCCTGCTCGCTCGTTTCCGCCAGTTCGTCGGATGCTTCGGCAATCGCGCGGGTCAGTGCGTGACGCGCCCGCTCGCCGGCCTGTTCGGCCATTTCCTTCACGCGCAGCAGTGTCGCCACCAGTTGCGGGCCGGAACTGTCGGTGAGGCGCTTGGCATCGGTGTCGGCGGCTTCGATGGCGCGATGCAGCGCCGCCACCTGCTCCTGATTGGCGATCAGCGCCTGTTCGCCGTTGTCGAGCCATGCGGCCAGCTTGCGGCCCTGCCCGCTCAGCAGTTCCTCGGTGTCCTTTGCCCGGCCGTAAATGGCGGCCGACACCGCTTCCATCTGTTCGATTTCCGGCGTTATGGCGTGAAGCAGGGTTTTCGTCTGCGCGATGCGATCATCGAGCCGGGTGAGCGCGGCGGGATGCCCTTCATCCAGTTCGCGCACGCTGGCATCAAGCGCGACCAGCAGCGATTCGGACCGCGCGATCATGTCTTGCGCCGTGCGATTGCCGGTTTGCAGCGCCGCATCGAGCTGCAATGTGCGCTGGGCGAGGTCGTCCAGCACCGTGGCGACATGCTCGACCCGCGAAACGCCGTCCTGCTCGAAGCCGACGAAGCGCTCGTTCACCCGGTCGATATGCCCTGTCAAGGCGTCGCCCATGCCCGCAAGCTGTTTCGACTGTTCCTCGATCACGCGGTCGAGATCGCGCACCCGGGCCTCGATTTCGGTCATCGTGTCATGATAATAAGAGACGGCCCTGCCGCCGATGCTGTCCAGCGTCTCCTGCGAGCGTTCGACCAACAGATTGAGGCTCGCCATCTGATCCTCAAGCGTCGCTCCGCTCTCTTGTATGGCGCGCCGGGCCTGTTCGGTCGCGGATGTTATGCGGTTCGCGCTCAGATCGGTCAGACCGGCGACTTCGTCTCCGGCGGCGCGGGTGCTGTCCTGCACCTGCAACAGTTGCGCGGTGAGGCTCTGCGTCGCGTTCAAGGTGCGCGTGCGCGCTTCGTCGGTCAGCTTGATCAGCGAATCGAGCCGCGCTTCCAGTCTCTCGACCCGCTCGTTAAGCGCCTCGCTGCCATCGCTTAATGTCGTGGATATGCGTTTTGCCCGTTCTTCGACCGCCGGCAACGTATCGATCAACTGACCGAACTGATGCGCGAGCGATAGCCCTGCGCGCTCGATGATCTCCGCCTGTTGCGCCGAGGTGCTGGCATGTTGGGACAGGGTTTTCGCGGTGGCTTCGAGATTGATGCTGGCCGATGCCCCGTAATCTTCCAGCTGCATCGCCTGTTCGCGCATGGTTTGCCGCGCGGTTTCCAGTTGCTGGTTGACGATGGCAAGGCGCATGTCGAGCGCCTCGCTTTCCTTGCGCAGCTGTCCGGCGATGCGGGCAAAGCGGTCGCCTTCGCCGATGCTGCTGCGCAACAGCAGCTGATAGAGTGCCACCACCAGCAGGAACGGCATGGAAACCAGCGTAGCGACATAGGGAATTTGCTCCAGCGCGGGGAGCTGAAACCCCCGGCGGAAGAAGAGATAGCCGACAAAACCCGCCCATCCGACCGCCGCCAGAATCAAGGCGCCCTTCGCTACTGTCAGGAGCGGCGATGGCTTGATATAGGCTTCCTCATAACCGGATACTGCATAATCGTCATGGCCCGATAGGGTCCCGGGCCCCTGATCGATCGCCTCGCTGGCCCGTTCGCTCAGCAGCAACTCATCGTTTTCCAGAGCGGAATTGTACGCCATGTGCTCCTCGCGTCGCAGACCGACGACCTTTTGTCCCCCGTTCATGGAGCCATGTGTAGCAGGTTTTTTCCGCTCGCAAATGCCAATTTGCAACCAACTGTTAACCGGGAGCGCCTATGGTCACCCGATGGCGTTTGAAGGCGGTAATCTCAATGCTTCCCTGGAAGCGGCAGTGGGTGACGACCCCGCTCTGCTCTATGATCTTCGGCGCGCCTTTCTCGAAAGTGCCGATCGTCAGATGGATCTGCTTGCCCGTGCGGCGGATGAAGCGGCGTGGAAGCTGGCGCTCTGGCGGCTGAAAGGGCTGTGTGGCAGCTTCGGCGTGGTGCCCATGATCGCGCTTGTCGAGGAAGCGGAAAAGACGACGGTCGGCGACGAAAAGATGCTGCGCCGCCTGCGTTCCGTGCTTTCTGCCCTGTCGCTGGACTGAGCGGACCTTCCTGTTCCTGTAATGGAGGGTGCAAGCGGCGCTTGCATATCCGCCTGCGGATTGCGATGAAGGGGGCAAATCACAATCAGCGGGTCCACCAATGCCTTTGGCAGCCATTTTATGCGCGACAGCGCCGTCATCAGACCGACCCGATGTGCTGCGCGGACAGATCGTTTTCGCCGCCCAAAGCCTGATCGAATATCAGGTGAGACAGGCCGCGCATGCGGGCGCGCGCCTGTTTTTCATCATGATCGACGCGGTTTCCCCTTCATGGTCGCGGATGGTCGACCGGCTGGCGGCTGACGGGCTGGAGGTGCATCTGGTGCGCGACATGGCGACACTGGTGCGCCATTTGCCGCGCGATGGCGATACGCTGCTGTTCGCCGACGGCATGATTGTCGACCAGCGCCATGTGAGCGAAATGGGCGCGCTGGAAGGCAATGGATTGCTGGCGGTAGAGGACAGCGCCGCCACCGCGCATCTCGAACGAATCGACGGCCATCATAGATGGGCGGGCATTGCGCGGATATCGCCGCAAACCATGTTCGATACGCTCGATCTCATCGGCGACTGGGATCTGGCGCTCACCTTGTTGCGCGCGGTCGTGCAGAACGAGCCCCATCGCATTATCGTGCCCCAGGCCGACGTGCTGGAAGGTCGGGTGGCGCTGGTCGATCGGCAGGAAACGGCCGACCTCGTGGGCAAATCGCTCGCCGGTCCAATGGATGCGGCGCAGGCGGCGGGAGCCGAACGCTATGTGCTGCAACCCATCACGCGCCGCGTGGCGACACGCCTGCTGCGCCTCCAGATTCCGGCCGAACATATCCGCTGGGGCGCGACGGGCATTGCGTTGTTGGGGCTGGCCATGCTGATTCCCGGGTGGCATTTGCCCGCTCTGCTGATGTTTATCGTCGCGCTGGGAGCGGACAAGGTTTCCGGCCATGTCGCTTCGATGACGCGGATGTCGGCATCCGGCGTCGTCGTTCGCTGTGCCCCCGCCGCGCTTGTGCTGCTCGGCATAGCCTGGACCGGCGTGCATTTCGGCATGTCTTCCGATGGTCTGCATCTGGCGCTGCTGTCCGCGATTACGCTGGCGGTGCTGGATATGCGCGGTAAGCGAACCCTGCCGGACTGGGCCTATATGACGCCCGGCAGCGCGATTTTGATCCTGCTGCTCGGCATGGCGCTGGAGCAGGTGCCACTGGCGCTTTCGCTCGGAGCGCTGCTGGCGATTATTTCGGTGGGTGCGATCCTTCTGGCCGGTCGCAAGGGGCGTTCCTGAGGCGCAGTATTTTTGCGGATCGTCGATTCAGCAGTAATTCCAAAGTTTAGCCTAAATTTACCGCCTTTAGTTACAAACAGTTCCATGAGCGAACCATCGCCCGAGCGCTATGGGAGCCCGCATGACGGGCGCCCGTCGCTGCCGTCCCTTGTCTGGGGCGCGCGGAGCGATGCGCTGCATCATCATATGATGCTCGAACGCTGCTTCGATGGCCGCGAGGCGCGCTGGAGCGATGCATTGATCGCCCGCACGCGGCGGCATATCGGCGGTTGCATCGCAGCGGTCGAAATGGGCTTTCGCGTTGAAATGGCCAACACGGCCATTGCCGGTCTCAATCTGGTCGATGCATTGCCGCAAGACTATTGCTGGCGGGCGCTCCAGCATCGCCCGACATTGCTCAGCACCGCGCTTCTGCGTCATTTCCGCGACCGCGCCGCGCTCAGCCTGATGGGACAGGAAGCGGGCGATGTGCCCGGCGCGATGGAAGAAATCCGGCAGGATGCGGCGCTGGCTCCCGATGCCGCGCAAACTCTCTCGGCGCTGGCCTTGGTGCAGGCGGGCTGGAAAGATACCGGCCCGGATCATCTGGCGATGCGGGCCGATCTGCCTGCCGAAGCGATGCAGGATCTGGTGTGGACTGTCGGGGCGCTGGTCACCGAAGCGCTTGTGCGCAGCGATCTTCTGCCCGCGTCGGATGCGGTCGTTCTGGTCGATCGGGCAGGGCATGCGCTGCTTGCGCGGCATGACGAGCAAAACAGCCCGTTCGCGCTCGCGGCGCTTCTGGCGCTGCAAATGTCTGGCGCGCCTGCCACCGGGGACCAGCTGGTGTCGCTGGCGCGCGGCCGTCATGTCATGGCGTTGATCGGGCTGATGGCGCAGCGCAACGCCATGGATGTCGTGCCATTGACGAGCGCTGTCGTGGAAACTTCCGAACAGATGGTGTTCAATCTCTGCCGTGCCGCCGATTTCCCGCGTGAAGTGGCGGTGCGCCTCGTGCTAGGGCGGCGCAGCGTGTCGCGCGGAGTGGAAGATTCGGTGCTGGTGGAATATGCGGATCGTTATGAGCAGATGGCGCGCGAAGACGCGCAAGCGGCGGTGATCACGCTGCGCCTCGACGAAATTTTCCGTGACCGCCTGTCGGCACTGGGGCACGAAGCGGGCCGCCATGTCGGCTGAACCTGTTGCGAATGACGCCGTGACGGCGCGGCTGGATATGGCCGATACGATCATCAGCGCCGATGAAGCCATATTGAAGCTCCAGCAGGCGGCGGGAGGCGACCCTGAAGGCCGCATCGCCGTGCCGCAAATCGCAGCGGTTGCGCGTCTTGCGCGGCGGCTCAAAATTCTCATCGCCCGGCCGCTGCTCATCGGCGGGCAGGGTCATGACATCCGGCTGTGGGTGCGGGCGCGGCCGACGGAAAGCGGTGTCGATCTGCATTTTTCCGAATGGCAGGAATCGCCGCATGTCGGAGGCGATGAAAATGCCGCCTTGCGCGCCGCCGAGATTGCGCTGGCGCCCGAAGGGGCGGAATGGCGCACCGACGCGCAAATGCGGTTCGTCCAGTTGGGCGCCGGATTGGGGTTTGCCCAGCCGGGGGACGAATTTTTCGTCGCCTTCATGGAAAATTCCGCCTCCCCTCAAGGACTGGCCACCTCCATTGCCACGCGCCGCGCCTTTTTCGGCAAAATGGTACATCAGCCATCGACGGGCGCGGTCTTCGATCTTTCCGGCCATCCGCTGTTCGATGCGGATGGAACTTTCCTGGGGTATCGTGGCAAGGCGACCGTGGTTGAGGCTTCTGTCGAAATACCTCCGGCCAGCGCGGAAAACGCGGGTGAAGACACTTTTGCGCCGCCCAATGATTTCCCCGATTTCGGTCGTCGCCTCGATCTGGCGCTGCGTCGGCCGCTCGGGCGCATCATCGCCAATGCCGAGACGATCAGTAGCAAGGTAGAAGGCCCGCTGCGCGGCGATTATGCTTCCTATGCCAGCGATATCGCCGATGCCGGGCGGCATCTGATGGAACTGGTCGACGATCTTGCCGATTTGCAGGCGATTGACCGCGTCAGCTTTACGGTCGCGCGCGAAGATATCGATCTGGCTGACATCGCCCGGCGCGCGGCGGGGCTGCTCGGCGTCAAGGCGCGCGATCGCGCCATCCGCATCGAGGCGCCGCGACTGGACGAGAGTGTTCCCGCTGCCGGAGAATTCCGGCGCGCGTTGCAGATCACCGTCAATCTCCTCAACAATGCGATCCGCTATTCCCCGGAGGAGTCGACCATCTGGCTGCGGGTTGGCACGGAAGGCGAAACCGCCACGCTGGTTGTTGCCGATCAGGGGCGCGGTATCGCGCTGGAAGATCAGGAGCGCATTTTCGACAAGTTCGAGCGGCTGGGCCGCGACGATGCGGGGGGCACGGGCCTCGGTCTCTATATCTCCCGCCGCCTTGCGCGCGCGATGAAAGGCGATATCGCCATCGACAGCGCGCCGGGGCAGGGCGCCCGCTTCATCCTGACCCTGCCGGCGAAGCTTCCCCAATAGGGCAAGCCCCATAAAGAAAAAGGCCGATCCCGCTGGACCGGCCTTTTCGTTGTTTCACGTATGCGCGTCGTAATCAGCGTTTGTCGACCGGCACATAGTCGCGCATGGTCGGGCCGGTGTAGAGCTGGCGCGGGCGGCCGATGCGCTGGGCGGGGTCGGAGATCATTTCGTTCCACTGCGCAACCCAGCCGACGGTGCGCGCGAGCGCGAACAGAACGGTGAACATCTCGGTCGGGAAGCCGACGGCGGAGAGGATCACGCCCGAGTAGAAATCGACGTTCGGATAGAGCTTCTTCTCGATGAAATAGGGATCCTTGAGCGCGATCTGCTCCAGTTCGCGCGCGGTATCGAGCACCGGATCGTTGATGCCCAGCTTGTCGAGAACGTCGCTTGCGGCCTTGGAAAGCACCTTGGCGCGCGGGTCGAAATTCTTGTACACGCGGTGGCCGAAGCCCATCAGGCGGAACGGGTCGTTCTTGTCCTTGGCCCGCGCGATATATTCGGGGATGCGATCGGGCGTGCCGATTTCGCGCAGCATGTTGAGCGCTGCTTCGTTGGCGCCGCCATGCGCCGGACCCCACAGACAGGCAATGCCCGCCGCGATGCAGGCAAACGGGTTCGCGCCCGAAGACCCTGCAAGCCGCACGGTCGAGGTCGAGGCGTTCTGTTCATGGTCGGCGTGCAGAATGAAGATCTTGTCCATCGCATCGACGATTACCGGATCGGGTTCATATTCCTCGGCCGGAACCGAGAAGGTCATGCGCAGGAAATTCGCGGTGTAGGAGAGGTCGTTGCGCGGATAGACAAAGGGCTGGCCCGCCGAATATTTATAGGCCATCGCAGCGATTGTCGGCATCTTGGCGATCAGGCGGTGGCTGGCGATGCGGCGCTGCACCGGATCGTTGATGTCGGTCGAGTCGTGATAAAAGGCCGACAGCGCGCCCACCACGCCGCACATGATCGCCATCGGATGCGCATCGCGGCGGAACCCGCGATAGAAGGTCGTAAGCTGTTCATGCACCATCGTGTGGCGCGAAATCGTGTAGGTGAAATTATCCAGCTCGCTCTTGCTCGGCAGTTCGCCGTTCAGTAGCAGATAGGAGACTTCCATGAAGCTGGACTGCTCGGCGAGCTGGTCGATCGGATAGCCGCGATGCAGCAATATGCCCTGATCGCCATCGATATAAGTGAGGCCGGAATCGCAGCTCGCGGTCGATGTGAAGCCGGGGTCATAAGTGAACATGCCGGTGTCGGCATAGAGCTTGCGGATATCGACGACCTGCGGCCCCACCGAGCCGTTCAATATTGCATAATCATGTGTCGCATCGCCCGTTGCGAGCTTGGCCGTCAAATCCGCCATATCATACTCCCTGTTGTTGTCCGACGACGCCATGTGCAGAAGCGTCCGTCAGCCTGGCTAGTGTTTCGTCCTTGCCCAGCAAGGCGAGGACGTCAAAAATTCCGGGGGAGGTAGTGCGTCCCGTCAGGGCCGCGCGCAGAGGCTGCGCGACTTTCCCTAGACCAAGGCCGGCGGTTTCCGCAACCCCGCGTATCTTTTCTTCTGTTTGTTCTGCTGTCCAGTCCTGCAAATCGCCCAGCGCGGCGATGCAGGCATCGATCAGGCGCAATCCGTCCGCATTGAGCAGTGCTGTGGCCTTTTCGTCATAATCAAGCGGCCGCACGGCGAACAGGAACAGCGCGCCGTCGGCAATTTCATCGAGTGTCTTTGCGCGCGGCTTCAGGCCGGGCATCGCCTGCGTGAGCAACGCCCTTTGCGCTGTGGTCGGCTGCGCGCCGGTCAGCCTGGCGATACGCGGCAAGACCAGATCGGCAAGGCGCGCATCGTCCGCTTCGCGCAGATAATGGCTGTTGATATTTTCCAGCTTCTTGAAATCGAAACGCGAGGGCGAACGACCCACGCCCGCAAGATCGAACAGCTCGATTGCGCGCTCGCGGCTGATGATCTCCTCGTCGCCATGCCCCCAGCCCAGCCGCAACAGATAATTGCACACCGCTTCGGGCAGCATCCCCATCTCGTCGCGATAGGCATCGACGCCCAGCGCACCGTGGCGCTTGGAGAGCTTGGCGCCATCCGCGCCGTGGATCAGCGGGATATGCGCATAGACCGGCTCTTCCCATCCCCCCTCGATTGCGTGCATCGCCTTGATGATGCCGAGCTGGCGGAAGGCGTTGTTGAGATGATCGTCGCCGCGGATCACATGGGTGACGCCCATGTCTTGATCGTCCACCACGACTGCGAGCATATAGGTCGGCGTGCCGTCGGAGCGCAGCAGGATCATGTCATCGAGTTCGGCATTCTGCACGGTGACGCGGCCCTGCACCGCATCCTCGATGATGGTTTCGCCTTCGCGCGGCGCTTTCAGGCGAATGACATAAGGCGCACCGGCGGGCGCGTCTTCGGGCGCGCGGTCGCGCCAGCGCCCGTCATAGCGCATCGGTTGCTTCGCGGCGCGCTGGGCCTCGCGCAGTTCGGCCAATTCCTCGGATGTCGCATAGCAGCGATAGGCATGGCCGCCGTCGAGGAGCTGTTGCGCGACTTCGGCATGGCGCGCGGCGCGGGCGAACTGGAACACGGGTTCCTCATCGCTGGAGAGGCCGAGCCAGTCCAGCCCGTCGAGAATCGCGTCGATCGCGGCATCGGTCGATCGCGCCCGGTCGGTGTCCTCGATTCGCAGCAGATATTTGCCGCCATGGTGCCGCGCGAACAGCCAGTTGAAAAGCGCGGTGCGCGCGCCGCCGATATGCAGAAAACCGGTGGGCGAAGGCGCGAACCGCGTCACGACTGGCCTTGTTTCCCCGGTTGCTTTCACACGTAAATTCCTCGACACATATTCCCGACGCGCCAGTTTGCGCGCCGCGACACTTATTGGTATCGGCACGCCCCCTAGCATGGCTTTTTCTCTATCACAAATGCATGCTGCACCGCACAGATTTTCACGTGCGAACATGGCTGCTATTGTCGAGAATGTGCTGGAGGCGGAGCGTGAGCGGATTGCGCTTTGGGTGCCGGTCGCGCTGGGTATCGGCGTTGTCGCATGGTTCGCTCTGCCCGATGCGCGCAGTTGGGCGATCTGGATTGGCCTTGCCTGCCTCATTGCGCTGCTGGCCTTGCGTTTGCCGCAGGGCGGGCGATTGCAGATGATGATTATCGGGGCCGCGTTGCTGGCGGCCGGGGGGTGCGCGCTGGTGTGGGGCAAGGTCGCGGTTTTCGGGGAGCCGCCGCTCGCTCGCGCCGTGTTCACTCGGGTGGAAGGGCGCGTGATCCGGGTCGAACAACAGACGGCGCTGGAGCGGACGCGCCTCACCATAGAGCCGCGCGGCAGGCCCGATCTGCCGTCGCGTATTCGGGTCAACGTCGCGCGGGACGACATGCCCGAGGGTGTCGGCAACAATGCGATTATATCGTTTCGCAGCCGCCTGATGCCGCCGCCGCCGCCCGCCGTGCCGGGTGCCTATGATTTCGCGCAACGCGCCTATTTCATGGGGGTCGGGGCCACGGGCCGCGCGTTGCCGCCGATCCGGGTGGACCGTGCCGCGCCCGATAACGCCGGAGGATTGCGCCGACGCCTGGCCGATCATGTGCTTGCCCGTCTGCCGGGGAGCGAAGGCGCGGTGGCCGCCACGCTGGCGACCGGCGATCGTGGCGCGATTGCGCAAGCGGATGCCGAAGCCATGCGGCACAGCGGGCTTGCCCATCTGCTCTCGATCAGCGGTCTGCATGTTTCGGCGCTGATCGGCGCGGTGATCCTCATCGTCTATCGCCTGCTTGCGCTCTGGCCCCGGCTCGCCCTCACGCTGCCGCTGATGTTGATCGCCGCCGGTGTGGGCGCGGTCGCGGGAATCGGCTATACGCTGCTCACCGGGGCGGAGGTACCGACAATCCGCGCCTGCATTGCCGCGCTGCTGGTGCTGGGCGGGCTGGCGCTGGGGCGGGAGGCGATCAGCCTGCGCCTTATTGCGACAGGCGCGCTGGTCGTGCTGATCTTCTGGCCGGAAACTTTGGTTGGCCCCAGCTTTCAGATGAGCTTTGCCGCGGTGACGGTGATCGTGGCGCTGGCCGAAACGCGCTGGTTCCGTGCGCTCACTCATGCGCGCGGTGAGCCATGGGCGATGAAGCTGGCGCGCGGTCTGCTGGCGCTGTTTCTCACGGGCCTTGCCATCGAAATCGCGTTGACGCCGATCGCATTGTATCATTTCCATCAGGCGGGCATGCTCGGCGCGCTCGCCAACCTCATCGCCATTCCGCTTACGACTTTCATCATCATGCCCGTTGAAGCGCTCGCGCTTGCGTTCGATGTAGTGGGACTGGGCGCGCCGTTCTGGTGGATCGTGGGCAAGGCGCTGGGGTTGCTGCTGGCGGTGGCGCATGGGGTCGCGGGGCATCCGCTCGCGGTCTGGGCGTTGCCGAGCTTTCCCGCATGGGCCTTTGCCATGGCGATGCTGGGCGGGCTGTGGTGCATCCTGTGGCGCACTCCTTTGCGTCTCGCCGGACTGCCGCTGCTGTTCTGGGGTGGTGCGGCGATGGCGATGGCGCCCGCGCCGGACCTGCTGGTATCGGGCGACGGCAGGCATCTCGCGGTGCGGCAGGACGATGGCAGCCTCGCGCTGCTGCGGGGGCGGGCGGGCGAGTATATCCGCGACGTGTTCGCCAGTTCGGCGGGAGAGGGGAGCCGCGCCGACACCGAAGATCCGGCATTGCCGCTTGCGCAAACCGCGCGGGCGCAGTGCAGCCGCGATCTGTGCTCGGCCCTCGTGCGAGGCAAGGAGCGGGACTGGTCGGTGCTGGCCACGCGCAGCACTGTCGTCGTGCCATGGCATGCGCTTGTCGATGCCTGCGCCCGCGCGGACATTATTGTCAGTGATCGCCGCCTGCCCGCCGCTTGCCTGCCGCGCTGGCTGAAACTGGATCGTTCCCGCCTGCGCGAGACGGGCGGCGTGGCGATTTATCTCTCAGGACAGCGCTGGCGCAGCGTGCGCGATCCGCAAGACCGCCATCCCTGGGTGGTACGCTGATCCTTTTTGGCGACAGCGAGCCCCTCATACCAAGGTTTATTGATCATGACCTATGGGGTGTGTTCCTGCGGAGGCAGGAACCCAGATTCATGGTCACAGTTTATGTGGCTCTGGGTCCCCGCCTGCGCGGGGACACAAGATCGCCCGATGGGTCGGAATCACTGCATTCATGTATCAGTTATAGCGGCGCAACAGCCCCGCGAGCTTGCCCTGTATGCGCACCTGACGCGGATCGTAAACCTGCGGTTCATAGGCCGGATTGGCCGGATCGAGCCGCACCCGCGCGCCATCGCGGCGGAAATATTTGAGCGTGGCTTCTTCCTCGTCGATCAGCGCGACGACGATCTGCCCTTCGCGCGCCACATCGGTGCGCTGGATCAGCGCGTAATCGCCATCGAGGATGCCGGCCTCGACCATCGAATCGCCCGAAACCTCCAGCGCATAATGATCGCCCGCACCGAGCAGCGCGGCGGGAACGGAGAGCATGGTATCGCTCTCCATCGCTTCGATCGGCACACCGGCGGCAATGCGCCCATGTAGCGGAATCTCGATCACGTCATTGGCCGCGATGGGAATGGATTTGGGCGGCGCGGCCTTGAGCGGCATCTGCGCTATCGTCGCGCTGGCGACTCCGCTCTTCGCCGGAACCCGCGTCCGTCCCTGCACGCCTTCAGGCAGCTTCAATATTTCGAGCGCCCGCGCCCGGTTGGGCAGACGCCGGATGAACCCGCGCTCTTCCAGCGCGCTGATCAGCCTGTGGATGCCCGATTTGGATTTGAGATCGAGCGCGTCCTTCATCTCGTCAAAAGAGGGAGACACGCCACCTTCCTCCAGCCTGTGCTGGATGAAAATCAGCAGTTCCTGTTGCTTCGCTGTCAGCATTGCTGGACCTCATATCGGGAACGAATAAGGAACGTATAGGAAACGTGCGAGAACAAGTCAAGCACCCGGATAACGCCCGCTAAATCCCGATGATCTCCGCCATGCTGCCCGGCTCCACCGCAGGGCTGCCCGCCGCACGGCGGATCAGGCAATTGGCGAGCGAAAGGCCGTATGTCGCCGCGCTGTCCTGCGTCGGAACGGGTGTCACCGCGCCGTTCGCGAGTACGCCGCGCACATAATCGTCGCGCCCGCCCACCGTCGGCATGGCGCAGCCGAGCGCCACCTTGTGCACTGGCGGCAGCGGGTCGGGGCATCCCGCCATCCTGCGCACCAGCGGCAGCAGGAACAAGGTCGCGGTGACGAAGGCCGATACCGGGTTGCCGGGCAGGCCGAGAAACAGCGCATTACCCATTTTCCCGGAAATCAGCGGCTTGCCGGGGCGCATGGCGATTTTCCAGAAATCGATGACGCCGCCCGCACCTTCGAGCGCCGGTTTGACGAGATCATGATCGCCCACCGATGCGCCGCCGGTGCTCACCACGATGTCATGCGTCTTCAATGCCGTGAAACAGTCCGTCAGCGCATCGAGCCGGTCGGGGACGATGCCCATGTCCTGCACATCGCAGGGCAGGGCGGAAAGCATCGCGCGCAACATCACCGCGTTGGAGGAGGGTATCTGGTCGGCGCGGGTGGGCTGGCCCGGCTCGACCAGCTCCGATCCGGTCGACACCAGCGCGATGCGCGGGCGGCGGGGCAAGGGCAGTGCGCCATATCCCGCCAGCGCGGCGAGCGCGACATGGCTTGCGGAAAGGCGCGTTCCCGCCGCGATGATGCGCTGGCCATCGGTGAAATCGGAACCGGCGGCGCGGATATGCAGGCCCTGGCGCGGCGGGCCGTCGCCGGTGAGGGTGAGGCGGTCGCCCTCGCGCGCGACATCCTCCTGCACGATCACCGTATCCGCGCCTGCGGGCACGCCCGCGCCGGTATAGATGCGCACCGCCTCACCGGGGCTGATCGTGCCCGTAAAAGCTGCGCCCGCCGCGCTGGTGCCGATGATCGTCCAGGGGCCGGGCATGTCGGCGAAGCGGATCGCATAGCCGTCCATCGCCGAAAGGTCGATTGCGGGTTGGGCGCGCTGGGCGACGATGTCCTGCGCGCTCCAGTGGCCCGGTGTCTGGTCCAGCTTCGTTTCCTCAGGCGCGAGCGTCGCCGCCATCGCCAGCAACCGCGCCTGTGCCTCGGCTACGGGCAGCAGGCTCATGGGCCTTCCGCCCGCCAGTCACCGGATTTGCCGCCGGTTTTTTCGACAAGGCCGATATCCTTGATTATCATTCCTTTATCGACCGCTTTCACCATATCATAGACCGTGAGCAGGGCGACAGAAACCGCCGTCAGCGCTTCCATCTCGACCCCGGTCTGTCCGGTCGTGCGCACCGTCGCCCGTGCGGTGACGCCCATGGCTTCGCACTCAAGATCGATGACGACCTTGCTGATGGCGAGCGGATGGCACAGTGGGATGAGTTCGGAGGTTTTCTTCGCCGCCATGATGCCTGCGACCCGCGCGACGGCCAGAACATCGCCCTTTTTCGCGCTGCCCTCGGCGATGGCCTGCGCCGCCTCCGCGCTCATCTCGATGCGACCGCGCGCTATCGCCTGCCGCACGGTCGCTTCCTTGCCCGATACATCGACCATATGCGCCGCGCCGCTCGCGTCGATATGGGTGAGGCCGCTCATGCCGCTGAGCCGGTGAGCAGAGTGCGCGTAGCCGCCTCGACATCGGCCTGCCGCATCAGCGCCTCGCCCACAAGGAAGCAGCGCACGTCATGCTGCGCCATCGCCAGCAGATCGGCATGGGAGGAAAGCCCGCTTTCGGCTACAAAGGTGCAGCCTTCGGGAGCATGGGCGATCAGTTCATAGGTGCGGGCGAAATCGACGGTGAAATCGCGCAGGTCGCGGTTGTTGACGCCGATCAGACGGGATTGCAGGCGGCTTGCCCGCTCCATTTCGGCGGTGTCATGCACTTCGACCAGCACGTCCATGCCCAGTTCCAGCGCGGTGGATTCGATCTCCGCCATCTGCCCGTCGTCGAGCGCCGCGACGATGATCAGAATCGCATCGGCGCCGATAGAACGGCTTTCCAGCACCTGCCAAGGGTCGATCATGAAATCCTTGCGCAGCACCGGCAGCGCGCAGGCCGAACGCGCGGCCATCAGATAGTCTTCATGCCCCTGAAAATAGGGCGCGTCGGTCAGCACCGAGAGGCAGGCCGCGCCGCCCGCTTCATAAGCGACGGCATGGGCGGGCGGATCGAAATCGGCCCGGATCAAGCCCTTGGAGGGCGATGCCTTCTTGATTTCCGCGATCAGGCCGAAGCCGTTTTTCGCCGCTGCATCGAGCGCCTTGCGAAATCCGCGCGGCGGTGTCTGCTCGGCGGCGCGGGCATGCAGGCCCGCCATTGTGATCGCGGCTTTGCGCTGTGCCACCTCCTCGCGCTTCGTGGCGCAAATCTCGATCAGCTTGTTGGTCATTTCCACGCTATCCAGCAGTTGAGCAGCGCATTGGCAAGCCCCTTGTCGATGGCTTCGGCGGCTTCTTCCACGCCATCGCGCCAGCTATCGACCTCGCCCGCGACGATCAGCGCGGCGGCGGCATTGAGCAGCACCGCGTCCCGGTAAGCGCCCGGTTCGCCCTGTAACAGGCGGCGCAACGCGGCTGCATTATGCGCGGGGTCGCCGCCACGAATGGCTTCGAGCGGGCTGGCGGGCAGCCCCGCGTCGCTGGCCGACAGGCGCTGAAGCGGCCCGGCCCGGTCGCCGCGCACTTCCATAACATGATTGGCCCCGCCAAGCGAGAGTTCGTCCACCGCTTCCTCGCCGCACACGATCATCGCGCGCTCCATGTCGAGCTGCGCGATGGCCTCCGCATAGACCGGCACCAGTGCCGGCTTTGCCACGCCCACCAATTGCCGCTTCACGCTGGCCGGATTGGCAAGCGGGCCGAGCAGATTGAAGATTGTTCGCCTTCCGATGGCTTTGCGGATCGGCCCCATGCGCTTCAATGCCGGGTGGTGATTTTGCGCGAACAGGAAGCAGATGCCCAGATCCGCAAGCTGCTTCTCTGCCACATCTGGCGATATGTCGAGCGATACGCCCAGCGCTTCCAGCGTATCCGCCCCGCCCGCTTTGGACGATGCCGCGCGGTTGCCATGTTTCGCCACTGGCACGCCGCAAGCAGCCACGACCAGCGCCACGGCGGTGGAGACATTCAATGTATGCTGCCCGTCTCCGCCGGTGCCGCACACGTCGATGGCGTTGGCGGGCGCCTGGATCGCGATCATGCGCTCGCGCATGGCCAGTGCCGCGCCTGCGATTTCTTCCGCCGTTTCACCCCGGTTGGCGAGCGCGATCAGGAAGGCGACGATCTCTTCATCGCTGCCCGCGCCATCGAGCATCGTGGCAAAGATGGCATGTGCTTCGTCGGCGGAAAGCGGCTGCGATGCGTTGGGAAATGCGGCCATCGCTTAGGCCCGCTCTGTGACAGGCAGCCCCGCAATCCGCATGAAATTCGCCAGCAGATCATGCCCGTGCTCGGTGGCGATGCTTTCCGGGTGGAACTGCACGCTGTGGATCGGCAGGCTCTCGTGCCGGAAGGCCATCACCGATCCATCCTCGGCGGTGGCGTTGACGATCAGGGAAGCAGGAATATCCTCGACGATCAGCGAATGATAACGGGTCGCGGTGAAAGGCGAGGGTATCCCCGAGAACAGCCCGGTGCCGTCATGCTCGACTGGGGAGGTTTTGCCATGCATCAAACCGCCGCGCACCACCTTGCCGCCGAAATGCTGGCCGATCGCCTGATGGCCGAGACACACGCCGAGCAATGGTTTTCTGGCATCCGCGCAGGCCGCCACCAGATCGAGGCTGATCCCTGCTTCATTGGGTGTGCAGGGGCCGGGCGAGATCAGGAAAGCGTCCGCGCCGGAGGACAAAGCCTGACCCGCACTCATCGCGTCATTGCGCACGACTTCGACCGCTGCCCCCAGTTCCATCAGATAATGGACGAGGTTCCAGGTGAAGCTGTCATAATTGTCGATGACGAGTATCATGGTCTATTGCCCATATCCGGCTTGTTTCGCCAGCGCCACCGCTTCCTTGGCGGCGGCCATCAGGGCGCCCGCCTTGGCCTCGCATTCGCGCTGTTCATATTCGGGCGTTGAATCGGCAACGATGCCCGCGCCTGCCTGCGCATGCATCACGCCGTCTTTCAGCACGGCGGTGCGCAGCACGATGCAGCTGTCCATATTGCCATCGGGCGAGAAATAGCCAACGCCGCCCGCATAGGCACCGCGCGTTTCGGGTTCCAGCTCGGCAATGATCTCGCAGGCCCGGACCTTTGGTGCGCCGGAGACGGTGCCCGCCGGGAACCCTGCGAACAACGCATCAAGCGCATCCTTGCCCGGCGCGATCTCGCCCACGACGTTCGAAACAATATGCATCACATGGCTGTAGAATTCGACGCTGTAGCTGTCCGTCACGGTGACGGTTCCAGCCTGCGCGACGCGGCCGACATCGTTGCGGCCAAGGTCGAGCAGCATCAGATGCTCGGCGCGTTCCTTGGGATCGGCGAGCAGGCTGGCCTTGTTGGCGGCGTCCTCGCTCGCTGTCTTGCCGCGTGGGCGGGTGCCGGCGATCGGGCGGATCGTCACCTCGCCATCGCGGGCGCGCACAAGGATTTCCGGGCTGGAGCCGATGAGCGCGAAGCCCGGCATGTCGAGGCAATAGAGGAAGGGCGACGGGTTGATGCGGCGCAGCGACCGATAAAGCGCGAGCGGCGGCAACGGGAAGGGCGCGGTGAAGCGCTGGGCCAGCACCACCTGAAATATGTCGCCCGCGAAAATATAATCCTGCGCGGCGAGCACCATGTCCCGATATTGCCCATCGGCCAGCACCGGTGCAAAGCTGACTTCGTCCGGCGTGGCAATCTGCGGTTGGGGTGGGATCGGCCCGGCCAGCCGTGCGGCGGTGGCATCGAGCCGGTCCTGCGCGGCGGCGATGGCGCTTTCCGGTTCGCCCAGCGATGCCGCCCAGATCGGCGCGACCAGATAGAGCGCGTCCTCCAATCGATCGAAGACGAGGATCACCGTCGGCCGTGCGAACAGCATGTCCGGCAGATTGAGTGGGTTGGGCGCGGGGCGGGGCAGCTTCTCGACCAGGCCGATAGTCTCATAACCGAAATGCCCGACAAGGCAGGCAAGCGCGGCAGGCAAGGCGGGGTCCATATCCGCGCGACATTCCGCCACGAGCGCGCGCAATGCGGCGAGTGCGCCGCCCTCGGCAGCCGCGAAGGCGGCCTTGTCGGTTTGCCAGTTCCGGTTGATCTGCGCTATATCGCCCTGCGCGCGGAACATCAGATCCGGGTCCAGCCCCAACAGGCTATAGCGTCCGCGAACCGCCCCGCCTTCCACCGATTCGAGCAGGAAATCGCCCCGCCCCGGCTGCATCAGCTTGAGCGCCGCCGAAATCGGCGTTTCGGTGTCGGCGATCTGCTTGCGCCACAACAGCGCCGAGCGTCCTTCATTCAGCGATGCCCGGATGCGGTTCGTGTCGGCGGCGGCGTTTATGCTCATCGGGATCGGCTATTGTGCGGCCGCGCCATTGATCCGGCGCAGTTCCTGCGTCGCTCCGGCGATGGCGGCGGGATTATGCTTGACGTCAAGCTCACGCTCGACAGCCCGCTCGAACTGCGCGCCATATTCATTGGCAACGACAGTGGTAATGTCGCTACGCACCTTGTCTACCAGACCGGGCACCTTTGCTGCGTCCCCCTGTTCGATCTTGTCGAGCATGATGATGAAATAGCCCTGGTCGTTGGGAATCGGCATGATCTTGACGCTGCCCTGTGCCATGGCGAACAATATGGAAATTTCGGCAGGTGGGCGTTTGTCGTCGCGCAGCAGGTCCGCGCGTCTGCCCGCAACCTTCTGTGCCGGGGGCAAGGGTATTCCGGCGCCTGCCAGCGCCTTGTCGAGGGGCGTGCCCTTGTCGATTTCGCCCTTCAGCTTGTCGGCCAGCGCCCGCGCCTTGGTCGCGCCTTCATGGAGCTGATAATGCTGGACGATGATCGCTTTCACCTTTTCCAGCGGCGGCGGGGCGGGTGGAGTGATGTTGGTCACGTCGAGTAATGCATAGCGTTGCTGTTGGGTGATCGGGACGAATTGCGCGTCGTCATCGCCTTCCATCTCGAAGGCCGGTTTCAGCAATGGACCAACATCGGCGGTGGGACGATAGACAGGATCATCGACATTTTGCCCGGTGGCGAGCAGCGAAGGCGTGGTTTCGACCGTCAGCGCATTGTCTTTTACGACCTCGTCAAAGGTCGAGCCATTGGCGACATCATCTTCGATTTTGGAGATGAAATCGGCGAGCAGCCTCTGGTGCTTGTCGGCCTTCAGCATCTCGACGATTTCGGGTTTGACAGCGTCGATCGGCTGTTCCGCAGTCTTCTGGATCCCGGTGACGCGCAGCACGGCCCAGCCCAGCTCCAGCTCCACCGGGCCGACGGTCTTGCCTTCGGGCGCGGCAAAGGCGGCGTCGGCAGCTCCGGCCGATGCGGCCTTGGCGAAATCGGCCTTGCTGGTCTGCCCGAATGTGCCGACCGACAGGCCGTTGGCCCTGGCGGCGGCATCGAGCGAAGCGGCGTTGACGGCCGCTTTGGCCGCGTTCTCCGTCGGCAGAATGAGCTGCTCAATCGTGCGCGTTTCCTTCGCGGCATAGCGCGCCTTGTTCTTGTCGTAATAGGCCTTGATTTCGGCCTCTGTCGGCATGGCGGCGGCGGCAAAGCGGTCCGCATCGACAATCGCATAGCGCATGCTGCGGCGTTCCGGGATCGTATACCGGTCGGCGTTTTTCTTGTAGAAATCCGCCAGCTGCTTGTCGCTGGGCGGCCCGGCGGGCTTGAACACCGCCGAAGGCACCGCGGCGATATGTCCTTCGCGCGCTTCGAGCAGCAGCGATGCATAAGGCAGCACAAGGCTGTCGGGAAGGCGGGCGCCGAAGCTGGCCGGTCCCAGAAGCATCTCCGCAATCAGTTCTTTTTCGATGTCGTCCCGCAGCGCCTTCTCGCTTACCCCTGTTCTCGAAAGCATCTCTCTGAAAATGCTTTGGCTGAACTTGCCCGCGGCGTCCTGAAAAGCGGGTATGGCGGCGATCTTCGCATCGACCATGCGCTTGCTGACATGGATGCCCTGCCGCTTTGCAAATTCGCTGAGCGCGATGCCCGCGACCAGCTGATTATATATTTGCGGCACTGCGTTCAGCTCAAGAAAATCGCTGATCTTCATGCCGGGGTTTTCGCTGCGCTGCTGCTCGAACACGCGTTGCGCACGGCTTTGCAGCTCCGATTCGGGAAGCGACTGGCTGCCGATCTTCGTCGATGATCCACCGCCCATCGAGCCGAAGTTCCCGAGGTTGCCGACATCGCCGGCCGCGAATGCGAAAGCGATGAGCCCGAGGAAAAGCAGCGCAAAAACGGCGCCGAATTTCGATCCGATGATACGCCGTACAAATGTGATCATAATCGCTTCGATCCTGACGACCCCGATATGGGGAGGATGGGGAAATATGTGCCGCTTTAGGGGGTGAAGCTCCATCCATCAAGCAGGGAGTCCGTTATGCGGGGGCTGGACTTTGGAGCATGAGCCGTTATCGCCGCCGGTCATTGGACATGGGGCAGCGAGCACCGGAATTTTCGAAACAGGAGGAGTATATGGGCCGCAAGATGCTGGTCGTCGGCAACTGGAAGATGAACGGGCTGCGTGCGCAGTTGGGCGAGGTCGCGGCGATCGGCGCTCTTGCACGGCAGCATTCCGGCGTTGAAGTCGGGCTGTGCGTGCCCGCGACGCTGATCGCGGCGGCATCCGAAAAGGCGGGCGGCGCGTTCATCGGCGCTCAGGATTGCCACGCGAAGGACAGCGGCGCGCATACCGGCTGCCTTTCCGGCGCGATGCTGCGCGAGGCAGGTGCGGCCTGGGCGATTGTCGGCCATAGCGAGCGCCGGACCGATCAGCATGAAACGAGCGCCGATGTCGCGGCCAAGGCGCTTGGCGGGAAGAAAGCCGGTTTGAAGGTGATCCTGTGCCTTGGGGAAAGCCTTGAGACGCGCGATAGCGACAAGGCCATCGACTTTGTGCTGGCACAGCTTGACGATTCGCTTCCCGAAGGCGCGGCCGCCGATTGGCTCGCCATCGCCTATGAGCCGATCTGGGCGATCGGCACCGGGCGTATCCCGACGATGGACCAGATCGAGGAAATGCACAGCGCGATTCGCATGCGACTGCGTGAGCGCATCGGCGCGGGCGAGGCCGATGCGATGCGCATTCTTTATGGCGGTTCGGTCAATGCTGAAAACGCGGCAGACATATTCGCCATCGAGGATGTCGACGGTGGCCTTGTCGGCGGCGCGAGCCTGACAGCGGCGAAGTTCGGCCCGATAATCGAGGCGGCGGCCTGATATTGGGCTGCGTTATGGTTGAACCGCGCCCGCTTCCCCGCTAAGGGCGGATCGATACAGATTTTCAGCAGACGGAATCGCAACCCATGTTCACCTTCCTTCTTGTGGTGCAGGCTATCATCGCCGCTGCGCTTGTCGGCGTTATCCTGATGCAGCGTTCGGAAGGTGGCGGGCTCGGCATGGGCGGCAGCCCGTCGGGCCTGATGTCGGCGCGCGGCGCGGCGGATTTCCTGACGCGCGCGACCACCGTGCTGGCGATATTATTTGTCATGCTCAGCATAGCGATGGCGGTCATCGCTTCGGTCAAACATGCCCCTTCGCAGATTGACACGTCGCTGGTGAAGCAGGCTCCTGCAGGTGGCGCGGAAACGGTTCCTGTGGTTCCGGCCAATGGCGATCCGCTTTCGGGCGCGGCGCAAAGCATCGATCAGCCTGCTTCCAATGGCGCGGTTCCGCTCGCGCAATAAGCTGCCGTTCACATAAAATCGATTTTTTTTGCGGGCGCGGGGCAACACGCGCTTGCCCAACCCTGTGCAATAAGGTTAAGCCTCTTCTCCCATGGCGCGGTATATTTTCATCACCGGCGGCGTGGTCTCCTCGCTCGGCAAAGGTCTTATGGCTGCAAGCCTTGCAGCATTGCTGCAAGCGCGGGGATTTCGCGTGCGAATCCGCAAGTTCGATCCCTATCTCAATGTCGATCCGGGCACGATGTCGCCCTATCAGCATGGCGAGGTCTATGTCACCGACGATGGCGCGGAGACGGACCTCGACCTTGGCCATTATGAGCGCTTCACCGGCGTTTCCGCGCGCCAGTCCGACAATGTGACGCAGGGCCGCATTTACCAGACGATCATCACCAAGGAACGGCGCGGCGATTATCTCGGCGCAACGGTGCAGGTCATCCCGCATGTTACCGACGAGATAAAGGCCTTCGCGCTTGCCGATGCAGACGATCTGGATTTCATATTGTGCGAGATCGGTGGCACGGTGGGCGATATCGAGAGCCTGCCCTTCATGGAAGCGATCCGCCAGCTTCATAACGATCTGGGGCGCGGCAACTCGATCTTCGTGCATGTGACTTTGGTGCCCTACATCGCGGCGGCGGGTGAACTGAAGACCAAGCCGACGCAGCACAGTGTGCGCGAGCTGACCTCGCTCGGCATCCAGCCGCATATCCTGCTGTGCCGCTGCGAACAGCCTCTGCCGGACAGCGAACGCGCCAAGATCGCCTTGTTCTGCAATGTGCGCCCGGAAGCCGTCATTCCTGCGCTTGATGCGCCGAGCATCTATTCGGTGCCGACCCAATATCATGCCGAAGGGCTGGACGATGAGGTGCTGCGCGCTTTCGGCATAGAAGATGCGCCAGAGCCGGAGCTGGATCGCTGGATCGACATCATGGACCGCTATGCCAACCCGGAAGGCGAGGTGACGATCGGCGTGGTCGGCAAATATGTCGGCCTGCCCGATGCGTATAAATCGCTGCACGAGGCGCTGGTGCATGGCGGGCTCGCCAATCGGGTGAAGGTTCATATCAAATGGATCGATGCCGAGCTGTTCGAGCAGACCGAGAGCGACATCGCCGCACAACTCGAACCGATGCACGGCATCCTCGTGCCCGGCGGCTTTGGCATGCGCGGCAGCGAGGGCAAGATTGCGTCCGTCCGTTTCGCGCGCGAACGCAATGTGCCGTTTTTCGGTATTTGCCTTGGCATGCAGATGGCCTGTATCGAAGGCGCGCGCAACACCGCCGGAATCGCGGAAGCCTGGACCACCGAATTCGGCGAGACGAGCGAGCCGGTTGTCGGCCTCATCACCGAATGGATGAGCAAGGAAGGCCTGCAACAGCGCAGTGCCGATACCGATCTGGGCGGGACGATGCGGCTGGGCGCTTATCCCGCCAGGCTGACGGGCAACAGCGTGGTCGCGGGCGTCTATGGCACGGAGTCCATCAGCGAACGCCACCGCCACCGCTATGAAGTCAATGTCGGATATCGGGAACCGCTGGAAAAGGGTGGCCTCATTTTCTCGGGCATGTCGCCTGATGGCGCGCTGCCCGAAATTGTCGAGCGGCCCGACCATCCGTGGTTCATCGGCGTGCAGTTCCATCCGGAGCTGAAATCCAAGCCGTTCGATCCGCATCCGCTGTTCGCCAGCTTCATCGAGGCGGCCGTAAAGCAGAGCCGTCTCGTTTAGGATTTTGTGGGTTCGGCACCGGCCCTCTCCCCCTCCCAACCGCCCATAAGATATCCTATCGGGCGGTTGGGAGGGGGAGACGGCCGGTGCCGCCTCCGAACTAAAGGCCGCTTGCATGGATCGTCGATCCGTTTACCTTCCCGCTCCGCGAGCGATTCGAAAAGGGCAGGCATGACGGTCACGGCGCAGCAGCTTTACGGGAAGCTCCCCGAGCAGAGCCTGCTTCACGCGCTCAGCGAGGAAGAGCTGTCCCGCCTGTTGCGCGATGCCCGCGAACATACGGCCAAGAAGGGCAAGGCGCTGCTGGAACAGGGCGACGAGGGCGATTTCCTCGTCATCCTGCTGGAAGGGCAGGCGCGGGTTACGGTTTATACATCCAATGGCCGCGAGATCGTGCTGGATTATGTCGGCGCGGGCAGCGTGCTGGGCGAGATCGCGCTGCTGGATGGCGGCACCCGCACCGCGAGCGTGATTGCCATGGAGCCGATCCGCTATCTCACCTTGTCACGCAGTCTGTTCGAACGGGTGATTGCTGAAAATCACGGCATAGCGCTGCGGTTGATGCGCGAACTGGCGCAGCGTTTGCGCCGCGCCAACCAGACGATCGAGAACGACCGCGCTTATGCCGCCGCGCCCCGGCTTGCGCGCTTTCTGTTGCGCCTGCTCGCCAATGCCGAGCCGGAGAGCGACAGCATCGCCCTGAGCCAGACGGAGCTGGCGATGTTTGCAGGCATCAGCCGCGAGAATATCAACCGCCAGCTCAATCTGTGGTCGCAGGCCGGGCTGGTGGAGCTGGAGCAGGGCAAGGTCCGCGTGCTGGATGTTGAGTGGATGGAGGATGTCGCCGACGCGATAGAATGACATTTCGCCCCACAGGGGCGAAAGTCCGAGACAGAATTGAGGTAGGAGGGGGAGCGGTGTTAAGCCGCCCCCCGTTCTGTTTTCAGAAAGTTATGCCGCGTCGCGGTCGTCTTTCTTTTCGGCGTTGATATCGACGAGCTGACCGCCATTGATGGCGATCTTCTTCGGCTTCATCGCTTCGGGCACTTCGCGCACCAGCTCGATGGTCAACAGGCCATCGGCCAGCGATGCGCCTTCGACGCGGACGAAATCCGCCAGTTCGAAGCGGCGCTCGAAGCTGCGATTGGCGATGCCGACATGCAGGAACTTCGCACGTTCGTCATTGCCCAGCTCGGCCTTGCGGCCGGATACCTGAAGCAGGTTCTGCTGTGCGACGATGTCGATCTCGTCTTCGCGGAAACCGGCGACGGCCAGCGTCACGCGATATTTGTCGTCGCTGAGGCGCTCGATGTTGAACGGAGGGTAATTGTCGCCTTGCGTCGCGCGCGCGCTGTTTTCGATGAGATCGAACAGACGATCGAAGCCGACGGTCGAACGGCGATAGGGGGTAAGGTCAAATGTACGCATAATCAAATCCTCTTGTTTGAGCGAGTTGAACGTCCGCCGGACCCATTATGGCATCCGGCTATCATGTCCGCCGCTATCCAAGCACCCGGACACAAGGAATCTAGGAAGAGAAATCGACCTTTCAAGAGGTCGAATGATTATACCATCTCGCCGGTCAGCAGCCTTGGCAGCGCGCCGGATTCGCCGCGGGCTTCGGCCATGAAGCGGCTCTTCAACGGCCCCATTTTCTGCACCGCCGCCAGCCCTGCGCGGCGCACTAGCGACGGCACGCGCCCCGGCACATCGAACAGGCGGACGAGGCCATCCATTGCGACCGTGACCGACAGGGTGTCGAGGCTGCGCCAACGCTGATAGCGCGTCAAAAGTTGCGCGTCGCCGGGTTCGAGACCAAGCCGCATGCCATCGACGATCACCTCGATCAGCGCGGCGACATCGCGGAAGCCGAGGTTGACGCCTTGTCCGGCAATCGGGTGGATGCCATGCGCGGCGTCGCCCACCAATGCCAGACGCGTGTCGGTGATGCGCGCGGCGCGATGATAGCCGAGCGGATAGGAGGATCGAGGCGCAGCCACCTTGATCTCGCCGAGGAAGCCGCCGATGCGCTTTTGCGCTTCATGCGCCCAGCCGCGTGTCCCCAATGCGAGCATGCCTGCTGCCTGCTTCTCCGGTACGGTCCAGACGATCGCCGAGCGCGTGCCGGGCTGCATCGGCAGGATCGCAAATGGCCCGCCGGGATAGAAAATCTCATATGCGGTGTTGGCGTGGTTCACTTCATGCTCGATGGCGGTGACCATCGCCACATGCTTGTAGGACCATTTTGCGACCGTGATTCCGGCGGCCTCGCGCATCGGGCTGTTGCGCCCTTCCGCGCCGACGAGCAGCGAGGCGGAAAGCTGCGCGCCGCTTTGCAGGGTTATGGATACGCCATCGAGCGTGCGTTCGATGACGGTGGCGCGGTCGGGCTGGAACAGCGTCAGATTATCCGTCGCAAGCGCGGTATCGCGCAGAGCTATGCGGGTTTCGCGATTCTCGAACATGATGCCCATCGGGCCGCCATCTTCCTCCGGCGGGGCGAAATCGAGTGCGCCGGGTTGCAGGCCGTCCGAGACCCAGATGCGTTCGATCGGGCAGCCCTTGCCTTCCAGTCGCTCGCCGATGCCGATGGCCTGAAACAGCTTCCAGCTTGCGCTGGCGATGGCGGAAACGCGGCCGTCGAAATGCGCGGTCAAGGTAGCGTCCGGGTCGGCAGGATCGACAACCGCGCAGCGCACGCCATGGCGCGCAAGGCCGATGCCGAGCGTCAGGCCGACAAGGCCGCCGCCCATGATGATGACATCGAAATGCTGTTTCGTTGACATGCGTTATCGTGTTCCTGCGCAGGCAGGAATCCAGCACCCGCTTGCGCTTTGTTTGCTCTGGACTCCTGCCTGCGCAGGAGCACGGCAAGGGTGCCGCCGGATCATCCCGCTGTGCCGCCGACGGTCAGGCCTTCCATCAGCAAAGTCGGCTGGCCCACGCCTGCGGGTATGCTCTGGCCGCCCTTGCCGCACATGCCGATGCCTTCATCGAGCGCCATATCATTGCCGATGCCGACGACTTGGCCCATGGCGGTGGGGCCGTCGCCGATCAATGTCGCACCCTTGATCGGTTCGCCGATCTTGCCGTTTTTCACGCGATAGGCCTCGGTGCAGGAAAAGACGAACTTGCCCGATACGATGTCGACCTGTCCGCCGCCGAAGCTCTTGGCGAAGATGCCGTCCTTGACGCGCGAAAGCAGCTCTGCCGGATCGTCATCGCCGCCGCGCATGAAGGTGTTGGTCATGCGTGGCATCGGCGCATGGGCATAGCTTTCGCGGCGACCATTGCCAGTGGCAGGGACGCCCATCAGACGCGCATTCAGGCGATCCTGCATATAGCATTTGAGCACGCCATCTTCGATCAACACCGTCTCGCCGGTCGGGGTGCCTTCGTCGTCGATGGAGAGCGAGCCGCGCCGTTCGTGGATCGAGCCATCATCGACCACTGTGACGCCTCGGGAGGCGACTTGGCTACCGATCTTGCCGGAGAAGGCGGACGTGCCCTTGCGGTTGAAATCGCCTTCCAGCCCGTGCCCTACCGCTTCGTGCAGCAGCACGCCGGGCCAGCCGGGGCCGAGCAGCACGGTCATCTCGCCCGCAGGCGCGGGGACGGAGCGCAGGTTGACGGCCGCTTGCGCCAGCGCTTCATCGATGGCGCGGTTCCACACCGCTTCTTCCATCACGCCGTCATAGAGATAGCGCCCGCCGATGCCGAACACGCCGCTTTCGCGCCGACCATTTTCTTCCATGATGATCGAGACGTTGAGGCGCACCAGCGGGCGGATGTCGTTCGCGGTGAAGCCATCGGCGCGGATGATGTCGATGACCGACCAGCTTCCCGCCAGATTGACCGACACCTGCGCCACGCGCGGATCGCGTGCGCGGGCGGCGGCGTCGATCTTCGCGCATAATGCGACCTTTTCGGCAAAGGGCACCAGTTCGAGCGGGTTGGCTTCGGTATAGAGGTGGCGATTGGTACGCGCGGGCGGTGGGGCCGGGGGCTGGTTCGCCGGGTCGAGCAGCGCCAGCGTCTGCGCCGCGCGGGTGATCGCGGCCGCGCTGATTTCGTTGGCATGGGCGAAGCCGGTCGTCTCGCCCGAAACGCCGCGCAGGCCGAAGCCCTTGTCGGTCGAATAATCGGCGGTCTTGAGACGGCCATCGTCGAAGCCGAAGCTCTCCGATGCGCGATATTGCAGGTAAAGCTCGCCATCGTCGCAATTATTGAGGGCGGTCGCGGTCAGGCGCGCGGCGCCGTCGGGATCGAGCATGCCGTCGGTATAAAGCAGGCCGCGGGCATCGGTGAAAGAGGAGGCTATATCGGTCATGCTATCGATATAGAGGCTGGAACGGCTTATACCAGAATTAATGCGCCGCTTGCGTGTCCGCAGGCCCGCCGATCAGCACGAAACGGCGGTCGCAATAGCCGCATTCGACATAGCCCTTCTCATCGATTTCGAGAAACACGCGCGGATGTCCCAGCGCGGCGGGAATGTCGCCCGATCCGTCGCAGGAAACGCGGGTCTTGGACGTGCGGATGATTTCGGGCGGCTGGCTCATGGCCGCGCATTTAGCATCGGGTACGGCAAGCGGCAATAGCACTTTGCGCGATGCCCATTCGTCGCTATGACCGCCCCATGACGAATGCATCCTCAACACAAAACGCCATCGAGATCGAAGGGCTGACGAAAATTTATGCGGGCGGCAAGAAGGCGCTCAACGATGTGACGCTGAATATAGCGCGCGGCACGATTTTTGGCCTGCTCGGTCCCAATGGCGCGGGCAAGTCCACGCTCATCAACATCCTCGCAGGTCTGGTGAACAAAACGAGCGGAACCGCGCGGATTTGGGGGTTCGACATCGATGAGAACCCGCGCAACGCGAAGAACAGCATCGGCATCGTCAATCAGGAGATCATGTTCGATCCGTTCTTCACGCCCGCCGAAACGCTGGACAATCAGGCAGGCTTTTATGGCGTGCCCAAGCGCGAGCGCAAAACGATGGAGCTGCTGCGCGCGGTGCATCTGGAGGACAAGGCGAACGCCTATGCGCGCACGCTGTCGGGCGGCATGAAGCGGCGGTTGATGGTGGCGAAAGCGATGG
>TARA_R110000782_G_scaffold80846_4_pt1 | contig 237405 bp, 199 predicted proteins | sample TARA_R110000782 | Tara Oceans TARA_R110000782 (sample SAMEA4397859) | marine metagenome | biome: Polar Biome; feature: [SRF] surface water layer (ENVO:00010504); material: water (ENVO:00002006), including particulate matter (ENVO:01000060) such as... | depth 5 m | reverse complement strand
TTCTGCTTTAGCCTTTGCTTCTGCTTCAGCCTTAGCTTTTGCTTCTGCTTCCAGACGTTCTGCTTCTTCTTTATCTTTTTGAGCTTGGTCTATTAGTGCTAGTTTCTTTTTTGGTTCTTCTTTATCTGGAAATAGATTGGTTGCTTTTTGATATTCTTTTCTTGCATTATCAAAATCTTGAGCAAATAAAGCTTTATCACCAGCTTTCATCGCATCAGCATATTTAATCAAGTTTAATTTTTCTTGTAGTTCTCTTTCTTCTTGATTCTTTTTGAAATTTGCTAATTCTTGATTTAGTTTTTGAGCGATAGGAGCAGTGTAACTCATATCCCAATCTAACTCTCTCATTTTTGGATCGTAGATGGCTTTTCCAATCGGTTTTTCAAGAAAAGCAACATTTAAATCTTTGTGTTGCTGAAAAAGGGTCATTTCTACAAATAGATCATTAACACTATTTCTTTTATCTGGTGGAATTCCTTTAGTATTTACAATAATTTTTTTGGGAACAAAGTTGGCTTTTTCATATAATACGATGTATTCTTTTTCATAATCAACCAAAAGTTCATATCTACCTTTTTTATCGGAAATTACATTATGAATGTAGTTGCCGTTTTCGGTAATTTTTATACTAACTCCTTCCATGGTACTTTCACTGTAATATTCAGAAACAATTCCAGAAAGTGCAATCTTTTGCTCATCTGGTGTCTGTGCTTGTACAGTAGCTGTTAGCAGTATGAAAATGATAAATATGGCACGAAATAATGTCATTAAGTATTAGTTTGTTTTGCTTTCAATCCATTTTCTAGCATTAACAAAGGCTTCTATCCAAGGGGTCACATCATCTGTTTTTTTATCTAATGGATAAAAAGCTGTTTGCCAAGGGAAAATAGTTCTTTCTAAATGAGGCATCATTGCTAAATGTCTTCCACAGTCAGAAACTATTCCGGCAGTATTATAATCCGAGCCATTCGGATTTGCAGGATAATTAGCTGAACTGTATTTCATTGCAATATTATATTCTTTTTCGTTATCTTCAAAAATAAATTTCCCTTCACCATGAGCAACCCATATTCCGAGCTTAGCATCACTAAGTGTTGAAAGCATTACAGCGTTATTTTTAGGAATTTCTACATTTAAGTAAGCAGATTCAAATTTTCCTGATTCATTATGAGCCATAGCTTGTGTTTTTCCTTTTGAAGCAATTAGTCCCAATTCCATCATTAACTGACAGCCGTTACAAACACCTAAGCTTAGCGTATCTTCTCTTTTGTAGAAATTGTCTAATGCTTCTTTTGCTTTTGGATTGTATAAAAATGCTCCAGCCCACCCTTTAGCAGAACCCAATACATCTGAATTAGAAAATCCTCCCACAAAAACAATCATGTTTACATCACTTAAGTCTTCCTTTCCGGAAATTAAATCTGTCATGTGAATATCTTTAACATCAAAACCAGCTAAAAATAAGGAATATGCCATTTCTCTATCTCCGTTTACTCCTTTTTCTCTAATAATAGCAGCTTTAACTCCTGTGCTTTCCTTTCTTCCGTGAATAATACCATAATCAGCTAGTTTACCTGTAAAATGAGTAGGGAAGGAGAAAGTAAGAATTTCTTTCTTATAATTTTCAAAACGTTGTTTGGCTAACTCTTTTTTAGTTTGATTGCTATCTAATAAATAAGAAGTTTTAAACCAAACATCTCTTAATTCATCAATATCTAACGAAAGTTGAGCTTCTTTTAATCGAATATTTAACTTTCTTTCGTTGGTAATACTACCAATAATTGAAGCATGAATACCTTTTTTACCTAATTCAGAAACAATTTTATGTCCATCGTGATTAACCTGAATGATTACACTAGGGTTTTCACTGAACAATATTTTAATCATTTCTGTTTCATCAAAGGCATTTAAGTTAATGTTTAAACCACCTTTCTCATTAGGAAAATTCATTTCTAACAAGGTAGTAATTAAGCCTCCAGCAGAAATATCATGACCAGCCAATACTTTATTTTCTTTTATTAATTGCTGAAGCGTATTAAATGCATTAGCAAAATAAGTAGCATCATTTACAGAAGGAACTGTTTTCCCTAATTTGTTGATGACTTGAGCAAATGAAGAGCCGCCTAAATCTAATTTTTGGTTAGAAAAATCGATGTAAACTAATACAGAATTCTCATCATTTACCAAACGAGGTTCAACAATTTGTCTGATATTACTTACAGCACCTGATGCTGTAATAATAACAGTTCCAGGAGCATAAACTTTGTCGTTGTTGGGATATTTTTGAACCATAGAAAGCGAATCTTTTCCTGTAGGAATATTTATTCCTAATTCACAAGCAAAATCACTAACAGCTTCAACAGCATCATATAAACGAGCATCTTCTCCATCATTTTTAGCCGGCCACATCCAGTTGGCACTTAAAGAAATAGATTTCAATCCATTTTCTAATGGAGCCCAAACAATGTTTGTAAGTGCTTCGGCTATGGCTAATTTACTTCCACTTTTAGGATTAACCAAAGCAGGTACAGGAGCATGACCTAAAGCAGTTGCAATACCTTTTTCACCTTTGAAATCTAATGCTACAGCACCTAAGTTATTAAGCGGAAGTTGAATTTCTCCAACGGTTTGTTGTTTAGCTACTTTTCCGCTAACAGAACGGTCAACTTTATTGGTTAACCAGTCTTTACAAGCAACAGCTTCTAATTGAAGTATTTGTTTGATGTAATCTTTAATTTTATTAGATTCGTAATCTATTTCTTGAAATTTTGAAGGAATGGTTTTGTCTTCAATAATGGTTTTTGGAGGCTTCCCAAACATATCCTCAATTTTTAAATTGATAGGATGTTCGTTGGTTTTGTTATCTTCGAATTTAAAGACATGGTCGCCTGTAATTTCTCCCACAACATAAATAGGAGCTCTTTCTCTTTTACAGATTTCTTCTAACAAGGCAACGTCTTCAGCTTTAATCACTAAACCCATTCTTTCTTGAGACTCGTTACCTACAATTTCTTTTGCAGAAAGGGTAGGGTCTCCAACAGGTAATTGATGTAAATTGATGGTGCCTCCAACTTCTTCCACTAATTCAGAAAGACAGTTTAAGTGTCCACCGGCACCATGGTCGTGAATAGAAATAATAGGGTTATTGGTTGATTCAGCAAAAGCTCTAATAGCATTAGAAACTCTTTTTTGCATTTCGGGATTAGAACGCTGAATAGCATTTAATTCTATTGCATTGCTGTATTCACCTGTTGCTACAGAAGAAACAGCACTTCCTCCCATACCAATTCGGTAATTATCGCCACCTAAAACTATAATTTTATCTCCTTTTTTAGGAGTTTGTTTTTGAGCGTGGTCTTTTCTAGCATAGCCTATTCCTCCGGCAAGCATAATTACTTTATCGAAACCAAATTTTTTGCCATTTTCATTATGCTCAAAAGTTAATACAGAACCATTGATAAGCGGTTGTCCGAATTTATTTCCAAAATCGGAAGCTCCATTAGATGCTTTTATAAGAATTTCTATAGGAGATTGATAAAGCCATTTCCTTTCGTTCATTGCTTTTTCCCAGTTTCTATCATTTTCTAATCGAGAGTAGGAAGTCATGTAGACAGCTGTTCCTGCCATAGGTACACTTGCTGTTCCACCAGCCATTCTATCTCTTATTTCTCCTCCAGAACCTGTTGCAGCACCATTAAAAGGTTCTACAGTTGTTGGGAAATTATGTGTTTCAGCTTTTAGAGATAATACCGTATCTATTTCAGAAATTTCGAAGAAATCGGCTTTGTTTTGTGTTTTTGGAGCAAATTGCATTGCTTTTGGTCCATCAACAAAACTTACATTGTCCTTATAAGCAGAAACTATGGTATTAGGGTTTTGTTGGGATGTTTTTCTAATTAGGCTAAATAATGAAGATGGTTTTTCTTTTCCGTCAATAATAAAAGTGCCATTAAATATTTTATGACGACAGTGTTCTGAGTTTACTTGAGAAAAACCAAAAACCTCACTATCGGTAAGTTTTCTATTATTTCTTATACTTACTTCTTCTAAATAAACTACTTCATCATCATTTAGAGCAAGTCCTTCTTCTTTATTGTATTTAGCAATATCATCAATATACTTAACAGGCTCTGGCTGAATATTTATTGTAAATAATTCTTGATTAAGTTCTTTGTACAAAACCTGTAACATGCTATCGAATCGAGTATTTTCATTTTCAACGATAGCAAACTCTTCCATACGGCTTATTCCATTGACAGCCATATTTTGAGTGATTTCAACTGCATTGGTACTCCAAGGCGAAACCATTTCAGCTCTAGGTCCGATAAAAAAACCAGAAATACTAGTTTGATTAATTTTTTCTGCAGCTAATAGCCAATTTAGCTTAAGAATATCTTGCTCGTTTAACTCATTAGCATGCTCAACAGCAATTATGGAGTTAAGCTTAGTTTTAAAAAATAAAATCATAAATAGGTATAAAATAGAAAGCGGCAAAGTTAAGAACTAACACAAATTGAGCTTGACTTAGTGGTGTTTTTTTTAAAAACATATCAACATTAAATTTATGAACAAAATTTCTTCTGAAAATCAGTAGTGTGAATGAGTTATTAAAGCATGTATTGAATTATTGTAGATTATTTTTTTTTGAAATCACGGTAGTTTTATACTTTCGCACAAAATTTAATTAAAAAATTGAAAATGAGTGTTAAAAAAGCAGGTTTTACAGCTGTTTTATTGATTTTTGGTGCAATATGTTTTGCTCAATCTACTTTTAAGTTAGATAGTTTGAATAATGAACTAAAAATAGCTATTGAAAATAAAGACAAGAAGAAGGAAACTGCCTTAAGAGAAGAAATACAATTTGTAGAAAATAAAAACAAGCAGATTAAAGATTTAGAAGAGGATAAGCGAATAGCTATCTTTCAGGAAGACTATGATAAGGTAATTTTGTTGGAAAGTCAAATTAAATATGCTAAAAATTCAGAGTTTGGAGTAAGTAAAAGTCAATCTAACTCAGCAAATGATATAGCTATTTATAACCTTACCAATACAAGCGTTAACAAAAAGTCATTTGGAAAGAAAAATAAGTTGTCTAAACAATTTTCTGAATATGATTTTAGTGATAAGGTAATAGGTCAGTTTGGAGTGGGATTTAAGACTGTTGATTATTATGGATATGGTAGTGAATCTTCAGAATTTATAATGTCTTATCATATTGCTAATAGTAGGTGGTGGGTAAATAAATACTTAGCAGGAGGAATGTTTTATGATATTGTTTTTGGGGATTATTTCGATCTAAGTGTTGGTCCGCAAATGACAGCTTTTGCTGATTTTGAAGCGCTAGTACTTCCATACACTTCATTAGGTATAGGGTTTGGATTAGATGAAGATGGCGAAACGTATTTACCAATTATTTATAAGTTAGGAACGCACGTTTTTTTTAAACAGGAAAGAAACATTGGGTTGTTTTTTGAGCTTAATTTAAGCTTAACTCACGAATATGATTATATGCCTGCTTATCGTTTTGGCTTATCATGGACAAGAATAAAAAGAAAAAGTAGATAAATAAATAACAGATTTTAGGATGAAAACATGTTTTCTATATATAGCAGTAGTTTCAATTTTTATTTTTAATAAAGAATTAAATGCTCAGAGTTTTTACACCATGGATGAACTAAAGTCTATGAAAATGGAAGCTGTTGACAATAATCAATACAGGTTGGCTAAGGTAATTCAAGATGAAATAGATAAAAGAAACTCTTCAACATACAAATTAAATAAAGAAGCTTGGGAAGATGATTCTTTAATTGTTGCAGAAGTTAATGAACTTGAGAAACAACAGAAACGAGCGGTTGTCAATGAAAATTGGTTATTGGCTAAATCTTTAAAAACTACTATTTTCAATAAAAAATATATTAAAGAAACCGAAGTAACCACTTCAAAATATGTAGGATTAAATAATAGGAGAGAGGATATTTATCAGGAAATGTTAAAAAAAGGTTTTGTTTCATCATCATTTTTATCTATTAGTGAAAATGATTTTGTTGAAGAAGATAATTCTACAGAAACGGTTACAAAAATCGGTAAAACAACTGATCAAAGTGATGAATTTAAGTATAGAAGAAGTTCTCTATATACTTTAATGATAAACGACAATCAGCGAGAGCATTTTGAAGTGATTTTAAATGCTTTTGGAAATACACCACTTTCTGAAAAGTTTAATGACCATAATATTGGTCCATATTTGATAGATGCTACAGGATATGTAAAAGACCGTTCTTCTGAAATTACGGTTTATTTAGAAAAAAATAATGTTGCTAAAGATTTGGTTGCTAAATGGTTTAACAGAAGTAAAGATGGAGCTTTTGATATGTCTCTAATTCAAAATAGAGGAGAATATAGTGCTACAGTTCAAGATAAAGTTGTTGCAGCTAACTTAGAAAGAGGAGAAGCATTATTAGCAGATGCTGGAGAGGAGTTAATTGGAAATACTTATGTAATTATTAATGATTTTAAATTTACCAATAAAGAAGAAGTAGCAAAAAAAGTTAGTAATGCAGCAGGATGGGCAAAATTAGGAGCATCTTACTTACCGGGTGGTAGTACAATAACTAACACGGCTGATGTTGTTGATGCAGGGGCTACTATTGCAGGTAAAGGGTATATTATAAAAACAACCTCTTATTTATACAAGTTAGATTGGAATGATTCTATCGCAGCAGTTTTTTATAATAATTTATGGGTGGATCAAAATAATTTAGATCCTGCTAAAATTGCAGCTTTTGAAAAATCAGGATTGTTTAAACTTAAATTAGTAGGTTACGAAGATGCTTGGGCAGATTTACAATCATCAATTTTTACTAATAAATCTGATGAAGAATTGATTTATATTGCTACTATTAAAGCAGTAGATAAAGCTATTGCAAAACTTCAAAGAAAATACGAAGAGTTTAGAACAAAAACACCGTTAACAAGTGTTGATCCACTTACAGCAAAAATTGGATTGAAAGAAGGGTTGGAACCAAATGATAAGTATGAAGTTTTAGAACAAACTATGGATGAAAATGGTAAGATTAGCTACAAAAGAAAAAGCATAATAAGAGCTCAAAAAGGTATGATATGGGATAATACTTATGTTCCAGAAGATGCCAAAGGTCAAGTGCCACAGCAAAATATTAATGAAACTCATTTTATTGGTTCTAAAGCAGGCTTGTATCCCGGAATGCTAATTAGACAGATTAATTAATAAAAATAAAAGAGGCTGATAATTTTATCAGCCTCTTTTTTAATGATAGAAGTTGTTTTATTTTAAACCAAAACCATAAAACTCTCTTCTTCCATTTTCATACATTCCTTCCATAAGCACCCCATTGTTTTTGTTGGTATTTAAAATTTCAACTAACTCATCAACAGAATTTATCGGTGTTTGATTTATTTTGGTAATAATATAACCTTGTCTAACACCAACACTTCTTAGTTTACCATTAAACAATTCTTTTACTATTACACCATTTTTCAGTTTGAGCTTTTTTAGTGTTGCTTTGTCGGCATTTTCAAATTTAGCCCCTAAACTTTTAAAGATAGAAGTTGTTTCTTTAGTGATGAATTTTTCTGTGCCATCAAAGTTTTTAAGCTTAACAGGAAATTCTTTTAGATTTTCATCTCGTTCTACAGTTACTATAATATTATCTCCCGGTCTAAACTGGCTTAACTGTTCTTGAAGCTCTGGAACATCATCAATTTTTTTGTTATTTATTTTTTTAATTACATCACCTGCTTCTATTCCTGCACTTTCAGCAGAGCCATTTTTAGTAATATCAGTAATATATACACCGTTTAAGTCGGTTAAATTTTCTTCTTTAGCCAACTCTTCATCTATACTCCTAATATTAACCCCTATAAAAGCTCGTTGCACGTTACCAAATTCTTTTAAGTCTTCAACTACTTTTCTTGCAATGTTGGCAGGAATAGCAAAAGAATATCCTGCAAAAGAACCTGTATTTGATTTTATTGCGGCATTAATTCCAACTAAATCACCATTAATATTTACTAACGCACCACCACTATTTCCAGGATTTACAGCTGCATCTGTCTGAATAAAAGCTTCTATGGCAGAGCTTCCTGAAAACGGGTCACTTTTTAGTATATTAATATCTCTTCCTTTGGCACTTACAATTCCGGCAGTAACCGTAGAGGTAAGGTTGAAAGGGTTTCCTACAGCCAACACCCACTCGCCAACCTTAAGTTGATTAGAGTTGCCAAAATTAATGTATGGAAGCTTTTCGGCTTTAATTTTTAATAAAGCTAAATCTGTTGAAGGGTCTGTCCCTATAATTTCTGCAGGATAAGTTTTTTTATTGTTTAATGTAATTTGAATATCATCTGCATTATGAATAACATGGTTATTGGTTACAATGTATCCATCATCAGAAATAATAACTCCCGAACCAGCTCCTCTAATTTGTTCTTGTGGAGGTGTTTGGTTTCCATAAAAGAAATGATACAAAGGATTCATTTGGTAATTTACAGTTGAGGCTGTTTTTACATGCACAACTGCATTAAGCGATTTTTCGGCAGCAAATTCAAAACTATTAGTGGTTCCCGACAAATCATAATTACTCACTAATGTGGAAGAAGCATTTTCTTCATCATCAGCAATGGTTTTAATGTAAACTTTCTCAGGTTTTTCTGTCAGTTTGTAGATTCCAACCGCAGAAAAACCTCCAATTAAAGCAAAAGATGTTGCAAATAATGCTGTTTTAATAGATGTGTTCATAGTTGTTTGTTTTTATGGGTTTCTTACAAAGTTCCCATATAAACGACTGTAATCATCTATGAATTAGACTAGTGCTGTTAAAGAATGTTAAAGATCTGTTTTAAAAAATGTTAAAATATCATCTGGTTTCAGATTGATTTTATCAATGGAAAAATGACTTTGGCTATAATAAAATTCTCTTTCTGCTAACAATGAAGTGATAAAAGAATTTAATTCTGAGAGGCTTATATTTTGTAATAATGGTCTTTTATGAATACTATTTTTTAGCCGACTCACTAAAAATTCGGGAGTATATTTTAAATAGATAGTTGTTCCATTGGCATTCATTAATTCCATGTTGTTGTTAAAACATGGTGTTCCTCCACCGGTAGATATAACAAAAGCTTCATTTTTATTAATGAGTTGAGTTAACTTTTCGTATTCTTTTTGTCTGAAATAGTTTTCACCATTATTTTCAAAAATTGCAGGAATATCTTTGCCTTCATCATTTACCACTTCTTCATCAATATCGAAAAAAGGAATAGTTAGTTTATTAGCAAGTTTTTTACCTATGGTAGTTTTTCCACTACCCATAAAGCCAATAAGAAATATTTTTTTAGATGTTTGCACAGAAATGTTTTTTATACAAAAATATTCATTTAGTTTTGCTTGAAAGTACCTAACAAATTTATTATCTTAAAATATTATGCAAGGATTAGTTTTTTATTTGATACTGCCTTTCATTTACCTTATTTCAATACTTCCATTTTCAATACTATATATTGTTTCAAATTTTTTATGCTTTTTGGTGGTTAATGTAGTAGGCTACAGAAAAAAAGTAGTAAAAACGAATCTTAAAAATGCTTTTCCGGAAAAAACGGATGCAGAAATACACGACATTTGTAAGAAGTTTTATCGCTTTTTTTGTGATTGGATGGTGGAGATGATCAAGAGTATTACTATTAGTAGAGAGCAAGCGTTAAAAAGGTGTAAGTTTAATGATAGTAGTTTGGAATTACTAAATCAATTGAGTGCTCAAAATAAGAAACTAATTTTTGTAATGGGACATTATGGTAATTTTGAATTGGGTGGAGCAGAAATGGCTTATAGAACTAATTATCAATTATATGTATTGTATAAGCCTTTATCTAATCCATATTTTAATCAACTTATTAATAATAAGCGAACAAGGTTTGGGATAAAAATTATTGCTATGCATGAAGCCTTGCGTAAAATGCTTTTTTTAAAAGATAGTATTGAGCTTAGTGCAACAACTTTTATTGCTGACCAAACACCATCACCTAAAAATGCCTATTGGACAACTTTTTTAAATCAGGACACACCCATATTTTGGGGGACAGAATTAATTGCTAAAAAATTAAATTACCCTATAGTTTATATTTGTGTACAACAATATAAAAGAGGTTTTTATGAAATGAAAGCTGAAATGCTTTGCGAAAATCCAAAAGATACTACTAAAGGAGAAATTTCGGAAATGCATACCAGAAGATTAGAAAAAGATATTATTGCTCAACCTGAATTTTGGTTATGGTCGCACAAAAGATGGAAGCATAAAAGGCCTCAATAAAACAGTTTTTTATTCTTTTACTATCTTAAATACTTTACTTCCTAAATTATTACTGAAGTTAATAAAGTAAATTCCTTTACTTAAATGACTTAAATTTAGCTGAGTATTTTGGCTGTTTATTATTTGGTTGATTAAAACTCTACCTGTCATATCAATAACATCAATGCTAGCATTAGCAAGTTGGTTGCTACCAACATCTATAGTAATAATATTTTGAGTAGGGTTGGGGTAAACCAATAAATTACTTAATTCATTTTCCTTTATTCCTATGGTAGCGTTTCCTAAACAGAAAGGCTCTAATATACTATCACTACTAAAAGTGTTATTAAAAAACAAGGTGTCGCCTGTAGTTGTTTCTGTAAGAAGTATAGAGCCATTGCCAAAACCACAACAAAAACCATCTCCGTAAGCATCATACAATATAAAAGTGTAGCATTTTTCTTCCAAACATATATCCTGATTAAATGTATCTCCTCCGGTTGTGTTTGGATATCCACCACCACTTGCAACGATAGCTCCCGAACTATCTCTAACAGCCCAGCTGGTTTCTGAGCCAAAATTATCAGTAATTAATTCTAAAGAAGCAAACATTGGCTGAGGAGTTGCTCTAAATTCATAAGTTATGGTATCGTTAATAGTATTTTGGTCAGATGAACCATTTGGATTAGAAGTAAATACAATATAAGTATGACTTCCGCCACTTAATCCAGAAAGTGCAGGTAAGGTTAAGTTAGCAGATTGATAAGGAGCTAAACTTCCTGTCCAAGGAATAGTGCTTGGCGTATTACCGTCTAAACTAATGTTTATTGTTAAACTAGTTAATGTAGTATTACCTTTATTTATAAAAGTAATTGCTGGAGAAGCTGTATCCCCACAAATGTTTTTTTCTATTCCTGTAATACTCAAACTAGCAGCATCTAAAGCATAATAACTACCATTAGGGTCGTATCCGTTAATTTCAGTCAATCCTGTGTTATTAGGATCTAGCCAATATTTTAATTGCTTAAGTGTATCACTGTTTGTGTCCCAAGAGAATGAGAATTTACCATAATAATCAAATTCTTCATTTCCACAAGCGGCATTTCCACCATGTAGCTGACCAATAATTCTGTGGTTATGGTCGAATAAAGGTGAACCGGAAGAACCTCCTTCGGTAGTTCCTGTATTCCAATCTAATACTTGCCAATGGTCGTTACCTGTTGCATAATATCCGGAAGAAACAGCAGGATCATAATCGTGTGATATTTTTTTTACATCGCCACTAGGATGATGAATGCCTGTAGAATTTTGAGCAGGAGCATTGTTGGCATTCCATCCGGCATAAAAAACATTATAGCTTGCAGGAGGTGTTGAAGATAGTTTTACTAAGAAAAAGTCTGAAGGAGCATTATTTGCAATAATAGTTATTCCGCTAATGGTATTTGTTGTTGGACCATCAATATTAGTAGCACATTGTGGCGATTGGTAATTAAACATAAAAATATTGTTAGTAGCCGGACTACAATGATTAGCTGTTAAGATATAAGGAGTCCCATCATTAGCAGTGTTATTTATAAGGGCTCCGGAACAAACACGAGAGTTTCCTGCAGTTAGTTGCATTACCACAGAGCGGATTTCATCACCCCAAATAGCAGTATCGCAAACGGCATTTACATTACACGCACCAGAACTTCCAAATGCTTTCATTTTGCTAAATAAATCTCTGTAACCATGAACTACAGACGCTAATTCAATAATTCCTTGTCCTATAACATTAGCAGGCTCATAATATTCTAAAGTAACAGTTTCTCCTTTAGTTAAGAAAGTAGAGAATTCCATATTTTCTTTATTGTTTGCATTGGTAAATGCTCCTAATACATTTTTATTATTATATAAAAAGAAAGTAGCTTTTTCAGGTATGAAGAATTTTTGGTAATTAATATTAATGGATAATGCTCCCGGAATTTTAATAATTATCCTCCAAATTCTATCGCCATTAGGAAGGTTTTCCCACAAACCATTATTGTTGAGTGATAAATTTATCGGAATTTCAATTCCAAATCTCCAAGGAATATCTTTTTGTTGATCTGCAATAACATCTTCTGCTCTTATTGGTGTTAAATCAATAGCCGGAGCAACATAAACAGGAATGTTATTTGACAAAGTAGCAGTAGTTTGGCTATATGGTTGTCCTCCTTGACTGATTTGTCCTGATACAGATAGTGAAACAAACAATATAAAAAATGGTAGTAGAATTTTTTTCATGATATTTTTTGATAATAATAAGTATAAAGTTACTGAAAATAAGAACACAAAAAAAAACCGACAAAATATTTGTCGGTTTTTTAGTATGGATAGGAATCAAAAGAATTAAGCTTTTTGTTTAGTTCTTCTAGTGATTCTTCTTTTTGGTTTTTCTTCTACTTCCACTTCAGGAGTGTAGTTTGGATCCAAAGCAGCATCAACTAAAATTCTTCCGCAGTGTTCGCAAACGATAACTTTTTTATGATTTTTAATATCTAACTGACGTTGAGGTGGGATTTTGTTAAAACATCCTCCACAAGAATCTCTCTGAACAGTAACCACTGCTAAGCCATTAATTGCACCGGTACGAATTCTTTTGTAAGCAGTTAATAACCTGTCTTCAATAACTTTTTCAGCTTTAGCAGACTGTGCCGTTAATTTTTCTTCTTCGCTTTGTGTTTCGTTAGTAATCTCTTCTAATTGATTTTTTTTGTTTTCTAAATCAATTTTTCTACCATCTAAGTATTCTTTAGCTTCATCTAATTTTTCTTGTTTAGATGTAAGTAAGAATTCTCCTTCTTTAATTCTTTTTTCAGATAATTCAATTTCTAATTTTTGAAATTCAATTTCTTTAGTCAAAGCATCGAACTCTCTGTTATTCCTAACTTTATTTTGTTGCTCTTCATATTTTTTAATAAGGTTGGTAGCATCTTTTATGCTATTTTTCTTATTAGATATATCAGTTTTAATATTCTCTATTTCTAAAGTTAAATTTTCCTGACGTGTTTGTAAGCCTGCGATTTCATCTTCCAAATCCTGAACCTCTAAAGGAAGCTCACCTCTTATCAAACGTATCTTATCAATTTTTGTATCGATAAGTTGTAACTCATATAAAGCTCTTAGTCTTTCTTCTACTGTTGTTGTTGCTGTTTTTTTTGCCATACTTTACAGGTAATTTATGGGGTTTGTATTTTTTTCAGATAAATGAAGTGCGAAATTAGGAATTTTTTTTCTAAGAATATCATAAATTAATTCAGAAGTAAATTGTTCGCTTTCATAATGTCCAATATCTGCTATAACAATTTCATTGTCAGCATCAAAAAACTGATGGTATTTAAAATCGCCTGTAATAAAAATATCTGCTTTGGCTTTTATAGCATCAGGCAATAAAAAACTTCCTGAGCCCCCACATAATGCAATTGTTTCTATTTCTTTTTTATGAATAGCGGTATGTCTTATACAATCAGTTTTCATTACCTTTTTTAGTTGTTGCAGAAAATCGGTTGTTTTCATAGGTGTAGGTAATTTACCTACAACACCGCTTCCAGTTCTTGAGTCTTTGTTTTCTAAGGGATAAATATCGTAAGCCACTTCTTCGTAAGGGTGAGCATCTATTAGAGCTGCAATAATTTGATTGATTTGATAAGCATAAGCAATGGTTTCAATTTTAAGTTCATTTTCGTAATGTAATTCATTTGGTATACCAATAAAAGGTTGTGTATAATCGTTCCCTTTAAAAGTACCTATACCTTCACCATTAAAGCTGCAAGAACTGTATTCGCCTATTTTTCCGGCACCTTTGCTAAACATAGCATTTCTAACTTTTTCGGCATGACTAACAGGACAAAAAGTAACAATTTTTTTAAGCAAATTACTTTTTGGAGAAAGTGTTTTACATTCTGTTAAGCCTAATTTTTCGGCTATTTTATAACTAACACCATCATAAGCATTATCTAAATTGGTGTGAGATGCATAAATGGCAATATTATTTTTAATAGCTTTTATAATTACTCTCTCTATATAATTATTACCATTTAGTTTTTTTATTCCCGAGAATAAAATAGGGTGGTGAGCAATGATTAAATCACAACCTTTAGCAATGGCTTCATCAACAATTTCTTCAGTACTATCTAAACAGATAAGTGCAGCGGTTATTTCATCAGATGGATGACCAACAATTAATCCTGAATTGTCATAACTTTCTTGTAAAGAAAGCGGAGCAAAATTTTCTATAATAGAGGTAATTTCTTTTAATAGCATAATTGAAAATTAATATCACTTGCGAAGGTAATTAAAATCACTACATCAAACAAGTGCTTATAATTGTCTTTTAAGAATTTATAACCTCATCTTAAATACTATCTATCCACTTCTTTATATGGTGTTGATAGGTGTAAGGAAAATCAAATTGTAGTTTTAAATCATCAAAAATAGTGTCTCCCGATTCAATTTTAGCAGCTTGCTCAGGAAATGAAACAAAATCTAATTTTACATTAAATTTATGGGCTACCATTTCTGCTACTTCTTTTAAACTTAAATGGTCGTTTCCGCCAATATTATAAATTTGATTATTGCTTTTTGTATGTGGAATGGTTGCTAGTATAACGTTTATGATATCTTCTACATGAGTAAATGTTCTTTTCTGATTGCCTTTCCCATAAATGCTAATATTTTCTCCATTCTGTGCTTTAGATAAGAAAAAACCGGTAGTTCCATAAGAGTAAGCTCCATCAAAAGCGTTTCCGTAAGGTACACAAATTCTAAAAATAGTATAGTTTATTCCTGCGTGTTCTTGGTAAAACGCTAATAATTGTTCTCCGTTTATTTTTGTTTGAGCATAAGGTGTAAGGGCTTCTTGTTGGTCGTTTTCTTTTAAAAAGACATTACTCTGTCCTTTGTAAACCAATCGGGTAGAAGAGAAGATGATTTTTGCAATTGAGTTACTTTGTTGGTGTTGTTGCAAAATAGTTAGTAAGCCTAATTCATTAACAGATTTCATGGCTATATAATCTGTTATTTTGGTAGAAGTTCCGGTAATAGCTGCAAAAACAAAGATATAATCTACATTAAAATCGAGTTGGGCTAAAGTTTCCGGTTTACAAATATCTACTTGAACATAATTACCGTAATTATCTATAGATTTAGCAGCTCTACCTGTAGGAATAAACGCTATATTGCTTGCTTTTAAAGCTTTTGCTAAATGCCTTCCTAAATAACCGTTGGCTCCAAAAATAATCGCTTTCTGCATTTGTTTTCTTTTAAAAAAGTAAAAATAAGGAAATCTGTTAGGTAGAGCTAACATTCTAAATAAGTTCTTTTTTTTAACCATAAAAAAAGACCGAATTGAGCAATTCGGTCTTTAAAATATAATTTAATACAAAGGTTAATTTACGAAATAGAAGCAATGCTTTCAGACTTGTAATCTCCTTTAAGTAGCTTTTCTTTTACTAGTTTAAATGTGTTGATGGTGTATTTAACATCTTCCATGGTATGCATTGCAGTTGGAATTAATCTAAGCATAATTACTCCTTTAGGTACAACCGGATAAACTACTATAGAACAGAACAAGTTGAAGTTTTCTCTTAAATCTAAAATTAAGTTGGTAGCTTCAGGAATATCCCCACTTAAAACAACAGGTGTAACTTGTGTAGTAGTAGTTCCTATGTTAAAACCGTTCTCTTTTAATCCGTTTTGAAGTGCATGAGCTACTGTCCATAATTTTTCTCTTAATTCAGGACTGTTTTTTAGCATTTCTAAACGCTTAAGGTTACCAACAACTAAAGGCATTGGCATTGATTTAGCGTATATTTGAGAGCGCATGTTATAACGGAAATATTCTATTACTTGCTCATCAGCAGCAATGAAACCACCAATACTTGCCATTGATTTAGCAAATGTTCCAAAATAAACATCAATTCCGTCTTGACATCCTTGAGCTTCACCTGTCCCGGCACCTGTTGGTCCCATAGTTCCAAAACCGTGAGCATCATCAACAAAAAGTCTGAAATTAAACTCAGATTTTAAAGCAACAATTTCTTTTAAGCTTCCTTGGTTGCCTGACATACCAAAAACACCTTCGGTAATAACTAAAATAGCTCCGTTGGTTTTTTCTACTAGTTTAGTAGCTTTTTGTAGCATATTTCTCAAGCTATCCATATCGTTATGCTGATAAACAAAACGTTTACCTTGATGTAATCTAACACCATCTAAAATACAAGCGTGAGATTCTGCATCATAAACAATAACATCATTTCTGTCAACCAATGCATCAATGGCAGAAACCATTCCTTGGTAACCAAAATTTAATAAAATAGCATCTTGTTTCTTTTCAAATTCAGCTAGTTTAGCTTCTAATTCTTCGTGTAAATTAGAATTTCCCGACATCATTCTTGCTCCCATAGGGTAAGCTAACCCCCAATCTGCTGCTGCTGCAGCATCAGCTTTTCTAATTTCAGGATGATTTCCTAATCCTAAATAATTATTTAAACTCCATTGTAAGACTTCTTTCCCTCTAAATTTCATTTTGTTATTTAGTTCCCCTTCTAATTTAGGAAAAGCAAAATAACCATGAGCCTCTTTTGAGTATTTACCTAGAGGTCCTCTGTTGTTCTTAATTTTTTCAAAAATATCATTCATGTGTCTAAGGTTTAATTTTGAGCGGCAAAGGTAATTCTTTCTGATGAAAAAAAAGAATTTATTTGATTTTAGTATTTTTTGGTTAAAGTGAGGCATTATTTCTACTTTTATACCCTCAAAATGTTAGTTTAAAAAATTCATAAATGTTATAATTGACTTCTAAATTTTCCATATTAAGTATTGTTTTAGTTATAAGTAGCATAGTGCTATTTATGGCTGATTTAGCGTTGGGATCTGTGCATATTCCATTTACTTCAATTATAGATATTTTATTGGGAAATGAAGCAGAAAAAGAGAGTTGGAACATCATATTATTATCTTCTAGGTTGCCAAGAGCCATAGCGGCAATTTTGGCAGGAAGTGCTTTGGCTGTTAGTGGGTTGCAAATGCAAACCTTGTTTAGAAATCCGTTGGCGGGTCCCTATATTTTAGGAATAAGTTCAGGAGCAGGGTTAGGGGTAGCTGTTTTTATTATGGGGTTTTCTGTGTTGGGAATTTCTTTAAGTAGTTCGGTTTGGTTTGCTAATTACGGAATTGTTATCAGTGCTATTTTGGGAGCCGTTTTAGTATTGTTGTTATTAATGGCTGCAATTGCTAAGCTAAAAGATATTATGACGGTTTTAATATTGGGAATAATGATAGGAAGCATTGCTACAGCTTTTATTAGTATTTTAGAATATTTTTCTCAAGAAGATAGCTTAAAATCCTTTGTTTTGTGGACGATGGGCGACTTAAGTAGTGTAGCTCCGGATAGTTTAAAAATGTTGTTTTTCATTGTAATGATAGGACTGGTAGCTGCTTTTACTATTTCCAAACAATTAAACGCTTATTTATTGGGTGAAGATTATGCTCAATCACTGGGAACAAATGTAAATGTTACCAGGTATTTAGTGATTTTAGTTACCGCTTTATTGGCAGGGAGTATCACTGCTTTTTGCGGACCAATAGGTTTTGTGGGAATTATCACACCACATATTGCCAGAATGTTTTTTAAATCTGCTAATCATTTTTATTTAGTGCCCTTGTGTGTGCTGTTAGGTATTAACATTATGTTGCTGGCAGATATTATTGCTCAACTACCCGGAAGCGATAAAACTTTTCCTATTAATGCAGTTACTTCATTAATTGGTATTCCTTTTATCTTTTGGATAATTTTTAGAAATAAAAAAATTGCAGCATTAAATTGAAAAACATTCTTTCCATATCATCATTAAGTATTGGCTACGACAAGAATAAAGTGTTGAGCAATATTAATGTGGTCGTAGATCAACCCAAACTTATTACACTTATAGGAAGAAACGGACAAGGAAAATCTACTTTATTAAAAACACTTACGGGGTTAATTCCTGCTATTGGAGGAGGGGTGTTTTTTGAAGATAAAATCAATAAAGAATTAAGTCACAAAGAAAAATCGAAATTGTTTAGCGTGGTACTTACTTCGCCACCGGCAATTAATAATATTACAGTGAAAGATTTTGTTACTTATGGCAGATATCCTTATACCAATTGGTTAGCGGTAAAAAAAGAAGAAGATAATTGGCAAATTAATCAAGCAATGGAACTTTGTGGAATTACCAATTTTGCAGCTACAAATATTGCTAATTTAAGTGATGGAGAAAGACAAAAAGTAGCGTTGGCAAGAGCTATCGCTCAAAATACGCCTATTATATTTTTAGATGAACCTACTTCGCATCTTGATTTAGTAAATCAATCTGAATTATTTGATTTGCTTCATCAATTGGTTGAAAAACAAGCAAAAACTATAATTATCTCTTCGCATCAATTAAACTTAGCGTTAAACTATGCTGATGAAATTTGGTTGATAAATAATGGAGAGTTAGAAGCAAATACGCCTGATTTTTTTATGAAATCGGGAAAAATTGAAGCACTTTTTGGTGGATTAAAATTGAAGTATTTTTAATGGCTTTCGAGCTAAAATCAATATATTTGCCACTATTATAAATCATTTTATTTTCATAACACTTGAAAACAGACAAAAAAACATCCAAACAGCAAGAGCCAAATAAAATGAAGAAAGTATTATTATTTTGGTTAATTGTTTTACTTCCTTTACTATTTTTATATGTTTTATTCTTAGGAGCTAAACATGGTACGCTTAGCTTTGATCCTTTACCTGACTTAACTGAATTGGAAAATCCTACAAGCAATTTGGCTTCAGAAATTATAACTGCCGATGGAGAGGTAATCGGTAAATATTTTAAAGAAAATAGAACTAACATTACTTATGAGGAACTTTCTCCTCATATAATTGATGCATTAATTGCTACTGAAGATGAACGTTTTCACAACCATTCGGGAATAGATTTTAGAGGGTTAGTACGAGCGATAGCTAAATTAGGAAAAGCCGGAGGGGCCAGTACTATTACTCAACAGTTGGCTAAAATGATGTTTGAGCATAAAGCTGATAATATTATTGAGCGTATCAAACAAAAAATTCAAGAACAAATTATAGCGGTAGAGATAGAAAAAAGATACACCAAGGAAGAAATTATTGTGATGTATTTAAACAAGTTCGACTTTATTTATAATGCCGTTGGAATTAAATCTGCCAGTAATGTTTATTTTAATAAAGAACCTTTTGAATTAAAAGTTGAAGAAGCTGCTATTTTGGTAGGGATGGCTAAAAATCCATCATTATATAACCCTAAAAGATTTCCTGAAAATGCCATGAAAAGAAGAGAAGTGGTACTTTCTCAGATGAAAAAAAATGAATTGTTAACCCAAGAGGCCTATGATTCATTAAGGGTTTTACCAATAGTATTAGATTATAAAGTGGTTGACCATAAAGAAGGGATAGCACCTTATTTTAGAGAAACATTAAGATTAGAATTGCAAGAAAAGTTACAAGAAAAAGATGATGAAGGTAATTATCTTTATACTAAGAAAGATGGAACACCTTATAACATCTATAAAGACGGATTAAAAATTTATACTACTATAGATTCCAGAATGCAAAGATATGCTGAATATGCTGTTCAGGAACATATTGGCAATCATTTACAAGAAGAATTTAGTGCTCACCTGAAAAAGTATCGCGAGTCAAAATATCCTTATGACCATAGGATATCAAAAAATCAATACGAGCAATTATTGGACAACATGAAAAAAGGTTCTCCGAGGTATAGAATAATGACGGGACAAGAATGTGCTAATTGTGGAAGAAGAGGAGATTTTGTAAAGAAAGTAGGAAAATTGTTTGTTTGTCAGGCAGAAGATTGTGGACATGAAACCTACGCTGTAGCTAAAGATTCTATTGATATAATTTTTGCTACACCTACTAAAATGACCATTTTTACTCACCAAGGAGATAAAGATACTATCTTGAGTCCTTTAGATTCATTAAAATATTACAAAACATTTTTACATGCAGGTTTAATGTCTATGGATCCTCACACAGGTTATATTAAAGCATGGGTTGGGGGAGTGAATTACCAAAATTTTGCTTACGACCACGTAAAAACAGCCAAACGTCAGGTAGGTTCTACTTTTAAGCCTTTTGTTTATGCCACAGCTGTTCAAAATGGTTATTCTCCTTGCTATGAAGTACCTGATGTGGCTTACACTTTCCAAAAGGGAGAATATGGTATTTTGCAAAGCTGGACACCTAAAAATTCAGATGGTTATAATACAGGTTGTAAAGTTTCTATGAAATATGCTTTAGCTAACTCTATGAACTCCATTACCGCTTATATTATGAAACAATTCGGACCTAAAGCTGTTGTTGACCAAGCGAGAGCAATGGGAATTACGAGCACTTTAGAGCCTGTTCCTTCCTTATGTTTAGGAGTTGCTGATTTATCGGTTTATGAAATGGTAGGAGCCAATGCCACTTTTGCTAATAAAGGTGTTTGGATAGAACCTACAATGTACACCCGTGTGGAAGATAAATTTGGTAATGTTATTATCGATTTTCAGCCTAAAACAAATGAAGCAATGAGCGAAGAAGCTGCCTATGTAATGTTAGATTTAATGAAAGGGGTTGTTGATGGAGAGTATAATAAATGTGCCGGAGATTACCGTAAAGCAAGAGGTAAAAGTCCGATGTACCATTCAGGAACAGGTATGAGATTAAGAGGAAGTGTTTCAGAGTCTCGCCCTTATGTCGGACATCGTTACCCAATAGCTGGTAAAACAGGAACAACACAAAATAACTCTGATGGTTGGTTTATGGGAATAACTCCCGATTTAGTTACCGGAGTTTGGGTAGGTGCTGATGAGCGTAGTATTCGTTTTGCAACAACTGCTATGGGACAAGGAGCAAATACTGCTTTGCCAATTTGGGGATATTATATGCAGAAAGTACATGCAGATCCAACTATTAAAATTTCGGATGGCGATTTTGAGCGACCTCAAACACCTTTATCTATTGAATTGGATTGTAATCAATATAACCTTAATAATAATTTTAATTCGAGTTCAAATTCAACTTGGTAGGAAAAATCTAAAAATATAGAATATGGCTATTAATAAAGTGGTAAAAAATGCTGAAGAAGCTATAAAAGGAATAGAAAATGGAATGACATTGATGTTTGGAGGTTTTGGTTTGTGTGGTATTCCTGAAAATTGCATTGCAGAGTTGGTAAAATCTAATATAAAAGAGTTAACCTGTATTTCAAACAATGCCGGTGTAGATGATTTTGGATTAGGATTGTTGTTGCAAAAGAAACAAATTAAAAAAATGATTTCTTCTTATGTTGGTGAAAATGATGAGTTTGAAAGACAAATGCTTAGCGGAGAATTAGAAGTAGATTTAATTCCACAAGGCTCATTAGCAGAAAGGTGTAGAGCAGGAGGAGCAGGAATTCCGGCATTTTTTACTCCCGCAGGTTACGGAACAGAAGTAGCCGAAGGCAAAGAAGTGAGAGAGTTTAATGGTAAACCACATATTTTGGAAGCTGCATTAACAGCAGATTTTGCAATTGTTAAAGCTTGGAAAGGAGATACTGCTGGAAACTTAGTTTTTAAATACACTGCTTTAAATTTTAACCATGTAATGGCAACAGCAGGAAAAATTACTATTGCCGAAGTTGAAGAATTAGTACCTGAAGGAGAATTAGACCCTAACCATATTCACACGCCAGGAATTTTTGTACAACGAATATTCCAAGGAAAAGATTATGAAAAACGTATAGAACAACGAACAGTTCGTAGTAAGTAATTAATTACCACATTTTCACATTAACCAATTATCAAATTAAATAGAAATATGTTAGATAAAAACGGAATAGCACAACGAATAGCACAAGAATTAAGAGACGGATGGTATGTAAACTTAGGGATAGGAATTCCTACATTGGTAGCGAATTACATTCCCAAGGGCATAACCGTAGAATTTCAGTCGGAAAATGGTATTTTAGGTATGGGACCATTTCCTTTTGAAGGAGAAGAAGATGCAGATTTGATAAATGCAGGAAAGCAAACCGTAACCTTACAACCGGGAGCATCTATCTTTGATTCTTCTACCAGTTTTTCTATGATTAGAGGACAGCATGTGCAACTGACCGTTTTAGGAGCGATGGAAGTAGCTCAAAATGGAGATATAGCCAATTGGAAAATACCGGGTGTTATGGTAAAAGGAATGGGAGGAGCGATGGATTTAGTAGCTTCAGCAGAAAATATTATTGTTGCCATGATGCACACCAACAAAAAAGGCGAAAGCAAACTGTTGGAAAAATGCACGCTTCCTTTAACAGGAGTGGGTTGCGTTACTAAAGTAGTAACCAATATGGCTTACTTAGAAATAAAAGATGGTGCTTTTCATTTAAAAGAGAGAGCTCCGGGTGTTAGTGTAGAAGAAATTAAAGCTGCCACAGCCGGAAAACTAATTATTGAAGGCGATATTCCTGAAATGAAGTTGTGATAGAGGTTTGGTTTTAGGACTCGGATTTTCTTTTTAAGGGTAAAGCCTGAAAAACAGTGTTACACTTATTACTTATATAAATATGAACTTACCACAAGTTACACTTGAGAAGTTTAGGGGGATATTTTCCTAGTCATTAGTATTTCCAGTTATTTATTTGATTTTAAAAATTCTGTTAATTTACTGGGTTCCGCTCTATTACGATAGTCTGCATCTAAAAATGCATAAACGATGTTTCCATTTTCATTGATAATATAAGTTGCGGCTAAGGGTAACTCGTTTGATTCGTCTCCATTATACTCATTCATATCAAAGGATTTATTGTAGATATCAGCAACATCATTGGTTAACTTAAATACAATACCATATTCTTTTCCAACTTTATTCCCGATATCACTTAGCACTTCAAATTTTAAATCGTGTTTTTCTGATGTACTTAAAGATTTGTCTGGTAATTCTGGAGTTAATGCAATAAGATGCGCACCATTTGCTTCAAAATCTGGTAGTTCAAGTTGTAATTGATGAAGCGTTAAATTACAATAAGGACACCAACCACCTCTGTACCATGTTAAAATTACTTTTCCTTTTTTTAAATACTGATATAATTCTACAGGTTCTCCAAGTGCATTATTCAGTTTAAAGTTGGGTGCAAGGTCGCCTACTTTTAAAGCTTTATCCAGTATACCACTCTCCTTAACTGATTCAATTCCCTTTTTATAAATTTTCTTCTTATTATCGTCTGCTTTTAATTCAAAATTTTCTTTCTTTTCGTCAAGTATTGATTTGAGTGTTGTTTTTTTATTTGTCTCCATTGTGTTTACTTTTTTTATTGTTTGTTGATTGTTTTTTTGTGCGTCTTGATTGTGACATGAATAAGCCATTAAAAGCAAAACACTTAAGAATGATAATCTAATTAATTGCATACTGTTGATTTTTGTTTATTTATAATAGTAATACTTTGTACATTTAGAATAATTATATTTAGTACAGAAAATATAATTATTGTGCATGCGATGTAAACCAATAACCATTTAGGATGAACTCTTAATGAAAACTCGGCTATAAGTGCACCAGTCATTGTAAGTAAACCGAAAAGATTTGAAAAGGTTGCCCATTTTGTGAACTGAACTTTAGATTTAATTACTGTGTTGTTTCTTAACAAACTAAAAATTGCTGTTGTTAAATAAGCAATTACTACAGCAGCAATTATGATTCCTGTGGATACTCTAAAAAAAGTAGGGTCTAAACCCAAGGGTTTAGCCATTTCTATAAATGCTTGAATTGAAATCTCCCAGCCTGTTAATTTTGAAATAGCAAACCGTGATAAAACGCATCCCATTAATAAATTGGTTATAAATAGTATTTTGTTCATGATATTTTTTATGTTTATTAATATTATATAACTAAACAATCGTTTAGATTTGTGTTAAGAAAAAAAATTATAGATTTTTGAAAGTCATTTCAATATAGTCCTCAATTTCTTTTTTATTATTTACTCTAGATGCTGCTGCTAAACCATGTTTTGCTAATACCAAATAATTAGCTTGTTTTATTACCGTTTCTTCATCTTTAGTAAGATCCATTTTTAATTTTTCAATAAATAATTGTTTAAGATTTTTCATAAAAGAATTCATTTGTTCATTAATGATTTGATCTTCTTTTTCTGAAAATTCATAGTAGGTATTTGTTATTAGACAACCTTTTTGATTTCCATCTATTTTACAAATATTAATAGAATTATAGAAAAAGTCTTTTATATCTTCTATTCCATTGTTAGAATTTTTAAACTCTTCGAAAATAGCATTTACTTTTGTTTTATATTTCTTTAAACTTTCAAGAAAAAGACCATGTTTGCTGCCAAAACTTGAATATATAGAAAACTTATTAATGCCCATTTCTTTTTCAAGCATCTGCATGGAAGTAGTCTCATAACCATTACGCCAAAAAAGGTTCATTGCTTTTTGAACTACTTCCTCTTCATTGTATTCTTTTTTTCTTGCCATTATTTCTAATTACTGAGCAAAACTAAACAATCGTTTAGTTATTTAAAAATATTTTAACTATTATTTAGAACTCCACATGTATATAGGCGAATTAAGGTAGTATCTCTCAACCTGTTTGTAGGCTGAAACCAAGCTTTTGTGTTGGTGACTACAGACTAAATAATTTACAACAAACATAAGTTTTTTCGGTTACTTGAATTTCAACTCAATATATTCTTTTTCGTGGGGTTTTCCAGGTGCAATTATAAATTTAGGATTTTCAGATAAGACATAAATTACACTGGCATATGTTAAGCTGTTGGATATAACGTCATCTCCAGCATGATCGACAGAGCTTAAAACTTCTTTTATTTCTGCTATATCAAAATCATTAGTTTCTTCATTGAATCTTTTTTCGAATGATGGAATTCTTTGACAGAAGGTTAATGCCTCCTCTAATTTTAAATCATGCTCTTTGAGAATTTCCAAATATCTTTTGCTAAAGCTATTATTTATCATTGGATGATTTGTATGATAGGTGAAAATTGAATTCTCAAAAGGTTTAAATTCCTCAATTTTTGTTGCAGAACATTCTAGACTCATAACTTTATCTTTTCCTCCAATTAAATAATTTTGACCTGATGCATGGTTTATTTGATGAAGAAAGTTAATAGCTTGGTCAGTACTACTCATATTCAGTAAGCCTCGAACAATAAAGCTGACAGGTAATCCTTTTCTCTGATAATCTAACTGCATTAAAATATTACAATTAACTGAAACTTGTTTATTGTTCATTCCCGTAATTCCAATATGCCCCGGAATGGTTAAAATCATTGATTCTATCCCGTTTTCATTTTTAATTTTCATTACAGTTTGATAACCATGAAAATATTTAGGTATATCCATGTTTTGAGCAGCAATACTTGAATGGTTACTTGTTTTATTAATTCCTATTGAACTACATTTATGGGCCATTATGTATTCAGTATTGAAGAAAAACTCATCACCTAGCTGGTGCATGAAAATTATTTCATAATCGATACCTGATCCGTCAGAAATACCTTTTATTTCTTCAAGTAATTCTGGAGTCCACTTTTTTATTTCGCTTAAAAAATCAGTTTCGCTTAAAAATTTAGAAATAAAATCTCTCGGATTTATGTTTGTAGTTTTTTCAATATCATTTAGTAAAGAATCTGTTACTGCTTTAATTTCCGGTTTTAAAAATTTCCCGTGTTTTAGCCCGCGTTCATAAGCAGAACCTTCTAATTCAATATATCTTAAATCTCCATTTGCTAATAACTGAGCTTTATCTGTGTTAGTAGAATTACAGCTTGTTATGCAGAGTAGCACAATTAATACTTTGAAACCCACTATATATTTTATTATTTTCATTTGTTTAATGTGTTACAATAATTTCATGAAACCGAACTGTTTTCAACATGAGGTATAACAAATAAGTATGTCCTAATGCTATCTGTAGCTTAAAGTCAAGCTTATGTATTGGTGACTACAGACTAAATAATTTACAACAAACATAAGCTTTTTTTGCAAAATCCTTAGTTGCTATCGCACAAGCATCGCTTCAGACTAAGGATAGTGAGGGGGGAATATTTTTAATTGGATTGTTTGTTTTTTAGATAAACTTTATAGACACTATAGAGGAGGGTGACAGATAGAGTTAAATGTATAAAGCCTAAGATAATTTTACAGATTATCCAGAAACTGCCAATAAAAATTTCAGAAGATTAATATAGAGTAAGATTAAAAAGTGTAGCTATCCATATTAAACAATGTTTGATAATATGAAAACAGAACTAGCTATAATGTTATTAGACTTGCCAGTCAGCATTCGGATTAGATAGATGCAAAAAAAGACTAGACCACTATTTAGAATAACTATATGAATGTTTTCAGCAATAACATATGTGTCATTAATGTTTGTTTCAAATGTGTAACTCATATTAAGTCCATTCTCTCCAAAAAAAAGAAACTGAACAATAGGTATTAATAGAGTTACAACAATAAACCAAATTATTTCTTTGATGTATAATTTCATTTAATGGTTATTATGCATAACATTTTGTAGCTTAGTTTTTTTAATTTGTTTTTGTCATAGAATGCGTGAGCCAGGGATAGTTTTTATTTTTCTTGTAGTTATTTAGCATTTTGGTTAAACTATCAATCCTTAAGTAACTTGGTAATTTTATCGCTCATGGGGTTGGTTACCGAGTAAAAAACATCTACCAGCTCCCCCTGTTTGTTAATAACGTATTTCTGGAAATTCCACTTAACAGAAGAATCCATTACACCATTTTCACTTTTAGCGGTTAGCCATTGGTAAATAGGATGTGCATTTTCTCCTTTTACATCAATTTTTGAAGCCAATAAAAAAGTAACGCCAAAATTCTTTTTACAGAAAGTAGCTATTTCTTTTTCAGAACCGGGTTCTTGTCCACCAAACTGATTACACGGAAAACCTATTACTACGGTGTTTTCTTTGTAAGCTTCGTGTAGTTTTTGTAAATCTTCATATTGTTTGGTAAAACCACATTCAGAAGCCACATTCACAATAACAATGTTCTTTCCTTTAAAATCTTTCATATTTACTTCTTTACCATTAATATCGGTAAACGATAAGTGGTAAAGATTCTTTTTCTCTTCTGGTGCTACTTTGGAGTTAAACCCGGAGAATAGTCCTAGTAATAGTATCATAATGCTAAATTTTTTCATGTGGTTTATATTTTAGATTGCTAAAACATTATAGACATTTCTTCACTCTTCTAGCATGGGCCTGTTTCTCTTCTATGGTGTTTTGTTTAGCAGAAAAAAGCACTTTACATTCACCTGTTTTCATGGCTTCTAATTCTGCCATGGCTTTTAGCATTTTGTCATCATCTTCCGTTTCCATAATCAATTCATTCAACTCTTTTTGTTTTTTTACACAATCGCAAAAAGACAAACCACCTTCTTCAACTACTGGTTGATTGTTAGAAGACTGCATGGCTTCTTTTAAAGAACCCGGAGATTCAGTTACTTCCTCCTGATAAACACCTGTAGAACTAGTATCGGCAGCCGTAGTTTCAGCATTAGCATCCATAACTGGTTCTGTTGCTGTTTGTTCTTCTTCAACATTAATTTCTTCTTCGATAGTTTCAGTTTCATTGCTGCATGCCATAAATACAGTAAACACAGTTAGTAATAATGTCCATTTAAAAAAGTTGATATATTTCATAATAAAGTTTTTAGTTACAGTCAATAAAATTATAAAAAAATACTTAACCATACTTGTTTTTAATGAGCTTACTTTAAAATTGCTATTTTTGTCCTTTAAAATTGAGCAAGAAACAAATGCAAACCTACCTTCGAATATTATCTTATGCCCGACCATTTAGGAGTTTTTTGCCGTTTTTTGTTATTACTACCGTTTTAGGAATAGTTTTCGAAATTCTAAACCTTTCATTTGTAGCTCCGGTTTTAAAAATTCTTTTTAGTCAGGAAGTAACAGAAACAGTAGTTAGTTCACCATTTCCTGAACTTGCTTTTAGCAAAGAATACATTTCATCGGTAGGAGAGTGGTTTAAAAATTATTTGGTTTCTTTTTCCGACAAAACAGAAGCGTTAAAAATGATATGTTTGGTATTAATAGCCTCCGTATTCTTAGCGAATTTGTTCACCTTTTTTTCTCGATTTATATTGGCTTTTGTAAAAGCCAAAATGATAAAAAACATTCGTTTAGCCATGTATGATAAAATTACCGAATTGCACTTGGGGTATTATTCTAACGAGAAAAGAGGTGATTTAATGTCGAGAATGACCAATGATGTAAAAGAAGTAGAAACTTCTATTATAGATACATTGAATGCCATTATTAAAGAGCCAATTACGGTAATTTTTACATTTATAGTATTGTATTATTTATCGCCACAACTTTTATTGTTTTCTTTATTGGTTTTGCCTTTATCCGGCTTGGTTATTTGGAGAATTACCCGAATGTTGAGAAAAAAAGCCAAACAAGGTCAAGATTATTTAGGTAGAATTTTAAACACGATTGATGAAACCTTGGGAGGTATAAAAATTATTTATTCATTCAATGCAAAAGCCTATTTCAGTAAACGATTCACACATGAAAATGTAAAGTATGAGCGTGCATTACGATCTATGGATTACAAAAAAGGATTGGCTTCCCCTGTTTCTCAGGTAATGGGAGTTGGTGTTTTTTGTATGGTGTTGTATTACGGTGGAACTTTAGTATTGAAAGAAAACTACATGCCGCCTGAAAATTTCTTGGTGTTTGTATTGTTATTTGCCAATGTAATATCGCCACTAAAAAGTATATTTTCTGTTGTGGCAAATATCCAAAGAGGGTTAATTGCCGGAGAAAGAATTTTTTCAGTGCTAGATGCAGAAGTAAAAGTTAAAGATGCTGAAAATGCTATAACAATTAAATCGTTTAACGATAGTATAAGCTTAGAAAATGTATCTTTTAGTTATGGCGATAAAAAAGTGTTAGATAATATTAGTTTAACCATTAAGAAAGGAAAAACCGTAGCATTGGTTGGAGCATCAGGAGGAGGGAAGTCCACCATTATTAACTTAATACCACGTTTTTACGATGTAAATGAAGGCACAATAAAAATAGACGGTAATAATGTAAAAGATATTTCGCTTCACTCATTGAGGGAGCAAATAGGAATTGTTACCCAAGATTCTATTCTGTTTAATGATACCATTTACAACAACATTGTTTTTGGTAATGAAACTGCCACAGAAGAACAAGTAATAGCTGCTGCAAAAATTGCCAATGCACACGATTTTGTTGTTGCCTCAGAATATGGCTATCAAACTTTTGTTGGCGATAATGGAATGAAGCTTTCAGGTGGGCAAAAACAACGTTTGTGTATTGCTAGAGCAGTTTTAAAGAACCCACCAATTATGTTGTTGGATGAAGCTACTTCTGCTTTAGATACCGAATCAGAAAAACTAGTGCAAGAAGCATTGAATCAACTGATGCAAAACAGAACATCTATTGTGGTTGCTCATAGGTTAAGTACCATACAAAATGCAGATGAGATTGTAGTTATCAATAATGGAAAAATTATAGAACAAGGTACGCACAAAGAATTAATGGAAAATCCATCCAACGCTGCTTATAGAAAATTAATAGCGATACAAAAGATTGATGAATAAAATATGAAGATTAGCGGATTTACAATGGTGAAAAATGCCACCAAACTTTATTTTCCTATAAAACAATCCATTTTATCTATATTGCCTATAGTGGATGAGTTTGTGGTGGCTTTGGGAGACTGCGATGAGGATGATACTACGCTAAAAGAAATTGAAAGCATAGGTTCTGATAAAATTAAAATTGTACATACCGTTTGGGATATTAAAAAATACGACAGAGGAACAGAAAATGCACATCAAACTGATATTGCTAAATCTCATTGTGCGGGAGATTGGTTGTTCTACTTGCAAGCTGATGAAGTAATTCACGAAAAATATTTACCAATTATTAAACAAAAGTGTGAGCAATATTTAAATGATAAGGAGGTGGAAGGATTTTTGTTCAATTACAAACATTTTTGGGGCGACTATAATCATTATCACTTTGCACACAATTGGTATCCTAAAGAGATTCGCATTGTGAGAAATGATAAAGATATTCACTCATGGGAGTCGGCACAATCTTTTAGAAGAATACCCAATTTTGACGGTAAAAATTATCGTCAGCAAGAAAACACCTATAAACTAAAAGTGGTAAATATTCCCGCTGAAGTGTATCATTACGGTTGGGTTCGTCCGCCTGAATATATGACCAAAAAGAAAAAAGCCTTAGATACGATACACAAAGGGGAGGAAAAAGCCAATAAAAATTATGAAAATGTAGCACCAGACTTTTCTTACGGAGCCTTGGGTAAATTAGCTAAATTTAATGACACGCACCCTGCTGTTATGGAAGAGTGGATTGCTAAATTCGATTGGGCAGAAAAATTAAATTATTCTGATCAACGCAAACCGGGAGAACAAATTCATAAACATGAAAAACCAAGAGTAAGGTTAGCTACTTTTATAGAGCAGAAAATTTTTGGTGGTAAAAAACAAGTAGGAGGATTTCAGAATTATATCTTAATTAAGGGGAAGAGGTGATTTTTATGCCAACATTTTAGGATAAATATACCATTTTGTGGTACCTAAACCTTTAACAATTTCTTTCCAAGAGTCAATTTCTAAAGCAATACAAACTACAGCGCAAGTAGGCATAGCTTCCATAAAGTTTTCGGTAAGGTAATCAGCAAATTCTGAAATACCATAATTATGACTAACCAAAGCAACACTTTCTAGTTCGTCCGGTAAGTCTTCTAATACACGTATAAAATTTTCTTTTGAGGGATGATATAACTTTGAGTTGAATATTACATGTTTAAAGTTATAGTTAATATGTTCGCATAATAACTGTATAGTAGCTGTAGTACGCACTGATGTACTCGCAATTATTTTTTCGGGATTAAAGTTTAATTTATTTAATTCCTTACCTATTATTTCAGTATCATTTATACCTCTAGTGTTTAAAGGTCTTTCAAAATCAGATAACCTATGGTTTTCCCAACTTGATTTTGCATGTCTAATTAAATAAATGGTTTTCATATTAAAACATTCGATGAACTGTTAACTTTTGTCGATTAAATTTGTTTGTTTCGATAAAAATAGTATTTTTGTAGATGAAAATCAAATTTTAGACGATATGTTTATAGCGATATTCTTCTTTGCCATTTTGTTATTGGTTTTAGCCTTAAGGTTATTGGGTGGAGTATCTACAACATCTCATGAAACGAATAAGACTAAAAAGTCAAGCAAAATATTTGATATGTCTGGAAATAATTATTCTTTGTAAAAATCCCAATTTTTATATTTGAAAACAGCCGTTAAATTTTTTTTAACGGCTGTTTTTTTTAAAACAATTTCATTTGGCTAGCTTCTTCGTCAGAAATATCCTTAATAGGCTTGGGTTTATGAGCAGATGAAGTCTGTTGCTTAGGAGTAGCATCTTTTTCCTTAGTTTGTTCTTGCTCTGTACCAGAATCTTCATTATTTGTTGATTCAGTAATTATTTCTTCTTCTGGTTGACCAACTTCATCTTCAGTAGTTTCTTCAACTATTTCTTCATAAGGTAAAGGCTCTAATAAATCTATATTTTTAACCTTATTAGCAGTTAATCGATTTCCTATAGCTTTCATTCCTTTTATAGCAATAAACTCTTCTAAATTAATTACTTCTGGTTCTTTTTCTACTCCTTTTACTTTTGAAAATGTTACTTGCACTTGAGGAATCCAGTCTGTGGTAACAATTTCTAAGAAAGACTTTTCGTGTTCAGTAATAAACAATGTTTTTTTATCTGTAGGTTCTATCAAAAATCTTTTTACGTTGTATTGTTCTTTTTCTCCATCAAAATAAATGGCGGTTACTGGTTTTTTTCTGTTCCACTTTTCAATAACAATCATGTCCTCATCAAACTTAGTAAATAAGTCGAAACCGGTAAGTTGATACTCGCCACTTTGCATAATGGTAAGAATTTTATCTTCAGAACCAAATTCACCCAAAAACTCACCACGACTTTCAGAATTAAGACGTTGAACAGTATCATCAAACCAAATTTTTCTGGCAGATAGCGTAGAAACACCTTTTTCTTTAAGTTCAATTTTAGCTATAATGTATTTAGTTACTCGGTTTCCATTGGCTCCACGACCTTTTATGGCTAACTCAGAAAAATCTATTTCAAATTTTAATTTTCTTACATTAGCTTTCGGACGAAGTTTTACCAATACTGTTTCAGCTTCTCCATTTGGATTAGCAGTAAACCAAAGAACTTTAGAACCTGTTGTACCTTTTGTTAAGTCGTATTCTTTATCTCTGGTAATGGAAGTAACATCAAATCTTTTCATATAAGAAGGTCCGGTTTTACCATCCTGATAAATCATGTTATAGATAGTGCGTTTGTCACCTTTTTTCCATACGCCAACATGAATAATTCCTTTACCAACAAAAGTTTTATTGGCAATTTTAGTAACCACCATTTTACCGTCTTCACGGAAAACAATTATATCATCTATATCAGAACAATCTGCAACAAATTCTCCTTCACCTCTTTTTAAACTATGTCCTATAAAACCTTCTTCTTTATTAACATATAACTTGGCGTTGCTTACAGCTACTTTCGCTGCATCAATATTTTCGAAAGAACGAATTTCTGTTTTACGTTCTCTGCCTTCACCATATTTCTTTTTAAGTTCTTTAAAATAATCAATGGCATATTCAATTAAGTTAGCAAGATGATGCTTGGTTTTGGCTAACTCTTCTTCTAATGATAACAATTTCTCGTCTGCTTTTTCAGCATCATGACGAGTAATACGTCTCATTTTTATTTCTAGTAAGTGTTTTACATCATCTTCCGTAACTGCTCTTATAAGCTGTTTTTCAAAAGGTTTTAAAAGTTCTTGTGTAAGCGTAATAGCTTCTTCGTAACCTAGTCCATGTAGTTTTACATAAATTTTATTTTCGATAAATATTTTTTCTAAAGATGAAAAATGCCATTGCTCTTCTAGTTCACCTTTTCTGATTTCAAGTTCTTTTTTAAGCAATTCTACCGTTTGATCGGTAGAAAGTCTTAGCATTTCTGTAACTCCTAAAAACTGTGGCTTATCATTTTCAATAACTGCAGCATTTGGAGAAATAGATATTTCGCAATCTGTAAAAGCATACAGTGCATCTATCATTTTATCAGGAGAAACTCCTGAAGGTAAGTGAAGCAATATTTCTACAAATTCAGAAGTATTATCTTCTACTTTTTTTATTTTTATTTTTCCTTTAGAATTTGCCTTTAAGATAGACTCAATTAGTTTATCTGTAGTAGTTCCAAAAGGAAGTTCGGTAATTTTTAGTAAAGTTTTATCTTCTTGAACAATTTTAGCTCTTACTTTAACTCTTCCACCTCTTAATCCGTCATTATAACCTGAAAAATCTGCTGATCCACCAGTTATAAAATCGGGCAGAAGGGTAAACTTTTTACCTTTAAGGTGAGCTATGGAGGCATCAATAAGTTCGTTAAAATTGTGAGGTAAGATTTTACAAGCCATACCAACGGCAATACCTTCAACACCTTGAGCCAATAAAAGTGGAAATTTTACAGGTAAGGTAAAAGGTTCTTTATTTCTGCCGTCATAAGATGAAAGCCAAGTGGTAGTTTTAGCATTAAAAACAACCTCTAAAGCAAATTTTGTTAATCGAGCTTCTATGTATCTGGGGGCTGCAGCACGGTCGCCAGTAAGTATATTTCCCCAGTTCCCTTGGCAATCTATTAATAAATCTTTTTGTCCTAATTGAACCAAAGCATCTCCAATAGAAGCATCACCATGAGGATGATATTTCATGGTATTACCGATAATGTTCGCCACTTTGTTGTAACGTCCATCATCCATTTCTTTCATGGAGTGCAAAATTCTTCGTTGAACAGGTTTTAGTCCATCATATAAATGAGGTACAGCACGCTCAAGAATTACATACGAAGCATAGTCTAAAAACCATTCTTTGTACATTCCTGAAATGTGAATTACATTTCCTAATGAATTATCACCATTATCGTTATCAAACTCTTCGTCTCTTTCTGGTGTTTGTTCTTCTGACATGTTTTGTTCTAGTTTCTAGTTTTACTAAAAAAATAATTAGCTCCAAATTTAATAGATTTTACTAATTAAAACACACCGACTTAAATTGTTTTATTAACGTTTTTTTGAGGATAAGTTGAGTAATAATTAAGGAGTAAAATTTTATATAAATCGAAATATTTTATGCTAGGGTTTGTGTTGTTTTTCAGGTGCTTATGTATTTTTTGATAAAAAAGTTGATATAACAAATTAAACAACCAATTTAAGCGGTAAGTCTTAATTATTAAGAAGTAAGAGAGTAATTTAACATCTTGATAGAATTTTTTTTCCGGTTTTTTAGTTTGTATTATCTGAATAAGATTTTTTATACCTTCTTCCGTTTTTTGTAAAAAAACAGCTGCACTTTCTAAACCAACATGTATAAGCGGATTGTTAATGTGATGAATGATAATGTTTTGTTGAGACAATTCGTAACCAAACAGGGTGTCTTCATGTCCATACTTTATTAAGCTTTCATGAAATTTAATGGTATTAAAAATTTTCTTTGGGATTAAAAAATTATTAGTAGTAAAAGCTGCATTTGGTTGTTGTTGTCTTTTTTCAGCAGATTTTTCTTCTCGTTCTTTACCATATTTCCACCTAAGCATTAATGAAGTGTCTTTTGGAGTTTCCTCTTTATAAATAGTTCCACCACAAACAACTTTATTTCCTTGGCATTGAGTAAGGTAATTTTCAAAATAAGAGGGAGATGCAATTTCGGCATCACAATCTTGAAAAAGTAAAAAATCATATTGCGCTTTTTCGGCTAACAGATTTCTAATTTTAGCTCTACCTACATTTTGTTCTAATTGTATATAGCTAATTTCCGGTTTCATTTGCCATTGCCGATTAATTTTCCTGAAACTGTCGGAAGAAGCATCGTCCATTAAAATTATTTCAAAATTTATTCCCGAAGCTTTCCCTTGTTGGTAAAGTGTTTCAACAAAGTGGGTTACATCATAATTATATATTGGAATAAGCACCGAAATCATATCAACGATTTGAAAACGTAAACTTACTACATTAATTCTTAATTTAAAATGCGATTTAAATTCTAATTCCCATTAAACAAATATCATCTAATTGTTCGGAGCTTGTCTTCCATTTGTTAAAGGTTGTTTTAAGGAGTTTTAGCTGTAACTCACAAGGCATTTCTATAATTGATGAAAGTAACTGATGTAGTTGTTTAGAGCCAAATTTTTTATTTTTTTCTCCACCAATTTGATCCTGAAAACCATCTGAACCAATATAAATCATATCTCCTTTATTGACCTTAAATTCATGATGATTAAAATTTCTGTTTAACTCCAATTGCCAACCTCCAATAGGGTAGTTATTACCATTGTATATGGTAGAATTATTTTTACCAACATGTAGTAATTTTCTTTTAGCTCCCGAAAAATATATTTTCTTTTCACTTTCATCGTAACAACAAAGAGCTATGTCTATCCAATCATTATGAAAAATATCATCCTGATCGCCCAAAAAAGTTTCTATAAATTTTTTATCGAATTCTTTAAGAATAGTAGTTGGATGAATTATTTTTTTTCCTAAAACAATATAATTTAAAAAACTTTGAGCTAACATAGTGAGCAATGCTCCCGGAACACCGTGCCCTGTACAATCTCCTACAGCAAATATTTTGAAGTTTTTATATTCGCCTATCCAATAAAAATCGCCACTGATATAAGATTGAGGTTGGTAGTAAACAAAAGAGTCATTAAAAATTCTATTAAAATGTCGGCTTTTTGGTAAAACTCCTTTTTGAATTATTTTAGCATAGTTTAAACTGTTTATTAATTCTTTGTTTCTTTTATATAATGAGATATATTGTTGTTTTAAACCTTCTTTGTTATAAATTGATGAATTAGTAATCTCATTGAACCAAAAGTCATCATTATGATTAATTTTTTCTTTCAATTGCATTTTCTTTAATTTAAGACAATATTAAAAAGAATGTATAAGAGAGAAGGTTAATTAAATATTAAGGCAATTTAAACTTCGATGAGAGGAGTAATAATTAAGGATAATATAGCTTTTAAATTAGATGAATAGTGTAATGAATTTAAATTTTTAATAGCCATGTATTAGAGAATGTTTCGTTAAAAACTAATTAAAACATTTAAAAAAGTGTTTTTGTCATTCAGTTAATAATTTACTACTTTTGGACGAACTCAAAAATTAACAACTCAATTATGCTAAAAATTAAGACATTACTGTTAACTATTTTTTCAGGGCTTATGCCAATTTTCTCATTTGCTCAAAACCAAGGAGAAGAAATGAGTATTGATCAAAAAATAGATTCATTCTTTAGACCTATAGCAGATGCAGTAGGAACAGTGATTTTTTACCCCATAACTTTTGGAGGATATTCAGTTCCTATAGTTTTAATTGTTTTAATTGGAGGAGCGTTATATTTTACTTTGTATTTTAGGTTTGCCAATTTTACATTATTAAAAACAGCCATTAAAATTGTTAAAGGAGACTATGATGGAATTGATAAACATACAGCAGATTTAGCAGAAGGAGATCCAACACCTGGAGGGAATGTATTTGAAACAGTTCAACATGAAAGAAATGAAGGAGAAGGGGAGGTTTCTCATTTTCAAGCATTAACAGCGGCTTTATCTGCAACAGTTGGATTAGGGAATATTGCTGGGGTTGCAGTTGCAGTAGCATTAGGTGGACCGGGCGCTACATTATGGATGATTATTGCCGGTTTTTTAGGTATGGCATCAAAATTTACAGAATGTACTCTTGGTGTAAAATACAGAGAAGTTACACCTGATGGGACAGTACATGGTGGACCAATGTATTATTTGTCAAAAGGATTAAAAGAAAAAGGATTGGGAGTGATAGGAAAAATATTAGCTGTATTTTTTGCTATTATGTGTGTAGGTGGTTCATTTGGAGGAGGAAATATGTTTCAGGCTAATCAGGCTGCTGCACAAATTATACAACGTTTAGGAATAGAAAGTGGTTTTGCTGGTTTTGCTTTAGGTGTTATAATGGCAGTTATTGTTGGGGTAGTAATTATTGGTGGAATTAAAAGAATAGGTTCGGTTACGGAAAAAGTAGTTCCTTTTATGGCAGCTATTTATGTTGGTGCGGCATTAATCATTTTAGGAATGAATTTTTCATTAATACCAACAGCTTTCGGGATGATATTTGACGGAGCTTTTTCTCCTGATGCAGCTTTAGGTGGTGTTGTAGGGGTTTTAATTGTTGGATTCCAAAGAGCAGCATTTTCAAATGAAGCGGGAGTAGGTTCTGCTGCAATTGCTCACTCGGCTGTTAGAACAAAATTCCCAGCAAGTGAGGGTGTTGTTGCATTATTAGAGCCTTTTATTGATACAGTTGTGATTTGTACAATGACTTCTTTAGTAATTATTATTACCAATATTGAAGGAGGTTTTTTTGAGTATGGACAAGGAAATGTGGAAGGTGTTAATTTAACTGCTTCTGCTTTTGATACTGTAATTCCAGGATTCTCTTGGGTATTGACCATTGCGGTTGTATTATTTGCGGTTTCAACTATGTTGTCATGGAGTTATTATGGGTTACAAGCTTGGAAATTTTTATTTGGAAAAGGAAAAGCGATGGACATTACGTATAAATTATTATTTGTTTTCTTTGTAATTGTAGGTGCGTCTATCGGCTTAGGAGCTGTTATAGATTTTTCTGATGCGATGATTTTTGCCATGGTTTTCCCTAATATTATCGGATTAGTTTTATTATCATCTAAGGTTAGTGATGAATTAAAAAAGTATAAAAAAGGTATTAAATCTTTTGTTAATTCTAAATAGATGAGTATTAAAGACTACTTTTCTTTCACCAAAAGTGAAAAAAGAGGAGTAATTGTTTTACTCATTATTCTGTTGTTAATACTATTTTCTTTTCCTTTTATTGATTATCTAAAGCAACAAAGTACACCTGATTTTACAGCGTATGAAGATGCAATTTTAGCTTTTGAGAAAGAGTTGAATGAGCAGGAAAAAGAGCAAAAGGAAGCTTATCAACAAAAAAATAAACAAGCATTATCCATCACTCTGTTTGACTTTGATCCTAATGCCATTTCTGATGAAGAATGGAAGCAGTTAGGATTTAGAGATTGGCAAATAAAAATAATTAATAATTATAAAGCTAAAGGCGGAAATTGGAAAGTCAAAGCAGATGTAAAAAAGATTTATGGCATTAGTGATAAACATTACGATTTACTTTTTCCGCATATTTTATTGCCAGAAACCATTGAGAAAACCAATTATCAAAACGATAAGCCAGTAAAAAAATCTGTTGAAAATAAGTTTGAGAAAAAAGATTATTCGCAGAAAATTGATATTAATACTGCTGATAGTGCTATGCTTACGAATATAAAAGGAATTGGACCTGCTTATTCAGGTAGAATAATTAAATATAGAGATTTACTTGGAGGTTTTATTGCTAAAGAACAATTGAAAGAAGTTTGGGGGTTATCAGAAGAAACCTATCAAATGGCTTTACCACAAATTGTGGTTTCTGATAAAGTTCAAAAAATTAATATCAATAAAGCTACGGCTGATGTATTAAAACAACACCCATATATAAACTGGAAAATTGCTAATGCTATTGAAAAGTATAGAAAAGCCAATGGTAGTTATAAATCTGTGGCAGATTTAAACAAACTTCATTTGCTAGACAAAGCTACTCTCGAAAAAATCAGTCCTTATTTAAGGGTAGAGTAGGATTTTATTCTTCGCAAGAATAGATTTTCTCTACATTTTTAAACACTACTTTCTTAATAGTTGTAGGCATTTCTATTATTTCATAAGGATAAGTAATTACAGAAGTGGTTATACAATTATTATCAGGAATGTTTTCTTCTACAATAACCATAACATTGTTTTCGTGCTCTGTTATAGATGCTATTTTTATTGAAAAACCACCATTATTTTGCTCTCCCATGGTGGTTAATAAAACCATTTTGTTTTCAAAATTTAACACAGGAACAGCAGGTTTTTTCATGTAGTTAGAGTAAGCTTCGTTCCAAACTTCTTCTAATTTTTCTTGAGAAGTTATCACTATGTTTTGTTTTCCCAAAAAGCCACCATTATTACCTTCGCTTAGCGTGTTAAAATTAACTTCTTTAAAAGTTGGAGCAGCATCAGTTTTAGTAGTTTCTGTAGTCTTGGTTGTGTTGGTCACTTCTGTAGCTGTTTCTTTTGTTGACTTACAGGAAGCAAAAATTACAAGAATTGATATGGGGATAAATATTTTCATATGAATTTGTTTTTATTTTAAACAGTTTAAATATTTTTTTATAGTCATTTCCATGCCAAAATACAGGGCATCGCAAATTAAAGCATGACCAATAGATACTTCTTTTAAGTAAGGAATATTAGTTTTAAAAAAGTTAAGGTTATCCAAATTCAAATCGTGTCCGGCATTTATTTCTAACCCTAATGAATGAGCTAATTTAGCTGCTTCAGCATAAGGAGCAATGGCTTTTTGGTTGTTGTTGGGAAAATCTTCTACATACGGACCGGTATAAAATTCTATTCTATCGGTTCCGGTATCTACTGCATTTTTTATGTTTTCTAAATTAGTATCTACAAAAATAGAAGTTCTAATATTGTGTTGTTTAAAAGTATTTATCACTTCTTTTAAAAAGTCTTTTTGTTTTACGGTATCCCAACCTGCGTTAGAAGTTAGTACTCCTGGAGGGTCTGGAACTAAGGTGACTTGAGTGGGGATAACATCCAATACCAACTTAATAAATTTAGTGTTTGGAAAACCTTCAATATTAAACTCTGTGGTTATAACCGGACTTAAATCATAAACATCTTTGTACCTTATATGTCTTTCATCTGGTCTTGGATGTACAGTAATTCCTTCAGCACCAAATTTTTCACAATCTTTAGCCATCTGAACTAAATCGGGTAAATTTCCTCCACGAGCATTTCTGATGGTTGCAATTTTATTAATATTAACACTTAACTTTGTCATTGTAATATTTTAGTATTTTTACAAAATTGCGTGTTGACTTATGTCAAAGCAATAATAAAGACAAAAGTATAAACAATTTTTAATTATGATAGCTTCTCAATTAATTACTTATGAGATACCACCATTAAAACTATCCGATAAAGGTAGCAGAGCGTTAGATTGGATGGAAGAATTTAAAGTAACTGACCTTCCTGTGGTTAATAATGGCGAATATTTGGGCATGATAGAAGAAACACAGTTGTTAGATAGAAGCAATATTGATGATTTAATTAGCTCTTACAACCTTAATTTTAAAAAGCCTTTTGTTCATGAAAATCAGCATGTATTTGAGATTATTTCATTAATAGTTCAAAATGAAGTGGATTTATTACCGGTTTTGGGTTCTAATGATAAGTTCTTGGGAATTATTACTATCAATAGTATTTTAAAGTTTTTTTCAGAAACGGTTTCTATTGCAAACCAGGGTAGTATCATTACAATTCAACTGAATATAAATGATTATTCTTTGGCAGAAATTGCTAAAATTGTTGAGTCTGATAATGCTAAAATATTAGCGTCATTTATTACTTCACATCCTGATTCTACTAAGTTGGAAGTAACCTTAAAAATAAATAAAAACGAAATTACCAGAATTTTAGCCACCTTTGAGAGATTTAATTATACTATCACAGCTTCATATAACGAAACTGATTATCAGAAAGATTTACAAAATAGATATGATGAATTCATGAGGTTTTTAAACCCTTAATTAAATGCTTTTTCGCTCCACTAATTTTTATCCAATAGTATGGATGTTGTTGCTTTTATTGTTTGTTTTTAACCCTACAAAAGCAAGTGCAGAAGGCATTAATATGGATACAGCTGTTGTAGTGGTAGAGTATAAAATCATAGGTAATAAAACCACTAAAAATCATATTATAGAAAGGGAATTTCCTTTTAGTTTAAACGATACTATTTCTAAAAATAAGCTTAATTACATTATAGAAAGAACGCAAAGTAATTTAATGAATACCTTGCTTTTCAACTTTGTAAATGTTGATATAGTATATTTTACTGATGAAATTATTTCTATTTATGTTACTGTGGAAGAACGTTGGTATTGGTGGCCATTACCAATTTTTGAAGTGCAAGAAACGAACTTTAATACTTGGTGGGAAACTAAAAATTTTGATAGGGTAAACTACGGGCTTTACCTCGCTAAAGAAAATTTTAGAGGAAGGAAGGAGCGCTTAGTGTTTAAAGTTCAAGGTGGTTATACCGAAAAAGCGGAGTTTCGTTATCATGTTCCTTATCTTAATAAAAAGCAAACACAAGGCTTTATGGTAGGATTTAATTACAATAGAAACCATGAGGTAATGTATGGAACAACCGATAATAAAAGGGATTTTGTGAAAATGGATGAGCTTTATTTACAAGAACAATTTGTTTCCAGAATAAATTACGAGTATCGCCCCAAGTTATATAACTTACATTCTTTTGAAGTAAGACACCATTATTTTAGTATTGCAGATACTGTTTTTGCTCTTTCGGATGAATTTTTAGAGAAAAAAGACAACAACACCAGTTTGTTTAGCTTACTATATACGTTTAAAAGAGACAAGCGAAACTTTAAGAGTTACCCAACTAAAGGGTATTTTGCTGAATTTAATGTAATTAAAAATGGTTTTGGAATTTCCGATCATAATATAGATGCATTGTATGGATTGTTTTCTCTGCGTAAATATTGGAAAATGGGTAGCAGAATTTATTTTGCTGTATATACCAAAGGAAAATATTCGTTAGAACGTCCGCCATTTTATTTGTTGGGAGGATTGGGTTATAACAATAACTTGGTAAGAGGTTATGAGTTTTATGTAATTCATGGGGAGCATTACGGATTAGCTAAAACACAGTTTAGGTATGCTTTAGTAGATAATAAAATCACTTATTTACCTTTTTTGTTTTCTGAGAAATTTAAGAAAGTACCCCTTTCTGTTTATTCAGGCTTATTTTTCGATACAGGTTATGTATATGACCGAGAGTTGAGTAAAACAAATTCGTTGAATAATACTCATCTATATAGTGCAGGAGTAGCGTTAGATTTTGTTACCTATTATGATGTCGTTTTTAGAGTAGAATATAGCATAAATCACTTAAACGAACATGGTTTATTTCTTCACTTTGTAGCTCCTTTGTAGGATTTCTTAGCATACCAAACCCCACCAATTCCAACGATAATAAGCAATACGGCAATAATTTCTGCTTGTGTAGCTTTTATTCCCAAAATATTATAATCAGGATTAATTCTTATTTTTTCTATCAGAAAACGTTCAATACCATTAAAAATAAGGTAGAAAGAGAACATCACTCCGGGGGTAGTTATTTTTTTTCTGAAAGCCCATAAACCACCAAAAATCATAAAAGCCATTACCGTTTCGTAAAATGGAGTAGGCCAAACAGGAGTTGCTAATTCGTAGCAATATTTACCTTCACAATCGGCTATTAAAATTCCATCGCCATTCACATTGTGAGGATAAGTAAAAGACCACATCCAATCAGGTAAAAAGCTTAATGCTTCCGGTATAGGTAATTCGTTGGTGGTTCCCCAATCTCCATCACCCGAAAGCTGACAACCAATTCTGCCAATTCCGTAAGCGAGCATTAACCCCGGAGCACAAGCATCTATAACATGTACTAATTTCAACCCTTTTTTATGAGCATAATAGACTACAGCACCACCACCAATTATTAATCCGCCATAAATACTCAATCCCGAACCTGATAAAATTACACCAATAGGATCTTCCATTAATCTTTCTAAATCCTCAACAGCATCAAAGATTTTAGCTCCTAAAATCCCGCCAATAGCAGCAATAAAAGTCATGTTGCCCACATGTTGGTAAGGACGAACAATTTCTGTTACTTCTTTAGGCTCCGGTAACCTGTTTTTTTCTGCTTCTCTATATTTTAGATAAGCTAATACGGCTGCCAATATAATCCCTGAAAGTAAATTTCCTTCTAAAGACATTACGTAAGACTGTAGGTCTTCAACAGCTTGAGCATAGTTTAAAATAATTCCTCCTAATTTATAACCAATAACAAAACCGAAAAGTCCGTTGCTTAGCAATTCATTTACAGATGCTTTTTTTCCTTTAATAACTTTTATCGTATCGGCAGATAATAAGCCATCAGCTTCTTTTCTTTTCATTTCCTGCACAAAAAGTAAATTAGCTGCTATAAAAGCTAAGGCTACCATAAACCCAAACATGGGCAATGGAAACGAAAATGAAAATCCGAATAAGTAGTTAATTAAATCTGATAGGAATGGAAACATTTTTTTAGTTTGAAGTTTATAAGTTTTATGGTTCTAATTTTAAATCTCTAATTTGTAATTTAAAATTAACTCTCCTTCTGCAACATTTTCTGAATCAATAGTGCTTATATTAATTTGTTGTATGGTGTTTTCTAAAGCTGACTCATAAGGAACTTTTACTTTAATGTAATTTTCAGTAAAACCATTTAAAAAGCCTTCATGTTGTTCGGCTTCCAGCAAAACATTAAACGATTTACCTAAAAACTGCTCATAAAAATATCTTTTTTTCTTTTCAGAAAGAATGTGCAACATTTTACTTCTTTCGCTTCTAACTTCTTTAGGTATGGGATTGTCTAGTTTAATCGCAGTTGTATTTTGTCTTTCGGAATAAGTAAATACATGCAAGTAGGAGATAGGCAATTCGTTTAAGAAATTGTAAGTTTCTAAAAAATCTTCATCAGTTTCATCAGGAAAACCAACAATAACATCTACACCGATGCATGCGTGAGGCATTTTCTCTTTAATACGATAAACCCTTTCGGAATATAATTCTTTGAGGTATTTTCTACGCATCATTTTTAATATTTTGTTGGAACCAGATTGTAGCGGAATATGAAAATGAGGCATAAATTTGTCAGATTCACTAACAAAATCAATTATATCATTACTCAGTAAATTGGGTTCTATAGATGATATTCTGTATCTATTAATGCCATCAACTTTGTCTAAAGCTTGAACCAATTGGTAAAAATCTTCATTACCTTCTCCTTGACCAAAATCTCCAATGTTTACACCAGTTAGAACTACTTCTTTAATGTTAGTTTTAGCAATTTCTTCAGCAACTTTTACCGTTTCGGCTATGGATTGATTTCTACTTTTACCTCTTGCCAATGGAATAGTGCAAAAAGTACAAAAGTAATCGCAACCATCTTGTATTTTAAGGAAAGAACGTGTTCTGTCGCCATGAGAATAGGAAGGAATAAAATCTTTAGCTTCTTTAATTTTTGAAGCATGTATCTGAGCAATTTCACTTTTTTCTTGCTGATAAAAATAATCAACAATTTTGAATTTTTCTGCGGCACCAAGTACCATGTTTACACCATGAATTTGAGCTATCTCCTCAGGTTTTAATTGAGCATAACAGCCAATTATAGCTACAAATGCATCAGGATTTATTTTTTTGGCTTTTTTTACTAACTGCTTGCATTTTTTGTCGGCATTTTCGGTAACGGAACAAGTGTTTATTACAAAAACATCGGGAGTATCGTTAAAATCAACTCTTGCAAAACCTTCTTCCTGAAACATTCTGGCAATAGAAGAAGTTTCTGAAAAATTCAGTTTACAACCAAGTGTATATAAAGCTACTTTTTTTGTTGGGTTCATTCGTAAATTACAATTATTTCAATAAAGCTAAGGTGTTTTTAATTCTATTGATAGATTCTTTTAACACTTTCTCAGAAGTAGCATAAGAAATTCTCAAACACTCAGGATTTCCAAAAGCATCGCCACTAACTAATGCCACTAAGCCTTTATTTAATAAAAACATACATAAATCTGTTGCATCTTTTATCACTTCTCCATTATAAGATTTTCCAAAGTAATAAGAAACATCTGGAAAAAAATAAAAAGCACCTTTAGGTTGGTTCATTTTAATTCCAGGAATATCTTTCATTAAATCATACACCAACTCTTTTCTTCTTTGGAAAGCGGCAACCATATCGTTCACAATAGAAATGTCAGCTTCTAGAGCCGCTTGAGCCGCTTTTTGAGCGATACTACAAGTACCAGAAGTAAACTGACCTTGCATTTTGGTACAAGCATCGGCTATCCATTTTGGAGCAGCGATAAAACCAATTCTCCAGCCTGTCATAGCAAATCCTTTTGAAACGCCATTTACCACCACTACTTGATCTTTTATAAAATCAAATTGAGCAATGCTTTCATGTTTACCAACAAAATTAATGTGTTCGTAAATTTCATCAGAAACAATAATGATATTGGGATAATTTTTCACCAATTCAGCAATTGCTAATAGTTCTTCTTTAGTATAAACAGAGCCACTAGGGTTACAAGGAGAGCTGAACCAAATCATTCTGGTTTTAGGCGTAATGGCATTTTTAAGTTGGTCGATAGTAATTTTAAAATCGGTTTCAATAGTTGTAGAGACTACTACAGGAGTAGCTTCAGCAATTTTTATCATTTCAATGTAGCTTACCCAATAAGGAGCCAATAAAATAACTTCATCCTCTGGATTTAAAATGCTCAATGCTAAATTAGTAAGTGAGTGTTTTGCACCTGTAGAAATCACTATTTGTTCAAAAGAATAATCTAAATTATTATCTCTTTTTAATTTATTGGCAGCAGCTTTTCTAAGTTCAGGATAACCTGGAACGGGAGTATAGTGCGTATAGTTTTCATCAATGGCTTTTTTAGCAGCATCTTTTATAAGCTGAGGCGTATCAAAATCAGGTTCTCCAATACTTAGGCTAATTACGTCTTTTCCTTCAGCTTGTAGTTCTCTGCTCAGCCTTGTCATAGCAAGCGTTTGCGACTCACTTAAATTGTTAATTCTGTTGGATAATGTTTTGTTCATAAAGCAAAATTAAAGTGGCGAAATTACTGAAAATAGATGTTATAAACCTTATTTCAATAGCTAACATTGAGAAATTGAACAAGAAAAAAATGTTTAAAAATGAAGAAAATGAACTTTTAATGTTTAAATGATAATAACCATTTAATAGCTTTTTCTTCATTTTTAAACATTTTGGTTGGAGTAGCTGGTTGTTTAAATTTAATGAAAAAATTAGCTAATAATACAGTCATTAGTGAACTTGTTAAGATAGCCATAGCAATGTTTAAACTGGTTACTTCTTTACTTGCTAAATAATCTTGAGCTGCTTTTGAGATATGCCACATATAACGAATATCTCCAAGTACTAACATTTTTTTTCCTTGTTGAATTTTTTCTCGTGCTTCTTTGTTGGCAATAACGTGTTCTAATTCAATTTCGGCATCTTTTTTAAAAGCTATGTATAAATAATCATCTTTATATTCTAGAATAGCTGTTTCGGTTTCTATATAATCAATTGCTACCACAAAAGTTAAATGTTAGTTAAGTTAGATTTGTCGATAAAAATAAATAATTTATAGCTTCATTCTAGCATTTGGTATGGAATTTTTAGAAAAATCTTGATTTTTTATATAATTGTAATAACCAGTAATGGCTATCATAGCTGCATTGTCAGTACAGTATTCAAATTTTGGAATAAATACTCTTATATCTTCCTGAGTAAGAGATTGAAGAGCAGTTCTTAATCCGGAATTGGCAGAAACACCACCAGCAATAGCAATTTGTTTAATATTGGTCTCATTCACTGCTTTTACCAATTTTTCAATAAGTATATCAACTATAGTTTTTTGAACTCCAGCACAAATATCTTTTATATTTTCGTTGATAAAGTCGGGGTTGGTCTTAAGTTCTTTTTGTAAAAAGTACAAAATAGATGTTTTTAACCCACTAAAACTAAAATTCACTCCTTCTACTTTAGGGTGAGGAAATGAAAATCTGTTAGGATTACCTTCTTTAGCATATTTATCAACCAATGGACCACCAGGATAAGGTAGTTGAAGCATTTTTGCAACTTTATCAAAAGCTTCTCCGGCAGCATCATCAATGGTTTCGCCAATAACTTCCATTTTAAAAAAATCATCTACCCTAACAATTTGTGTATGTCCACCACTAACGGTTAAACATAAAAAAGGAAATTCAGGTATTTCTTTTTCTTCATTAAGTTCTTGAATAAAGTGAGCTAAAATATGTCCTTGCATGTGGTTTACAGCAATCGCAGGAATATTTAATCCAATCGAAAGAGTTTTGGCAAAAGAACTTCCTACTAATAAAGATCCTAACAAACCAGGACCATTTGTAAAAGCAATGGCAGTAATATCATTTTTATTTACGCCTGCTCTTTTCAGAGCAGCATCTACCACAGGTACAATATTTTGCTGATGAGCTCTAGAGGCAAGCTCAGGAACCACTCCACCGTACTTTTTATGTACTTCTTGGTTGGCTATAATGTTGGCAAGGACTTTGCCGTCAGAGATTATAGCAGCAGCAGTGTCATCACAAGATGATTCTATTCCTAAAATTATTATGGAAGATTGATGCATTAAATGTATTTTTGAAGTCTCAAAATTAAAGTTCAAAACTATCAAAAAAAGAAATAAAATAATGTTATTTGTTGCGGCATTTGTTGTGCTTGTAGCTGCTTTTCTTTCTTTGACTATCTATAACAATGCGTTCCAAACTTTTTTAGTAAAAAAATATCTTAATCATTTATCAAAAGAGCTTAATACCGTTATTAGTGTTGAAAATGTTGAAGTTTCTTTTTTTAATAACTTAAAAATTAATCAATTATATATTGAAGATTTGTATGGTGATACGCTTTTTTATGCTAATGAAATAGAAGCTAAAGTTGGAGTGTTTTCTTTAGGAAATAATAAGATTGATATTAAAAAAATAATTTTAAATGAACCTTATTTTAATTTACAACACCCTAAAGACAGCCTAGATAATAATTTGTTTTTTATTATAGATTATTTTTCTTCAGCAGATCCGAAAGATACAACGGCAATAAAGTGGGAAGTTAAGTTTAATAATATTGAAATTAAAAAAGGCAAGTTTACTTACAATAACAATAGAGTAGAGCCTGTTGGTTATGGTGTAGATTTTCAACATATTAATATAACCTACTTCAACACATTGTTAAAAGGAATAAATTTCATTTCTAATGGTGTGACAAGTGAAATTTATAATATGAGTTTTCACGAAAAATCCGGCTTCCAGTTGGATAGTTTAACTGCCGATTTTGCTATTTCTGATAAAGGAATCTTTTCTAAAAAAATGTACCTTAAAACGCCAAGTTCTGCTATAATTGGAGATGTGTCTTTTACAACAGATAGTTTTGCTGATTTATCTGAATTTATTACTAATGTTGATATTGAATCACACTTTGATTCATCTAAAGTAAGTTTTAGAGATATTTGTTTTTTTACTAAAGAATTAGATTGTTTAAACAAATATGTGATATTGGATGGAGATGTGAAAGGAAGATTAGACAAATTAAAGGGTAGAAATTTATCCATAACTATTGATGATGGTACTTATTTTAGTGGAAATGCGGATGTAAGCGGTATTCCCAAGCCTGAAGAAATTTTTATTTACCTAGACATTAAATCCTTGATTACTTCAAAAAATAGATTAGAACAAATTCCTTTATATCCTTTTGTTAATGAGGTATTTATAAAGCTTCCTGATAATATGAAACATCTTGGAAATATTAATTTTAAAGGTAAGGTATCAGGGTTTTTAAATGATTTTGTTGCTTATGGTAATTTTTCCACAGCTTTGGGAAATATCCAAACAGATTTAGCTTTAAAAATGAAACCTGACAAAACTTATTATTCAGGGAAAATAAGTACACGAAACTTCCATTTAGGTAAATTTTTTGAAGCCCCTAAGCAAATAGGAAGAATTGCTTTAAATACTAAAATTGTAGGAAGTGGTTTTTCTCTTAAAGATATAGATGCTAAACTTACTGGAAAAATTAAAAAGATTGAGTTAAAAGATTACCCGTACTCTAACATAACAGTTGACGGACAGTTTAAAAATCAAATTTTCGATGGTTTTCTTGATGTTAAAGATGAAAACTTAACTTTTAATTTTAATGGAAATGTTGATTTTTCAGGAGAGTTACCTCATTTACAATTTACCTCAGAAATAAAAGAAGCGAAATTAGCTAAATTAAATCTTATTGAGACTAAAGAAAAAATGAACACTCGTTTTTCTACAGATGTGAAAATAGATTTAATAGGAAACAATATTGATAACATTGTTGGTGAAATTGAAATGCACAATACCAATTACATTGATAAACTAGATACCATTTTTATCCCTAATACTTATTTAAAGTCTATTAAAACTAATGGTTCTAAGTCTATTCACTTAAATTCAGATTTTGCTACTATGGAAGTAAATGGAAATTATCAGTTTACTGATTTTATGGCTATAATCAACAATATTATTTATACTTATTTACCATCTCAAAATAAAGAAATTTATACTCCGCAAAAAGTAACCAACAATTTTAATTTTAAAGCTACTATTTTAAATACAGACATTTTAACAAAATTATTTTTTAATGATATTAGGTTTGGATCGAACACCACTATTGTCGGAGAGTATAATTCTAACGCTAATCACTTAATTATAAATGGAAGTGCGGATAGTGTTAGTGCTTATGGAAATCAATTTAAGACTATAAAATTAAATGGAAAAGCTGATAATAATCAATTAGAACTGGATATTGATATTGATAAAGTATTAGTATTTAATGTGGATAGTCTTTTTATGAATGATTTTAAATTGTTAGGAATACTGAGGAATGATAGTTTAATTACGGATATAACGTGGTTAAATGACACTTTAAGTGGAAGACCTCTTGATGCAGCATTAAATAATGTTACTTATTTCCAGAGAGAACAAATTACTAGTAGCTTTAACAATGCTTTTATTTATTTAGATGGCTTGCAGTGGCAACTTTCAGATGGAAATGTAATTGTTATAGACACCAATAGTATAAACATCTCTAATTTTAAATTTGCTAATAAAAATCAAAAATTAATTGTAGATGGAACCATTAGTAATGATAATGGTAAACAGCAAATGGATGTTATGTTTGAAAATTTTGATTTAGGATTGTTTAAGTCATTAGTCCCTCAAAATGCTGCAAAATTAGAAGGGGTTTTTAATGGGGTAGCATCGCTAAAAAAAATGAATAAAGAACTATTATTTACATCAGATTTAAACATAAATAATTTTAAATTAAATGACTATTTAATTGGACAAGGAAATATTAAATCTAAATGGATTCCGGAAAAAGAAGCTTTAAATATTGATGCTAAATTTTTTAATGAAAGAATGCCTTCGATTATTGTTTATGGACATTACTATACTAATAAATCTATTGAAGATAATTTAGATTTTTTAATTACATTAAACCAGACAGAACTTAGTATTTTAGATGCTTATATAAAAGATCATGTAACTGGTTTAGATGGTAAAGCTACTGCTAATATTCAGGTTAAAGGAAATATAAAAACTCCTCAATTTAGTGGGAAAATTAGCTTGATAGGAACAAGCGGAACGGTAAATTATCTAAAAACTAAGTACGAAGTACCATCACTTTTAATAAATATAACACCTGATATGATTTCGTTTGATAATGCACTTTTTTTGGATGAAAGAAAAAACAAGGCTTATGGTACAGCAACCTTATTTCACAATAATTTTAAGAAATTCAGTTTTGACTTAGGCATGCGTTTAGATGATTTTATGGTATTAAATACAAATAGATTAGATAATCCAGATTATTATGGAATTGCTTTTGCAAGTGGAGTAATTGATATTAACTATGACCAATATACGTCTAAAACAGGAATTGAAGCCAATATTACCACTTCGAAAAATACTATATTTAATATACCTCTTGATGGGAACGAAGAAATTGAAGAAAATAGTTATATCACTTTTGTTACAAAAATTGATTCATCAGCTATAGCTAATATGATTGAAGAAGAAGTTGATTTGTCTAATTTTTTTATGACATTTGATTTAAAAGTTACAGACGATGCTGAAGTAAGATTAATTTTTGATGAAAAAATTGGGGACATAATGAAGAGTAGGGGGAATGGTAATTTAAAATTAGAAATTAACTCCGCAGGAGATTTCTCTATTTTTGGAGATTATGTTGTAAAAAGTGGAGATTATCTTTTTACGCTTCAAAATGTAATCAACAAAAGATTTAATTTGCTGGAAGGAGGAACAATAAAATGGAATGGAAACCCATTAGATGCTCAAGTTGATATTAGTGCCTCTTATAGGACAAGGGCGAGGTTGTATGATTTGTTAATGTCTATGGATACTTCTGATGTTTTGAAAAAAAGAATTCCTGTTGATTTAGTACTCCATATGAAAAATTCTTTATTAGCACCAGATATCAATTTTGATATTGTACTTCCTACAGCTGATGAAGATACGAAAAGTAAGGTGAAAAGTGTGTTGTATGTTAGTAGTCATGAAGAAAATATTCAGGAGTTAAATCGACAAGTATTCTCTTTATTAGTGTTAAATAGATTTTTACCACCTCCAGGAACAGATGGAGTAGCCGGCAACGCAGGACTTGAAAAAACGGCAACAAGTGAACTGTTGTCGAATCAATTAAGTAATTGGCTCTCTAAAATTAGTAACGAGTTTGATATAGGGGTAAACTATCGTCCGGGAGATGAAATTTCTCCACAAGAGTTCGAACTGGCACTTTCTACACAATTGCTAAATGATAGGTTGATTATAGATTCTAATTTCGGAATTGCCGATAGGCAAAATGGCTCTACAGTAAATCAGAATACCAATAATCTTATTGGGGATGTTGTTTTAGAGTACAAAATTTCAAAAGACGGAAAGCTAAGAGTTAAAGCATTTAATAAATCCAATCAGTTTTCTTTACTAGAAATAAATAGTCCTTATACACAAGGTGTTGGTATTTCTTATAAGGAGGAGTTTGATAATATTGGTGAGTTTTTCAGATCTTTTTATAGTCTTTTTCAAAGAAGAACTAAAAAACAACCTATTAATGATTAAAACAAAAAAAGCCTTCGAGAGTTAAATCTCGAAGGCTTTCTTAAACCTAAAACTTTTAATTAAAAAACTAACATCCGTTTCATTTCAACTATTATGCCACATTTTTTTAACGTTTATTATGGATAAAGAGAATTAAAAATTATGTAATTTTACCTCAATTCTTAAAAAGAGCACTTGTGAAAAGCTTTTCTAAACATATTCTATTTACTTCATTAGTGCTGATGTTTGTTGTTGGTTTATCAGCTCAAACCAATAAGGCAGATAGTTTGAAATATAACCAAGGCGATGAATATGTAGTTCCTTATGATTCTTTAAGTCCGATAGATAAACTCAATTATAATTTTAGATTTGGAGCAATGATAATGTCTAACGGAAGCTTTGGAACTTACTACAATCCTTCAGTTACTTATCAACTCACCAAAAAATGGAGTATAAATACAGGAGTTATCTATCAAAATGTAAGTGCCAATAATATGCCTATGTTTACAGATTTTGGTTATCAACCTTTTACAGGTAATATCTCCCAATTTTATGGTTATGTTGCGGCTAAATACCAAATAGATGAAAGATGGTCGGTAGGCGGTTCTATTTTTTATAATGCAACTACTTTTAACAATCCTTATTATTCGTATTCTAATAGTAATATATCTCCAATGGAAAGAGTAGGTTATTCTGGTTTCGTAGAGTACAAATCGCCAAGTGGTTTTACCATTAGTGGTGAAATTAGAGTTAACGACAGGTTTAATCCTTACAACAGATTTGGTGGTTTTAACTCTGGTATTGGTGCTGGTTTCGATAACAGTTTTGGCACCCCATTTTCTACTTGGTAAAAAATCTATTTTTCCTTAAACAAATGAAGTTATAAACTTTATAACACATCAAAATATTTATACCTTTGCAGCAATATTTATTTAAGCTGTTATTAATGATAAAGGATACCGTTATTTTTGATTTGATTCAAGAAGAAGAACACCGCCAAAGTGTAGGTGTGGAGCTAATTGCTTCAGAAAATTATGTTAGTTCTCAGGTAATGCAAGCTATGGGGAGTGTGCTAACAAACAAGTATGCTGAAGGCTTGCCTTTTAAGCGTTATTATGGCGGTTGTGAAGTAGTAGATGAAATTGAACAGTTAGCAATAGACAGAGCAAAAGAATTATTTAATGCAGCTTGGGTAAATGTGCAACCTCATTCGGGTTCGCAAGCTAATGCTGCCGTTATGTTGGCAGTATTAAAACCCGGAGATAAAATTCTTGGTTTCGACTTGTCGCATGGTGGACATTTAACGCATGGTTCTCCGGTAAATTTTTCAGGAAAATTATATAAAACTTCATTTTATGGAGTAGATAAAACAAGTGGAAGAATTGATTATGAAGCAATGGAAAAAATTGCTTTAGAAGAAAAACCTCAATTAATTATTGCTGGAGCTTCTGCTTATTCTCGCGATTGGGATTACGAACGCATGAGGAAATTAGCCGATAAAGTAGGTGCTTTATTATTAGCAGATATTTCTCATCCTTCCGGCTTAATTGCCAGAGGTTTGTTAAATGACCCACTTCCTCATTGTCATGTAGTTACTACCACCACCCATAAAACGTTAAGAGGACCAAGAGGTGGTTTGATTATGATGGGTCAGGATTTTGAAAATCCATGGGGAATTAAAACTCCAAAAGGAGAGGTTAAAATGATGTCGGCTATGTTAGATGGAGCAGTTTTTCCGGGTACACAAGGTGGTCCATTAGAACATGTTATTGCAGCTAAGGCGATAGCTTTTAAAGAGGCATTGTCGGAAGAATATATGAGTTACTGTCAGCAAGTAATAAAAAATGCCAAAGTTATGGCTGATGAATTAATGAAAAGAGGTTATGGTGTTGTTTCCGGAGGAACAGATAATCATTGTATGTTAATTGATTTGCGTTCTAAAAACATTACTGGAAAAGAAGCTGAAAATTTATTGGTGGAGGCTGATATTACTGTTAACAAAAATATGGTGCCTTTTGATGATAAATCTCCGTTTGTTACCTCAGGAATTAGAGTGGGAACAGCAGCTGTTACCACAAGAGGTTTGATGGAGGAAGATATGATTAAAATTGTAGATTGGATGGATTTGGTAATTACGCATAAAGATGAAAAAACCATTACGAATGTAAGAGAAGAAATAAATAATTTAATGGAGCAGTTTCCATTGTTTAAAGGAGAGTAGATGGAAGTCCGAAGTTAGAAGTCGATCTTCATAAAAACTAAAAAAATAATAATAAAAACTATGATTAAAGCAAACAACCCAGAATTAAAAAGTTGGATAGAAGTACCTGAAAACAGTGATTTTTCCATTCAGAATATACCTTTTGGTGTAGCAAAATCTGGCAAACAAGTTTTTGTAGCTAGTAGAATTGGAGATACCGTAATTAACCTTCATCAGTTGGCTAAGTTGGGCTATTTTGACGTAGATTCGGATGTGTTCAAATCATATAAACTAAATAAGTTTATAAAATTAGGTAAAGCTTTTACCCGTCAGGTAAGAGATGAAATTTCAGTTATTTTTAGTCTTGACAATGTAGCGAATAAAGATAACGAAAAAATTAAAGCAGTTTTATATTCTATTAATGAAGTAGAAATGCTAATGCCTGTTAGAGTAGGAGATTATACTGATTTTTATTCTAGCGAACAACATGCTTATAATGTAGGTTGTATGTTTAGAGACCCAAACAATGCGTTACTTCCAAACTGGAAACACATTCCTGTTGGTTACCACGGAAGGTCTTCTTCAATAGTAGTTTCAGGAACACCCATACACCGACCAAAAGGACAACAAAAACCAAATGATAATGAACCTCCTGTGTTCGGTCCTTGTAAATTATTAGATTTTGAGTTGGAAATGGCTTTTGTTACATACAACGGAAAAGCGTTGGGTCAATCTATTTCTACAAAAGAAGCGGACGATTACATTTTTGGAATGTGTATTTTTAACGATTGGAGTGCCAGAGATATTCAAAAGTGGGAATACGTACCACTTGGACCATTTTTAGCTAAAAACTTTGCTTCGTCTATTTCACCATGGATAGTAACTTTAGATGCGCTTGAGCCATTTAGAGTTGAAGGACCTGTTCAAGAACCAAAAGTGTTTGATTATTTACAATATGAAGGAGATAAACATATAGACATTAATTTAGAAGTAGCTATTCAGCCTGAAAATACGAAGGAAAAAGTAGTTTCTAATTCCAATTATAAATATATGTATTGGAACATGAACCAACAATTGGCTCACCACACCGTTAATGGTTGTAATATAAAAGCCGGAGATATGATGGCATCGGGAACAATTTCCGGAAATGATGAATCTACTTATGGTTCTATGTTAGAAATTTCTTGGAAAGGAAGTAAAAGTGTTGCTATGACAGATGGTTCTGAAAGAAAATTTATTTTAGATAACGATACTGTTATTATGCGTGGTTTTGCACAAAAGAATGGTGTTAGAGTTGGATTTGGTGAAGTAAAAACGAAAGTGTTGCCTACGGTTTAAGAAACAAATCAAAAATAAGCTTTCATAGCTTCAATAAAATCAGCAGGTGCAGCACATGGTCGTTGTGTATTTTTATTGATAAAAACCAAGGTTGTAGCTGCTTCATTAATTAACTCGTTTTTTTCATTAAAGGTTTGATAAGTGAATGAAATACGAGCTTTTGGTAGCTCACTAATGGTGGTTTCTATTCTTAATTCATCATCATAAAAAGCAGGCTTGTAGTATTTTATAGAAAACTCTAAAACAGGTAAAGCAATGCCTTCATCTTCCATTCTTAGGTAGCTAAACCCCAGTTTTTTAATAGCTTCTACACGAGCTACTTCAAAATAAGTAGCATAATTTCCGTAATAAACATAGCCCATCATATCAGTTTCGGCATAGCGTACTCTTATTTTTGTTATTGATGTGTACATAATATAAAATTGATGAAAAATTTACGGTAAAGTTCGTAATTTGGTCAACTAAGGCAAACTTATTAGGTAATAACATGCAGTTTTTTTTCTTAACATACCAATTTTCAGCTATTAAGAAAGTGGTTGCAGTAGTTTTTATTACATTTCTCCTTGCTTGTCAGCCTGCTGTTTATGAAAAAACTCAAGACTCTTCCATTAATATTATAGAAACAACAACAGAACATCAACAGGCAACAGTTTTAATTTCTCCTTATAAAGAGAAGTTAGAAAAAGAAATGAATGAACTACTGGTCTTATCTGCCGAAGAGTTTCCTAAAGAAAAAGGTAAGCCCGAAACCAAATTAGGCAACTTAGTGGCTGATTTAAGTATGGAAATAGCTCAAAAAATACATGATGGTAATATTGATGTTTGCATGTTGAATTTTGGTGGATTAAGAACCTCTTTACCTAAAGGAGAAATTACCCGTGGAAAAATTTTTGAACTAATGCCTTTTGAAAATGAGTTGGTGGTGGTTACCTTATCAGAAATTAAATTTTTGGAATTGATGGAATATTTAAAGAATGTTGGGGGGCAACCTATTTCGGGGCTTTCATTTGATTTCACAATAAATATTGAAAATGAAATTAAGAATTTGTTTTCTCAAGAAGGAACTTCTGAAATTAACATTCTTACATCCGATTATTTAGCCAATGGAGGTGATAACATGACTTTTTTTCTAAATCCCATTAACTATGAAAAAGTGGGAATAAAATTAAGAGATGCTATTATACAATATTGTGTAGAACAACACGCACAAGGAAAGCAATTAAACGGAAAAATAGAGGGGAGGATAATTTATGAGTAACAGAAGAACTTTTATAAAACAATCTTTTTTAGGTGGCGTATCTTTGCTTGGAACTGCTACATTAAATCCTCTTTCGGCTGCCATCCTTAAAAAAAATCACACAAAAATTACTATTTTACATACCAATGACACTCATAGTCATATAGAGCCATTTCCGAGCAATGATCCCAAATATCCTAATATGGGAGGAGCGGCAAAAAGAGCTGCTTTGATAGATCAAATCAGAACAGTAGAAAAAAATGTATTATTGTTAGATGCCGGAGATATTTTTCAGGGGACACCTTATTTTAATTTGTATGGTGGAGAATTAGAGTTTAAATTAATGAGTTTAATGAAATATGATGCTGCTACTATTGGTAATCATGATTTTGATAATGGTATTGAAGGACTAAATAAAATGTTGCCTTACGCTAATTTTCCATTTTTAAATGTGAATTATGATTTTTCTAATACTATATTGAATGGAAAAATCGCTCCATATAAAGTATTTGAAAAAGATAATGTGAAGATTGGCGTTTTTGGTATTGGAGTGGAATTAGCAGGTTTGGTAGACAAAAAATTATATGCCGAGACACAATACAATAACCCGATAATTGCTGCAAATAATATAGCAGAACATTTAAAATACAATGAAAAGTGCCACTTAATTATATGTCTTTCACATTTGGGATATGCCTACAAAAGCAATAAAGTTTCTGACAATGTGTTGGCCCAGGAAACAAAAAATATAGATTTAATAATTGGAGGACACACCCATACGTTTTTAGATAAACCAACTGGTATTAAAAACAAAGCAGAAAACATCACATTAATTAATCAAGTTGGTTGGGCAGGGCTTTATTTGGGTAGAATAGACTTTTATATCAACCCGTTAGATAAAGCTTTTACATTAAATAATGATAAAATAGGCGTTATCTAGGTAAAAAAAAAATAAAAAACAATAGATAAAAATTTTTTTTTTCATTTTTTTATTCAAATATTTGTTAGCACAAAAGAGAGGTGGTTTTTTAAACTAAAAATCATTGATTTTAAACAGCTTATTAAATTTATTTTAATTAATTTAGACAGCCGTTTCGCAACAGTTTAAAAGAGCTTTGACTCTTAAGGATTTAGAGAGAAATTAGTAAAAACATAAAAATAGGAGTTATTAAAAATGGATAAAAACTTTACTTCAGTATGGGAAAATTGCCTTCAGGTAATAAAAGACAATGTTAGCTTACAGAGTTACAAAACTTGGTTTGAACCCATTGTTCCTGTTAAACTGAAAGATAAAGTACTTACCATTCAGGTTCCTAGCCAGTTTTTTTACGAATGGTTGGAAGAACATTACGTATCCATCTTAAAGAAAACCATAAAAAAAGAACTAGGTAATGAAGGAAGATTAGAGTACAGTATTGTTATAGAAAATAACAACAAAACCAATAATCCATATACCTTAAAAATTCCTGCTACTAATAAACCACACATTAAAAACAATCCGGTAAACATGCCTATAGATTTGAATAAAAACAAATCTATCAGAAATCCATTTATTATACCTGGAATTGCCCATTTAAATGTAGAATCTCAATTAAACCCAAATTATTCTTTTGATAATTTTGTTGAAGGAGACTGTAATAGGTTGGCTCGCTCTGCTGGTTTTGCAGTTTCTAACAATCCTGGAGGAACTTCTTTTAATCCATTATTAGTATATGGTGGAGTAGGTTTAGGAAAAACGCATTTGGCTCATGCTATTGGTATTGAAGTAAAAAATAAATTTCCTAATAAAATTGTATTGTATGTTTCATCGGAGAAATTTACCCAACAATTTATAGACGCAGTAAAGAATAACGAACAAAACGATTTTATTCATTTCTATCAAATGATAGATGTGTTGATTATTGATGATGTTCAGTTTTTTGCAGGAAAAGCAAAAACTCAAGATGTTTTCTTCCACATATTTAATCATTTACACCAATCAGGAAAACAAATAATTCTTACAGCTGATAAAGCACCAGTAGAGATTATTGGTATGGAACAAAGGTTGTTATCTCGTTTTAAATGGGGTTTAGCAGCTGATCTTCAATCGCCTGATTTGGAAACTAGAATAGCTATTTTAGAAAAGAAAATGTATAGCGAAGGGTTAGAGTTACCTAAAGATGTTGTAGAATATATAGCCTACAGTATTACTACCAATGTTAGAGAATTAGAAGGTGCCTTAATTTCTATTTTAGCTCAATCTTCTCTAAACAAAAAAGCAGTAAATATTGATTTGGCTAGACAAATGGTGGATAAATTTGTTAAAAATACAGCCAGAGAAGTTTCTATAGATTACATCCAAAAAGTAGTTTGCGATTATTTTGATATGCCTATTGAAACCTTAAAATCTAAAACTAGAAAAAGAGAAGTAGTACAAGCTCGTCAAATAGCTATGTATTTCTCTAAACAAATGACTAAATCTAGTCTAGCATCAATTGGAATGCACTGCGGTGGAAAAGACCACGCAACAGTGTTACATGCTTGTAAAACAGTAAATAACCTTATGGATACTGACAAACGTTTTAGAGGTTATATTGAAGAATTGAAAAAGAAAATTAGTTTACAATAATATAATTTTAAGATTTGCACTAACTAAACAGGAATTTCTTAACTAAGATTTTCCTGTTTTTTTGTTTTAAAAACCTATGTTTAACAGATTCGATAAGCCTGCTCCCATCTACAAGCCAATGAGCAAAAAAACTCAAAGGGTTTTGTTTTACATTGTTATTGCTCTGTGTGTTTTTATTGTAGGTTATCTACTTTCATTTTACATTTAATTATTTAGTCAACTTCAATTTAACTTAGCTAACTTTGTACTTCATTTTTCAATATATTGAAGTCTATCAATAAAATATTAAGCAATAAAGCAAGTCCCATTATTATTAGTGGACCATGTAGTGCTGAATCTGAAGAGCAGTTATTACAAACAGCTATGGCTTTAAAAGCACTTAATAAAGTTGATGTACTAAGAGCCGGAATATGGAAGCCACGAACGAAACCAGGTAGTTTTGAAGGAGTTGGTTTAGAAGCGTTAAAATGGTTACAAAAAGCAAAAGAAGCTACAGGGTTAAAAACAGCCATAGAAGTCGCCAATACACAACATGTTGAAGAAGCGTTAAAATATGATGTTGATGTATTGTGGATAGGAGCTAGGACAACTGTTAATCCTTTTGTGGTTCAAGAAATTGCAGATGCGTTGCACGGAACAGATGCTACGGTTTTAATAAAAAATCCAATAAATCCCGATTTACAACTTTGGGAAGGAGCCATAGAGCGTTTTGCAAAAGTAGGTATCTCAAAAATAGGAGCAATTCACAGAGGATTTTCAAAATATGGTGATTCGTATTATAGAAATCCACCCCAGTGGCAAATTCCTATTGAGTTAATGCAGCATTATCCAGATTTAACTATGATTTGCGATCCAAGTCATATTTGTGGTAAAAGAGATAACTTGTTTGCTGTTGCTCAAAAAGCAATGGATTTAGATTTTGATGGTTTAATGATTGAAGCTCATCTAGATCCGGACAAAGCCTTAAGTGATGCTTTACAACAAATAACTCCTCAAACATTAGAGAAGTTTGTTAACCAGTTGGTTGTTAGAAAAACAAAATTAAGCCCAACACTTACAACAGAACTTGATAAAATAAGAAGAAGCATAAATGTGCTTGATGGCGAATTGTTGGATATACTTTCAAAAAGAATGGAACTGATTAATGAGTTAGCCCAATATAAAAAAGAAAACAATATTCAGATTTTACAACCTAAACGTTGGGAAGAAATTTTGTTAAAAGCACTAGAAGAAGCTAAAGAAAAAGGATTGAGCGAACGATTTATTAGAAATTTATTTACAGAAATTCATATTGAATCCATTAAGCTTCAGAGTAATATAATGAATGAAGAAAATTAAAAAGTAAGAAGATGCCAAAAGTATTATTTGTTTGTTTAGGAAATATTTGTAGGTCGGCAATGGCACAAGGCATTTTAGAAGCTAAAGTGAAGGATAAAGGGTTGAATTTATTGGTAGATTCTGCAGGAACATCTAATTACCATATTGGAGAAGCTCCAGACAAAAGAATGCAAGCTAAAGCATTAGAGTATGATATAGACATTTCTCACCAACAAGCAAGGCAGTTTATCTATAATGATTTTCAGGAGTTTGATTATATTTTTGCGATGGATAGTTCTAACTACAATAATATTTTAAATCTTACTAAAACCGAAGCAGATAAACAAAAAGTAACCCTGTTTTTAAATTTAGCTTATCCAAACGAAAATAGAAATGTGCCGGATCCCTATTATGGAGGAGAAGCTGGTTTTGAAGAAGTTTATCAATTATTAGACAATGCTTGCGAGGTATTTATAAAACAAATTAATAATGGAAAATAAAGGAACACTATATTTAATACCTACCACTTTGGGAGAGGCTGCTTACGATAAGGTTATTCCATCATTTAACAATACTATTTTACAAGAAATAGATGTTTTTATTGTAGAAAATATTAAAACTGCCAGAAGGTTTATCAAAAAAACGGCACCTGATAAAGTCATAGACGACTTGGTTTTTTATGAAATAAATAAAAGAACCAATTTAGATATGTTGCCCACTTTTCTGAAACCAATAGATGAAGGGAAAAATATTGGTGTTATTTCCGATGCTGGTTGTCCTGGAGTTGCCGACCCTGGAGCAGATGTTGTAGCTCTGGCTCATCAAAATAATATTAAAGTAGTTCCATTGATTGGTCCTTCGTCAATTTTATTATCGTTAATGGCAAGTGGATTTAACGGACAAAGTTTTTGTTTTAATGGCTATTTACCAAAAGAACAAAAAGACAGGGTTAGGAAATTAAAAGACTTAGAAAGGATGGCCATTGCTCAAAAGCAAACACAACTTTTTATTGAAACGCCTTATAGAAATCATCATGTAATGGAGGATTTATTGGCTAACTGTAATCCTAATACAAAATTGTGTGTAGCTGTTGACATTACAATGGCTTCGGAGCAAATTGTTACCAAAACCATTGCCGAATGGAAAAGCACAAAAATTGACTTAAACAAAAGACCTTGTGTGTTTTTACTAGGATAGTGGATTAAGACAATCCACTAATTTTCCCATCATTATCAATAGACATTCCTTCAGATGCAGGAATAGCAGGTAATCCTGGCATACGCATCATGTTGCCTAATATAGGAATAATAAAACCTGCACCAGAAGCAAACTCAAATTCTCTAACACTAACAGTAAATCCTGTTGGTCTGCCTATTAAACTTTCGTCATCAGAAAAAGATTTTTGAGTTTTAGCCATACATACTGGAAAGCCACTCATTCCTAAGCTGTCAATTTTTTTCAAATCAGCTAGGGCTTTTTTAGAGTATTCTACACCATCAGCACCATAAATATTTTTAGCAATAACATCAATTTTTTCTTTAATAGGAAGTTTCCAATCGTAAAGTGGTTTAAAGTTATTTCTGCCACTTTCAATTTCTGTTACAACAGCTTGTGCTAGGTTGGTCATACCATCACCTCCTTTAGCAAAACCTTCGGCAACAATGGCTTTTACGCCTAAATCGGCACATCTATCCTGAATAAGTTTTACTTCCTCAGCACTATCAGTAGGGAACGCATTAATAGCAACTACCGGATTTAGTCCAAATTTTTTACAGTTTTCAATGTGTTTCTCAAGGTTAGCAAAGCCCTTGCTCACTCTTTCAACATTGGCATCATTATATTGTTCTTTAGTAGCTCCGCCATGGTGACGTAAAGCTCTTATAGTTGCTACCAAAACTAGTGCTTTAGGTTTTAATCCACCGGAAACACATTTTATATCTAAGAATTTTTCAGCACCCAAGTCGGCACCAAAACCAGCTTCTGTTACAACATATTCCGATAAAGATAATCCCATTTTTGTAGCTAAAATAGTGTTAGTTCCCTGAGCAATATTGGCAAACGGACCACCATGAATAATAGCAGGGTTTCCTTCTAATGTTTGAACTAAGTTAGGTTTTATAGCGTCTTTAAGTAAGATAGCCATTGCATTTTCAGCCTTTAAATCTCTTGCATAAACAGGTTTTTTATCGAAAGTAAATCCAACAAAAATATTTCCTAGCTTATTTTTTAAGTCTTCAAAGTTTTCCGACATACATAAAATTGCCATTACTTCCGAAGCAGGGGTGATGTTAAATCCGTCTTGTCTGGGAATACCGTTTCCTGTTCCGCCTAAGCCGATAACAATGTCTCTTAAAGCTCTGTCATTCATATCCATTACTCTTTTCCAGACAATGGTTCTAGGGTCTATATTTAAATTATTGGTTTTATTTTGAATGTTGTTATCTATTAAAGCAGACAAGAGGTTATTGGCTTTTTCTATTGCAGAAAAATCTCCTGTAAAATGTAGGTTAATATCTTCCATAGGAACTACTTGAGCATAACCGCCACCAGCAGCTCCACCTTTAATTCCAAAAACAGGGCCTAAAGAAGGTTCTCTTAAAACCACGGTAGTTTTCTTTCCAATTTTATTAAGTCCTTCTGTTAAACCGATAGAGGTAGTTGTTTTCCCTTCTCCGGCAGGAGTAGGAGTAAGGGCAGTAACTAAAATTAAATTACTTTTATTAATGTTTTCCTGACGAATAAGGCTTAAAGGAAGTTTAGCCTTATATTTTCCATACATTTCAATATCATCTTCATTTATATTTAAGTAAGAAGAAATTGATGTAATGTGTTTTAGCTTAGTGTTTTGTGCTATTTCAATGTCAGAAGGAAATCCCATATTTTATATATTTAAGTTTAAAAGTTAAAAATAGGAAAATTTTGTTCAGATACAAATATTTGCTTGCTGAACTTTGTAAGATAATTAGTCTTTCTTTTGTATCAAGACAAAAGAAAGACAAAGGTCGGTAGAGTGTACAATTAACAAATAACGTTTTATTCTTAATGTAGATTTAATCTTAGAAAAACTTATTGTTTAGTGTGGTAAATTTTTTAAATTTGAAGAAGAAAAACCTTAACAAAGAAAATGAATAACATAGAAATATCATCTATTTATGAAGGAATGAGATTGTGTTGCAATCAAGCTACACAATTGATTTGTGATGCCGATTTACTTTTAAACAATAATAGTTATTCAACTGCTTATTCATTGTACCAACTTGCTTCAGAAGAATCTTCTAAAATTAGAATATTGTTAAGGCTGGCTATTGAAAAAAATTCTGGGATTATATTATTAGATGAACAAAGAGGAAAGTATTTCTCTAAATTATTCCGAAATCATTTAGAGAAAATAAAATTAAATGCCACTTCAGACCAAAATTTTAATGAATTAGCTGATAAAATTAATTTTCCAAAGTATCGGAATGATGATTCAATTCAAAAAGAAATAGACAATCCAAAAGAAAGTGATTTGCTTAAACAAAATGGTTTTTATGTTGATATAAAGGATAGTAAGTTTATTTCACCAAAAACCCAAATTGGAGAAATAGAATGTAAGGAATTAAGAGATATTGTTATTTTTCGTCATTCAAGAATGAAAGAAATAATGGAAGATTATTTTCAACAACCTGAATTTTATATCAAAAATTTTGTTGCAGATATAAATAATCAAATAAATTTAACACCCCCTAAGGCTTCAAATTAAGTTGATGCCCCATTTTACTTTTTTTGGTTTTAAGGTAGCTTTCGTTATGCAAATTAGATTCAATTTCTAAGGCTACATTATCCACTATTTCAAGACCATAACCTAATAAGCCTGTTCTCTTTTTAGGGTTGTTACTCATCAACTTCATCTTAGAAACACCTAAATCACGTAAAATCTGTGCTCCAATACCATAATCACGTTCGTCAGCTTTAAAACCAAGTTCTATGTTAGCCTCAACGGTATCTCTACCTTCTTCCTGAAGTTTGTATGCCTTAAGTTTGTTCATCAAGCCGATGCCTCTTCCTTCTTGGTTCATGTAAACTACAACACCTTTTCCTTCTTTTTCAATCATTTCCATTGCTTTGTGCAATTGAGGACCGCAATCGCATCGGCAAGACCCAAATATATCGCCTGTCATGCAGGAAGAGTGAACCCTAACTAAAACAGGTTCATCTTTTTCCCATTCTCCTTTAAAAATGGCTAAATGATCCATATCATTAGTTGTTTGCTTGTAAGCTGCCATTTTAAAATCGCCATACTCCGTAGGTAAATCAATGGTAACTTCTCTTTTAATTAGCGTTTCGTGTTGTAAACGATAAGAAATTAAATCTTTAATGCTAACTATTTTAAGTTGGTGTTTTTCAGCAATCTTTAATAATTCAGGAAGACGAGCCATAGTACCATCTTCATTCATAATTTCTACAATTACACCAGCGGGTTCAAAACCTGCTAATCTGGCAAAATCTATAGCAGCTTCCGTATGTCCGGCTCTTCTTAAAACACCACCTCTTTTAGCTCTTAAAGGGAAAATATGTCCTGGTTTGCCTAATTGTTCTTTTTTGGTATTAGGATTAATTAATGCTTTAATGGTTTTAGACCTATCGGAAGCAGAAATCCCCGTAGTACAACCTTCACCAATTAAATCTACAGAAACGGTAAATGGTGTTTCGTAAGCAGCGTTATTCTGATTTACCATTAAGTCTAAGCCTAATTCATCACACCTGTCTTGAATTAATGGAGCACAAATAAGACCTCTACCGTGTGTTGCCATAAAGTTAATCATTTCGGGAGTTACAGCTCTTGCTGCTGCTAAAAAATCACCTTCATTTTCTCTATCTTCATCATCAACAACAATAATAATTTTACCATTTTTGATATCTTCAATCGCTTCTTCTATTTTGTTTAATTTTGCTTCCATTAAGTTGTATAAATTATTTTTAGCAAAATTACTAAAATTGAATGGTGATAATTCGTTAAACAGTTATAAATAGACATAGAATTTAAAAAAATGGCAAGGGTTTTAGCAATAGATTACGGACAAAAAAGAGTGGGAGTAGCTGTAACGGATGATTTACAGATTATTGCTAGCGGTTTAACAACTGTTCATGTAAAAGATATTATTACTTTTTTGGAGGATTATCTTAGTAAATATGAGGTAGAAACTATTGTAGTTGGATTAGCAATGGATTTAAAAAATCAACCTGCACAATCGGCTAGATTTATAGAACCTTTTGTTAAACACATCACCAAAAAATTTCCGAAGGTAACAATAGAAAGGATTGATGAAAGGTTTACCTCAAAAATGGCTTTTCAGACCATGATAGATGGTGGTTTGAAGAAAAAAGCACGACAGAATAAAGCTTTAGTAGATCAGATTAGTGCCACCATTATTTTACAAAGTTATTTGGAACAGAAAAAAGGATTAATCTAACAACTTCACTTTCTTTAGGCTTAATAAGTTGATAGGGTTGATGCCTAAATTTTCTACATTAGGTTGTGTTAGCCTTACTACTTCATCATAATATAAAATTACTACAGGAGCTTCTTCAATTATAATGTTATCCATACGTTGGTAATAATCGTAACGAATAGAATCGTTGGTTTCTTTTTGAGAAAGTTCATATAAATTATCGAATGCTATATTTTTAAAATGGGTGTAATTTGGTCCGTGAGGCGTAAAATTTTTACTATAAAATAAAGCCAAATAATTTTCAGCATCAGGATAATCTGCTATCCATGATTTTCTAAAGAAATTTAATTTAGAACGGGCCACTAACTCTCTATGCGTGGTAGCTTGAACAATATCTACTTTCACTTTTATACCTATTTCTCCCAATTGATGTTGAATAAATTCACATAAATCAACATAATTAGCAGTTGTAAAAAGAGTTACTACTGGCATACCTTCTCCATTTGGATATCCTGCTAAGTAAAGTAACTCTTTGGCTTTTTCAGGATTGTAGTTATAACCTTTCACTTTTTCCTCATCATAAGATGGTAAGCCTTTTGGTACAAAACCTGCTTCAGCAGGAGTTCCAATGTTTTTTCTTAGGTAAGAAATCATTTGTTTTCTGTCAAAACCATAGTTAATGGCTTGTCTTACATATTTCTTTTTCAAAGGACTTTTAGCAACAATATCCAATTCATCGTCTACTAAAATACCCAAATATTCAGTATTTAGATAAGGGTTTGTAAGCATTTTAACTCTATTGGTATATTCCTTTTTTAGTTTTCCGTCAGCAGTAAAAATACTTTCTTTATTGTCCCCATCTCTTCCTGAAACAAAGTCTAGTTCTTTATTTAAAAATTTTAAAAATTCCATTTCTTTATCTTTAACAAAGGATATAGAAATAGCATCTATATAAGGCAATTGTTTACCGTTTTCATCTTTTTCCCAATAGTTAGGGTTTTTTAATAAAACCAATTTATTGTTTTCATCCCAAACTTTAAACATAAAAGGACCTGTACCAACAGGGTTGCTCCTGTAATCATTTTTATAATGCTCAACTACTTCTTTTGGAACTACAGCACAATATTGCATAGTAAGAATTCCTAAAAAAGGAGGGAAAGCTTGATTTAAGTGAATTTTTAAGGTAGTATCATCAATTGCCTCAAAAGGTTGGTAGTTAAACTCTTCTTCAAAAGCAACATTATTGAATATCCAGGTTCCCGGTGAAGCAACCTTTGAATCTAAAATTCTGTTGAAGCTATAAACAAAATCATGAGCAGTAACTTTTCTTCCTTTACCATTTTCAAACTGTTTGTTATCATGAAAGTAAATATTGTTGTGTAAGTAAAAAGTATAGGTTTTACCGTCTTCAGAAATTTCCCATCTTTTAGCAATGGAAGGTTGAATGTTGAGCTGGTCGTCCATTTCAAGTAAACCATTATAAAGATGATTACACGTCCAAATGTTTTCAGGGTTTCTAGAAAAAGCCGGATCTAGAGAAGTAATTCCGGCAGCTTCATTGTACCTAAAAATTTTCATGGCAGCTTCATCACTCTTATCTGAGCCACAAGACCATAAAAATAATGTTGCTGAAAATATTGTAAGGATAAGAACTAGTTGATTACGCTTCATAATGTATTAGTGTTTTTATGAATGTAATGTTAAGCAATAATAAAAAGGAATGTTAGTCGTGTTAAAGCTTGTTTTCAACACGGTTTTTAACAGTTTCTTTTAGTGTTTTAATTATTTTTTTTGCTTGTTTTTCATTTAAATCAACACCAAAAGGAATTTGCTGTTTATTAATGTTTACAGTAAGGGTATAATGATTAGAATTCCAATACGAAGAGGTCATGTCATAAACTAATTTTCCTTTGTATTTTAATGCTTCAATAGTATCTATAGCACTTAAGTCATATCTTTCAGTTACTCCTCTTTCTCCAATTTTTTTAGTGAGATAAATACTTTCTTTGTCAATAGTTATTACTTCTTTACCAAATTTCCTCCAACGGATGGCATAAATAACTTTAAACTCAAAAAACAACCAAAAGATAAGGTAAACAACAAAAAATAGTTTTGTACTGGTTGGGTAATCAAAGAAAAATTGACTAATAATGGCTATTCCACAAAGTGAAAATAATACTAACCAAGTGGTAAGCATATTTTGTTTTCTTTTATCATAAAGTGGATAAATTAAAATAGTTAGCTCATTATTTTCTTCAATATATTCTATTTTATTTTCCATTTTGTTCCATTTTTATTGCTTTTAAGGTCAAACTTCCTACTTTTTTTAACTTTTTATGTAATTTTTAACAAAAAAATTATACATTCAATAAAGAGGCATTATCTTTGTAAAAGTTCAGCGTAAATTATTTAATGTATAATTAACTAAAAAAACTAAAAATACTATGAAAAATTTTTCAATACAATTAATCACATTATTATTATTAACCACTTCTGGAAAAGCAGTTGCTCAAGATAAAAAAATTGAAGATTTGAACTTTTTATATGTTGATGAAAAGTATGATAAGTTAGTAGACAGATCTATAAAATTAATGGATGATGCGACTTACAGAAAACATCCCATGCCATACTTGTATGCTGCAATGGGGTTGTATGAAATTTCTAAATTACCTGAAAAGTATAGTGTTGGAGAAAGAGATTCAGACTATCCCAAACCATTAAAAGATGCTGAAAAGTATATTTACAAATATGTTAAAGCAGAAGCAAAAGCTCAAAAATATTTTGATGATTATGAGCCAACAATGGAAGATTATAAAGAGTTTTTTATCAATATTGCCGACACAGCTAATAAATTAGGCCAGCATTTATTTTTAGTGGATAAACCAAGAAAAGCGGCTTTAGAATATAAGTATGCTTTTAAAGCAATACCAAATGATCCTGTGTTACAGTTATGGCAAGGTATAAGTGAAATTAAATCCATGAATGCTGTTGAAGGAGAAAAAAATGCTAGAGAAGCAATGGCTCTTATAGATGAAAAATTTGAACCTTCAACCGCTACCGCTGGAGTAATTTCTTCGGGAATGCTAATTTTAGAAGAATACTTTACTCAAGCCGGAGATATGGAGATGGCTGCAAAAGCTAAAAAAATGGTTGAAGTGTTTAAAAAATATGATCCAGAAGTACTTGATAAGAAAAAACAAGAAGAGAAAAAACAAAAAGCAAAAGAGAAAGATGTGGTGATGAAGAAGTTTTATAGTGATGAAGATGATGAAGATAATCAAGATTTGAAAAAAGGAAAAGTAATAATTGACCAAGATGTTAAGAATGCAGATAAAAAATTAGATGAAATTGAAGATGATTTTGATAATTAGATTGAATCAATAAAAAAATAAAAACTCCTGAATTGCTTCGGGAGTTTTTTTATGCTTAAAAATTCTTTTAGAAGATAGTAATTTATTTTTAACATATCCATTTTAAGTTAATCAGTAAACACTTAGTTTTGTGGTTGAACAAATTTTAAATTAATTTATAAATAATAATAATAATACTTATGTCAAAACAATTGATAGAATGTGTTCCTAACATTAGCGAAGGAAGAAATGAAGCAAAGATAAAAACCATTACAGCTGTCGTAGAAACAGTTGAAGGTGTTAAACTGTTAGATGTAGATCCGGGAAAAGCCACTAATAGAACAGTGATTACTTTTGTAGGAGAACCAGAATCTGTTATTGAAGCAGCATTTTTATTAATTAAGAAAGCAGCAGAGTTGATTGATATGAGAGGACATCAAGGTGAACATCCTCGTTTTGGAGCTACAGATGTTTGTCCTTTAGTTCCTATTTCAGGAATTACTATGGAAGAAACTGTAAAATATGCTCAGAAATTAGCAAAAAGAGTAGGAGAAGAATTGGCTATCCCTGTTTATTGTTATGAAAATGCAGCTCAAGAGGAAAAGAGAAAAAATTTAGCTAATTGTCGTTCGGGCGAGTATGAAGGACTAAAAGAAAAGCTAAACGATGTTTCATGGAAGCCAGATTTCGGTCCTACAATATTTAATGAACAAGTACAAAAAAGTGGGGCAACAGCTATTAGTGCAAGAGATTTTTTAATTGCATATAATGTTAATTTAAATTCGACATCAACTAGAAGAGCTAATGCTATTGCTTTTGATATTAGAGAAGCAGGACGATTAGTAAAAGAAAATGGAGTAGAAAAAAGAATTCCCGGAAAATTGAAAGCAGTAAAAGGCATAGGCTGGTTTATTGATGAGTATGGTATTGCTCAAATTTCTTACAACCTAACTAATATTTCTATTACCTCTATGCATGTGGCTTTTGATGAAACTTGTAGAGCTGCTCAAGAAAGGGGTTTACGTGTTACAGGATCTGAGTTAGTAGGGTTGATTCCGCTAAAAGCTATGCTAGATGCTGCAGATTATTTTTTGATTAAACAAGAGCGTTCGTTGGGTTGTTCTGAAAAAGAAAAAATTAAAATTGCTATAAAATCCTTAGGACTGGATGAATTAAAACCTTTTAATCCAGATGAAAAAATTATTGAATATATTTTAGAAAAAGAAGCTCCTAAGAAGTTAATTGATTTAACGTTAAAAGACTTTGCCGATGAAACAGCTGCAGAATCTATGGCTCCAGGAGGTGGTTCTATTGCTGCTTACGTTGGTACTTTAGGGGTAGCATTAGGAACTATGGTTGCTAATTTATCAGGTCATAAGAGAGGATGGGATGATAAATGGAAGTTTTTCTCCGATTGGGCAATTAAAGGACAGCAATACAAAATCACATTGTTAAATTTAGTAGATGAAGATACGAATGCTTTTAATAAAATTATTGATGGTTTTAGAATGCCAAAAGAAACAAATGAAGAAATAAAATTAAGAGACGAAGCTATTGAAAATGCTACTAAATATGCTGCTCAAGTTCCATTTAAAGTAATGAAAACTGCTTTTGAGTCTATGGAGGTAATGCAAGAAATGATGCAATCAGGTTTACAATCTTCTCTTTCTGATGGTGCAGTTGGTATTATGTGTGCCAAATCTGCTGTGGCAGGAGCGTATTTTAATGTTAAAATTAATGTTAAAGATATTAAAGACAGACCTTTTGCAGATAAATTGATTAAAGAAGGTGAAGATATTTTTCAAAAAACCATTGCTATTGAAAAACAGACATTAGAAATTATTAATAAAAAGTTAGGATAAATAGATTTTTTTTTAAGCATATTATTTTTATATTTTTTAAAAATAATAACGGAAAAGCTGCTAAGTGTTAAAAAAATAATAATTTTAATACCTTGTAAACATTTTAATTTTAAAGTGGTTACAAATGCTTTTAACACTTAGTTTGCTTATGAAGAAACCTAATACTGATGCTGTAGATAAAAGGATAAAGGCTTTAGAGCAATATAAAATATTAAACACACTTCCTGAAAAAGAATACGATGACATTACCCGTTTAGCGGCTTATATATGTAATACCCCTATTGCTTTAGTGTCGTTTCTGGATGATAAATATCAATTTATTAAATCACATCATGGAGTAAAAATTAAAAGAACTCCAATAGAACATTCTATTTGTATTCATACAATTAAAAAGTCTAATGATATCTTAATAATAGAAGATACTAGAATAGATAAACGATTTAATAACAATTCATTAGTTGTTTTAAAACCTAATATTGTTTTTTATGCAGGAGTACCTTTACTTACAGAAGAAGGTGTTCCATTAGGAACATTGTGTGTTTTAGATACCAAACCAAACAAACTTAATCAGCAACAGATTATTTCATTACAATCTTTAGCTAATCAGGTAATGCAATTGCTCATTTTAAGAAAAAGAAATAATGAAATAAATGAAAGTAAAAACTTAATTGATAATGAAACAGCAAGATTAAAAAACATAGTAGAGGCAACTCGTATAGGAACTTGGGAATGGAATTTTGAAACAGGAGAAATTAAAATTAATGAACGTTGGGCAAATATAATAGGCTATACTTTAGAAGAACTTCAGCCGGTTAATGAGAAAACTATATACAAATTTATTCACCCCGATGATATGGCATTATCTGATGAAAAAATAAAAGAATGCATAGATAAAAAAATAGTTTTTTATGATGTTGATTTTCGGTTAAAACATAAAAATGGAAATTATATATGGGTAAATGATAGAGGTAGAGTGATTAAATGGATGCCTGATGGTAAGCCACTTTTAATGACAGGTACTCATACGGATATTACAGATAGAAAGGAAGTTGAAAAACGACTTAAGCTTAGTGAACAACGATTTAAGGCTTTAATTCAAGAGGGTTCAGATTTAGTTACTATTGTTAGTTCGGAAGGAGAGTATTACTATATTAGTCCAAATTACAAACAAATTTTAGGGTACACAGAAAAAGACTTAATAGGAAATAATGCATTTAATTTTTTTCATCCTGAAGATATTGAGTTACTACAAAAAGAGTTTAGCCAATTATCAAAAGATAGAAGAGTAAAATCATCTCCATATCGATTTAAAAGAAAGGATGGGAGTTGGTGTTGGTTGCAAAGTGTAGGAACCAATTTGGAAGAAGACAAAACGATTAATGGCATTGTAATTAATAGTGTTGATATCACGGATTTGGTAACTGTTCAGGAAGAGTTAGAAAAAAGCAACCAACGTTTTAAGTTGGTAATGCAAGCAGGTACGGAAAGCATTTGGGATTTTAACCCTATTACCAATGAATTGTTTTTAGGAGATGGATTTAAAAGAAATTTTGGAGTAGAAATACAATCTATAAAAGAAAATAATGAAATAATAAATGCACGGATACATCCCGATGATTTTTCTAAGTTTATTAAAAGCTTTAAATCTGCTCTTAATAAAACTAAAGAAACATCCTGGTCTATGAAATATAGGATTAGAAAATCCAATGGAGAATATGCTTTTGTAAATGATAGAGCGATGTTTTTGCGTAATGATAAAGGAAAGGTTAATAGGGTGTTAGGTGCTATAAAAGACATTACACAAGAATATTTTTATGAACAATTAGAAGCAATAGAAAGAGAAATAATGACTTTGAGTATGCAAGAAAGCGCAAAGTTAGAACAAGTTATTTCTACTTATGTGTTAAAATTAGAATATCTATTTCCAACTATGCAAGCTTCTGTAATGAGAGTTGTAGAAGGAAGACTTTATAATCTAGCATCTCCTTCTCTACAAAAAGAATATGTAAAAGAACTCGAGGGAGCAAGTATTGGGAAATATGTTGGATCATGTGGGACGGCAGCTTATATCAAAGAAAAAGTTATTGTGGAAAATGTTTTTAATGATAAGCGTTGGGAAAGCCTTCTTTATCTTCCTAAAAAATACAAATTTGCTGCTTGTTGGTCACAACCTATTTTTGATGCAAAAGGAAATGTAACAGCCACATTTGCTAATTATTATAAAGTACCAAAAAAACCAAATCAATATGAAGAATATGCTATAGATAGAGCACAACGATTACTATCTGTATTAATAACAAAGTTTAAATACTTAGAAAAAATAAAAGAAAGTAATGAACGCTTTGAATTAGTAAATAAAGCGACTAATGATGCTATCTATGATTGGGACGTAGAAAAAGATAAGTTCTACTGGGGAGATGGGTTTTATACTACTTTAGGTTATGATAAAACAGATAAAGTTTTTAGATTAAATGATTGGGCAGATTTAACACACCCGATAGACCGAGAGAAACACCAACAGAGTTGGGATGCGTTTTTGAAAGATGAAAGACGACAAAAATGGATGAATGAGTTTAGGTTTAAGAAATCTGATGGAACCTATCTTTACGTAGAAGAAATTGGTCACATGTTACGAGATAAAAATGGGAAACCATTAAGAATGATTGGGGCATTAAGAAATGTTTCTAAATTAAAACTATCTGAAACACAAAAACAAATACAAAGCCAAGTAGCATCTATATTTAAAGATGAAAATGAATTATCAATAATTTTAGAAAATACATTAAGATATATTGCAGAATATGGTGAGTATCAAACAGCAGAAATTTGGTTGATGAGTAATGATGAAGAATGTTTAAAACTAATGTCTGTGTGTGTTACAGAAGAAAAAGCTCAAGTTTATTTAAAAGATACTAAAAAAATTAAAAGACTAAAAAAAGAAGAAGGATTACCTGGCAAGGTATGGAAAGATTTACAAGTAGAAGTATGGGAGAATATTAATGTAATTCCAAGATTTATAAGAAATGAATCAGCAAAAAACTCAGGATTAAAATCAGGAGTTGGTTTTCCATTGTTTCATAATAATAATTTTGTAGGAGTAATGGTTTTAACCAGTAGAGACTCATTAAAAAATGATTTATATAGAACAGAAATATTTTATCCATTAAGTAATTTTTTAGGAGCGGAAATTAAACGTAAACAACAAGAAGAAGAGTTAAAATTATTTTTTGATAGTGCACCGGATATAATGGCTATTGCTTCTCCAGACGGTTGTTTTGTAAAAGTAAACCTTGCTTTTACAAAAGTTTTAGGATATACAGAAGAAGAAATTATTTCTCAACCATTTGAGAAATTTCTACACCCAGATGATGTAAAAAAAACAATTAAAGAATACAGCGAAACAATAACAGGAGATAGACAATCTCAGGGATTTACTAATAGGTATAGAACTAAGTCAGGTTCTTATAAATGGATATCTTGGAATTCATCGGATGTTTTTGGAGAGGACGGTTTTGTTTTCGCTTATGGAAGAGATGTAACAGAAATGAAGGAATTACAACAGTTGTTAGAGAATACATCAAGATTAGCAAAAGTGGGGAGTTGGGAAATAGATGTTAAAAAAAATAGTGTTTATTGGTCTGGTATTACTAAAGAAATTAGAGAGGTAGAACCTGATTTTAAACCAACATTAAGTAAAGGTATATCTGGTTTTGTGGGTGGAGATAAAGACATTATTAAGAAAAGAGTTGAACAATGTATAAAAGATGGGACATCATGGGATGAAGAACTTAGAATTATTACCGAAAAGGGTAATTTAAAATGGATTAGAACTATAGGAAGAGCAGAGTTTGTTGATGGCACTTGTGTGAAAATTTATGGTAGTTTTCAGGATATACATGAACAAAAGCTAAATGAAATAGCACTTAAGAAAAGTTTAAAAACATTAGAAGATTATAAGTTTTCATTAGACCAATCTGCTATTATTGCATTTACAGATAAAATTGGAGTAATAACCTCTGTTAATGATAATTTTTGTAAAATATCTCAATATTCACGAGAAGAGTTAATAGGAAAAACACATCAATTAATTAATTCTAGTTACCATCCAAAATCTTTTTTTGTTGATTTATGGAAGACAATTACTTTGGGTAAGGTTTGGCGTGGAGAAATTAAAAATTTAACTAAGAGTGGTTCTTATTACTGGGTGGATACTACTATTGTTCCCTTTTTAGATGAAAAGAATAGACCATTTCAATATTTAGCGATTAGGTTTGATGTAACAGATAGAAAGTTAGCAGATGAAAAAGCTATTAAAGCTTTAGAAGAAAAGAATACTATTTTAGAAAGTATTGGAGATGCATTTTTTGCACTAGATAAAGATTTTACAGTAACTTATTGGAATAGAGTTTCTGAAGAACTTACTAATATTCCTAGAGAAAAAATAATTGGTAAAAATTTATGGGATTTATTTTCCAAGGAAGAGGGTAAAGTTTCTTTTGAAAATTATACTCGTGCTATGGAAAAGATGAAAAAAATTCATTTTGAAGATTATTATGCTCCTTTAGGTAAGTGGTTTGACTTAAGTGCTTATCCTATAAAAAATGGCTTGGCAGTTTATATGAAAGATGTGACGGAAAGAAAAGATGCTGAAGAACAAATTCGTCAATCTAACGAGCGTTTTGAAAAAGTAACGGAAGCTACCAATGATGCTATTTGGGATTGGGACATTATTAATAACCAATTGTATTGGGGGAAAGGATACAAAACCCTTTTTGGTTATGATGTAACCAATAATGTACCTGATTTAGAATCTTGGTCAAGCAGAATACATCCTGATGATTTGGATATTATTTTAAAATCACTAGATAATATTATTAAAGACCCAAATTCAATAAATTGGCAACATGAATACAGATATAAAAAAGAAAGTGGTGAATATGCTTATGTAATAGATAGAGGAGTGGTGATTAGAGATGAAAAAGGAAGTGCAGTTAGAATGGTTGGAGCTATGACGGATATTTCCTATCAAAAAGATTATGAAGAATCCCTTAAGAAACTTAATGTTCAATTATTAAAATATACTAATGAATTAGTAAGGTCTAATGAAGAATTAGAGCAGTTTGCTTATGTAGCCTCTCATGATTTACAAGAACCATTACGCATGGTAACCAGTTTCTTGTCTCAATTAGAAAAAAAATATAGCAACCAGTTGGATGAAAAAGCTCATATGTATATAGATTTTGCTGTAGATGGAGCAAGTCGTATGCGTAATATAATTTTAGACTTATTAGAGTATTCACGCGTGGGCAAAAACAATGATGAATTAGAACCTATTAATATAAATGAAGTTGTTGAACAAGCAAAAGTGCTATTAAGAAAAGTAATTGAAGAAAAAGAAGCGATAATAGTTTATGATAAATTACCTACCATAATGGCTTATCGTTCTCCAATTGTTCAGGTTTTTCAGAATTTAATTGGGAATGGACTAAAGTATGCTAAAGCAGATCTTACTCCAATTATAGACATTAAAGCTAAAGAACTTAAAAATGAATGGGAATTTGCGATTAAAGATAATGGGATAGGAATTAAAAAAGATTACTATGAAAAGATATTTGTTATTTTTCAACGCTTACATAATAGAGACGAATATTCTGGAACAGGGATGGGATTGGCGATTGTTAAAAAAATAGTAGAAAATCTTGGTGGAAAAATATGGTTAGAATCGGAAGAAGGGAAGGGTAGTACATTTTATTTTACGTTACCACAACAAATTTAAATTATTAAATATGAGATTAGTAAAATAATAAAGAAAATTATTAATAATTTAGAGGACAAAGTTTATTTAAAAATAGAAAAGATGAAATAACAATTTTTTATAGAAATTTATAAAAATTACTTATTATGAAAAACATACACATTCTATTAGTTGAAGATAATGAAGGTGATATACTATTAACCACGGAAGCTCTTGAAGAGAAAAAAATTGTAAATAAAATTAGTGTTGCCAGAGATGGGCAAGAAGCATTAGATTTTATTTTAAAGCAAGGTAATTATAAGGATGCTCCAATACCGGACTTAATTTTATTAGATGTAAATCTACCCAAGAAAAACGGACATGAAGTGTTACAAGTTATTAAAACTACCGAATCAATTCAACAAATACCAGTAATAATGCTTACAACATCATCTTCTGAGAAAGATATTAACCTTTCCTATAAACACCACGCAAATTGTTATATTACAAAACCTGTAGAGGCAGAAGCTTTTTTAGAAGCAATAACCTCTATTGAAGATTTCTGGTTAACTATTGTGAAATTGCCAAAAAAGTAATAAAATATGGAAGTAAATGCTTTAAAGTATACAGTTTTAGTAATAGAAGATAATCTTGGCGATTTTGTACTTATTCAAGACTATTTGGAAGAACACCAGCCAACACCGATAATTTTAAGAGCCACAACATTTGCAGAGGCAGCTGATGTTTTAGAAAAAACTTCTTATAAAATTGATGCAATATTATTAGACTTATCATTGCCTGATAAAAGTGGCGAAAATTTAATAGAAGAAATTCTTGTACGCTCCAAAGATATTCCAGTAATTGTTCTTACAGGTTATTCAGATGAGAAGTTTGCTGTAAAATCGCTTTCATTAGGTATAGCAGATTATATTCTTAAAGACGAATTAACTGCAATAAATATCCATAAAAGTATAATATACGGAATCGAACGAATGAAAAGCTTAGCAAAAATTAAAACTTCCGAAAAACGCTATAGCGACTTGTTTCAATTTACTCCTTTTCCAATATTTATTTGCGAAAAAGATACTTTCAAAATCGTTCAAGCTAATGATAAAGCTATAAAACAATATGGTTATTCTGAAAGTGAATTGCTTGACTTGGTTTTTTGCAAATTATTTGTGAATGAAAACGAATACAAAAAGTTTAATAATTATTTAAAATCAGAAAAATCTAAACCTCAATTTTCTGATGCTAAAGAGTTTAAGCAGAAAACTAAAAAGAATAAAATTATAGATGTAGAAATAATTGTAAATGAAATTCAATTAGAAGAAGATAAAAAATACTTTTCTATAATGATAAATGATATTACCGAGAAAAAACAGTTTGAAGATAAGTTAACCAAAGCAATTATCAATACACAAGAAGAAGAAAGGTTTGATATAGGAAGTGAATTGCATGAAAATGTTTGCCAGATTTTAGCAGCTACCAAAATTAGTTTAGGAATGATAAAAGATGAAATTAATGGAGAAGCTGCTGATTGGTTGATTCAATCTCAGGGATATATAGACATGGCAAATAAAGAAATTAGAAGTATATCTCATAGGTTAGCACCTGCTTTCTACGAAAATATAAATCTTGAAGAAGCTTGTTTAACACTTATTAAAACCTTTAATCCGGAAGATAAATATAAAGTCAATTTTTTATTTGATAATAGAATAAAAGAGTTGGGATTGAATAGAGAGTTGCAATTGAATTTGTATAGAATTTTACAAGAACAACTCAAAAATATTATTCAATACGCTAAAGCCTCAACAATAGATTTAGAAATTCTTGTAGATGATGACAATACTTTGGTGATGAATATAAAAGATGATGGTATTGGATTTGATTCAGAGAAAAAAATGAAAGGTATAGGCTTAGCTAATATGAAGCGAAGATCCATGCTTTTTCAAGGAGATTTTACATTAGAATCATCACCAAATAATGGTTGTCAAATAAGTATAGAAATACCTATAAAAGAAAATGTAAAAGAAAAAATTAAGGTTAAATGATTTGGTAATAAATAAATACTTACATTTGCAGCCTTAAATTTAAAACATACATAATAAACATTAAAAACAATTTTAGCATGTATTTAGCATCAGAAAAAAAACAAGAAATTTTTAAAGAATTTAGCGGAGACGCTAAAAACACAGGATCAACAGAAGGGCAAATAGCTTTGTTTACCTATAGAATTAGTCATTTAACAGAGCATTTAAAGAAAAACAAAAAAGACTTTAGAACTCAAAAAGCTTTGTTAGATTTAGTTGGTAAAAGAAGAAAACTATTAGATTATTACAAAAACAAGGATGTTGTAAAGTATAGAGAGTTGATTAAAAAACTTTCAATAAGAAGATAATTGAAAATGAGTTTTTCAAATTCGTATTAAAATTTATAAAAGGGGGAGGCAAATAGATTGTATCCCCCTTTTTGTTAAAAAAAAAGTAACCAAAAAGAAAACACAAGGTGTGTTTTTATAAATTAAATAAATAATAAATAAATTATGTCAAAAATTGGAATTAAAAAATCCTACACATTAGGCGATGGAAGGTCCATCGAAATAGAAACAGGTAGATTAGCTAAACAAGCTCATGGATCTGTAGTTTTAAAAATGGGTAACACCATGTTATTAGCAACTGTTGTTTCAGATAAAGAAGCAGCAGAAGGAACAGATTTTTTGCCACTTACAGTAGAATATAAAGAAAAATACGCCTCTGCCGGAAGATTTCCTGGAGGTTTCTTAAAAAGAGAAGCACGTCCATCAGATAGCGAAGTATTGGTTTGTCGTTTAATTGACAGAGCTATACGTCCCTTATTTGCAGATGATTACCATGCAAACACGTCAATAGTAGTTCACCTTATCTCTCATGGAGATGATACTTTGCCAGATGCTTTAGCATGTTTAGCAGCTTCTGCAGCTCTTGCTGTTTCTGATATTCCATTTAACGGACCAACATCAGAAGTGCGTATTGCAAGAATAGATGGAAATTTTGTAATCAACCCTACAAGAGAAGATTTGGAAAGATCGGATATTGATATGATGATTGCTGGAACATTAGACAACATTAACATGGTGGAAGGTGAAATGTTAGAAATATCTGAAGCAGAAATGCTTGAGGCAATTAAAATAGCTCATGTTGAAATTAAAAAACAATGTCAATTACAATTAGATTTAGCTGCTGAGGTAGAAAAATCAAAAGTAAAAAGAGATTATACTCATGAGCCAGCTCCTTTAGCTGATTTAGAAGATAAAATTAGAACAGCTATTTATGATAAATGTTATGCTGTAGCTAAAGAAGGTAATGCTGATAAAAAATTAAGAGGAGAAAAATTCAAAGCAATTAGAGAAGAAGCAAAAGCTTTATTATCTGAAGAAGAATTAGAACAAACATTTTTATTAAAAAAATACTTTCACGATATTGAAAAAGAAGCAATAAGAGATTGTGTTTTAGCAGAAAGAACTCGTTTAGATGGAAGAAAATTAAATGAAATTCGTCCTATTTGGAGTGAAGTAGATTATTTACCTGGAGCACATGGTTCGGCTATCTTTACAAGAGGAGAAACTCAATCTTTAACTACAGTTACCTTAGGTAATAAAATGGATGAGCAATTGATTGATGCTGCTACTTATAGAGATACTTCTAAATTTCTTTTACATTATAACTTCCCTGCATTTTGTACAGGAGAAGCTTATCCAAATAGAGGAACAAGTAGAAGAGAAATTGGACATGGAAATTTAGCGATGAGAGCTTTAAAACCAATGTTGCCAACAGGTTCAGAAAACCCTTATACTATAAGAATTGTTTCTGAAATTTTGGAATCTAACGGTTCTTCATCTATGGCAACTGTTTGTGCAGGAACATTAGCATTAATGGATGCGGGTGTACAAATTAAAAGACCTGTTTCCGGTATTGCAATGGGATTAATTTCTAAGGGAGATAAATACGCTGTATTATCTGATATTTTAGGAGATGAAGATCATCTTGGAGATATGGATTTTAAAGTAACAGGAACAACAGAAGGTATTACTGCTTGTCAGATGGATATTAAAGTAGATGGATTATCTTACCAAGTGTTAGAAGAAGCATTAGCTCAAGCCAGAGAAGGAAGATTACATATTTTAGGAGAAATTGCTAAAACGATGTCAGCTCCTAATGCAGATTACAAACCACACACACCAAGAATCACTCAAATCAGTATTCCTAAAGAAATGATTGGAGCAGTAATTGGACCAGGTGGAAAAATTATTCAGGAAATACAAGCTTCTACAGGAGCAACTATTACCATTGAAGAAAAAGATAACAAAGGCATTGTGGATATTATGACTAATGATGGTGAAGCAATGAAAGCTGCTTTAGCAAGAATTAAAGCAATTACTGCCGTTCCTGAAGTTGGTGAAGTATATAAAGGTAAAGTAAAATCTATTACTAACTTTGGTGCTTTTGTGGAAATTATTCCTGGAAAAGACGGATTACTTCATATTTCTGAAATCAATTGGGATAGAGTAGAAAAAGTAGAAGATGTGTTGAAAGAAGGACAAGAAATAGAAGTTAAACTGATAGAGGTTGATCAAAAAACAGGTAAACTAAAACTATCAAGAAAAGTACTTTTAGAAAGACCTCAAAAACAAAATGCAGAACAATAAAATGATGTTTTGTAATAGTAAAATAAAAAAGAGAAGCTGTGTTTATTTACAGCTTCTCTTTTTGTTTACAGCTTTATCTTCTTGTTCAAATGCACAGGTTCAAATAGTTCAAGTTAAATATTTTGGCGAAAATAAAGGAAATTTAAAAATGTACAATTATGTGCCTGAGAATTTGCCTGAATCAACAAAAACTCCGTTGGTTTTAGTGTTGCACGGTTGTACGCAATCTGCAGAGCAAATTGCTAGTGAAACAGGATGGAATAAATTAGCAGATAGTTTACATTTTATAGTTGTTTATCCAGAACAGCGAATGATAAACAATGCGGGGAAATGTTTTAATTTTTTCTTAGGTTTTGAATCTAAAAAAGATAAAGGAGAAGTGGCGTCTATTAAAGAGATGATAGACTATACTTTTAATCATTATCATATCGATAGTAATCAAGTATTTATTGTTGGAATGTCAGCCGGAGGAGCAATGACGAATGCGCTGCTAAATGCTTATCCTACTATTTTTAAATCGGGAGCAATGTTAGCAGCACCTTCCAATTTGTTTGATAAGAATACTTTACCACCAGAACAACAACCTGTTGTTGCTATTGTTCAGGGTGAAGATGATATTATTGTTCCGGAAAAGAATTCTGATAAAATATTAAATCAATGGGTAGAAAAGCATCAACTTGATACTGCTAATAATGAATTGTTTACCAATTATAAGGGAGTTGATGTGTTGTATGCACAGTATTTTTACAATACTGATGATGAACTAAAAATTATTTTGTTAAAATCTAAAAAGGTAAAACATAAACTTTTAATTACCGAAGGAGATTCTATTCATCAAGGAGGTAAGCACGATTTTCATACTGATGATATTGGTTTTCATTCTACTTATTGGTTAGCTTCATTTTTCGGATTGACAAAAGATGCAATTTCATTAAAAAAAGTAAGTAATTAGTAGGTGATTTCAAGCATCAAAAACAATAGATTTTTACTAATTTCGCAACACTTAGTTCGTAAAGCAATAAATTATGGAAATAATAGAAAAATACACACCGAAAAATAAAATTAGAATTGTTACCGCTGCTAGTTTGTTTGACGGACATGATGCAGCTATTAACATTATGCGTAGAATTATTCAAGCTACAGGTGTTGAAGTAATTCATTTAGGACATGATAGAAGTGTAGATGAAGTAGTAAATTGTGCCATTGAAGAAGATGCGAATGCTATTGCTATGACTTCTTACCAAGGCGGACATGTGGAGTATTTTAAATACATGTATGATTTATTAAAAGAAAAAGGTTGCGAACACATTAAAATATTTGGAGGAGGAGGAGGTACCATTCTTCCTTCAGAAATTGAAGAATTAGAAGCTTACGGAATTTGCAGAATTTATCATCCCGACCATGGTAGAGCTATGGGCTTACAAGGAATGATTAATGATATGATCGAAAAGTGTGATACCCTCACACCGGATTTACCAAAAACTGCAAGTTTAGCAGATGCTTTAGTTAAGAAGGATGTTCCAACTATTGCTCGATTAATTTCTTTAGCTGAAAACAGACATGAAGATTTTGAGAAAGCATTCTCTTCTGTTTCAATAGGAAGTGCACCTGTTTTAGGAATAACCGGAACAGGAGGAGCAGGAAAATCTTCTTTGGTAGATGAGTTGGTAAGGAGGTTTTTAATTGATTTTGAAGACAAAACCATAGCGATAGTTTCTGTAGATCCCTCAAAAAGAAAAACCGGAGGAGCATTGCTTGGCGATAGAATTAGAATGAATGCCATTAAAAACGAAAGAGTTTATATGCGTTCATTAGCTACTCGTCAGAGTAATTTAGCATTGAGCAAGCATGTTGCAGAAGCCATTCAAGTATTAAAAGCTGCACAATACGATTTAATTATTTTAGAAACATCAGGTATTGGTCAATCTGATACTGAAATTATGGATCATTCGGATGTTTCACTATACGTAATGACACCTGAATTTGGTGCTGCCACGCAATTAGAAAAAATTGACATGCTTGATTTTGCTGAAGTGGTTGCCCTTAATAAATTTGACAAACGTGGTGCGTTAGATGCATTGAGAGATGTGAAAAAACAATACAAACGTAATCACATGTTGTTTGAAGCTTCAGATGACGATATTCCTGTTTATGGAACCATTGCTTCTCAATTTAACGATCCGGGTATGAATCAGTTGTATAAAGTGGTGATGGATAAGTTGGTGGAGAAAACCAACACTGATTTGACTTCTACTTTTGAAATTACAAAAGAAATGTCGGAGAAAATTTTTGTTATTCCTCCGAGTAGAAATCGTTATTTGTCTGAAATTGCAGAAAACAATAGATATTACGATAACTGGGTGGACGAACAAGTAGCTATTGCCGATAAATTGTATGCCATCCACAATACCATAGAAATTCTTAAAGGAAAAGATGAAAGTATTGTCAAGGTTTTACAAGCAGAATTTGATTCATTAAAACTCAATTTTGATCCTAAAAACTGGATTATTATTGAAGAATGGAACGATAAAGTAGCTAAATACAAAGCTCCTTTTTATAAATTCAAGGTTAGGGATAAAGAATTATCCATCTTAACACATACAGAAAGCTTATCGCATACGCAAATACCTAAAGTTGCCTTACCAAAATACAAAGGTTGGGGAGATGTGTTGCGTTGGAGTTTACAAGAAAATGTTCCAGGAGAATTTCCTTACACCTCAGGATTATTTCCGTTTAAACGTGAAGGAGAAGACCCAACAAGGATGTTTGCAGGAGAGGGTGGACCGGAAAGAACCAATAGACGTTTTCACTATGTAAGTTTAGGAATGCCTGCCAAGCGTTTATCAACTGCTTTCGATTCGGTAACACTTTATGGTAATGACCCTGCTATTCGTCCGGATATTTATGGAAAAATTGGTAACTCGGGAGTTTCTATTTGTTGTTTAGATGATGCTAAAAAACTATATTCAGGTTTTGATTTGTCGCATCCGTTAACATCGGTAAGTATGACGATTAATGGTCCTGCACCTATGTTATTGGGCTTTTTTATGAATGCTGCTATCGATCAAAACTGTGAAAAATACATCAAAGAAAATGGCTTAGAAAAAGAAATTGAAGCGAAGATTGTAGCCATTTACAAGGAAAAAGGCACCAAACGTCCCGCTTACCAAGGTGATTTACCGGAAGGAAATGATGGATTGGGACTGATGTTGTTGGGCGTAACAGGCGACCAAGTACTTCCTGCGGATGTATATAACAAAATAAAAGCAGAAACCTTAACCAAAGTAAGAGGAACAGTACAAGCGGATATTTTAAAAGAAGATCAGGCTCAAAATACCTGTATTTTCTCTACTGAATTTGCCTTACGTTTAATGGGTGATGTACAAGAATATTTTATTAAAGAAGGCGTAAGAAACTTCTATTCTGTTTCTATTTCGGGGTACCATATTGCTGAAGCAGGAGCTAACCCAATTACACAATTAGCATTGACGTTGGCGAATGGCTTCACTTATGTGGAATATTACCTAAGCAGAGGAATGGACATCAATGCTTTTGGTCCTAATTTATCTTTCTTTTTTAGTAACGGAATTGACCCTGAATATGCAGTAATTGGAAGAGTAGCACGTAGAATTTGGGCAAAAGCCTTAGCTAAAAAATATGCTGCTAATCCAAGAGCTCAAATGTTGAAATACCACATTCAAACCAGTGGTAGAAGCTTACATGCTCAGGAAATAGATTTTAATGACATTAGAACTACCTTACAAGCCTTGTATGCTATTTATGACAATTGTAATTCGCTACATACCAATGCTTACGATGAAGCGATAACTACACCAACAGAAGAAAGTGTGCGTAGAGCCATGGCAATTCAGTTGATTATTAACAGAGAGTTAGGTTTAGCGAAAAACGAAAACCCGCTACAAGGTTCTTTTATTATTGAAGAACTAACCGATTTAGTAGAAGAAGCTGTTTTAACTGAATTTGACAGAATTACTGAGCGTGGTGGTGTGTTGGGAGCCATGGAAACCATGTACCAAAGAGGAAAAATACAAGAAGAAAGTTTGTATTACGAAACCTTGAAGCACAATGGTGAATTCCCGATTATTGGTGTAAATACTTTTTTAAGTTCTAAAGGTTCTCCAACGGTTTTACCTAAAGAAGTAATACGAGCTACCGAAACAGAAAAACAATACCAGATAGGCATGTTAAATGAGCTACACAAAGGCAATGCAAATGTGGTAGCGGAACAATTAGCCAACTTACAAGAAGCAGCCATTAAAAACCAAAATATTTTTGAAGTACTAATGGAAGCCACCAAATATTGCAGCCTAGGACAAATTACCGATAGCTTGTTTATGGTTGGTGGGCAGTATAGAAGGAATATGTAAGCAGAGAGCCAATTTCTGTTTTTTTACAGAAATTGTGCGAATCGCTTATCCCGATATAAATCGGGATCTATTTTCCAACACACAAAGACTGCTTTAGTTATTGGTTGAAAGTTATTTGTTAATAGTATTCTACTACCCCTAATCTTTACCGTCATTGCGAAGCCTAGCGTAGGAATGTGTGTTGGAGATAAAGCAATCTGTTTAATTTGACCTTTCTCCTCTTGAGAGGAGCAGATGTTGTTCGAAGCTGCCATAAGCAGCAAGATTACAACAACGAGGTGTGTTTTGTTAGCAATGTACAATTTATTTGCAACAATTGTTTTTATCATTTACATTTGAAAAAAAATAAGTTTCCCCCTCCCAAGAGAGAACTTGGAGTAGTTGGGTTAATATGTATGTTTCATAGAAGTAATTATGATTAAAAAATGAGTATATTCAAATTTCTTTTTAAGAAGAGCACCAAATTTAGAGAACCTTTTTATATTAATTGTTATTACTTAAAAAATGAATGTTTAGAGAATACATCAGTAAGTGAAAAAGTTAAGTTTTATCCTAGAGAACCATATAGAATAACTTTGATAATAAACAGTATGATTGGACAGTGGAGTGAGATTAATCACAAGGATATATATAATCATTTAAAAAAGATGGTGTTATTGAGGCTTCTGTTGAGAAAGTATATTCTAAATATAGTACTATTAAAGTTATATTGTTTGATGAGTATATTTCCGAAGAAGATAAAAGAAGACAAAGTATAGAAAAAAAATCTAATGAATTAAAGAAAAAATATAACCCAAAAAGTAAATTTACTTTTACTTTTTTTTGTAAAGTTGAAATAAATGAAGATGAATTCCACTCTATTGGTCATCTACCTTTAGAAGATGTAAATTTAGATGATTTAAAAAAAAAGCATTTGGTTAGTGAATTCTAAAGGTGAAAAAATCAATTCCATCAATGATACTTTTCCTAATGTATGCTTAAAAGTATTAAGAGCTATTAATACAGGTTATAAATTTAACCTTAAATTTAGTGATAAAAATCATAGAGGAGCTAATAAATTTAGTTATAATTTTATTGGGACTCCAATAAAAAAAGATTAAACAATTTTTATAAAAGCACATGAAATATAAAGGGAGGAGTATAAATGGGCTTGAGTTTTATAATTTGCTTCATCAATCAGATGAATTTACTTCTGTTTTGGGAAAAATGATATTAGCTTCAAGTAAATTAGAATCTCAAATGATTATTTATTTAAAAGACAAACAAATTAAAATTAATCACAATGAGGCAACCTTAGGCAATTTAATTAACCTTTTAAAAACAAAAAAGTTAATTGACCACAACATAATTGACCACTTAATTATCGCAAAAATACAAAGGAATTACTTAACCCATAATATATACGCACTTTTAACTGATTTAATTGATGAAACGATTTTAGAAAGGAAAGATATAATAGATTCTGATGTTCATACTTATGTTGAAAGGGCTAGTCAGCTTAAAGAAAACTTAACAACCCTCGCTGAAATTTTTGAAGGTATAAATAAAAAATAGCAAATTTTCCCCAACTAAGCGTAGGTATTTATTACGCTTCATATTATAACAACAAAAATATAAATAAATGAAATACCGTACTATCATTATTGTTATTTGTGGCTTAATGTTAAGCTCTTGTGCTTCTATGTTTAATGGAGCAGTATTGCCAAACCAGTGTAAAAGATGCGAAGTAATTAATAAGTATAACCAAGAAGTAATAACATCTTTTGAGGGGTGCGGTAGTGAAAACACCAGGTTGGAAGAACAAGCTAAAATAGCTGCCTATGACCTTAGTCGTGATGGTAACCTCTGTGACTTAGAAGTAGTTTGTGAATCGTGGAAAAAAGAACCTGAAGAAGAAAGTCAAACTACTCCTACGGTAAACCAAAAAAGAGATAACTAAACGTAGTTTTTATTAAGCTAGTTATGGTAACAAAGATTACTGCCTGTGCAGGAATGACGGTAAGAGGCAAAGGAATGATGCACAGAGAAATAGTATTATAAACTAAAAGCACCAAACCAATCTATAACGTCATTCCTGAAATTTTTGAGGTACGAAAAAATTATCAGGAATCTCTTTCGTTCGTAATGATGAAGATTCCTGTTTCCGTTGCACTCCACAGGAATGACGTAAATGAAGAGAAATGAGGATAAGAAATGCTATCTAAAATCTTCAACATCATTAAACAAATCTTTTAAATCAGGATTAAACTCTTGTATTAATTTATTTTTCCATTCACGTTTCCATTTTTTAAGTTGTTTTTCCCTTTGAATAGCAATATCGATTGTTTCATAAAATTCATAATACACTAAATCAACACACTTATATTTGGATGTAAAAACAGAACCTTTTAGCTCTTTATGTTGAAAAATTCTACCGTATAAATCGGAGGTAACTCCAATATACAAAACAGTTCTTGATTTGTTTGAAACGATATATACATAACCTCCTTTAGCGACCATAATCAAAAATAACTTTTTTCTACTTTATTATAATTTTTATTCACAAAAGATTTCTGTTTCCGTTGCACTCCACAGGAATGACGCAGAGAGAAAGAGCATCATAAACTAAAAGCACTAAACCAACCTACAACGTCATTCCTGAAATTTTTGAGGCACGAAAAAAAATTATCAGGAATCTCTTTTGTTTAAAATGATAAAGATTTCTGCCTACGCAGGAATGACGAGGAAGAAAAAGGATTGCAGGTTACAAATCAATAATTCTCTTTTTTAATAATATGCTTTAACCATACTAGAAACAATACAGCAAGTAGCAGCAAGGCAACCATGATGTACCAAGTAATTTCATAGCCAAAGAAACTTATAAACTGCATTCCGGAATTGTGAGCAAAAATATGTGACACAGAAAATGCCATGGTAAACAATGCCATATACTCGCCTTGATTGTTGTGTTTTGCAGCTCTATCCATTGCAAAAGAATTTAAAAACGGAAAATTGAGCATTTCTGCAAACGACATAAAAATCATCCCTATTGCTAAAACACCTACCCAACCTAATAAGTTTAAAATTAAAAAGCTTAAAGCAAATAGGAGTGTGCTATATATTAAAATGCTGTACTTGGAGAAACGTTCTTTATCAAAGAAACTCACCAAAGGCATTTCTATAGCAAAAATAAGTATGCCATTGAGAGACATTAACCATCCAATCTCTTTTTCTGTTAGGTGATGGACATCATGATAATAAAGTGGAATAGTAGAGAAATACTGTAAGAAAGCAAAACCAATAAGCAATAAAGCGGCTAAAAATATCAAGTAAGCTTTGTCTTTGTAAGGAGAACCTTTAATGCCTTCTTCCACTTCTTTAATATTATTTCCTGCACGTTTTTCATTCAACACATAAAAAAACAAAATTCCTGCTGCTAAGCAGCTGATACCATCTATCCAAAATAAACCTGAATAACTGATGGTATAAATGATAAAACCTCCTACAGCCGGACCTACGGAGAAACCTAAGTTAATGGCTAATCTTATTAAGGTTACGGCTCTGGTTCTATTTTCAGGTTTGGCATAAGCTGCAACCGCCACAAACAATGCCGGACGGAACAAATCAGCTACTAAAAGCAAGAAAAAAACGGCAATACAAATTCCCCAAAAAGTGGTGATGTATTGCAAACCAACAAACATAAAACTTGAAACAACTAAACTCCAAAGCATTACTTTGTAAAACCCAAATTTATTAGTGAGTTTTCCTCCTAACCAAGCTCCACAAACAGAGCCCAAGCCAAAGGCAGTCATCACCCAACCAACATGGTTTAAAGTGAATTTTAAATGCTCAGTAAGGTATAACGACATAAAAGGAATAACCATGGTTCCGGCTCGGTTAATTAGTGTAATTAACGATAACCACCATACTTGAACGGATAGTCCTTTAAAAGAATTTTTATATGAATGGGTTAATCTTAAAATCATGGTTAATAAAAAAATCAGCTTAGTAAGTGAGCATTAAAATCATACAGATTCTTAAACTAATCACTTACTAAGCTGATTGTAAACAACTATTTGCTTACAAATACAAGGACAAAATTAATTAAATTACAGTTTCTTAAATGTAAAGTTGTAATAATAAACATCATCGTTATTTTGTTGATTTTCAAAACGAAGAATACTTAATTGTTTATAGGTTTCTTTCATTAACTTTTCGTTAGAATAGTTGGCTTCTAAAATTTTCACCTTACCGGCTTCATCAATTTTAAAGCTAATTTTAACAAACTCTGTTTGGTTTTTCTCAATTAAAAATTGATTGGCTTCAAATTTTAATTCTTTTTCGAATTTCTTTTGAACAGATGGGTGGTTGTTGGCATAAATGTTTAGAGCTAATAAAGCCGCAGCTGTAATAAATAATACTTTTTTCATTTTATAGTTTTTTATTTTTTTAACTATGACAATTAGGTGTATTATTTTGTTACAGCATTATGTGAATTTTTTTTAAGAAATAGTAAAAGAGAATGGCTTTGTACACTTTTGGGATAAAAAAAAACCGCTATTGAACATCAATAGCGGTTGGAATTAAAATTTTACAGCTGTTTTTTATTGTTTATGTATTTTATAAACTTCAAAACTGTTTTCTTTAATTATTTTCAATAAATAAATACCTTCACTTTCGTTGCTTAAATCAATTTTAAGTTTAGTAGCTTTTTTGCTAACATTTCCTTCCATAATGGTTTTTCCATCAATAGATGAAATACTGTAAGCAACAACATTGTTTTTTTCAATTTCAATAGTTAGTTGTCCTTTTGTTGGGTTAGGGTATAGAACCAACTCGTTGTTTGCAGTATTTGTTGATATTCCAACAGGAGTCATGTTAAAGCATGCAGAAGTATCAGAACAATTATTTTCTGTAACAACAACGGCATAATTTCCATTAGTTGATGGAGTAAAACTTTGTCCTGTTTCGCCAGTAATTGCAGCATTATTGTTATCACAGTCTATCCACTGATACCATGTAGCTGAAGAGTTGTTTGCAGTTAGCGTATTTCCACTTATAGATACTGATGTATCTATAGGGGCACATTTAGAGAATAAAAAATCAGGAGTTCCGTAATGCATATTTGATAGTGTAAGTGTTGGGAAAGGCATAGTAGCGAAACAGCTATTGCAATACACCATCTGAACATAGGTTAAATTTGAGTTAACTTGAGAACTACTACCGTAATAATAACCGCTTTGATCTGAGTATAATGTTAGTATGTAATTTTTTCCTGCTGATAGCTTTACAATAGAATCTGTAGCTTCATAAACATAGCTTCCTGATGAAGTAATCATGCTTGTTTGGGTATAAACTAAATTTTGAGTAGTTGTTTCCCAAATTTTCCAGACAAATGTTCCTTGAGGATCCAAAGACCTTTTTCCTATGTGAGATACATAAATATCAACATTAGGTATGAATTCAAAACCTCTTCCCCAGCCAGTTATAGACGTGTTTGTGGAAGTTACAATAACACTATCTGTTGCAGAGTATGTCTGACCAAATGAAAGTGAAGATGTAAATAAGGATAAAATTAAAACAGTAAAAATTTTTCTCATAACGTGTTATATTTTAAGTTCATAATCTATCAAAGGTATAAATATTAAACTGCTTAAACAATTTTTTTTTTAATCTAAAATAGAATTTAGATTAAAAAAAAAATTGTTTAAAGGATTTATAGAAATGATGATAGTAAAAAGGAATATCTATTATCACTGATAAGTTTTAGTTTATAAAATTCCTATTTTTACAAAAAACAAAATATAATAATGCAAGAAGAAATCACACCTTGTCCAAAGTGCAAGTCGCCTTATGGATACCCAACTGAAAATAATTTGTTTGCTTGTCCGGAATGCGGTTTTGAATGGAGTCCGGAAGAAATGGTTGCAGAAAATGAATTGATAGTAAAAGATAGTAACGATAACATTTTAAAAGATGGTGATGCTGTAATTGTTATAAAAGACTTACCGGTTAAAGGAGCCCCTAAACCTGTAAAAGCTGGAACAAAAGTAAAAAGTATTCGATTAGTTGAAGGTGACCATAATATTGATTGTAAAATTGATGGTTTTGGTTCTATGGCATTAAAATCTGAATTTGTAAAAAAAGCTTAAAGTTATTGGTAATAAATAACAAAAAAAGCACCTGTAATCTTATAAAGTGCTTTTTTATGTAGTATTATACTGTAATAAATTTACTTCTTGAACTCCATTAATGTTTTTTTGATAATATTTACACAATCTAATAATTGTTCTTCGTCCATTACTAAAGGTGGAGCAAAACGAATAATATTTCCATGAGTAGGTTTAGCTAATAAACCATTATCTCTAAGTTTTATACAAATATCCCAAGCAGTTGAGCTATCTTCGGTATCATTAATCAAAATGGCATTTAATAAGCCTTTTCCTCTAATGGCACTTACCAAGTCTGTTTGCTCAATAACTTTATTCATTTCTGTTCTAAAAAGTTCTCCTAAACGGTAAGCATTTTCTGCCAAGTTTTCATTTTTAATCACTTCCAAAGCAGCTATAGCAACTTTTGCAGCTAATGGATTACCTCCAAAAGTTGAACCATGCTGACCAGGTTTAATAACTTCCATAATATCGTTATTAGCCAATACTGCTGAAACAGGATAAACACCACCTGAAAGTGCTTTTCCTAGAATTAAGATATCCGGTTTAACGTTTTCATAATCGCATGCTAAAATTTTACCTGTTCTTGCAATACCTGTTTGTACTTCATCAGCAATAAAAAGTACATTATTTGCTTCACAAACTTCTTTAGCTTGTTTTAAGTAACCATCAGTAGGAACATATACTCCGGCTTCACCTTGAATAGGTTCTACTAAGAAACCTGCAACATCTTTTTCTTCTCTTAATACTTTAATTAAAGCTTCAATGTTATTGTATTCAATACTTACAAATCCTTCTGTATAAGGACCAAAGTTTTTTCTTGCATCTTCATCATTAGAAAATGATATAATAGTAGTAGTTCTCCCGTGGAAGTTATTACCACAAACAATTATTTTTGCTTTGTTTTCAGCTATGCCTTTCTTTTCGTAGCCCCATTTTCTACATAGTTTAATAGCTGTTTCTACAGCTTCAGCACCAGTATTCATTGGTAACACTTTGTCGAAACCAAAAAATTCAGTTACATATTTTTCATAAACACCTAAAGTATCATTATAAAAAGCTCTAGAAGTTAATGTAAGTTCTTTTGCTTGTTCTGTAAGTGCGTTAATAATTTTTGGATGACAATGTCCTTGGTTAACAGCAGAATATGCTGATAAAAAATCGTAATACTTTTTTCCTTCCACATCCCAAACAAAAACACCTTCCCCTTTGGCTAACACAACAGGTAAAGGATGGTAGTTGTGAGCTCCATATTCGTTTTCTAATTCCATTGCCGCTATTGAAGATAGCCTGTTTTCAGTCATTGTATTCATAATATAAGTGTTTTTAATTGTATTAATTACTCAAAATTAAGCATAATGCCGACAAGAAAAAAGGATTTTATTTGTTCAATTTAGAAATGTTTTTATCTTGAACTTTAGCTAAAAGAAACAACATAGTAATAGCTCCAATAGTAGCGTAAAACATATCCGATTGAGTATCCCAAATATAACCTTGTGTACCTAAAAAAGCGTCAGCATTTTCGCCAGAAAAAAGAGCTACCCACCATTCTAAAAATTCGTAAACAGCACTAAAGCTTAAACAAATACATACCACCACAAAGTTTAACCATTTTTTGTTAGGTATAATGTTTTTTCTCATAAATAGTTCTCGTACTATCATAGCAGGAATAAAGCCTTGAGCAAAATGCCCAACTTTATCGTAATTGTTGCGAGACAAATCAAAAGTTTCTTTAATCCAATCAAAAAAAGGAACTTCTGCATAAGTGTAATGCCCACCAACAAATAAAATATAGCTATGAATTAAGATAAAACAATAGGTTAGGAAGGTAAATTGAAATTGTTTAAAAGTAAAAGTTAAAATAATTAGTCCTAAAACTGCTGGAAAAACCTCTAATCCCCAGGTAAAATAATCGAATGGTTGTATACTCGACCATATTAGACCAGTAAAGAATAAGATAATTAGTGTTAGATGCTTATTCATTTTCTTGCGGAAGTGGTTGTTTTTGTTTTTTTTCGTTCTTGTTTGTGATTAAACCTAACATCATCATAAAAGCAGTTAAAATAATTACTTGTATAATAAGGGATCTATTTACTAATTCAATAGTTTGTGATGGAGTAATAACCAAAAATAACAAAATAGTGATAAGTCCTCTTGGAGCTATTAATAATAATGGACGTAGCGGTAACCTAGAAAATTTAAGTTGAATGAATCTGAAAATAAAAATAGCACCTACAATAGCTCCTGACCATATTAAAGATTCTTGGTTAATTATTTCTGCAGTATTCATTAAATAGCCGAAAAGCATAAAAAATATGGTTCTAATAAGGAAAGTTCCTTCCATAACTATTTCCTTAAATTTCATTACTTCGACATTTAGCTTGTCAGGTTTAGCTTTTTTTATCCATTTAATATTATTTAATCTGTCTAGATTTCCTAAAAATATTCCAAATAGTAAAATAAATATTAGTGCCGGAAGATGAAACATTTTAGATATAGCATATATCGTTATAATAATTATAATAATAGGGACAAACTTAGTATGATTTTTTATTTTGCTTAAAAGAAAAGCCAAACCAAGTGTGGCAACAAATGAAATAACAATTATTAAAAGAATTTGTAAGGCAAAATTCCCAAAAGCTGCTCCATTTATATTTTCATTTAGGGCTATAAAATCGAAAAATATTACTCCAAAAATATCAGACAAACTACTTTCATAAATAATAAATTCTTTACTTGATTTAGTAATGTTTTTTACACTAGGAATAGCGATGGCACTACTTATAATAGAAAGCGGAATAGCATTTATTAAACTGTCTTTATAAGAATAATTTCCGAAATAATAAAAAGCATAAGCCAAAATAAAACTTAATCCAACTGTTTGAATAAGTGAAGCAAAAACAGATTTTTTTATTAGTGGATAATTAGATTTTTTAAACTCCAATTCTAAAGAACCTTCTAAAACAATTAGAATTAGACCAATTGTTCCAAAAATAGGGAGTAATGAAGTTAAATCAGGAATAGAAATATCTAAAAAATGAAGCAATTGCTTAGCTGCCCAGCCTAAGGTAAGTAATAAGATTACAGAAGGAATTTTTGTTTTTGGAGCACTAAGATCAAATAAGTAGGCTATAATAATTAAAGCACAGATAGATATGATGATAGGTATAGTCATAAATTTAGACAGCAGCAAGCTGTTATTTTCCAAAAATAATTAAAACTCACTACTTTTATGGTAAGTAGTACTTTAAATTTATAAAGAAACTTCAGCTTTAATATGTGGATGTGGGTCATAATTTACTAACTCAAAATCTTCATAGGTAAAATCAAAAATATTTTTAATATTAGGATTGATTTTCATAATAGGTAATTTTTTTGGAGTTCTTTTTAGCTGAAGTTGAGCTTGTTCAATATGGTTGTTGTATAAATGAACATCACCAAAAGTATGTACAAACTCACCAGGTTCTAAATTACAAACCTGAGCAATCATCATAGTAAATAAAGCATAAGAAGCAATATTAAAAGGTACACCTAAAAAAGTATCAGCACTTCTTTGGTAAAGCTGACACGATAATTTTCCATTGGCAACATAAAACTGAAAAAAAGCATGACAGGGTGGAAGGGCTGCTTTTCCATTAGCTACATTCTCTGCAAAAGATACAGATGTGTTAGGTAAAACACTAGGGTTCCATGCCGAAATCATTAATCTTCTACTATTGGGATTTACTTTAATTTGCTCGATTAAATCAGAAAGTTGATCAATTCCTTCGCCATTCCAATTTCTCCATTGGTAACCATAAACAGGACCTAAATCACCATTTTTATTCGCCCATCCGTTCCAAATATTTACACCATTATCTTTTAGGTAAGTAATATTGGTATCTCCTTTAATAAACCATAATAATTCGTGAATAATAGATTTTAAATGTAACTTCTTAGTGGTTAAACATGGAAACCCTTCATTTAAATCAAATCGCATTTGGTATCCAAAACAACTTAACGTTCCGGTTCCTGTTCTATCACCTTTTTGTACACCATTTTTTAAAATATGATCTAATAAAGTTAAATATTGCTGCATGTTTTTTTTTATTAAAATTCTGAAATACAAAAGTCGATTAAAAATGATTTTAATTCAATAGTTGTTAATACATTTTGATAACTTGTTGTTGTTGGTAAAACATAGAATTAAGGTTGTAAAGAAAAAAGCATAAATATTTTGGTATATTCAATGTTTTTGGTCTAAATAAAAAAACAGTTATTCAAAATGAAAATAAGTATTCCAATATTCATATAAGCTGAGAGTATTATTTATAGGGAGTGCAGGAAGAGGTGTTACTAAAAAGCACTTGAAAATTCAGTTTGTGATTTAAGTTGTCAAAAGTTAAATGCTAAAGAAGAAAACATTTTATAGTAAACAAGATGTGGATGGTTAGTTTTTGATGAAATGGGTTAAACTATTTGTCTAAAATCTAAAAAAAATAATTGTTCAACCAATTTCATCAATTATCTTTGCACCACTTATGGAAAAATTATTGATTATAGATTTTGGATCTCAATATACGCAGCTAATTGCACGTAGAGTGAGGGAATTAAATGTGTATTGTGAAATATATCCCTTTAACAATTTACCTAATGTGGATGAATATAAGGCGGTTATATTATCTGGAAGTCCGTTTTCGGTGAGAGACGAAAATGCTCCTAAACTAGATTTATCAAATATTAGAAAGAAAAAACCTTTGTTGGGAGTTTGTTTTGGTGCTCAATATTTAGCTCAAAGTAATGGAGGAGAAGTGTTGCCTTCTGATACCAGAGAATATGGTAGAGCAAAATTAGATTTTACAAGTAACGAAAGTAAGTTAACTCATGGAGTTAGTTCAAATTCGCAAGTATGGATGAGCCATGGAGATACAATAAAGTTATTACCCCCAAATACTACCATTATAGCAAGCACTTCAGATGTAGAAAATGCAGGTTTTGAGTTTGATGGTGAGGATACTTTCGCTATTCAGTTTCATCCTGAGGTTTATCATACAACTGAAGGAGCAAAAATTTTAAAAAATTTTTTGGTAACTATTAGCGGTTTTTCGCAAGACTGGACACCAGATGTATTTGTAGATACAACAGTAGAAGACTTAAAAAATAAGATTGGAAACGATAAAGTGGTGCTTGGTTTGTCAGGAGGAGTAGATTCTACAGTTGCAGCAGTATTGTTGCATCAGGCTATAGGTAAAAATTTATATTGTATTTTTGTTGATAACGGATTACTTCGTAAAAATGAATTTAATAGTGTATTAGAGCAATATAAACATTTAGGACTAAATGTGAAAGGAGTGGATGCTAAGCAAAAATTCTATAGTGCTTTGGCAAATATTTCTGACCCTGAATTAAAAAGAAAAGCTATAGGTAAAGTGTTTATCGATGTTTTTGATGAAGAGGCTCATGCTATTACTGATGTAAGTTGGTTGGCTCAAGGTACCATTTATCCTGATGTTATCGAATCTGTATCGGTAAATGGTGGAGCCTCGCAGACTATTAAATCACACCATAATGTTGGCGGCTTGCCAGATTATATGAAGTTGAAAATTGTAGAACCTTTGCGTTTATTATTTAAAGATGAAGTGAGAAGAGTAGGGAAGTCTTTAGGATTAAATGATAATTTATTGGGCAGACATCCTTTTCCGGGACCTGGATTGGCAATTCGTATTTTAGGAGATATTACTCCAGAAAAGGTACAACTATTGCAAGAGGTAGATTTTATTTTTATAGAAAGTTTGAAAAAAGCGAATTTATATAATGATGTTTGGCAAGCCGGAGCAATCTTGCTTCCTGTACAGTCTGTAGGTGTAATGGGTGATGAGAGAACTTATGAAAAAGCAGTTGCTTTACGTGCTGTAGAATCTACAGATGGTATGACAGCTGATTGGTGTCATTTACCTTATGAGTTTTTAGCGAAAGTTTCAAACGATATTATTAATAAAGTAAAAGGAGTAAACAGGGTGGTTTATGACATTAGTTCTAAACCTCCTGCTACAATTGAGTGGGAATAACTTTTAATACAAGAATGTTTAAATTTGTAAATGTGAATTTACTTCGTAATACAACTGTTAGCGTATAATCTATTAAACTATTGAAAAAATACATCATTATATCACTCGGAATACTTTTATTGCTAACAACTACAATAGTTGCACAACAAACAGATTCTTTAGCAATTCATAAAATTAAAGGAAAAGAATACTATATTCATGTGGTGAGTAAAGGAGAATCGCTTTATGCTATTCACAAAAAATACGAAGTTCCTATTGATATTATTAAATCAGAAAACCCGGGTGTTAATGATGGTTTAAGTATAGGCGAAAAAATATTTATTCCTGTAAGTAAGTATCAAGAAGAGCCAAGTCATCCTAATGGCAATCTTATTCAACATAAAGTATTGGCAAAACAAACGCTTTATTCTATTGCAAAAATTTATAATGTTAGTGTAAAAGAAATTATAGCTGTTAATCCTGATATGAGTGAAAAAATTGAAGAAGATCAGTTCATTAATATTCCTGTAAAACAGATTAAGCAAGTAAATAATAAAAAAGATACGAATACGCTGATTAAGCCTTCCGGTTGGAAAGTGCATCAGGTTAAAAAAGGTGAAACATTATATTCGCTTAGTAAATTATATGAGGTGAGTATAGATTCTATTAAAGTTATTAATAATGGACTAGCTGAAGGATTAAAAGTAGATGAAAAAATATTTATTCCTATAAAACAAAATAGAACAGGACACTTTCAACTACATAAAGATACTCTGAGTGCTACTTTGCAAGAAATCCTTCAACAAGCTTTTGATTCAACTGAAAAAAATCATTTTACCATTGCTTTAATGCTTCCTTTCTATGTAGAACAAAATAAAGAAATTACAGAAAACATAGGTGCACTACAAGATAAAAATGTTTATCCGAAATCTAGGTTTGCTATTGAGTTTTACAATGGATTTTTATTTGCCTTAGATTCTATTTCTACTGTTGGTAAATCATTTGAAGTACTTGTTTATGATACCAATGGAGATGATTCTCTGCGTATTTTAAAATTACTGAAACAAATTGAAGGTAAACCGCTAGATTTGATAATTGGTCCTTTGTACCAGTCTAATTACGAAGTCATTGCTCAATATGGGAAACGCAATCATATTCCAGTTGTTAGCCCTGTAAAACAACCCAATAAGCTGCTTTTGGGTAACGAAATGGCTTTTAAAGCAATTCCATCGCAAGCAAATGTTGTTGAATGTATTTCTACACTTTTGGTAGATAGTTTTAAAACTGCTAACATTATTGCTTTAGAACATGCTAATTCTTCGGAAAAATCATTAATAGAATCATTAATTAAGGCGTATAAAAATAAAATGTTATTAAACGTGGATGATACATTGGCGTTTACTCCTATTAATAAATTGAAAATGGATAGAAATTTTGCTGATTTAGTTGTCAAATTATCTCCTACAAAAAATAATGTGATTTTTGTGCCTAGTTCAAAACAGGCTTATATTACCGATTTGTTTAGTTATTTAACATCTACCTTAAATAGAAGAGAGTATGAAAACTACACAGTAACACTTATTGGGTTAGAAGAGTGGTTAACTTACGAAAACATAGAATTAACTTCATTTGATTTACTAAATGTTTACTTGCCTGTTCATAGTTATATAAATTATGATGATTCTATTACCGCAAATGTTATTAATAAGTTTGTTGCGGAAAGAGAGTTTTATCCATCTACCGTTAGTTTACTGGGTTTTGATATGGCTTATTATTTTGGAACTTGTTTAATGAATTATGGTACTATTATTAACCCTGTTATTAATAACTCTTATAACCATAATGGAATTTCGATGAATTTTAATTTCAGAAAAACAGGAATAGAAAGCGGTTTTGAAAACCAATCTTCGTTTTTAATTCACTACCATAATTTAGAATTAGTAAGGGTATATTAAATCTTATTTTTTCGCTTTAAATTTTTTTAAAAGAACTAATTTTGACAATTATTATTTATGATTGTTAAAATAGTTCAAATTGTTTAATTATAGTAGTTTTTTTACGCTTCAGCAAAAAGATAAACCCATATTTTATTGGTTACTGTTAGGTTGTTTGTTAGTTTTTGTAATGGTAATCGTTGGAGGAATTACCAGATTAACCGGCTCTGGATTATCTATGGTAGATTGGCATTTGATGATGGATGCCATCCCACCACTAAACAAAGAACAATGGCATGAAAAATTTGAAGCCTATAAATTGTTTCCCGAATATCAAATTGTAAATTATCACTTTACGTTAGAAGAGTTTAAAGCTATCTTCTTTTGGGAATGGTTGCATAGGCTGCTAGGAAGGCTGATAGGAGTAGTTTTTATTGTTCCTTATATTTATTTTCTTTTTAAAAAGAAGCTTTCTAAAAAGTTAATTATTCAAACCACTATATTACTAGGAATGGGTGCTTTACAAGGTTTTATAGGTTGGTGGATGGTTAAAAGCGGTTTAGTTAAAGACCCGGATGTTAGTCATTTTAGGCTAGCACTCCATTTAATTACTGCATTTCTTACTTTTGCATATACTTTTTGGGTAGCTCTAGGCTTACTTGAGCCTAAAATAGATTTTTCGACTAAATTTTTGGATATTAAAAAGTGGCTTAATTTGTTACTGATTTTGTTGATAGTACAAATAGTTTATGGAGCTTTCGTGGCAGGGTTAAATGCAGGGTTTATAATGAATACTTGGCCAAAAATGGGCGATCAATGGATAAATGATGCTGTTTTCGCTATTAAACCATTATGGAAAAATTTTACTGAAGGATTGGCAGGAGTTCAATTTATACACAGGTACTTAGCATTAATTGTAGTTGGAATTATTGTCTTTTTATGGGTAAAAGCCGCGAAGCACCAAGTTAATATCGCTCAGCAAAACGGATTGAAACTATTATTGTTAATAGTGTTCATTCAGTTTTTATTGGGAGTGTTTACACTTATCTATGCTGTGCCACTTTGGTTAGGAGTAGTGCATCAAGTAGGAGCTTTCTTTTTGTTAGCTGCAACAGTTTTTTGTGTATTTCTTTTTAAGGAGAAGGTAAGAGGGGGTAGACAATAGAGTTATGCAAGCCAAAATAGGAAATAAAGTTAAATTTATAAATGATGATGCTACGGGGATTATCACTAAAGTTGTTTCCGAAAAAGAATTAGAAATAGAGGACAATCACGGATTTACGATGCGAGTTTCAATAAATGAAGTTATTGTTATTGATGATAATGAAGATATTGTTTATACTGTAGATAATACTGAATACATTAATCAAACAGATTTAAGAAAAGAAAAATTTAAGTCGAAATCTAAACTATTAGACAAGTATAAAAAGCTCAACAAGTATAAATACGAAAACACCTTAGAAATTGATTTGCATTTAGAAGAGTTAGTTGAGTTTCCTACAAGATTAGAAGATTGGCAAAAATTATACACACAAATTAATCATGCCAAAAAATGTGTTGAAGCAGCTCAATCAGAAAATATTCCACGCATTGTATTTATCCATGGAAAAGGAACAGGAGTATTGAAAACAGAATTAAGAAATATGTTGAGTAATACCTACGAACTTCAATTTTCTGATGCTGATTACAGAGAATACAGCACCGGAGCAACAGAAGTATATTTGAGGTAAAATTATTGAATGATTAGCTTTTCAGTCTGCTGAGTACTTGCTGTACTAACGGTTACAAAATATAAGCCTTTTGGCAATCCTTCAATAGCAGTTTTAGTATTATCACTAACAAAAGAAGTCATTTTTTTTCCTTCAATATTTTTCACACTTATTGTGATAGTAGAATTGTTTTTACTAAAATTATGTTCAACTGAAACGCTGGTATTTTCCATAGCTGGATTTGGGTAAACAATAATTTTAGTGTTCAATTCTTTTTCTAAATTTACAGCAACAATATTAAAGTATTCAAATTTCCCGTCAAAGTCAGTTTGTTTTAATCTGTAATAAGTAGTTCCATTTAAAGGATTTAAGTCAGTGGAAGTATATATTTCCATTTTATTACTGTTTCCGGCACCAGCAACATATAAAACTTCTTCCCAATTATCAGCATCAGCACTTCTTTCAACAGTAAAATAATCATTGTTAATTTCAGTAGCAGTTTGCCAATTTAAAATAACCGAATTACCATAAGGTGTAGCATTAAAAGCAATTAGTTTAATAGGTAGTGGGGCAGTTCCAAAAGATACTCCAGTTTGAGGGCCATCTTTACTTTCCCACACACTATTATTTCCAAAACGAATAAAATTTGTTGCTCCATTGTATGTGTAAGAATCTAATAAACCTGTTGAAGTAATATTAACATATGCATTTTCTGGCAACCTAAGTTTAGAACCATTTTTAGAAAAATATAAAATTCCTTCAATTAGGATAGAAATTTTGTTGTTACAATGTTGTAAATTAATGTCAGAAGAAATATCTACTTTATGTGTAGCACCAATAACAATGGTGTCTTCACATGATGGAGTTCTGTTTAAATCCCAAGTAGAACCTTGAGACCAATCGCCAGAAGAAATACTGGTAATTTTTGTTGAAAATGAATTTAAAGAACTTAGGATTAGTAGAGAGAATAAAATAATGCGCATGGTAGTTTGTTAAGTATAATTTTTAGTTTGTTGTAAATAATGTGACAAAGTTACCATAAATACTTAGTGAGATTTGTGCGAATTACTTAGTGAAATAGCAATAAATGTCAAATGAGTTTTTAGGTTTTTAATAAATTGTTGATAGTAAGAATATTGATTATATTTTATTATGAAAAAATAAAAATATTTAACTAAAAATTAACTAAAACCACATCAATATTAACTTTTATAATCAGCTGAAAATGAGTTGAATTAAGTAAAAATACTTAGTTAAAATAAAGTGTTTAACACAAAATTCTTCTTATATTGAAATAGGAATTTAAAGATTACTTAATAATCAATTTTTTGCTGTGAATTTTATTTTCGGAAGTAGCTACAATAAAATAAATCCCTTTAGGTATTTCATAATCAATAGGAACACCTATTAATTCATCTTTGTTGATTTTTATGTGAACTTTTGAGTAAAATTCTTTTCCTTGTAAATCTCTTAGTACAACTAAAACTTTATCAGTTGAATTAAAATTATGATTGATAGAAATATTTCCACCTTGGTTTGCTGGATTAGGAAAAATATTTATTTCATCTTCTTCAATGGAAGTGTTATATTTCACAGGAACAATATTAAAATACTCAAACCTACCATCAAAGTCTGTTTGTTTTATACGATAGTAAGATACCCCTGATATAGGATTAAAATCGGTTTCTGTATATTCTATAATTTGACTGCTGTTTCCAGCACCATTTATTATTAGTACTGTTTCCCATATTTTAGTATCAACACTTCTTTCAATAGTAAAATAATCATTATTAATTTCAGAAGCAGTAACCCATGTTAGTAAAACAGTTTTTTTAATAACTAAGGCATCAAAATAAACTAAATTAATAGGAAGAGGAGCTCCGTAACTTATGGGGCCTGTTTGTGTTCCATCAGCTTTTCTCCAATAAACAGTACCACATATTTCAAGAAAATTAGCACTTCCTCCACCTGCCGGAGCTGATGCACTTAAGGAACCACCACTATTAATAATAAAACCTGAATTACAAGGAAGTTGTAATTTAGGACCATTTACTGGGAAATCTAAGGTACCATTTACAACTACAAACATTGGCGTTCCACAACCCGGTTCAGAGTAATTTTGTTGATTTCTAATAGTAACAGTATGTCCTGCAGTAATGGTAATAGTATCACCACAACCCGGTACTCCGGGAACACCATTACAAACCCATGTATTGGGGTCATCCCAATCTCCCGAACCAACACTTACACAAGCAGCAATCACTTGAGTTTGAATAAAAAAAAGTACTATTATTAAGTGATTAAGTTTCATTTAGCTAAAATTTCACTCCTCCAAAGCTAAGTAAAATTACTTAATTAACAAAAATAAAAATACTTAGTTTGTTTATAGCATTTAGCTTAAACTTCTTCTTAATATTGAAAATAGGAATTTAAAGATTACTTAATAATCAATTTTTTGCTATGAATTTTATTTTCGGAAGTAGCTACAATAAAATAAATTCCTTTAGGTATAGATAGATTAATAGGAATAGTTATTAGTTTATTATTTTTAATTTGGATGTTTGATTTAGAATAAAATTCTTTACCTAATAAATCTGTAATTATTACAATAATTTCTGAACTCGGTTTGAAATCATAAACTACTATGTTTAATATTTCACCATAAGAAATAGGGTTTGGGTAGATATTAAAACCTGTCAGATTATTTTTTTCAAAGTTTATGGGTACAGTGTTGAAATATTTATATTTTCCGTCAAAATCAGTCTGTTTTAATCGGTAATAAGATATACCATTTAAGGGGTTTAAATCAATTTCAGTGTATTCAATTATTTGATTACTATTACCTGCTCCGTTAATGGTTATAATATCTTCCCAATGTTGAGTATCAACACTTCTTTCAATAGTAAAATAGTCGTTGTTAATTTCAGAAGCAGTAACCCATACTAGTTGAACAGTATTTTCAGTTGTTAAAGCATTAAAATAAACTAAATCAATAGGTAAAGGAGTTGTTTCTGAAGTAAGAATGAATTCATTTCTTCCTGAAAGATTGTTTTTAACAAGAACGTCTGTAACCATATTAAGTGTAGCAGATAAATTATTCCATGCATTACAAGTTATTACTGCATTTGTTGCTCTGTTCGCAAAATCTAAATTAGGTTCGTTAATGGCGTGAACATATGGGTTATTAGCATAATTGTATGTTATATTATAAGTTGGTATTCCAGCTGTTGTGCTACCATCTATAATAAAGACACCGAAATACCTATCATTAGCACCCACACCAAGAGCACCACAAGTAACATTTGGGGTATTATTTTCTCCATAGACATGAATTCCAGAAGGTGTTCCTGTAATATTAGATATAGTTAATTCATCTTGCCCACCAGGGTTAATAAGGTTGATAGATGTGGCAAAAGGTAATCCTGTAGTAGTATTATAACTATTAGAACTAGTATTGCCTAATGCAGCACCAGAAGCTATCCAGTCAGTAGCAGGAGTCATACTTATTAAAGATCCATTTACATTTCCTGTAGCATCTATTGTTGTTCCTCCAGTTCCATCATCTAATCGGTAATATCTTACTAATCCAGTTTCATTTCCAATTAATTTTCTACACATATTAGTTCTAATTTCTCCTTGTGTTCGTGAGGTACTCCAAACTCTAAATTCATCAAGATCACCCGAATACCAACCATAAGGAGATCCGCCTAACAATCCGGAAGGAAAAACATTATTTTGATTAGAAGTTAACCCATCTTTTACATTAATACCATTTAAATAAAGACGAGGTCTTTTGTTAATATAAACAATAGCAACATGATTCCATCCTGCTTGAATGAGAGAGCCACTATAACTTAGCAAACAAGGCATATATGAAGCCTTATGTTCATAAACTTGGATAGCGTTTGAACCAATAGAAACACCAGCTCCTGCATTACCCCAAGATCCATTACCTCCTCCTCCGTGCTGTGGATAAACAGCATATCGCTGACCATTACCGGTTGTTCCGGAAATATGATTTACACCATTTTGTTCAGCCCTTAAGGCTATAGTTGCTGAAGCGTTAAACCAAAATTCAATAGTAAAGTTATTTGTTATAGCTGTTAAGTCTGCAGCATGCCCTTGAACATTATCATTTATACCATCAAAATTTAAAGCATATCCAGCGCCTTGTGAATAGATATTTAAAGAAAAAAATAGTGTTACTATAATTAGTATGGTTTTCATAAGAATGAGTTTGGTAGGATAAAATTAAGTAAAAACACTTAATCAACAAAAATAATAATACTTAACCTAGAGTGTTCTATTTTTAATCTGGATGAATAGTTTTATAGTATAAATTAAGGGGTATATTTTATTAATTTTACCATGTTATTATTATGAAACAATTTACATCAACAATTTCTAAAAAACCAGGGGTTTATCAGTTTTTAGATAAAAATGGAAAGATTATATATGTTGGTAAAGCCAAGAATTTAAAGAATAGAGTTAGCTCTTATTTCAATAAAATACATGAGAATGGTAAAACAGCTGTATTGGTTAGGCAAATTGCAGATATCAAAACTATAATTGTTGAAACAGAAATTGAGGCTTTGTTGTTGGAAAATAACCTCATTAAGAAATATCAACCTAAGTATAATGTAATGCTTAAGGATGATAAAACCTATCCATGGATTTGTATTAAGAATGAACGTTTTTCAAGGGTTTTTTCTACAAGAAATATAGTAAAAGATGGTTCTGAATATTTTGGGCCTTATGCTTCTGTAAGAATGATGAATACTATTTTGGAGCTTATCCGAAAATTATATCCATTAAGAACATGTAATTATAATTTGTTGCAAGAAAATATTGATAATGATAAGTTTAAAGTGTGTTTAGAATACCATATTGGTAATTGTAAAGGTCCTTGTGTGGGAAATCAAACAGAAGAGGATTATACAGAAGCTATTCAGAATATAAAAGCCATTATTAAAGGAAACATACATGGTGTAATTAAGTACTTAAAACAACTCATGAAGCAATATGCTGATGAACTGTTTTTTGAGAAAGCTCAGCTGATAAAAGAAAAAATTCAGCTACTGGAAAATTACCAAAGTAAATCTGTTGTGGTTAGTCCGACCATTAATGATGTAGATGTTTTCTCTATCATTTCCGATGAGAAATATGCTTATGTAAATTACTTAAAAGTGATTAATGGAGCTATTATTCAGGGACATACCATTGAGTTGAAAAAGAAATTAGAAGAAACAGATGATGAATTGTTGCAAATAAGTATAGCTGAGTTGAGAAGCAGATTCAACAGTGAATCTAAAGAAGTAATTGTACCTTTTAAACCGGAGTTGCAAGATGAAAACATGAAGTTTTTAGTTCCTCAAAGAGGTGATAAAAAACAACTATTAGATCTTTCTGAACGCAATGCTAAATATTACAGGTTAGAGCGAAAAAAACAACAAGCTAATGTAAATCCTACCAAACATGCAGATAGAATTTTAGAAAAGTTGCAAAAGGATTTAAGGATGAAAGAAAAGCCTGTACATATTGAGTGTTTTGACAACTCTAATATACAAGGAACAAACCCTGTGGCAGCTTGTGTGGTTTTTAAAGATGCCAAGCCCAGCAAAAAAGATTACCGACATTTCAACATAAAAACAGTGGAAGGTCCAGATGATTTTGCCTCTATGACGGAGGTGGTTTACAGAAGGTATAAAAGTTTAATTGAAAACAAGGAGTCGTTACCCCAACTAATTGTGATAGATGGAGGTAAAGGTCAACTGGGAGCAGCTTTGAAAAGTTTAGACCAATTGGACTTAAGAGGAAAAATTACTATTATAGGTATTGCCAAACGATTGGAAGAAATTTATTTTCCTAATGATTCGGTTCCTTTGTATTTAAACAAAACTTCAGAATCCTTAAAATTAATACAGTATTTAAGAGATGAAGCTCATCGCTTTGGAATAACCCACCACCGTAATAAACGCTCTAAAGCAGCCATCAAATCAGAACTGAGTGAAATAGAAAGTATTGGTTATAAAACCACTCAACAATTATTGTGGAAATTTAAATCAGTAGCCAATATAAAAAAGGCTTCTTTGCAAGAGTTAGAGCAAGTTATTAGCAAAAAAAGAGCAAAAGTAGTGTATAATTATTTTAACGAATAATTAATATTTATTATTTGTTTTCTTCAAAACCTATCTTTTTTGTTAAGCAGTAAATTGTAAAGCATTTCTCTGGCTCTGAATAATTGAGCTTTTACTGTTCCTAAAGGAAGTTCAGTGGTTTCAGCTATTTCGTCATAAGACAACTCTCTAAAATAACGTAAAACAATTAATTGTTTGTAGCGTGGCTTCAAATGATCTACCATTTCACGCATAATTCTAATCTTTTGCTTACGCATAAATTTTTCTTCCGGGTTTAAGTTGTTTTCCTTAATATCGAAAGTAGAACTATTACCTTCACCATCTTCAAAACCTTTGTCTATTGAAAAGGTAATCATCTTTTTTTTACGTATAAAATCGATACAATTGTTGGTAGCAATTTTAAAAAGCCAAGTGCTAAATGCATAATCGGGAGTATATTGATGTAAGCGGTTAAATGCCTTACCAAAAGCTTCAATGGTTAAATCATCAGCATCATCTTGGTTTTTAACCATTTTAAGCATCATATAAAAAATAGAATCCTTGTATTTTGCTAATAGTACGGCATAAGCTTTTTCATCCTGATGGTCTCTTGCTTTCACAACCAATTCGTAATCTATTTGAGCTTTGGGAGATAAATTTTTACCTAATTCCATTGGGTTCTCTTTTTTATAAAATTTGAAATTACTAAAATTGGATTAAAAAACATGAAAAATAGTTCAAATAGTGGTGTATAAATTACAAGGTCTTTATTTCCCAATTGTTTAGTAGAAAACCTAAAGATAAGCATTTGAATGATATATTTCAATAAAAATAGACCAACTATTAGATGAATATAGGGAATTTTAAAGACTAATAAAAAAAATAGGCCTATAAAAATTAAATTGGAAAACATAAAAGTTCCTAACAGCAATTGGTGTTTTAATTTATAATATGTACCACTTAAAAAATGCCGTTGTTTTTGGCGTATCCATTTATTAAAAGTAGTTTTTGGTTTAGAAATAGTATGGGCTGCAGCGTTCAAAACAACTTGCGTGTTATTGTGGTTAGCTACTTCATTTACAAATAAATCATCATCACCCGAAACAATATGATGGTGAGAAGCAAATCCTTTATTGTTAAAAAATACATCGGTGTGATAGCTTAAATTTCTTCCAACACCCATATATGGAAGCTTACGCAAAGCATAAGAAGTATATTGAATTGCCGTATAAAAGGTTTCGAATCGTATTAATTTGTTTAGAAAACCAGGCTGTTGCTCATAATTGCCAACTCCTAAAATTATTTTCTTTTGAGGATTTTCGTAAGCAGTCATTAAACTTATCCATTGGTTTGAAGTGGGTTTACAATCGGCATCGGTAAGTAATACTATTTTATTTTTTGCTGCTTTTATTCCTAAGGTTAAAGCAAATTTTTTATTACCATAAAAACGATCGTTATCAGGAACCGTAACTATTTTAAGGTTGTTATATTGTAAAGAAAATGCTTTTAATACATCTTGCGTATCATCAACTGAGTTATCATTAACAACAATAACTTCAAAATCGGGATAATCTTGAGATAAAATAAGAGGTAGAAATGCTAACAAATTTTCTCTTTCGTTTTTAGCACAAACAATTACAGAAACAGGTGTAGAATGCTTTTTTAGTAAAGGCTGTTTGTAAAAAGCAATTTTTGTAAAAAAATACAGGTAATAAAATATTTGAACAAGAAATAGGAGTATAAACAAAATAACCAACCAATCCCAAATAGAGTGGGGAGGGAAAAAGGAAAAAATGTCTTTTAACAAGTCTTGCATTATAAATATAATTCAATGTCAAAAATAAAGAGCTATGTCCGTACTAAATAATTATCTTTGGCGAAGTTTTTAGACATGCATCGTTAATAAGTTTTGAAGGTGTATTTCTCATGAAAAAGTTAATAAGCAGCTATAAATGAAATTTAAATTAGAAAAGAAAGATCCGCAATCAAAAGCGAGAGCAGGAGAGATTACTACCGACCACGGAATTATTAAAACCCCCATTTTTATGCCTGTAGGAACGGCAGCAACTGTAAAAGGGGTTCATCAACATGAATTAAATAATGATACTAATGCACAAATAATTTTAGGAAACACCTATCATTTATATTTAAGACCAAAGTTAGATGTTATTGGAAAGGCAGGAGGGTTACATAAATTTATGAATTGGGAAAAACCAATACTTACAGATAGTGGCGGATATCAAGTATATTCGTTATCAGGAAGAAGAAAAATAAAAGAAGAAGGAGCAACATTTTCCTCTCATATAGATGGTTCAAAGCATTTATTCACTCCGGAAAATGTAATGGACATACAACGAACTATTGGAGCGGATATTATTATGGCTTTTGATGAATGTACACCTTATCCGTGTGATTATAAATATGCCAAAAACTCTATGCACATGACGCATCGTTGGCTTAAACGTTGTTGCGAAAGGTTTGATGAAACAGAAGGTTTGTATGGCTACGATCAAACACTTTTTCCAATAGTTCAAGGGAGTGTTTACAAAGATTTAAGAAAACAATCTGCCGAAAAAATTGCTTCTTTTGAAAGAGAGGGAAATGCTATTGGCGGTCTTTCGGTAGGAGAGCCCGATGATGAAATGTATGAAATGTGTGAAATTGTAACAAATATTCTTCCAGAAGACAAACCTCGTTACTTAATGGGGGTGGGTACACCAATAAATTTATTGGAGAATATTGCCCTAGGAATAGATATGTTTGATTGTGTGATGCCTACAAGAAATGCTCGTAATGGAATGTTATTTACGCAAAATGGTTTTATCAACATTAAAAATAAAAAATGGGAAGCAGATTTTTCGCCAATAGATGCTGATGGAACAAGTTATGTAGATACTTTTTATTCAAAAGCGTACCTTCGTCATTTAATTATTTCTAAAGAAATATTAGGAGCACAAATTGCTACTTTGCACAATTTAAGTTTTTACCTTTGGTTAGTTAATGAAGCAAGGGAACATATTTTGTTAGGAGATTTTACAACATGGAAAAATAAAATGGTAAAACAATTGGCAACTAGGTTATAGTTTAAATGAAGATTATTGACGCATATATTATTAAAAAGTTTTTAGGAACGTTTGCTTTTACCATACTTCTTATCATACCGATTATCATTATATTTGATTTATCGGAAAACTTACAAACTTTTATTGAACGAAAGGCGTCTGTTTCGGCAATATTCTTAGATTATTACCTCAATTTTGTCCCATTTTTAATTAATCAGTTAAGCCCTATTTTTATATTTATTACGGTAATTTTTTTCACATCTAAAATGGCTAGTAATTCTGAAATTGTTGCCATACTTGCAGGTGGGGTAAGTTTTAGAAGATTGTTAAAGCCTTATTTAATATCGGCAGCTATACTTACTATCATCTCTTTTTATCTTAACAATTTTGTTATCCCCGAAGCAAACAAAGAAAGAATTGCATTTGAAGAAATTTATAGAAAAAATAAATTTAGAAATGTAGATAGAGATATTCATATGCAAATAGGTAAAGAAACGTTTATCTATATGTCGAGTTACAATGCGGATATTGACATGGGAATAGATTTTTCTATTGAAAATTTTAATGAAAAAGGAGAATTGACTTATAAATTAATTGCAGATAACGTAATCTGGGATACTATCACTCATAAATGGCACATTGGTAATTATTATGAAAGACATATTAATGGATTAGATGAAGTGGTAAATATGGGTGTTTATAAAGATACAACACTTAACCTAAAACCTGAAGAATTTAAAAGAAGAAAAAGTTTTGTACAAACAATGGGATATCAAGAATTAAATGACTTTATAGATGAAGCTGTATTTAAAGGTTCTGAGAAAATTACTCGTTATTTGGTAGAACGACAAACACGGTTTGCGTATCCTTTTGCGACATTTATTTTAACAGTTATAGGCGTTTCTATGTCAAGTAGAAAGGTTAGAGGAGGAATAGGTTTACATATTGGCCTAGGCTTATTGATAAGTGCTTCTTATATTTTATTTATGCAAATATTTACTTCGTTTGCACTTACTTCTGGAGCATCTGTATTGGTGGCTGTATGGACGCCTAATGTTTTGTATGGATTATTAGCCTTGTATTTATTAAAAATTGCTCCTAAATAAATTAGCTGTTTTAGTGATTGGTTGTTAAATTTTCATTCATTTACAATAAAATCAGTTAAAATATTAAAATTTATCAAAAAAAATTTGTTAATAAGTATGTTTTTTGTATGACAAAGGGTTGTTTTTTAGTTGATTAACGCTAAAATGTAGACTGTGTAAGGGTTTTCACTTATTAACAAAAGGAACATTTTGAATTATTTTGTCGTTAAAGAAGTAAACCTCTAAACTTCTACGCCATGAAAACTATCTACTCCCTTTTGTTTTTCGGTGTTTTTTTACTACTCTTTGCCGATAACAACCTACAAGCACAAACCCAATCATGTGGTTGTGACAATACAGTTCCAACATTTACTATTAATCTTTCAGCAAATCCAGATACAAGTTATGCTATCCAATCTACTAGAAATGGCTACTGTTGTTCTGCATCAGGACCTGCCAGATGTATTAGTTTTAACATTACTGTTAGTCCGGGAGCTAATCAAGTAAATTTTGATGTTTTTAATCCCGCACCTCCAGGTGGAGCTTTTTACCAAGTAGGGTGTGGTACTCCAACATCTTTGGGTACACCTCTTTGTATTGATACAGGTGTGGTTAATTTTTGTGTAACTTATTGCAAATCAGGAAATGATAATGCTACTTATGTAGTAACTACAACTAAAACCTATGGAGCTTCAGATGATATTACTGTTAGAGAGGGATGTAGTAAAGATTTAAGTGTTAAAGGTTTAGTTGAGTCAACCGTTACATGGAATTCTGTTTTTCCGGGAAATTATGGAGATTTTAATAATTATTTATCATGTACTTCGCAATGCGATACGACAGCAGTAACTCCCGTACCAACAGCACCTCCTTATATAGATTATCAAGTATGTGGAAACTTAACAACATGTAGTACAGGAATGTTTATTTGTGATACGGTTAGGGTTTATACTTTACCTGAATTGGTAGTAAATGTTACACCACAAAATGTGGTTATATGCCCGGGAACAGGAAGTGCAGTATTAACAGCAAGTGTTACCAATGCTCATCCGCCAATAAACTATATGTGGAACACAGGAGCTACAACCCCATCAATTACGGTTACAAGTGCGGGAACTTATTTTGTTAGTGTTACAGATACCTTATCAGGTTGTCCTGCTGCTTCAGATACAGCCTACGTAATCAACCCACCTCCATTTCCACCTTTAAATCCTACCAATAATGGACCACTTTGCGTGGGCGATTCCTTAAGTTTGGGAGTTGATACTGTTCCCGGAGCAACTTATGTTTGGTTCGGACCAAATGGTTTTACCTCTTCAAGTCAGTACCCATCAATTCCAACAGTTCCTTTAAATGCTACTGGAGCTTATGGTGTAGTAGCAATAGTAAACGGTTGTTATAGTGACACCTTTTATACTAATGTTGTGATTAATCAAATACCATTTGCACCAATAGCAACTACCAATGCTCCAGTATGTGAAGGAACAAACATACAATTGTTTGCCTCAAATGTGACTAGCGGAACGTATAGTTGGACGGGAGTTAATGGGTTTACAAGTACTCAACAAAATCCAACAATTGCTAATGCTAATATATTAGATACAGGTTTTTATAGTGTAAACGTTACGGTTAATGGGTGTACAAGTGCAAATGCCGATATTTATGTTGAAGTGCATCCAACACCACAAGTGATTTTACCACCAAATATTATTGTGTGTCATGGAGCGGTTGTTCCTCAAACTAACTTTTCGGGAACGGTAAACAATACTACTTATAATTGGACAAACTCTAATCCTAATATAGGATTACAAGTAAATGGTAATGGCGGTATTCCACCATTTACAGCAAATAATACAGGCACAGCTTCAGTTACTTCTACACTTACTGTTACACCAACAGCTAATGGTTGTCCCGGACCATCTAATAATTTTTATATAACAGTTGATGCAACTCCTGCAGCTAATTTTTCTTATACTAATGTTTGTGAAGGAACGCAAACTTCATTTACAGATTTGTCCCAATCTAATGGTGGAACAATAGTAAGTTGGGCATGGGATTTTACTAATGATGGGGTAATTGATAATACTAATCAGAATTCCTCAAACGGATTTCCAACAGCAGGGACTTATAATACTCAGTTGCATATAGCAACATCTTTAGGTTGTAAAGACTCAATCATCATTCCTGTAGTAGTTGATCCAATTCCTGTGGCTAATTTTGTTGCTGATGCAGTTTGTTTTAATCAAATAACTAATTTTATTGATTCATCTTCCATTGCTACAGGAGGAATTGTAAATTGGCAATGGGATTTTGGTGATAATTCAGGAACATCAACAAATGCAAACCCATCATATACCTATAACTTACCTGGTACATATAATGTAAACTTAACCGTTATATCGGATAGTGGTTGTATAAATACCTACACCAGTTCTATTGATGTTTATGATAATCCTGTTGCAAACTTTACGGTAAATAATGCTTGTTTAGCTGATGTAGTTCAATTAAATGATATTTCAACAGTAAACAATTCTTCAATAGTTAGTTGGGCATGGGATTATGAAAATGATGGAGTAATTGATGATACTAACCAAACAACTCAAAACCTATATCAAAGTGCAGGAGTTTATAATCCTTTATTAATAGTATATTCAGCACAAGGTTGTGTCGATACCGTATTAAAAACGGTAACTATTCATCCTATGCCTGAAGCAGAATTTACTTTTAGTAATCAGTGTTATGGAACTACTATACCTTTTGTAGATGGTACAACTATAGCAAGTGGAAATGTTTCAAATTGGCAATGGTATTTTGGAGATGGAAATACCTCAATACAACAAAGTCCTCAACATAATTATAATGCAGAAGGAATTTATTCTGCCACATTAGTAGTAACATCTAACAATGGGTGTAAAGATACTATAAAGCACTTTGTTGAAGTGTGGCCAATTCCGGTGGTGAATTTCTCACCAACAGAGGTTTGTTTTAATACGCCTACTCAATTTACCGATTTAACAACAGTATCAAATAATTTCACACAAAACAATATTGTTTCATGGAATTGGGATTTTGGTGATAACTCAGGAACAAGTGCACAACAAAACCCTATTTATCAGTATAATTCTGAAGGAAAATTTTATGCAACGCTTACTGTTGTTAGTAATAATGGATGTGCTAATAGCCAAACATTAGAGATTACTGTTAATCCAATACCTCATGTTGATTTTATAGCAGATATTACTCAAGGATGTTCTCCTTTAACCATAAACTTTACAGATAATTCTTCTATTGATACCCTAGGAAATATTTCAGGTTGGCATTGGGACTTTGGTAACGGAAATACATCTTCAGCTCAAAGCCCAAGTGGAGTAGTGTTTAATAACCCATCCCATACTAATACAGCTTATTATAATGTTATTCTTTCTGTTACTTCAGATAAAGGTTGTACAATTACTGACTCTATGAGTCAAATGCTTACTGTTTTTCCAAAACCTTTGGCAGATTTTGCCTATTCTCCTGAAGAAGCTAATATTTATGATAGTGAAATTACTTTTACAGATTTATCTGTTGTAGCTAATCAATGGCTTTGGGATGTAGGAGATAAGGGAACTACATTTACTAATCAACATCCTGTGCATCATTACACAGATTCGGGTGATTATTATGTTACTTTATTTATCGAAAACACTTTTGGTTGTAAGGATACCACACAAAAGAAAGTAAGAATAGAGCCTGCTTTTGCACTATGGATACCTAATGCATTTACGCCTGATAGTGATAATAAAAATGATTATTTCTTTGCTAAAGGATATGGCATAGATGAGATAGAAACTTTAATTTTTGATAGATGGGGTGAATTAATATTTGAAGGTAATCAGCTAGATTCACAGTGGGATGGAAGGTATAAAAATGGAGAAATTAAGCAAGATGTATATGTCTATAAAATTAGAGCGAAAGATATTTTTGGAAAGTGGCACGAATACATTGGTAAAGTAACCGTAGTAATTTAAAAATAAAAACCAGCTAAATTTAGCTGGCTTTTTTATGGAATTGTTTTATCTGGAGATAACCAACTTTTCGGTTATTGTAGAATTAGTAAAATTCAGATCTAAAAAATAATAACCATTACTATACTCAGAAAGAGATAATAAAATATGATTGTTGCCTTTCTCAATAGTCCCACTATAAATCTCTTTAATCATTTTACCATTGATATTTTTTAAACTGATAGAGACTTGTTCTTTCTTTAGAGATTGAAAATCTATAACAATTGATTCTTTTGCAGGATTAGGGAATACTTTTAATTGATAGATAGGCATAACATTATCATTAATACCAACCATTAAATTATCCTGATATTCTATTTGAGACCCTCCTGGAGTAGTTGTTACCTTTAATACAGGGACACCTGAGCTTGCAACTAACCATTTGTATTCAATTTGTTGTGGCCTTGGAAAACTAAATCCTGTTCCAAATTGAGATGTATAAAGTGTGTCAGTAATATTTAAAATAGATTTTACTCTTAAGCAATTGAAAGTTCCATAAGGAGTAATAACAGTTCCCCATCCATCAACTGTATCAACACGCTCTTGAAATTGACCATAATCGCCTACCGTTGGTATGGAAACTAAAAACTCAGAATAAGAAGTATTGTTGTTGTTATAATTGAGCGGAAAAACATATTGAATATCAACAGGAATTCTTCGTGTAGATGATGGTACTCCATTTATATTGGAACCAAAACCAACATTAGCATATTGAGAAGAAGCGTTTTTGTAAAAATCGTAAATATCAGTAATGTTTACTACTTGAAAATTTATATCATTTCCTTTTATTGCATAATTGGCTTTATGATTGGGGTATAAAAGAAGATTGTTAAAATAATATTGGTAAGCAAATGGTGTTGAAGATACAGTTACGAAAGTATCAGAGCGTTGAATGGTTGCTTGAAGTTGAGAATAATCCCATAAGAAATTAGTACCAGTAAGAGCAGGGTTATTTCCTTGTAAGTTAGAAGTAATACTAATATGATAAATATCGTTAACACTTGGCATATCATTATTAGAAATAATAATTTGTGCTGAAGAAATTAAACTCAGCGTTGTTAATATTAAAAGAAAGATAATTTTTGCCATAATAAGATTTTCATTATTAGCGGAATAATAAAAAAATAAAGATATAAAAAAAACCGATAACATTTTTATTATCGGTTTTTTTTGTGGAGTCGGAGGGATTCGAACCCTCGTCCAAACAAGGAAATCGTAAGCTTTCTACATGTGTATTCTTTTATTAATTGTTAGGAATAAAACAGGTAAAAGACAACCAATTTTAATCTTAAGTTTCTGTTGTTTAACCTATGCTTAGAAACATCACAAAGGCTAGTCTGAAAAATTGATACTCCTTAACCAAAAATAAACAGACAATATTTTTGAGAAGTAATGGTCCTGCCTACTGTACTTCAGCGAGGATGAAGGTTATCCGACTTAGTCGTGATTACGCAGCCATTGCATAGTTATCTTCGCCAGTTAGCGATTTGAGAGCCGATATTTACGAGCCAACTCACAATGCTCGACATGCTTACCTAGTCATTCATCTTGCTGTCAAAGCCAAAAACGACCCCATTTAGTAATATTCCAAAGAACTTATACAAAGTTAAACTTTTTTACTCATATCATAAGTTAACAATTGCTAAAAGAAGCGTTTTAGCTTATATTTGCGAATTATTAAAGTTTTTAAATTTATAACTATGAAAATTGGCATTATAAAAGAAGGGAAAATTCCTAGCGATGAAAGAGTTCCTATGTCTCCTGAGCAATGTGCTGAAGTGAAATCTAAATTTCCTGCTGTGGAATTGGTTGTTCAAAAAAGTGATGTAAGAAGGTTTAAGGACGAGGAATATACTAATGCAGGTATTGAAGTTGTTGAAAATATTGATGATTGTGATGTCTTGATGGGGGTAAAAGAAGTGCCTATAAAAAATTTAATTGCCAATAAAACCTATTTTTATTTTTCCCATACCATAAAAAAACAACCATACAACAGAGCTTTGTTATTAGAAATGATAAACAAAAATATTAAAATGGTAGATTATGAAGCCATTACAGATATTGAAGGAAGAAGATTAATAGGTTTTGGAAGATATGCCGGAGTTGTTGGTTGTTATAATAGCTTTTTTGCTTACGGTAAAAGAGAAAAAACTTTTGACTTACAAAGAGCTTATTTGTGTGATGATAGAAAAGAAATGGAAGCAGAACTTAAAAAAGTGAAACTTCCTAATAATTATAAAATTGTGATAACGGGTGGAGGTAGAGTAGCAGGAGGAATTGTTGAAATATTAGATGTTATCGGCATTAAAAAAGTGACTCCAGGCGAGTTTCTAAATCAGTCATTTAATGAGCCGATATATACACAGCTTAATGTTCATGATTATAATAAACGAAAAGACGGAAAATCGTTTGATTCTCAAGATTTTTTTGATAATCCTACTGAATTTGAAGGTGATTTTTTTCGATTTGCTAAAGTTGCCGACATGTACATTTCAGGTCATTTTTGGGATGAAGAAGCTCCGTTTATTTTTTCTCGTCAAGATGCAAAATCTCCTGACTTTAATATAAAAGTGGTTGGTGATATCAGTTGCGATATTGACGGACCTGTTGCTTGTACATTAAGACCATCAACCATAAAAGAACCGCTTTATGGTTATGATCCTCAACAAGAAAAAGAAGTAATGTTTGATAATGTTGATGCCATTACTGTTATGTCAGTTGACAATCTTCCTTGTGAATTACCCAAAGATGCATCTGCTGATTTTGGCAGAGAATTTATAGATAATGTTTTACCTCACTTAATTGATGATAAACTAAACATTATTAAAAATGCTACCATTTGCGAAAATGGCGATTTAACAGAAACCTACGAGTATTTAAGAGACTATTTAGAAGGGATGTAGGGCTTTTAGTTCATCAAATCTTCAATTTCTTCAGCTTCTAAAGGAATATTTTTCATTAAATCGAAAGGTTGTCCGTCATTGGTTACCACCACATCATTTTCTAAACGGATGCCTAAAGCTTCTTCTCTTATGTAAATTCCAGGCTCTACCGTTAGTACCATTCCTGCTTCTAACGGTCTGTTTCTGTTTTCTACATCGTGTACGTCTAATCCTAGATGATGAGAAGTTCCGTGCATGAAGTATTTTTTGTAAGCCGGATTATTAGGATCTTGTTTGGCAATATCATGTTTATCAAGTAATCCTAAATAAATTAGTTCATTTTCCATTATTTTGCCTACTTCTTTGTGGTAGTCATCAATTTTAGTTCCCGGAACTAACATGGCTGTAGCAGCTTTCATCACTTTAAGTACAGAATTATAAACATCTTTTTGTCTGTTGCTAAATTTCCCGCTTACAGGAATACATCTGGTCATATCAGAAGCAAAGTTACCGTATTCAGCACCAACATCCATTAAAATAACTTCTCCTTCTTTACAGGTAGCTTTATTTTCTACGTAATGTAATACACAAGCATTATACCCTGAGGCAATTATAGGTTCATAAGCAAACCCTCTAGAACGGTTTCTTAAAAATTCGTGCATGTATTCTGCTTGGATTTCATATTCTGTTACGCCAGGTTTAACAAAGTTTAATACTCTTCTAAAACCTTTTTCAGTAATATTACAAGCGTGTTGAATCATTTCAATTTCAGTAGTGGATTTGATAGCTCTAACTGTTCTCATGATAGGAGCTAGCCTTTCGTATTGATGTAGTGGGTATTTGGTTTGACAAAGTTTTCTAAACCTATCATCTCTTGTCTCAACAGTATTTACAGCTCTTAGATGTTCATTTTGATTAAGATAAATGGTTGTTGCCTCTGTAGTTAATTGATGGAAAACTTGTTCAAATTGGCTGGTCCAAAAAACAGTTTTAATGCCTGAAAGAGCCGTAGCTTCTTCTTTAGTAAATTTAGCACCCTCCCAAATGGCAATTATTTCACTGGTTTCTTTAACAAATAGTATTTCTCTATGTGCCGGATTATTAGCTTCCGGAAATAATATAACTATCGATTCCTCTTGATCAATTCCGGAAACATAAAGTAAATCGTTATTCTGACGAAAGGGCATGGTCCCATCAGCATTGGTTGGCATAATATCGTTTGAATTGAAAACAGCCATAGATGCAGGTTGCATCATCTCTGTTACTCTTTTTCTGTTGTTTATAAATGTTTGCTGATTAAGAGGATTGTATTTCATGTGTTTATATTTTTTTGTTGTAATAGCAATTATGCTATAGATTACTGTATTTTGTTGATGTATTTAGAGCGTTTTTAACTCTATAGGAAGCTTAACAATATCACTAATATCTTCACCCATAGATTCCATGTCTTCATCATCTTCATCATAAAGCCACACTACTTTTACGTTTTTTGATAGTGTTGACTGATAGTTGGCTAATTTTTTAAGTAAGATATACATACACTCGGTTGAATGTGTGTTTAAGTAATCGAGGTAAATTTCTAATGTAATTTCTTCCGGAGATGTAGTTATGTAAGTATCTAGCCAATTTTCTATAGGTTTGTAGAAGTTAATAGGATGTTCAGGAATAGAGCGTCCCCAAATTTTTAACAAGTTGGTTGTTGCATTAAAATCTATCTTGGGAGTATTAATTGTTCCTTCAATTAGTAAATTATCCATTCCACAAATTTAAATTTAAATCTGAATTTAGAAAAATTCTAAGGTTTTAATTTATCTTTAAATTTCTTTTTAAACTTTTTTACCTTAGGCTTGATAATAGCAGAGCAGTATGGTTGTTCGCCATTTAACTCAAAATAATCTTGATGATAATCTTCGGCAGGATAAAAATTGGTGAAAGCTGTAATCTCGGTAATGATAGGGGTGCTAAAGGTATCGGAACTGTCAAGTTGTTGCTTGTATGCTTCAGCAATTTGTTTTTGAGCATCGTTGTGATAAAAAATAGCAGAACGGTACTGAGTACCAACATCACCTCCTTGTTTGTTTAGGGTTGTAGGGTCGTGGGTTTGCCAAAAAACTTCCAACAATTCTTCTGTGGCAATAATGTTAGGATTGTATATCACCTGGCAAACTTCTGCATGCCCCGTATTTCCAGTGCATACTTCTTTGTAAGAAGGATTTTTTACAGTTCCGCCAGTATACCCTGAAATTACTTTTTCAACTCCTTTTAATTGATCGAAAATAGCTTCGACACACCAAAAACATCCGGCACCAAGTGTTATGGTATCTGTTGTGGTAGTATCATTAGTATTTTCTGTAGGTTTATTGTTATTTTTTGCTTCCATATTACAGCTAAATATTGTAAAAATTAATATTAAAGTAAGAGTTGATATGATGGTTTTTAACTTTTTCAAAATTAGTTATATAATTTTGTTGGTTAAGATTTTTATTTTTTCAAAAGTAGCAGCTGTAACATTAACCAATGGTAAACGAACTGTATCACCTGTAATTCCTAAAACTTTTAGCGTAGCTTTAATTCCGGCAGGGTTTCCATCACAAAATAAATAGTTGATAATTTCAAAATGTTGGTAATGCAATTTTCTGGCATTTTCTATATTGCCGTTTAACGCTTCATTTACCATATCAGAAAATCCTTTAGGAAAAGCATTGGCAATTACAGATATAACACCATCTCCACCGCTAGCAATAAAAGGTAGGGTAAGAGCATCATCTCCGGAAATCACTAAAAATCCTTCAGGTTTTTGTTGAATAATCTCCATACATTGTTCTAAATTTCCGGAAGCTTCTTTTACAGCTATGATGTTTTTAAAATCATTGGCAAGTCGTAAAGTTGTCGCAGCAGCTATGTTAGAGCTTGTTCTTCCCGGAACATTATATAAAATTATGGGTAAAGGAGACTTTTCAGCTATCGCTTTGTAATGTTGGTAGATTCCTTCTTGGGTAGGTTTGTTGTAATACGGACTAACTGAAAGTAGTGCATCAACACCGGTAAAGTCGGTAGTTGAAAGAGCATCTAGAATAGCTTGTGTGTTATTACCACCTAAACCAAGTACTATGGGTAATCTGTTGTTGTTTACTTTAATCACAAAAGCCAATACTTGCTTTTTTTCTTCGTTAGTTAAGGTTACCGATTCTCCAGTTGTACCTTGAACTACTAAGTAATCTACTCCGTTTGTAATGAGGTATTCTACTAATCTTTCTAATGCATTATAATCTATGCTTTTGTCTTGATTGAAAGGAGTAATAATGGCAACCCCTGTTCCTCTAAATTTTTCCATTTGGCTAATAATTTCTTTTTTACAAAGTTTTGTTTTTATTTCCACAATACTTACTAATTTGTCGAAAATTTTTATAATAAATTACATAAAAAAGAGCATTAACTAATATTAGTTAATGCTCTTTTTGTAGCAATAAGTTATAATACTCTTACTTGATATCCTTTAAAATATTTTGATAAAAAGCTCCTAAAAGAGGTACGGCTTTTCTTTCGCCATTAACAGCTCCAATAAGTCCTAATATCCAGAATATAAAAATTCCGATATAGCACAAGTTAATTAAAATGGCTATCATCCATCCAATAAATGGGATGAAAACCAATATAAAACTTGCAATCATCATAGAAAAGCTAGTAAGATAAATTCCTAATGCTTGTCTAAGGTGGAATGCACCTAATTCAGATTTATTTCTTTGTTCACTGTGCATTACAAAAGCGATGATTAGTCCAATTAGTGTAATGTAGCTAACAATTGCCACTGTTTTCCCCGGGTCTTGTGTAGGAACAGCATTGTTGTTTGTAGTTTCTTCCATATTTAATTGTTTGTTTTTTAGTTATACATCAAAACTATAATTTTTATTTTAAAATTAGCTAAGGTATTGCTACTAAATTTCAACAACTTCATTCGTTTTTAAATACAAAATATAACCTTTAAAAGTAAAGTTGGCATAAGCCGGAATTTTACTGATGACATCAATATAGTTGGTTATTTGTTTTTTATGTTTATTGTTTCTTTCGCCTGTTTTGTAGTCGATTACATAAGCAGTCTGTTGTTTTATAACCACTCTGTCGGGCTGGAAAACTTCACCGGAAGGTAATAAAATAGAAGTTTCATTTTTTACTTCATCTACATCATCAAACAAAAAATGTATAGCAGGATTACTGAATAAATTTTGTAGTTGAACCAATAACTCTTTAGATTCTTCAATGGATATAATACCTTTACTCACATACCTGTTAGTTGTTTTTTCAATATCAGCGACTGTTTTAATATCAGCTAAAATAGCATGAATGGAAGATCCATGTTCGCCAATCTGTTCCGGATTTTCAACTTCCCAGACTTTTGGAGCTTGAAAGCTTATTTTTATTTTTTCTCTCCAATTGTTGTGGATGATCTTACCAAACTTATCGCTATTGCTTTGTTCAGCTTGTTTTTCGGTAGTATCTTTCTTGTTAAATAATCCGAAACGGTACGTGGGTACTGCTGTTTTAATAGGAGTGAAGTTAGTACAATAGTTATAAAGAAACTGGTTGGCGGCAACTTTTTCACTCTTTTTTGGAACATAGTTAGATAAAATATACAACCTGTCTTTTGGTCGAGTAAATGCTACATAGAGTACATTTACAAGGTCTAATATAGCTTTATTTTCTTCATTTTGATAAATATAAGCGTATTCGGTGTTTAAAATATCTTTATTCATTGGAAGTAGGGCAACAGGCAATTTTTCTACCGGTGTTTTCTCTATCCAAAACATTCTATTATTGCCCCTTGCTGCATTATTGGCAAAAGGATAAATTACAATTGGAAATTCCAATCCTTTAGATTTATGAATTGTCATAATGTTTACCGCTTCAATTCCTTCAGGGATGATGATGGAAAACTTTTCACTTTTATCATTCCACCATTCAACAAAACTGTTGATAGAATTGCCTTTTTTTACGGTAAATTCATACACTTTATCTAAGAAAAACTGAATGTAAATGTTGGTTTCATCAGACAAAGAAAAATGGTTAATTAAAAATTCGGTTAACTCATAGAGCGAAAACTGGTTGATGATGTTTTTATCTAACTCTAAATCGTTCATTTTTAAGAAAGTTGCCAATACATCTTCTTTTTTTGATGATGAAGAAATAAAGAGTTCAAAAATTGCCGCATCGTTGGCTAACGAATCCGGCATTAGAGAAAGCAACGCCAATTGAATACTTTTTTCGTTAGGATAGATTAAGTATTTTAAAAAAGTAACCAAAAAGTTAACCTCTTTAGAGTTGTTTAGCAACAAGCTTTCTGAAGAAATAACATCAATATTATTATCTAGTAAAAATGAAGCTATTTCTGCCGCTTCACTATTGGCTCGTGTAAGAATGGCAATATCGTTTAGTTGGTAACCTTCTTTTGTTAGCTGATGAATTATCTGTAAGGTTTGCTGTGCATTTAACTCTATCAATTCTTCTTTATCATCGGTTTCAAAAAAGCTTATTTCTATTCCTCCACCTGTATTTTCGGGATTAAAACCTTGGTTAAGGTCTTTATAAAGGTTTTGATATTCTTCCGGCATTTGTTGGGCTACAAACTGAAAAAACTGGTTGTTAAAATCAACAATTTCGGCAGTAGAACGAAAATTATTGTTAAGATTTTTTCTGTTGATGTTTCTATCAAAAGAAGCATTAATACTATGCAGTTCTTTATTTATAATGCCTGTTTTTTCTACAATTTTAGGGAATTGAATAATTTGCTCTACTTCGCCACCTCTCCATCTGTAAATAGATTGTTTGGCATCTCCAACCACCATGTTAAATCTGTTGTTAGCTAAAGAATTATCTACCAACGGAATGAGATTGAACCACTGAATTACAGAAGTATCTTGAAATTCGTCAATAAGATAATGGTAATATTTTTCACCCAAACGTTCATAAATAAAAGGAATAGATTCGTTGGCAATTACATGAGCAATTTTTTTATTGAAATCGGAGAAACTAAGTACATTGTTTTCTTGTTTAATGTTTTCAATAGATTTTTCAATTTCATTAATAACTGCCAGTACAAAAATATTTTTATGGATAGATGTGGTAATGAGGTAATCGCTGTATTTTTCTACTTTTAAATTTTCTAATTTATGGTAGTAAGAAGTAAGTTCGTTAGTTATTCCATCAATGGTTTGTTTTATGTTTTCGGGAGTTTTTTTTGCATACCAATTTTGTTCGCCACTAAACATTTTAACAATAGAATTTGTTGGTGGATCATAGTTTTTGTTGGTGTGTTTGATGAAGTATTTAGGGATATAACTTGAACTAAAATCATTATCGGCTAAGCCTTTAGATTTTATTAAGGATAAGGCTTCGTTAGCTATTTTTTCAGTTTCATCTTCAAAAGATGTAATAATGGTTTCCAACTCTTTTTTTATGAGGTAAAAATCATCAACTGATAATTCGTTAAGTTGATTGGCAAAATAGCTGCCGTTTTCCTGTAAAAGTGTTTGAGCAAAACTTATTAAGTCTTTTTCAATATTCCAGCCGGCTTCTTCATTAGCTTTGTACACAGAAAAATCAACCATTAATTTGGTTATTTTATCATCTTTTCCAACTTGGGCAATTAGTAAGTCAACCGCTTTTGTCAATACTTCACTTTCTTGCAGCTCAATTTCAAAATTGATGGGCAAGTGCAAATCGTGAGCAAAAGTTCTAATGATTTTATGGGTAAATTTATCAATGGTACTAATCGCTAAGTCATTGTAATGATGAAGAATATGCCGTAAAACAACTTCGCTTTTTTTTATTAGTTTCTCTTTTGTTATTCCAAGTCCTCCCTCAGCTTCACTAAGCAATAAATCGCTCATTAAAAAATTGGAAGTACCTTCTAATGGTTGGTCTGATGCAAAATCTTCGAGTGCCTTAATCACTCTTTCTTTCATTTCTGCGGCAGCTTTATTGGTAAAAGTTATAGCAAGGATATGTTTGTAATAAGCAGGAAATTCGGTATTTTCAGCCAATACACGAAGCAAAAATTCTTTTACTAAAGTATAAGTTTTTCCGGATCCGGCAGAAGAGTTATATAAAACTAAGTTTTTCATCTGTTTAATTTCTAGCAAGATAATATTTCTGCTAAAGAAAGTAAATCGGTATTAATTTTTTGATGGTGTTTGATGGCTTTTTCAAAAGGAGTGTAGGCAATTTTATTGTTTACAACTCCTATCATAAGGTTTGTTTTGCCATCTAACAGAGCATTAACAGCAGCATTTCCCATTTGGCTGGCAAGTACTCTATCCATAGCCGATGGACTACCACCACGTTGTATATGACCTAAAATAGTTACGCGAGTATCAAATTTAGGATGATGTTCTTTTACATGTTTGGCTACTTCGTTGGCTCCTCCGGTTTCATCACCTTCGGCAACAATTACTATCATGCTCGATTTTCTACCATGTCTGTCGCTATCTAATTTTTTAAACAGTTCATTAATGTAAGAGGGAGTTTCAGGAACTAGAATTGCTTCAGCACCAACGCCAATTCCGCTTCGTAAAGCAATAAATCCGGCATCTCTGCCCATCACTTCAATAATAAATAAACGATTATGAGAGTTGGCAGTATCTCTAATTTTATCTACTGCTTCAACTACTGTATTGAGTGCTGTGTCATAACCAATGGTGTAGTCTGTTCCATATAAATCATTATCTATAGTTCCGGGAATACCTACAAATGGGATGTTAAACTCACTATTAAAAATAGCTGCTCCTGTAAAAGTACCGTCACCACCAATGGCTACAATGCCATCTAAATCATGTTTTTGAATGTTTTCAAAAGCTTTTTTTCTCCATTCATATTCATGAAATTTTTTACATCTGGCACTTTTTAGAATCGTTCCTCCTCGCTGTATAATGTTTTTAACATCTCTGGCACCAAAAGGTTCAATATTTCCTTCAATCAATCCTTTATAGCCTTCATAAATACCATAAGCCTGAATGTTGTGATAAGCACAAGTTCTTACTACGGCCCTAACCGCAGCATTCATTCCCGGAGAATCACCACCGGAGGTAAAAACACCTATTTTTTGCATTTTTTATCTTTTTAATTAGACAGTTTAATTAGCTCTTGAGAACGTTGATGACGTTCTACAGAAAAATCGTTATCGTTTTTTATGATATAATTTATGACTTCTAAAGTACTATTTCTTAAGGAAACATCATTGGGTGTTAATAAGAATTTTTGAAATAGTAACTCTTCGAGCAGTTTAAACTTGGTTAAATCGAAATCATGTTCCGCTTTAAGTGTGTCAATTAATTTGTCTTCAGGGGTTTCTAAAATGTTTTTTAAATTAATTTTTAGAAAATCATTAGCAAAGTCATTAAGGATTTCTTGAATTTTTTCGGGTTCGTTGTTTTGTTTTAAAAAGAGGATTTTAGCTAACATTTTAGCCATTTCATCAAAATATCGTTGAATGTAATCCTTTCTAATCATTTACAGCATTTTCTGTTTTGTGTGTCTTTTTTGTCCCTTGATACATTTCATATTGAACAAATTTACATTCCAAACTTCCATTAAATAATTTTAATTTTTTAGATGGTCTTAGTCCAACATTTTTAAGGGCTTCCATATTGGAGCTTATTATCCATGCCGACCAGCCACTAAATTTTTGTTTAAGTGTATCACCAAAATCGGTGTAAAGTGCTTCAATTCCATCGCCAATTCTTTCTCCGTAAGGTGGGTTAGAAATGATTATACCAGCTTCTGTAGTTGGTGTGTAGTCTTGAAAATCAGATAATTTTAAGCTTACTTTGTCTAATAGATCAATACTTTTGAGGTTAGCTCTGCACATACCTAACACTCTTCCTGAATTGTCCACACCAATAATTCTAGTGTTGGAGAATTTTCTATTGGTAATAGCTTCGTCTTTTAATTTATTAAAAAGTTGATTATCGAAATCTTTCCAATTAAAAAATCCAAATTCTTCTCTTTTAAGGTTGGGAGCAATGTTAAAAGCTATCATGGCAGCCTCTATAAGAATAGTTCCTGAGCCACAAAACAAATCAAGTAGAGGAGCTTTTTTGTCCCATCCACTCAATAAAATCATGCCTGCGGCTAAATCTTCCTTAATTGGTGCTTCGCTACGACTTTCTCTGTAACCTCTTTTAAAGAGAGTATCACCAGAGCTGTCTAAACTTACTACACAATTATTTTTTTGATTGATGTAAAGGTTAATTTTAATGTTGGGGTTAAATTTTTCAACATTTGGTCTTCGGTTAAATTTTTCTCTAAATCTATCTGCAATAGCATCTTTAGCTTTTAATGCAGGGAATTGTGAGTGATTAAATAGGGTAGAAGAAACTACTGCATCAATAAAAAAAGTTTGATCTACATCAAAAATGTTTTCCCATTCCATTTTTTTGATTTGGTTATACAAATCATCACTATCTTTAATAGGAAATTGATGTATCGGAACTAATAATTTATTGACTGTTCTGAGCCATAAATTGGCATTATACAATAGAGCCTTGTCTCCTTTAAAGGAGACACTTCTAATTCCTTTCTCAATTTGTTGAGCTCCTAATTGAGCTAATTCTTCAGCAGCAACATCTTCTAAACCGAAAGAAGTTTTGGCTACCATGGTAAACGGTTTTTCTAACATGTTACAAAGATAGATTTTTTTACAGAGAACTACTATGAATCTTTATGAAGCCTATTATTTTGTTTTATTAACAAAGCAATAAACCGATTGAAAATCGCTCTATACAAAATTCCTTAATTTTGGGACTTTCAAAAAAATAAATACATGCAACATTTCATTATCATTTTTTGTTTGGTCATTACTTTTTTAGGATTCATACCAAAAGCAAAGGCTCAAGATCCATTAACAGCAGGAGAAATAAAGTTAGCATTAAATAAACTTAATACTTTAGGTAGTGTACTTTACTTAGCTGCTCATCCTGATGATGAAAATACTCGATTAATTGCTTACATGGCAAATGAAAAATTGATGCGTACAGGTTACCTTTCTCTAACTAGAGGTGATGGTGGGCAAAATTTAATTGGTACTGAGCAAGGTGGTTTAATGGGTGTTGTACGTACACAAGAATTATTGGAAGCTAGAAAAATTGATGGTGGCGAACAGTTTTTTACCCGAGCTGTTGACTTTGGGTATTCTAAAACTCCTGAAGAAACTTTTGCTAAGTGGGACAAGCAAAAAGTGTTGGCAGATGTAGTATATATCATCAGAAAATTTAGACCAGATGTAATTATTACTCGTTTTCCAAAAACCGCTTATGCAGGTCATGGTCACCATACTGCTTCGGCAATATTGGCTGAAGAAGCTTTTGATTTGGCAGCAGACTCAACTGCATTTCCTGAGCAACTGATGTATGTAGATGTTTGGCAGCCCAAACGGTTGTTTTTAAATGCCAGCACTTGGTGGGATAAAGACTTGCCGGAAAAAGCTAAAGACAATCCAGATTACATTACGGTTGATGTAGGAACTTATAATCCTTTATTGGGTAAAGCTTACAGCGAAATAGCTGCAGAAAGCAGAACCATGCATAAGAGTCAAGGATTTGGCGCAGCAAAAGTAAGAGGAGTGCAAGATGAGTATTTGGTGTTGCAAAAAGGTGAAAAATTTGAAGATGATGTTTTTGATGGGATAGATTTTTCGTGGAATAGAATAGAAGGAGGGAAAGAAATTAGTGCGTTAATTCAAGGGGCAAATACCAATTTTGATGCTGAACATCCTGAAAAAATCGTTCCTATTTTACTGAAAGTGTTTACAAAAATTAATGCCCTGCCTTATAGTTCTTGGAAATATGTTAAGTTGGCAGAAGTTTCTAAATTGATAAGCTCTTGCATGGGACTACATGCTGAATTTATTGCCGATGATTTTAGTGCAACACCAGGAACTTTGGTTAATGGTGTAATAAATATCGTTAACCGAAGTAATTTAAAGGTGAAACTTACCAATATTGGTATTATGGAAAAAGACAGTACTATTAACTTAGAGCTGCCTAAAAATGAAATGCAAAACATTAATCTACCCTTTGTTTGTGAAAATGAAACAAACACCAACCCTTACTGGCTGAACAAACCTTATGAAGGAATTTTTGAAGTTGCTCAGCAAGATATGACTGGACTTCCTCAAAACTTAAATAAACTTTATGCTGCCATTATGTTAGAGGTAGAAGGAATATTTTTTTACACAACTCAACCTTTGCAGTATAAATGGACAGACAGGGTAAAGGGGGAAATTTACAGACCATTTATAGTGTTGCCTAAAATTACTGCTGCTGTTGCTGAAAATGTGTATGTTTTTTCTGCTAATACACCTAAAAAAGTAGTGGTAACGGTAAAGTCGCATGAAAAGAATAGCAATGGAAATGTAAACTTAGCTTTACCAAAAGGCTGGAAAGCTAGTCCCGAATTAGCTGATTTTTCTATTGTTGAAAAAAATCAAGAGCAGCAATTAGTTTTTATGGTTACTCCTTCTGCAACAGCATCTGAAGTAGAAATGAAAGTATTAATAAATAATGTGCCGGCAAAAGAGGCTATTTTTATTGAATATGACCATATTAAAATACAAACTGTTTTAAAAGAAGCAAGAGCCAAAATGGTTCGTCTAGATGTAAAAACCAATGGACAAAAAATTGGTTACATTATGGGAGCGGGAGATGAAGTGCCAAATGCTTTGGAACAATTAGGTTATCAGGTAGTATTGTTGGATGAAGATAAATTGAAAAATGGAAATCTATCTCAGTATGATGCTATTATTTGTGGTATCAGAGCTTATAACACAAATAAATATATGAGTAATGTTTACACGACAATTATGGATTATATTAAAAATGGAGGAAATTATATTGTTCAGTACAACGTAAATAAAGGATTAGTAACCAATAAAATTGGTCCATATAACTTTAACATCAGTAAAGATAGAGTAACTGAGGAAGATGCTGATGTTACTTTTGTAGATGGTAAACATTCTATATTGAATTATCCTAATAAGCTTACCGAAGATGATTTTGAAGGATGGGTGCAAGAAAGAGGCTTATATTTTGCCGATGAGTGGGAAGAAGAATTTCAGCCAATTTTAATGATGAATGATAAAGGGGAAACGAGTAAAAAAGGAAGTGTTTTAGTAGCTCATTATGGAAAAGGAAGCTTTATTTATACAGGTGTTTCATTTTTTAGAGAGTTACCTGCCGGAGTGAGTGGTGCTTTCCGATTGTTTGCCAACATGGTAAGTTATAAGCAAGTTGAAAGTATAAAGTAGTAGAGTTTTTACTAACCCAAATATCTCTCCTTACGAAGCGTAGCGAAGATAAGGAGTCTAATATAGAAATGGATCCCTGATCTCCACTACGTTTCGTCAGGGAAGAAAAATGAATTTGTAGTTTCGAGAAATAAGATAAAAAAAACTGGCAATTTCTTGATGTAGAAATGACAGCTTTTTTGTTATTCTTTTGAAACTTTTTAGGTTTATGGCCATTCAGGTGTATCCTCATCAGACCACAAAACGCTCCATTGAATTTCAGAAAGCACATCATCTTCAAACCATAGATTAATACCTGCATTTAAAAAACTAATTAATTTTTGATTTTCGCCCTCTTCAGAGAAATCTTCTAAATAGTTTTCGCCTAAATCCATATTTTCTGTTTCAGCTAAAGTTTCATCAACAGATAACCCGATTAATTTTTTTCCTTTAATTGTAGCTTCAGGAGAACTTGTAGCAACAGTGGTTAAACGCCAGCCATCTTCTTCATCAAAAGAAAAAGAAGTTTCTAATTCATCATAATGCCAATCTTCTGTTTGGTAATCTTCATCTTCAGTAGCGTTGTATAATTCTTTTTCTGTAGGTTCTCCTAAAATTTGTTTCAATTGGTCTCTTTTGCTTCCAAAAGTAATGTTGCTAATACCTTTGCCTGCTTTTATTTCGTATGAAAAATCACTCATAATTTTAATTGTTTTTGTGTATTGCAAAGGTACAATGCTTATTGGATATAAATAGCTATTAGGTGAATTTTTCATTAAAGATATTTAAATTCATTCAATAAAATAGATTAATCTGTTACATTTGCAGCTCAAAAATTTTATAAGAAGAATATGGCGTTAAAATGTGGAATAGTTGGATTACCAAATGTAGGAAAATCAACCTTGTTTAATTGTTTATCAAATGCTAAGGCTCAATCGGCAAATTTTCCTTTTTGTACTATTGAACCAAATGTTGGGGTAATTACTGTTCCAGATGAAAGGCTAAATGAATTAGAAAAATTGGTGAAGCCTGAGAAAGTGCAACCAACTACTATAGAAATTGTTGATATTGCCGGATTGGTTAAAGGAGCTAGCAAAGGGGAGGGTTTAGGTAATAAATTCTTAGCAAATATTAGAGAAACGGATGCTATTATTCATGTGTTGAGATGTTTTGATGATGGCAATGTGGTGCATGTAGATGGTTCTGTAGATCCGGTTAGAGATAAAGAAATTATTGATACTGAATTACAACTAAAAGATTTAGAAACTGTTCAGAAAAAATTAGATGGTGTAAAAAGAAAAGTACAAACGGGTGATAAATCAGCCGTTAAAGAAAATGAAGTATTACAGAGATATGCTGATGCGTTAAATCAGGGAAAATCTGCTAGAACAGTTGAAGTAACCAAAGAAGAAGCTGTTTTTGTAAAGGATTTACATTTGCTTACCAATAAGCCGGTTCTATATGTTTGTAATGTTGATGAAGGTTCTGTAGCTACAGGAAATGAATATGTAGAAAAAGTAAAAGCAGCAGTAAAAGACGAAAATGCAGAAGTATTGGTAATTGGTGCTCAAATAGAAGCTGATATTGCTGAGTTAGAAACTTTTGATGAACGTCAGGAGTTTTTGCAAGATTTAGGGTTAAGTGATGCAGGTGTAAGCAAGTTGATTAAAATGGCTTATAAATTATTGAATTTAGAAACTTATTTTACTGCAGGTGTAAAAGAAGTTAGAGCTTGGACGATTAAGCATGGAATGACTGCTCCACAGGCAGCAGGTGTTATTCATACCGATTTTGAGAAAGGTTTTATTAGGGCAGAAGTAATTAAATATAATGATTTTATTTCTCTTGGCTCTGAAGCAGCCGTAAAAGAAGCTGGTAAAATGGCGGTTGAAGGGAAGGAATACATTGTGCAAGATGGAGATATTATGCACTTTAGGTTTAATGTTTAAATAATTAGTTTAAAAGGTTAAAGTTTATAAAGTTGAATTAACAAAAAAGCCTAACAGAGAACTGTTAGGCTTTTTTGTTGTACATGTTTTTTTATTTTCTGTCTCCTAAAAATCTTAGTAAGAATAGGAACAGGTTTACAAAATCTAAGTAAAGGTTTAAAGCTCCCATAATGGCTAATTTATTCGTTTCGTCAGTGCCATATTCTACACCAGTTCCAATTCTTTTTAATTTCTGAACATCATAAGCAGTAAGTCCGGTAAAGATTAAAACACCTAATATACTAATGATGTAGTCCATGGTTTCACTACCCATAAACATATTTACCACACTAGCAATGATAATACCTATTAACCCCATCATTAAAATAGAACCAAATTTAGTTAAATCAGTTTTTGTAGTGTAACCCAGTAGGGCCATTACACCAAAAGTTCCGGCAGTTATGAAAAAAGTCATAAAAATAGAACTGGCGGTATAAACTAAAAAGATAGTACTTAAACTAACACCCATAATGGCAGAGTAAATTATAAATAAGATAACCATTGCCATTGAAGAAAGCTTTTGAAAACCAAAAGACATCAACAATACAAAACCTAAAGGGGCAAACATTACAATGTAGCCAAGCATATTCATACTAAGGCCTCCTTCAGCAGTTGGGCTGAATAACATGCCTACCAATTCTAAATCTGTTCCAAACCAATAGGAAATAATACCTGTAATAGCTAAGGCAGAAGCCATATAACTAAATACATTAGACATAAAGGTTTTAACCATAGTCCCGCTAAATGGAGCAGTTTGCTCTATCGGACTTTTAATGAAATTCTTGTTTTCCATATTATATTATTTAAATTTTATCTGTTTTTTATTATCAATTTATTTACCACTTGTAAAAATAAGTCATTATGACAGTTTGTTAGAGATTAAGCTAATAAACTCTTTACGGGTACTATCTTTTTCAAAAGCACCAGTAAAAGAAGAAGTAGTAGTTAGTGAATTTTGTTTTTGGATACCTCTCATTTGCATACACATGTGCTGGGCTTCAATAACTACCGCAACGCCAAGTGGTTTAAGTGCTTCTTCAATACAGTTTTTAATATCATCAGTCAATCGTTCTTGCACTTGTAATCTTCTGGCAAAAGCATCTACCACACGAGGGATTTTACTTAATCCAACAATATGTCCGTTAGGAATATAAGCAACATGAGCTTTTCCAAAGAAAGGCAACATGTGATGTTCGCATAATGAGTAAAGCTCAATGTCTTTAACAATTACCATATGTCCATGGTCTTCTTGAAACATTGCTGATTGAAGAATTTCTGTAGGATTTAAATCATAACCATGAGTAAGGTATTGCATAGCTTTAGCTACTCTCTCTGGAGTTTTTTGTAATCCTTCACGATTAATATCTTCACCAAGGTTAGTAATAATGTCAGAATAACTTGCTGATAGTAAGTTGATTTTTGTTTCGTTGTACTGTTCAATTTTTTCGTAACCATCCATATTGTTTTGGCTAGTCATGTTATCGTTGTATTTCGCCATGAGTTTTATTTTCCGTAATATTCAATATAATTGTTTTCTGTTTCAGCAACTTTAATGCAGTGCAATTCGCAATTTAATTCATTTATAAAAGGTGCCAACACTTCCCAAAAAGCAATTGCAACATTTTCTGTAGAAGTTATTTTCCCTTGCATAAATGGAACATCTAAGTTTAGGTTTTTATGATCTACTTTACTAATAATATGCTCACGAATTATTTTACTTAATACCTTTAAATTAACTACAAATCCAGTTTCTGGATTAAGGTTGCCTTTAACAGTAACAAAAAGCTCGTAATTATGTCCATGCCAATTAGGATTGGAGCACTTTCCAAAGACTTCAAAATTTTTGGTGTCATCCCATTCCTCAATAAATAGGCGATGAGCAGCATTAAATCTTTCTCTTCTAGTTAGGTAAATCATATAGCAAAATTAAGCTAATGATTTTAATTGGTTGTTCTTTTTAAGAAAATGAGTACAATACTTAACTAATTTTATGAAATGGTAGCGATTTAACTAAACAAAGTTATATTTGTGACTTGTAAATATCATGCTATCACTATTAGATGAGATAATTTATTACTACATATATTATTAATGCATTTTTTTAAAAGAAATATAGATTATATAGTTACTTTCTTTATAGAGTTTTTAATTGTACTTCTTAGTTTTTTAGTTTATCGTATAGCAAGTGAGTATATGACGGAGTATGGTTTTAGTGAGTATACTCTATCCAGAAGGAGTATTTCTTTTTTACAACCTCTTTTAATGGTAGGGTTGGGAGTTGCTGTTCCAAGGTACATCAGCATTTATTCTAATAGAAACTCTATTTTTCCTACCGGATTATTGCTTTTAGTTATTTCAGGGTTTGTTATGCTTTCGGTTATCGGTTTTAATGCGGCTTATTTTGCTAAAATATTTTTTGGCAGTGTTAATTATAGTAGCTATATTTTTCCCTTAGTTTTATTATTGTTTGGATATGGAATACATGCTATAATCTATGGATTTTTAAGGGGTAAAAGAAATATTTACTTATCTAATTTTGTTCAATTAATTCACATAGGAATTTTACCTGTAACTATTTTGTTATACACTAACCAGGTTAAAGAATTACTGTATATAAATAGTTTTTTATTGTTAATTAGTTGTATCATTTTTATAGTTATCACAGTTAAAAAATATCATCCTAAACTTAAAGTAAATAAACTAATAGCAGATACTAAAACTATGTTGAGATATGGACTTCCAAGGGTTTTGGGAGATTTTTCACTTTTAGCATTAATCACTTTACCATCTTATTTCGTGTTAAATTTTCAGCAAGATTTGTTATTAAGCGGAGATGTAGCGTATTCAATGACTTTAATCAATTTAGTAGGTACAGCTTTTGGCCCACTAAGCGTTGTATTATTACCAGAAATTGCTGAATTTTCAAGAGATAAAAAATTACATTTGATAAAACAAAGATTTTATAGATTTATATTTATGAGTATATCATTAACAATAGTTGGATATCTCATTTATTATTTTTTATCGGATTATATTTTAACAATTTTATTAGGAAGTAATTACAGACCATCAATAGAAGAAATATCCATTATTGTTTTACGAGGAAGTTTTGGATATGCTTTATATATTGTATTAAGAAGTTTTTTAGATGCAATAAAAGTTAAAGCAATTAATTCTTTTAACCTTACTGTGGTTTTAATAATTTATTTATCATTGATAACGGCTTGTTATTATTTAAATAGATCATTTAATGATTATTTATATGCTTTTGTTTTTTGCATTAACTTATTGGGTTTATTAACATTAATACAAGCATTTAGAGCAATTAATAGCCTTAAAGGTTAAGGTAGAATTATATTAAAAGAATTTTTATATGCAAAAAATATTGAATTCACTTTTTTTTGAGCTAACAGCTAAACAATGGTTATTTATCTGTTTGGTCATATCAGCAGCTATAGGGGCTGGTATTAGTTATGGAAATGTTTATCTTTTTCATATATTTTTAGTGTTAAATGTTTTTTATATTGGGATATTAAAAATAAACCATTTAAAGGAGAAATTTAGTTATGTGTTAGACAAGAAAAATAAGATGAATTATTTTTTTGTATTCTCAATAGTATGGTTCCTACTGTTACTTCCTTTTGCTGAAAGTAAATATTTTGCTATAAGGCATTTAATTTTTATAACACAAGGATTCTTATTATGTCTAATTGTTGTAGAAAATGTGAGAGACTTTTCAAGATTTAGATATTTATTTAAAGGATTGAGTGTAATTTATATAATAGCATTAGTTATTGGTGTTTTAGAAAGTCTACAAATTTTAAGATGGCCTATATCTAGAATATCAAAATACAACCATTTATTTGCAAGAGAAAATGAAATTTTTGAGATATTAAGTAAAACAAAATATCCTGAGTATGTTAACTCTATGCCAACAGGCTTTCATTGGAACCCTAATGATTATAGTACATTTGTTTTATTAGGATTACCATTCTTTTTGTTGTGTAAGAACATTTATGTTTCTTTAATTGGATTAACAACAACCGTTTTGTTAATTTTAGCAGCTGGTTCTAAGTTGGCATTTTTGGGAGTTATAGTAATCATTATTGTATCTTCTTTTATACTGTTTAAAAAGTACTACAAGAATATTCTTTACTTATTTTTTTTAGTAATTTTTATATCAACAAATGGATTTACTTTATTACAAGGTGAATTTTTAAAAGTAAATGAGATGCAAGGATTAGTATTACCTTGGATGCCTTTACCAACTTCTCCTGATAAAATTGTAGATGATTTTGATCATTTAGATAGTAATTCACAAGGATATAGAGTAATGCTTATACAAGAAGGAATTGAGATGATTAAAGAAGATCCTTTGTTTGGGGTTGGTGGAGGAAATAGTCAGTATTTATTACAAAAAAAAGGAGGGGTTGGGTTTGATAAACTAACCAACATTCATAATTTTTGGTTTGAACTATTAATAGAAGGAGGAATTATATATTTTTTAGTGTTCGTTTTTTGGTGTTGGATTTTATTAAAATTTCTATTTAAACACCATAAAAACAATAATATAAGCGAAGAAAAAAGATATTATATTTCTGCTTTTTTCCTCTCGAGCATAGGGTTACTTATTTCGGGTGTTGCATCTAGCAGTATGATCGCTTTTTTACCGCTATATTTATTTATTGGAGCTCTTGTTGCACTTTATCACATAATAAAAACAGATGAAAATATTATTAGCCTCTGATATAAACTCTGCTCACACTCAAAAGTGGGCTATAGCACTTGCTAAACAAGGAATAGAAGTGGGCGTTTTTTCTTTTAGAGCTCCTATTTATAATTGGTTTTCAGAAAATAACATTGCGGTTTTTTGTATTAACAATTCATTTAATCATTCAGAAAAGTTAGGTTCTAAAATTTTATATTTAAAACAATTACCATTTTTAAAAAAATGTATTAAAAAATTTAAACCAGATGTTTTACATGCTCATTATGCATCAAGCTATGGACTATTAGGTGTTTTAACAAGTTTTCATCCCTTATTTGTCTCTTTTTGGGGGACAGATGTTTTTGAATTTCCAAAAAAATCGGTAGTAAACAAGCTGGTTTTTAGTAAAATACTTCAAAAAGCAGATGTCTTGTTTTCTACAAGCAACTTTATGGCTACTGAAGCTCAACACTATACAGAAAAGACGATTAACGTTATTCCTTTTGGAATTGATACTACTCTTTTTAAGAAGTTAGAAGAGCTTAATAACAATTCTAACCAGTTAATTATAGGTACAATAAAAAGTTTGGAAGAAATTTATGGGATAAAGTATCTAATTAATGCTTTTAAATTGTTGAAAGATAAATATCCGGAAATACCATTAAAATTAATGTTGGTTGGAGATGGAAGTCAATCAGCAATGTTAAAAAAGTTAGTAGTAAATTTAGGTATTGAGAGTGATGTTGATTTTGTTGGAAGGGTAAAACATGAAGAGACCATTCTTTATCACAATAAGATTGATATTTTTGTTAATGTTTCTTTGTTTGAAAGTTTTGGGGTTTCTGTTTTAGAAGCCTCTGCTTGCGAAAAACCAGTAATAGCAACTAAAGTGGGTGGTTTAACAGAGGTTGTAGGTGATGGTGTAACGGGAATGCTTATCCCTCCAAAATCTATAGAAGAAATTACACAAGCTTTAGAAAAATTGGTGTTAGATAAACCATTAAGAGAGCAAATGGGAAAAGCAGGAAGGGAAAGAACCAATAAATTTTTCAGTTTGGACAACAATACAAAACTAATGATTAGTTATTATAAATCAGTAAGTAAGGATAAATGAAACTACTTATACTCACACAATATTTTCCACCAGAAGTAGGAGCACCACAAAACAGATTATTTGAGTTGGCAGTGTTGTTACAAAAAGAAGGTATAGACATTACAGTACTTACGGCAATGCCTAATTACCCTGCTATGGAAATACATAAAGCGTATGTAGGAAAAAAATATGCTTATGAAGAAATAGATGGTTTAAAAGTACATCGTTCATCTATTTATGTCTCTAAGTCTAAATCAATAGTTAAAAGATTACAAAACTATTTTTCATTTGTTTGGTTTTCCTATTGGGTAGGAAAGAAAAAACTAGAAAAAGAGTACGATTATATTTTTTGTGAGTCGCCACCTTTGTTTTTGGGGATCTCGGCTTATTTACTTTGCAAAAACAAAAATGCTAAACTAATTTTTAATGTATCCGATTTATGGCCAGAAAGTGCTGAAAAATTAGGATTGGTTACCAATAAGTTCTTCTTGAAATTAGCTACTATTTTGGAAGAATTTCTATATAAAAAATCGGTATTAATAACCGGGCAAACTCAAGGGATTGTTAAAAATATAAGCGGTAGATTTCCTAATAAAAAAGTGTATTGGTTACCCAATGGAGTTGATTTGTCATTGTTTAATCCAGAAAAGATAAACTCTGAATGGAGAAAAGAAAATGGATTTTCAGAAAATGATTTGCTACTACTGTATGCTGGAATAATTGGCTATGCACAAGGGTTAGACATTATTTTAAAAGCAGCTGAGAAAACCAGAAACAATGCTGAAATAAAATACCTATTGTTAGGTAGTGGGCCTGAGAAAGAACGTCTGATGGGGCTGAAAAGTAATTTGAATTTAGAAAATGTATTTTTTTTAGATTTAGTGCCAAAATCTGCAATGCCTAAAATTGTTAAAGCTGTTGACGTAGCTCTTGTTCCATTAAAAAAATTAGATTTATTTTTAGGAGCTATTCCCTCTAAAATATTTGAGAATTTAGCCATGAAAAAAACCTTACTTCTAGGGGTTGATGGTGAAGCAAGAGAACTTTTTATTAATCAAGGAAAAGCAGGCCTTTATTTTGAGCCTGAAAATGAGGAAGAATTGGTGAATAAGATAAATCAATTAAACAACAATAGAAATGAATTGATTTTATTTGGTGAAAATGGAAGAAATTATGTGCAAGAATTTTTCAACAGAAACAAAATTGCAAAAGAATTTACTAATGAACTAGTGAGCCTAAATAACTAAATATGGATGAAATTGATAAAATAAAAGAAAGGTACAAATCTAGACAGACTGCTGAGATTAAATCTAAATATGCTCAGGGAAATACTTATAGCAAAAACATTGTTAAAGAAAGAGAGCTTCTATATGCGTCTGTTTTAACCAATAAATTTGCTAAAATAGAAGATATAAAATTATTAGAGATAGGAGCAGGTGAGGGATTAAATTTGAATGGTTTTATGAGTTTGGGAATTCCTAAAGAAAACATTACGATTAATGAACTTTTAGAAGATAGGGTTGTAGTGCTTAAACAAAACTATCCTGACATTAAGGCTTATTCAGGTAATGCACTTGATATTCCTTCTTCAGAGCAATTTGATGTTGTTTTTCAATCTACCGTTTTTACCTCTATATTAGATAAAGCATTAAAGCAACAAATTGCCAATAAAATGTTGGAATTGGTAAAACCTAACGGAATTATTTTGTGGTATGACTTTGTTTATGATAACCCTAACAATAAAGATGTAAAAGGAGTTAGTAAACAAGAAATAAGACAACTTTTTGCTAAGGCATCAAAAATAACTATCAAAAAAGTAACTTTAGCACCACCAATAGGAAGAAGAGTAGGAAACCTTTATGGAATCTTAAATGGACTTTTTCCTTTCTTAAGATCACATGTAGTAGCTGTTATAGAAAAATAAAAACTATTTACTTAAGTAATCAATTGCATTTTTGGTGATTAACTGAATTTCTTTGTTTTCTCCATAATTTTTCTTCAAGCACCAATCTTCACTTACCAAACTTATAATTTCCCCACTTGTTTTAGTTGGCTGAAAAATAAAAATGCCTTTAACACCTTTGTTATCGTAGTATTTAGCTTTGTTATAAGCTATAATTTTTGCATCAACAACTTTCATTTTTGAAGTATCAATTATTGGTTTTCCATTTTCCCAATTGGTAGGTAAGGAAATATTTAAATAAGTTTCTACATTTATTTTAGCTACTCCTTTTAATATAGGATGATTAGCATGGTTAATGATTAAATTGCCCGATTTATCGGTAAAACCACCATAAGCATAGGTAAGAGGTGTAAGTGTAGTTGTACTATCATTATTTTTAGCGAGATAACCTTGCCAACTTTGTATGACGTTACTTTCAGGATGAATTAGAGTGACTTTTGAGGTGATTGAGTTGTACCAACAAATATTGTTTTGATAATAAGACGAAATGATTAATAAGTTACCTCCATTTTCAACAAAATCATCTATGTTTTGCTTCATTTTTGAAGTGAAATAAGTTGCTTTCCCATAAATAATGAGGAGTTGTTGATTCTTAAAATTGGTGTTGTCTTCCAAATCAATATCGGTAATGTAATTGGCATCTATTTCAGTAAACAATTTTTTTAATCCTTTGGTGTAGTTATCTTCATAAACAGTTCTTAAAAAACTGGTGGTTGCTGCTTTAACATCAAAGACAGCTTGGTGTTGGTAAGGTTGGTAAATAAGGTTATTCATAAAAGGATACACAACAGTTATTTTGTTTGTGGATGGTTGTTTTACAATTAGTGGGTGTTTGCCGTTAATAAAATAAATGCCCGATTTTATATTTTCTGGAATAATAAATGTTCGGTTAGTAGTATATTGAAAACCCTCGGTAAGTACTTCATTTTCATTAGTTGTTTCTTGTCCAAATGGAATATTAATAGAAAAGACCTCTTTGTTGTTAATATCAATTATAGGAATATTGATGTTGAAAGGAAAAACTCGCTGTGAAGAATAGTAAAGCGTAACTTCATCTCCTGAATGGTAAGATGGTTGGTTGGTGTAACATTCGTTTAATAGTAAATCAGAAAAATTAATTTTAAAAATTATAACTAATAATAAACCTATTAAAACAATTATCTTTGTTGCTTTTAAATTGCTAAACATTAACAGTGAATTTTGATACCGTCAAATATAAGGCTAATTATTATTTGTTTTTACTACTGGCATTTATAATTCCTTTAGAGCGTAAATTAATTCCGCCCATTATCATTTTATTATTCGTTTCAAGTTTACTAAACGGAAGTTTTAAATTCAAAGAAAAGAAAGGAATATTAGCATTAACCTTGCTTTATGTAACTTATGTTGTGGGGCTAATTTATTCTATTAACCTTAAATACGGCTTGTTCGATTTAGAAGTAAAACTTTCTCTGTTGCTTTTTCCTTTAGTGTTTTTTGTTTCAAAAATTGAAATGAAAAAAGTAGCGGATAATATCCTAAACTCTTTTATAGATGGTTGTTTTGTGGCTAGTATCTTAAGCTTAATTTCGGCTGCAATTCAGTATTATTTGTATTCAGATATCAATTCATTTTTTTACGGAGAATTAGCCTTGTATGGTCATTCCAGTTACATGGCTATTTTTTTATGTTTTTCATCAGCACTCATCTACATCAAAAATATTAAGCAAGGCAATAAAATCAGTTTTCCTAAAAAAGACTTGTTTTTGCTGGCATTGTTTTCCTTAATTATTTTCTTTTTAGTCTCTAAAACAGGAATTATTTCAATTTTACTTATTCATTTTGCTTTTATAGGGTATTTAATAATTAAGAACAAATTATACCTTAAAGGAACTGTTGCATTGGTATTAATTTCTACGCTGTTATTTGCGGGATATAAAGCTTTCCCAGAAGTAAATAATAGGTTTAACGAGTTGTTCACTACAGTTTTTAGCGAAAGTGAAGAATTAAATTCCACTTCTTCTATAAGAACAGAAATTTGGAAAACGAGTGTAAAAATTTTGGTTCAACATCCATTTGGTGTAGGTACAGGAGATGTAAAAGATGTGTTGGTGGAGTATTATATGAATTCAGGATTAGATTATGCCGCAGAAAAAGAACTAAATGCTCACAATCAGTTTTTGCAAATAGCATTAGCCACGGGAATTTTAGGTCTGTTGGTTTTATTGCTAATGATTTTTTATCCGCTTTATTACGCTATAAAAAACACGCATATCATTTACATTGTTTTTTTAGGATTAATTATTATTAACTTTTTAACAGAAGCGATGTTAGAAACATTAGCAGGAGTAGTGTTTTTTGCATTTTTTAATACCATGCTTTATACTACATTTGTGCAAAATAAAATAAACAGATGAAAATTATAACGATAGTAGGAGCTAGGCCTCAATTTGTAAAGGCAGCTGCTTTAAGCAGAGCAATAGAGAAACATCCAGAAATTGAAGAAATAATCGTGCATACAGGTCAGCATTTTGACGATAACATGAGTGAAGTATTTTTTAGAGAAATGGAAATTCCTAAACCAAAGTACAACTTAAATATTAATAGTGTTGGACACGGAGCTATGACGGGTAGAATGTTAGAACAGATTGAAAAGATATTATTAGAAGAGAAACCTGATTTACTGTTGGTTTATGGAGACACAAATTCTACAATAGCTGGAGCGTTGGCTGCTAAAAAATTACATATAAAAGTAGCTCATGTTGAAGCAGGTCTAAGAAGTTTTAATATGGATATGCCAGAAGAAGTCAATAGAATTTTAACCGATAGAATTTCTGATTATTTATTTTGTCCGACACAAACAGCGGTAGATAATTTGCAAAAAGAAGGATATGAAAATATTGATACAAAAATCATTAAAAGTGGTGATGTAATGCAAGATGCAGCCGAGTATTATTCTCTTACTTCTGCTGAAAAAGCTACCATCGCCAATACAATAACGCACGATAAATTTATTTTATGTACGCTTCACAGAGCAGAAAATACGGACAATAAAGTGAATTTAACAGGAATAATAGATGCGTTAAACACCATTAATAAAACAGTTCCTGTGGTATTACCACTTCATCCGAGAACGAAAGGCAAAATTGCTGATTTAGGACTGAAAATGGAATTCGACACCATAGATCCTGTTGGGTATTTTGATATGATTGAGTTATTAAAGAAATGTGCCTTAGTAATGACGGACAGTGGTGGATTGCAAAAAGAAGCCTTTTTCTTTAAGAAAAACTGTGTTACCGTGAGAGAGCAGACAGAGTGGGTAGAGTTGGTTGAAAATAAGGTAAATGTGCTTGTTGGAAGTGATACAAAAAAAATTATAGCAGGAATAGAACAAATGTTGGGGCAAAAAGCAGATTTTACCATAGATTTATATGGGAAAGGAAAAGCTTGTGAAAATATTATACAAGAATTAATAAATTAGAAATTAAAGACGAACAATAATCAATAAATAATATGATTCCATTTTCACCACCACACATTAATCAGCAAGTAATAGACGAAGTAACTAAGGTACTTCAATCGGGTTGGATTACTACAGGGCCGAGAACTAAAGCTTTTGAAAAAGAAATTACAGCTTATTGTGGTAATAAAAATTCACTTTGTTTAAACAGTGCTACCGCAGGCTTGGAAATTATTTTGCGTTGGTTTGGTGTAAAAGAAGGCGATGAAGTGATTTTACCTGCTTATACTTATTCGGCTACGGCTAATGTGGTAATGCATTGTGGAGCTAAGCCTGTTTTTGTAGATGTAAATCCTCATGATTTCAATATTAATGTTGCAGCAATTGAAAAAGCTATCACCTCAAAAACAAAAGTAATTATGCCGGTAGATTTTGGTGGATTACCTTGCGATTTTGATACAATTAATGCTTTAGTAAGCAAATACAAAAATACATTTGTTGCCACTACAAATGAACAAAAAAAATTAGGAAGAATTTTAGTTCTTTCCGATGCAGCTCATTCTTTTGGAGCAACTTACAAAGGTAAAAAAACAGGAGCTTTAACTGATGTCTCTGTATTTTCTTTTCATGCTGTAAAAAACCTAACTACTGGCGAAGGTGGAGCAGTAGCACTTAATTTACCTGAGCCTTTTAATAATGATGAGATTTATCAAACTTTATGTGTAAAAACCTTGCACGGACAAAATAAAGATGCATTAGCAAAAACACAAAAAGGTAACTGGAAATACGATATTGTTGAAGCCGGTTATAAATGCAACATGACAGATATTATGGCAGCTATTGGTCAGGTAGAGTTGGCAAGATACGATAGCGAAACTTTGCCGAAAAGAAAGTATATTTTTAACCAATACTTTAAGGCTTTAAAAGCCTATGATTGGGCTGAGTTGCCTGTTATAGGTAATGAAAACTTATCAATAGAAACTTCTTACCATCTTTTTCCATTAAAGGTAAAAAACATTACTGAACAGCAGCGAGATGCTATTATTCAAGAAATTTTTAATCAAGATGTATCTGTAAATGTTCACTTTATCCCTGTGCCTGCTATGAGTTTTTATGTCAATTTAGGATATAATATTAAAAATTACCCTACAACATTGGATAATTTCTCTAGAGAAATCTCTTTACCTGTATTTTATGATTTAACAGACGAGCAGATTCAAACGGTTATAAAAGCAGTTGTTAATGCTGTAAACCAAATTGTTGGGTAATGAAGAGGTTAATGGACATATTTTTTTCATTTATTGGATTAATTGTTCTATTTCCTTTGTTTTTGGTAATTGCTTTAATAATTACCTTAGACTCTAAAGGTGGAGTGTTTTACAAACAAACCAGAGTAGGGAAAGGTGGAAAAGATTTTAAATTATTTAAATTTAGATCTATGGCTGTTGATTCTGATAAAAAAGGTTTACTTACTGTTGGTGGAAATGATAGTAGAATTACCAAACCCGGTTATTTCATCAGAAAATATAAAATTGACGAATTGCCGCAGTTAATAAATGTTTTTATTGGTGATATGAGTTTGGTTGGTCCTCGCCCTGAGGTTAGAAAATATGTTGATTTATACAACCAAGAGCAACAAAAAGTACTTTCTGTAAAACCTGGGATAACCGATTTTGCAAGTATTGAATTCATTAATGAAAATGAAGTGCTAGGAATTTCAGAAAATCCAGAAAAAACATATATTGAAGAAGTTATGCCTATTAAGCTGAAGCTTAACTTAAAATACATTGAAGAAAAAAGTGTTGTGACTGATATCAAGATTATATTCAAAACCATTGCTAAAATTATTAATTAGTAATTGTGAATATTAATATTAAGTTAACCCGATTTCAGTAGTAGAATTTTTATAATTTTCAGTTTTAAATTAATGAGTTGGATTAAATACATATTTCAAAATAATTTTCCACGATGGATCGTGCTTATCATTGATTTGGTAATTTGCTTTTTTGCCATCATAATCGCTTATTTAGTTCGTTTCAACTTCAATATTCCGGAAGTAGAAATAAAAGGATTTCCTTTTGTTTTTAGTGTAATTATTGGCGTGAGACTATTAAGCTTTTTAATTACAGGAACCTATAAAGGGATTGTAAAACACACGAGTTCTAAAGATTCTCAACGCATATTTATAACGCTAACAATTGGCAGTTTAGCTTTTGTTGTGGTAAATCTTATTTTTTATTATGGCATCAATAAAACCTTTCCTATACCATTTTCTATTATCATTATAGATTATATGGCAACCCTGTTTTTAATGATAACGCTAAGGGTGTTGTTTAAATCTATTTACACAGAAATAATGAATCCCTACCGAGAAAAAAGCAACGTGATTATTTTCGGGGCAGGAGAATCAGGTATTATTACTAAAAGAACGCTTGATAAAGATGCAGGGTTAAAATATAAAGTACTGGCATTTATTGATGAAGATGCTAAAAAAGAAGGAAAGATTTTAGAGGGTGTAAAAATCTTAGGATTAAATAAGTTAGATGATTTGTTGAGTAAAGAAGATGTTGCTCATTTAATTATATCGGTTCAGCAGCTTTCTAGTGCGAGAAAAAAAATGCTGATAGATACTTGCTTGAAATACGATACCAAAGTATTGAACGTACCGCCTGTATCTAATTGGATAAACGGACAGTTGAGTTTTAAGCAGATTAAAAAAATTCAGATTGAAGAATTGTTGGAAAGAGAACCGATTAAACTGAGTGAAGACAACATTAAACAACAATTATCTGATAAAGTGATATTGGTTACCGGAGCAGCAGGGAGTATCGGTAGCGAAATGGTAAGACAAATTGTTCAATTTAGTCCGAAGAAAATAATTTTGCTCGACCAAGCGGAATCGCCACTATACGATATGGAACTAGAATTGGGCGATGATCCTAGCCATGTTCCTTATGAAATTGTTATTGGAGATATCAGGAATAAAGAACGTATGGAAAACCTTTTTAAGACTTTCCAACCTAGCTATGTTTTTCATGCTGCGGCTTACAAACATGTTCCCATGATGGAAAACAATCCTTCGGAATCTATTTTTACCAATGTGTTGGGCACAAAAGTAATTGCAGATTTAGCCGTACAGTACAATATAGAGCGATTTGTGATGGTTTCTACAGATAAAGCAGTAAATCCAACCAATGTAATGGGAGCGAGTAAGAGAATAGCGGAAATATACATTCAATCGCTTAGTACTACTGCAAATACTAAGTTTATTACCACTCGTTTTGGAAATGTATTAGGCTCCAACGGTTCAGTAATTCCAAGGTTCAGAAAGCAAATTGAAAGTGGAGGACCAATCACCATTACACATCCGGATATTACTCGCTTTTTTATGACTATCCCTGAAGCTTGTCAGCTAGTGTTAGAAGCAGGAACATCGGGAGAAGGAGGGGAGATCTATATTTTTGATATGGGCGAATCGGTTAAAATACTCGATTTAGCCAAAAAAATGATAAAACTATCAGGGTTAACCTTAGATAAAGACATTAAAATTATCTACACAGGACTTCGTCCGGGAGAGAAACTGTATGAAGAGTTATTGGCAAACGAAGAAAATACCATTGCTACGCATCATAATCAAATTATGATAGCGAAGGTTAAAAAATATGATTTCAAAGAAGTAGATACTAAAATTAACCAACTGATAAGCAGTTTTAATGCTCAAAACAACTTTCAAATTGTAGCCCAAATGAAAGCATTAGTACCTGAGTTTAAAAGTAAAAACTCTGTTTATGAGGAGTTGGATAAGTAAGTCCTCTGTATAATCCCCTCAAGAGGACTTTTCTAACAAAAAAAGCCCATCTTTTACCGTAATTGCGAAGATAGGTTAAGTGATGTGTGTTGGAGCTGAAGCAATCTTTTTAATTTTTTGTAGTATACTTATGAAGTAACGACCCGGCTAAAAAGCGTTGCTGTCCCGCAGGGCAGCTATGATTTTTTGGCCATTGTTGTGTGTTCGTTTTATTGATAATTAATATTTTCCCAAACCAGCAAATCTTCAATCCTTTCCAAGTTTAAGTTTTCAGATTGGTTAATTGCTTGAATTCGGTCTGCAAATTTCTCCAAGGTCAATTCCGCTTCTTTAATTGCTCTTTTTAATTCCTCTTTATTAAATCGAAAAATTCTTCTTTCAGGAATTGGAGTAAACTCTTCATCGAACTCCTGAACATTTAAGTCAAACACAATTTCATCCTTTTCAAATTTCACTAGCGGAGCAGGATGTCCTTCGTAAAAAGACTCTTTTCCATTTGATATATTTCTCCAAAACTGGATGTCACCTAAATCTCCACAACATTGAGGGTAGAAAAGTCTTTCGCTATTAATTTCAAGAACATATCCACCAAACAATGGACTTGCTTGTTCTCTTTCATACTCTCCTTTTCGCAGCTCCTCAGTATGATCAACAACTATTTTTTTCAAGTTGTCGTCACTAATTACTTCAATTTCGTAAAGTGATGCTCCAGGATCAAATGGCTTAAAAGAGTCTTTAAATCCTGCTTTTTTATATGACTTATTATTGAAATCATCCCATTCATTTGGATATTCCCAATAAGGTCCCTTTTCAGGAGTTTCAATCCCCTGATTTGCATATCCGATTTCTATTACTGGTATTAATTTCATTTTATTCTAATGACACACAACAACCGGATAAACGTACCATTACGTTTATCCGCACTGTATCTTTATCCCAAATGTAGTAATTCAAGCGGAATTTATATAGTTTTTAGAATATTAATTCAATTTGTAGTTTTAGATTCCCGCCTACGCGGGAATGACGTATAGATAGGTTGTAAAGCAAAAAAATAAGCTCTAGATAACTTCTTATCGTCATTCTCGAAATTTTCAAGGCACGCAGAAAATTATCGGGAATCTATTTTTGATTTTATATTCCTAATTTCATAGTTAATAAATTAACCATTCTATCAATTACTTTTTTAAGAATTTTAGCGTAATTATTTATACATTTGTTCCTTAATTATTTTAAAACATACAATTTATGGAAGCGACAGCATTAAAAGATATTATTTTAAAAGACAAACACATTGCCATGGGAGCTAAAATGGTTCCTTTTGCAGGGTTTACCATGCCTTTGCAATATACAGGTTTAATAGATGAGCATTTAAATGTTAGAAATAATGTTGGTGTTTTTGATGTATCGCACATGGGCGAGTTTATGGTGAGTGGAGAAGGTGCGTTGGATTTAATTCAACGTATTACTTCAAACGATGCTGCGGTATTAACTCCAGGTAAAGTACAGTATTCTTGCTTCCCCAATTATGATGGTGGTATAGTAGATGATTTATTGGTGAACATGTTGGCAAAAGACAAATACATGTTGGTGGTTAACGGTGCTAACATCGATAAAGATTGGGAGTGGGTAGTGAGGCATAATTCTAACAATGTAAGCATAGAAAACATTTCAGATAGAATTTCTTTGTTGGCAGTACAAGGGCCTAATGCACAAAAAATGTTGCAACCTTTAACCAATATGAGTTTAGATATGACTTACTACACCGTGCAAGAAGGAACTTTTGCAGGGGTAGAAAATGTAATCATTTCTTCAACAGGATATACCGGAGCAGGAGGTTTTGAGGTTTATTTCCACAATAAAGATGCAGAAAAAATTTGGGATGCTATTCAGGAAGCAGGAAAAGCGGTAGATATGAAAATGGCCGGATTAGCTTGTAGAGATACCTTAAGATTGGAAATGGGTTTTTGCCTTTACGGAAACGATATTAACGATACTACATCACCAATAGAAGCAGGGTTGGGATGGATAACCAAGTTTACCAAAGATTTTGTAAATGTGGATTATCTTAAAAAACAAAAAGAAGAAGGCGTAGCGCGTAAATTAGTTGGCTTTGAGTTAGTAGAAAGAGGAATTCCTCGTCAGCATTACCAAATTGTAGATGCAGAAGGAAATGTAATAGGTGAAGTAACTTCAGGAACACAATCCCCATCATTAAACAAAGCAATAGGCATGGGCTATGTAGCAACTTCTTTTGCTAAAGTAGATTCAGATATTTATATTTTAATAAGAGATAAAAAAGTAAAAGCTAAAGTAGTGAAAATGCCATTTTATAAAGGATAAATATTTCTCACTATTAACAATTTACTAATAACCATTAACTTTTAATCAACACATGGGAGAAATATCCTCCGGAAATATTAATAACGTAGAAGTGTGCTTTTCTCCGGCATTATTTCCAAGCTATTTTGATAATAACAATTGCGTGGTAGTAGTAATAGATATATTAAGAGCTACCTCTGCCATTTGTGCTGCTTTCGAAAATGGGGTTAAAGGACTTATACCGGTAGAATCTGTTGAACAAGCTATCGCCTACAAAGAAAAAGGTTTTTTAGTGGGAGCAGAAAGAAATGCTCAAGTTATGGAAGGTTTTGATTTTGGAAATTCTCCGTTAACCTTCTCTGACAAGAAATTTAAAGACCAAACTATAGTACTTACTACGACCAATGGAACAAAAGCTATACATGCAGCTAAAAATGCTCATAAAGTAATTATAGGTGCTTTTACAAACTTAGATGCTGTTTGCGATTATGTTGAAAAGCAAGATAAGGATGTACTGCTTTTATGTGCGGGCTGGAAAGATAGGTTTAATTTAGAAGACTCTCTTTTTGCGGGAGCAGTAGTAGAAAAAATAAGTAAAAACTTACGTTATACCGATTTAGGAGATGGAGCCATAGGAGCACTTAACTTATATAAAAACGCCAAGGGTAAATTGTTTGAGTTTTTAGGAGAATCTTCTCACAGAAAACGATTGAGTAATTTAAATTTGGAAGAAGATATTGTTTATTGTTTAACTTTAAATAAATCTAAATTAGTTCCTGTACTTAAGGGAGATACGTTGGTTTTAGAAAACAATGAGGAAGCAGCTTCTGTTAGTCAGTTAGCTTAACAAAAATTGGGATGAAACGATTGTGAGTAAAATTCTCTTATAAGGAAAAAATTGTTTAGAGAGTTCCATCTGACCAATCTAAAACAATAAAAATGAACAGATGAAATTTTTCTACAAATATTTATTTCTTGTAGTGCTTTTCTTAATTGGAGCGTACTACATTTATCAACCATCTATTTATTCTTGGGGATTTTTCGGACATAAAAAAATTAACCGAATGGCAGTTTTTACCTTGCCACCCGAAATGATTAAGTTCTACAAAAAAAACATAGAATACATTACTGAACATGCTGTCGACCCTGACAAAAGACGTTATGCCGTTGAAGGCGAAGCGCCTAGACATTACATAGACATTGACCATTATGCTGAAGAGGGGCAAGATCCTTTTGAAGTAATGCCAAAAAAATGGTTTGATGCGGTAGATAAATTCACTGAAGATACTTTACAAGCATATGGAATTGTACCTTGGCATGTTAATTTTATGGTATTACAGCTTACCAAAGCTTTTGAAGCAAAAGATTATGATAGAATTATTAAGGTTTCAGCAGATTTAGGACATTATATTGGCGATTCGCATGTGCCGTTGCATACTACTAAAAATTACAACGGACAATTAACCAATCAGAAAGGCATACACGGCTTTTGGGAATCTCGTTTGCCTGAGTTAAAGCATGAAGATTATGATTATTTTGTGGGTAGAGCGAAGTATGTTGATGATGTATTGGAAGATGTATGGGGAGTAGTAAAATTTAGTTTTGCTGCTAAAGATTCTGTGTTAGGTTTTGAAAAACAATTGAACGATGAGTTTCCTCAGGATAGAAAATACAGTGTAGAAAATAGGGGAGCAGCTTTAATGAAAGTATATTCCGAAGAATATTCGGATAAGTACCACGAAATGCTAAATGGAATGGTAGAAAGACGTTTAACGGCCTCTATAATAAAAGTAGGTAGTTATTGGTATACTGCTTGGGTAAATGCCGGTCAACCGAACTTAGATGAATTGTTAGAGAAAAAACCTTCTCAAAAATTTATTGAAGAAGCAGAAGAATTAGACAATTCTTACAAAAGCAATAAAATTAAAGGTAGAGAACACGATCATTAATGGTTTAAAGTTCGGTTTTCTTAAATGTAAACGCTTCCACCCATTTTTTATCCCCGCTGTGTAAGTTAAGCTTTATAGTTAACTCACTTTCTTTTCTGCTATAAGTGAGTCCATTAAAATAAGCGGTTGTTCCTTCAATTTTTATCAATTCAAAAGTTATCCACTTATCTTTCTCTTCCCAAGGGGTTAAATCCTTACTGAAGTGTTTTAATTTTAATGATATGTTGCTATCCAGCTGCTCAATAACCATGTATTCTGTAAAAACAACCTTTCCATCTTTTGAATAACGAAAAATTCCTTGCATGGTATTATCCATCTGAGGCATCCAAATTTCATCACAGGTTCCGCCTAAACCTTCGCCTGACCACAACTCGGTCAGCCAATCTAATTCACTTAATTGGTGTTTTTGTTTTACGGTAGTAGAGTCTAATGTTAATACTTCTTGACTAAAAGCTGCTGTACTAATAACTAATAAGCTTGCAATAGAGATGAGTATGGTTTTCATAGTTTTACTTAGATTTTAACATTTTCAAAGATGCCCAAGAAAGAAATAGTATTAAAATTATTATTATGGACCATAACCAACCATTGTTAGAGAATAAAGGTTGTGCTTCTTGTTCTTTTTCATGAATAATTTTCTCTTCTTCAGATAATTTTAGTTGAGTTATACCTGTAGGGATTTTATCTTTAAAATTAATTATGTCATAAGATGGAGTAGTCGAAGATTTATTACCATAGTATAAAAAATATTCGCTAGACAAATCATTAAATCGAGCATTTAATTTGTAAATAAATCCTTTAGCAATAACGGTATCTATTGTTAAGGGACTATTATCATTATTGTAAATGATAATTTTAAATTTGTTTGCAAAAGTTGGGTTAAAATGAAACTCACTAGTTTCTATCGAATTTATAATGTTATTTGATAAAGTTGAATAATTATAAATCCAACCTTTTTCCGTTTTTACACTATCTTTTAATTGTTTGATAATAATTGGTCGGTAGAAGTCTAAAGAATCTGCTATAACTATGTTTATTTTGTTTATGGGGTATACATTAGTTAGTTCTACATCAATCTCTGTGGTGTTTTTGGAATTAACTTGTTTCATTCTTTTTACAGAACAGTTGTGCATTAATTCTTTTTCTACAATCTGTAATGACAAAGTAGCTTTATTTAAATCAGGAATGTTATCACTTTTTATTTTAACCCTGTAGTATTTATAGTTCGATTTAGGAAATTTAATTTTGGTATAATTAAAAACAATTTGATTATTATGGATAGATAAAATTCTATATTTATCTAGGATTGTAAACCAATCATTTTGGTTTTGGCTACCCTCTAGTTGAACATTCCAATCAAAATTTTTATTTTTAAAACTCAAGTTTATTTCATTAATGATGTTATCAATTGGAGTTTCAAAAGTCCAGAAATAGTCATTAATGTTTTTAGAGACATTTATTAATTGAAATGGAATTTCTTTATAAACGATTTCTTTTGATGAATTTGTTATAATATAGGGAACTTCTATTGTATCGTTTGATGAGTTAAACCCAATAATTCGTAAGTCGGAAAAGTTGGTATTAATATTTTTAAAAATAGCCTCAGGCAATACTACCTCATGCCATAAATTAGATGGTGGAGATAACTTCCTTTTATAATTATGATTTTCAATCTGAGCATATAAACCAGAAGAACACAAAAGAAATATCAGAAAGGTTAAACTAACTTTTGGCTTCATCAGAAATTAATGTTTTGTATTTGTTATATAAGAATGAAATGATTAATAGAAGTACACCTAAAGAAACAAACACTATTGTTTTTGCTATGGTATTTAAATGAGAGATATCATAAAGGAATAACTTAATTAACGTAATTGAAAACAAACATATCGCACTTATTCTTAAATATTTTTTCTTTTTCACTAACCCTAAAATAATAAGTAATAAAGAATAAATACCCCACAAAATACTTATGCCAAGTTTATACGATTGTGAAGAGTTGAAATAATCCATCCAATGAATTAGTTCGCTACTAGCAACCCATAAAATGCAAGTGTGTAATATCAGTTCGAAAGGAATAGAGAGCTTAATTTTGATGTAAGCTTGTTTTATTTCTTTATAGGTTACATAAAGAATAAGTGCTAAAAACAAATAAGCAATGTATCTCACCCAAAGGTTAAAAGCACCTGCCTCATAATACTCCATAGGTTGATCTAGGTAAGAAGTTCTTAATATACTTAGAATATAAAGTCCTTGAGTGAGGAAGATTAGTATAGTAAAAAGGTTGATGATTAAATTGGTACCTCCTAAAATCGGGTTTTTAGTCTTCTTAATATTAAAAATAGTTAAGAGAGAGAAAAATAACATAGAAAAAATAATTACAAACAACGATTTAAACCTTAATAAATCATAGTTATTAATGGTTATATCGTAATCATTCCCTTCAACTTGTTGAATTATCTCTGAACCACTATACAGTTGTTGCCAATAATTACTAATTTCTATTCTAAGCGTAAAATACAATGAAAAGAGAAATATAAAAATGGCTGATACTTTTATTATTTGACCAAAAACATTGTTGTTTTCAGAATTGTTTTTAATGCTTTTATATGAAAAGTAGGTGATGATACCAAAGGCAAAAGAAAATAACAATGAAGTAAGAAAATGGATATTTACAAATGCGGTTATTTGGTTATGTGAAAATAGATAATAATAACTTTCCCAATCTTGTAAAATACTGAAAAAAGCAAGTAACATTACAGGAAATGACAGGTTACGATACGTTTTTATATTGTTTTGAGTACCAATTAAAAATAAAACAGCAGCTTCACCCGCCCACAATAAAGAAACCCAATTACCATCTAATTGAACAGGAATAGTTATGGTGATGAAGGTAAGTACCAAACCAACCAATAAGTGAAATAAGTTTTTGTCGGCAAGTTTTTGTTTGTAAATAACAAAGGCAGTAATAAAATGAATAAGAGCATTAAATATAGTGAATAAACCTAGTAAATTATCGGTGTTGCTATTATTAATAAAGATGTTATAACCTAAACCGTAAAAAATGAAGGCATTAATAAGTAATAAAACCACATCGCTGGCATTAAACTTTTCTTTAGCGATTAGTTTATAAGATAAAAATGTAATATAAAATATGGTAAAAAAGATAGTTAAGAAAGATAGGGCTAAAGTAAAGTGTACATCATTTTCGTACTTAAATAAAAACCATGATAAAAATATTAGCCAAGTAAAACCAAATGCTGAATAATATAAAGGCTTCCAATACTTTTTAAATGAAATATAGAGAATACCTATATTGATAATGGTCATATAGCTAAATAAAATCATTACTTTTCCGGAGCCATCACTTAGTAAAAATGGTATAGCATAAGCACCGACTAAACCAATGTGAGCAATAATTTGAAGATTGTATTGTATCGCAGCTAGTACGGTGAAAATGGTAAACAAAACCATTAGCCCAAATGAAATTTCTTGAGACAATAAGCCATATAAACTATAAGCAACAAAGGTTATAAAGTACATTATGGTCATTGAGCCACTTAATAAAACAGCACTATAGTTTTTATATTTTTCTTTTAGCTTAAATCCAATACCTAAAAGTCCAAAACCAAATAGATATCCTAAAATTATACGGGTTAGTGGATTTATTAAATTGTTGTCAATGGAATATTTTGCTCCAATAGCAACTCCAATAATAGTAATCAAGATACCTATTTTGTTGATTAGGTTTTCACCAATAAAACGTTCTATATCGTTTTTTTTCTTAACTTTTTCTTGTGATGGTAAAGTGCTTTCAGGTTTTGCGGGAATTATTGGAGGAGGTGTTTTTATTTCCTTAGTAACATTAATTTCAGGTGTTGGAGGAGTGTTTAATGGTTCTTCAGCTTTGGGATGTTGGAGATTAGATATTTCAGTTTTTAAATGGTTAATTTCCTCGCTAAAATTTTGATGTTTCTTTTGAAGCTGATCTAGTTTTGCTAGTAGTTGAGCTATTTTATCATTTTCCATTTAAACTTTTTTGTTGGATCTTAATTAATAAGTTACCTTAGAAATACTTATTCAAATATAAAACATTCTTTTTAGAAATCAATTTTTTAGAGGAAATAAAAAAAAGCTGTCGCAATCGGACAGCTTTTTCTTATAAATTAATGAAAAGAAGGTTATTCTTCTACTTCAATCATTTTGAAAGGAACATTAATAATAGCTTGGTAGTCTTCACCTGCTTCTAACATATCCTCATCATCTTCTTCGTAATACCAGTTGATGATTACTTCACTATTACCATTGATAGCTTCTAATTTTTTTAAAACATCCAAAACACATTTTGAAGAACTTGTGTTAAAATATTCCAACTGAATATCTACTGTTGTTTTAGACTGAGGGTTATTGTTATAAGCATCTAATCCTTCAATTAAAGGTTTATAAAACTCTATAGAGTTTTCAGGAATTGATCTTCCTCTTAATAACAAATATCCTTCACCAGGTTTAAATTCAATGGTTGGTGTTTTTGGTGTTCCTTCTAAAATTAATATTTCCATATCTCAATTTATTATTTATTTAACTTTTTCTTCTTTTTCTTCTTTGTTTTTGTTCTGAGCAACTTTTACATTTAAACTAAAGAATGTAAGTTTATCATCAACATTATCAAAGCGGTATTCTAATTTTTTTCCTGACTTTCTGGCAATGTCTATCATTCCCAGACCTCCACCTCCCTTTGAGGACATTTCTCCATTATTTAAAACTTCTTTGTAGTAAGTTTTAAGTTGTAAGCTATCCATGGCGTTAATGGTATCCAACCTTTTTTTCATAGGCTCAACATTATCTTTAACCATATAGTTCCCTGTCATAATAGAGTATTCATCGTTTTGTTTTTTTATCATAAACAAAGCACTCTTTTCATTAATAGGGGTGGTTAAATCATCGCTTTCTAAGTGGTGGTAAAGATTTTGCAAACATTCTACTAAAATGTTATAAACTTTCTTTTTAACAACAGGAGGCTCTTCTAAAGTATCCATTTTAGATTCCATTATTTGAAGTATAGATGTTAATAAGTCGGATGTAACTTCTCCTTTAAAAGAAAGCATTATATTACCTTCCTCCATTTTAGTATAAAAATCATGTATGTTCTCCATCAACTAAAATTTTCGATTTCAAAGATATTAAATCAAAATTATTTAACAAGTTTTTTTGGTATTATTTTAATTTAATGTAAAAAAACACATCATTAATAGATAAAAAAAAATAGTTCAGCGAAAAATAATCCTGTTTTTAGTTTATAATCATTAATTAACAATGAGTTAAAATCTTGGATAAAAGTAGTACTTTTTACTACATAGATTAATACTTTTGTCTTTTAATTATAAATATGGAGGAAATTTTAGATGATAAAAATTGGTTTGAGGCTTGGTTTGATACTCCATACTATCATCTTCTGTATAAAAACAGAAATTTTAAAGAAGCAGGTTTTTTTATTAATAATTTAATAGATTATTTAGTTCCTCCCAAAGAAGCATCTCTACTTGATGCCTGCTGTGGAAAAGGAAGACATGCACTTTATATGAATCAACTTGGATTTAATGTAGATGCTTTTGATTTATCGGCCAATAATATCGAACATGCTAAAAAATATGAGAACAATAAATTGCATTTTTTTGAAAATGATATTAGACAAGTATTAAATCAAGATAAGTATAACATTGTATTTAATTTATTTACCAGTTTTGGTTATTTTGATAATGAAGATGATAATATACAAGCAATTAAAGCATTATCGGACAGTTTAAAACAAGATGGAGTGTTAGTGATTGATTTTCTTAATGCCCAAAAAGCCATTGAAACGATGATAAGCAAAGAAGAAAAAAAAGTAGATGATTTAACTTTTAAAATTAAGCGTAAGATTAAAGATGGTTTTATTGTTAAACAGATTTCTTTTGAAGATAACGGCAGAAAATTCAGTTTTGAGGAAAAAGTTAAAGCACTTTATCAAAAAGATTTTATAAATTACTTTAATCTTGCAGGATTAAAATTAATTAAGGTTGCCGGAGATTACCAATTAAATGATTTTGATATTCATACTTCAGACAGACTAATACTTTTTGCTAAAAAATAAACTTATGGAAACGAATTATACTTATCTTATTCTTTTTTTAGCAGCTTTTTTAAGTGGAGGAATTATAGTGTTTGTAAAACCTAAAATGGGGTTATCTTTAAAGTTATTACTATCCTTTAGTGGAGCGTATTTATTGGCACTTTGCTTTTTGCATCTTATTCCTGAATTATATGTAGCACCATCTTTTCGGGTAGGACTTTTTATTTTAATTGGTTTTGTTTTTCAATGGTTTTTAGAAGTTTTCTCAAAAGGAATAGAACATGGTCATTTTCATACACATCCACATGAAACCAAATCAGTATTTCCCTATGCTATTTTTATAAGTTTGTGGCTACATTCTTTTGTAGAGGGAATGGCACTTATAGAGCCGGAACATCACCACCATCACGACCATGAAAATTCTTCTTTATTATTAGGTATAGTAATACATAAAATTCCTATAGCCATTGTATTAGCTTCTTTGCTGTTAGCTCAGGTAAAAAACAAAATGGTTATCATTGGCGGAATAATAATGTTTGCTATTTCCGCACCTCTAGGTTTGTACTTAGGGCAGCATTATGGGAGTTTGTTTTTAGCAGATATAACGGTGTTAATGGCATTGGCAGTAGGTGTTTTTCTGCATATTTCTACTACTATTTTATTTGAATCTACCGAAAACCATAAGTTCAATTTTAAAAAATTCGGGGTTATTATTCTAGGGTTTATTTTAGCTATTGTTACGCTTTAATAATAAAAAAATTACTTTTTACTGCTAGCATCAAACAAAATGGCTTTTTCCTCTTTGCTTAGACTATCGTAACCCGACTTAGATATCTTATCTAAAATAGCATCAATCTTTTGTTGGTTAGTTGCTTTTTGAGCATTATATGCAACATCAGATTTGGTTTTCCCCGGATTTTTATACACCACCTTCATTTTTCTTTTGGAAGAAAATAAATGCGCTATATAATTGAGTAAACGATTTACTCCTACAGTAATGTCTTTACCGTTTCTTAAACGGTAAATAAAATAAAAACCGAAAAAAGCTCCGCCTAAGTGGGCAATATGTCCGCCAGCATTACCTTGTGGAATACTAATAATATCCATAATGACATAAAACAGCGCTATGTATTTCAGTTTTACGTTGCCTAAAAGCATTAATCGTATACTGTAATTGGGGACATAAGCAGCAATAGCAATTAACACTGCCATTACAGATGCTGAAGCTCCTAAAGCTAAAGCTCCCGAAACAATTTCATTAAATACAGGAAAAATATTGAAGGTAAGGATAAATAAAAGTCCTCCTGAAATTCCACCTAAAATATAAGTGCCGATAAGTTTTTTAGCATCCAAAAATTGCAAGAAAATTTGTCCGCCAAAATAAAGGATAAGCATGTTGAAAGCTATGTGTAAAAAGCCTTCGTGTAAAAACATGTAAGTAATTATGCTCCATGGCTTTAAAATTAGCTGACCAAAATCAGCAGGTAATGCTAACCAATATGCTACCATGCTACTACCCGAAACACCTGTGAAAAAGAAGATGAGTAAACCGATAAGGTGCACCAAAATAAAAACGGCTACATTAATAAAAATGAATTTTATCAAGGCGGTTCCTGTTTTATATTGATGTTTTAAATCGTCTATGATGCTCATAATTTAATCTTATTAAGTTTTAAATAGTTAATAAAACTTATTCCTATCAGCATTCCAATATTTTATAAGAATAAACCCAAACAGCATACCTCCTAAGTGAGCAAAGTGAGCTACATTATCGTTAGGATTATTGGCAAAACCTGCATACAATTCAAATATTCCATAAAAAATTACGAACCATTTGGCTTTAATAGGTATAGGAGGGAAGAGTAACATTAATTCGGTATTAGGAAACAGCATTCCAAATGCTAATAAAATTCCAAAAACAGCTCCAGAAGCTCCAACAGTGCCTATGTTTATTAAAATGTTTGCCTGAGCAGCAATAGGATCAGTAAAGTTTTGTCTGTTTTGTAAAATTTCATAACCATTATTAATAATATAATCAAATTCTTCAGGGCTTAATAAATCTCTAACAGAAATTAATCGAATATAAGCTACTAAAATCTGAATAATTCCGGCACCAATTCCGGTAGCCATATAATAAATTAAAAACCTTTTTGGTCCCCAAACTTGTTCTAATACTCTACCAAACATCCATACAGCAAACATATTGAAGAAAATATGCATTACGCTTCCATGCATAAACATGTAGGTAATTAATTGATGAGGATAGAATTGATTGCTTTCTATATAGTGAAGTCCTAGATAGCCTGTAATATTGATACCTTGTTGTTCTAACAAAACAGTAGCTAAGTAAAACAACACATTAATAATCAGTAGGTTTTTTACAACGGGTGGTATATTTCTGAATAAACTTTCAAACATGCGTTTTAATATTGAAATTGATGATTAAGATCATCTATGTTTAGTGTAATAATAATAGGTTTTCCGTTAGGTAAGTGGTAAGGCATCTGACAAGCAAAAAGCTGTTCCACTAAACTAAGCATTTCGGATTCAGATAATGCTTGTCCATTCTTTTTAGCAGCACTTTTAGCCATTGCCATTGCTAATGCTTCAAGATGAACTAACTTAAAAGTACTTTGCTGTATTTTAAATTGTTCAATAAATTGCTCGAAAGTAGCCAACAAGTTTTGATTAGCAAATTCGGTAGGAACACCATTAATAACAAAAGAAGTTCTACCAATAGCATCAAACTGAAAGCCCATTTTTTTAATATCTTCAGCCATCTCATTCAATACTTCTGCATCTGCATTACTCAAATCTATCGTTTCCGGAAAAAGCAATTGCTGAGAATTACCTTTGCCTTGCTCTAAGTGTGATGAAAACTGCTCAAACAACACTCTTTCGTGAGCTCTTTGTTGGTCAATAAAAAAGTAATTCTGATTAAGTTGAGTAAGAATAAATTTTTGATGAATTTGAAGTACAGTTGTTTTGCTGACTTGTGTTTCTTCATCCCAATTGGGCGAAAAAGTCTGAGATTCATTGTTTTTTTCGGATGCTGATGTTCCGTTATTAGCATCTAAAATGATCTGAGTGTCTTTCTCAAAATCATTAAAAAGACTATCCCAATTTTTGGTGTTGGGCTTTTCAAAAGTAGGTTTTGAGTTTTCTCTTTCCTTATCAAAAGGATTAAAATTAGGATTTACCCTAATGGTAGGCATTTTTGCAGCCTCTTTGTATCGAGCTAAGGGGATATCAAAACTTTTTTCTTGTTCAAAATCTAAAGTAGGTGAAATATTATTTTTTCCTAATGCTTGTTTTATAGCTGTTCGTAATATTGCATAGATAGAACGTTCATCTTCAAACTTAATTTCTGTTTTAGTAGGGTGGATGTTAATATCAATTTTTGACGGGTCAACATATAGGTTAATAAAGTAAGATGGAAATTGGTCTTTATTTAATAGTTGGTCGAACGCATTTTGCACTGCGTGATTTAAGTAAGCACTTTTTATAAACCTATTATTAACAAAGAAATATTGTTCGCCTCTGGTTTTTTTCGCAAATTCCGGTTTGGTAACAAACCCATCAATGGTTACGATATCTGTTTGTTCGGTAAGAGGAACTAATTTCGTATTGTATTTATCTCCATAAACTGCCACAATTCTTTGTCGAGCACTTCCTGTAGAAAGATTAAAAACTTCATTTCCATCATTATACATACTAAAAGCAATGTCGTGATGTACCAATGCTACTCTTAGAAATTCATCCATAATGTGTTTGGTTTCCACACTATTCGATTTTAAAAAATTTCTTCGGGCAGGTACATTAAAAAATAAGTTTTTTACTGATATGGAAGAACCTACTGCACAACTACAAGCTTCCTGACTTTTAAATTCGCTACCTTCAATAATTAGTTGCGAACCTAGTTCGGCATCTTGTTTTCTTGTTTTTAGCTCAACTTGTGCAATTGCAGCTATAGAAGCTAATGCTTCTCCTCTAAAACCTTTAGTATTTAGACAAAATAAATCATCGGCAACTTTAATTTTAGAAGTGGCATGACGCTCAAAACTTAACCTAGCATCGGTTTCCGACATTCCCGAACCATTATCAATAACTTGGATAAGGGTTTTTCCGGCATCTTTTATAGAAAGACAAATGTTGGTAGCTCCGGCATCTATAGCATTTTCCATCAACTCTTTAACAGCCGATGCAGGTCGTTGTACTACTTCTCCGGCAGCAATTTGGTTTGCTACATTATCCGGTAAAAGTTGTATAATATCTGCCATATTTTTTGCTAAGTTTTGCCGTCAAAATTACTAAGAACAAATGAGTTTTTACCTATCCTTTTTTAGCGAATAGTTAACAATTTAAAATTGTTTAGTTAGCAAGTTTTTCTTTAAGATACTTTCCTGTTACCGATGTTTTTGCTTTTATCATATCTTCAGGAGTGCCTTCAAAAACAAGCTGACCGCCATGTTCGCCACCTCCTGGACCTAAATCTATCACCCAATCGGCACATTTTACAACATCTAAATTATGTTCAATTACAATAATAGTATGTCCTTGAGTAATAAGTCCGTTAAAAGATTTTATTAATTTATTAATATCATGAAAATGCAAACCTGTTGTAGGTTCATCAAAAATAAAAAGTAGTTTTTCCTTACTGTTTTTCTTGCTTAAAAATCCAGCTAATTTCACACGTTGAGCTTCGCCACCACTAAGCGTATTAGAAGATTGACCTAAATGTACATAACCCAAACCAACTTCTTGTAAGGGGCTAAGTTTTTCTGCGATTTTTTTTCCTTGATCTTTAGGAAGTTGCTCAAAAAAAGCAATGCCTTCATCTATCGTTAAATCAAGAATATTACTAATGTGTTTGTCGCCAATTTTTATATCCAACAATTCTTGCTTAAAACGTTTTCCTTTGCATTCATTACATTTTAGATGGATATCGGCCATAAACTGCATTTCCACTGTAATTTCTCCTTCGCCTTTACAAGTTTCACATCTTCCCCCATCAACATTAAAAGAAAAATGTGCGGGTTTGTACCCTCTATTTTTAGATAGTGGATGATTAGCGAATAAGTTTCTTATTTCATCATACGCTTTTATATAAGTAACAGGGTTGGAACGAGAAGATTTTCCAATAGGATTTTGGTTGACATATTCTACAGCATTAATTAAATTAACATCACCGGAAATGCCTTTTATTTTTGTGTTTTTATCAGAATAACCGTTTAAATATCGGCTTAGTTGAGGTAATAAACAGTTTTTTATTAAAGTAGATTTTCCTGAGCCACTTACTCCTGTAACAGCAGTAATAATGCCTAATGGAAAAGCTGTAGTAATGTTTTTAAGGTTGTTTTCTTTAGCTCCTTCTACCACAATTTTGGTTTTCCATTTTCTGCGTTTTTCAGGAACAGGAATTTTAAGGTTTTTATTAAGATATTTGGCTGTTAAGGTGTTGTCTTTTTTCAGCAATTCATTAAAATTTCCGTTAAAAACTACATTCCCACCTAATGTTCCGGCTTCCTGACCAATATCAATAATTTCATCGGCAGCCCGCATAATATCTTCATCGTGTTCTACTAAAATTACTGAATTTCCTAATTGTTGTAATTGTTTAAGCACGCCAATAAGTTGCTCGGTATCTTTAGAGTGCAGACCAATACTGGGTTCATCTAAAATATACATAGAACCCACCAAACTACTTCCTAAAGAGGTGGCTAAGTTTATACGTTGTGATTCGCCTCCAGAAAGTGTTGACGACAATCGATTTAATGTTAAATACCCTAAACCTACATGTTCTAAATAGCTTAGTCTGTTGTTAATTTCTATTAGCAATCGTTTAGAAATAATAGTATCGCTTTCTGATAGCTTTAATTTCTTGAAAAAAATGGATAATTGATCTATGGGCATCAATACCAATTCGGCAATAGCAGTTTTATTAATTTTTACATAATTAGCGTCTTTTCTTAAGCGAGTTCCTTTACAATCGGGACAAGTAGTTTTTCCCCTGTATCTTGCCAACAAAACACGGTATTGAATTTTGTAGCTGTTGCTTTCCACCATTTTAAAAAAATCGTTAATTCCTTCGAAGTAGGGGCTTCCCTTCCATAAAACATCTTTTTGTTCAGGAGTAAGTTCATCATAAGACTTATGGATGGGAAATTTTTCTTTAGTGGCATTTAAAATAAAATGTTCTTTCCATTGCTGCATTTTTTCACCTTTCCAGCAAACAACAGCATCTTGGTAAACAGACAAGCTGCCATCAGGAATAACTAAATTTTCATCAATTCCAATAATGCTTCCGTAACCTTCACATTTTTTACAAGCTCCAAAAGGATTATTAAAACTAAAAAAGTGGACAGAAGGCTCTTCAAAGAGAATTCCATCCATTTCAAACTTGTTGCTAAAATGGGTAATAACAGGTTGTTCATTTTTGTACGTAAGCACCTGACATTCATGTTTGCCCTCAAAAAAAGCAGTTTCAACACTATCGTAAATTCTGCTAAGTTGTTCCTCATCATCTGCGGAAGCAACAAAACGATCTATTATTAAATAGGTGTTATTGGTGTCTATTTTTATTTCTTGAGTTTTGTCAATTCTTAGCATTTCGTTGTTGAGCCAAATTCTTGAAAAACCTCGTTGTAATAAGGAAGAAAGTGTTTTGTCTGTATTTTTTTTGTCTTTAAACTCAATTTTAGAAAGCAGTATTATTTTTTCGCCCTCAGGCTGTTGGATAATAAAATTTACCACATCTTTTAAGGTATGTTTTTTTACTTCTTTGCCTGAAACAGGGGAGAAGGTCTTGCCAATTCTAGCATAAAGCAATTTTAGGTAATCATAAATTTCGGTAGAAGTACCAACGGTAGAGCGTTTATTTACTGTATTTACTTTTTGTTCTATCGCAATGGCAGGAGCAATTCCATGAATGTAATCTACTGCCGGTTTTTCTAATTTTCCTAAAAACTGACGAGCATAAGCCGAAAGACTTTCAACATATCTACGTTGACCTTCAGCAAAAAGCGTATCGAAAGCTAAAGAAGACTTACCGGAACCAGAAACACCTGTAATAACTGTAAATTTATTTCGAGTGATGGCAACATCAATATTTTTAAGGTTGTTAACTCTTGCTCCTTTAATTAAAATGTGTGTTTTAGCCGTTTTTTCTTTAGTAAGGGTTTTGCTCATTTATTGAAAGTAAGTAAAGTGTAAAATGAAGTCTCAAAATTACACTTCTTTTTATACAACATCAATCTGTTTTTTTCATAATTGAAACGACTATTAAGTAAAAATTTTCTTATCCAGGAGGATGATTATTATGGAAGTTCCATCTGACCGATAAAAACAATAAATATAAACAGATGAAACACTATCTTTGCACCATGATAGAAATGCAAAACATAATAGAAAACGCCAAAAACATAGTGATAACAACCCATAAAGGACCTGATGGAGATGCTATTGGTTCTTCGTTAGCGTTGTATCATTTACTAAAGCAATTAGATAAAAATGTCTCGGTAATAGTTCCGGATCCTTTTCCTGATTTTTTACATTGGATGGAAGGAGCTGATCAAATTATTTGTTTTGATAAAAACCAAGAACAAGCAGAAAAATTAATTGATGCTGCTGAAGTTATTTTCAGTTTAGATTATAACGCTTTAAATAGAATTGGGGATATGGGAAGCGTGATAGAGAAAGCAACAGGAATTAAAGTAATGATAGATCATCATCAACATACACAGAGTTTTGCTCAGCATTATTTTGTAGATACCGATTGTTGTTCTACCGCTCAGCTAGTTTATGAATTTATCCATAAAATCAATAAAGAACAGTTGCTGAACAAAGCAATTTCTACTTGTATTTACTGTGGGATAATGACAGATACCGGTTCTTTTAGATATCCGTCCACCACTGCTGAAACACACCGAATTATTGCTCACCTTATAGAGTTAGGTGCTGAAAACGCCATGATTCATCAGGAGGTTTATGACAATAATACTACCGACAGATTAAAGTTATTAGGATATGCATTGAGTAACAAAATGAATGTTTTTGAAAATCATCACTTGGCATATATAGCACTTTCATTGAAGGAATTGAATGATTTTAATTTTAAAAAAGGCGATACCGAAGGTTTGGTAAATTATCCCTTATCTATTAAAGGCATAAAAATGTCAGTTTTATTAACCGAAAAAGAAGATGGAATAAGAATTTCATTCCGATCTAAAAATGAGGTTTATGTAAATAAAATAGCTCAAGAACATTTTGGTGGTGGCGGACATGTGTATGCTGCTGGAGGAATTTCAACTTTATCACTAGAAGAAACCATTAAAAAACTAGAAGGAATACTTTTAAAATGAGATTTAACAAACATATCGTTAGTTACATTTTTATGGGGTTATTTTCTGTAAGCTTATTTTCTTGCGAAGAAGAAAAACCTATAGAAAAGCCTGACCCAAAACAAGTAAAAGAAGCATTAATAGAAGCTAATAAACAAGCGGTAGAGAAAGAACAGCGACAAATAAACGGTTACATTCAAAGAAGAAAATTGGATGTAATTAGCACTGGAACAGGGATACATTATCAAATAATAAAGAAAGGTGAGGGAGAAAAAGCGGTAGAAGGAAAAAAAGCAGTAGTAAGTTATGAGGTAAGCTTAATAGACGGAACAATGGTTTATTCTACTAAAGAAAAAGGACCAGAGGAGTTTACTATAGGAGAGGATAATGTAGAATCTGGATTACACGAAGCAATTACTTATTTACATGTTGGCGATAGAGCAATCATTATTATTCCATCATACTTGGCTCATGGCTTGGCAGGAGATTTTGATAAAATTCCTGTTCGCTCTACTATCATTTATAATTTAGAGCTAATCGCAATTAAATAAAGTACCATGCAAAAACTATTTTTTCTTTTAGGTATTTTGCTATTGTTTTCTTGCGTGAAAAACAATCAACAAACTACAGAACTAACAGATGGTATTTCTTACCAACTCTTGGCTTTTGATGACACAAAAAAAACTTCATCAAACAAGGAGTTTGTGAGTGCATCATTACAATTGTTTGATGGCGAGAGTTTGCTTTTTAACAGGTTTCATCAACATACATTTGCCATTGAAGGAGAATTGTTTACTACCTTATTTTCAGTATTAAAAGTAGGAGATAGTGCTGTTTTTAATATTACACCCCAATGGATAACTAACTATTTTTTTGAGCTTCAATTGCCTGCAATTACCAATGATACCTTGCTTTTATACATTAAAGTAAACCAATATTTTTCTGAGAAAGAACATCAGGTATTTTTGAGTGAACGGGATGATGATTTAGTAGAGCATGAATATATTACTTGGTATGTAAACAGATTTTTTAAATCAGAATACACTAAAAGAGGAGGAGTATATGTTTTTCCTATAAATAAAACTGATGGAAAAAAAGTGGCTTATGGAGATTTTATCAGGATAAAGTATAACGGTTATTTCTTAAACCATGTGCCACTTGATAAAGTTGCTGAAGGAACGGTGTTGGATTTTGAGTACGGAACACCCAACCAAGTTGTTAAAGGAATAAATATAGCAATAAAAGGAATGAGAGTTGGTGAGAAAGTGAAAATAATAGTACCTTCGCAACTTGCTTTTGGAGAATATGGTTCCTCAACAGGAATAGTACCTCCAAGAACTCCATTAATATTTACACTGGAGTTGAGCGAAATAATGAAATCTTTTAATCAATAAATAAAAACAATTTAAATTTAACTATGAAAAAAATTACATTACCTGCATTAGCTTTACTGACGTTAGTAGCGTGCAACAATTCTGGTTCGGCTGATAAAAAAGTTGAACTTACTACAAATATTGACTCTGTAAGTTATGCTATAGGCATGAACTCAGCAACCGGATTAAAAGAAAATGTTCCGGAAATTAATATGGATGCTTATTTGAATGGGTTTAAACATCAAGCAGATTCAGGAGTTACTTTAATGACAACTGAGGATGTTGATATGGTTTTACAAGCTTATTCTATGAAAAGACAGATGAAACAAATGGAAGAGCAACAAAAACAACAAGAAGCTCAATATGGTAGTGTTAAAGAAGAAGGAATTAAATTTTTAGAAGAAAATAAACAAAATCCTGATGTTAAAGTTACTGCAAGTGGTTTACAATATATTGTATTGAAAGAAGGAAAAGGTAAAAATCCGACAGCAGCATCTGTAGTTAAAGTACATTATCATGGTACTACACCTGATGGAACAGTTTTTGACAGTTCAGTAGAAAGAGGTGAACCGATAGAGTTTGGATTGAACCAAGTAATTGCAGGATGGACAGAAGGTGTTCAGTTAATGAAAGAAGGTGCTAAGTACAAATTCTTCATTCCTCAAGAATTAGCTTACGGAGCTAATGCTCCACAAGGCGGACAAGGGCCAATTAAACCTTTTATGCCACTAGTTTTTGAAGTGGAGCTAATTCAAGTAGTGAAGTAATAAATTAAACAAAAGTGCATTTGGAAAGGTTTTTCTCTAAATGCACTTAAGTTAACCTAATAAAACTAAATAGTATGCATAAACTAATCATTAAAGTAAGCTTATTGTCTGCAGTGGTATTAATAGCGTCAGCTAATGTACAGGCACAGAAAAAAGATAAAAAAGAGAAGCAAAAGAAAACTAAAACAGAAAAAGTTGATAAAAATGCTTTCCAACTGAAAAATCAGTTAGATTCAGTAAGTTATAGTGTTGGATTAAACATGGGAGCAAGTATTAAACAAGAGTTTAGTGAGGCAGAATTGAAAGCTTTAATGAAAGGTATTGAAGCTGCTTTTACTGATACTAATTATTTGATTACTCAAGAGCAATCTCCTGAAGTTATTCGTCCATATTTTCAGAAAAAACAAGAAGCTGCTCAAGCTGAAGAATTAAAACAGTTTGAAAGTGTGAAAGCTAATGGACTTAAGTTCTTAGAAGAAAATAAAAAGAATAAAGATGTTAAAGTTACTCCTAGTGGGTTGCAATACATGGTAATGAAAGAAGGAGAGGGGAAACAGCCTATTGCTACCTCAAAAGTTAGAGTACATTATACTGGTTTAACTCCTGATGGAACTGTATTTGATAGTTCTGTGGAAAGAGGTCAACCAGCAGAATTTGGATTAAATCAAGTAATTCCAGGCTGGACAGAAGGTGTTCAGTTAATGAAAGAAGGTGCAAAATATAAGTTTTTTATTCCTCAAGAATTGGCTTATGGAGCTAATGCACCACAAGGTGGAAAAGGACCAATAAAACCTTTTATGCCGTTGGTTTTTGAAGTTGAATTAATTAAAATATTAGATTAATAAATACTGTTAAATAAACTTAAAGTCCTAAGATTAACTTCTTAGGACTTTTTTTTGTATAATAATACTGATTAGAAATAATTTAAACTTTAAAAAGGTTTTTATATATAATTCAATGATTACATTTGTCCTCTTTTTTAATAAACTATGAGAATAATAATTGCCGGAGCCGGAGAAGTAGGTTTTCACTTAGCAAAAATGATGTCGAGCGAGTCGCAAAACATCTATATTATTGATGAAAATGAAGACCGAGTAAACTATGTACAAGCTCATTTAGATGTGTTTTGTGTGTTAGGAGATGCAAAAGATTTGGAAGTTTTAAAAGAAAACAAAATCAGTTCTTGCGATTTACTAATAGCAGCAACATCTTCTGAAGAAACTAACTTACTAGTTTGTATAACCGGAAAAAAATTAGGAGCAAAAAGAACCATAGCCAGAATTAATAATTATGAGGGTATTGGTACTAGTATGCGTGTATTTTACGAATCTTTAGGTGTAGATAATATTATTTCTCCTGTAGAGTTAGCTTCAAAGGAGATAAATAGGTTAATTACCCAATCTGCTTTTACTAACGATTATGAGTTTGAAGGAGGAAAACTTTCTGTTTTTGGTATCCCCATTTGTGATAAGTCGCCACTAAAAGATAAATCTGTTGTTGAAACAGCTTATTTAAATCCTAACCGTTCTTTTAAACCTTTATTTTTGTTAAGGGGAGAAAAAACAATATTAATACAAGCTTCTACCGAATTGAAAGAAAACGATATTGTTTACTTTATTTCTACACCGGAAAGTATTCCTTTAATCACAAAAATTTGTGGTCAACAGTTTTATGATATTAAAAACATTATGATTTTGGGAGCAAGTAGAATAGGTGTGCTTACTGCCGAAATTCTGGAGAAAGATTACAATGTAATTTTAATTGAAGAAGACAGAAATAAAGCCACAAGAATAGCAGATCAACTAAAACATACCCTAGTTATAAATGCTGATGGAACGGATGTCTCTGTTTTAGAAGAAGAAAACATAGCCGAAATGGATGCTTTTATAGCTGTTACTGGAGATTCTGAAACCAACATTATTTCATCATTAATAGCTAAATCTCATGGCGTTAAAAAAACCATCGCAGGAGTAGAAAATATAGATTACATCAACCTTTCTCACAATATTGGAATAGATACACTTATCAACAAAAAAATTATTGCTGCGAATAATATTTTTACCTACTTAAGAAAAGGTGTAAGTGCTATTGCTAATTTTCATGGGGTAGATGGAGAAATTATTGAATTTAATGTTAAAGCCAATACCAAAATACTCTCAAAACCTTTAAGAGAACTAAAACTACCTGAAAATGTTGGTGTTGCAGGTGTTGTTAGAAATAACAAAGGGTTTATTCCCTTTGGTGGTTTTCAATTAGAAGAAAACGATAAAGTAATTGTATTTTCGAATAAAGAAAGTATTTCAGAATTAGAAAAGTTCTTTAATTAAACGAAAGTGTCTCGAAACCTGATAAATATTAAAGTTGTATTCAATGTTATAGGTAATCTTATCATAATTACTGGATTATTGATGGCAACAGCTATTCCTTTTTCTTTGTATTATGGAGAAGGAGATTTATATCCATTAATTTTATCTTCTTTAACAACTCTTTTTTTTGGACTAATCATCAAGTTAAGAACTCAAAAACATAAAAATGATGAAGTTAAAAAAAGGGAAGGTTATCTAATTGTAGCTTTTGGTTGGTTAGCTATGACCATATTTGGTTCTTTGCCTTATGTATTTTCTAACGCTATTCCCGATTATACTAATGCTTTTTTTGAAACCATTTCGGGTTTAACGACAACAGGGGCTTCAATTTTAAATGATATAGAATCCGTTCCCAAAGGAATTTTGTTTTGGCGGAGTATGACACAATGGATAGGTGGTATGGGAATTATTGTGTTAACCATTGCTATTTTACCACTACTTGGTGTTGGTGGGATGGAATTGTTCGCTTCAGAATCACCCGGACCTACCAAAGATAAAATTCATCCGAGAATTAAAGAAACAGCGAAAAGATTGTGGTTAATTTATTTTTCATTAACGGCTATTCAATGTGTGTTACTACTTTTTGGAGGAATGGATTTTTATGATGCTATAAACCACTCACTTACTACAATGTCAACAGGTGGGTTTTCTACCAAACAAGCAAGTATAGGTCATTTTGACTCTGCCTATATTCAGTATGTCGTTATTTTGTTTATGTTTTTGGCAGGAACAAATTTCACCTTACTTTATTTTGGGTTTAAGCTAAATTTTAAAAAATTTTGGATTAATGATGAATTTAAATGGTATGTAGCAGCTATAATAGTATTGTGTTTTGTGATTTTTCCTACGGTATATTTTGTGTATGGTAGAGCTGATGGTGTTGAAGCCTCTTTTAGAGCGGTATTGTTTCAGGTAACAAGCATCATTACAACAACGGGGTATGCTACTTCAGATTATACTTTGTGGGGTTCTTTTGTAACTTTTTTGTTTTTTCTATTATTATTTACTGGAGCAAGTGCTGGATCTACAAGTGGAGGGATGAAATTGGTAAGAATAGTATTATTAATGAAAAATGGCTTTTTAGAGTTTAAAAGAAGATTGCATCCCAATGCTGTAGTTCCGGTACATTTAAATGGAATAGGAGTATCTCAAAAAATTATTTATAACCTATTGGCATTTGTGTTTTTCTATCTCTTTTTATTTGTAACAGGATCTATAGTCGTTACTTTTTTTGGAGTGGATTTTATTGATGCATTAAGTGCTGTTGCTACCTCTATTAGTAATGTTGGACCAGGTATTGGTAGTATTGGTCCTTCATTTTCATTTTCTCACTTACCCGATGGTGTAAAATGGGTGTTATCCTTCTTAATGTTAGTAGGAAGATTAGAGCTTTTTACCATTACCATTTTATTTACCCCTTATTTTTGGAGGTTGAAATAGTAAAATAGAAACTTATAAGCGATTAATTTCGTTGAAGATAACACGTGTTTAAATCAATAATCATGAGAATTATTTTAGCCATTTGTATTTTATTTTGTTCAGAATTGGCTTATTCGCAGTGGAGTTCTTTTTATACTAGTCAAAAAGCTTACTATCAAATTAAAGAAAGTTATTCATATCCTGCCGATACTACTTTTCATCAATTTCATTACGATACCATAATTGACTATGGGAGCTTTAAAGTAATGCATTCTAATTATACCAATTCTGATTTTAATGGCTGTTATCCTGTTGTAAATCAAAATTATGGTTCGTATAATTTCATTTATTCAAAACAATATATAAGACCTGACTCTGTACTTTTAGTTAATGATTCAACCTATTTTTTCTATGAAAATACATCCGTATTATTTTTACCACAAAGTGAACTAAGTCAAACATGGACTAGCTCAATAAATAATTCTTCTAACTATAATACCTTGCAGTTTACTTGCGATAGTGTTGGATTTGGTAATGTTTTATTAAACATCAACGATTCGTTAAAATATTTTTCTGTTAAAGCATATCAAAACACAACTCCCGTAGCATCTGTGTATGATAATCTAATAATTATTTTATCAAAGAATTACGGTTTTAAACAATTAATAGCATTTAGAGATTACAACCAACAAGCATTTAACTTAGTTGGATTAGATTCTGCTAATATAAAAACAGGCTTTTCTTATCCTGATTTTTCAGCTTATTTTCATTTGTCTGTTGGAGATGTAATAATATGGGAAGAATATTCGCCTCATGCAGGTCCATTACATATGGGGTATACAAAATACCATAAAGATTCTGTAACCAATTCTCTTATTACTCCAGACTCTGTCATTTATAATTTCGATAGAGTTACAACTGGTAGCGGAAATACTTCTTCTTATACTATAAAACATTTAAGAAGCAATTTTACAGGTTTAAATACAACCAGTTCAGTATATACAATGGGTACAAAAATTACACCTGAATACATTTTTGGACTAATGGGAGGTGAATTATTTGAAACTTACGGAGCCTATATTACTAAAGATACTGTGATAAATCGTTTTTATTATTATCTAGGCTTATTTGTAGATACAACTAATTGTACATTAGGAGGAGCTGCAGATGTTGGAACTCAAGTTGAGTACAATACTTATTATGGACTAAGTGCATATGCATTTGAAAGTTGGACAAGCACTTATTTTACTGTAACTGGTTCAATTATAAACGGAGTACAAGAGGGAGATGATTGGGCAACCATAATAGCTTTAGTAGATGAAAATGACATTGATAAATTAATTCAAATATATCCTAATCCGAGTAATCATGGTAATATAACAATATTACATGAAGAAATTATTAATTCAATAGCTGTTTATAGTATTGATGGAAAACTTATCCTTACCAAACAAGTAAATAATAATGATTTCCAAACAAATCTTGTACTACCAAAGGGAGTTTATTTTATTCATATTGAAAAAAATAATTCTACTTTGCGTGTCGCCAAAGTAGTGGTAACAGGATAACTTTTTTATAAATACTACTGCTTCCAAAGCAATAATCCGTTCATAAAAACTTATTTTTGCAGCGAAAATAACGCATGTTTGCGAAAAATGATATTTTAATGAACAACACCAAATCTCAAGCACTTTATAGTAAAGGACAACAACATTTAGTAGGAGCAGTAAACTCGCCCGTTAGGGCATTTAAATCAGTAGGGGGAAATCCGCTTTTTATGGAACGAGCTTTTGGCTCAAAAATTTACGATGTTGATGGTAACGAATACATTGATTTAGTACTTTCTTATGGACCAATGATTTTAGGTCACGGTAATAATAAGGTAATAGAAGCAGTACAGAAACAAGTTTGTACAGGCTTTACATTTGGTGCAAGCACAGAAAATGAAATTGTTTTAGCAGAAATGGTGTGTAATGCCTTTCCGGGAATGGATAAGGTTCGTTTTGTAAATTCAGGAACAGAAGCAGTTTTGAGTGCTATTCGTTTGGCAAGAGCTTATACGGGTAAAAATCATATTATAAAATTTGCCGGTTGTTATCACGGACATTCAGACGCTTTATTAGTTGCTGCCGGTAGCGGATTAGCAACACTAAGTATTCCGGGAAGTAAAGGGGTGCCTGCTGATGCAGTTAAAAATACCTTAATTGCCGAGTACAATAATATTGAGTCTGTAAAAAAACACATTAATGAATGCAAAGATGTAGCAGCTCTATTTATTGAGCCTATTGCCGGAAATATGGGGGTAGTATTGCCTTCTGATCATTTTATTAAAGAGTTAAGAGAAATTACTAAAGCTGCAGGAATCTTGTTGGTAGTAGATGAAGTAATGACAGGTTTCCGCTCTAAATTTGGTGGAGCTCAGGAATTGTTGGGTATAGAGGCAGACATTACTTGTTTAGGTAAAGTAGTGGGAGGTGGTTTTCCTGTGGGGGCTTATGGAGCAAGAAATGAAATTATGGAAATGGTTTCTCCTTTAGGCGATATGTATCAAGCAGGAACCTTATCAGGAAATCCTGTAGCAATGGCTGCCGGAATTGCTACACTAACGGAATTAAAAGCTCAGAACCCTTACGAAAAGTTTAATCAGCAAGCAGCTATTATTGAAAAAGCTTTGTTAGATGCTGCTGCTGAAAATGGTATAGCATTGACAGTAAATCGATTTGGATCGATGATCAATCCATTTTTCTCTGCTAAAAAGATTACCAATTTTACAGAAGCTCAAGAGTGTAATACCGCTAAGTTTACTAAATTCTTTTGGGGATTAATAGAAAATGGTATTTATATTCCACCAAGTCAGTTTGAAGCTTGGTTTTTATCATCCGTTATTTCTGATGAGGATATGGAAAAATTAATTAAAGGTATTAAAGCAGCTATGGTATTAGTTAAATAAAAAACAATAAACAATGACAACTTTCAACGATAATTTTTTAAAAGCTTGTAGAAGAGAAGAAACTCCATATACACCACTTTGGTTAGCTCGTCAAGCTGGACGCTACCAAAAAGAATATATGAAAATTAAAGAAAAGTACAGTATTATTGAAATCAGTACTATTCCGGAAGTGAGTGCAGAGGTTACTTTGTTGCCTATCAACCAATTTGAATTAGATTCCGCTATCATATTTTCGGATATTTTAATTCCACTTGGACCTATGGGAATAAGCTTTGAATATAAAAAAGGCTATGGTCCATTAATTCATAATCCAATACGAACAGTTGCTGATGTGGAGAAACTTAAAGTGGTCGACCCTGCAACAGAAATGTGGTATACCGGTAAAGCATTAACTATTTTAAAAGGGGAATTAAATGTGCCTTGTATTGGTTTTGTTGGAGCTCCGTTTACCTTAGCAAGTTACATGATTGAAGGTGGGCCATCTAAGAATTATGAAAGAATGAAAGCTTTTATGTATAATGAAAGTAAGGCTTGGCACTTGTTGATGGATAAATTAGGCACCGTTATGGCGAATTACTTAAACTTTCAGATTGAAAGTGGAGCAATGGCGGTACAAATTTTTGACAGCTGGGTGGGTGCTTTAGATATTGACGATTACAACGAGTACGTTTATCCACACGTAGAAAAAATGATACAGGTGGTGAAAGAAAAATATCCTACGGTTCCATTAATTTCTATGGGGGTAAATTCAGCTCACCTTATACCGAGTTTACGAAAAGCTAATCCTGATGTTATTGCTATTGATTGGAAAACCGACCTTGCTAAAACTTGGGAAGACTTAAATTACGAAGTAGCAGTACAGGGCAATTTAGATCCTACTGCTTTATTTGCCGATTGGGATATTATTGAAGCCAAAACTAAAAAGATATTAGACTCTGTAAAGGGGAAATCTGGCCATATTTTTAATTTAGGACACGGTATTTTACCAGGGACGCCAGTTGAAAATGTAAAACAGTTGTGCAAATTTGTGCATGAATATACAAGAAAGTAAATGAGGGAGTTTTATCCACTATCTTTTTAATCACCACATAAGTACCAATCCTGCTTTGAGCGTAGGCGAGATCATCTGTACAGATGTCCCAACATACCTTCTCTTACTTCCATTTCTACGCCAATACTTTTATAGAGGTATTTTCTTAGTGTTTTTGTATCTACATTGCTTTTGCAGATTTTTATAAAGTAATCTTGAATAGAACAACGTAAATACAATTCCCTTTGTATTTGGTCACTTTTCTACCTTTATTGATAAACTCTTTTTCAATCAACTGGCAATTGGTGTGGCCTTTATCAGAGTCTTTCTCTTGTAAGTATGCTTCTGAAGCATTTTACAAGAGTTTGAAAAGATAAAAATACCGGATAAAATTAAAACTTATTCTATAACTGATGAAACTCTTCAAAGGTATTATCGGAGTAAAAAACCACTATTTTCTGAATTTTTTTATTGTCCTCATGCTTATTAGTTGGTGTAGGAGGGGAGTGATCAGTCGGATTAGGTTTATTTTCTGCTTGATTAGAAGGAATAATTTCGGTTGCAACAGTATTTCCTGTCAGTAACCAATCGGAACTTACTTTTGGAAATGCGGTCAATACTTTCTGAATAAATTCTAAACTAGGTTTATTTCGTCCAGAAAGTATATGAGAAATGCTTGATCGTTGCACTTCAATTTTATCGGCAAAAGCAGAAGCTGATAAATTATTTAGCTTCATAATGTATTGCAATCTTTCGGTGATATTCATGGTGTTTTAGTATGTTACAATTGTAAATTAATTAATTTGTTACAAATGTAAACATAAGTTTTGAATTGGTCATGTTACAAATGTAAATTATTTCTAAAAGCTCTGTTTTTATTAGTACTTTTACTCTAAGTAGATATACGTAACTAACTGATTTTTAATAAATATGATTTATGAGAATGGGATTTAGATGTAGCTGTATTACAATTGTAATATTCTTGTTTCGTTTTTATTTGTTTTAGCATGAATTTATTGTTTACATATGTAATGTTTATTGTTTTTTGGATGCTATGAATGCACGAATGTTTTAGTATAGCATTTGTCATACAGGAAGTAACTTTCTTATTATAAAATGAAAATAGAATAATAGTTTAAATTATTATTTAGAACTAATATTTAAGATAGGTTCCTCCTGAAAGACAAAAAATAATGTTGTATTTTTCTCAAATCATTCTTGCATTTGTGGCTATTAAATTGAAAAATTGTCAGTCATTTTATAATTGTTTTGAGTTTAATTAGTCAATCTGTCATAAAAAAGGTGGTGGCATATGGTTTGACTATTAAGAAAACTGTTAAACTTAAAAATTAAAATACTATGGCAAAAGGAAAAATTAAGGTTCAAACGGAGAACATCTTTCCGATTATTAAAAAATTCTTATACTCCGATCACGAAATATTTTTAAGAGAGCTTATTGCTAATGCTACGGATGCGACTAAAAAGCTACATTCGTTAAGTGCCTTGGGCGAGTTTAAAGGCGAAATTGGTGATGACACCATAGAAGTGAAGCTAGACAAAGCTGCTAAAACGCTAACCATAAGTGACAAAGGGATTGGTATGAGTGATGAGGAGATTAAAAAATACATTAATCAAATTGCTTTTTCGGGTGCTGAAGAGTTTGTTAGTAAATTCAAAGATAAAACCGATACTCAAAACATTATTGGTAAATTCGGTTTAGGGTTTTACTCTTCTTTTATGGTTGCCGAAAGGGTAGAAATCATTTCTAAAAACTACAAAGACGAACCTGCTGCTCATTGGGAGTGCGATGGTAGTCCGGAATACAGCCTAAAACAAGGTAATAAAGAAACACGTGGAACAGACATCATCTTGCACATTGCAGAAGATTCTACTGAGTTTTTAGAAGAACATAGAATTTCATCTTTATTAGAAAAATATTGTAAGTTTATGCCAATTGCTATAAAATTTGGCACTAAAACTATTTATGAGGACAATAAAGAAGGTAAAAAAGATAAAGATGGCAATGTAGAGCAAGTTAAAAAAGAGGTAGATAATATTGTTAATAACCCATCACCAGCATGGACTAAAACGCCATCAAGCTTAGAGGACAAAGATTATAAAGACTTCTACAGGGAGTTGTATCCAATGAACTTTGAAGAGTCTTTGTTTCACATCCACTTAAATGTAGATTACCCTTTTAACTTAACGGGGATTTTGTATTTTCCTAAGATAAAACCTAACATGGAAGTACAGCGAGATAAAATTCAATTGTATTCTCGCCAGGTATTTATTACCGATTCTGTAGAAGGAATTGTACCTGATTTCTTAATGTTGTTACATGGAGTTATCGACTCTCCTGATATTCCGTTAAATGTTTCTCGTTCTTACTTACAAGCCGATGGTGCTGTTAAAAAGATTTCGAGCCACATCTCTAAAAAAGTAGCTGATAAGTTAGAAGAGTTGTTTAAAAACGACAGAGCAGATTTTGAGCAAAAATGGGACGATATTAAAGTATTTATAGAATACGGAATGTTATCTGACGAAAAATTCTTTGAAAGAGCTCAGAAGTTTGCTTTATACAAAACAACAGATGGTAAGTATTATACCATGGATGAGCTTACTGAAAAAATAAAACCTTTACAAACAGATAAAGACAATAAAATAGTCTTTTTATATGCTAGCGATGTTCAAGAACAACATTCGTTTATAGAAGCAGCTACCAATAAAGGTTACGAAGTAATTGTGTTAGATACAGCACTTACTGCTCACTTAGTGGGTAAGTTAGAGCAAACGGTAAAAGACAGCACTTTTGCTCGTATAGATGCGGATACTATTGATAAATTAATAAACAAGGATGAAAAAATTCCTTCTAAATTATCTGATAAAGAACAAGAAAAGCTAAAACCAATTATTGAAGAAGTAGTTCCAAAAGAAAAGTTTACCGTACTTTTTGAAAGTATGAATGAAACAGATCAGCCTATGACGATTGTTCAGCCGGAGTTTATGCGAAGAATGAAAGACATGAGTAAAGTTGGTGGAGGAATGAATATGTTTGGAGGTGCAATGCCTGATTCTTACAACTTGGTGGTAAATGCCAATCATCCTATCATCTCTAAAATATTGAATGAGAAAGATGCGACCAAACAAAAAGAAATAACCAAACAGACTGCCGATTTAGCCATGCTTTCACAAAACATGCTGAAAGGAGAGGAGTTGACTAAATTTATCAAACGTAGCTTGGAATTGATTTAACTGTCATTGCGAAGCTTTTGGGTTGGAAAGAAGTGTTGGTGCTGAAGCAATCTTTTAATTTAGAGTTCTGAATAAAAGATTGCTTCGCTTCACTATGTTTCGCTCGCAATAACGTAAAATTGTGAATAAGATTTTGTAAGAAGCGAATGACAACTCCCTCACATTAAATACATTTGTATAACGATAACTAAAATTTAAAAAACAAAAACATGAAAAAATCAATAATTGTATTAGGTGTCTTAGGATTACTTATTTTATGGCTAGTATTCTCAGCAATTGGCACATACAACAGTATGGTAACCAAAGATGAAGCTATTGATGGACAATGGGCACAGGTAGAAAACGTTTACCAACGTAGAGCCGACCTTATTCCTAACTTAGTAAATACAGTAAAAGGCTATGCTGCTCACGAAAAAGAAACCTTAGAAGGAGTTGTAAACGCTAGAGCTAAGGCTACCTCTACTACTATAAATGCTGATAATTTAGATGCGGCAGCTTTGCAAAAATTCCAAGCAGCTCAAGACGGATTAAGCTCTGCTTTATCTCGTTTAATGGTGGTTGTTGAAAGATACCCTGACTTGAAAGCAAACCAAAACTTTTTGGAATTACAAGCTCAATTAGAAGGTACAGAAAACAGAATTGCTAACGAACGTATGAAGTTCAATGATGCTTCTAAAGATTTCAACACTTACATTAGAAAATTTCCAAAAAACATTTATGCAGGAATGTTTGGTTTTGAAAAAAGAGCTTATTTTGAATCTACCGAAGGTGCTGATGTAGCTCCAACAGTAGAGTTTTAACTTTTCGTAAACATTATCCTTGTAATCGATGTAGCCCAAAGTAAAACTTTATAAACTTTCAACTTTTAAACTATTTATGCCTCAAGATTTATTTACCTTAGCTCAGCAACAAGAAATAGTTGCCGCCATTAAAGCAGCAGAGAAAAACACTTCCGGAGAAATTCGTGTCCACATAGAAAAAAACTGTAAAGAGGATGTACTCGACCATGCTGCTTTTATTTTTGATGAATTGGAAATGCAAAAAACAGCATTACGCAACGGAGTACTCATTTATTTAGCAGTAGAAGATAGAAAACTAGCTATTTTGGGCGATGCAGGCATTAATTTAAAAGTGCCAAAAGGATTTTGGGATGAAATTAAAGATGTAATGATCTCCAATTTTAAAGAAGGTAAATTTACTGAAGGCTTATCGCAAGGGATTATTTTGGCAGGAGAGCAGTTGAAAAAACACTATCCGCACGATAAACACAATGATGAAAATGAATTGAGTGATGAAATTTCTTTTGGAGGTCAATAATGAAACAACTATTTTGCATATTCCTATTTTTATTTTCATTTTCTGCTTATGCAGCAAAAGAGGAGAAATGCTTGTTAGATCGACCGGCAAAACAAGACTTGGTGCAAGATTATGCTAATGTTATTGATGCCGAATCTGAAGCTCATTTACGTAAAACTCTAATCGCTTTTAATGATACTACTTCTACTCAAATTTTGGTTGTTACTGTTACCGATTTATGTGGCTACGATAAAGCAGAGTTTACTTATACCTTGGGTGAAAGATGGAAAGTAGGTCAAAAAGGAAAGAACAATGGTATAGTAATAATGATAAAACCCAAAGAAATTGATGGGATAGGAGAAACATTTATAGCTCCCGGATATGGCTTAGAAGGAGTTTTACCTGATGCTATTGCTAAAAGAATAGTAGAGAACGAAATGATTCCTTACTTTAAAGAAAAAAAATATAGTTGGGGAATTATTGCTGGAGTAAATACAGTAATGTCGATTACTTCAGGAGAATTCTCAGCGGATGAATATGCCAAGAAAAACTCAGCAGGGTGGGCTCCATTTGTTTTTGTATTGTTGTTTATTATTTTCTTTGTGATATTAAAATCTAGAGGAGCATCAAAATATGCAGCCTCTAACAATTTAGGATTTTGGGCTGCTTTAATGATGATGAATGCTTCTAATAAAAGTCATGGAGGTTCTTTTGGCAACTTTAGTTCCGGTGGTGGATCATTTGGCGGATTTGGAGGTGGTTCTTTCGGTGGTGGAGGAGCAGGAGGAAGTTGGTAAGTTAAGGAAAAGTAATTCCTCTGTAATTACTTACTGCTACAGGTTTTAGATTAGCACCATAAGAAGCATTAATTACTTCCATATATTCATTTGCTATCATAGCATAACCTCTAGAGTTTGGATGAATACCATCAACAGAATAAAAACCACCTTTAATAAACTCTGTAGTAAAGTTAATTCCGTCAAAATTGAATTCATTTCCGCTATTAAGGGTTTTCATAAATTGATACATATCTAATACCGCATAAGCTCTTGCTTGAGCAGAAGCTCTAATTTCTGCATTAATAGCATTAATATAGTTTTTTACGATAAGTACTTCGTCTTTATCTAATACTTGCTGATGAGGCAATGGGTCTTGTATGGTTAAGCCTTTTCCTTCTTTAATTAGAGAGGAAGAAGAAAGCAATAATAAGTCTTCTTTTACTGCTTTTCTTATAATGTTAGTATCAGCTCCTTCTTTAATCCAAATATCCTTACCCAATACCTCTAAAGTAACTGTATTAAAAAATGGTGCTTCAGTAATGTCATGTACTGTAGCACAAATACCACCATTAGCTGTTAATTTTAAAGTATCTAATAAAGCATCATATTTTGTTCTAAAACTACTAATAGGTGTAAGGATAGAAGAACCACTAACATCATCACCACCGGCATTTGCCCATCCCATAACATCGTGAATACCTAACCAACAAGTAAAAAAAGTAGCTTTACTATTTTTTACATGCTCAATATAATCAACAGGATTACTAATGCTTCCAAAGTTTAAAAACCTACCGTAAGGACTAATAGGTTCTCCGGCAACACAATTCCAAGCTAATTGACCAGAAGGTGTGCCTCCTCCAAATAAAATGTAATTGGTAATAGCATCTGTACTATTAAAAGAAATAACATTTCTAACATTTAAACCACCTATAGCTAAATTATTATAAGTCGTGGTTTGGTTCGTCCAAGTAAGAAAAGATGGATCGTAAGGAATAGCTAACTGATGATTGTCATTTTTCTTACAATCGTAAGCTTTTATCACTTCTATTTTTTCATTAAGAAATGCTAAATGCATATAACCCGATCCAGCTCCGGTTACCAATGGTTGTTTAAATGAAACGCCCATTTGAGCAGCAATAATAGCTGGATAAGAGTTCTCTTGTTGTTGAAATTCGTTGTGTAAACCACCATCTTGAAAGCCTTGAGTAAATGAGCTTCCTATAGAAATATAGTTAGAAAAATCTGCACTTCCTGAATCTGGTGCTTCATAAGGATCAAACTCGGTTTTGGTGCAAGATGCAAAAGTTAAAATTGCAACAGAGATGTATGTAAGTTTAGAAAGTTTCATTATTCAGCAGTTGAAGTAGAGGGTTTAGATTTTCCAGATAATTTAATGTTTAACGCTAATCCGTAAACATTCACTTTTCTTCTGTAAGTACCATCAAAATTAGCGGCTAATAATAAGTCTCTTCGTTCAGCACTTTGTCTGATGAAAGAAAAGTCGACAGAAAATTTTTCATTAATTTTATAACCAAAACCTCCTGTGTATGCAGTTTGGGTAATATCAGGTAATTCAGGACTAACAAAACCTTCTTTAATAGGTGAATTATCCATGTATATACCACCTCTAATGCTAAATTTGTTTTTGTAAGTAATATCTAAACCAAAACGGTGAGTAACTACATCTTGCCAGTCTTTTACAGTTTTAGATTCAGGAGTTTCTTTATTATCAAATTTAAACGTTAGCGTATCGTAAGAAGACCAGCCTGTCCAATTGAAATCATAAATTACAGTAAACAGTAAATTTTCGTTGTACTGATGTTGAACACTTAAACCTGCTGTAAAAACCTGAGGGAGAGTAAGTTTAGAGGTAAAGCCTGTTTTAGCAGGAAATTGTTCTTGAAGAGCAACCGGAATATTAGTAAATTCAGCCTCACCATTAGATAAATCGATAGGCATAGCCGAACGATAGCTTAACCCTAAATTAAAATCAGTTTTTTTAGAACCATTCTCTAGTGTTAAGAAGTTAGAGAAAATACCAATGTTGTAACCAACACCGTCACCACTACCTGTTAAACTTGCTTTACCTTCAGTAGTTGTTGAAGAACTTACAGGTATCGCTTTTTCTGTAGAGAAACTTCCAGTAGCATAAACAAAACCTGCACCTATGCTAATTTTATCATGTAATTTGTAAGAAACAGTTGGTTGAAACATAAATGTTCTAAGGCTAATATTTTGGATAATGTATCTACCTTGCCAGTTATCTTCATAAGAAGAACTTGAACCAAACTGATTATTTACTAAAAAACCAACATTAAATTTTTCATTCAGTTGAGATGAGTAGTAAAAATGAATAGGAGTAGCTCTAGGAGAAGTTTGATTAGTGTTTGCAACCTGAGGTGTTTGTACAGAAACATGAGGATCTACCAAATTAGCTCCAAATGTAAATTGATGACCCGTTAGTGAACTCATAGCTCCTGGATTATAAAAAACTGCACTTGCATCATTTGACAAGCCTGTAAAAGCACCTCCCATAGCAGCAGCTTTTAATCCTTGTAAGTTTAGTTGAAAACCTCCTGCAGAAACAACAGTTGGAGTGATTAACAATAAATTTAATAGTATTTTTTTCATTTCGTTATTCTCAATCTTATTAACAATGTCGTGAGTAATTTTTTCTCACAGTCATTTTATTTATTTACAATAAATCTTTTTGTAATTCTTTCAGCTTGATAAGTAAGCTGATAGAAATAAACACCATTTTCGTAGTTGTTAGCATTAAGTGTGTAAGTGTTTTTTCCAGAACTTGCACTAATTTTTTCTGTTTTAATTTCTTCACCTAATAGATTAAAAACAGTTAACTCAACAACTTCAGCAGTTGGCGTATTAAATTCTATAGTTGAAGTATTACTAAATGGGTTTGGATAGTTTTGAGTAATAGCAAATTTATTTTCTGCCAATTCATTAACATTAACTGTTGAACTTGTAGTGTCAACAATATCAATATAATAATAATTTACATCAAAAGGTTGAGTTTGTGTAAGACCAAAGACAGTAGCGTAGGTAGTTCCGTTAACATTAATTGGATAGTTTCCGGTATCTGCTACTGTAGGATTGCCTGTTATTAACATACAACTAGATGTTCCGCCTAAAAATTTAAAAGGCAATGCGTTTTCATTTTCAGAAACAATGGTAAACCCAGGAGGTAAACCTGTAACAGAGGTAACAATAACACTATCAATTGGAACTGTAGTACAAGGAGGGAAAGCAATAACAATACAAGTATCGGCAGGAGTTACTGCTGTTATCACTTCGCTATATGGTTGTCCTACGTAGGCAGTTGGTAAGTTTGTAGCACTATCCGGATATACACCTGGAGCAGTATATTGACCATCAGGTATACAATTTTGAGCTACAATAGTTGACGTAATAGCAATAATTGCTAATAAAGAAAGTAATGTTTTTTTCATAAGGTTAAATTTAGTTTAAATTAAACTCCAAATGTATAAAAAAATATGAAGAGATAAAATAAAACTTATAAACGATAATAGAATAAGTGGTTAATAAATAGCGACACCATTTTCTGTTGCTATCCAAACTTTATTAGAGAGATCTATAGCCATTTTATTGACATAATTGTTGGGTAGGTTTGAATTAGAAAAATTGAAATATATCCACTCAGTAGTAATAGGATTAAGTTGAGCAATGCCTTGTCCAGACATTCCTAAGATTACTTCTGTAGAAGATTTTACTATAACTGAACGTACTAAATTTAAAGGCAATCCCGAGTTTTGCATATTAAAAGTTTGCCATATACTACCATCAATTTTTGTTAGTCCGCCATTAGTAGCTATCCAAATAATACTATTGTCGAAAGTAATATCAAATACAAAAGGATTAGGTAAGTTTGAATTTCCAGGGGTATAATTAGTAAAGTTACTTCCATCAAAAACAGAGACTCCAGAACCTGTTCCTATCCATAAATCACCGTTTGTATTTTCCTCAATAACGGAAACAGAGTTGTTTGGTAAATCCGAGTTGGAGGGAGTAAAAACTTGCCAATTACTTCCGTCAAAAGAGGCTAATCCGCCACCTGAAAAAGTACCTATCCATAATTTACCACTCATACTTAGTGTTAAAGCTCTTATTTTATTAGCAGGTAATAGAGAGTTGCTTGTATTATAGGTGGTTGTTATTCCGTTGGTATAATTTACTAATCCATTATCTGTTCCTATCCAAGTAGTTGTGCCATTAGATTGTACACAATTAATTTTATTACTTGGTAATCCTGCGTTTGTTGTATTCAGTATCGACCAATTATTTCCATCAAAAATAGAAAGACCATTATTAGTAGCGATTTTTACAATGTTTCCAAGGATTTCAATGTCATTAATAAAGTTAGCGGCAATTCCCGAATTTGAAGTTTGATAAATGGATGAAAAAATTTGGGGAGGATTTGTAGGTTCATGAGTTGGAGCAACAGTATTCGCTTCTTTGTTACAAGCAAACAATAAAAGTAAAATAGAAAAAACAAGATATATTAAATTGTTTTTCAAAACAAAGTGGTAATGATTAAGTTGCTAAGGTATAAAAAATAGTTAACTTACAACTTCTCTAAGCTTTATTTTTTTCTCGTAGTCTAATATTAATAAGTAATACAGAAAAACTCCAAAAAAATAAAGAGCAGCAGTTATAAGGAAGATATAGACATATTGTAATCCTATTTGTCGTAACACTTGAAAAATAACTGAACTGATAAACCAACTACCCGACCAAACAGCTGAAGTTAAAGCACTCATCATTTCTTGATTTCTTTCACCAACATAATCCATTACTATATCAGAAGTCATTGGTCCGGCCATATTCATTAATGGTTGTCTGATTACATAAGCTGCAACGGCAATATATACAGCCCATTCAAAAGACATTATTTCTGTAAATGCTAATACAATTAATGCAATTATAGCAATGGTTTGAGTAAGCGGGACAGCTAACTTATAGCCTAATTTGTCTTTTATTATAGGAACATACAACACCATGCTAAACACAATTAAAGTAGCAAATGCACTAATAATCGCAAATTCGTCAGAATCTAATCTGTGAATTTTAAAGAAAAATAAACCTATAAAAGGTATAGTTAGTCCTGCACCTACAGCAATAACAATAGTTGGGATTAGTGCTTTAAAAATAATTATCCAATCAAATTCTTTAAGGTTCGTTCGTTTTTTCTTGAGTTGAGGAATATTTTCACTAAATTTTATTTTAAAGATGAAGAATGTACCTATAAAACCGAGTGTACAGATAACTTGCAAGATTAATTTTTCATCAAACAATTCAGGGTTAATGTTTTTTAAGCTGAAAATTAACGCCCCGCTAAAGATGTTTGCCAAGCTCCATGTGGAGTAACTCAATGTAATGGCAGCGGTATGTGTTTCTTTTTTTGCATTTCTTAAAATATAAGGTATGGCAGAAATTTGTATTCCAATAAAACTTACCCCCCAAAAAAACAATACAATATACAGTAAGAATGATGCTTGTTGTGAAATGGCAAAAACAATAAGTAAAGCAAGAGCCGGGGTTAAAAAAGAAGAAATGTAAAATATTGGTTTTAATTTTCGTCCTTTAATAAACAAACCCAAGGGAAATGCAAATAATAAGACACCTAAAAACCGGAAAGAAACAAAAGAAGCACTTTCATGATCTTCGTAGCCAACTTTTTCCATATAAATCAACATAATAGCCATAAATGCACTATTAATAAGTTGTAGAAAAAATTCAGCAACGATAAACTGAATAATATGTTTTTCTAGTTGTTTATAATGTTTTACGAATGAGAACATTTAGACTTTTTTAAACGATTAACAGGTAATCATTCATGTTAATACCATTAAGAAATGCTGCGGCTGTCATTCTTTTTTTACCTTCTGGTTGCAATTCTAAAATAGCAATAAAACCATCTTTAACAGCAATTTTTAATTCATTTTTAGTGAAAATGATTTCACCAATTCTATAGTTATGATTTTCTTTTAAAGCTTTAGATTTAAATATTTTACAATTAATCACCTTATTTGTTGGTTGATGCGTGAACTGGGTAAAAGCAGTAGGGTAAGGACTTAATCCTCTTATATGATTATGGATTTCATTTAAAGGTTTTGTCCAATCAATTTTACAAAAAGGTTTAAAGATTTTATAAGCAAGCTTTAAGTCTTTACTATTATCTTGAGGAGTGGTTTGTATATTGTTTTTTGCTATAGCTGTTAAGGTTTTCACAATCAAATTAGCACCAACTTTCATTAATTTATCATGTAATTCACCGGCAGTTTCATTATCTTCAATAGTTACTTTTTCTTGAAATATAATCTCTCCGGTATCTATTTCATGTTGTAAGAAAAAAGTACTTACTCCAGTTTCTTTTTCTCCGTTAATAATAGCCCAATTTATTGGAGCAGCACCTCTGTATTGAGGTAAGAGAGAAGCATGTAAATTAAAAGTTCCCATTTCGGGCATGTTCCAAACTACTTCAGGAAGCATTCTGAAAGCAACAACCACCTGAAGATTAGCATTTAATGCTTTTAATTCATTAAGAAATTGTTTATCTTTAAGATTGGTAGGCTGCAGTAAAGTAAGCTGTTGTTCTTCAGCATAAATTTTAACTGCAGATTTAGAAAGTTGTTGACCTCTTCCTGCGGGTTTGTCAGGAGCAGTAATTACACACACTACATTAAAACCAGCTTCTACTATGCTTTTTAATGAAGCTACAGCAAAATCAGGCGTTCCCATGAAAACAATACGTAAATCTTTATTCATTAACTTAAGGATTTTTCTTACTAACTTTTTTAGCATAAGGTAAATAAGTGGGCAAAGCTGCAGAACCATACCAGTCGTAAATTTCTGCTTCTAAAAATGATTGAGCAACAGCAGGATCGGTACTCAAAAACTTTTCTACTTCTTCTTTATTTTCTGCAATAAAAATGAATAGACCTCTATATTGCTTCTCATTTTTGCCAAAAGGTCCTGCTACAATTAACTTACCTTCTTGTACCAATTTATTAATATTGTCAAGATGTCCTCTAAAGGCAGCACTTATTTCTTCTTTGTTATCAGAGGTGTTTGTACCTGTTTTAAGAATTACAAAATAATACATTCTCATACCATAATTATCAGCTTTTAAGCTATCTGCTAATGCTTTATCATAGTGAGTTGAGTCTGTTTGTGCTTTTACAGAAAAGCAAAAGAGTGTTATTAATAAACACAATACAGATAGGTGTTTCATGATATTGAAAGATTCGGTTAAGTCGCAAAAATAAAGAATAATTGTAGCAGAATGAGGAAAAGTTAAAATAGATGTTTGTTGAAAATTAATATAATTTAACAAAAATAAAACACTTGTTCTTGCCTAGAACAACGGCTTTAATAGGTAAATTTGTCGCCTAATTAAAATGAAATGAGAGGTTTTTGGTTGCTAGTTTTGTTAAGTATATTGTTATTTTTAAGTATTAACAATATAATAGCACAAAATTATACAGTTAGTGGAACTATTACAGATGCATCTACTAATGAACCTGCTGTTGGTGCTACGGTTTATATTAAAGAAACCCGTAAAGGAACAGCCACTAATGATAAAGGTTTTTATTCCTTAAGCCTTTCTAAGGGGAATTACACATTGGTAATTTCATACATAGGTTTTAATGAACAAGAAATTCCTTTAGTAATTAACAAAAACACTAAAATTAACCGCAAAATTGAACCAGCTGTAATTACTGCTGAAGAGTTTACTGTGGTTGGTGAAAAAGAAAATCAGAATACAGATGAAGCTGTAATGAGTACAGTAGAATTAAAAATGGATAAGGTAAAAACATTGCCTGCTATTTTTGGTGAAGTAGATGTGTTAAAAACCATACAGTTGTTACCAGGAGTGCAAAATGCAGGTGAAGGAAACTCCGGGTTTTATGTTAGAGGTGGTGGACCTGATCAAAACTTAATTTTGCTTGATGGAGCTACTGTTTATAATGCATCCCATTTATTTGGTTTTTTTTCAGTTTTTAATGCAGATGCTATTGATGAAGTGAAGTTGGTAAAAGGTGGTATGCCTGCTGAATATGGCGGAAGATTATCATCTGTTTTAGATATTTCCATGAATAATGGGGATATGAAAAAATATAGAGTTGATGGAGGTATAGGTGTAATTTCATCCAGATTAACAGTACAAGGGCCAATAAAAAAAGATACGGCCGCTTTTTTGGTTTCTGCCAGAAGAACTTATGCTGGAGATTTAGCTCAACCTTTTGTTAGCGACTCTTCAAAATTTAAAGGGAGTAACTACTATTTTTATGATTTTAACGCTAAATTCAATTATATATTATCATCAAAAGATAGATTGAGCTTGAGTGGTTATTTGGGTAGAGATGTGTTTACTTTTAAAAATTCTGATGATGGTTTTGAACTGAATACACCATGGGGAAACAGTATAGTCGCTTTAAAGTGGAGTCATATTTTTAATGATGAATTTTATGGAGATGTTACTGCTTCTTTTACAGACTATAGGTTTAAGGTAATTGCCAAACAAGATCAATTTGAGTTTGGATTATATTCAGGAATTACTGACTATAATTTAAAAGCTGACTATACTTATTTACCTTCTATTTTACATAAAATAAAGTTTGGAGGAGCTTATACCTTTCATAAATTTACTCCTAATAGTGCAGAAGTAAGTTCTGCCGATGTTGAATTTAATACTGGAGATGTAATTATTAACTATGCTAACGAAGGAGCTTTGTATGTTTCTGATGAATGGGATATTAGTGAAAAATTTAAAATTCAACCTGGACTAAGATATACCGTTTACCAACATATTGGTCCATTTAAACGCTATATTAATGATGAAAGGGGTGCTCCTCTAGATACTATTGAGTATGATAAAGGGGAGACCGTAAAGCTGTATCAAGGATTGGAACCAAGATTTATTACTCGTTATGCTTTTAACGATAAAGCTTCTGTTAAAGCTTCGTTTACACAAAATTATCAATACATTCATTTAGCTACTTTAGCTTCTGTTTCCTTACCTACAGATCAATGGATACCGAGTACTGAGGTTACTAAGCCTCAGTTTTCCACACAATATGCTTTAGGTTATTTTAGAAATATTCTTAAAAATAAATGGGAAACATCTGTTGAAGTATATTATAAGGATATGAAAAATCAAGTAGAATATAAAGATGGAGCAATGCCTCAGGATGATAGTGGAACGAATGTAGATAATAACCTTACTTTTGGTAAAGGTTGGTCGTATGGAGCTGAGTTTTTCTTAAAGAAAAAAGTAGGAAAAATTAATGGTTGGATAGGTTACACGTTAGCATGGACAAAAAGACAATTTGATAATTTAAACAACGGGAAACCATTTTACCCAAGATACGATAGAAGACATGATGCTTCAGTAGTTTTTAATTACGAAATTTCCGACCGCTTAATTTTAGGTGCAACTTGGGTTTATGCTTCGGGAAATGCTCTAACACTTCCTGCAGCTCGTTATATTATAGAAGGACAAGTGGTAAACGAGTACGGAGAAAGAAACTCTTACAGAATGGAAGCTTTCCACAGAATGGATGTTGCTTTAACATTAAAAGGAAAGGAAACAAAAAAGTTTAAATCGAGCTGGAATTTCTCTATTTATAACCTTTACAATAGAAAAAACCCTTATTTCATTTACTTCTCTAATGAAGGAAATGTTTACAATGGCAGTTTAGATATTAAAGCAAAACAAGTTTCATTATTTGGAATAATTCCTTCCATATCTTGGAACTTTAGTTTTTAAAACCAATTATTATGAACAAATTAAACCATATTGCCCCTGTTTTATTGCTACTTATGCTAGCAATAGTGTTGGTTTCTTGCGAAAAAGAAATAGAAATTGATTTGCCTGATGCTCAAACCAAATTGGTTGTTGAGGGAAATATAGAACAGGGGAGACCTCCTTTTATTATTTTAACTAAAACATCTCCTTATTTTGAACCAACAGACATCAACTCTTTACAAACACTTTTTGTAAGTGATGCATTAGTAACAGTTTCTAACGGAACTAATACGGTGCAACTTACAGAAATTTGTACCAACCAATTACCTGATTCACTTTTACCCGCTGTTGCAGAGTTAATAGGTGTTTCATTAAGTAACTTACAAACTTTCGGGTTTTGTCTTTATACTACCTTAGATTCTACTATTTTTGGTGAAGTAGGCAAAACATATTCCTTATATATTTCCTCAGGTGATGAAGTACTGACTTCAACAACAGAAATTCCACCATTAGTTTTTATGAATAGTTATTGGTATAAAGATCAGCCGGGTTACAGTAATTTCGGATATATTTGGTTTGAACTTTCAGACCCTCCACAATTAGGAAACGCTTATAGGCTTTATACTAAAAGACTTGGAAAGGACAGCCGTTTTATACCTATCTTTGGTTCTGCCTTTGATGATCAATTTATTAACGGACTTACTTTTGAAGGTAATTTTGGTAGAGGTAAAGAACCCGGTTCTCAAGCTCCTGATGATTTAGCCGAAACATCATATTACTATCAACAAGGTGACACGGTTATTATTAAGTTTTGTACCATAGATTATTATCATTTTAAATTTTGGGAAAGTTTTGAAGCTGCAGCTATGAGTTCCGGAAATCCTTTTTCAGCACCAACTACTGTTACCACTAACATTGAAGGTGGTGGTTTAGGTGTTTGGGGGGGGTATGGAGCAACTTACGATACACTTATTTTAGTGGATTAAAACAAACTCAATTGACTAGTCGGATGACAAAAAGCAGTTAAATCATAAGCCGGCCAAACTTTGTCTTTTAGGTATTTTTTTCTGGCTACATCAAACATACTTTTTATCATTACTGCTGTTTCTCCGTGTAGTTTTAGTCTATTCTTTCCTTTACTTTCTAAACTACCATTATTTATTTCTTTTATCTGATTCAATACTTTATCGGCTCTTTCCGGATAAGTTTTGCGTAGCCAATCTTCAAAAATTTCAGCAATTTCTCCATTTAGCCTAACTGTAGTGTAGCCAACAGATAAAGCTCCTGATGCTGCAACTTTTTTAACAATATTAGGAATTTCATGACTGTTTAATCCGGGAATTATAGGAGCCACCATCACATTTACAGGAATATTATTGGCAGATAACAACTCTAATGTTTCCAGTTTCTTTTGTACAGAAGCAGTTCTTGGCTCTAATAAGCTTCTTAATTTATTATCAAATGAAGTAATACTTAAGCTTACATGCACTAAATTTAATTTTGCTAAAGGAATCAATAAATCAATATCTCTTTGTATTAACGCATTTTTAGTGATGATGCTTACCGGATGTTTATATTTTAAACATACCTTTAATATTTCCCTTGTAATTTTTAGCTTTCTTTCTATCGGTTGGTAGCAATCGGTATTTCCTGACAACATAATAGGGCTAACTTTCCAACCTTTAGTGTTAAACTGTTTTTCTAACAGTTTGGGAGCATCAGGTTTATAAATAATTTTACGTTCAAAATCTAATCCTGCTCCATACCCCCAATATTGGTGACTTTCTCTGGCATAACAATAAACACAACCATGTTCGCAGCCTTGGTAGGGGTTCATAGAATAAACAAAGGGTACAGTAGGGCTATACACTTTGTTGACTATCTTTTTAGGAAATTCTGCAATGTATTCGGTTTTAATATCTTCCAAAAAAGGCACATCAATACCTTCTATATGTTCGTTTACATAAGCGGTTTTAGCAAATTTGTTGTTTACCTGTATTTGACTTCCTCTACCTCGCATAGTTTTAAATTATCTTACAAATATAACTATAATATGTAGATTATTTGACTTATATTTGTAGTTATGATGAAAATTTCAAAAAACATCAAGCATTTACGAATGTTAAAAGGCTTGACACAAGAGCAGTTTGCTCAAGCAATAGAGGTTACTAAATCTAGAATTGGTTCTTATGAAGAAGGTAGATCTGTTCCGCCAATAGAAACACTTATTGTGTTGTCGGAATTTTTTAAAATTCCGATAGATGCATTGGTGAAAAACGATTTAACTTTAGCTCAAGATGATACTTTTATGGATATTGGTAATCAGCGGATTTTATTTCCTATAAAAGTAGATGCTAATAACAATGATGTAATTGAAGTGGTTACCAAAGAAGCTTCAGCTGGCTACTTACAAGGTTATACCGATACCGAATACATTGCGGATTTACCTATTATGAGTTTAAACTTTTTACCAACAGGAAAACACAGGGCTTTTCCTATTAAAGGAGATTCTATGCATCCGTGGGTGAAAGATGGTGATGTAGTAGTGGGAGAATATTTAGAAGGGCCTCACCAAGTAAAAAACAGTTATTGTTATATTATTCTTACAAAAAATGACGGATTAGTTTACAAACGAGTATTTACGGATAGGATGGAGGAGGGAATATTAATGCTCTCATCTGATAATAAAATGTATGAGCCCTATATGTTGCATTTATCCGAAGTATTGGAAATATGGCAATTCAAGCTCAACTTATGTATTGGGCAGTATCAAGAAGATGAAATTAATCCGGCAAATATTCTTAATTTGATGAGAAGTGTTGGCATAGAACTTAAAAATCTAAAAGACAGAGTACAAAAATTAGAAAAAAATTAACTCCATTTTATTTTTTCGATTAACACCAATAAAAGCTAAGCTAATTACAAATACAGCATATAAAAAGCCTACCTTTGCAGCCTGAAAAGCTTAAAACTACATACAACACTCAGATTGTATGTGTATTAACAACTAAATTATACAATGGCAAAATCGCAACAAACCTACAACAAAAAAGAAAAAGAGAAAAAAAGATTAAAAAAACGTCAAGATAAATTAGCCAAAAAAGAAGAACGTAAAGCCAACTCATCTGATGGCGACTTCGATAGCATGATTGCTTATGTTGATGAAAACGGTATGATTACCGATACTCCACCAGACCCCAACAAAAAAAAGAAAGTTATTAAAGCCGAAAACATTGAGTTAGGCGTTTCTAAAAGAGTAGATGAAGAATTTAATCCTAATAGAAAAGGAAAAGTTTCTTTTTTCGATAGCTCTAAAGGGTACGGATTTATACTAGATACCGATAACCAAGAAAAATATTTTGTTCATGTTAGCGGATTAATTGACGAAATTGGTGAAAACGACAAAGTAACTTTTGAACTAGAACAAGGTCAAAAAGGACTGAATGCTGTTCGAGTGAAGAAAGTGTAAGAAATCTAATATTACAACAAACGTCATTCTCGAAATTTTCAAGGAATCTAGAAAATTATCGAGAATCTTTTATTGTTTAAAATTTTTGCTTAGATAGGAGACAGGAATGACGATTAAAATAAGAGAATAAACAAAAGAAAAAAACTTAAAACAAGGTTGTTTGGTTGGTCTCCAATTCCAGTAATTTTTGTTTACGCCAAATACCACCACCATAACCGGTTAAACTACCATCAGAACCAATAATGCGGTGACAAGGAATAATAATAGAAATTTTATTTTCTCCGTTAGCAGTGGCTACAGCTCTTATGGCTTTTAAATCTCCTACAGCAATAGCCTGTTCTTTATAACTTCGAGTAACACCATAAGGAACTTTCAATAATTCCTTCCAAACTCTTAATTGAAAATCCGTTCCTACCATATCCAATTGCAAATCAAACGTTTTAAGTTCACCATTAAAGTATTTTTTTAACTGTTCTTCTGCTTGAGTAATCAAATCGGATGTTGCATTAATCAATACTACTTCCTCACGTTTATTAAACTGATCAAGATGTTTGGCAATGCGTTGTTCATTATTAAATTCTAACAAGCAGATTCCTTTGTTGGTAGCTCCAACAGTTAACAAACCTAATGGAGAATCTATTTGGTGAATATAAATTTTTTGCATACCAACAAAAGTAATTGATTAAAAGTAATTTTACGATTTAAATTTATCACATCATGAGTATTACAAAAGTATCCATAGGCAGCGTATTTAAAACCATTATTTGGCCAAGAAAAAAGTTACTTTTTGTGGGGTTAGTCCTTATTGTAATTAGCCGTTTAGCAAGTTTAATTCTTCCTGGAGCTTCTAAGTACTTAATTGATGATGTTATTGTCAATAAAGATTTTGATAAACTATACACTATAATCCTTGTTGTTGCTGGAGCAATTTTGGTCCAAGCCGTTACTTCGTTTTTGTTGACCAAACTATTGAGTGTTGAAGCACAGCATTTAATTGCTCAATTGCGAGTGAAGGTGCAGCAAAAAATATTGAGTCTGCCTGTTAGTTTTTTTGATAACAGTAAATCAGGAGAGTTGGTTTCTAGAATTATGACAGATGTAGAAGGTGTAAGAAACATAGTAGGAACAGGTTTAGTGCAATTGGTAGGAGGAACACTAACTGCTGTCATTTCTTTGATACTATTAATAAAAATTAGTCCAATGATGACTGCTTATGTGCTTGTTCCTGTTGCTATATTCGGATTTGTTGCTATGAAAGCTTTTGGATTTATTCGCCCTATTTTTAGAGAACGAGGGAAAATAAATGCAGAAGTAACTGGTCGATTAACAGAAACTTTAAATGGGGTAAGGGTGGTAAAAGGTTTTAATGCTGAGCAACAAGAAATAAAAAGTTTTGAAACAGGGGTAGAAAAGTTGTTCTTAAACATTAAAAAAAGCCTTACTTCTACCGCTTTAATTACCAGTTCAGCTACTTTTTTACTAGGGCTTGCTTCCACAGGTATTATGGGAATTGGAGGATATATGATTATGCATGATGAATTAACTTTTGGAGATTTCTTGGCATTTACCCTTTATTTAGGATTTATGATAGCTCCTATAGTGCAGATGAGCAACATTGGTAGTCAGCTAACAGAAGGTTTTGCCGGATTAGACCGAACAGAAGAAATTATGAACATGGAATCGGAACACGATACAAAAGAGCGAGTGATAGAGTTGGAAGCAGTAAATGGAGATATCGCTTTTGAAAATGTGTCTTTTGCTTATGAACAAGACAAAGAAGTAATTCGCAACATCAATATTCATGCACCCAGAGGTTCAGTAACGGCTTTGGTGGGCTCTTCCGGTTCAGGAAAAAGTACCATTGCCAGTTTGGTTTCGTCATTTTTAATACCACATTCGGGTAAAATAACCATAGATGGAAAAGATTTATCAAAAGTCACCTTAAATAGTTATAGAAAACATTTGGGAGTAGTACTACAAGATGATTTTTTATTTGAAGGTACGATTAGGGAAAATATTATTTTTCCTCGACCAAATGCTAGTGAAGAAGCTATACAAGAAGCAGTAAAAGCAGCTTATGTAAATGAATTTACCGATAGATTTGAAAAAGGCTTAGAAACTGTAATAGGGGAAAGAGGTGTTAAACTTTCGGGAGGACAACGACAACGGATAGCTATTGCTAGAGCTATACTGGCAGATCCTAAAATATTAATTTTAGATGAAGCCACCTCTAACTTAGATACCGAAAGCGAAGCGTTGATACAAGCTAGTTTAGGGAACTTAATGCAAGGTAGAACTACATTTGTAATAGCACACCGATTAAGTACTATCCGCAAAGCTGACCAAATTTTAGTAATAGAGAATGGAGAGATAAAAGAAAAAGGTAACCATGATGAATTGATTGCTAAACAAGGACGTTATTTTGAATTGTTTACGTATCAGTCGAGGATTTAATTAGTCAATTAATAAATTAAGTTTTATTCCACTTTTAGTTAAAAAGAAAAAAAAGCTTCCTTTCTTATAGTTACTCAACTCAGCTTGATTAGATAATATAGCCAATCTTTTTATTGATTAAAATCAATAAAGAAGGTGATTGTTATTACTTTAACTGTAGTGTTACTCCTTTATATTTGTCAGTTAGAAAGAGTGATTAGTAATATTTTTAGTTATTTATATTCCAGATATAATCATGAATAAAAAACGCTGGTTTAGCTCAAGAACTTATATGATTGGTTTATTTATAATGAAAATTCGAATAATAATTAATACCTATGTTTATGAAAAATTCGATATCTTCTCAAAAATTTAAATTTCGTGATTTACCTCACTTGTTAATAGATACAGCTAAAGCATGGAATAATGCTGATCCTTGGAGATTAAGTGCTATTATTGCTTATTATGCAGTACTTTCCTTACCAGCATTATTAGTAATCATTATTAATATTGTAGGTACTATATGGGGAGAGGAAATTGTTCAGGGAAAACTAACCTCTGAAATAACCATAGCCCTTGGTAAAGATGTGGCAGATTCTATTCAATCGATGATTAAAAATTCTAAAATTGAAGATAAAAGTTTTATTTCTTCTCTTATTGGTATAATTGTATTAATATTCGCTTCTACAGGTGTATTTTATCAATTACAAATCTCATTGAATAAAGTTTGGCAATTAAAACCAAATCCAAAAGCAGGAATATTAAAAATAATTACCGATAGAGCTAAAAGTTTCGGATTTATAATTGTTATTGGTTTTTTACTTTTAATAAGTTTTATTGTTAGTGCAGGAATTTCTACCATTACCAATTTTATTAATGATACTTTGCCTGATTTTATGTTGTACATAACCAACATTATTGATATTGTAATATCATTGGCTATCATCTCATTATTATTTGCCTTAATGTTTAAATTTTTACCCGATGCTAAAATAAGGTGGAAAAGTGTATGGCTGGGAGCTGTAATAACAGCTGTTTTATTTGTAATAGGAAAGTTCTTATTGGAACTTTATTTTGAAGAAATGAATCCTGCTTCCACTTATGGAGCTGCAGGATCCATTGTTTTAATTTTACTTTGGGTTTCTTATTCAAGTCTTATCTTATTCTTTGGAGCAGAATTTACTTATATCTACAGTAAAAGATATAATTTAAGCATTCAACCTACTACAATTGCTATCAAAGAAGAATCTTAGTTGATTAATATCAATTATAGTGATTGATGTACATTTCTACATCTAATTTATTCTAATATTATCTTTATAGATAATTTAAGTAATTATAAACATCTAAAAAACAAATGTTATGAAAACACTAAAAACCATAAGTCTATCGGCTCTTATTTTATTAGGAGCGTCATCAAATTTAGTCGCAAAAAAAACAGATCATGATAAAGTTAAAATTAATGAAGAGGCATTTAACAGTCTAACAAAACAAGATCAAGCTAAAGCATTAGATATTCAAACTCATTTAAATGAAATTTATTCAACTGATAAAACAAACTTGTCTAAAAGTGAAAAAAAAGAACTTAAACAAGAATTAAGAATATTGAAAGAAGAAGTTGACTCAATAAATCAGAAGTCTCATAATGGTCATGTTATATATATATCTACCGGAGGATTAATTATAGTTATTTTACTTTTAATTATTCTACTATAGGATTTGAAGATAATGTTTAAGTTTGCGGTAAATGAGCAAACAATATGAACATATTTTTTTCGATTTAGACAGAACGCTGTGGCATTTTGATGAAAATTCTAAAAATGTGTTGAATGAAATCTTTGTGAAATTTGAGTTGGATCGTTTTATCAGTAATCCGAATGAGTTTATTAAAACCTATGAAGTTATTAATGAAAAACTTTGGAAGCAATATAGTAGAAATAAAATAGACAAAGAAAAACTTCGCTCTGAAAGATTTTACCAAACCATGCTAAAATATGGTGCAGATGATAATGCTATTGCTGTGCAAATAGGTGATTATTACATCAACCATTCTCCACAGCAAACCGTTTTGTTGCCTTACACCATTGAGACCTTAGATTATTTGAAGAATAAATACGTGTTACATATTATTACTAACGGATTTGAGGAAGTTCAGTTGATAAAACTGAATAAGTCGGGAATAATGAATTACTTTAATCAGCTTATATTTTCTGAAAAAGTAGGAGTGAAAAAACCACATCCACTAATTTTCAAAAAAGCCATTAAAAATGCCAATGCTCATATTAACAATTCCATAATGATAGGGGATGATTATTATGCTGATATTTATGGAGCTAAAAGAGTTGGTATAGATAGTATTTATTTTAATTTTAATAATTGTTCTCACCAATATGATGTTGACAATGAAATTAATTGCTTAAGCGAGTTGACTGGTTTGCTTTAGCTGTTATTTTTCATCATCTTCTTCACCAAACCATATCATTGCATACCCTTTTTTAATACCAATACCTATAGCATTCCATTGTTTGTTTTTCCAATTGGCTTGATTTATTATTACATTATTGTGTGGAGCAACTAGTCTTCCAAGTGTTTAATGCATTTTTAGCAATTTCAGGATCATTTTCTAGAGAACTTGAATAAGAAATTTCATATCCATTGCCTTTGTAAGAGGTTAATTCTCTTGGTTTACTCCACATACAAGCTGCTTTTTTATGGTCGTTAGTGTAGCAACAAGAAGTCCAATTACCTTTATCTGACCAACTATGTAAATTACATTTTGAAGTGACAGGTTCATTTATAGCCAAATCTTTAGCATGAACTTGAGCTACAAAAGTAAGCGATTTAGAAAGAGGAATAGGAGGGAGTTTGTGTACTTTTCTATAAGTATTTATCAGCTGATAAAGTTTCTTTTCATCTTCATTTAGTTTTGTAGTTGAAGATGGTTGTTGAAAAGCATAAAAAATAATAACCATTAAATAAGCTAACTTTTGCATAGTTTAATTTTATATTTTAGAACGAAATTCCAAAATATAAAATTGTGTGCTTATTTAATGATTATTAACAAAATGAGATTGTCTTTTTTATTTTTCAGTATCTTTTTCTGAGCTAGTATCTGCTTTTTTAGGCTTTTCTTTAACAACAGTCATGACTAATTCTTTAGTAACTTTATCCAATTCTACTTTAATAGTATCTCCTTCTTTAATTTTTGATTGGATGATTTCTTCAGCTAACGGATCTTCCAAGTATTTTTGGATGGCTCTTTTTAAGGGTCTTGCTCCATAAGCAGCGTCATAACCTTTATCGGCAATAAAGTCTTTAGCATCGTTAGCTAAATCAATTTTATACCCTAAGCCTTGAATACGTTTGTATAAACTTTCTAATTCAATATCAATAATTTTAAAAATATCATCTTTTGATAATGAATTGAAAATAACAACATCGTCAATTCTATTAAGAAATTCAGGAGCAAAGGCTTTTTTCAATGCATTTTGAATAACACTTGCTGAATGTTCATCAGCAGATTCTTTTTTAGCCGAAGTAGCAAAACCTACTCCCTGACCAAAATCTTTTAACTGACGGGCTCCAATATTGGATGTCATAATAATAATAGTATTTTTAAAGTTGATTTTTCTACCTAAACTGTCAGTTAAAATACCATCATCTAATGCTTGTAATAAAAGATTGAATACATCCGGATGCGCTTTTTCAATTTCATCAAGCAATACAATAGAGTAGGGTTTTCTTCTTACTTTCTCAGTAAGCTGACCACCTTCTTCGTATCCTACATATCCAGGAGGAGCACCAACTAAACGAGAAACAGCAAATTTTTCCATGTATTCACTCATATCAATTCTAATAAGTGCATCTTCACTATCGAATAAATATCTAGCTAATACTTTTGCTAATTGAGTTTTACCAACTCCAGTTGGTCCTAAAAAGATAAAACTTCCAATAGGCTTATTTGGGTCTTTAAGTCCAGCTCTATTACGTTGAATAGCTTTAACCACTTTTTTGATAGCATCATTTTGGCCGATAACTTTATCATGAATTTCATCAAACATTTTAAATAAACGATCACCTTCTGCTTGAGCCACACGTTGAACAGGAACTCCTGACATCATAGAAACAACTTCAGCAACACTTTCTTCTGAAACAGTTTCTTTATTGTTTCTAGTTTCTTCCTCCCAAGCTATTTTGGCATCATCCAATTCTTTTAAAAGTGTCCTTTCTGTATCTCTTAGCTGAGCAGCTTCTTCATATTTTTGACTTTTTACCACATGACTTTTCTTGGCCTTTATTTCATCAATTTTTTTCTCAATCTCAATAATATTTTTAGGCACTTTAATATTGGTAATATGTACTCGAGAACCAGCTTCATCTAAAGCATCAATAGCTTTATCCGGTAAATGTCTGTCAGTAATATATCTATCTGTTAACGTTACACAAGCTTTAATAGCATCTTCTGTATAAACAACATTATGATGGTCTTCATATTTCTCTTTAATATTTTCAAGTATCTGCATAGTTTCTTCTACTGTAGCAGGGTCTATTACCACCTTTTGGAATCTTCTTTCTAAAGCACCATCTTTTTCTATGTATTGTCTGTACTCATCAAGAGTTGTAGCGCCAATACATTGAAGTTCACCTCTTGCTAAAGCAGGCTTAAACATATTAGAAGCATCTAAAGAACCTGTAGCACCTCCGGCACCAATGATAGTATGAATTTCATCAATAAACAAAATAATGTCAGGAGATTTTTCCAATTCATTCATTACCGCTTTCATACGTTCTTCAAATTGACCTCTGTATTTTGTTCCTGCTACTAAAGATGCTAAATCTAAGGTTACAATTCTTTTATTAAATAATACTCTAGAGACTTTCTTTTGAACAATACGTAAAGCCAATCCTTCTGCAATAGCAGACTTACCGACACCAGGTTCTCCAATTAAAATAGGATTGTTCTTTTTTCTTCTACTTAAGATTTGAGAAACTCGTTCTATCTCTTTTTCACGCCCAACAATAGGATCTAGCTTACCATCTTCAGCATATTTAGTTAAATCTCTACCAAAATTATCCAATACAGGAGTTTTTGATTTGCTTTCTGAACCTTTTGAAGGATTTCCGCCTCCACCCATAAAACCTTTCCCGCTGTCATCATCGTCATCAGATGAAGCTCCCGGAAATTCTGATTTTGGGTTAAAATCTTCTGACGAGTTTAATATCATAATTTCTTCTTTTACTTTGTCGTAATTAACATCAAATTGTTGTAATGTTTGTGTAGCCACATTATCTTGGTCTTTTAATATAGACAACAATAAATGTTCTGTACCAATTACATTACTTTTAAACAATTTGGCTTCTAAATAGGTTATCTTTAATACTTTTTCTGCTTGTTTTACCAATGGAATATTTAATAATTGACTAGGAATTCCTGAACCGGTTTTAGTAGAAAGTTCAATTTGTGCTCTCAAATCTTTCGGATTTACGCCTAATGATTCAAGAATTTTCACTGCCAATCCATTACCTTCTCGTATAATTCCTAACAAGAGATGTTCTACTCCGATATAGTCGTGCCCTAATCTCAGGGCTTCTTCTTTGCTATAAGAAATTACATCTTTAACTTTTGATGAGAAATTTGCATCCATATACTTTCTATTATATTTTACACCCTAAAATTAGGATTATTTCAAGTAAGTCAAAAATAATTATATACTAATATCTATTAAAAATATATAATATGTCTTTTTCAACAGAATTTTGTTAGTAAATAAGCGTTAAAAATTTGTCTTTAAAAAAGGCTTATTAGTACTTTCGGGAGTTCAAAAAATCAGTACTAATTAAAATGTAAATTACATGATAGAAGGCGAAAAAATTATTCCGATTAATATAGAGAAAGAAATGAAATCTGCCTACATTGATTATTCAATGTCGGTTATTGTGTCTAGAGCTCTTCCTGATGTGAGAGATGGTTTAAAACCTGTTCACAGAAGAATTCTATTTGGAATGATGGAATTAGGCGTTAGATCAAACGGTGCGCATAAAAAATCAGCTAGAATCGTAGGAGAGGTACTTGGTAAGTATCACCCACATGGTGATACTGCGGTTTATGATTCTATGGTACGTATGGCTCAAGAATGGTCGTTGCGTTACAGGCTAGTTGACGGACAAGGTAACTTTGGTTCTGTTGATGGTGATAGTCCTGCTGCAATGCGTTATACCGAAGCTAGACTACAAAAGATAGCTGAAGAAATGTTGGCAGATATCGATAAAGAAACGGTTGATTTTAGCTTAAACTTTGATGATACACTTCAGGAGCCAACCGTATTACCAACAAGAATTCCTGCTTTATTACTAAATGGAGCTTCGGGTATCGCAGTAGGTATGGCAACCAATATGGCTCCTCATAATTTAACTGAAGTTATTGACGGAATTGTTGCTTATGTAGACAACAGAGAAATAGATATAGATGGTTTAATGGAACACATAAAAGCCCCTGATTTTCCTACAGGTGGAATTATTTATGGCTACCAAGGAGTAAAAGATGCTTTCCATACAGGTAAAGGACGTATTGTAATGCGTGCAAAAACGGAGTTGGAAGAAACAGATTCAGGAAGGTTTAGAATTATTGTAAACGAAATTCCTTACCAAGTTAATAAAGCTGAAATGATTAAGAAAACAGCTGATTTGGTTAACGACAAGAAAATTGATGGTATTTCTGATATTAGAGATGAGTCGGATAGAAACGGAATGAGAATAGTGTATGAACTTAAAAGAGAAGCTATTCCGAATGTTGTATTAAACAATTTGTTTAAACAAACAGGCTTGCAAACATCTTTTAGTGTAAACAACATTGCATTGGTAAAAGGCAGACCGGTTGTGTTAAACTTAAAAGATATTATTGTTGAATTCGTTGAATTCAGACATGAAGTAGTAGTTAGAAGAACGACTTACGAATTAAGAAAAGCAGAAGAGAGAGCACATATCTTAGAAGGGTTAATTATTGCTTCAGATAATATTGATGAAGTTATTAAAATAATTAGAGCATCTTCTAGCCCTGATGAAGCTCGTGATAACTTAATGGAAAGATTTAATTTATCAGATATTCAATCCAGAGCAATTGTTGAAATGAGATTGCGTCAGTTAACCGGACTAGAGCAAGATAAATTAAGAGCTGAATACGAAAGTATTATGGCTTTAATTACAGATTTAAAAGATATTTTGGCTAACGAAGAAAGAAGAATGCAAATCATTAAAGATGAATTGTTAGAAATAAAAGCTAAATATGGTGATGAAAGAAGAAGTGTAATAGAATATGCCGGAGGAGATTTTAGTATTGAAGATATGATTCCTGATGAAACAGTTGTTGTGACTATTTCCCACTTAGGATATATTAAAAGAACTTCTTTATCTGAATACAAATTACAAAATAGAGGAGGAGTAGGAGCAAAAGGCTCTGCTACCAGAGATGAAGATTTCTTAGAAAACTTATTTGTAGCTACTACTCATAATTACCTATTGGTATTTACTGAAAAAGGTAAATGTTACTGGATGCGTGTATTTGAAATTCCTGAAGGTACAAAACAATCTAAAGGTAGAGCCATCCAAAACTTAATAAACATTGAAACTGACGATAAAGTGTTGGCTTATATTAACGTTAAGGATTTGAAAGATGAAGAATACATAAATAACAACTTTATTATTATGTGTACTGAAAAAGGTGTGGTTAAGAAGACTACCTTAGAGGCTTACTCTAGACCAAGAGTAAATGGTATTAATGCTATTACAGTGAGAGAAGGAGACAGGTTATTAGAAGCTAAATTAACAAGTGGTTCTGATGAAATTTTATTAGCACTTAAATCAGGTAAAGCAATTCGTTTTAATGAATCTACTACTAGACCGATGGGTAGAAATGCATCAGGAGTTAGAGGTATTAGATTAGCCAACGAAAAAGATGCTGTAATTGGAATGATAGCTATAAATGATAAGAGTAGAAACATCTTGGTAGTATCTGAAAACGGATATGGAAAACGTTCTGAATTAGAAGACTACAGGGTAACCAATAGAGGTGGTAAAGGGGTTAAAACCATTAACATTACTGATAAAACAGGTGGTTTAATTGCTATGAAAGATGTATCTGATAACGATGATTTAATGATTATCAATAAATCAGGATTGGTGATACGTTTAGCTGTAGATTCTTTAAGAGTTATGGGTAGAGCAACTCAAGGAGTAAGATTGATTAACCTAAAAGGAAACGATAGTATTGCTGCAGTTGCAAAAGTTGAAAAAACTGAAGAGGAGGAAGAAATAATACTTAACGAAATAGAAAATCAAGATACTTCAATGAATGAGGAAGATATGGACAATGGCAAGGATGTTGATATTTCTAACGATGAAGAATAAATAAAATTGAAAATTAAAAAACGATAAAATGAAAAAAATACTGATAACAGCTGCTGTAATTGTTGGATCAACGGTAGTGTTTGCTCAAAAAAATCAAGTACAAACAGCATATAGTTTTAGTAAAGCCTTTGATAGAAACGGAAAATGTTCTGAGTTACAAAATGGGTTAGAAGCTATTAATGTCGCTATTCAAGATGAAACTACTAAAACATGGGTAAAAACATGGATGTATAGAGGGAATCTATATTATAGTGTATTGTTACCAACAACCGATCAAAATTGTAAAGACCTTTATAAAGAAGCCTTAGATGAAGCTACAGATTCTTACCTAAAAGCGTTGGTATTAAACTTTGAAGATCCTGAATTAAAAAAGTTAGATTTGAACAAAGAGGATGGTAGTGATATGATAAAGTTTATTACTGCATTAAATAGTAATAGCAAGGTTGAATATCAAGAGTTTATGATGACAATTATAGGTGGAAGAATGCCCGGTTTAGCAGGAGAATACGCTAATAAAGGAATAGAAAACTTCCAAGCTAAAGAGTACAAAAAAGCACAAGAGAATTTTGGAAAATCTATGATGTTAAATCAACTTGCCGGAAAAATGGATACGGTAATGATGTTTAATACAGCATTAGCTTCTGAATATGCTGAAGATTATGAAGCAGCAAAACAATTGTATAATGCTTTAATTCAGTTGAAATACAATGTGGATGGTAACGGACCAAGTTTATATCAGTCACTTTCTAGAATTCACAAAAAGGAAGGAGACAACGAAAAATCGTTAGCAGTTTTACAAGCAGGAAGAAAAGCTTACCCAAACAATCAAGCATTAATATTCGAAGAAATTGATTATTTCTTACAAGCAGACAAAGCTCAAGAAGCATTAACAAGCTTAAATACAGCTATTGAATTAGATGCTACCAATGCTTTTCTTTATTATGTTAGAGGAACTGTTCAAGAAAAACTGGAAAATAAAGATGCTGCTATTTTAGATTATAAAAAATCATTAGAGTTAGATCCTAAACAACATGATGCAGCTTATAACTTAGGTGCTTATTACTTTAACAAAGGTGTTGATAAAATTAATGAAGCAAATGATTTGCCTTTAAGTCAGTCTAAAAAGTTTGAAGCAATGAAAGCCGAAGCTAAAAAAGACTTTGAAAGTGCTATTCCTTATGTAGAAATGGCAAACAAAGCAAAACCGGAAGATGGCGATACTGCTACTATGCTAATTAAACTTTACACTCAAGTAGGTGAGTACGAAAAAGCAAAAGAATTAAAAGCGAAATACCAATAAGCTTTATTCAATTAAGTAATTTTAAAAAAGAGGTTGTCTTTTAAGACAACCTCTTTTTTTGTCGTAGATTCCTGCCTTTGCAGGAATGACGTACAGAGAACGAGAATGATGTTAAAACTATTTCAGCATTAATTAACTTACAACGTCATTCCCGAAATTTTCAAGGAACGTAGGAAATTGTCGGGAATCTTTTCTATCGTTAATCAATTACAATTCCCAAGTATTCTCCATCAAATGACCCCGATAAGTATCGGGCGGGGAGATATCTTGTAAGTTAGGAAATGTAACGCCTTTCATATTAAGATAAGCTCATATTTATGTTAAAATTGATTAATGCTTAAAAATCTGATTAAAATCATTTCTAATTATACAATAATTAATGTACCTTTGGTTATAATAATTAACAATTAAACAACATAATTAAAAAATACATGAAAACAGTTCTTCTTCCAACAGATTTTTCTACCAATTCTAAGAATGCAGTTAATTGGGCACTAAATTTTTACCAAAGTGAACAAGTGAAATTTATATTAATTCATTCTTATTTTTCACCGCAATCTGGTTCTAGTGCCGTAGTTTCTATTAATGAAATATTAAGAAAACAAGCTGTAGAAGATTTGATAAAATATAAAAAAGAGTTAATAGATACCTTTCCTAACAATAAGAATGAAATTGTTTGTAAAGAAGTTTATGGAGATGTACTTCATGCTATAAAATTTATATCTGAAGAATTAGATAATGTAGCAGTTGTAATTGGAGCTAAAGGAATGAGTGCTATGGAAGAAATATTTATAGGAAGCAACACTTCGGAAATTGTTAAAGAAGCAGACGCTCCTGTTTTTGTTATTCCTGAAAATGTAGTTTATAAAGAAGTAGAAAAAGTTGCTTTAGCAATAGATTTTCAAGATAATCTTAATGCAAACACTTTAAATCCATTAAAAGGTTTATTGGTAAATAAAAAAGCTGTATTACGTGTTTTCTACATAGAAGATGAAGATGCTAATATCGCTGAAGAACAACAAAACAAAGTAATAATAGATTTAGAATCAAAACTCAATCAAAACATCGAAGTTATTAAAATAAATGAAGAAGATCCGTTAAGTGGAGTACAAAAATTTATTCATTCACATAAAATTGATTGTTTAGTAACAATAAACCGTAAAAAGTCTTTTTTTGAAAGTTTATTTCATAAAAGCTTTAGTAAACAGATAGCCCTTCATACAGACACACCATTATTGGTATTGCATGATTAATAATTCACTTTCTTAACAAAATTATATGATGACCATACTTTTGCCTACGGATTTCTCTAACAATGCTAAAAATGCCATTTTTTATGCATTAGAACTTTATAAAAATCAGGAAGTTAATTTTATATTAATGAATGCGTTTCATCCAACACACGATGATATGGCCAATAGTATTACTGGTGGTTCATTAAATGATTTGTTAAGCCAAGTTTCTGAAAAACAATTACAAGAATTAATTGCTGAGATTAAATCAAAAAAACAGCTTAACAATAAAAAACATTCGTTTAGCTTTAAATCTGTTTATGGAAGTTTAGTAGAAATTATTGACACTTTTGTTGATAAACATCCTATAGATTTAATAGTAATGGGAGCAAAAGGAATGAGTGCGGTAGAAAAAATTGTTTTTGGAAGTAACACTTATGCAGTAATTAAAGAAGTGGATTGTCCTGCTTTAGTTATTCCTGATAAAGTTAGTTATTCTTCTCCATCAACTATTAGCATTGCTACTGATTTTAAAGAAATTAAAAAGAAAAACATATTTGCTACATTACAACCTTTGGTAAAGGATTTTAAACCGGAAATTACTTTATTTAATGTAACGGAAGAAATGAAATCGATTGGTGCTGACGAAAAACAAATGGCTCAATCTATTACTAATATCCTTGATGTAGCGGATATTAAAACTTCTTATTTTAAACATGAAGATGTAATTTATGGTACTAAAGAATATGTTAAACAACACAATACATCTTTAATGGTACTGGTAAACAAGAAAAGAAACTTCTTTGAAGATTTATTTCATATTAGCTTTACCAAACAAATTTCTTTTCATGCCGAAATTCCATTATTAATCTTACACGATTAATTTAAAAGCCAATTGTTGGCTATAAAATATGGATTCTTTAACACAAATTTTACTAGGAGCAGCTGTAGGTGAAGCTGCTATGGGTAAAAAAGTGGGCAATTGGGCTATCCTTTGGGGGGCTGTTGCCGGAACTATTCCCGATTTAGATGTTTTAGCCTTTCATTTTACTGATAATATTACTGCTCTCGAAATCCACAGAGGGTTTACCCATTCGCTATTTTTTAGTGTGCTTTTTGCACCAATTTTTGGTTTTATCATCAGTAAAATTCATAGAAAGCTAAACGCCACCTGGAAAGATTGGACCCTACTGATGTTTTTAGGCTTTTTTACTCATGGCTTGTTAGATGCCCATACTACATGGGGGACACAACTCTTTTGGCCGCTAGATTATCGCTTGGCTTACAAAAATATTTTTGTTATAGATCCGCTATACACCATACCGTTTTTGTTTTTCGTGATTTTAGCCATGTGTTATAAAAAAGAAAGTAAAAAGCGTAGCAAATACAACAATTTAGGACTAATCATCAGCAGCAGCTATATGGTGTTAACGTTAGGTTTTAAGTGGATAGGACATCAACAATTTACTACAGCCTTAACCAAACAGGAAATAGACTATCAAGCAATAGCCACCAGACCTACACCTTTAAACGCCATACTTTGGGGAGCAAATGTTCAGCTTAAAGATGCTTATATTATTGGTTATTACTCATTATTTGACAAAAGCGATATTCAGTTTAGTGCCAAAATTCCTAAAAATCAGCACTTGTTAAAAGAGGTGCTTCACGAAAAGAAAGTACAGCAATTAATTAAGATTACCGAAGGTTGGTATGCTGTTGAGCAAAATGGCGACACGCTTATTTTTAAAGATTTGCGTTTTGGTCAGAACGATATTAACAATATAAAAAGCAACTTTGTTTTTAGTTTTGAATTGTTTTATGAAGAAAATGGTGAATTTCAAGCTATAGAACAAACTAAAGACATTAGAGATGGTAAACTGCTTCTAAAAGCCTTGCTTACCAGAATTAGTGGTGTTTAATTCATTAATAATCTTATCTAAAATAAATAAACTCTTTACCTAATCATTAAGTTTATCTAAATCCCTACGCACTTTCTTGGTAGGGCGACCTTTAATTCCTAATATTTTATTCTGATGTTGTTGTTGCTGAACTTCTTCTAAAAGCTGTAAATCTGCTGCAGTGGTTGTTTCTAATAAGTATTGATTCACTAATTTAGCTCCAATACGTGATTTAGGAATATCCAACACCTTAAAAGTTCTCCAAATAGGAATTACTTTAATACTCATTTCATCGCCAACAGCAATAAGCTTACTTGGTTTTACAAAATCACCGTTAAGTTTCACTTTTTCGGTATCGCAAGCTTTTGTGGCTAATGTTCTGGTTTTAAACAAACGTACCACCCAAGTATATTTATCTATTCTCATGGAAGCTGCCAGTTAAATTCGTTAAATAGCTTAAGCCAATCTTCAGGAAAATTAGCGGTAAAAATCATTTTTTGGTGGGAGAGGGGGTGTTCCAATTCAATTTGTTGAGCATGTAAAAACAAATAATGGCAGTTAAATTGCGTTTCATACATACGATTATGGAATCGATCTCCATATTTACAATCACCAACTATGGGATGATTGATTTTATTCAAATGCTTACGCAATTGGTGCATGCGTCCGGTTTTAGGAAGTAACTCCATTAAACTATAACGCGATTTCTCATAAGGATGAACAGGAATATCCAACTCAATAGAAGATACAGTTGTATAATGGGTTAAGGCTGCTTTATAAACTCCGGTATCATCATTTTTTACAGGAGAATCAATTTTTCCGGCAGGCGGACTAAAACCTCTGACAATGGCAAAATATTTCTTTGTAATACGATTATTGGTAAATAACGCCTGAAATGGAGCTACAAAAGATTTATCCTTTACTAAGAGCAATATTCCCGAAGTTTTTCTATCCAAACGATGTACAGGAAAAAGTGGAAAGCCTAATTGTTGTTGTAAAAATTCCAACAAAGTTGTTTCCGTAATGTTTCTGGCGTAGTGCGATTGATGAATTAAATAGTTATTGGGTTTATTCACTACCACTAATAAATCGTCTTCATAAACAATTTCTATGGTATCTATTGCTGGTTGGATGGAAGTATTCATTTCTTTTGCAAGAGACTAACGTTATAGGAAATAAGACTAAATGATGTTTGTTTGGATATTAAAGTTCTTTTTTTACATCGTTAACAGCTTTTTTTGATTCTTTTCCAACGTATTTTATCGGTTTACAAGCTACCATTACAAACATTAGGGTGGTTAGTAGCATAAATTTGAATGTTGTTAGTCTTAATTTCATGGGATACGATATTAGGTAAGTGCTGTATTTCCAAAATTACACATTTAAATTCATGCATTTCAGAAAGGATGGGTATTAACTAAATTACTCATTAACAATTTTTATGAAATCAACTAAGGGTTGTACAGACGTATTCATCTCCTTTGCAAGATACAATTAATAAAAAATATACATACATAACTTGATGAAAGTTATATTACCTAATGCTAACTTCGCTATTAAAATTCAATAATTTACTCCGTGCAATGTAACTTTTTTCATTTTCGTTACACTTATTATATAGAACACACCTTTTAAAGTGTTATTGATGATTAATAAAAAACAACAAGAAAAATTTCTAATACTCTACAAACCAATTCATGATAGGTTTGAACGCTTCTGCAGGGCAAGGGTTTTTGGAAATATGGAATATCAAGATTTAATGAATGATACTTTACTTGTTGCTTTTAAAAAGTTTAATACACTTAAAAATGAAAAAACTTTTTTATCATTTTTAATAGGTATAAGTATTCGTTTATTAGCTAATCATCACAAAAAAATAAAAGAAGATTTAATAGTTGAATCTAATTATGACTATCATCAAGATGTAAATGCCAATACTGAAAAAGATACTGAAATCTATTTTCTATACAAAGCATTAGCATTGCTCCCTGACGAACAGAGGGAATGTTTGGTGCTTTTTGAGATTACAGGTTTCTCCATTAAGGAAATTATGGAAATTCAAAATTCCTCCGAATCGGCAGTAAAACAACGCTTAAAAAGAGGACGAGCTAAGTTATTAGAGATATTGACTTTTGAATCAAAATACCAAACTAAAGAGGATAGTCATGAGTAATGATACTAATAAAATGTTGAATGATTTATTCAACAAAGCCAAAAATGAACCTTCAAAAGTATCTTTTGAAGCAACTAAGGAGCGATTTATAACCTCTGTTAGCAATAAAAACAATGCTACAAAAGGCAACAATTTTGCTCGATTTTTCAACCTTAAATTAATTATTATGATAGCATCAATAATAACAACTATTACATTAGTATTAGTTTTAAAACCAACAACTACAACAAAAACAACAGATAAGGAAAATACCACAAATACATCAACTGTAGAAACAACAATAAAGAATGAAAAACAGGTTTTACAAGAACAACAACAAGTGATAACAGAATATTTACAAAAAGTAGATAGGTTAACACCTAAAAACATTGCCTTAAATCAAGAAAAAGCCCTCCTTATTCCGACAGATAGTTTAAAAAAATACAAAAAAGCATTAGTAGCATCGGCTCGTATTTCCGAAATATTAGATACCGCTTATAGGTTTCCGAATTTAACACCTGATGAAATTGCTGCTAACAATAAACAAAAAGCAAAAATGGTAAAACAACTTATTAAATTAGATAAAAAACAATATGCTTTTATTCCTTCAGGTACGTTTAAAATAGAAGATAAAAATTGGTCAGTACAGGCATTTTACATGCAAACTACCGAAGTTACCAATTTAGAATACCGAACTTTTTTATTCGATTTATTAATTACCGACAGAAAGGAAACATTTTTAAAGGCAAAACCTGATCAAGCCATGTGGGTAAAAGAATATCCAAATGCTTTTAATAAACCAATGCAAGACAATTATTTTTCACACTCAGCATATAATGACTACCCTGTTGTTGCTATAAGTAGGGAAGGGGCAGAAATGTATTGTAAGTGGTTAACTGAAGAGGTAAACAAACAAAATACTGAGCCCATTAATGATATACGTTTGCCAAGTAATTACGAATGGATGTACGCAGCATCTGATGGAGGTAAACATTTTCCTTATCCATGGGGAGGGCCTTATCTTAGAAACTCAAAAGGATGCTTTTTGGCTAATTTTTATCCGATGAAAGATAATTATATAGCTGATGGTGCATTTCATACAACTAAGGTACAATCATACAATCCTAATGATTTTGGTTTGTATTGCATGAGCGGTAATGTGGCTGAGATGGTGTATTACGAAGATGAAAATAATTTACCGGGAACTAGAGGCGGTAGTTGGTCTAGCATAGGACAAGAGCTTCAAATAATTCAAGGAAATGATAGGTTTAAAGAAAGAACCAAACCTTCTGTAAATGTTGGTTTCAGACCGGTTATAACTTATTTAGGAAGAGCAAAAGCACAAATAAATCCTTCCGGAACAGTTAAAATAAAAGACAATATTTACATAGATGAAACGGAAATAACCAACTTTAATTGGCGAGAATACATGATGTGGTTGGAGAAAGAACACGGAAAAAACGCTATCGAATACAAAAATGCATTGCCCGATACCTTAGTTTGGAAAGAAAAAGAATCGTTTAATGAACCTTATACTCAATATTATTATAGTCATCCGGCATATAATGATTATCCTGTGGTTGGAATAAGCTATGAACAAGCCGTGCAATATTGCAAATGGCGAACGGAACGCGTAAAAGAATTGTTTGAAACCAAGATGTTGACTGATAAAAAGAATGTGTATCCAACTAACTTCGAATACCGATTGCCAACAAAAGAAGAATGGGAAGCAGCAGCAAAAATTGGTTATTCTGAAAAAACACAACAACAATTGAATACTAAATACAAAGGACAAATTTTAGCTAATTTGAAAAGGAATAAAGAAGATAATGTGGTGGTAGCCGGAAATGTTCCAGACAATGGAGATATAACAGCTCAGGTTAAATCATATTGGCCAAATGCCGTAGGGTGTTATAATTTAATTGGAAATGTAGCCGAAATGATTAATCAACAAGGATTAGCTAAAGGTGGTTCATGGATTAATGATCCAAATGAAATTTCTATTGAAAAGGAGATAACTTATACCAAACCAACAGCATGGTTGGGTTTTAGATGTGTTGCCGAAATTAAGTAGGTGTAATTCTTTAACTAAAAGCTCCCTAAGTTTTCTTTATTGAAGATAGGGAGCTGTTTAGTTTATTATTGCGAGTTTGGAAAACCCTATTTAACATAATATAAATTATAAGACAAAACGATAGTGTTTATTTATTGGTGTATTTAATTCGTTTTGTCAATTATAATGAATATTATGTCTCCACTTCGTTACGCCCTGGCGGGTAAATAGAACGCACATTCCATCGCTTCTTAATTCTCGTATTCAAGATAATTCTACACAAATTTAAAAATATTCGATTCTCAAGAAGTTTAGTTTTTTATAAGGTTTATCGTTTTGTCCTTATAATTAGCCATTATATTAAATAGCCGCACATGCCTTTCTTTTTTAAAAAATTTATTCTTTTGCCCTCGCTCAAAAAAATTATGTGGTAGTTCACTTGCATACAAAAAATGCGTTTGCCTTAATAAGGCTTCATTTCGCATTTTTCTATGCTGCGTTCACTGAGCCTGTTTGATTTATTCTTTTTTCTTGATAAAAAAGAACCAAAAAATCAAGAAAGAAATATGCTTCAACGCTCTCTGTATAAATGCTAAAACAATACAAAAGTAATTGTTTGCTACGCAACAAAAGGACAAGCCCCTTTTGTTTGTTTTTACGCATTTATCCATTCACGCCAAACGCTTGCCCGCATTTCTTTCGTGCCAACACGCCTTTCTATTTAACATAATTATATGTTTTAATAGTTATTAGCTTGTTGATTTGAGTTTTCTACACACAAGTTGCAGCAAAGTTATGGTTATTGGTTCGGGAAATTGCAAGGATAAAATGTAGTAAAGCTATTTAGCCAACACACTTTGCTACCGCACCGTAAACCGCTTTACTCCTTGCAATTGCCTCACTCAAAACCATTGTGAACGCCTAACTTGGCGTATTGCCAAGGGTTCATTTAATTTTTTTAATTATGTTATGTATTCTTGTTTATGCTCGTATTAATCCTATTAAATCTTGGTTCTGGTTGCATCCCCATGCTAAGTCTTGGTTTTGGCTAGGTTATTATCGCAAGTGTGGTTTTAAGTTTGCTTATAGTCGCAATAAGTGGCTTTATGTTTTCTACATTCGGTTTCTTTGGTTAGAGCTTGGTTGCTCTTCGCTCTCTTTATAAGGGAGCTTTTTTTGTTCAAAAACTAGATTAGATTTTGTACTTGATTGACTAACCGATATTTATTCAATTCATCCATCCCATTCTTAAACACTTTAATTTCCCAATTTGCGAAATGAGCAAACATTTCGCTTTGCGAATTATCTTTAAAGATATAATCATCTGGGGTTGTAAAAATTTTTGAAGGAATCAAAAACAACCCTAATTCTTCTTCATTCATAAATAGAATTAAAACAATCCATAAATTATCTTTTAGCTCCCCTAATTGTTGTTTAGGAATTTTAATGTTTCTTTGCTTATCTAATTCGAGTATTTGCAAATACAATTCATGCTTATTTCCTGATTTGATTTTGACAATAAAATCTACTCCTTCCCTCCCACTCTCGTTTTGAAATACTTCTTGCTTGGCTTTCATAAATTCAGCCATCATAAAGTATTCAGAGTATTTTATCAGTTTAATCATTTACAGCAAAATTAAACATTATCCTCATAAATCTTATCCAATGGATTAATACAGGATTTCAATTCTGTTTTGGCAGCTTTAATGTATAGCAATGTTGAATGAAAGCTTTTATGTCCTAATATTTTCTGAATAGTGTATAAATTCTATCCTTCTTCATTTTCATTATTCTTATTTTAAACACCAGTCATTTATAAAAGTAAACTCCTGACTTTCAAAACTGCGAAAACCTCGAACTCAAACATTATAGTTCAACCTCCCTAATTTGCGGAACGATACTATCTATAGTTACACATAGTTTGTCCATACTCTTCTTAAAACTTACTTTTTCTTCTTCAGTAAAATCTCTAAGCAATAAATCATTGGTTTGTTGTACCCCTTCTTTAATTTTAGGCAGCAGTTCCAATGCTTTATCAGTAATTTCTAAAATCTGACATCTTCTATCCTTACAATCCGGTGTTCTAATCAATAGACCTTTTTCGCTTAAATAATCTACCATTCGCATAGTAGAAACTTTGTCTCTTTTTAATGCTTCGGCTAAATCTTTTTGAGTAACCTTTCCACTATTTTCACATAAATAGAGTAATAGGGCAAAATATCTTTCAATGCCAAAAGGCTTCATAATAGATGACAAAGTACTTAGATACACCTCCGAAATACGAGCCATTTCATACCCATATATATTTTGATTAATCACTAATTTATGTAGTAGTTTAAAAAGCTTACAAATGTAACTAATTTAGGTACATGTATTTTTTGGGGAAGTAAAATTTAGAAAGATTTAATGTTTAATTTGTTTATCCTTGATTAAAATTTGATAGATTCGTTAATTTCAGAAAAAGAGCCAGTGAGATTATGGAAGAAATAGGAAATTTACATTAAAATTTCTATCCTACTTAACAAAAAGTAACTTTTCAAATAAAAAAATCACCTCTTCTTTTCTTCCCATTGTTTAAATAACTTAGGCATCTCTACTTCCATATAATTCATGAAATCAATGATTTCTTTTAAAGAATGATTAAAATCCAAAGTTGATTCTGATCTAACACTTAAAATTTCTTTAAACAAACTATTCAATTCAAATATACTATCGTTTACTTCTTTTAACTTACTCTTCCAACTAACAATTAAACTGCGAAAATATCGTTTACGATCCCCCATCTTAGTAATATACTCAATTCGCTTAATTTGAATAAGTGCATTCAAAGCATTACTTGTTGCACTTTTACTTAAATTCAATGTGGTTCTTATTTGATCAAAAGTTAACTCAACCTTATCAGAAATCAATAATAAAGCTAAAATCTGAGAAGCGGCTGGTGTATATCCCAATCTCTCATGAATAACAATAGCCTTTTCTAAAAGCTGTTGCTGTTTGGTTGTTAATTTGACTTTACCTTCCATATTTGCAAATTAAACTATAAATATTCATAATTTAAACCTAAATGTGTAATTAAATCTTCGCCTTGTAGATGACGTAAGGTGTTTTGTAACTTCATTTCTTGTTTAAAAATATCATGCATTGGTTTTAAACCATGTGCTTTTTCTTGTGGAGATTTAAAGTAAAATGACAACCATTCTTGAACACCACTCATATTTGAACGTTGAGCCAAATCCAAGAAAATAGCTAAATCCAATACTAAAGGAGCAGCTAAAATAGAATCTCTACATAAAAAGTCGATTTTAATTTGCATAGGGTAACCCATCCAACCAAAAATATCAATATTGTCCCAACCTTCTTTATTGTCGCCTCTTGGTGGGTAATAATCGATACGTACTTTGTGGTATAAATCTTTGTATAAATCAGGGTGTTTTTCTGGTTCTAAAATATCTTCAAGCACACTCAATTTAGAAACTTCTTTAGTTTTAAAACTGGCAGGGTCGTCTAACACAGCTCCATCTCTGTTTCCTAAAATATTGGTAGAAAACCAACCGGCTATACCTAAGTTACGTGTTTTTAAACCTGGTGCAACAATTGTTTTTATTAAGGTTTGACCGGTTTTAAAATCTTTTCCGCAAATTGGAACATTGTTTTGTTTTGCTAAAGCAACCAATGCAGGAATATCAGCAGATAAGTTAGGAGCACCATTTGCATAAGGTACTTTTTCCATTAATGCTGCATAGGCATAAATCATACTTGAAGGTATGTTTTCATCATTGTTTCTTAAACCATTTTCAAGACTTTCGATGGTTTGATGAACAGCACTTTCTTGAATGTATATTTCTGTTGAACCACACCATACCATCACCAACCTATCGCAATTGTTTTTTGCTTTAAAATCACGAATGTCCTGACGTAATTGCTCTGCTAAATCCATTTTAGTAGCACCTGTTTTTACATTTGGACCATCTAATTTGATAACGTATTTTTTATCAAAAACCGCTTTCATTGGTTTAATAGCTTCCAACTCAGGCTTTAATTGCTCCAACGTATATCTATCTAAAACTCCTGCATTAACAGCAGATTGATACACATTGTCGTTAAACAAATCCCATCCACCAAAAGCAATATTTTTAATGTCAGCTAATGGAATAAAATCTTTGATAAGCGGAGTATTGTTGTCGGTTCTTTTTCCGATTCTAATTGTTCCCATTTGAGTTGTTGACCCAATTGGTTTAGAAATACCTTTGTTTACTGCGTAAACTCCAGCTATAAAGGTGGTTGCTACCGCACCCATACCAGGTAATAAAATACCTAATCTTCCTTCTGCACTTTTAATTGTTGTATTCATTTATGTATTTTTTGTTAATTATATACTATTTGTTGTAATTGAGGAATGTTATCTGTGATTATAAAATCAGGGTGCTTATTAACAGCTTTAACTTGGTTGGGTTGTGTTCTTAAATCAAAAATAGCAACCCTAACACCTTGTGAATGAGCATATTTTACATCTTGTTTTGAAATGTTATGATTATTTGCTAAAATGCCATACCATCTATTTTCTTGAATCTGTTCAATGCCCCAATTTACTTTATTAGTTTCAATCATTAATTTTAGATTAGCATCTTGTTGACTCAATTCTTTTAATAGATTTATATCACCTGAAGCTATATAAGTGTATTCATGATACTGATATTTATTTACAATATTAACTATCTTACTAGCATACACTGAAAAAAAATCAGCAGGATTATATAAAGAATTATCGTATAACCAAGACCTTAAATCTAAATGTAATTGTGGTTTTATCTTTTGTTTAGAAAACTTTTGTAAAACAGTTTCTAAAGAAACAACATGTTCATCTATAAACAAATTTGCATAAATATCTCGATTATATTTAATTTCTGTTAATTCTATTAAATTATATTCATAAACAAACCCTATTCCATCTGTAGAGGTTTCTAGCCTATCATCATGATATAGTACTAATTGTAAATCTTTTGAGAGTTGAACATCAACCTCCACTCCATCTGCTCCATAAACCTCAATAGCTTTCATAATACTTATCATTGAATTTCCGGGCAATTGGGTACTTAGTGTCTGAAAACCTACTCCTCCATGTCCAATTACATATATAAAATCTCCATTAAGGTTATGAATATCATTAATATTTACCTTTTTACAGGATGAGATTATCATCAATAACAACAACATTATAATTCTAGAATTCATAACTCAGCAGCCCTTTTAGCATTAAATTATAACCTATGTAATTTTCTTTTTTGCCTTCTGAAAAATTAAAATATCTTTCTGAATAACCGCCCACTCCTATAGAGTTTCCAACCCATATCTTATTTATTATTTTTATTAAAAACCCATTACTTACTACATATTCATGAATAGTATTTTTATTGGAATAATTCCTATTTTTCACATCATATACTACATTATTGTAGTTAATAGATACGAATGATTTAATATTAGATTTACTCAGCATAAAATATTTATAATCCACTACCAAACCTATAGAGGTTTTATATGGGAAATAACTAGATTGAAAAGATGTTTTTACACCAATACCTAAACTATGTTTTTTATAAAACCCATTGACTTGTATTCCCCAATTAATTCCAGAATAACTTATATATGGAGAAGTTTCTACTCCCCATTTCAGTTTTTCTTTATCCTGTGCTCCCAAAAAACTATTTAAGAAAAAACAAAAAAATAACAATATGACTATTTTTTTTAACATCTTTTTACTATCATAATCTTATATTGAGCTAAAGTTGAAATTGTCCACATTAAAGGATAGGGAGCAATAACAATTACACCACCTAAAACAGCATCTAAATAAAAATGGTTAGCTGTTATTACAATTACCAATAGCACAAATAATGGATAAATTAATACTAACCATTTATAGCTATTTTTTGCATACAAAATAACAGCAATAGCAATTAAAAAAGCATTACCAAAATGCATGGATGGTACGGCTGCATATTGGTTGAAAAATCCTGAAAAAAACCCATTATATAAATTAACGTTACTTATTTGTAGTAATGTATCAGTAAATCCATATTCGCTAAGCATCCTAGGTGGAGCACATGGATAGGTTATAAAAAAGATAACAGCAATACAATTGGCTATAATAAACCCATTTCTTATCCAGTAATATTTTTTGTTGTATTTTTTAAACAACCAAACAAAAAACACTACTGTTGCGGGTATATGCACATACATATAAAAAGTATTTAAAATTTTTATCAAACTAATTTTTGAAAGAAATAAACCTTGAATTATTGGTTCGGTAAAAATTCCTAAATTTTTTTCAAATTCAATTAGTTTGCGAGCATTTTCAAACGCTGTGCTTGCATCTCCTATTGCAATGTATCGTGATATTTTATAAAAAATTAAAAACGAAATAAATATAGACAACTCGATTATTCCATTTTTCCCGAGATATTTTAATAAAAAATTTTTCATGTCATGCAAAAAAATGCCTTCTCTTTCCATATTCTGTATTGATTTGAAAAACACTATCAATTAAAAAATACTCATTACAAAACCATGGAAATGAGAAGGGCTTTTATTTATACTATTTTTTGTGCCTTCTTACCTGCACCATCAATTATTATGTGGTTTAATTAAAAATGGTGAGGTGCAGGCAGAAGGACTTAATTGTTTTAATTCATTTTTGCCGATTCTATTAATTCCAAATCCAACACATCCTTTTCATACATCAACTCTTCAATGGATTTCTTCTTAGAGAATTTAGCAAGTATAATGTCAAAAATGTTATAAACTACAGGTACCACAATTAAGGTCAAGAAAAGAGAACTGGTTAATCCACCAATAATTACCCATGCCAATCCGTTTTTCCATTCAGCTCCTGCACCTGATGCTAATGCTATGGGCAACATCCCTATTACCATGGCAATTGTTGTCATTAATATAGGACGCAACCTTGCATGGTTAGCATCTATTAATGCTTGTCGGGTAGATTCTCCTTCTCTTTTTCGTTGATTGGTAAAATCTACCAGTATAATTGCATTTTTGGCTACCAAACCAATTAACATAATTAATCCGAGTATGGTAAAAATGTTAAGTGTATTGTTGGAAAGTGCTAATGCCAGTAATGCTCCTATTATGGATAAAGGTATAGAGAACAACACTACAAAAGGGTACACAAAGTTGTTGTATAATGACACTAGAATTAAATAAACCAATATAATTGCTCCTAACAACGCTATTCCTAACGATCCAAACCCTTCACTTTGTCTTTCTTTGTCTCCTCCCCAAATATAATTTACGCCTAAAGGTTTTCTTATCTCTTCTAATTTTGTTTCCCACTCGGCTGCAATGGTTCCTGATGGCCGTCCGACTGCTTGTGCCTCAACGGTAATTGAAGTACTTTTATCTCTACGTTCTAGCTGACTTGGTCCTGATGATTCTGTTACTTCTGCAAATTGAGTAAGTTTTATTTTTTCTCCTTTGTTATTGTAAAAGAAAATGTTTCTTACATCATCAATGCTCTTTCTATTAAAATTAGTGTATTGGATATTAATGTCATATTCATAATCTCCTTGTCTGAATTTGCCTTTGGTATTCCCATTAAATGCTGTTTGCATGGTTGCTCCAACGATTGATAGTGACAAACCTAATGACGACATTTTATCTCTATTCACTTTTACATTAATTTCAGGATTTCCGGCTTCTACTGAAAGTTTAACTTCTGTTGCTCCATCAATGGTTCTTAATGCTGCCATTGCTTGTTCTGCATAATAATTAACGCTATCTAAACTTGAACCTCTAACTACCAATGATAAAGGAGCCATTTCTGCAGTTCCTAATATACTTACCGGAATGGTTTTTACCTTTGCTTCATAAATTAGCGGTTTTAATTTGTGTTTAATTTTGGCTGCATAAATGCTCGCCTCATCTTCTCTCAGGTGTTTATCAATTAACTGAACGGTTATTTCTGATTTATAGGATGGTGATTGTGATGATCCCATTTCTCCGCTTGATTGTCCAACAGTGGTAATTAATTTTTTAACCTCTTTTTGCTGAGCTAAAAAGGCTTCTGCTTTTTGTGTGGCAAAATTGGTTTGTTCGATAGATGCATCTTTTTTCATTTCTAATTGAACAATAAATTCACCTGCATCTCCCTTGGCAAAAAATTCACCACCGATATAACCACCTCCAATTAAATAAAATGAAGAGAATAGTAACACTAATGCTAATCCTAATGTAATTCTTTTATGATTTAATGACCACTCTAATATTCCTGTAACCCAATGGGTGAACTTTTTTAATCCGTTTTCAAAAGATATTACCATTCTACCGAAAAGGGTTTTGTTACTTAATTTTTCTAATTTACCAAACCGAGATGAAAGCCATGGAACAATGGTAAATGAAGAAAGTAAGGAGAATAAAGTTGCTATTGATACTGTGATACAAAATTCTTTTAAAATTTTAGCAGCAATTCCACTACTTAATGCAATTGGAACAAAAACTACGACAATTACTAGTGTTATTGATATTACAGTAAATCCTATTTCTGAAGTAGCATCGTAAGCAGCTTTCACCCTATTCTTACCCATTTCCATGTGTCGATAAATGTTCTCTAATACCACAATAGCATCATCTACCAAGATACCTACCACCAATGACAATCCAAGTAAGGACATTAAGTTCAATGTATATCCTAATAAATAAATCCCTATAAAAGTGGCGATTAATGAAGCAGGTATTGAAACCATAACAATAAGAGAATTTCTAATGCTGTGCATAAAAAACAACATTACAATAGCCACTAAAATAATTGCTAACATTAAATCGAAAAGTACAGCATCTGCGGAGTCTAATGTATAGGTAGATTTATCATTTGCTACATCTATTTTTAGATCCACACCACTATAATCTTCTTCAATTTTTTTAATCTGTTCTTGTATCGTTTTACTTACCTCAACTGCATTGGCATCGGTTTGTTTAATTACTTGAGCGATAATGGCACTTTTTTGATTTACTCTCGCAATTTTCTCCACTTCTTTTTCTCCATCTTGAACATCTGCAATGTCTTCTAATCGTATTTGTGCTCCATCTTTGTTTTCGAGAATTACCAATTTCCTCAATTCTTCTACAGTCTTAAATTTACCCGATAATCTTATAATTACTGACTGATCTCGTGTTTTTACACTTCCTGTAGGAAAATCCAAATTAGAGGTTAGAATAGCATTTTGAACTTGCAATAATGACAATCCATATCCTTCTAATTTTAAGGCGTCTATGCTTACTTTTATTTCTCTTTCTTGTCCTCCAATTAAATTAATTTGAGCTACTCCATCTGTTCGAGAAAGAATAGGAGCTAATTCTTTATCCATCAAATCGTAAAACTCCGTAGCATTCATTTGTGAAGTAGCCGCCAAAGTCATAATTGGCAAATCATCAATAGAAAATTTGTTCAATGATGGGGGGTCTGCATCTTCAGGTAAATCTTTTAGAATTACATTAATCCTTCTTTGAGCATCATTAATGGCATAGTCAACATCGGCTCCATCTTTTAATTCAACAGTTACCATTGATACACTTTCAAATGATTTGGTATCAATCTTTTTTATTTTTTCCATAGAAGAAACAGCATCTTCTATTACTTTTGACACAGTACTTTCCACTTCACTTGGTGATGCTCCCGGATATACGGTAACTACCGAGATAACTGATGTACTGAATTTAGGAATCAGCTCATAATTTAATGAGGAGTAACTTAATAAACCTCCTAATGTAAGTACTGTAAACAGTACTATTACCAAGGTTGGTCGTTTTATTGATATTTCAGCTATTTTCATGTTTGTCTTTTTATCTTAACTAATTGTTAAACAAGTAAGTTATATACTCTTATTTAAAACTGTTACTTTAGTTCCATCTATAAGATTTATCTGACCAGTAGTAACCACTACTTCATTTGCTTTCAATCCTTTTAACACTTCTACTTCATCTCCCAAAATTCTTCCAGCTACTACCTTTTTCATTTTTGCTACTCCATTCTCTACCACAAAAACTTCGTTGTTGTTAACACTTCCTACAAAAGCTGTTCTAGGTATTATAAGTTTATCGTTACTTTCTTTATAATTAAATACTACACTGCCATACATTCCTGCTTTTAGGTTTAAGGTGTTATCATTATCTACTTCAACTTCTATCGGGAAGTTTAAAGATTGGTCTGCTTTGTATGCAACAAATAATACTTTTCCTGTAAATTCTTTATCTGGAAAAATGCTGGATTTAACTATTACGGTATCTCCTACTTTTATATTGGCTACCTGAGTTTCGTTTACCGCTACTCTTAGTTTTAATTTAGAAACATCAACCAACTCAAACAATGGCATTCCGGGGGAGGTATAAGTGCCAGTTTCTATGTATTTTTTGTTAACATAACCTGTAATAGGTGCTTTAATTTTGGTATCATTATACCTAATTTTTGCTTGCTCTAATTGAGCTGATGCATTTTCTAAAGCCAATGTTGCCTGATCTAATTGTTGTTGCGTAACACCTCCGTTTTTATATGAATTTTCAAATCGTTCTTTGTCTTTTAATAACTTGTTATAAACTTCTTGAGCATTTTCTAACTCGACACTTAATTTATCTGATTTAATTGTTGCCATAACTTCTCCTTCTTTAACAAAGTCTCCTTCTGCAACTAATATATCTACTATTCTTCCTGATATTTCGGATGAGAAATCGAGTTGTTTGTTGGCTAGAAATACACCATTTGCATCGTAATTCATGGTAAGCTGTTTTGCTACAACTTTATATGTTTCAACATTTACAGACCCAACCGGTTGTGATACAACATCTATTTTTTCTTGATTGGATTTTTTGTTGTGATTAAGTACTACCGAAATTAAGACTAAAGATAAAATAACTACTAGAGTTGTTATCAATATGTTTTTTCTTTTTTTTGTCATTTTTATTATTATTAAATCAAATGGTTATTTTATTAAATTTTTAAGATTTCCTGCTGCTTTTATTAACTCAATTTCGGCTATTTTATAATTTAACATAGCCATCAAATAATTGTTTTCTGATTCTGTTAGCGATGTTTCTGATGATAACAAATCATTCAAACTTGCCAGTCCGTTATTATAATTTACCTTAATGCTCGATGCTACTTCTCTTGCTAATTCCACATTCTCTTTTTGAATGTTTAAGGTAATTAGACTATTTTCTATTTGATTTTTTGCATTGGCAACTGCAAAATTCAAATGATTGGTGGTTAAAGCAATGTCTTCCTGTATTTTCTGATTGGCAATTTTAGATTGTTGAATTTTAGAACTGGTTGCAAAGCCATTGAATATGGGAATTCTTAGATTTAAACTAATTGAAGCAACATCAAACCAATTAGTCTTATCCCCTGCTGTATAAGGAAACTCGTCACTCAACCCTTGATAAGAGTAGTTTCCATTTAACGTAAGCGTTGGGTATCTTCCTGCTTTTGTAGCTTGAAGCTCTATTTGTAATAATTTTTGTTGTGTTTCTAACATCATCATTTCTGTTCTGTTTGAAATGTTCACGTTTTCTGCGATAGTTTCATTTTTTTTAAACGATTCTGTTTTAGAAAGGGTAATCGTTTCTGCTATTGGTATTCCTGCTATTAGTTTTAGTTGGTTGATTAAAATATCTAACTCATTTTGTAAATGCTGATGTTGACTTTTAAGATTAGAAACGGTTACTTTTAATCTATTTTTATCTAGTTCTTTTATTAGCCCATTTTCGTATTGAGTTATAGCTATATCTAATGTTTTTTGGGTGTTGCTAATAGTAGTATCTACTACACTTATTTTTCTTTGTTGAATTAAAATTGCATAGTAAATCGAAGTAACTTGCTCTATAATTGCTTCTTCAGTAAGAGAAGATTGTAGTTCAAATAGTTCCTGAGAGGTTCTTGCTGCTTTTAATCCTGCAAATACTGATTGATTAAATAAAACCTGCGACACACTTACTCCAATATTAGTATTCCATTTTTGACCTAACGCCACCAATATTGATGTTCCAGGCTGTCCAAAAAATTCTCCAGGCAACACACTCTGTTGTAATAAAGGACTATGAACTAATCCCCCATTACCTACTACATTAGGTAGTGCCGAAGCCCAAACTTCCTTTGTTATATATTTACTATTTTCTACATTAAGTTTAGCTTTTTTTATTTCATGGTTAGTGTTTAATGCTATTTGCAATACACCATTTAATGTAAGGTTCGTATAGTCCTGTTGCTGAGCAAAGCTTTCTATATTAATAAAAATTATGATAACTAACATTAACCACACCTTTATTCCTTTACTGTTTCTTTTGAATTTTTTGCTTATCATTTTAATTTAAAAAATTGTTTGATGTTATTCTTCTTCTTCAATATCTAGGTATTTATTAATTAGGCGATGTCCTTTTATAGTCGACATCCCGTAGAGAATTTGAAAGAATAATTCTCGAGAAACTTCTTTTTTATTAATATTAGTTGAAAGAAATAGTGCTGAATTTGAAATAATTTTCATTTGCTCCATTCTTAAACTTGAAATAATTTCAACATTCAAGTTATCTCTATATAAACCCTCTTTTATTCCTCTGTTTAAATTATTCTTAATTCTTTTAGTCAAAAATTCATTTTTATAATTTTTAAATATCTCCCACGATTCGGAATAATATCTTTTCATTTCAAAAATGACTTTATAGTTGAATTGCTGAAAAATAGATTTTAGACTATTGATATATATAAGTACTTCTTGAACAGCATCATCAGCTTCTCTTTCAATTTTCTCGCAATTTTGCTCATGCTCTTCTATTAATTTAACCGTGATAATGTTTATTATTTCTTGTTTATTATTAAAAGAAGCATAAAGTGTTTTTTTAGAAATTCCCAACTCTCTTGCAAGGTCATCCATAGTAACACTTTTTAACCCATATTTAAAAAAGAGGTCTTGAGCTTTTTCTATTATTTGATCTTTAAAATTCATTTTTAGTTCTTTTGATACAAAACTATAGAAACTAAAATAATTGAAAAAGTTTTTAGTAATGTTTTTTCAAATAAGCACATCAACTTGTTGATTTACAAAATTTTTAATTTTTAATAAACTCCAAAGCTAGAACTCTAATTTCAATGAGAATTTATTTTTAGGCAAAGTTATTCCTTTATTGGTTCTTATTTATAAGAACCAATAAAGGAATAACTACTATTTATAAATTATGAAAAGGCTGTTATTTTATAATGGCTTACATAAGACAAGATTAAAATCCCGAGAAAAACAAGGGGCATTAACACCATTGAAACATCATCTCCACTAGCACCATGTGCAATAAAAGCAGAAATAAAGGTAATTGCAAAACCTGCATAAGCAAATTCTTTCAATCGAACAGGAAGTTTTGGCACAATTAAAACAATAGCTCCTAATATTTTTGCAACAGCTAATTCAACTCTAAAATAATCAGGAAACCCTAAATGAATAAAAGCAAGTTTCATATCAGGGTTAGTAAAATAACCATAAGCACTAAATAACATCATTAATGTAATAATGCTGGTTGCTATCCAATAAGTGATTTTATATTTTTTCATGTCATATTTTTTTAGTTTATAGTTTTATTAAAAAATCTTCTTTAGGTGTTCTAATCTTTTTTAAATTGACTAACCAATCATTTTGGTCGTCCCGATACCCTAGTGTTAATATCAGTACACTTTTTAGTCCTTTTTTTTCTAATCCCAACAATTTATCTACCGCTTCTGGATCAAAACCTTCCATAGGTGTCGCATCTACTTTTTGTTCTGCTGCTGCTGCAATTGCCATCCCAAACGAAATGTAAGCTTGTTTGGCAGCATGATTAATGTGATATTCTTGAGGTTTTGATGAAAAAAGACCCCATAGCATTTTTTTATAATCGTCCATTGCATTCGCAGGTACACCTCTTTCCTCTACTGTTCTTCTAAATACTTCAGAAATTCTTTCTTCGGTATAAGATTCATGTACCGCAAAAATTAACACATGAGAAGCATCAACAAGCTGGCTTTGGTTCATTGCTATTGGTTGAAGTTTTTCCTTCAACTCCTTATTACTAACTACAATCACTTTATAAGGCTGTAAGCCTGAAGAGGAAGGAGCTAACCTTGCTGCCTCCAATATATAATCTACTTTTTCTTGAGGAACTACTTCCCCATTCATTTTTTTTGTGGCATAGCGCCATTTTAAATCTTCTAATAAACTCATAATATTTTTTTGTTTTTTATATGCTAAAATTTCTATTTTACTTATAATCTGAAAGAGGATAACACTCTTAGTTATTTCTTAATTTTAGGAATAAACCTGTGTCAAAAATTCTTTTACCGTAGTTGGTTTTCTACCCAACAATTTTTCTAAATCGGTTTTAAATGTCTCAAATTCTCCTTGTCTGATAGCTTCAGAGAAGTCTGCCGTCATTTTCACGTATTCTATTGGCACACCTACATCTGATAAAGCATCAACAAAAACATCTACTGGTGGACTTACATAATTAATTTCTTTCCCCACTACTTCACTTAAAATTTTTGCCATCTCAGGAACTGATATATTCTCGGTATTACTAAATGCATAATCTTTGTTTTCATGTCCTTCGCTAGTTAATACATTTGCAATTGCTTCAGCCATATCCATACGCAAAGCAAATGCAGCCTTTGTATCTCCAGCAGGTAAGAAAACACCTGTTGTCAGAACATTTTCACCAAAAAACATGGGCAAAATATCTAAATACAAGTTGTTTCTAAAAATGGTGTAATCCATTCCACTTGCTTTAATTAAGTTTTCGGTATTAATATGTGCCGTAGCTACTAAATGGATTGGTGAAGTTTTTGTTTCGTTTTTACGTTCAAAGCTGGTGTAATAAATATGCTTAACACCTGACTCTTTTGCTGCTTTTATTACATTTTCTTGTTGGTTTCCTCGCTTTTCCAAATCACTACCCGAAACTAAGAGCAACTTCTCAACTCCTACAAAGGCTTTTGTCAATGAAGTATAATCATCATAGTCGCCAATTTTAATGTTAATACCCTTAGCTTTTAATTCTTCTACTTTTGCCACATCCCTTACAAGGGCTACTATATTGTTTGCAGACACTCCTTTTCTTAGAAGAAAATCAATGGTTGCCTTTCCAAGATTTCCTGTTGCTCCTGTTATTAAAATCATAATTAATTTGTTTTAATTTTTTTATAGGACAAAAGTATTTACATTTGCTATACAAAAGTAACTACTATACAAAAGTATATCGATATACTCTTGTATAGTAATTAATAAAATAAAGATATTTATGAACGAAGTTTTAGAATTAACCCGCGTAAAAGAATGTTCAGGAGAATATGTATTAGCTATACATGATACTATGAACGTTATCAATGGCAAGTGGAAATTACCTATTATGGGATCATTATTATATGGAAAAAAAAGATTTAAAGAATTAGAAAGGGAAATCCCTGGCATTACACCTAGAATGCTTTCGAAACAATTAAAAGATTTAGAACTGAATAGTATTGTTAAAAGAACTGTTTACAACACCACTCCTGTTACTGTTGAATACGAATTAACTCCTTCTGGAAAAGAATTTAGAAGTGTATTAGACGTGATGGTAGAATGGGGAATGCAACATAGAAAAAGGGTGTTAAAAAAAATAAGATAACCTATCGTAACTCTCTTTCTATAAAAAACAGGAATTACTGTTATATCACAAAAACTATGATTTTTTCTTTATTTTGGTAATTTTCTTTGAGGATATTCTCAGATATAGAAGTTCTTATTGCAATATTGTTCGCATAGCACGATTAACTAATGCTTTATTATATTTACTTTTTATTTCATCTTCAATTTTCATAACTCAAATTTCATTAAGAACTTAAAAAATGAAACTTCAACCTAATTCCAACAAATACTCTTTTGCATCTTATATTTTATTTCCTATTTATAACCTATTAACTTTTTAATATTTACTACGAATATAGTAATATATGTTTAAACATATTAAAAAACTATAGTAAAACAACAAACAAAATCATTAAAAGACTTTAATTAATTAAAGTCTTTTAATGATTTTCAAACACAAATCTTCATAGTTCTTTACTTTCAGAACTATAAAAACTTATATTTGCAAAAAAATCAAGAATATAACCTACTCTGTTAAAAATTACTTACTTATTACTAGCAACCGATTATGTTTTATGTTCTTGCTTATACAAACGAATAAAAATTACAAATGCCCCTAATACATGACACTTCCATTATTTTGTGCATATATGGAGTATAGAAAGAGGCACAAAAATCAAATAAAAAATGAAACAAATCCAATTATTGCTACTTCTTCTATTATCATCAAGTCTTTTTGCCCAAGAAAAATTCACCCTTAGTGGAAATATTAAAGATGCTAGTAATGGAGAAGATTTAATTGGTGTAACTATTCTTGTAAAAGAATTACCAGGAACAGGAACAGTCACCAACGTGTATGGGTTTTATTCACTAACCCTTCCAAAAGGAGAATATACGATACAATATAGTTTTATCGGATACAAAACTATTCCCCTTAAAACGAATCTAATTCAAAACATTAAAAAAAATATTGAATTATCGGAAGATTCAGAAACCCTAGAAACATTTGAAGTGAGTGCAATTCAAGAAGACGAAAATATAAGATCAAATGATATAGGTATTACTAAAGTGGATATTAAAGAAATAGAGAGTATACCTGTGTTATTTGGAGAAAGAGACGTGATGAAAACTTTGCAATTAATGCCTGGAGTAAAATCAGGAGGAGAAGGAAGCGCTGGTTTCTTTGTTAGAGGAGGAAGTTCAGATCAAAATTTAATTTTATTAGATGAAGCTCCTGTATATAATGCATCGCACTTACTTGGATTTTTCTCTGTATTTAATTCTGATGCCATCAAAGATTTAAAACTTTACAAAGGTGGAATGCCTGCAGAATATGGTGGGCGGCTATCTTCCGTAATGGACATCAAAATGAAGGATGGAAACTCCAAAGAAATGGAAGTAAGTGGAGGAATTGGGTTAATTTCTTCTAAATTGACCATCGAGGCCCCCATTGTGAAAGATAAAGGTTCTTTCATTATTTCAGGAAGAAGAACCTATGCTGATATGTTTTTAAAATTCTCTAATGATGAAACTCAAAGAGATGCTTCCTTATATTTTTATGATTTAAATTTAAAAGCTAACTACCAAATTAACGAAAATAATCGATTATTTCTATCTGGATATTTTGGCAGAGACAATTTAGGATATAGTGATCTATTTGGTTTCAATTGGGGAAACGCAACAGGAACATTAAGATGGAATCATTTATTTAGTGATAAATTATTTAGTAATACTTCTTTCATTTATAGTCATTACAATTATAAAATTGAAATTGGTTCAGCTGGATTTAAAATAGCTTCTAAAATAGAAGATATTACTATTAAAGAAGATATGGATTACTTTCTAAACGATAAAAATAAAATCAAATTCGGAGGCAGTGTTGTTTACCACACATTTGATCCTGGAGAAGTTTCATCTACCAAAGAAGATGCTTTGTTGAATGACACAAAAATAGAAGATAGATATTCTTTCGAGAGTGCTTTATACTTAAGCAACGAACAAAAATTTGGAAGCTTATTTACATTAACTTATGGTATAAGGTATTCTAATTTTACACAAATTGGACCAGGAGAAATTTACACTTATGATAAAAACGGAGATGTATCAGACACCACTAATTATGATAACCTTGAATCAGTTGTAAGCTACAATGGACTAGAACCAAGAATAGCTGCTAACTATAGCTTAAGCGAAACAAGCTCCTTAAAAGCTTCCTATTCTCGTTCTTATCAGTACCTACATTTATTATCAAACTCATCTAGCGGCAACCCAACAGATGCATGGATGCCAAGTAGTAATAACATCAAACCTGAAATTGCTGACCAAGTTTCTTTAGGCTATTTTAAAAACTTAAAAAATAATGCCTATGAGTTTTCTGTAGAAACTTACTACAAAATTTTAGACAATACCATTGACTATAAAACTGGAGCAGAAGTCACATTAAACCCTACAGTTGAAGGTGAGTTATTGTACGGGCAAGGAAGAGCGTATGGGATAGAATTCTTTTTAAAGAAAAAGAAAGGTGATTTTACAGGTTGGATAAGTTATACTTTAGCACGTAGTGAAAATCAATTTGAAGAAGTAAATAAAGGGAGTTGGTATCCCGCAAAACAAGATAGAACACACGATGTTTCTATTGTAGCCATGTATGCTCTAAGTGAAAGAGTAAAACTATCCTCTTCTTTTGTCTTTTATACAGGTGGAGCAGTAACCTTCCCAACTGGGAAATATGTTATCGATAATCAAACTGTTAACTTATATTCTGATAGAAATGGTTCTCGAATGCCTAACTACCATCGTATGGACATTGGTCTTACCTTAGATAATAAAAAGTTTAAAGAAGTGAAAAACTTTGAAACAGGAGAAGTAAACAAAGTAAAAAAGAAGGTAGAGTCTAGTTGGAACTTCTCTCTTTATAATGTTTACGGCAGAGAAAATGCCTATTCTATTACATTCCAAGAAAACGAAGATGACCCTACTAAAACAGAAATCATCCAACTTTCTTTATTTAAAATAATACCATCAATTAGCTACAACTTTAGATTTTAAGATATTTTAATAATTATACCATGAAAACATTAAAAATTACATTAATAGCAATATGTGCAGTAACGATTCTTACTTCTTGTGAAAAAGAAATTGACCTAGATTTAGCTAATTCAGAACAATTATATGTAGTGGAAGGAATTGTACACGATAGTTTAGGCGATAACTATGTATTAATTTCAAAAACAAGACCATACAACAACAATAACGCCATTGAAAAAGTATCTAATGCTAATGTTCGAATTGTAGATAATTTTGGCAACACTTTTACCCTATATGAAATTGCTCCAGGGCATTATACAGATAGTACACTTCAAGGAATTACCAATAGAACTTATAATTTGATAATAAATGCACAAGGAGAAACAATAACTGCAAATTCCCAAATGTTTCCAAGAGTTAATATTGATTCGCTTTCTTATGAAGAACTTACAGAGGCATTCTGGGAAAACCCAAATATACCAGAATATAGAGTACGATGTCATTTTACAGACCCAGTAAACACTGAAAATTTCTATCGATTAAAAGCATTCTTAGGAAGTGAACAGGAAGATGGTTTTTTATCATTAAATGATGAGTTTTTTGATGGAAGCGCAACTTATTTCCCCATTTTCGAAAGTACTTTTTATCAAGGAGATTCTGTTAACATTCAATTACTTTCTATAGATGAAGTTAATTACAGGTATTTTACTGCTTTAACAGCTTCACAAGGAGGACAAGTTCCGGGGAACCCAATAACAAATCTTAATGGTGCAGATGCTGTTGGGTATTTTGGAGCCTATGCTAAAAGTAGTCAAAATATTGTTATACAATAACGTAACTATAAAGGACTTTTAATATTATTAAAATGACCAATCATTTTTTTGTTAATTGTTTCTTAGCAAACTTTTAAGTTCTTTAGCTTTTATAATTCCTAAAAATCTATTCACAATTTAATTTGTCCCATTCATCTATTTAATTTCAGTGAAGTCTTGACTTAAGCTTAATTTTGGATAGTTATGTTAATGATAATGAAAAAAGCGATCAATAAACAAGGAGTGCTGATAAGCATATTAGTAAGTTGTTTAATTGCTCTTCCTCGTATGTTAAATGCAGAAATGGCTGATGTTGAGCGTTTTTTTGTTCATTTTCTATACCTTTTTAGTCTCTCATTTTGTTACTGGATTATTACTCAATTTTTTATTCACAATGCAAAGAAAAAAATCTATCACATATTATTACTTTTATTAGTATGTGGTATTTTTTCAATCATATATAATTTTATTATAGAATTAATTTTCAAAGATTCTACAGTTTTATATTCAGACCTACCTTTTTTTAATAGATTAACATTACGTCAGGCTCGAGTGGTTCTTTTTTCTAGGGGTATAATTATTGGTGGGGTTATTTATTTTATTGGATATTATCTGAATGTACTAACTGAAAAACAAAAAGTTTCTATAGAGATAGAACAACTAAAAAAAGAAAAACTTAGTGCTCAATTAGAAGAATTGAAACAACAAATGAGTCCTCATTTTTTATTTAACTCATTAAATACCTTAAAAACCATTGTTCCGGATGAAAATTCAAAGACATATATTGTAAAATTAGCCAATGTTTATCGCTATTTATTAAGCTTTAATTCTAAGCATCTCACTACTTTAAAAGATGAATTAGATTTTGTTGAATCTTATTTATACATCATAAAAGAACGATTTGAAGATGCTTTAGAGATCATCATTGATATTGATGAATCATTAATGGAAAATTACATTCCTCCATTATCCTTACAACTTTTAATAGAAAATGCCATCAAGCATAATATTGTTTCATTAGAAGATCCTTTAAAAATTAGTGTTAGCAATAATGATTCATGGTTTTAGCATAAAAAAGTAATGCGGTCACCTCTCCGTCTTCTAATTCCAAAAGAGTAAATATTTCTTTTGGAATACCTTCTGAATACCATTTTTTTCGTCTTAGGGTCGGACTTTATATTTAATTCTCTTCCAAATATTGTCGGATCATCTCTTAAATCTTGTAAATCTTTCTGTATTGTTCTGTACTTGGTATCAATACCACTATTGATACATGCTTGATGAATATCTTTTGAAGAATGTTTTCCAGATCTTCTAAGCACTTTTAATATGGCTCTATATCTTGGTATTGCTTGCTGGTTTTGTGCCATAAGTTTGCTTAATTTGTTAACTCTCTAAAATGTTCATAAATCATAACCATCGCTAAAGTATCTAACTCACAGTATTTCAGCAATGCACTAGTTAGCTCATCAATTTCAGCTTGCTCCATATCTGTATATTGTAACTTACCGTAAGCGGTCAATGCTGCTCCTCCATTGGCTATATCTTCTATTTCGGATAAAGTATTTTCTATTTCCTCTTCACTCCAACCGTTAAACAAGGATGGCAGCATTTTATATGGGCTTTTTACAATATCATTTTCAATTTCCAACCAAATATGATTTTCAGAGAAATTTTTACTTGATACATTTATTTGATGAAGTGGCTTTGAATATTTTTCTTGAAGAAATTTACTTGAGCTTAATGAAGCAGGTAAAACTGCTTTAATAGAATTAGAACCCTTAGTTAAGGGATTATAATAGTAACGCTTTTCAACATCCCATAAATCAACCATATCTCGATTCCCTTCCCATTTAACTACACTATCTGATTTAGAATGAGAAATATTATGTATAAATTTTATTAACTCCTTTTTGTCATCTTCATCTGAATCAAGTAATTGGGCATATATTGCATTAAGTATTGTATTTTCGTGATTTGAATATTTAAAGATAGTTCCATTATCTTTTTCTAAAGCTTCTTTTAAAGCTCGGATAAACTCAAAATTTGGAAATACCCCTGCTTTATTATTGATATATTGGTTAGCGTGTTCAATTTTACCATTTTCATAATAAATATGATGAGAAAACTGAAACGCTATTTGCTCATAAGGTTTTAAACCTTTATTAAAAGGTAAAGCGACAGCACTTGTTTCAAAGTCTATGAAATGTAAAGGAAACACCCATTTATCCATTTCTTCTTTCAACCCTTCTGTATCAACATATATTTCATCATCATTGTTGACTTCTTTTTCTATTTGAAGCCATTGCCTATGTGAA